>ERZ506877.1-NODE-1-length-688343-cov-28.8489_pt1 | contig 688343 bp, 521 predicted proteins | sample MGYA00512907_ERZ506877 | MGnify/ENA metagenome assembly ERZ506877
TTGGAGACAAAGATAACAATTTATAAATTTACCCCTCAGGTTTTTACATTGACCCGAAATAACCAATCTGGTACAAAAGTATCGTGGCGCATATATAAAGCTTGGCAGTACCCGAACGGCAAAAATGAGCTGTTCGGAGTTAAAAGAAGAAGTATTGAAAATAGCTTCTCCTGAAAGTGAATTTATTGATTTTGTGGAATTTGCAAGAGGAATTATAACAAAAACAGTTAAAAGAAAGACTGCCAACTGGTATGAGTCATCCCTTAATGCTTTTATTGCTTTCTATGGTTCTGAGCGTATTGATGCCAAGGATATAAAATCGAAAACCTTGGAAAGTTTTAAAGAATACCTTGAGAATCGGGTAATCATAGTTAGGAGCAAAGCTGATGGAGTTGCTGATATGCAGCGGAGAATGGAGCCGGGTACAGTTAATAATTACCTTCGCGGTATCCGTTCTTTGTACAACAAGGCAAGGAAGCATTTCAATAATGAAGATTATGATATAATACGTATCCCGAACAATCCTTTTTCCCGTGTTGTGATACCGGAGTATATACGGAAACGGAAAAGCCTGCCGATAGATGCCATTAAAAGGATTAGGGATGCCCGGTTTGATAATCCACGTACAACCATGGCACGTGATGTCTTTATGATGTTGTTCTACCTGATGGGTATTAACATGAAAGATTTTTTCTCTTTGGCCAACGAGACTTACGGCAGGGTTGAATATAGGCGCTCAAAAGAGACGACGATAGACAACAAGAGTTATGTACCTTTATCTGTAAGGGTGGAACCGGAGTTGCGCCCTCTGCTTGATTATTATAGCAATGGTACATTCTTGTCTTATTTCCGTATGAGATATACCGACTATAATAATTTCCTGAAAGCGGTCAATAAGGAGCTGAAGCTGGTTTCCAAGCAGCTTGGATTAGGGGTACAACTATCTACCAACTGGGCCCGCCATAGTTGGGCAAGTATAGCAAGAAATAAAGCCGGGATAGCCAAAGCGGATGTTGATTTTTGCCTTGGGCACGTGAACAATGATTTTAAAATGGCGGATATCTATATTGATATTGATTATTCCATTTGCGACAAGGCAAATAGGGCTGTTTTGGACCTTTTGAAGAAAAATGAATAAAAAAAGTCTGAAAAAGTTTGTTGTGAAATAAACTCTTTCTATATTTGCACCGAGCAATTGGTTACGAGCTGGATAAAATACTAAATTTATCCGGCTTTTGCTGTTTATAACATATTGAAAACAGCATTTTTCACTTCTAACACATTCTTCTCTTTGCTATGTGCCATAAAACAAATGACACATGGAAATACTTGTTTCAAAAACAGCATTATTAGACAAACTGAAATCAGTAGGCAGAATCATTCAGCCAAAGAACACATTGCCGGCTTATGACAATTTTTTGTTTGTCATTGACGAATCAGGCTTTATTCAAGTAACGGCCGGTGAGGAAGGTGGCCGCATATCTACCAATGTGGATGGCAAGGCAAATTTCGTAAACCGTTCTTTTCTGGCAAGTGCCAAGACATTATTGGATGGTTTAAAAGAAATGTCCGAACAGCCTTTAACCATTTCCATTTATGAAAAGGAAATGATAGTCAAGTATGCAAACGGAAAATTCACCATGCCTATTGAGGATGGCAAGCAATATCCGGAAATGAATATTGATGATAGTAGTCATTCGTTTCTGCTATCAGGTAATGACTTGCTGTATGGGGTTCGCCAAGTTCAGTTCTGCAGTGCAAATGACGAACTTCGTCCTACGATGAACGGAGTCTATTTTGACATAGATTTGGAAAAGACTTCTTATGTCGGTACAGATGGCAGTCGGTTGGCAATGGTTGAACTGCCGGCTTCATATACACGTAAGGAACGCGCCGGATTTATTCTTCCGAGCAAGTTTGCAAAATTGCTTTCCAATCTGGTTCCGGAAGATTGCTTGGAATTGGAAGTAAAAGTGAATAGAACTAATGTTCAGTTTGATTTTGACTCTTATCGGCTTGTGTGCCGAATGATAGAAGGACGATATCCCAATTATCGAGCGGTCATTCCTCAAAATCAGTCCAAGAGAGTAGTTCTAAAAAGAAATGACTTATTGGCGGCTTTAAAGCGTGTTTCGGTATTCTGCAATATCTCTTCCTCTTTGGTTGTCCTAAAATTCGATAAGAGCTCCCTGCTTATAACTGCCCATGATTTCGATTTTTCCAAGTCTGCGGAAGAAACTGTGATTTTGCAGAATGGGTGTGAAGCCATTGAGATAGGGTTTAAGAGCGGTTTCTTGATAGAACTTGTGAATAGTATTCCCTCAGAAGACATTTCTATATCCATGACGGACCCGTCAAGAGCGGCTGTTTTATCTCGCTGCGATGAAGAAGAACGCAGCCTTACTTACTTATTAATGCCGATGTCTATAAATAATTAATGCTATGGAAAAAACTAAAACACCCAAACAGATCATCCAATCGTATTTGGAAGAACGGGCGAAGAATGACCCTCTTTTCGCTAGTGTATATGCGAAACCTAATAAGAATATAAACGAATGTCTTGATTATATTCTTAGTGAGGCAAAGAAACGCGGTAATGCCGTATGTATGTCTGACGATGAGGTTTTCGGTCTTGCAGTACATTACTATGATGAAGACGACATTAAGGTTAGTAAGCAGACCAATTACAAAGCAGCCACTTCTCAGGCACCTAAAAGTGATGTGGGTGCTGCACCTCAAAAAGAAACCGGTTCCCTGGACAAAATGAAGAGCAGGCGTAAAGGAAAGAAAAACGAGTCATCTTCTTTGCAATTCTCATTATTTGAAGGATTATGAAACCGAGAACGAAATTACAATTTAGGGTAGTTGGTTTGAGTAGCCAGCTACCCGATATAGAAAGTATGATGACTGAGTGGGCTAATAATGGTTGTCTGAACCATATAGGATATGCTACCAAGTCCCGTGTCGTATGTATGGAATGTGGAGAACGTTTTTCTACAGAACTTGTAAATCGCAAGCGTGCCGTTTGTCCTCATTGCGGTGCATCCTTAAAAATAGAATGGTCGAGGAAACGTACTAATCAGCAATTTATAAGGATAGGAAAGGCAGATATATGTGAAGAGTTCCAGGTTATCCGATGCTTTGAACTATATGCTTATTATCGTGAAGGCAGGGAGCCTCATTATTTTATTCGGGAAGTGCTTCAACATTGGATTAAAGACGATGGAAAACGGGAAGTGATGGCTCTTGCAAGAAATACAGGCTGTAGTGGTTGGTGTGGAAATCTTGAAATTCGTAACAAGACTGTAGGATCGTATTATAGTATCGGAGATAATGATGTTTACTGTGATAAATACCATCCGGATTCTGTATTCAAACCGCAATACACAAGGATGGGAATAGATTACAGACTTCATGGACTGTCATTTCTTGATGCAATTAATGCCATTCCTGTTAATCCTCAACTCGAAACGCTTCTTAAAGCAAAGCGGTATGATTTATTGAGTCATTGGTACAGTCTTCGTTATAAAGTGAGCAGATATTGGCCTTCTATAAAAATCTGTCTTCGGAACAAGTATAAGATAAAGGATGCTTCGATGTGGTTTGATTATTTGGACTTGCTTACACATTATCATAAAGACTTGCATAACGCTTACTATGTTTGCCCTACGAATCTGAAAAGAGCCCATGACTTATATGTGGCAAAGAAAAAGCGTGATGATGAAAAGGTACGCAAGGCACGTGATATGCAGCGTTTGCTTAAACTAAAGAAATATGCCGAAGACTACATTAAGGAGAAATCGAAATTCTTTGATTTGAAACTGTCGGATGGTAAGATTGTGGTGATACCGTTGAAAAGCCTTGAGGAATTTAAGAAAGAAGGAGAAATTATGCACCATTGTGTCTTCTCAAATGAATATTTCAAGAAGAAGGATTCTCTTATCCTTTCTGCCCGGATAGGCAAGAAGCATATTGAAACGGTTGAAGTTAATCTAAAGACATTCAGTATAGTTCAGTCCCGTGGTGTCTGCAATATAAATACAGAATACCATGATAGCATAGTAAAGCTGGTGAATAATAATATGAATTTGATACAGAAGTGCCTAAAGAAGGTTGCATAATTAGATAGTGTAATAATGCCAAGAATTAGAACTATAGTTCCGGAATTTTGGGAAGATGAAAGATTTTCGAATGTATCTCTTCCTGCTTGGCTGCTTTATATCGGCATGAAGAACTTTGCTGATGATAGCGGCGTCATTCTTGCGAATGAGGTTATCATTAAGTCGAAAGTTTTTCCTGCCCGCGAAGACATTCGTAAGCAGCAGGTTTCTGGGTGGCTGAAAGAGCTGATTGAGAACTCCGTCCTTGTACCTTTTACATACGAGAACAAAAGCTACTACGTGATGGACTTTTCCAGCGAACGCATCGACAAACCGCAAAAGTCAAAAATTCCGGAAGAAGTTATAGAAAAGGCTCTTCTTTCCGCCCAAACAGGAAATTCGGGAACATTCGAGAATATTCCCGAAGAATCGGGAACGGTAGAGAATGTTCCTGCTGGAAAGGATAGGAAAGGAAAGGAGAGTAAAGGAGAGGATGGGAGTGTTACGCGCACGCGCGAGGAGCCCCCACCCCCCGAGAGTGAGAATTTTAAAAAGTTCAAGGCTTGGATTGATACAAACGCTCCTAATGTGGGTAAATTGAAGGAGCCGTTTACAGAAGCCCAGTTTGAACGGATAAAACAAGATTTCCCCATTGAGGTAATCGAGAATACTTTGCGCTCCATGCACAATTACCGTGAGCTGTTGAAGAAATACGTCAGCGCAAATTTGACATTCCGAAAATGGGCAAAAAAGGATATGGATGATGGAAAATACAGAAAGACAAATGGTGGTGGTACGGCAGCCGGGGGAAACTCGAATGTTAGCGACGATTACAAAAGAAACATTCTTGAGAGAATTCTCGGTTCCGGCGGTACAGGTGGCATGCAGGGCGGTTAATTCTTACCCGGCTGTATTTAGTGCCAATACACCTGCGTTGATTGAGATAGAGCAAGCATACGGTTATGATTGCCTTCAAGCATACTTGGAGGGATGGCTTGTTAATCTGCGTGAGTTTGTGAATGTAGGCAAGAAGATGACGGATGCCCAAACTTTTGAAACTGCCATGATAATCTTACAGGATTATAAGTTTCTGACTATAGCAGATATAAATTTGCTCTTTAAGCGCGCCAAAAGCGGCTATTACGGCAATTTATATGACCGATTGGACGGGCAGATAATACTTGGGTGGTTTCGTAGGTATTTTTCCGAACGCTGTGGTGCAGCCGAGGAAGAATCTATAAATGAAGCTTCCAGATATAAATCAGACCCTTATGATAGGACCTGTGAACGGTTACGGAACGTGAGCATGAATTTAAGAAATGGAGAATGAAACACTTTACAGATGGAAGAAGATAAAAGATACAGGCTGTTAGCATTTTGGATTATGGCTACTGTGATTGTTTGTACGGTGTTTTACTTTGGATTGTATTGGTCTTTAAATTATCTAATAGCAAAATTATGAAAGCGATATTAAAAGCGACCGGAGAAACAGTGGAGGTTAATTCTTCAGGTACGATGAGTATTTCATGTGGAGCATACTGTACGAATGACGGTCGGACGCTACCGGCTACAGCACTCGAATTTGAAAAGGTTATAGACTGGGAACAACGCAGGTATGAAATAGCAAAAGCTGCTATGCAAGGGCGATTAAGTAATCAGTATGGAGATGTACTGGTTGGAGAGAGAGATTTTGAGGGGGTTGCTGTAAGTTCTGTGGAATTTGCCGATGCGCTGATTTCAGAATTGAAGAAAGATAAGGCATAAAAAAGCGGCCGATACACCACTACCGACCGCCAGTAAGCTATAAAGCTTTCTTAGAACACACAAAGATAACAACTTTATAGCTTATGGCAAGTGCATTAGTAGAAAAATATATAGGACGGAGATATGAACGCTGGTTGGACTATGCGGTCTATCATTGTGGCTTGGCCGGTATTCCGGATGAGGCTAACGACGTGTTGAATGAGGTGCTTTGTTCTTTGCTGCAAAAGGATGATGCTAAACTGCAGCAACTTCTTTCCGCAAAGAAAAACGGCTGTACGGAATTGGATTTCTTTGTGTTGAAGATGATAAAACTGAATGTAACTTCAGACACTTCACCTTATCGGAGCAAATATCGTCCAATGCCGGTGGATCAGAACGTGGACTATTCGCGGTTGGAAATTGAGGATGTGAAAGAAGAATCAGTCGATAAGAACGCACTTCTTCTTAGTCGTTTCCATCAGGTACGCGATGTATTGCAGGATTTGGACTTGAGTCCTTTGGCGCGAAGGGTCTTTGAATATCGTTTTTTTGAAGATGCAAATTTTTCGGACTGGCCGGGAAAGGAATCTTTAAAGCAGCTTTATGAAATCTATAACAAAGTACAGGAACTGATTCGAAAGAAAATTGCAGGGGAGTCTATATTTTAATCGAAAAACGAAATTGCTATGTCTAAAGTAAGTGAGATTAAGTTAGACCCCCGCAATTATCGTATTCATGGAGAAGAAAACAAACGTCTTATTCGTAAGAGCCTTACGGAGTGTGGGGCCGGACGTTCTATTCTTGTGGATAAAAACGATATTGTCATTGCCGGGAATGGTGTCTATGAACAAGCCCAGGAACTTGGGTTAAAAGTGCGTGTTATCGAGTCTGACGGTACGGAATTAATCGCTATTAAGAGAACCGACCTATCAACAAAAGATGAAAAGAGGAAGCTGTTAGCATTGGCTGACAATCGTGCTTCCGATTCCTCCCAATTTAATTTTGCCGCTATTGTAGAAGATTTCTGCTTGGAAGAACTCAATGATTGGAATATGGACCTACCATTTGATGAAATTCCTACCGATATTGAGGGTTTCTTTGAAGGTGCTGATAAGGCAGAGCATAAAAAGAAAGTATTGGTTTGTCCATATTGTAACAAAGAGATAGAGGTATGATTCTTTACCTTGCTGGATATAAGCCATGTGCCAGAAGATGGTGCATGGATACATCGGATATATATCTTCTTAGTTCCTTTTGGGAACACAAATCCGGCAGATATGGCAGTTATGTGCTCCAAGAAAAGCATATTCTTGATAGTGGCGCTTTTTCTGCCTTTTCTGGAAATAATAATGGATTTGACTGGGATAGCTATGTAAGAAAGTATGCTGATTTCATTCTCAAAAATAATATCCAAAAGTTTTTTGAACTTGATATTGATGTTGTTGTCGGGTTGCGTAAGGTTGAATATTACCGTCGTTACTTGGAAGATAAGACAGGGCGGAAACCTATTCCCGTGTGGCATGCTTCAAGAAAAAGGGATTATTTTCTACGTATGTGTGAAGAATATCCTTATGTGGCTATCGGTACGACTTCCGCAATGGAAGAAGGTAGAAGAATCAGACAGAATCCTATGATTCTGAAATGGTTTATAGACCAGGCCCATAGTGCCGGTATCCGTATTCATGGGCTTGGTTTTACAAGTTCCAAGTATCTTCCATACCTTAAGTTTGATAGTGTTGATAGTACGACATGGCTATCCGGTGCCCGATATGGACAGATATATAAGTTTGATAACGGTCAGATGCAATGCTACGATCCGCCAAAAGGGATGAGAGCCAGGCATCATGATTTGGTGAATAGACATAATTTTAATGAATGGATAAAATTTCAAAAGTATGCAGAAGAGTTCTTATGAAAAGAAAGTCCTCCTATATTCAGGGGGCATGGATAGCTGGCTTATAGACAAGATTTGGAAGCCTGATGTGAAATTATACGTGGATATGGGCACAAAGTATTCACAAGAGGAAATAAAGCGCCTTCCAGCTGATGTTGTAGTGGAGAAACTAGACCTTTCCAAGTGGGAACGGGAAGATAAGATAATTCCGTTGCGGAATATGTACCTTATCGGGATTGCCACTAATTATGGGAATGAAATTTGTTTAGGTGCTACGGCCGGGGATCGGGTGCTTGACAAATCTCCGGTATTTGCTGATATCTATGAGCAGTTATTGAACTATCTTTATCAGAAACAGCATTGGACGGAAGAAAGGAAAATCAAAATAAATCTGGATTTCAAGCGATACACAAAGACTGAACTCGTTAGGGCTTTTGTTGCGCAAGGTGGCGATATGGATGAGGCCTTTTCTTCATCGTTCAGTTGTTATACTCCGGAGCATGGGAAAGAATGTTGGAGTTGTAAACCGTGTTTCCGCAAGTTTATAGCCTTTGCCCTGAATGGCTATCCTTTTACTGAAGATATTATAGATAGGAATGTATCTTACATCAGAAAAGAGATTCTTCCTTTGATAGAATCCGGAACTTATGGTCGGAAACAAGAAGAAGATGAAATAATGCAGGTATTGTCATTTTATGAATAGTTATTATGTACACAGTTAGAAAACGTATTGAAATATCAGCTTCACATAGTTTGAAGTTGTCTTACGAGAGCAAATGTGAGAATTTGCATGGGCATAATTGGATAATCGTGGTTTGGTGTCGGGCAAAACAGTTGAATGATGATGGTATGGTTGTAGATTTTACCCACATAAAACAAAAGATTCAGGAACAGTTGGACCACCGTAACTTAAATGAAGTGCTTTCATTTAATACGACAGCGGAGAATATGGCAAGATGGATTTGTGAACAAGTTCCGGCTTGTTTTAAAGTAATGGTGCAGGAGTCGGAAAACAATATAGCATGGTATGAAAAAGGTAAATGAAATATTCTACAGCATACAAGGGGAAGGTTATCATACCGGAACCCCGGCTGTTTTTGTCCGTTTCTCCGGATGTAATTTGAAATGTCCTTTCTGTGATACGCAGCATGAAGACGGTATTTTGATGTCTGATGAGGAAATCTTGTCGGAAGTAGGGAAATATCCGGCAGTGATGGTCATACTGACGGGCGGAGAACCTTCGCTTTGGATTGATAGGGAGTTTGTAGACCGTCTGCATCGGATAGGTAAATATGTCTGTATAGAAACTAACGGGACGCGCTCCTTACCGAATAATATAGATTGGGTAACTTGCTCACCGAAAGAAGGAAGTAATGCTATTGTTGTTAATCCTCATGAAATAAAAGTAGTCTATACTGGGCAGGATTTATCAACCTATGAAGAAATGACAGCAGCTGTATATTATTTACAGCCATGCTCTTGTCAGAATACAGAAGAAGTTATTGATTATATTAAAAAGCATCCCAAATGGAAACTAAGCCTGCAGACCCAAAAGATATTGAATGTGCGATAAGAAATATCCTTTCGTACATTGGTGAGAATCCTAATCGAGAAGGACTTGTTGGCACTCCGGATCGCATTTTAAGGATGTGGCAAGAGATATTTCGTGGATATGACCCTGAACAAAAGCCAAAGATTACTGTATTCCCGAATGGCAAGGATGGTTTATCTTGTGGTAGTGTTGTGTCTGATTCCGGTACATATTATTCTATGTGCGAACATCACATGATGCCTTTCTTTGGTAAGTATTGGTTTGCATATATCCCTAATCCTAAAGGAAAGATTCTTGGCATTTCCAAAGTGGCCCGTGTGGTAGATTACTGCGCTGCCCGCTTACAGATACAAGAAAGATTGGCGCAAGATATTGTTGATATGATAAGGAATGCACTTGGTGATGAATATCCACCTTTAGCTATAGGTGTAGTATTGGAGGGAGAACACTTGTGTAAAACCATGCGTGGGGTAAAAAAACAGGGAAAAATGCGTTCTTCTTTCTATTTTGATAATGGAGGCTTACCCGAATTAAAGGATGAGTTGTCTCAATTTGTCAGTTTTGGTTAGTTATTGGGTTATGACAGAAAAGAAGAATTCAGCAGAAAAAAAGAAAAGAGGACGTAAATCGGATTACAAAGAAGAGTATTCCGACCAAGTTCTTAAACTCTGTCTGCTTGGTGCGACAGATAAAGAAATTGCTGAATTCTTCTCTGTCTCAGAACAGACAATCAATAGTTGGAAAAAGAAATACCCTGAATTTCTTGAGTCCTTAAAAAAAGGAAAGAATTTGGCTGATGCCAATGTAGCTTCTCGCTTGTATAATCGTGCTATTGGTTACTCATGCAAAGCAACTAAATTCGCTACATCTGATGGGCGTATAACTGACCAAAAGGAGTATATAGAACATTATCCACCGGACACAACGGCTGCAATATTTTGGTTGAAGAACCGACAGCCGGAAAAATGGCGCGACCGTAAAGAAGTTGATACCAATGTGAATTTAGGTGATGAACTTGAAAGTATGACCGATGAACAGTTAATAGCTATAATACGTGGCGAACAAGAGTAAAAGCAACCGGGAAATTCTTATAAAGCGTGCGAAGGCAGTAACAATTCTTCGCAAGCGGGAAGCTCAGAAAGATTTCTGGGCTTTCTGTTTATACTATGACCCGAAGTTTTTTGCAAAGCGTTTATTCCTGAAGAAAGTTGCAGAAGCTTTTATGCGTGTATATGAGTCATACTCTGCCGGCATAATCTATCGTCTTGCAGTAAGTATGCCGCCACGTGCAGGAAAGTCTTATATTTCATCTTTGTTTATCGCATGGATGCTTGGGCATTTTCCGGAAGAATCAGTTATGCGTAATTGCTGTTCTGATACATTGTACAATAAACTTTCCTATGACGCTCGTGATATTGTGAAGTCCAAACGTTTTCATGAGATATTTCCGGATATTTATCTTAAAGGTGATAAACAGAATGTGAAGAGCTGGAATGTTGAAGGAGCCCGTCAGGTTTCTTATTTTGGCGGTGGTGTTGGTGGAACTGTTATCGGTTTCGGTGCGTCCATGCTCGCCATGACGGACGACTTGTACAAGAGTTTGGAAGATGCCTTATCCGATAACAATAATGAAAAAGTATGGTCATGGAAACAAGGTACGCATGATTCTCGTATAGAGGGTAACTGTTGTCTTATTGACATTGGTACACGCTGGTCTGCCAATGATGTACTTGGGCGTTTGGAAGAAGCAGGGAAATATAATGAAATCATCCGTATTGCTGCTCTTGATGAAAACGAACGGTCCTTCTGTGAAGATGTACACACGACCGAATATTACCTTGAATTGCGCTCGGAGACAGACGAAAGTATTTGGATGGCCGAGTATATGCAGGAGCCATTCGAAGCAAAAGGTTTACTATTTCCGAAGTCCTCCCTTATGCGCTTTAAACTCGCCGATATTGCAGGTAAAAGACCTGATGGCACTATTGGCGCTTGTGATACTGCGGATAAAGGTGATGATGATTTCTGTGCACCATTCGCAAAGGTGTTTGGACCGAAATACTTTATCACAGATGTATTATTTACCAAAGACCCGGTTGAGGTTACGGAGCCACGCTTGGCACAAATGGTAATAGATACCGAATGCGACCAGTTACGTATCGAGTCAAACAATGGTGGGCGTATATTCGCTATCAATGTGCGTAAACTTGTTACCACGAAAAGAAAATCCTGCCTTATTCAAGCGCGTCCTACTACTCAGCATAAAGAAACCCGTATCCTAATGAAAGCAGGATGGATAAAAAAGCATTGTGCATTCCTCGATGATACAGAGTACACTAAAGGTTCTGACTACGGGCGTTTTATGAAAGCTCTTACAAATTATAAGCGTGAGGGGGATAATGCTCATGATGATGCACCGGACGGATGCACCATTCTTGCAGAGTTTGCCGAGTCAATCGGACTGAATTTCAAAAAATCAACGCGCAAGGTGGGGCGCGGATAGTAATATTTTTCATGGTTACTTAAAGATTAGTTATTAAATCGTATATCTGTAGAATTAGTTGTAGCGTTGGATTATCGTTAATTTGTTCTTGATGCATCCAATATTTAACTTTTAATACTAATTGCAGGGTGGCTATTTCTGCTCTGATTATTAAGCCCTTTGACTTTTTTTCCACGATATTTTTTTTAAAATTCATCATCAGGGCTTTCAAGCTTTCTTAGGAGCGTTTTTATAAATTAGCAGAAAAAATACAGCCTATCTAAAGTATGATCGGCTTCTGCTTCTTCGAAAATAGGAAGTACAAGTGAAGGTTCAAAGACAAAAAAGCCACCCCTTTTTTCTGCAGCAATACTAATCTGCATTCTATATTTTAAGAGAAAAGTATATGCCAGGAATATCCGAAATATTGAGTAATGACGACTTTTCTCGAATAGTCAGTGATTTATGTGTAGATACCATAGAAGATAGAGACCCAAAAGAATATTTGGAGGAATATAACGGAGGACGCCACCGTCGTAAAACTTCAGTAGGTTTTCGTGAACCTAAAAAAGTGGCTGTATATTCAGATACAGAGTTTGAAACAGACCCAAATACTGGCGAAGAAAAACCAAAACGTTTGGAAGATAAGCCTGTGCCGGTTGCTAAGATTGTAACTAATATCCCAAAGAAGATAGTACGTACAGCAGCAGCTTTTTTGTTCGGTGGGGATATGATTGTATCGGCAGATAATATGGATGATGATAGCTTACAAGACTTCAAGCAGGTATTTGTCCGCAAGCTTAAGATGAAATCAGTCTTTATGAGATTTGCTCGTATTGTACTATCTGAAACCAAAGGGGCGATTGTCTTTTATCCTGTAACGAAAAGCAATATTAAGGGAACGGATAAGGATGGAAATCCTGTCTTTAAAAAAGAAGTCGTATTAAAAGCCAAAATATTATCAACACCAAAGGATGATAATGTAACCAATGAATTTTACCCGCATTTTGACGATGATGATGATATGGATGGCTTCATTCATAAATACACAGCTATGGTTAATGGCAGAAGCTGTGAATGCGTGAAGATTTATACCGCTAATGAGATTATAACCGGAATCAATGATGGGCAGTGGGTTATAACAAAGGATAAGAATCTATTCGGGAAAATTCCAGTTGTCTATGCTGAGGTAGACCAACCGGACTGGGAAGATGTAGCAGTTCTTATGGATGCGTATGAAATGCGCCTTTCTCGAATGTCAGATACTAATGACTATTTTGGAGACCCTATGCTAAAGACTTACGGCCAGACCAATTTACCTTCAAAGGAAACGGTGGGAAAGGAGTTGAATTTCTCCATGGAAGTGGACCCGGATACCGGAACTGCTTATCATGGTGATGCAGAATATTTATCCTGGCAGCAGTCTATTGATTCTCAGAAAGAGGAAATCGCAAACGAAAGGCATGAGATATTTTCCGGTGCTTCTTGCCCTGACCTCTCCTTTGACAACCTTATCGGTATAGGTGATTTATCCGGAGTGGCTCGTGAGTTTATGACTATTGACGCAAAGATAAAAGCTACGGAACAGATGGAAATATTCGGTCCGGTGGTACAGCGTTGTGTGGCAATCGTGCAGGCTGGTATGGCTCGTATTTCCCATATCAAAAACGCTGGCGCAATAGAGGGAAATTATTTCGAGGTGAAGTTCGGTTCAATCTTGCCCAAGAACCTTACGGAAATTTTGCAGAACTTGGCTATTGCAAACGGTAATAAGCCTATCAATTCGCAAGAGACCATTACTGCAGAATCTCCTTATACAAAGAATGCCAAACAAGAGATTGCAACCATGAAGAAAGAAGAAAAAGAAATGGCACAAAACAGCAATCCTTTTGGTGCTACATTTTCTGCTAATCCAGATGAATGATGAAACGTAAAGGGCTTTCCTTTTATGATAGTCAGCATTTGCAAAAAATGTTGGTGCAGCAAAATGATATAACAGCTATCTTTAATCGTTTTATTGCTGCTATTTCCCCTTATCTTCAACAATGGGCAGATAAGGGGAAAGATAGTGTATGGGTAAGAAACCAGTCAATAGAAAAACGTATTGATAGGGAGTTGGTAAAGTTACAATCTGACCTACTTGCCAATATTACTCAATTTCAAATGGACGCATGGAAACGTTCTGAACTAAAGAATGATGATTTTATTTCAAGGTATATTGAGGGATTGGCTATCAGTACAGCTATAAAAGAAGGGCTGTTTGCTCATAATGCCAAAGCTATGTTGCAGCTAAAAAAAGGTATGGATATTAGGGGAAATGCCTTATCTGACCGTGTGTGGAATATTGCGGAGCTGGCAAAAGAGCAACTGGAGTATTATCTTGCATCCGGAGTATCGGTAGGCCGTAATGCCGGGCAGATAGGCCGGGATGTGCGCCAACTTCTTAAAGAGCCGGACAAACGTTTTAGGCGTGTGCGTGATGCAAATGGGAAACTGATTTTATCTCAGCCTATGAAGAATTATCATCCGGGCCAAGGTGTGTACCGTAGTGCAAGTATGAACGCATTGCGATTATCCTCTACGACAACCAATATGGCTTATCGTGCAGCAGATTATGAACGATGGAATGGTCAGGACTTTGTTTTGGGCATAGAGATAAGACGGTCTGATAGTAATCGAGGACCGTGTGCACTTTGTGATTCGATGGTTGGCAAATATCCGAAAACATTTAAATTCACAGGGTTTCATCCATTTTGCATTTGTTATGCGACTCCAATAGTTATGGAACCGGAAGATTTGGCCGAGTATTTGGTAAATGATACGATACCGGAAGAACTTGTTGTGAAAGATATACCTCAATCGGCTAAAGCTTGGGTAAACAAGAACCTTGAAAGGGCTAAAGGATGGAGCAATGAACCCTATTTTATTCGTGATAACCGGCAGTTCTTTGGAGAGTTGAAAACCAATATTTATACATTGGAAGAAAAGAAGTTTACCCGCACAAGAAGCACATCTGTATCGATGCAACGTGCTATTGATTTTCTTTCAAAGGAATATCCGAATATTTCTAATACAAGGTTGGCCGCTATACATCATTATACTAAAGCCGGAGGCAACTATCGACAGTTAAATAAGCAGTTGTATAATGACAATCTTAGCGAGTTTAATAAAGCAGCCGCAACACTAATTCGTGAAGGGTTGAATTTGTTGCCAACATTTAAAGGCATTACGTATCGTGGTACTATAATAAAGCGAAAGGAATACGAAGCTTTATATAAGGATAAAAAAGAGGTTTCCCACAAGATATTTACATCATGTAGCAAATCTCCGGAAATAGCTGATATGTTTGCGAGTTATCGCCCTTTGAAAAGAAATGAAGTGAGCATAGTTTTTACGATTCAGGGTAAAAATGGAAAGGATATATCGAAAATCTCGGAATTTAACGGTAAATTTGTAGAAAAGAATCAATATGAAATACTTTTTGCCACTGATACAAGATTTGAGATAATATCGGTATCGGAGCAGGAAGATAAGATTAATATTAAATTGAAAGAGCTATGAGCAAGGAACCGAAAGTACCGGAAGTTACAGATGAGCTTCGCCAATATTGGAAAGAAAGATCAGAAAAGATTCTCAGAAATTACGAAGCAGGGAAGTATGATGAGAACGATGAAGTAATGATGGCTTCCGTCAAGTGGGCAAGGTTAAGCATGGAGGAAAAGGAAGAGGGATATAAAAAGTATTATTTCTTGGGTGACCGTATGCAGGCAGAGCAGGATGCCATGTGCGGATATGATGACGAAGACGATGAAGACGATGAAGATTAGTATTTAAAGTTTATTTGAATATAGGCTATCCGGGTGCGGGTAGCCTTTTTTATGGTAAAAATCCTGCTCCAATATATTTTAAAGCAAAAAGACTATGGAAATTTTAGTTGCAATTAAAAAAGCTTTAAAGAAAGCAGGTATTCCAGAGAAATATGCTGCAAAGGTAAAAGCCTTGTTTAATATTGAGAGCGAGGAAAATCTGGAAAACTATGTCTCTCTTTTTAAGGATAACATTCTTCCGGATTTGGAAGCAAGCGAGCAGAACAAGCAGAATGTTATCAATAATGCTATTGCTGAATATGAAAAGGAGCATGGTCTGAAAGATGGCAAGCCTATAGAGGGAAAGGGCAAAAAAGGGAAGAAAAACAAAACGGTCGTTGACGACGATGACGATGATGTAGATGATGATTTGGATGATCTTCCGCCTGCTTTCAAAAAGATGCTTCAAGCCCAGCAAAAGCAAATCCAGACCTTAACGGATAATATTTCCACCTTAACAAAAACTGTTTCCGATTCCGGCAAAAACGCGTCTGCTAAGGCATTGTTTGATACGGCCAAGTTGCCGGAAAAATGGTTTAAGCGTATTGATGTAAATTCCGAAACATCTGTAGAAGACCAAATTAAGGAGCTTCAAGAAGAATATAAGGAAATTCGCCAAAGCGCAATATCCGATGAAGTGGATGCAGGCAATTATCGCCCGTATGTAGCACAGCCCAAAGACCGGACAGAAAAGGAATGGTTGGAAATCATGAATAAAGATGAGGGTACTGGGGATTCCAACGGGGTTGCCAGTCTCGGTATTAATTAATAATTAATCCATTGTAGCTATGTTTTTTAAGAAAGAAAAAGAATTTCAGTACCATCCTGCGGTCATAAAAATGCTCGAGGATGTTGTCGGTGGCGGTACCATTGTTCGCGCTGATTTAAGAACTGCGATTTTTGATGGTATGCCATTGGACGAATTGCCGCCATATTGTGTTGTCGGCAAAGATGAAAATGGAGGGTATCGTGTAATCAAGACTGCTTTGGTTACAGAAGCTTTGGAAGCAGAGGGAACGACTGTGAAAGTCAATAAAAACCATCTGTTTGCTGTTGGGGATTTTGTTACTGTTGGAGGGGACTTAAAAGGTGCATCCGATAAGATTACAGCCATAGATAAGAGTAATGCCGGATATGATGTTATTACTCTTGAAGCCAAGATTGGCGCAGCAAAGGTAGGTCAAGTATTGGTCGGGGTAAAAGAGAAGACTACGGCAGGAAAGGCAACTCTTGTTACAAGTTCATCTGAGTTGGTGATAACCTTGTCAAAAGTTGATTTGACTGTTGCTAACCAATCATGCGGCTTAATGGTGCGTGGAACCATTAGTGAAGGTAATATGCCCTTCCCTATCGATGCAGGCTTGAAGGCTTTGATGTCGTTAATCAGATTCGTAAACAAGAAATCATAATTGATTTATGGAAAGAAGTTTAATTAAACAAGTAAACAAGAAAAACATGAGCGCCCGTTTAAACTCGCGCCATGTAAGACCAATGTATTACCCTAATTTCTTTACTCCCAAAAGAGTTACAAGCTTGAAATGGGAAACATTGGTTGGAGAGAAAGGTGCTCCGGTAATTGCCGATGTCGTTTCTTTTGATTCTTCCGCTCCGGAGAAGACGCGGGAAGTAATCAGCAAAATGTCCGGTGATATTCCAAAAATAGCTGTAAAGCGTGGCATGAACGAAAGCGACTATCAGGAATATAAGAATCTGGAACGTGATGCGCAAGGAGATGCAGAGCAAATGGAGTTGCTGAATCTTTCTTTTAAAGACCAGGATTTTGTGTATAATGCAGTGCGTGGTCGTGTAGAATGGTTGTCTATGCAGTATATGAGCCGTGCAGGATTTAACCTATCTGCGAAAAATAATAACGGTATTGTAACCACTGAATTTGTAGGCTGCGGTATGCCGGAAAAGAATAGAAAGAAATCTTCTGCAGATTGGGCTGATGCAGCAAAAGCTGATGGTTTGCAGGATATTGAAAACGTGCTGACGGATGCAGCAGCAGTAGGCAATAGTTTGCGCTATATTATTATGCTGACATCAGATTTTACATTGTTGAAGAAACAGAAAGCTACCATTGATAAAATTAAAGGTTGGATTAATCAGACCTCCAAGGTTGTTATTACAAAGAAAGTTATCAACGAGTATTTGGCAGAACAGGAGAATCCGGCACAGATTATTACTATCAATCCGGCTGTGCGTATTGAAGATGCAAACCACAAACGTACTACTGTTTGCCCATGGAAGAAGCACCGTATCTGCTTCCTTGAGGATTTGAATGTTGGTAATATCCAGCACGGTCCTATTATGGCTGAAAATTCGGAGTCTTTGAAGAAGAAAGCAATCATGGTAAAGAAAGACTTTATCTTGGTTACAAAATTCTCTACTGAAGAGCCGTTCAAGGAGTGGACCAAGGCTGAAGCTAATGCCATTCCTGTAGTCAATGACCCGGAAGCTATGTATATCTTGCAGGCTGACGGTAAGGAATGGCCGTCAGACGAAGCAACAGAAGGTACGGATAATATTCCTGCTAAGTTCTTGGGTCAGGAAGTGGAGGATGAAAACTTAGAACCGGGTGACGAAGAATAATACAGTTATGGCAACAATCAGAGAAACGATACTGGAATATCCCTCTATTGGAGATATGGAAGGCTTCTTGGAAAAGGTAGTATTTGTAAAGCGTGGTATTAATCCCGAAGAACAATGTACTACTGATAATATAAAGCAAGTTGGTCTATGTGTCGCTGATACGTATGCCATGCTGATAAATTCTCCGGATTTCACGGAAAACAAGTTATCTGTCTCTCATCCCCGCTCTTACTATATACAGACTGCAAAGCAGTTATATATTGAGAACGGGGAGCCTGAAAAGGCTGCCAAATTAGGAAAGAAAATCATTATTAGGGGAAGGGCAAGGAACGCATGGTAACCAGATATCCTCATACTGCCTTGATAACTTATGAAATTGGCGGAAAATTAGTCAATGGTGAGTGGGCTGATGGAGAAACAAAAACTCTGTCAGTAAAGGGAAGATATGATTCCGTTAGTGATGGGCGTATAGTTATGAAGAAAAACAGCCTTGGCGACGAAAAGCAAGTACATGGCTATTTCTATACTAAAGTCCGTCCTGATATTGATGTTAAATATTTGCGTTTACAAGTTCCTTCTCTTAATGTTGATGTGGATATAATTTGCTGGGAACCGTATCAATCCCATTCAATTATAAATGTATGAAATCAGGACTGACGCCTTTGTTTTCGGATGCGGATATAGACCGCTGGTTTGACAAATTCCAAGAACGAGCAGAAGAAAGGATTTTTAAATTACTTTCTGCTGCCGGAGAAAAATTTGTAGAAGTGGCCCGTAAATCGGGTAACTATACAGACCGCACAGGCAATCTTCGTTCTTCTGTAGGTTATATAATAGCTATGGATGGAGAAACCGTTTCTGAAAACTTTGAGAAAAGCGGTAAAGGGAATGACGGTGATACTGGTATTTCCAAAGCCAGACAGTTGGCCGAAGATATTTCTTTGGCTTATCAAGGCAGTTACGTACTGATTGGTGTTGCCGGTATGGAATATGCGGTTCATGTTGAAGCCAAAGGAAAAGATGTGGCTACTACGGGATATATCCAATGTCAGGAGTATTTGCGTAAGGCATTGATTAGGGTATTTGAAAAAATCTAGTTTATGGATGAATTTGATGTAATAGATTTCGTATATGAAGCGATAGAAGCTGCCGGTACTGGAATTGCCATATATAAAGACAAATCTGAGGCCGGTGTTAAGGACGAACATATCGTAATTAATCATCTATCATTAACGGAGTTGGATTTCATTAATAAAATCCCTGTAAATGTGAATGTGTTTGTTCCTTTGAAGCATAATGGAATGTATCAGCGTCAACGTATGAAAGAGTTAAAACGTATGGTGCGTAAGGCTCTTGCTTCGATAAATAGCGATGATGGCAATTGTAGAGAAATAGAGGATTTCCTAAGTATTCCGATACCGGATTTAAAAGAGGGATTTATGTGTACTAATATTCGATTTAATGTAAAAGTGGATAATTGATTATGGCAGAAACAAAAACGGTAAGGCCTATTGCTATGGGCGTAGGCGCGATTAGAATTGCAGATGTTGGTGATGGAGTGCCGGGAACGGATTTTACCACACTTCCCTTACCCACCAAAAGTAGTGTTGCTTTCAACTTTGCAGACCCTAAGGAAGTGAAGATAGACATTGAAGGCAGTACCGAACCATTATATGTGGAATTTGTAAAAGATACCACTGATTATATTGAGTTCTCTATTCCTACTCCAAGTAATGATACAATAGCATTGCTTGCCGGTGGAACCGTTGACAAAGGGGAAGAATTATCTCCAAAGGATGTTTGGAATAAGCCTACGGATATTCCGTCAATCAATAAGACATTCCAATGCGAAACATTGCCCAAAAAAGGAAAGAAAGTAGTCTATACTGTTGTCAATGGTAAGATAGCTGCTAAGATTTCACAGGCTCCGGGCGCAGAACAGGCAGAGTTGTTATTGGTTCGTGTGTACGTACAGGCAGCTATTACAGAAAAAGGGGAAACCAAAACTGCCTTTATGCGTGAAGTTACTGATGCGGCGCCTAAAGCTAAGGCGGCCAAAACCGCATCCAAGTAATAACTATGGTTCTATATAGCTCAGTCGGCAGAGCGCATTGTATAATGAGGTCGGCGGTTCGAGTCCGCCTATAGAAACAAACTTTTGATGGATAGGGGCGAAACAATTCTATAATAGTCGCGAATATTATGGAGTTTTCCCGGAAGTACAACGGGATAGCCCCTTTGGATAAATTTATGAGCATAAAGAATTTGTTTAAATTGGAGTCGGCTTCCATAACGGAGCAACCAGTCAAGATACCATTTGATTTTAGCGAGAGAAAATCTATTCCGGCAGGAAAGGAAGTCGGGGATAGTATAGTCATACGTCCGATAACGGTTAGGACATGGTTTAAGTTGCGACCTCTTTTGCTTGAAATAGATCCGGCAGACCTTGATAAGATGATTGTCAAGTCTGATGAGCCGACTAGTGATTTTCCGGTTATGATGGATAAGTATGGAGAGTTGCTTCTTGATATTGTATGTTTGGGCATTCATAATAAGCCGTCGGAGCCACCGGCATGGTTTCGCAATGTTCTTATAGATAATTCCACATGGGAAGATATACGAATACTTCTCAATGCCATATTCTTTAGAATAGGTTACTTCCCTTTTTGCGACTCTATCACGATGCTTCAGAACGTGAGCCCATTGGGAGAGACGGAGATAATAGCCGCTCAGAAGAATCTGCAAAGTTGGCAGGATACAGTCAAGCAAGATTCTTAGTTATAGTGCATGATTCGTTAGGATTGACTTATATGGAAACAATGGAAAGCAGTTATTCCTTGATTGAAATAATGATGCAGGAATATGCTTCTGTGATGAAAGAAAGAAACCGGACAGTTGATGAAGATGGAGAAACCGAAGGCGTGGATTATGAATGGGTTGAGTTACCAAGTTTTGATGATCCGACAAAAACAATTCGGATGAAGAGGTACTATGATATTGAAGGCGCAAAAGCGAAATAATGCCTGTTTTTATATATTACAATGTTGAAACATTGTTTCATGTCTTGTTTTTAGAGGTTGATGCCCCGTGTCTGTGAAGATATGGGGCTTTCTTATATTTTAAAAATAAATGAATTATGGGTATTCAGAATAAAGATGGTGCATTATATTTTGCTACAGGCATAGATAATACCGGACTTTATAAAAGTCGTCGGGAAGCTATTGGTATAATAAAGGCGATGGCTGATGAAATTACATCGTTTGATGTGTTCGGAGGTATCGGTATCAGTGCAGGGATAGCCTTTGCTCGTGCGGCCAAAGAATCATACGATTTTGAAAAACGTTTTCAGAAAGCCATGCTTGAAGTTGCTACTCTTTCTAAAGAGGTAGACGGTAGTTTGACAGAATACATGAATCGTGTTATGGATATGATTCGTGATATTCCTATTGCCGGTGATGAAGCGGCTAAAGCATTGTATCAAATTGTGTCTGCCGGTCATGATGGAGCAAATGGCATGAAAATTTTAGAGGTATCCGCTAAGGCGGCTACCGGCGGTCTGACTGAAACGGCAACGGCTGCTGATGCCATTACTACTATTTTGAATGCTTATGGTATGCAGGCAGATAAAGCAAAATCCGTGTCCGATAAGCTATTTACTACGGTCCGTTTAGGTAAGACCACGTTTGGGGAACTTGGCACAAGTATTGCCCAAGCTGCACCGATTGCTGCTTCATTTGGCATAAGCCTTGATGATGTACTGGCTGCTGTGGCTACTATAACTAAGCAAGGTGTACCGACATCGGAAGCCATGACAAAGATACGTGCTGCTATACTTGGTACAGCTAACCAGCTCGGAGATGCAGCTTTCCAAGGCCGTACATTCCAAGAAGCATTACAGTTGATTTATGATAAAGCTGATGGTTCTGCAACCAAGATGAAAGAGTTGCTTGGTACTGATGAAGCATTGCAAGCTGCATTGGCTCTTACCGGAAAGAATGCCAAGGGAGCTTCTAAGGATTTGGCGGAGTTGGGAAATTCCGCTGGAGCTGCGGAAACTGCTTTTAAAAAGATGAATGATAGTACTGAAAATCAGTTGGTACTTCTTCGTAATAATATAACTGCGGCACTCCGGCCGTTGGGCGAGGAAATAATGAAGCAAGTTGCCGATATTGCTGAAAGTTTCAATAATGCGTTTTCTAATGGGGATTTGGTAAACACATTATCTACCTTGCAAGATTTGTTGGTAGTAGGTGCTACGGCGTGGGGAAGCTATCGTGTTGCGGTATTGCTCGCTGCGCAAGCAGAGTTGTATCAACAAGGATTGGCTAAAGGGTGGACCCTATCGATGCAGTTTCAAGCAAACTGGCTTAATATAGTCAGCAAGGCAAAGGAAATACTTGCCATGAAAACAAAAGCATTGAATGCTATAATGGCTAAAAGTCCTTATGTGCTTATTGCAACAGCCATAACAGCTTTAGGATATGCTATATATAAGCATATAACATACGTTAGTGAAGCAGAGAAGGCAAATAGGAAATTAAATGAGTCTTATAACGAGTGCATAGCATTACAGTTGAAAGAGAAAAGAGAACTGGATGATGTATTTTCGGCATTGGCTCGCGCTAAGGAAGGGACAGAAGAAAGAAGGAAAGTGATAAACCTGATAAACGGACAGTATGGAAGTTATCTTAGTAATATGCTTACTGAAAAATCTTCTGCAGAAGAAATTAAGAGTGCTTATGACCGTATAAATGCTTCATTGAAAGAAAAGATTGCCTTACAGATACAAAACCAAGCTACCGATGAAATCGCTACATCTGGAGTAAAGAAGCAGGCTGATGAGTTGGAGAATTTACGTAAGGGGCTTTCACAATATTCAAACAACGATGGATTAGTAGAATTGACAGTTCAGAATATTGTAGATAAGGTGACAGAAGCTCAACGAGCCGGAACGGGAAACATGAAAGTTTTGTATGATACACAAAGAGAGCTGTTGAAAGGCATTGCTAGTGGCAATAGGCAGTTAAGTGATGAGGTTGTGGATGCTTTGGATGAATATATCAGAAGCGTTTATTCGACCGAATATAATATCTATCAAGTAAAAAAGAGATTTGCTCCGTTTATCAAAGGTCTGACTTCTGTCAATACTGGTACGACTACTACGACAACCGGCACAACTGTGGTTAATACAGAACCGGATAAAAAAGATTATAAAGGCGATATTGAGAATGCAAAAAAAGAACAGGGAAAACTGTTTGAACAATTTTCAATGGATTTGCAACAGATGAGAATTGATGCAATGGAAGAAGGAGAAGAAAAGTATCAAGCTCAGCGCCGTTTGGATTTTCAGAAAGAGTTGTTTTCGATACAAGAATATGGAGAAGCTTTGATAAAGGCTCAACAAGAAATCGAAAAAAAACAATGGGAGGAAAGGAATAAAGGTAAGAAGAATAATGAAAAGGGAGTTTTCAAGCCTACAACTACATCCATAGAGCAGTTACCACAAGAGCAGAAAGACTTATTGAGTAATATGTATTCTGAAGCTCAAGTTAAGAATCTGATGAATGAAGAAAAAATACTCAAGGAAAAATACGATGCCCTTATTGCCCAACTTGATGATTATAAGAGCCGCGAATACACTATAACCAAAGAATGGGATGAAAAGATTGCTCAAGCAGCAGGAAATGAGGAATTGGTAGATAAACTAACCAAAGGCAAAGAAAAAGCTTTGAATGAGTTAAATGCACAGATGTTGATGCAGTCGGATGAATGGGTAAAATTGTTCGGTGATTTGGATAACCTTACCATTTCCGAAATAGAAAATCTTATTCAGATAATCAAGTCGAAAGCTAAAGATTTGAAGCTGGACCCTATTAACCTGGATAAGGTCTTGGAGAAACTGAAAGATGCGGAGAATGAAATCAAATCCCGTAACCCGTTCCGCAGCTTGGTTAGTCATATAAAAGAATATCAGCAAGAGGCTGATAAGACTAAAAAGAAAGCGTCCTTAAAAGAAATATTTGGTGATACTTCCGAAGTGCTTGGAATGGTGAACGAATGTTTTGATTCGGTCATAGGTGGTTTAAAGAATATGGGGTTAGCAGGGGATGAAGAAACCCAAAAGTTACTTGGAAGTATATCCAATATGGTTGGGTCGGCAGGTAAATTGGCCGATGGTATCGCTTCCATGAATCCGGCTACTATGATTTCAGGTGCCGTTGGGCTTATATCTTCTGCATTTGATGTCTTTGACCGAAGAAGTCGTAAGGCTAATCGGGCAATTAAACAACATCAAGAGAATGTGAAAAACTTGGAAAAGCAATATCGGCAGTTGGAACGTGAAACAGCCAAAGCTATCGGCAGTGAGAAATATAGCAAGCAGATAGAGCAGGTAAATAACTTGTATCAAAAGATAGCGGAAACTGAGGGTATGATAGCTGCAGAGCAAAGCAAAAGGTCTAAAAAACGTGACGACGGAAAGATTGCTGATTGGGAAAGCCAAATAGAGGATTATAGGGATAAGATAGAAGAACTCAGGCAGGGAATTATAGATGAATTATCAACGACTGATTTGTATTCATTTTCCAATGATATGGCTTCGAGTATTGTCGACGGATTATGTAATGGTCTTGATAACGGCAAAGAAGCTATACAAGAAAAGATAAATGACTTAATGAAGAGTATCATATCTAAGCAACTGGACGTTTTTGTAATCCAAAAATCGATGTCCGATATGTTTCAAAAAATGGCAGATGCTTTTAATGAAAACAGTGCCGGCGGTTTTGAACTTACCAATTGGGAAATAGACCAAATTGTTTCAGCAGGTCAGCAGGGAAAAGAACAGATATTGGGACAGTTGGGGCGTTATCAGGAGTTGTTGAAGAAGTTGGGACTTGTAAATAGCGAAGTTGAAGATGAAATAGAGAATGGCGTTACTGGTGAACTGCAGGCTGCGGTAACTGAGGGGACTGCTTCCCAGCTTGTAGGTCTATGGAATATGTCTGCTTTAGATATACGTTCTTTGCTTAATTTGAGCCATGAGCATTTTATAGAATGCCGGAAGCAGCTTGCCAATATAGCTAATATTTATGTGCAGATTGTTGAAATAAACAATAATACAAAAGCAACGGCAGATAATACCGAAACTCTTGTTGAAGAACTGAAAACGGGTATTAAATCATTAGAAACAAAGCTTGATGAAATAAGAAAAAACACTAAAAACTATAATGGTAGAGGATAGTATGGAACTGAAAGAACGAATTGCATTATTAGCGGGTGCTGCTGGAGCCTGCAGTGAAGGGTTACAAGAATTAGCAGCTACAAAGTCTAGGGTTGATATGCTCAGATGCTTTTTTGATAATATTAAGTTTTGCCTTTCAAGACACACTCCGTCAAGTGTATTTCTTCGCTCTAATTTTGGAGATATGATGCACGGACAAGGATTGTATGCCGATGAAACAGTAAATGTGAAAAACCAAAAGGAAATAGCCTTTGTAGGGAAGTGTTATGCCGTAGTGGAAATAACAGAACGAATGATGTGCCGAATATGGGCTGCTGATAGCACAAAGCTGAATATTCGGGCTTCCAATGGGGCACGCTTGATTATAGATGCTTTGGATACTGCAGATATAATCGTAGATGAATGCAGCGGTGCTCATATTACGGTTTATTTATATGGTAATGCAACTTGTACGGGAGCTGATTTAATAGTTCGGAAAGGAAATACTTATGAGTTATAAACTTGACGATATAGATATATCTTCTTACGATGCTTTCCCCTATGTAGGTCAGACAAAAGATTCAAAAGATTGTATTGCCATATCAGGAGTATTTGACCTTCCTAAGCGTAAAGGAACAACGGAATATAATTGGGGAACCAGTATTGAACCGTTTGTTGATGCAGAAGATATTGAACTGGATGGTCGGACTTTAGTTCTATCTTTGGTGGTTCGCTCTGAAAATGTAAAATCCCAATTAGATAAGCTAAAGAAGGCTTGTATTTCATGCAGGCGCTTATCGACCGGATTTGGTAGCTTCAATGTTATCTGTAAGGATGAGATTTCTGTAGAAGAATACGTTTCTTTAAATATGGCTATTGTGCAAGTGAAATTTTGGCAACAAAGCTATATTCCGGCAGAAATAGGAATTAATCCGTCAGGTGGGAATAATTACGTAATGGATGGTTATTCTTTAAATGCAGATTTTGGGATTTATGTATCTTCTCGTTCTGGTGTTGAGACTGTTGGAAAGCGGATAGAGATAGGTACAACTTTGCCATATATGCAAAATGAATACCGTGAGCCTACCACATTGACATTAAAATGTACTATGTTGGGAAATAGCCTGGAATGGTTGTATTCGAGCATGAGTCAGTTTTCGGCATTATGTATTAGTCCAGGACTCAGAAATTTGATTTTGAAAGGTAATGAACGTCTGGAGATATATTTTAAAGATGGAATAACCGTTACAGTGCGGACTAAGCATGTATTGGAATTCGATTTAAAATGTAGGGTAATGCAACAATGATTGACATCTTAGAGGTATATCGTGTAGTTTCTGGAATTGATACCAAGGTAGCCAGTATTGCATCTGATGATGCTATATTGGCTAATGGCATAATGAATAAGAATGAAGTATCGGTAACTGTGGTTACTGATACCATTCCTGATATTCAAGAGGGGGATTTTATAAGGGTTGGCGGAATAAAATATAAAATTAATCGTGCATCTGAATTTGCCGATAAAAGTTCTGTGAATCATACTACAACATACCTATTTGAAGCACCGGAATATACTTTAATAGATAAGATTCTAACCAATAAGATAACCCAAAGCACTCGCGTTACTCTTACGGGAAAATTGAGGGATTGGTTGGAATTGTTGATATGGAATGTCAATAAGACAGATGATAATCCTTTAGGGGTAGATACGGGATGGCAGCTTGGCAATATTCCTGATACGGAATATATGACATTATCATTTGACGGGATAGATTGCCGTAGTTTATTATCAGAGCTGGCTTCGGCGTATGGCTATGAGTATTATGTACATGACCATACGATAAATTATGTATCACGCATTGAAAATGAAAGAAATCTGACATTTACACAAGGGCAAGGTGGCGGATTGTATGAGGTAGAGCAAAGCAACGTTGATAGTGGTGATGTTACTACCCGTGTATATCCAGTTGGTGGAACAAAGAATATGGCTCCAGGGGAAGGCGATGAAGAAGGACGTTTGATGTTGCCCGAAAAGTATTTGGAAAACTTTTCAGAAACCAATCGGGCAGTTGAGAAAAAGATTGTCTTTGATGATATTCATCCCTCTTTTACTGGTTTTGTTGAGAATCCTACGGGGGAGAATTATCGTGAGTTTATATGCCGTGATATTGATTTTAATATCGACGAATTGGCTATTGGCGATGATGCGCGTATTAATTTTCTCACAGGAGATTTAATGGGAAAATCCTTTGAATTTAAGTGGGATAATTCTAATAAGAAAATAACCCTAATCTACCAAGAAGATGAATTGGCTCCCATTGACCCGGAAACCCAAAGCAGACCTCTTATCCCATCAGCGGCCAAACATTTGAGAGGTGGTGAGGAGTTTAATTTTACCGGTATTCGTCTCGGAGAGTCATACAAGCAAGCTGCAATATCAAAGTTACGTGAGAAAGCTACGGATTGGCTTGCTTTTAATTCGCAAAAAAGGGTAAAGTTTACTCTTGATGTGGATTATCGTTATATGAGGAAAAAGGGTGGCTTAGAGTGTGGGGATTTGATAACTGTAAGCATACCGTCGCGTAATATCAGTAGAATTATTCGTATTGTTTCTACAGAAAAGAATCTGAAGACCGGAAAACTTTCGTGTGTCGTATCAAACTATCTGACTGAAAAATGGGAAGATAAGATTGAGGGGCAGATCAGTTCTATGCAGGCTACTATAAATGGAGGTGGTGCTGGCAGTGTTACTGTTCTAGAAAAATATGATGAACGGCCCCTAACAGATAAGAACGTATTATCCTCTTTACGTACTTTATTGGAGATTGCGAAAAGAGCCTTAAGTAAAGAACACTCGGACTCTACAGATTATTTGCTTAAACTCCTCGCAGGCGGCGAGTTCGGCGAATTCGTAGACAGTATGATTGCCGGCAAGGGTGCAGGGATATTTCCTGATGGTAGAGGACAATTTGAACGGTTGGAAGTCCGCGGTTCACTGTCAGTGCTTGACCTTATTATCAATCAAATTCAAGGAATGGAATCTGACTACTCCTTTACCGAGATTGGCAAGATAGAATCCGTGGAGGATTTGGGCGAGAGCACCTATCGTTTGAGCATCGAGAAACGCACGGACTTCGACTTCATGAAGTTCCAGGAAAATGATGTCTGCTTCTCCATTATTAACACACTGCTTACGGGCGGTTCAGACTATTACACCAGTTGGATGCGTATTCTTACCACCAATGCGCAGGAGAACAGCATAACGGTCGTGCTCTATCCGGACAGCGAAGTGCCTGGAGGCACGAACTATCCGCCGTTGGCCGGCTACAACGTAACCCGCAGGGGTAACAGTACGCTTCCTGAAGCAGGCGGCTTTAACGAACGGGCGCAGTCGTGGATGATTTCTTCGCGTGAGGGGCGCATCATGTTTTTGTCCAATGTCTATAAGCCGATATTGGAGGACTACAACTACTCAATCAGTATCGGCAGATTTCCCCGTACCAAGGCACTTGAAAAGCTGCCGATTTCCGAGAATGAGACAGGCGTCATGGCACAGACGGTCATTGCCGAGAAATTCTACCAACTCGACCACAACGGTGATGTCGTTCCCAACAAGGTAGACCGGGGTGTCTGGTCGCTGGAAACGGCCCAGAGCGGCGCTCCTTACCGGTTTGTACAGCACGAACTGTCGAAACCTTCCGGCAGTGAATATACCCTGCTGGAACAGCATACGGTCTACCACCTTGGCTGCAAGTGGGGCTGTCTGTCAGATAAGACAACCGACGAACCGAAATGGAACTCCCCGTCATGGGGACTCCTTGAGGGCGACAGCAGGTATTCGCTCCAGCTCTCCATTTCAGGTGGGGAGGCATTCGTCATAGGAGGTGTGGATGAGGTAATTTCCGGGCGTATATATTTCGGAACTACGGATATAACGGATGATGTGATGGCGGACGATGCTACCGAAGTGGAGTGGTTCCGCAACAGCGGCAATGTTCCGGCGGACAACCTCTGGACGCCTGAGTATGTGGACGGAAACAGGCTTGCTATCCATATCGACAACGGGAACCAGCACGGGGTCGGTTCGGATTTCGGTTTTGTCAGCAAGTCCGTGATATTCACCTGCCGGGTATTCTTTCCGGTAAATGGCAGGTTGGAGGAAGTGGATATGAATTTAGGATTTGACATCGTATAAGAATTTATAGGTATATGGGATTAAAGAGTAACAAGCAGTGGGGCCGTATTTACGTTGACCCCCTTTCCCTTCAGGGAGAGATAATAGTATTGTCGGGCAGTCCCGTGCAGACGTATGACAAGCAGTTGCGGGAATACAGCCCTGACCGGACCCTGACACCGCTGGTCATCGTGCCGAAGGTATCGGCGTTCGACGAGAAGACGGTATTCGGTGAAATGGAACTCACGGGGGTGGAGTGGTTCGAGGGCGCACCCCGTGACAAGTCGGCCAACCGCATCGTCGAGGGCGAGTATTACAGCATTTCCGACGGTAGCGGCGGTGTGCCCAAATATGCGCTTACCATCCGGAAGAACATTCCGCCGGAGAAGCCGGTGGAGTATTTCGGCATCGCGATATTCACGGACCCTCGTACGAACCGCGAGGTCAGGGTCGAAAGGAGCATCAGGTCGTATTCGCACCTGTACGACAACAAGGCGTATTCGTTGCGCCTGAAGGGTGATTCCGTGATGGTGACCGACCCGCTTCGCTTGGCCGACCGTTCCGGCTATTGGGACAGGGAGATAGAACCGCAGCTCTATACAGGGACCGAACCCGTGGATGATGAACACGCCGCATACTTCTGGGACATCCTCGAAAACGGAGCATACCGCCCGGTTACACCGGACGACCCCGGTATCGTCTGCCATGACGGGAACGGAGTGTACACCCGCAAGCTGGTATACCAGGCGAAGTATGTCACCGGTGCAAGCTTCCGTGTTCGTGCGTGTGAATATGCGGGCAGCAGACCGCAGGCACCTACAGACGGGCGGCTGGAAAAGGTTATTGAGGTAAAGACGGAGATGGCAGCTTCCCTCAATTGTGAAATTATCCAGACGAAAGGCTTCACCCTTCCCGATGATATGAAGCAGCCGAGCGCCTATGAAATACGCATCTTCGACAACCGCCGTGAATACGGTACAGAGTACGATGACCTTTTCCGTATCACATGGAAAGGCCAGAGTGCGAAGCCGGGCGAGCCGGAGAAGGTGCTGGCAACCGGCGGGCGGACACTGGAGTTCATTCCCTCGGACAAGGGTTTTCCGGCAGGACATATCTTCCAGGTGTGGGCGGAAGTGGGGCTTCTCATCGGTGAGTCCCTGATGGGTGATGAGGAAGGCGCCGTTATATCCTCGCAGGTTGACGGACAGACGGTATTCATTGCCACGGGTCCGGTATATGAATAGTAATAACTTTAAACTTTAATCAATATGTACGTAATTGTAGAAAAGGCAAAGCTCGAAGGCAAATTCTTTGGGATAATGAATACCCTTCCGGATGGCAGGGTGTACATTCCTATCAGTGAGATGCGGAATGTGGGTACTCTTCTTGACATCGACATCATCGGTTCTGCACGTGAGTTGAAGGAACTGATAGAGAAACAGCAGGAAGCGATGCAGGGTTCAGAGGACATCGACCCCGGTTTCAGTGTGACACCCGAAGAGGAAGAGGAAATAGACCCCGGTTTCAGCCAGGAGCAGAATCCGGACAGCGACAGCGGGGCGTCGGAAGAGGGTGATGGCAGCGTGACCGGTCCGGAACAGCCGGTCGGGGCAAAGACTGACGGAAAAAGGAAAGGAGGCCAGCGATGAACCAGAATCAAGTGACCGCTTCACTGGCTATCGTGGCGGTGAGCAACGGAACAACCGTCAACGGGTATGTACGCGTGGACAATGGTCCGCTTATCCAGGCATGGACAAAGGGAAGTGACAAGTATACACCGGACTTTGAAGCACTCGCAGAGGACAAACGCCCTATTGTCATCGTCGTATTGCGGGATGTGAGCAGCGGGCGCATCCTTATTCCTTCCAAACTTGTTTTCAAGTATAACGGTACCGAACTTGCATTCGGGGAGGACGGGCTGTGCAATACGGAACAGTTTGTCGGCATGTTCAAACGCGTAACCGGATACAATGTAAGTGTGGACTCGCAGTCCTATCCCATGACGGGACTTCGCGTCATGAAGAACCTCGTGCCCATCTCCGGATATGACAATGACCGCATAACCGTTTCCGGTGAGGTTGAAATCGGCGGGCATACGGTCTCGTTCAACGAACTTGCGACTGATGTTGTCATCCAGGAATCATCCGGTAAACAGTATGAGTTATTCATTACTTCTGACAAGGGTACGCAGATAATCAATCCGTCCGAAGTGCTGACGTTGAAGGCATCGCTGTACAGTGGTGGAGACCTTATCAACGATTTGGGGAACATTACGTTGCAATGGAAGAAGCAACTGCCATCGGGAGAGGCCAACCTCGGAACTCAGGGAACCCAGAACATTGCCGCGAATGATATTGACGGTTCGCTGGTCGTTAGCTGTGAGGCGGTGCAGAATGCGAAGGTCATAGCTAAGGGCTTCATTACCGTGTTCGACCTTAGCGACCCTATACTGGCGGCATTCAAGGTCAAGGGGCTTGCTTCTGACGGGCAGATATATCCGGGAGAGACGGGAACGCTGACGCCGTATGCCTATAAACGCCAGTCCGGAGAGGAAGTGGCGGTGGCAAGCTGGGACTTCGCCACATTCGACGGTGAAAACAATCCGTTCACGCTGTCGGGCAAGGATAGCAACAAGTTCCAGGGCAAGGACATCGCACTGACCTATACGGATGCGGCACGCGCCAAGACATTCAGAGTAATCGCAACGAACACTAATCCCATTGAGCTATGATGACAACGGCGGTTTTGAGTGTCGTGGCGGTACGTGAGCCTGACCCGGTGGAATACGTTGACATCGAGTGCCAGCCGGCTGCCATCTCTGTGGATTGTAACAATGTGCAGCTTACACCGCTGAAGCTGAAAGCCCTGCACCGCAGCGGGGCTGATGCGGCCCTGCTGGATGTATTCTGGCGGCTGCATGTCCAGTCGGCCGGCAAGGACCTCGGTACGGCGGATTCCCCCGGTGCATCGTCCGAATGGGAATACTACCTTCCGTCTGACAAGTGGGGCAATGCGGATTCCGTGATTGTGGAAGCGTACCGTGATAGTGCCCGCGAGCCCCTTCTTGCTCAGAAGAGGGCCAGCATTGTGCGGCAGAACCCGTCCCCCTTCCCTGTTGAGGGTGGCTGGAAACCGCTGCCATTCAAGTATAAGAATGGGGAATATTTCCTGGATAAGGACAAGGGGTTTGTATTCATGTGGATGAATCCTGTACCGGGAAACAGTGATAAACATCCGTTCTTTGACGTGGCCCAGAACCCGGACACTACTTCCTGGAAATCCATCCAGGAATACCCGCTACTGGGCACGCAGCTTTTGCTTGCCAGGAAGATAAATGCAGACCTTATCGACGTGGATAATCTGCGGGTGAAGCACCTGGATGGCGCAGACGGGACTTTTACAGGTGATTTAAAAAGTGGTAGTGTCAATATTGCCGGTGGGAAAACCCTTTTGAATAAGGATGGAAGCGGGAAATTAGCCAATGGAGCGGTAAGCTGGACAAAGGAAGGTGATGTGGACTTTTCGGGAAAGGTGCATTTGAATAAGGTCACTATAGAGAGGGGTGTTACCCCTGATATTGTCGGAAACGGGCAGATGTGGAAACTTCCTGATACGGCAGATACCTTTATGGACCACATGGTACTGACCGGTGGCTTACCCCAGGTGGCTTTGTCCCCTAATTACGATTTTTGGGGCGGGCGTTCACTCACCATTTTTAATGTCAGCGATACGAAAGTAAAGATATGGGGAAGTGGCGACCCCGGTATATATATTCCTGCATACGGCTGTGCTCATTTGGAATGTATTGCATCGATAGGTGGTTCATTGGCACAGTGGAATGTATTGGGGGTTTCAGATACGGGTATTATAGCATACCCGATTGCGTAATTAAAAAAGTATTGTATGGATATGCTTTTAAGAATTAACGACAAGCTGCTGCATTTTCTTGCATGCCTTGCCATCACCCTGACAGCGGGTGAACTCTGTGCGGTTACGGCAGGTGTAACTAAAGAAGCCGCTGACTGGATGTATAAGAAGAACTGCAAGGTTGGTTCGGGCTGGGACTGGCTGGACATACTTGCGGATGCTGCCGGCATAGCGGTCGGCAGCGTATTAAGGAGATTGGTATTCGATTATTAATATTAATAAAAAGGATTATGTTAGACACATTATTGGTTGCGTTGATTATCTCGATAGATACTGCGCAGGTAAAGGAATTTCCGCAGAAGGCGGAAGTCGAGTTTAAGAAAAACGATTTAAAAGAGAACATCATTAAGTCAGCCTTGAATTTCCATAACAGCGGGAAGAAGGACGACAAGACCTGGAACTGGAAGATTCAGGATGTGGTGTTCAAAAAGGATTAAAACAATGTTCAATTTAAATTCAAAACAATCATGGGAGCTATAAAAACTATGAAGGAAGTCGAAAGCGCACTTCCTCAGAAAAAAGAGATAAATTATGTACGTGCTTTGGACAAAGAAGGCAACCCGATTTTAATCAATAAAGATGATCTCGCACAAGTCGTGGGAGAACTGATACCAGTTGTAACTCCTGAGAAAGACGGATTAAGTAATTCCAAGTTTGCAACAACAAAGATAAAATCAGAAGGCAAACGTAGCATATTACTATACCGTTCATCATCTTCCCAATGGGCTCCTTTTGCAATCAGAGTATCATGTATATCCACAGGTGAACCATCAAGTGATTTTTGCGTTTACATTGCTGGTAATACAATGGAATTACAAGATACCACAAAAGTATATGTCAAATACATGTACGGACAACCCAATAGCGATACATATCTAAAAATGAAATACGAAACTGACCATAGAATATCCATATACTTGACTTCGGATAATTCATTAGGTGATAGAACTATTGTCAGAGAACTGATAGTTAGAGATTCAATGTATGATATGGCTACACAAGATGATGAAATTACCGGACTGGCAGATTGCACTATTGTGCAATAGGTTTTATCTCCTTGTATGATTCGTCAATGAAACTAATATCTTTAATTATATCGCATGGGGTGCTACAATCGTATTTAAAATAAACAGATTGCCCTTGTACTACAGTGAATACTACGTAAACATCCCAATTCTTATAAACCACTTTTATATCGGTAAACCCGGATGGTATGGAATAAAACTCTCCGACTATTCCATCGGAAGGTACTTTGTTTGCGTAGGTTGCCAATCGAACCCCTACGTTGTAGAAATTATGGCTTCCAATGATATTGAGACTTACTCCGTTCCATTGGATTTGATGGGTATAATGGATTGCAAAAGAGTTTGTGACACGTAGTTTTTTCCATAACAGTTCTCCCACGTCTCCAAAACCGATGTGGGAGAACTGATACCGATTGCGAATGCTACTCAAAACGGTTTACTCAGCAAACAGACAGCACCTTCTACGCTCTATATCCGCAACAAAACCTACATAGAATTGCATCATTCTTTACCTGCTGATTGGAACACTTTTATGTTCTTATTAATGATTTCCGGGACGGGAATCGCTGATGGAGATGCCGTTTTAATTATTCATGGCTCAAACGAATCGAACAGTGAAGGACGATGTATAGCCAAGTCTTTGTATGGGAATCTCTCTAAAAAACTCCAACTTAAATGGGAACAGAAACCGGATAAGTCTATTCACGTTTATCTGGTGGAAGCAGAAGGCGGAAAGATGGGCGGATACAGACTATTCAAGCAACACTGTTGTCTTGAAAATGAAAATACTGACATCATAGCACTCGACACGCTCGATATTTCAGCATTAAAAGATTTGGTTGTTTCTTAATAAGTAATAGGCTTAGCAGGAAAGGTTCTGCTAAGCCTCTATTTTAAACTTGGGTCCACGCAGTCCATCTCGCTTCTTCTGTACCTAAAATTGTACGAATATACATTTTTAGATTGTCTGCATATAATATCTGAGCTGTAACACCGCCACCCATTCTCACAACTTCAACACAACCGACATTAGCCGGATGTTGTTCCGAGTCATAATCAGGCAGCCAAGATACTGTGTAAACATTCCCTTTTGGAGCATTATCCCATTTCAAATTATCCAACTCGGCCCATGATTTTAGAGGGGTGTATTTGTTGATTAGTTCTCCCACATCCGTAAATCGACGTGGGAGAACTGTTCACATCTTTAGGACTTTTCCCGTTTATGCAGCGTGATATAATTCAAGGAGAAATGTCCCCCGATGACATACGTACAAGTGGAATGTATGATGTGGGGAATTCTACCACTATGCCATTCAATTACGGTGGATTACTTGTATTTAATACTAAGACTTTAACCATTCAAACGGGTGTTGATTTACAGGGAAAAACAATTTGTATACGGGTAAGTTGGAATAATGGGCCTTGGTCCTCATGGAACAATTTTACATTCAATCAGCAAAGCATTTAATCAATTATTTTGGCCGGGAATATAACTCCCCGGCCATTATACCCTAATCATACTTCGACGGCATCTATTGCATCTTGTGGAAATTCTTTAATTACTTCATTCTTAAATTCCAGTCTCGAAAGGTCTGATGTAGATAGGATTGAAATCACCGGGTCATTGCTTTCAATATAGATATTCAAGCGATTATCTTCTGTTTTCTTATACTTTAAATTAAGGAGAATCAACTGATGACTTTTAGGAATTAAGTGGTGATAGCGAACCGAAATATATGTATCATCTACGCCATACATAACCTGTACAACAGCAAGCGTATTCTGGGCTACATAAGTGTGCCGGGTTGAGACTAAGAAGTTGACAACACACTCTTGACTTACAGTCATTAATAAGCATTTTGCATTCATCCAAACCGGAACCATTTTCTTATCCCAAAGGCCACTCTTTTGAAAGTTAGCCACAGGTATCAGTTCTCCCACGTCGATTTATGGATGTGGGAGAACTGCTCGATGGTGGAGCTATCAAACAGAAGCGGTCTAACCTCAAAGATGCCGACCAATATACAACACCAGGAACATACTTCGTAAACCTATGGGGCGGAGCGTGGCAAAATATGCCGACTAACGATTGTTTTGGTCTATTTGAAGTACGTTCCTATGACGGTTATATAACGCAGCGGCTTTCGGCCGGCAACGGAAAGGTGTTTGTCCGTATAAAAGAAAGTGAAAAACCATTCAAGCCGTGGCCAACTGCCGCACAATACCCCCCGTTATAGCGTCTCCGTTATCTCCGTGAAGCTATCGTCGATGATGTCCGGTGTTCCGACCAATTGGACACCGTAAGGCGATAAAATATACGCATGATTAGGTAACTCGTTATTGAATGTAAATGATACGAATAGGTCACGTCCTTTTATGTAGTATTTTACTTGAAGCGGCTTTTTTAAAATTCTTTTTAAGGAAGCCGCCAAACCTGTATCTGGTATGTATATAAATGATAAAAAGTCCATGCACGTATCAGCAGAATCATTGCATAAGACCGCTATCGGGGCACGATACCAGTCAGTCACATTGTCTGCAATCTTATATACAGAATCGTAAGCATTTACAAAATGAGGATATACCTTGAATAAATCCGGAGATAACAACCCCGCTTTTTCAATAGTGGTTGTACCAATCAGTTCTCCCACATCGGTTTGCAGCTTCTCGTCCAAAAAAGTACATTTGGCTTAAAAATGGATAAAATCAAATACCGCTTAGTTTACAACAGAAAGAAACAGCTAAACAAACAGGGAATGGCCCTTGTGCAAGCTGAAGCCTTGCTTAACCAACGAAAAGTATACTTTAAAACGAACATTTATCTGAAACCTGAACACTGGGATAAACAAACTTCTCAAGTGTGTAACCATCCTCAGGCGAATGACCTTAATTCGATGCTGTTTGAGTTTGTCCTACACTTGCAAGCGATTGAGTTATCCTTATGGAAGCGCGGCATTCCGGTAACGCTATCACTACTTAAAGATGCGATAAAGAAAGACAAGCCGGTCAATGTCACTTTCCCCGTATTTGCCAGAACCTATGTGCAGGAATCCGACCGTAAAAGAAGTACTAAGGAAAATCTTCTGACAACAGTAACCGTACTTCAGGAATTTCGTCCGGGGATAGATTTTAAGGATATTACCTATACTTTTTTAAGGGATTTTGAAGTGCATTTGAAAGAGAAGGGAAATAGCGTCAATACGATAGCCAAGCATCTCCGGCAGCTTCGTACCTTGGTGAATGAAGCCATTAATCAGGGTTATATCCCTTCCGATGCCTACCCCTTCCGGAAGTACAAGATAAAGCAAGAAAAAGGGCGGAAAGAGTTCCTTACTCCGGACGAGTTGAAGAGGCTGGAGAACCTTGATGTGGACAAGAAGCTCCGCCATGTACTCGATGCCTTCCTGTTCTGCTGCTATACCGGCCTGCGCTTCTCAGACTTTTGCCAGCTATCTCCGGCCAACTTTATCAAGGTAAACGGTCAGCGTTGGTTACACTTCACGTCCATTAAAACAGGAGTAGAACTTCGGCTTCCGCTACATCTCCTTTTTGAAGGTAAAGCACTTGTCATATTAGACCGGTATAATATATCGGATTTTGCCAATTTAGGCAGCAATTCCGAGGTAAACAAATGCCTTACTCAAATAGCCGAATTGGTACGAATCAAGAAGCATGTTACCTATCATACGGCCCGTCATACTTGTGCGACCCTGCTTGTTCACCAGGGCGTTCCGATTACCACCGTCCAGAAGTTGTTAGGTCATACTTCTGTCAGAACTACGGAGGTGTATTCAGAGGTTCTTTCTAATACAATAATACGTGATTTGAAGGCTGTAAAAAGGAAGAAAAAAACACCTGTTTTTAGCCGTGTGGTAGAATGTGGGTAGATTTTATAGGTTCTACTGATATTCTACCTCTACCTACCCGGAATGCTTTAAAACAAAAACATCCCAGCACTTCGCAGTGCCGGGATGAACGCATGTCCTAGTCTTGTGTTATAAAGAGAATTTAGAGTTCTTTTTACCTTTTACTAATACCTAATATTATAACAACTTAAGATTTACTGACAATAAAACAAAAAAACGTGCCAAAAAGTTTACATTTGTAAGTGATTAATTTTCACATTTATGCGACAGCTTATTTAAATATGAGTGTGGAAAAGAGTGCAACACTTCTACAATGAAGTTCTACAATTAATGATAAGGTATGTTTACCAGGTGTTTTTATAAAATATGTTTGTATTTCTCCAAAGCATTACTCTTCATTTCATTCTCCTCCTTAGTTAAGGCGAATCCCATATACTTACAGGTATGGTCATTGCGTAGGATACATATACACATACGTTTATAGGAAGGGATTTCCCGGAATTCCTCTATATCAATGTCGTCCAGGTAGTCCATCCGTACCGGCTTTTTCTCTGTCTTGTAATTGCTGCTGTCACCTATTTGTATGGGTATGTTGCGGTCTTTCAGCTTCTGTATGACTTCATCACTAAGTACACCGCCCTTTTCCTTCCAGAACCTAATGCTGGTTTTCAGTTTAGCCAAATATCTATTCCGGGTATGTTCCGGAAGGGTCGAAAGTAAAAACTCCATGAATGATTTCCATGTATATCCTTCCGGTAAACGGATGCTTTTTCTTCCTGCCGCATGAGTGTTGCCATAAAGTCCGGCAAAGCCAATCCCGTTTACGCGTCCTATCATCTTCCCCCATGTTTCAGGATCAATTACTTTGTACAGGGCAAGACTCTCGATAGCTTCGCTGATGAAAGGACTAGCCACACGTTGTCTGTCAAGGCTTACTCCGGCTTGATAGTAGAGGTCATAAAGCTTATTGTAGTCCCAACCGAACTTGCCGTTGGCTACCCATATATCCTCCGTTTTCCAGTCGTACAGCGGGTATAGATTGTATACATTTTCATCTATTTCCGTACTCCACATGCAATTCTTATATTGCTTTTTCACTCCCCGGTAGATTGTGCGCCAGCGGTTATAGCTCTCTTGGGTACGTATGCCTACCAGGCAGCAAGTACGCCGGGCTGCTTTCTGTAGATGTAACCATCGGGAAAACTCAATCTGGAAATCATAATCCCACATTTTCCGGTTGTAAAACGGAAATTTATCTACTTTCATTGCGTCTTTCGGCATTTCTCTGACCCATGCCTCCTTTTTTTGCTCATCCCAGGGACGCCAGTAACTTTGATACATAGAGGTGCAGGTTGTTACCCGGAAAGGGACACAAATCCGGTATACATCCAGTATATCCCTGTTTGTTTCCAATACCCGGTTAACATAGTCAATGGTCATGCTGTATTGTACTTCATAGTCCATGTGAAATATTCCAATCTTTCGTTTCAGACTGTTCTGACGGATATAGTCAATACATAGATTTAACAAGACCCCACTATCTTTGCCTCCAGAAAAAGATATATAAATATTATCGAATTCTTCAAAAATCATTTTCAATCTTTCCTGGGTTAATTCATATACATTTTTTTGATTCATATAGTACAAAAGTTTTAGTGGTGACAAAATTAGTCTAAAGCCCCAATATTTCCTATAACCTTTAACTTCTTCATTCTCTGTAATGGTACTCAATAGAAGTGAAAGTAGTTCCTTTTGAAATGTTTATGTATATTTGCATTGTTCTATTATTCATTGAAAACATAACAAAGCTATGGCAGAAAAGAGTAAATATCAATTTGATGAAGCCTCGGTACAAGCAATCATACACTGGGCAGAAACAACACAACTACCGAAAGAGGTAGTATTGAGTGAATCCGAGCATATCTACGACACGTCTCTGTATGTCAGGGCGAACATCAACGATATTAAGCAACATTATCCGGATGAGTTTTACAATCCGGCTATTACTCGGCTTTATAGATTGAAAGAATTTGTAGAGGGGAGTGACTGAATAGCCACTCCTTTTTTCACACTTTTGTAATGCAGAAACAATTATTGATAATAGCTAAGGTAAAATCTTAAAAAGCCCCCGGCCTGTTAAAAATCATCTCACCTACTTTTAACACATAACGAGCGAACCCGAATGACCGGGGGCAAATGCCACCGTTCTCAGGTTCGCTTTCATGTGTTGTAAGTGAGATGTTGCAAAGATAATCATTAAAAGTTAAAGCAGTCGAATTCCGGCTGCTTTTTTTTATGCTTCAATTTCTCTCTTGGCTTATATTTTAGGAGAAAAGAGTTATGAAAGCGAGTAATAATTTGGTGGAAAAGTATGGCTGGGATAAGATAATTCACAGTCCAAGTGATGGTCGAGCAGTTTTTTCGTATAAACCTATCCATAAAGTAAAATGACAAAAATATGAATACGGATGCAGTGAATGCGGCCCTTCAGGTGGGCAAGGGGATTAGCGATTTTGGCATGGTGGCCATTGCAGGAGCCTTCTTCCTCATTATATGCGGTGTGATGTGGCTATTCATTTTCAAATGGTTTAAACATTTGGTGGATAATGTGATAACCAGGCAGGAAAAGGTGATAAATGATTTGCTCGTGGAAACCAAGGCTCAAAATGAGGTTCTTTCTGATATTAACGAGGGATTGAAGCCTATTTCTCAGATGCAGATAAATTCGGTTTGTAACAACTTCTTTGACCTTGATTGTGAAAGACTGTGCCGGCTGGTCCGCAATGTGCGCGATGAGAACAATATTGATGATAGGGAGAAGACGAGACGAAAAATAGAAACGCGTTGTAACGCCATAATCAAGAAGCGGAGTATTGAACTCGATAACTTTATTCACCGCGGAAAAAGGCTCAGTGAGTTTATGTCAACGGATTGGGTAAAGAAGTTTTCAGACATAATAGAGTCGGAAATCTATAATCCTGTCGGCGCCAATAACGCACGTGCCTATGCCAATATCAAAACAGCCATTGATGAGGCTAAGGTTGAATTTTTTAATAACATGAATAAATAAGGAGTAACAGAATGAAAAAGAAACTGATTATTGCAGCGATTGTTATCGCTATCATCGTGGGAGTTATGCTTTACATGCACTACACTCCGTTTTGGGTAAATCTGACTACTGTTGTATCATTCGGTGTCGGTGTTGTTGCCGGATGGGTGGCTCGTGTGGTTTATGACAAATATTTCAAGGAGGACGTGCAGAATGAAAATATTGATTGACAACGGACACGGAAGTAACACTCCGGGCAAGTGTTCACCGGACGGAAGATTGAAAGAGTATGCGTATGCCCGTGAGATTGCTGTACGTTTGGAAGCGGAATTGCGCAAACAAGGCGTTGATGCCGAACGTATCGTCAAAGAGGAAATAGATGTCCCCTTATCCGAGCGTTGTCGTAGGGCAAACGAATACAAGTCCGGTGACACTATCCTTGTATCCATTCACTGTAATGCAGCGGGAAATGGTTCTGCCTGGATGCAGGCGCGCGGTTGGGAAGCATGGACTTCGGCAGGTCAGACGAAAGCCGACAGACTGGCTGATTGTCTATATGCAGCGGCCGGACAGCTTTTGCCGGATATGAAGGTGCGCAAGGATACCACAGACGGTGATGCAGATAAGGAAAGCAACTTCTACATCTTGAAGCACACAAAGTGTCCGGCAGTTTTGACCGAAAACTTATTCCAGGATAATATGGAAGATGTGGATTTCTTATTATCGGAAGAAGGGAAGAAAAGTATTGTAGAGACTCATGTTATTGGTATTATTAATTATCTTAAAATCAAATGAAGAAGTGGATGCTGATGGCTGTCGGGATACTAATATTGGTTATTGGTATCTTAATTAAATACAATAGGGGTTTGCATAGTGAATGTGCTCGTCATTCAAATAATATTTCTGTATTAAATAAAGAGATCGAGCGTTATAAAATTCAGGATAGTTTAAATGCTGTTTCCGTATCGGCATTGAACTTGACTATTGATGAGCTGAAAGAGTATCGTGCAGATGATGCTCAAACAATAAAAGAACTCGGCATTAAAAACAAGCATCTTGAGGCTTTGGTTAAAACCGGGATTCATTCAACAGAAACAATCTATGCAGACCGTTGGCATCCACTTCCGGACAGGCCGGATTGTTTAGAGGTTAATAGCAAATGGTCTCATGTGATAGCTTGCTTCAAGGATTCTACGGTTTATTATAATATTCGTGATAGTCTGGCGGCTGTTGTTCATCGAATACCAAAACGAAAATTCTTGTGGTGGAGTTGGGGCACAAAGGGGTATAAACTGGAATTGGTTAATTTTAATCCCAACACAAAGATTGATTACAATGAATTTATAAAAGTCTCAAAATAGCAGTGAGGGGGGCTCGTGAATAGCGCCCCCCTCATCTTTATAGCAGATACTCCTTTAGTGCGTCAATGCCTTGTTTGACACTGCGGGCAATAACATACTTATTTCGGCAGTTTTCCGCTTGCCGCTGAAATTCTTTTTGTTCTTCCGATTGGATGCCTTTCTTCGTCTTAAACTCTATACATAGCGAAGCGTAGCCTTTCTTTGGGATTAGTAGGATAACATCGGATACGCCGGAAGTTACACCTTGCCGTTTGAGATTAGCGGCTTCCCTTATATGGCGGCTTCCACCATTCGGAACAGCGAAGAGAAGCTTATTGGGTAACTTTGGGAATATCTTTTCCACTTCTTCAAAGAACTTGCATTGCATACGTTCTTCCTCGTTGTTTTTCTTCCTTTTTCTTTTGGATGGATTCTTTTGCTCAGCATAACAGTTATAGCAGATATAACCGGCATCAGTCTTAATGACTGATACAGTTTCTTTTCCGCATACAATACATTTTTCTTTAGTCATTTTCGTCATTCGTTCTGATTAATCAAATGTATTTATTCAATTCTTTTTCTAATTTTCTCCTATCAACTTCTGGAAATAACTCAAGAACAAGGTTAAGCGCATTGCAGTAATCGTTTGCGTATTCTTCGGTATCCATTAGCCGTAATACCATTGAACAAAAGATACTCTTTTTCTGTCTAAAATCTCTGCTTAATACTGCTTTTGACAATCTGATAATTTGTTTTTCCATTCCACTCATAAATTCTTTTGTGATTTTGTAATTGATGACAATTAAATCTCTATTCACAAAGCCCATGATAAAGGCTCATACAGCTATATCCACCTTCAGGTTCAAACATATCATCCATGCCGGCATCTTTCCGGTTTACATACTCGAAAACTTCTTCTACTGTTGGATAAGTCTTATTTTTACAGAAACGATCAGGAATGTAACCCGGTGAGAAGAAAGACGAACCCTTTGGGGTTTCTTCTTTCATTCGTTGTTCGGCATCTATCAAGCGACTTCGTCCAAACTCTTCTTGCGAAATTAGCTTTACCTCTTGCTTCCTGCACATAATACAGGGATAGCAACCAACTCGGGAAAATCCACGATAATATAAAGGATTTGGATTTTGTCCAGCAGAAAGGATCTGGTCTATAACTTCTTGTGCTGACCATTGGAAGATTGGGCGGGAAACACTGGCATCATAATGTTCGCACCATTTAAGCACATCTTTTCTACGATAATCTTGCTTCCATACCTCAACAACCTTTCCTTTACGATTCTTTTTCACACGTTCGAAATATTCTCCGAAGTAGTTGCACTCATAAGGGAGTTTGGCGCGTTCTTCGCTTTCTTTTGCTCGAATACCTTGAATTATCAAGCAAGGTTCAGTAAGTGAGAGAATATAATCAATCATCGGCTTTATTTTTAATTCAGAGGTGCAAAACCTTCTTTGGGAAGACGGGAATCGGGAACGTTTGATAGACATATCCACAAAATCAGTGTATTTCTTACTTCTCAAAATTACTAATCTGACATCAAGTTGTTTGCACACGTTACTAATATGTTGATAAGTATCGGGATGCTCCCAACCTGTATCACAAAATACGGCTTCTATTTTATCGGCTCCATATTTATTGGCAGCCTGGATTAAACAGGCTTGCGAATCCTTACCACCGGAAAAACTAACAATTATCTTCATGCTATATGAACTTTTTTATTTCACGCTTCATTATCAATTATATTTCTTCGTAATCCTTACACTCTTTGCAATAAAATCCCCAATTATCATCGTTATATTCGTTGGGCATTTTAAATCTAAGAGAATGGTTTAACGCACAAAGGTCACTATAATGTCGTTTGGCTGACTCCTCAACAGCTCTATCCATTTCATCATCATTCAATTCTCTTTCATCCGATTTAAAGTTCCTGCATGTATCACAGAAACGGATGGGTTTCCGTTTCCCCTTTTTCCCGGCAGGCTTTTCAACTTCTCTTAACCAGCAGTTTTCATCCTTGACCGGGCAACATCTACAGTAGTCATCCATTCCGTAGAATTGGCAGTAACCTTCACAGAACCATTCCCGAAATTCTGCGAGCAGTTTTTTCTTTATAAGCTCCTCTTTCAATCAATCCTCCACTTTTTCAAAGTGCACATCTTGTTTATCTTGTCTTTCAAAATGCAAGCAATAATAATCACCGCATTCCGGTTTACCATTAAAGACGCATCTATCACATTCGTATATAAAATCGCTATCTTTTTTCACGATAATTTTTTCTCCATTATATTCAAATACCTCTCCGATTTTTCTTTCTTGTTCCATAATCAAATCTCCTCTACTTTAAAAGATAATTTCTCAAGTTTCTCAATCTGCTTACGAAGAGAAGCGATTTTCCTAATCTTCATTTCTTCCGCCTTTTTCAACGCTTCGGATTTATCGGTGAATGCGTTTTCCCCTATACAGAAGTAAGAACATAAACCATCCCTTACATATTCTCCATCTTCAAATCTACTTCTAATAATATCTGCTTCTATCTCTTTAATACCTTTTGTTAAGGCATACTTTGTTATAAATACTTTTGCCATAGTTATAATCATTTATAAGGTTAAAGTGAATTAGGAGAGGCAGCGGACACGGGGCGAACCCAACTGTCAAAGTCCTGACTGCCGTTGAACCAACTACCATTGAACCAATCGAGAACAAAATTGCGTTTGTTTTCTTTAGTTTTAATATATCTGTTTTTCAATACACCAGCACAGCATCCCGTAGGCCGCGTCAATGAGATTTTCTGAATAAAAATAAGATAAAGTACACCCTCTTCCATTATATTCTACATACCACATTCCCTTGTGTGCACTAACTCTGATTGCAAGCCAATAATATTTTTTTATGACAGGCGGCAGCTTATCGAGAATGTCCTGCAAAGTGTAAGTTTCATGATAATAGTCGTAATTCGTATCGGCATCCGGAGAGGTTACAACCATGTTGTCTGAATCTGATTCATTCCACTCAAAACACATGCTTCCATCGCTTGTATCCAGCCCAAGCTCCTGCAAATGTTTCATCTGTTCGACTGATAATACTTGTTTTGATTTCATAATTCCTCCTCCAATTTTTCCAAAAGTTCCTTGGATAACATTTCACAATAATAAATATTATCTATCATTGTGTCATCAGAACTTATATCTGCCTTAAACCTCTTAACAAGTACCCATCCATACCACTTTTTCACTTGAACGTCAAAAATGTGGTCAAAAAGTCCGTATCTGTATATTCTGTATCTTTTCATTTGTCTAAGTTTTTTTTCATCCATATTAGTCCGCTTCTTTCTTGGCAAAATTCATAGCCGCTTCTTCTACTGTCTGTTTCATAACTGTTCCGTTTTAAATTAATCTTCTTTATTTTCTAAATCTCTGTATGCCACGCAATAGTCAAGTAAGTTTAAATCTGGTTCATTCATTAAACATTCGTTCAATCGGGCGCAGTTCATACAACACCATTCGTCAGATAATCTCCCCATAGTTTTTTAGCTAATTCGTAATTCTTTTGTGCTTCATTAACAGCTTTCTTGGCATAAGTGAGAGTATAAGCGTGTTCACGTGGATATTTGCCAGACTTAACACCCTCATGATATTCTTTCGCTTTCTCTAACTTGTGTTCGTAGAAATCGATACTTTCCGGCATAGAAAGATTGATAGTGTTTGCCTTTTCTTCCCAATATTTGGCAATTCTTTCGTGTTCGGCAGCCTTGTCGCTAAATTCAACACTTTTTCCCATATTGTTCCAAGCATCATTAATCGCTTTTCGATGCCGTTTCTCACTATGGTGCCCGACCTTAATTGGCTCTCCAAGAGAAAGAAAATCTTTGTCTTTGTTCGAGCGGTTGAAATATTCGTTACTTTTTTGTCCGGCAGACTGGGCCCAATCATGGCGGCGCTCGGCTCTTTGTTTGGCCCATTCTTGCACATTAAATCCGTCAGCTCTGACGATGGAGTAATAATAAAAGCCTTCACGTTCATAGATGAGATTGAATACAATACATTCATTCTCTTTGCCATATTTGGTTGTAACTTCAATAACTTCTCCTTTTTCGTGTTTTTCACTGCATTTTGCGAGAAAAACATTGGGTACATATTTGCTATACGTATTCATATCAATATAATTATCGGTTAAAAACTTCTTTGTGTACTTGGTTTATAGTGCCATTGATTATCAAAGAACCTTTAGCGGCACGGATTTTATTACCTTTTTCTTGAACTTGATAGCCGGCTTTTTTCAGCCGGTCTATTTTTTGTTGTGGTGTTATTTTAGAAACCTTCATCATCATAATCTGTGCTGAAAATATTAGCTACCATATCAACGATATTCTCTTCTATATCTTCCGTGGAACCGGTAACATCTTTGGCAATGGCTTTCTTATTTTGAATGATACGGTAAACCTTCTCGTCAATGGTACGTCGGCCGAGGAAATAGTAACAGGTTACAGAATCCTTTTGCCCTATACGATGCGCACGGTCTTCGCACTGGCAACAATCGGCATAAGTCCAGGGGAATTCAACAAAGGCAACATTGCTTGATGCAGTTAGGGTCAGTCCGACTCCAGCAGCTTTAATGGAACAGATGATAATATCCGTTTTGGGATTGTTTTGAAAAGAATCCACTGCTCTTTGTTTCTCATCTTGTGAGTCCCTTCCTGTTACAGATACAGCCGTAGGAAAATAGCTTTTCAGTTGATCTACCACTTCGTGAAGTGAGCAAAAGAGGATGATTTTCTTTCCATTCTCACGAAAGTCTTTTACGAACTCAATTACATCACGTACTTTCCCTCTGGCTGATATTTGGCGGAGGATATTAATACGCACCATGACTTCACCTCGTAATGCTTTCTCTATCTTTTCATCATCCGCTTCTTTGTATTTTTGTAGGTACATGATAAGATCACGCTCTGCGTCGATATACTCCTTGCGGTTAGTTATCTCACAAGTATTTACTTGTCGTATTTTATCGGGAAGGTCTGTCAGCACCAATGACTTTTCACGCCGGAACATACATTTAGTCCATAACATATAGTTCAGTTCTTTCAGGTTTGATGCTTCATTCTGACCGGAGCAATATCTATTGACAAATGTCTTATATCCTCCAAAATCTTCCATTCTGGAAAGGATAGATAACTGCGGAATTAAATCTTTAGGCTTATTGACAACCGGAGTTCCGGTAAGTTCAATGACCCATTCCTTACCATTGCATATACCTTTACAGAATTTAGCTTGCTGAGTGGATGATGATTTGCAACGGTGGCTTTCATCAATGATTACAGATTTGAAAAGTTGGATGCTGTTTCTGAATTCCACATCTCTTAAAGTCCAACCAGATTCTTTTTTGATACGTTGTACAAAGTATTTTTTTAGCGATTCATAATTAACGATGAATACCTGATACATGCCAGTCTGATAAAAGAAAGTCCATGTATCTCGTACTTTATCCGTCAGTACCATTGCCTTTTTATCTGTAAACTTATGCCATTCTCTTTCCCAATTAACCTTTAAGGCAGAAGGACAAATAACCAAACAAGGAAAGGCATTCCCAAGATTAATGGTTGCAATGCTTTGCAGTGTCTTTCCAAGGCCCGGCTCGTCGCAATTCATGAATCGTTTGAGCTGTAATCCTCTTGCAATTCCTTTTAATTGATAGGGATATGGGTTTACTTTTAGTAAGTGGGGAATATCAAGCTCCGGCAGCTCCGGTATATTGTATGCAACTTCTTCCTCTTCTTCTTGTTTCTGTTGTCCTGTAACCCATTGGATATTTTCAAATGGTCTGATTTGATAGACCATTTTTTCAAGTTCGACACGACTGGAAACAGGAATAAGCCATTTCTTTCTGCTTCCGTCATATCTCTTGCCTGTGATTTGACGTATTCTGTCAACAATAGTGGGCTTGTACTTGAAAGTAACTTCAAAAACGTTTCCTTTTAATTCTATAATCATGACTTGTAATTTAGAGTTTTATGGGGCTGACAAAAATCAGCCCCGAATTTGATTAAGCGGCAGGAGCTATGGTTTTGGTCTTTCTGCCTTTTCTTTTAGGCTTTTCTTCTTCTGCAGGAAGTTCTTCTGCATCGGTAACAGCTTCATCGGGGATATCGCTATCAAAGTCTAACCGCTCTTGCTTAATGCCCCATTTCTCTTCAAAGAGATATGCTTCCACTTCCGCATCGCAAGCTGCTGCATCTATTTGTAGTTCTTCTGAAAATTTATATTCTTCGTCTCCGAATGGAGTAAAGATTTTCAAATCCACAATTTTACCGGATTGTAGTAATTTGCCTCCCATTATGGTTATACCCGGTACTCCATCGTTGCTATCATTGGCATATCCGGTAATGAAGTAGTTATTCAGAGTTTCATCAAAGCCCGGTGATGTAAAACTTGATTTGTAGATTTTTTCCGCTTCGGGTTGCTCGCATAATACCACAAGATGCAGTTTCAAGTGATTAAAAATCTCCTTCAGTTCGGAATGTACGATTTGGTCGCAATTCTTGGTAACCTTGTTTGTGTAGTTGGCTTCTGTGAATCGCTCGTTGTACACAACATTTAATCTGTCTTTTTTAATGACAGCCTGCTTGATGTCAATTTTTGCAGTTTCCATTGTTCTCTTTTTTAGGCTCATCCTTTGATGTAAGAATAAGCATGTTAATAAATAGATATATGATTATACCGGCTCCCATGATGAATGGGAATCCAGTAATGTTTTCGTCTAATCCCATTAGGATAATGGCTATAAGAAGCCAAAGCAAGTATTTGGGTGCTTCTTGGTCGTTTAGCATTTTTGTCTGTTGTTATTGTTGTACATACCAGCCATTTTCATTTCTTCTTTGGCTTTGCTTATTACTGTCACGCACCATGATAGCTGATGTGTTGCGGTTCGATTGCACCGTTCACACCAATCGACCAAATATCGTTCTTCCCTGCAAAGGGAGTTTACTAAAGCGTTTATTGCCGTAGCTGTAGCCTTGGCATTTTTGGCTGTTTCGGCAAGTGTTTTCATTGTTTCGGAATTCATGGCTTCGTTAAGCCAATATTTAGCATCAGCTAATAACTTGCCTGAACGGGCGACATATACAGCCAAGTCATTTCCGCGCAATACGGCTTCTTCTGCATTTTCGCTCATTGTTATATTGAGGAATGAGTCAATATCTGTAAGTTCCTTGCAGATTTGTTCTTTGGGTGTGATAAGTATGTTCATATCGTTTTCGATTAAAATATATCAAGAAAAGAGCATCCACCATTTAAAAGCCAATTCATCATACTTCTCTTTTCCACGTTTATAGGTATCATCGTCTCGTCTAATGAATGCTTTGAATATTTTCAGGTTCTTCTTGCTGATGGCATAGATAAAGTCCTGTTGGCTTCCTGCTATATCCATATACCATGCTCTGGAACGGTCCCAATCAAAAAAATCTATAGCTTCATTGAACTGGTTTTGTGATTCTGCAAAAGTGGTCTTTAAATCTCCACCAAATCCAAAACCAGGTAACCACCAATCCCATTTACACCGGGTATCAAGAGTGTACTCGAAGTTTCCGTAGAGAAACCTCTGGGATTTGTTCACCATGAATTTCTGTGTGTCGGAGTTGGAAAGAACGGCTCTAAGGAACTCGTCTTTTCTTGCCTCTTTTCTTAAAGCTTCCCTCATGGCAAGGCCTAACTCGAAATCTTCCCGTGAATAGGTTACATCATCCACCATGCGCTTACTATAATGTACCCGTTCGTTTTCGGTAATAAGTGCATCTACCAATGTCCCAAACTTGAAGGCTTTTTCTTTATCCCCATACTGGGTACGGGGATAAAGATAGTTTTTGAGTTCTGTCAGATCGGAGTTGCTGACTTCTGTACGCAAGTAATATGAATCTGGATTTGCCATCACTTTCCTGCCTTAACTTCTTCTTCGTATCGGATATATTTTGATTTGATTTTCATTTCATCATCGCTGTTGGCTTTCTTTTCGCAGAAGGAAATCATCTTTTTGTGGATTTTTTCAAGTTCTTCTATTGTCAGATTCTGACCTTCATTTATCCACCACATCTGATATATTTCCAAGAAGCCGGCAGGGTGTAGTATTTTAATCCTTTCAGTCACTTTGGCTTTGCTGGTTCTTGTTGTAACAGAAGCGGCAGCCGTTGCAAACAGACTATTCATTTGTGCGGATTGTATAGAAGATTCCGCTTTTTGTTGCTGCTCATGTTCTTTTTGCTGTATTTCAAGTTCACGTTGTTTTCGCTCCTCTTCTTCCCGTTGTTTCCTTTCGGTTTCCGCTTTGGCTGCAGCTTCAGCATCTTTCTTACGCAATTCTTCTTCCTCAATAAGTTCTTGCTTTTTGGAGGAAAGACGGTCGATAAATGACTGACGTAAATCCTCCATGTCAAACTTATACTGTTGAGAGAAAGCGGAATATTTATTGCTTAGAATTTCAGCCTTGATATTCGCTTTGGTTTGTGCGTCCAGATAATAAGTTGTGATGTCTTGATTGAAAGTGTCGAAGTGCTCACGAGGGTACAGAGTTGACCAACCTCTAATACTCTTTTCTTTCAGTTCAAATGTAGCCAGTGTAATGCTTTCCCAAATATGGCTCAGATTCTTCTGTTGTTCGGCAAAATAGGAACTCATGTGCGTATTGATAGCTTGTTCAATAGCAAACCGATACGTTCCTTTTTCCTTTTCGATATTGGCTTGTCGTTGCATCTCCTGCTGCTTCCTTCTTTCTTCTTCACGCTTCAGTGCTGCATATCTGTCACGTTCTGCAGCTATTTTGCCCGGAATAGTTGATTTGTCTTTTGGATCAATAGCTTTTTCATCTGTCGTGAAAATGGACCGGATACGGTCGAATAGTTGGGTAACAGGCGCACGACGGCTTTTCATGTTAGTAATTGTAACATTGACTTTCTTCAGATACTCCGCAGCTTTGGCATCCAATTCATCAGTCATACCTTCTCCTTGAATCGTATCTAAGATTGCCTGTCCCGCTGAATTACAGTTGGCTATTGATTTTTGGTTCTTGCCTAAGGCGTCAGGGGCACTTTTCATTAAAGAGGTAAACTCTTCTACTTTTATTAATTCTGTTGACATAGCTTTAAGTATTAATGGTTAGAATCCTTCTTCTTCATCTGCTTTGCTGACATTTACAGATACCGGTTCCGGTGCGGTGAGCTGTTTTTCTTCACCGAAAGGAATGTTTGGGTCTTCCTGTGCAATATTGGCATCTTCCACAATTCCATAATCGATGATTTCTTCTTCCTCCTGGTCGGTTGCCATAATGGTATATTTTCCGGTACGTACTTTAGGGTATGCGTCGAAGGCGTGTTTAATCATTTTGTTTTCAAGGAAACCGGGGTCAATACCGCCATTATTGGAAGTGTATAAAGCATTGGCATTACCAAGCTCTCTCCGTCTGGTTTGCTCATTCCATTTGGAATTTGCTTTTTCGCTATAATGCTTCAAGCGTTCAATATCCCCTTGCATAAGCCATTGATAATCCACTGAATTATCATTGCGTACAATGCGTATGAATGCTGCAATAACCTTGGTTGATGTGCGGGGGCATTGTGCTTCATACTCGATGTTTTTTACTCCATTGACTAAAGATGCCTTGAAATGGTCTCCCTCATAAACGACGACGGGGTTGTCAGCATATTTAATTTGGCCGGCACGCATACGCATGGTAAGTTCACCGTAGCCGGTAACCGAAACGTATGCACGTTTTTCGTAAATATCGTTCCCATGTTCGTTTTTGTACCCAGTTTTGCAGTTGCGACTCAGAATATAGCAGAGCGGATGCCCTGTCTGGTCTAATGTTAGTCCATTGACTGCGATATCAAGGAAACAGCCATAAAGGGACATTTTGCTTGAAGTGGCTACATCGGGGTTATCCCGAAGTAATTTTTGAAAATTGAATACTTCTTTGTGGTACATCTGCTCACCCTTATCCGTACCCCAAATTGCATTGTACATTTGAATAAACTTTGCTTGTACACCTTCATTTTCGACAATTTTCGTTGCTGGAAGCGCATTTAGCTCTTCCATCTTAACTTGAATAATACTGCTCATAATGAGAATTTTAGTTGTTAATATTAAAATCTGCTTTGTCTAACCGTACCCAGACTGATTTGCCGGGACTATTAAACGATTGTTCTAAATCGACATCAACAAGCACCTGATTATAGCATTCCAATTTGCGTATAACCACTCCGGTAATAATGGCGTAGTCCACATCATCCCCGTAATGTCCGCACCGGAAAAAGAATCCGGCTGAAATGTTCTGCCCTATTTGTATATCTTTTGCAGTCATGGTACTTGCATTAATACTTTGATTATGTTGGCCGGTACTTTGTTATGAATATCCATCATGGCACTTGCTGTTTCCAGTTCGGACATTTTCACATAATACTTGCCGCGTTCCTTGTTCTTTGCAGGATAAAACTTTATCCATTCCTTACTACGCCATTCTGTAATGAGACGACGTCCGTATATCTTTTCTGCTTGGGAGATTGTTACCACCTCCGGCAGTAGCCCTAATGCTTTAAGCGTCTGAATCGTTCCGATTTTTATGCCGCTTGCTACAATTCTTTCTAAATATCTTTCTCCCATTTTAGCTGTTTCTTTGGTTGGTTAATTATTGGTTACGAGCTTTCTTCACTATCTGAAACACATTGCAACTCTATGCTATGCTGCCTGTTTATAATTAGGTTGAGATATTTCTTCTGTCTTGTATCTTTGCGTTCTTCCTCTTCTTGTTCGGTAGTAATAATCGTGATGATTATCTACTGAAAATTGGAATATTGCTATTCCCAAGAAGCAAAGAGCTATAATCGTTTTTTGTAGCTGTTGAAAATCGATGTTTAGAGTAAATACTCTATTGGCCCACCATGACCCCAGTTCATTTAATTTGCTGGTTCCGGTCTTTTTGTATGCTTTGTCGAGCAATACGTTGATAGTTCCGTAAGCCACGTGAAGCCTGTCTGCCATTTCTTTCTTTGCGAGTCCGCAAAAGGCAAGTCCGGCGATTTGATTTTCACGCTTGGTTAATTCATTGTTCGCTTGTAGTTCCATTTTGCAATGTTTCTAATTCGGCTGCCGCTTTAGAAACTCCTTTTGAGGCTTCCAAGGCTTCTTTAGCCATTCTGGTTGCTATTGTGAGAACTTTAGCCTTATAAGATGAACGGGCAGATGCAGGCTTGTTGTTTAGGATATTATGTACTGTGCCTTTTGAACATCCTGCTTCTTTTGCAATGCTCCCCTCATAGCCATAAGGGAGATTGGATTTAATAATTTCTAATTGATTTTCCATATACCTGATATTATTGTCTGAGTTCCCGGCAAGGCGGTCAAGCCTGGTCGGGATTGATTATTTGTTTGGGGTTTGCGATTCGTTACCGATTAATTCTCCATTTTGACCAATCCACAGCATTGCATCCTGACCATTCCAAGAAAAATCAAATGCTTTGTTTACTGGGTTGTATCTTCCGTCTAAAACAGTTCCCTCTTTCAGACCTCGTATTTCAGCTAAACACCAGTATCCAAATTCGGTAATAACCTTTACTCTTGCTTTGGATTTAATTGATTTGCTCATATTTCTATTATTGTGAGGGCAATTGTTCGCCCTCGTTATTTTTAGATATTAATTATTTCTTTCAGAGCAGACATCGCCGTTTCATATTTCAGAAGTTTTGCTTTAAGCTCTGCATTTTCTTTTTTCATTAGATTGTGATTCTCATATAGGGAGTTGAGCTCTTTACCCCGTTCTTTGATAACCTCATTCAAATGACAAATCTGTTTATCTTGCTCGAAGATGATTTCTGAACGCTTATCGGAAAGCTCTTTATATTGTTTCGCTTGATTAATAGCCTCTTCTGCTCTGCCTTGCTCATAATAGTAAGCTACTTGCAGACCTTTTTTTCTCTTCCATTGTTTGCACCACTCGTCTTTATCGAGGTCGCTGTTCATGTATTCGGGTTCAATCAAGCCATGATAGCATTGAGGTGACACCGATAATCCTGTTCTTTCTTCGAATTCTTTTTGTGTCATATCTTGTCTTTTTTAGAGTGAATAATCTATTTTGCTGTTTTTATTCCAACTTTATTTTGCTGTTGTTGCACTTTTGCACTAACTTTATGGTGCAAATTAAATGTTTTCTTGAAATATAAACAAGAAAAACTTGAAATATTTTTCAAGAAAATAATGAACATGATTAAATAAAAACTTTAAATGTATGAAAATTGGGTTGGTAATCAAAGAGTTAATGCTTAAACAAAATATTGAAGTTGCAGATTTGGCAAAACGATTGGGTAAGACAAAACAAGCTGTATATGATATGCTTGATAAAGAAGATGTTAACACCTCATTGCTTCGTGAGCTTGCTGCTATTTTTAATGTTCCAATAACTATTTTCTTTGATAATTCAGTAAATAACAATCAATCTAATACAGGAAATAATAGTATCGTTTTAGGTCAGAATAATAATGTGGATTCTTTAAGCTTGGATTGTAAAGAAAAACTTGAAAGTGCATTGGTTGAGATAAAGCATTTGAAAGAAGTTATCGATGCGAAAGATAAACTTCTTCAAGAGAAAGAGAGATTGATTAATGTATTAATGAATAAATAATGATTTAAAGTTATGGAAATTATTGGAGTTATATCTTTGTTGGCTGGTATTATCCAGTTGGTAATATTGATTATAATTATTGTCAAGTTTTTGCTTTTAGTCAAAGATGTTAATGAGATAAAAGAAAAAATGACAATACCGTCTTGTGATTTTAAGACTGAATTTTATAAATGGTATTCATGTGGAAATGTAGAAAAAGCAAAAGAGGTTCTTGTTAATGAGATAGGAAAATCCTACGAATTTGAACAGCTTGTTGCTGGTGGTAATCCAAAATACATGGATGACATGAAAGAACAATTAAAAAAGAAATATCAGACAGAGATAGCTCTTTCGGGTATTGAGTTAAACTTGAATTGCTTAACCAAATAAACTGGGGTATTGAAATATCTTAATTAATATGGAACAAGATATACGTTGGCTTCAAAGATACGACAGCTTTCATCGCGCTAATAAGCGTATTCAGGATATAACAGAATCTGATAAGAAAGCGGATGATTTGTCTGAATTGGAAATGGAAGGGTTGATACAGCGATTTGAATATACTTTCGAACTTGGCTGGAAGGTTCTTCAAGACTTATTAAAGTACAAAGGCTATGAATTTGTGCAAGGTCCGAACGGTACGCTTCAGAAGGCTTTCGAAGATGGCTTGATTGCCGACCATGACGGTTGGCGCAGAATGGCGAAAGCCAGAGTAACCACTTCACACACTTACAATGAAGGTGATGCCATTGAAATCGTCCGTAATATATATGATGAGTATTCCCATTTGTTGCAGCGATTGGATGATAAACTCAATGAAGAAAAGTTACGGCTTGAAATGAATACATTGTTTTGATATGTACGGATTAAGCGATACGGTAATAACGGATATCTGCGGTGTATTCCGCCGCCATCCCAATATAGAAAAGGTACTTATTTTCGGTTCCCGCGCCAAGGGTACGTATTCCGAGGGATCGGATATTGACTTGGCTGCGGTGGGGGATGGGCTTACCTTTAATCAGCTAATGGATATCAATATTCAGATAGAGGATTTAGGTTTGTTATATAAGGTTGATGTGGTTGATTACAATAAGAATATAGGTACTCCTATTGGTGAGCATATAAATCGTGTGGGAAAACCTTTTTATAACAAAACCGGGATATGAACGACAAGGATGAACTGATAGCTTCCCTTCGGAAACAGCTACGGGAAGCATTGCGAAAATGCAGTGCTCAGGAGCAGGAAATCGCTCTTTTGAACCATGAGATAGAGTTGTTAAAACAGAAGTCTAATTTGAAATAGTTTATAACAAAAGCAGCTTGCTCTGATAATTGTTTGTGAGATAATTAGTTATGTGCCGGACTTTTCTGCCTTACAAGCAGAGGGTCGGCGGTTCGAATCCGTCAACGCCCACACATTGTTGCGGATTTTAGCTTTGTATATAGTATGCAAAGCTATTTTTTTATTCTGAAACTTCATTTTTTTAATTTATTTCCCCATTATACCTGATTACTCGGAAAAAAGCCGTAATTTTGCAATCCGATAATTATCATAAATACGACGTATGGAACTTGATTTACTTACCGCAATCTCCCCGATTGACGGTCGCTACAGGGGCAAGACAGATGCTTTGGCTGCCTATTTCTCAGAATTCGCACTGATAAAATACCGTGTACAGGTTGAAGTGGAATATTTTATAACCTTATGTGAACTGCCTTTGCCTCAGTTGAAAGGGGTGAATAAGGATGTATTCGAAACTTTGAGAAATATTTACCGTAATTTTTCAGAAGCCGATGCCGGACGTATCAAGGATATTGAAAGCGTGACTAACCATGATGTGAAGGCTGTTGAATATTTTTTGAAAGAAGAATTTGATAAGTTAGGCGGAATGGACGACTATAAAGAGTTTATCCACTTCGGGCTGACTTCACAAGATATTAACAATACTTCTATTCCTTTGTCTGTAAAAGAGGCATTGGAACAGGTATATTATCCGCAGATAGAGGAATTGATAGCGCAACTCCGTGCTTATGCTGAAGAGTGGGCGAATATTCCGATGCTCGCCAAAACGCACGGACAGCCGGCTTCTCCTACTCGTCTGGGAAAAGAGATAATGGTGTTTGTATATCGTTTGGAACGCCAACTGGTTGCATTGAAGGCTTGTCCGGTTACTGCTAAGTTTGGCGGTGCTACGGGAAATTATAATGCACATCATGTGGCTTATCCGGAATATGACTGGAAAGCTTTCGGCACTAAGTTCGTTGCAGAGAAACTGGGGTTGGAGCGCGAAGAATATACGACTCAGATTTCCAATTATGATAATCTATCTGCTATCTTCGATGCGATGAAGCGAATTAATACGGTGATGATTGATATGAACCGTGACTTCTGGCAGTATATCTCCATGGAATATTTCAAGCAGAAGATCAAGGCTGGTGAGGTTGGTTCGAGTGCAATGCCGCATAAGGTGAATCCGATTGATTTTGAAAATGCCGAAGGTAATCTGGGCATAGCAAACGCTATCCTTGAACATCTGGCTGTGAAGTTGCCGGTGTCACGTTTGCAGCGCGACCTGACGGATTCTACCGTATTGCGTAATGTGGGCGTTCCGTTCGGACATATCATAATAGCCATTCAGAGTTCATTGAAAGGATTGCGCAAGCTGCTGTTGAATGAAACGGCTATCTATCGCGATTTGGATAACTGCTGGAGTGTTGTGGCCGAGGCCATTCAAACAATCCTGCGCCGTGAGGCATATCCGCATCCTTACGAAGCGCTGAAAGCATTGACACGTACCAATCAGGCTATCACAGAGAATTCTATCAAGGAATTCATAGAAGAATTGAATGTAAGCGAAGATATAAAGAAAGAATTACGTGCAATTACTCCCCATACATATACGGGGCTTTAAGAAGCGACAAGGGAAACCGGAGATTTCAACTTTTTTAATCCGGAATTTGTTATAAGCTAAAATAAAGGTAATTAGAGATAAAGAAAGAATGGCCGTGAGGCCAGTAGGTTTAATTTTATTCGAATAAAACAATGAGTACAGAAAATGAAACTTGGCGTGATGCTTCTTCTTCAGAGGAGAATTCAGGCGCCGGCCGTGATGGTAACCAATTTAACAGAGAGGGAAGCTATAGTCGCCCGTCTTATAACCGTGAAAATGGTGACCGCCCTTATCGTCCGAGATTTAATAGTGAAAATGGCGACCGTCCGCAACGTTCGTACAGCAGTGACCGTCCTTACCGTCAGCGCTTTAATCCGAATGCGGAAAATGGTGACCGTCCTCAGCGTTCCTATAACAACGACCGTTCTTACCGTCCTCGCTATAATAGTGAAGGTGGCGACCGTCCTCAACGCTCTTACGGTAACAATGCCGGCGGTGACCGTCCTTACCGTCCCCGCTATAATAGTGAAGGTGGCGACCGTCCTCAACGCTCTTACGGTAACAATGCCGGCGGTGATCGTCCTTATCGTCCCCGTTATAACAGTGAAGGTGGCGACCGTCCTCAGCGTCCTTACGGTAACAATGCTGGCGGTGATCGTCCTTACCGTCCCCGTTATAACAGTGAAGGTGGCGACCGTCCTCAGCGTCCTTATGGTAACAATGCTGGTGGTGACCGCCCTTTCCGTCCGCGCTATAACTCGAACGGTGACCGTCCTCAACGCCCTTATGGCAACAGAGACAGCTACAGTCGCCCGATTCGCCGTACGGGAGATTACGATCCCAATGCCAAGTACAGTAAGAAGAAACAGATAGAGTATAAAGAACAGTTTGTCGATCCGAACGAACCGATTCGTTTGAATAAGTTTCTGGCTAATGCCGGTGTATGCTCGCGTCGTGAAGCGGATGAGTTTATTACGGCAGGTGTAGTGTCTGTAAACGGAGAAGTGGTTACGGAATTGGGTACTAAGATTAAACGTGGCGATGAAGTGAAGTTTCACGACCAGACGGTCAGCATCGAACGTAAGATATATGTCCTGTTGAACAAGCCGAAAGATACGGTGACAACTTCCGATGACCCGCAGGCGCGTCGTACTGTAATGGACTTGGTGAAAGGTGCTTGTGACGAACGTATCTATCCGGTAGGTCGTTTGGACCGTAATACTACGGGGGTATTGTTGCTGACGAACGATGGCGACCTGGCTTCCAAGCTGACCCATCCCAAGTATCTGAAAAAGAAAATATATCATGTGCATTTGGATAAGAATCTGACTAAAGCCGATATGGAGCAGATTGCAGCCGGTATTCAGTTGGACGATGGTGAAATCCAGGCAGATGCTATCAGCTATACGGATGATTTCAAAAAAGATGAAGTGGGCATAGAAATCCACTCCGGCAAGAACCGTATCGTGCGTCGTATTTTCGAATCGCTGGGATACAAGGTCGTGAAGCTGGATCGTGTATTCTTTGCCGGCTTAACCAAGAAAGGCTTGCGTCGCGGCGAGTGGCGTTACCTCACGGAACAAGAGGTGAACTTCCTGCGCATGGGCTCTTTCGAATAATATATAATCAAGTTATAATAACTGTTTTATGGAAAAGATTAGTAGAACAAAGATTGTTGACCTGCTGAAGCGCGAGGATTTTGGCGCTATGGTCAACGTGAAAGGTTGGGTTCGTACCCGCAGAGGTAGTAAGCAAGTTAATTTTATCGCGCTGAACGACGGTTCTACAATAAATAATGTGCAGATTGTGGTGGATTTGGCAAACTTCGATGAGCAGATGCTGAAAGAAATTACCACAGGAGCTTGTTTGAGCGTGAACGGTGTGCTGACGGAATCGGTAGGCTCCGGTCAGAAAGCTGAAATCCAGGCACGTGAAATTGAAGTGTTGGGTACTTGCGACAATACGTATCCTTTGCAGAAAAAAGGGCACTCTATGGAGTTCCTTCGCGAGATAGCCCATCTGCGTCCTCGTACGAATACATTCGGTGCTGTGTTCCGTATCCGTCACAATATGGCTATTGCCATTCATGAATTCTTCCATAAGAAAGGGTTCTTCTATTTTCATACGCCTATCATTACGGCTTCCGACTGCGAAGGAGCCGGACAGATGTTTCAGGTTACTACGATGAACCTTTATGATTTGAAGAAAGACGAAAACGGTTCTATTATCTACGATGATGATTTTTTCGGAAAGCAGGCGAGTCTGACGGTTTCCGGTCAGTTGGAAGGTGAACTTGCCGCTACGGCGTTGGGCGCTATCTATACGTTCGGGCCTACGTTCCGTGCGGAAAACTCCAATACCCCCCGTCACTTGGCTGAGTTCTGGATGGTGGAGCCGGAAGTTGCGTTCAATGACATTACCGATAACATGGACTTGGCGGAAGAATTCATCAAGTTCTGCGTACAGTGGGCTTTGGATAACTGCGCCGATGATGTGAAGTTCTTGAATGATATGTTTGACAAGGGTTTGATAGAGCGCTTGCAAGGTGTACTGAAAGAAAACTTCGTTCGTCTGCCTTATACGGAAGGTATTAAGATTCTGGAAGAAGCCGTAGCACAGGGGCATAAGTTTGAATTCCCTGTATACTGGGGGGTCGACCTGGCTTCCGAGCACGAACGTTATTTGGTGGAAGACCACTTCAAGCGTCCGGTTATCCTGACGGATTATCCGAAAGAAATCAAGGCGTTCTATATGAAGCAGAACGACGATGGTAAAACGGTACGTGCTATGGATGTGCTCTTCCCGAAGATTGGCGAGATAATCGGCGGCTCCGAGCGTGAGTCCGATTATGCTAAACTGATGAACCGCATTGAAGAACTTCATATTCCGATGAAAGATATGTGGTGGTATCTTGATACCCGCAAGTTCGGTACGTGCCCGCACTCAGGCTTCGGATTGGGCTTTGAACGTCTGTTGCTGTTTGTAACCGGTATGACTAATATTCGTGACGTGATACCGTTCCCGCGTACTCCGCGCAATGCGGAGTTCTAACCGCCGAAGAACGAAATAAAATATCCTTGACGGATAAGCCCGCATAAACTTTGGTTTATGCGGGCTTTTTTATCGGATAAACTGTTATTTTCTCGAAATAAATCTTTATATTTGTGTCAATAGGAATGGCATAGCGTTAACCAATATCATACGAATATGAAAAAGAATTATTTCTTTACCATGCTGGCAGTGGTGCTGCTTGCGGTAACAGGAGTCCGGGCGCAGGATAAGGCTGCTTTTGAGCCGGCGCATCTGGAAGGTATTTGGCAGTTGTGTCATTATGTGTCTGAAAATCCGGAAATTCCCGGAACATTGAAGCCGAGTAATACATTTAAGGTACTGAGCGATGACGGTCGCATTGTTAACTTCACGATACGGCCCGGTGCAGATGCCATTATTACAGGGTATGGTACCTATCGGCAAATATCGGGTACAGCCTATAAGGAAAGTATCGAGAGGAACATCCATCTGCCTATGTTGGATAATAAGGACAATATCCTTGAATTTGAAATGGGTGAGGGAGGTGTGATGTACCTGAAATACTTTATCGCAAAAGATTTAAACGGAAATGAACTGAATACATGGTTCCATGAAACATGGAAACGGGTAAATATGCCATCCGCGTTTCCGGTAGACATTGTTCGGTAGTATAAAACGAATGTTGTTTTATGTCCCTTGCGCAAATCCGGAAAATTTTCTGTTTATAAGTGTTTGCGTGTGCGGGCGGGAACTTTTAAAATTCTCTTCCGAGGAAATCTGTATTTCCTCGGAAGAGAATTTCTTTTTGTTGTATATCAGCCAAGTGCAAATCAAAAAAAAGAAGAAAACGTTTGCCAGTTATAAGAAAATCCGTACCTTTGCAAGCCGATTATTATCTCATAAGGATAAGCATTTAATTCATAGCGGATTAATCTCCCTTTGTCCGAGGCGGTTGATTCGTGGTGAAGCAAAAATTTAGTAGTAACATTTAAAAAACAATTAAGAGTGGATACTTTAAGTTACAAGACCATTTCTGCAAACAAAGCTACAGTGACTAAAGAATGGGTCATTGTTGACGCTACAGACCAGGTATTGGGTCGTCTGGGCGCAAAAGTTGCGAAACTGTTGAGAGGAAAGTATAAACCTAACTTTACTCCTCACGTAGATTGCGGCGATAATGTAATCATTATCAATGCCGACAAAGTAAAATTAACCGGTAATAAGTGGAATGACAAGGTATATCTGTCATACACAGGCTATCCCGGCGGTCAGAGAGAAATTACTCCTGCTCGTTTGCAGGCAAAACCGAACGGTGATGACAAGTTGCTGAGAAAAGTAGTAAAGGGTATGCTGCCTAAAAATAAGTTGGGCGCCAAATTGCTGGGTAATATGTATGTATATGCCGGCAGCGAGCACAAACATGATGCTCAGAACCCGAAAATGATTGATATTAACGCACTTAAATAAGAGATAATGGAAGTAGTAAATGCATTAGGCAGACGTAAAAGTGCAATTGCACGTATTTTCGTAAGCGAAGGTACTGGAAAGATTACTATTAACAAGAGAGACCTCGCAGAGTACTTTCCATCAAGCATTCTTCAGTATGTAGTTAAACAACCGTTGAACAAGCTGGGTGTTGCTGAAAAGTACGACATCAAAGTAAACCTCTGCGGTGGCGGTTTCACCGGACAGTCTCAGGCATTGCGTCTTGCAATTGCTCGCGCTTTGGTGAAAATCAATGCTGAAGATAAAGCTGCTCTCCGTGCTGAAGGCTTCATGACTCGCGATCCCCGTTCTGTTGAACGTAAGAAACCGGGACAGCCGAAAGCTCGTCGTAGATTCCAGTTCAGTAAACGTTAAGAGTTGGAGAACGGTTGGGGCGGACAAGTTGCTTAATTCTCGACTTTCACCTCTCAACTCTCAACTGAAAAAGCGTTTAGTATCTAAACTACCGGGACTCTTCATTCGGATAGGCTACCCGGCGGTTGGTTTAGAAAAAACAAAAAAGAAAGTAAACGATTTAAAGATTAAAACAAAATGTCAAGAACTAATTTTGATACATTATTGGAAGCCGGTTGTCACTTCGGTCACTTGAAAAGAAAGTGGAACCCTGCAATGGCTCCTTATATCTTCATGGAGCGCAATGGTATTCATATCATTGACCTCAACAAGACGGTTGCTAAAATTGACGAAGCTGCTGAAGCTTTGAAGCAAATCGCTAAATCAGGAAAGAAAGTCCTGTTTGTTGCTACTAAAAAACAAGCTAAGCAGGTGGTTGCCGACAAGGCTGCATCTGTAAATATGCCTTATGTAATCGAGCGCTGGCCGGGTGGTATGTTGACCAACTTCCCGACAATCCGTAAGGCTGTGAAGAAGATGGCTACTATCGATAAGCTGACTAACGATGGTACTTATTCTAACCTCTCTAAGAGAGAAATTCTGCAAATCTCCCGTCAACGTGCCAAGTTGGACAAGACGTTGGGTTCTATCGCTGACCTGACTCGTCTGCCGTCTGCTTTGTTCGTTATCGACGTAATGAAGGAGAATATTGCAGTTCGCGAAGCCAACCGTTTGGGTATTCCCGTATTCGGTATCGTTGATACCAACTCCGATCCTACGAATATCGACTTCGTTATTCCGGCAAACGATGACGCTACCAAGTCGGTAGAAGTTATCTTGGATGCTTGCTGCGCTGCTATGCAGGAAGGTTTGGAAGAACGTAAGGCTGAGAAGGTAGACATGGAAGCTGCCGGTGAGGCTCCTGCCAACAAAGGCAAGAAGAAAGCTACAAAAGCAAGACTCGACAAGTCTGACGAGGAAGCAATCAACGCAGCTAAAGCTGCCGCTTTCATTAAGGAAGACGAAGAGGCTTAATTCATAGTGGAGAGTTGAGAATTGAAAGTTGAGAGTTACTTTACAGCAATTCTCAATTCTCTATTCTCAGCTCTTTTTCGCTTTTTAGAACGATATTTATTAACTAAAATATAAAGGAAAGATAGTATGGCTGTAAGTATGGCTGATATAACCAAGCTCCGTAAAATGACCGGTGCTGGTATGATGGATTGCAAGAATGCATTGAACGATGCAGAAGGCGATTTCGATAAGGCAATGGAAATTATCCGTAAAAAAGGACAGGCTGTTGCTGCTAAGCGTTCAGACCGTGAAGCTTCTGAAGGCTGCGTTTTGGCTAAGACTACCGGTGACTTTGCCGTTATCATCGCTTTGAAGTGCGAAACCGACTTCGTAGCTCAGAATGCCGACTTCGTGAAACTGACTCAGGATATCCTTGACCTTGCCGTTGCCAATAAGTGCAAGACGTTGGATGAAGTAAAAGCCCTGCCGATGGGTAACGGTACTGTACAGGATGCAGTAACCGACCGTAGCGGTATCACAGGCGAAAAGATGGAACTCGACGGTTATCTGACTGTAGAGGGTGCAACCACGGTTGTGTACAACCACATGAACAGAAACGGTCTTTGCACGATTGTTGCTTTCAACAAAAATGTTGACGAACAGTTGGCTAAGCAAGTGGCCATGCAGATTGCTGCCATGAATCCGCTGGCTATCGACGAAGACGGTGTTTCTGAAGAAGTTAAGCAGAAAGAAATCGAAGTTGCTATCGAGAAGACAAAAGCTGAACAAGTACAGAAAGCTGTTGAGGCTGCTTTGAAGAAAGCCGGCATCAACCCTGCTCACGTTGACAGCGAAGACCACATGGAAAGCAACATGGCTAAGGGATGGATTACAGCTGAAGACGTAGCAAAGGCAAAAGATATCATTGCTACAGTTTCTGCTGAAAAAGCTGCACACCTGCCGGAACAGATGATTCAGAATATTGCTAAAGGTCGTCTGGGTAAATTCCTGAAAGAAGTTTGCTTGCTGAACCAGGAAGATATCATGGATGGCAAGAAGACTGTAAGAGAAGTGCTGAAAGAAGCTGACCCTGAATTGAAAATCGTTGATTTCAAGCGTTTCACTTTGCGTGCTGAATAATTCCGTACGGATGTAAATATATGGAAACGGTCGCATGGAAATATCCATAGCGACCGTTTTTCTTTATTATGTTTTTAAAGCAGCAGTGAGTTATCCCACCGTTTTGGTCTGTGCATACCCCTCTTTCTTTAGTAATTCCAGTACTTTTTGCTTAAAGTCTCCTTGCACAATGATTTCTCCGTCTTTGGCGCTTCCTCCCACACCGCATTTACTTTTAAGGAATTTGCCCAGTTCTTTCAAATCGTCTTCCGTACCGATAAATCCGGTAACGAGAGTTACAACTTTACCGCCCCGGTTCTTGCGGTCCAATTGTACGCGCAGACGTTGTTGGGACGGTTGGAGAGTGGTTTGCTCTTCTTCATCGTCCAATTCGTATTTGAAGTCGGGGTTGGTTGAATACACTACATTCAGTCTGTCTTTCCAATCGTTCTCTTTTGGTTTCTTAGCCATATATACTTGTTTTAATTTTCTCACAAAAGGAGTCCAAAAATACGGTTTTATAAGGAACTTTGCAATCACAGGTAGAAATAATGTTAACCTTTTGTCATAGATATATTATAGATTGGAAAAAAAGCACTACTTTTGTCAGTCATAATATTGAGAACTTAAAGGAAAAGCTATGAACAGTCAGTTACAAAAGAAAGACTCTACAAAGGTGCCGGAACCTACCTTGCGCCGGCTTCCGTGGTATCTTTCCAATGTAAAATTGCTTAGAAAAAGAGGGGAGCGTTTCGTTTCTTCTACTCAAATTTCCAAAGAAATCAATATTGATGCCTCTCAGATAGCGAAAGACTTGTCATATGTCAATATTTCCGGCCGTACCCGTGTGGGGTATGAGATAGATACGCTGATTGCCGTGCTGGAAGATTTTTTGGGATTTACCAATATACATAAAGCATTTCTTTTCGGTGTGGGAAGTTTGGGTGGTGCATTGCTGCGCGATTCCGGTTTGAACCATTTCGGTCTGGAGATTGTGGCAGCATTTGATGTAAATCCCGATTTGGTAGGGACGGCATTGAATGGCATTCCAATCTATCATTCCGATGATTTTGAAGAGAAAATGCAGGCATATGACGTCAATATCGGTGTGCTGACAGTACCTATTGAGATTGCGCAGAAAATTACGGATACGATGGTGGCAGGCGGCATTAAAGCCGTATGGAATTTTACTCCGTTCCGTATCCGTGTGCCGGAAGATATAGTGGTTCAGAACACTTCGTTGTATGCACATCTGGCAGTAATGTTTAACCGTTTGAATTTTAATGAGATAAGGTAATGAAGATCATAGCAGTAGGGATGAATTATGCACGGCACAATAAGGAGCTTGGGCATACTCAGGAGAATAGGGAACCTGTTATCTTCATGAAACCCGACTCGGCTATTTTGAAAGACGGCAAGCCGTTTTTTGTTCCCGACTTCTCCCATGAAGTCCATTACGAAACGGAAGTTGTGGTACGTATTTGCCGGTTAGGTAAGAATATAGCTCCCCGTTTTGCGCATCGTTATTATGATGCGGTGACGGTAGGCATTGATTTTACAGCCCGTGACTTGCAGCGGAAATTCCGTGAAGCCGGTAACCCGTGGGAGCTGTGCAAAGGGTTTGACAACTCAGCGGCTATCGGTACGTTCATTTCTTTGGAACAAGCTGGTGGAGACTTGCAGAATTTGGATTTCCATCTCGATATAGACGGTTGCGAAGTACAACGTGGCAATACGGCAGACATGCTTTTCAAGATAGACGATATAATAGCCTATGTCAGTCGTTTTATGACTTTGAAGATTGGTGATTTACTGTTTACAGGTACCCCTGCCGGGGTAGGGCCCGTCAGCGTCGGTCAGCATTTACAAGGTTATTTAGGCGGGGAAAAGCTGCTTGATTTCCATATCCGCTGATTTTGTCAGCTCTTTCATGCTCCTTTGTATTAGGCTGTAAGACTTGCTGTTTGTTTTTTAGGTACGTAATCCCTCTCATTAAGGAAAAATAGCAAAATATCTTTGAGCCGATAGTGAATAATGTCTACTTTAGCACGTTTATTATATAATTGAAAAGATATGAAGATACGTGTTGGTTTTGGCTTTGATGTTCACCGGCTGGTGACAGATAGAGAACTTTGGTTGGGTGGTGTACGCCTGGAGCATGAGAAAGGTCTCTTGGGACATTCGGATGCAGACGTGCTGATACATGCTATTTGCGATGCATTGCTGGGTGCGGCGAATATGCGCGACATAGGCTATCACTTTCCCGATACGGCAGGCGAATTTAAAAATATAGATAGTAAGATATTGTTGAAGAAAACGGTGGACCTGATAGGCAGTAAAGGGTATTCCATCGGTAATATTGATGCGACAATCTGTGCGGAACGACCCAAGTTGAAAACTCATATACCCGCCATGCAGCAGACTCTTTCTGCTGTGTTGGGGATTGATGAAGACGATGTATCCGTGAAGGCTACCACTACGGAGAAGTTGGGCTTTACAGGACGGGAAGAGGGAATATCGGCTTATGCAACTGTCTTGATAGTCAAAGAATAAACGAACTCCGAATCAAAATCAGAAAATACTATGAAACAATTTGCTTTGACCCTTTGTATGGTACTGCTGTCCGTAATGTTCTGCCGGGCGCAGATAAAGCCTTTGAAATTCGATAAAAACGGGGAATTCAAAATAGTGCAGTTTACCGACGTGCATTTCAAATATGGTAATCCTGCCTCAGATATTGCCTTGAAGCGTATCAATGAAGTGCTTGATGCAGAACGTCCCGACCTGGTTGTATTTACCGGTGACGTGGTGTATGCGAAGCCGGCAGAAACAGCCATGCGTACGGTACTTGCTTGTGCTTCTTCCCGCAAAATTCCTTTTGTTGTGACTTTTGGCAACCATGACAATGAACAGGATAAGACGCGTGCCGAATTATATGATGTCGTTCGCTCTGTTCCTTATAATATTCAGCCGGACAGAGGTGAGGCCGATTCACCCGACTACGTGCTTGCATTGCAGGCTTCCGACAGTAATCGTGATGCAGCTTTGTTGTATTGTATGGATTCGTACTCCTACTCCCGGCTGCCGGATGTGAAAGGATATGCCTGGTTTACCTTTGATCAGGTAAACTGGTATCGTAGCCAGAGCGCTGCTTATACGGAAAGAAATGGCGGAAAGCCTTTGCCTGCCCTGGCTTTTTTCCATATTCCTCTACCCGAATATAATCAGGCTGCGGCTGATGAGAGTGCCATATTGATAGGCACGCGTATGGAAAAGGCTTGTGCTCCGCTCCTGAATACCGGCATGTTTGCCGCCATGAAAGAAGCCGGTGATGTAATGGGTACTTTTGTGGGGCACGACCACGATAATGATTATTCCGTTATGTGGCACGGCATCCTGTTGGCTTACGGGCGTTTTACAGGTGGAAATACGGAGTATAACCACCTGCCGAATGGTGCCCGTGTTATTCTGATGAAAGAAAACGCCCGCACATTCACTACCTGGATTCGTACCAAAGGCGGGGAGATTGTGGACAAAACGATTTATCCGGACAGCTACCGGAAAGACGATTGGCGTAAGCGTCCGCCGGTTGGAGAGAAGTAATCAGGGGGCAGTTACTTTTTCTCCGTTTACTACTACATTGTCCAGCGTCAGGTTCACCACATTCTCCATTTGTATCGCTTTGGGAGCTTTCTTCACGTTGATGTTCCGCAGGGTGATGTTGTGCAGTTTGGCTTCAGGCAGTCCGTTAGCCATGAGCGCTACGCTGTCCACGCGGTTACAGGTTACATCTTCAATGCAGATGTTGCGGAATAGTGTAGGATGGTTGCCGCCCCGATACCCGTGGTAGTTCGTGCGGAAATTGATAACACCCCACAGGCAGACATCGGCTTCGATGCGCCGCATATTCAGGTTTTCGAAATAGCCGCCTCTGTCCGGATTGGACTTGAAATATATACCGTTACGGCAACTGTCTATCTTGCAGTCCTCAATATAGATATTCCGCACTCCGCCCGACATTTCGCTTCCGACAGTGATGGCCCAACGTGCGAAATGACAGTTGCGGATAATAACGTTTTCCGTAGCCTGACCGATGCGCCAGCCGTCTTGGTCGCGCCCTGATTTGATAGCGATGCCGTCGTCACCAACGTTGAAATCCATATCTTCTATCAGTACATTGGTGCAGGATTCCGGGTCGCAGCCGTCATTATTGTAATTGTTGCTGTCGATATATACATTCCGTACGGTTACGTTGTCGCAAAATACGGGATGAATGATCCAGAAGGGAGAATCGTAAATTTTTAAATCTTCTACCAATACGTTCTTGCAACCGTAAAATTGTATCATACAGGGACGCAGATAGTGTCCTTCTCCGAATACGCGTTGGTATACAGGAACGGAATCAATACCCATCTGGCGCAGACGGTCTACGGCAGGACCTTGTATGGCATGCCAGCCGTTGAAAGTCACCGAACCGTTTCCGTCGATAGTTCCTTTGCCGGTTACCGCGACATTCGTACATTGGTATGCGTAGATAAAGGGGGAGTAGTTGAAACATTCTGTTCCTTCCCATTTTGTCAGTACCATAGGCAGGTAGTCGGCGGCTTCGGTAGAGAATTCCAGACGTGCTCCTTCGGCGATGTGCAGGTTTATGTTACTTTTCAGTGTAATGGCTCCTTTGATGAAATAATTTCCTGCGGGAATGAGTACGGTACCGCCACCGTTCGTGTTACAATGACTGATGGCTTGGAGGATGGCGGGGCGGCTGTCGAAAGTTGTATCGCTCTTTGCTCCGTAGTCGGTTACATCATAAACAGTATCGGCGAATACGGGCGGTACGATATTTTTTAGTATTCCGGGTACTTTTGCCCATTCTCCGGCCGTTTTCCGGGAGGAGGATGTGGTGCAGGCTCCCATCACCAATAGGAGGGATAAGCACCAGAGTGCAGTTTGTTTTTTCATGGTATTACGTATTTAAATATGTATGGAGCAAAAATACGGGTTTCTTTTCGGTAAGGGGTGGATGAATTGATATTTGAAATGGAATTTTTGACCGGATTCGGTCTTATGGATGAAATTTTACATAATTAAGTCGCGTCCATTTGTTTTTTCCGATGATGTACGTACCGGCAATGCGTGCCGAGGCTATATGGACGGTTTCGTCTGTCCGGTAAGCATGTTCCACGGCGGGTAGTTGGCACGAATGCCTGCTTGCCGTGCGGGAGTTGACGCGGAAAGTCACAAGATTTCCGGAGGTGTCTTTCAGCCTTAGTATTTGCCGGACATAGAAGTAAGGGGTCGTACCCCTGACTTGTGTCTTGTAGGGGTCGTCCTCCAGCCGGACACTGAGAACGGTCAGGGTCAGATCTGTCACTTTTTCCCCTTCTTTCCCAAGAAAGCGTCCGGCAGGCGGTTGCTTGGCTTTCCGTTGCAGGATGTCAATGTATACGGAATGGTATATCCGGGCGATTTGTGCGAAGCGTTCCTGTTTAGGAATTCGGGGAGTGAACTTGAAAGCTATCCAGGTGAGATAGCCGGGGTCTATCCGCAGGATTTCGTGCAGATAATGTCCGTGATATTTGCCGAACGAGATAATATCGTCGCCCTTATTCTGCATTCGTTTGGCATTATACTCCACTAACGACAGAGGACGGGGGGAGTAGTAACATAAGGTGCTTGCCATTCGTAAGGCTTCGTGTATATCCTCGCTCAGGTCGAATATGTAAAATATGGATTGCCTTTCGGGCAGAGGGGAGTAAATCCAAAGTGAATATCGGGGACAATCTGCTCTTGGCAATACCACAAGATAGGCGCCTACCTCTTTGAAAGAAGCTTTTTTCAGGTTGTATTCATTTAGCTTTTGATACAACACGTCTTGTTCTGCGGCAGTGATGCCCGGAATAAGCGGATTTGTCATACATCAATTTGCTTATTCCAAAGATATGTAATTTTTTTAGAATCGTACCATTAATTCCAATACTATTTTGTCTTGTTCAGATTCTTTTGCAATACTGCTGTTGGCATAGAAATATTTTTCATAATTCAGGCGCAGGTCTGTGCGGAATGCTTTACTGAGGCTGAAGGTGATACCGCCCGTCAGTCGCTGGCGTTTGTAGTCGGTGGTGACCAATGCGCCGGTTTCTTCATCGGTGGTCTTGGCGTCGCTTTGGTCCGTCATCATGTCGTAGCGTAGCAGGAAAGACATTTTATTGAATACTTTACGCAGCGGAAGGTCGTAATTGATGAATGTGTTTACGGCTTGTACATCTTTGAAGGCATTGTCGGAATATTGCTTGTACAGATATTCCGCTTCGATATGGAAGCGGTCGGACTCATAGTAAGCGCCGATGTCGTACGATTGCACCCGTATTTCCTCCGGTTGGATACTCTGTATGCTCAGTGTCAGGTTCAGCCCTTTGGTGAAAAGAAATTGGGCTTTGGCAGAATAATTCACTTCTTTATGCCATTCTTTTTGATTGGTCAGGCCCGAACCGTTGTACAGTCCGCCTTCTATCGTAATAGGCAGGTCGGTAGGCAGGGTATATCCCAGTGTGATACCTACATCGCGTACGTTGCCCACCTGCTTGGCTATGAACGAGCGGTTGGCAAAATATTGCTGGTGGGGTGATCGGTGTGCGTCGATGGTAAAAGGCACGCGCATCTGCCCGGCGGTCACTGTCAACCCTTTTGCTGGAAACAGGCGTGCGTAGGCATCGAGCATTTTGATGCTTCCTTCGTCCGACAGGTCTATTTCGGCTTTGTAGGCAACAATCGGCAAGACATTGCCGGTAACGCTGACACGTGCGTTTCTCACTTCGAAACGTCCGGCGCCCATAGTGGTCTGGTATTCGTATTTGCCCCGGATTGTTCCGTGTATTTCGGGCAGATAATCCTTGCTTTCCAGTTTTTCCTTGTCTATCTTCTTTCCGTCTTCGCTGTTTTGGGTGTTTTGGGCTTTTGCCATAAAGGGCAACAGGGTGAGGAACAGTATCAATGCGCTTTTTTTCATAATTTGTTGTCGGTTTGTTTATGTTGGCAAAGATACGGTCGTATGTGTTGTGATTTTATGTCATATGTGTTTCGTTTCTGTTACAAAGTCACGGGCAAAACGATATGCAGCTATGTGAACTCTTGCAAAAAAGGCATGCCTTTTCTCTTTCTTCTGTTTGAAAACCTGTATTTTTGCATTTTAAACGATGTATATCCGAGAAATGAACAAGGCAGAAAAACGAGTGTTGGTTGGAATGAGCGGTGGCATTGACAGTACCGCTACATGTCTGATGTTGCAAGAGCAGGGGTACGAGGTAATCGGTCTTACGATGTGGGTGTGGGGAGAAGAGCCGTTGGAAGCCCGCCAGCTTGCTCAGAATATGGGCATTGAACATTATGTGGCTGATGAACGAGAGGCTTTTCGTGAGGTGATTGTCCGGAACTTTATCGATGAATACCGGCAGGGGCGTACCCCCAATCCTTGTGTGATGTGCAATCCTCTGTTCAAGTTCCGCATTCTAACGGAGTGGGCGGATAAATTGAACTGCCGGTATATTGCTACCGGGCACTATACCCGTCTGGAAGAACAGAATAGGAAAATATATATAGTTGCCGGGGATGACGATAAGAAAGACCAGTCTTATTTCCTTTGGCGCTTAGGGCAGGATGTCTTGCGACGTTGTCTGTTCCCGTTGGGAACCTATACCAAGATGCAAGTGCGCGATTATCTGAGGGATAAAGGCTATGCACCGAAGGCCGAGGAAGGAGAGAGCATGGAAGTATGCTTCATAAAAGGAGATTATCGGGACTTCCTGCGTGAGCATTCGCCGGAGATAGACAATGAAGTAGGCCCGGGATGGTTTGTCAATTCGGAAGGAGTGAAGCTGGGAGAGCATAAGGGCTTTCCTTACTATACCATCGGGCAACGGAAAGGACTTGAAATCGCATTGGGAAAACCGGCTTATGTGCTGAAAATCAATCCGCAGAAGAATACCGTAATGTTGGGAGATGCCGAGCAGCTCAAAGCGGAATATATGCTTGCGGAACAGGATAATCTGATTGATGAGGGGGAAGTTTTCGGAAGCGGGGAGCTGACGGTTCGCATCCGCTATCGGAGCAAACCGATACCTTGTTCGGTAAAGCGTCTGGAAGACGGGCGATTGCTGGTGCATTTTGAGACGGAAGCATCTGCCATTGCGCCCGGACAATCAGCTGTATTCTATATCGGAAAAAGGGTGGTAGGCGGTTCGTTCATTGCTTCACAACGTGGTATCGGCATGTATATTTGAAAATTAAAAACTGAAATTTGAAAATAAAAAGAGATTAATGGGGAAGAGATTGATTATTCTTTCAGCTTTAGTGTTGTTTCTGGCAAGTGCGTCGGCACAGCAAGATACGTTGAAATACCGTATTAGTTTAAGAGACAAGGCAGCTACCGTTTATTCATTGGAGCATCCTGAACAGTTCCTTTCGGAGAAAGCCATTGCAAGACGTCAAAAACAGAACCTGGCGGTTGATTCCACCGACCTGCCGGTTTGCCGTCAGTATATTGATGAAATACGCAGACAAGGAGTGAATATTGTAGTTGTAGGGAAATGGGAAAATTTTGTTACGGTTTCCTGTAATGATTCCGCTTTGATAGAACATATTGCCGCATTGCCGTTTGTACGCGCTACGGAGAAAGTATGGACTGCTCCGAAGATGAATGAAGGAGTGGGGGATGCAATGCGCGATTCTGTAATCAATGAGCCGAAGATATATACAGACAGTATTTACGGTCCTGCTCTCACTCAAATTCAGTTGAGCAATGGAGATAAGTTGCATGATGCCGGATTCAGGGGGCAGGGAATGACGATTGCCGTGATTGATGCCGGATTTCATAATCTGGATAAGATAACGGCTATGCGGAATATCCGTGTCTTGGGCATGAAAGATTTTGTCAATCCTCAGGCGGATTTATTTGCGGCAAGCAGTCATGGACTGAGTGTGCTTTCCTGCATTGGAATGAATCAGCCGGGAATTATGACAGGTACTGCACCGGAAGCTTCCTTTTGGCTCTTCCGTAGTGAGGATGAGGCTTCCGAACACTTGGTGGAACAGGATTATTGGGCTGCTGCCGTAGAGTTTGCCGACAGTGTGGGAGTTGATGTGCTTAATACTTCTTTGGGGTATTATGCGTTCGATGACAAATCGAAAAATTACAAATATCGTGATTTGGACGGACATCATGCCTTGATGTCGCGTCAAGCCTCGCATATAGCCGATAAGGGTATGGTACTGGTGTGCAGTGCCGGTAATTCGGGAATGGGGTCCTGGAAAAAAATAACCCCGCCGGGAGATGCTGATAATGTGTTGACGGTAGGCGCTATCAACAAACAGGCGGTGTTGGCGCCATTTTCCTCTATTGGCAACACAGCTGATAACCGGATTAAACCGGATGTTGTAGCTGTGGGCGAAGGAGCGGATGTGATTCGCACGGACGGAAATCAGGGTAAGGCAAACGGGACTTCTTTCTCTTCGCCCGTCATGTGTGGAATGGTGGCTTGCTTATGGCAGGCATGCCCCCGGCTGACAGCGAAAGAGTTGCTTGAATTAGTCCGTGCTTCCGGTGACCGTGCCGACTATCCGGATAATATCTACGGTTATGGCGTGCCGGATATGTGGAAAGCATATAATAGCTATAAATTAAAAATGAAGTAAAGACAGGAACTTTGCATACTTATACTTAAAGAATGGATGCCTTATCACTATACGAATTAAATGCGCTGGTGCGTCGCAGCTTGGAGCAATGTCTGCCTGATGCCTATTGGATACAGGCAGAATTGAGTGATGTACGTACCAACAGCACCGGACATTGCTATCTGGAGTTCGTACAGAAAGATGCCCGTAGTAATAGTCTGATAGCTAAGGCGAGAGGAACGATATGGTCGAACGTCTTTCGTTTGTTGAAACCCTATTTTGAGGAAGCTACGGGACAGGCTTTTGTTTCGGGTATCAAAGTGCTGGTGCAAGTGACCGTCAGTTTCCATGAACTGTATGGATATAGCCTTACAGTACAGGATATAGATCCCACCTATACTTTGGGTGATATGGCCCGTCGCCGTAAAGAGATTTTGAAACAATTGGAAGAAGAAGGGGTGCTTACTTTAAATAAAGAATTGAGAATGCCTCGTTTGCCGCAGCGTATTGCGGTTGTTTCTTCCCCAACCGCTGCCGGATACGGTGACTTTTGCCACCAGTTGCAGAATAATCCGGGAGGTTTTTACTTCTATACGGAACTTTTTCCGGCATTAATGCAGGGTGATCGTGTTGAAGAATCCGTTTTGTCTGCTTTGGATAAGATAAATTCCCGTTCGGACAGTTTTGATGTAGTAGTTATTATCCGGGGCGGTGGGGCAACTTCCGACCTTTCCGGATTTGATACTTATCTGCTCGCGGCTGCCTGTGCGCAGTTTCCTTTGCCTGTTATCACGGGTATCGGGCACGAACGCGACGATACGGTTCTCGATTCCGTGGCCCATACCCGTGTCAAGACTCCCACTGCTGCTGCCGAATTTCTGATAGACTGCATGAATGAGGCTGCCGATGAATTGGAATCGCTGGCTGCTCGCCTATGCGCTGGTGTCCGGAATTTGCTGGTACAAGAGCAACAGAAGTTAGTATCATACAGGAACCGTATTCCCTCTGCTGCTTATGGTTGCATTTCGGATGCAAAATTAACTTTGCTTACCGTCCGAAAAGACATTGTACAAGCTGTAACAGCCTCCTTGTTTCGTCAGCATCATCGGCTGGAGTTACTGCAACAACGGCTGGCGGATGCTTCTCCGGAAAAGCAATTAGCCCGTGGCTACAGCATTACATTGAAAAACGGTAAAGCAATAAAGAATGCTTCTCTCTTAAATGAGGGTGATGAAATTATCACTCGCCTGTATAAAGGAGAAGTGGTTTCAGTAGTAACAAATAAACTGTCAAAAAAATAAATAATCCTATGCCTGCACCCAAGAAAAAAGAGACTTATTCCCAAGCGATGGAACGGTTGGAGAAAATTGTCAGTCAGATAGACAACAATGAACTGGAAATAGATGAACTTGCCGTAAAGATAAAGGAGGCAAATGAAATCATTGCTTTTTGCAGTGATAAGTTGACTAAGGCAGACCGTGAGGTTCAGAAACTTCTATCGGACAAGCAGGAAGACTGAGTCGGCTTAAAAGACTTTCTGCCAGCTTGATTGCGAATGTATTGATATTATAAAATCCTTTTTGGAGGCAGATTCGGAATTTGTCTTGGATACTTTGTCCCGATAGCAAGAAACCGCAAATAAAATTTGTTTTTGCTTTCGCTTGTTCCTATTTTTGTACAAAAGCATTTTTTATGAAGAAAACACTTATATTGGCGGCCGGTTTTGCAATGATGGCTTGTGGTGCAGTTGCTCAAGAGACATCGGTGCCCAAGAGAATTACCATTATAGAAGGCAAGTTTTTCCGTAATCTGCCGGAAGAGGTTGCAAAGATGATGACTCCCGATGGAATAAAGTTTTTTATGTTATCCACTCCGAATGGGACAAAGGCCGTCGGGATAAAGATGCCGGAGCCTTTGACCAACGAGGTGCTACGTGATACTATACCGATGGTGCAAGTGCCCGAAGCAGCCGAACTTTTGCGGCGATTTGACGAAGCACAAGCAAGGTCAGAAGGGATTGGGGTATCGTCGGGTAGGACGGAGCCATTGCTTAAGGAAGGTACTAAGTTTCCTGAGTTCACCGCTACCGACATGAATGGCAGGACGTGGAGCAATGCCGATGTAAAGGGTAAGGTAATGGTGCTGAACGTATGGTTCACCGGTTGCGGCCCGTGTCGTGCCGAGATGCCGGAGTTATCTGCCTGGAAAGACGAGATGCCCGGCGTGATGTTTTTCTCGTCTACTTTTGAGTCGGCTAAGGTAGCCCGCCCCGTCATAGAGAGCCGCGGATTTAACTGGATTCCGCTTGTAAACGATACCGTACTTTATAAATACGTAGGTAACAACGGTTTTCCTCTTACCGTTGTTATAGACAAGGAAGGTACTGTGGTGATGGCTGAGCATGGTACGTCAGCTACCAAACGGGAAGCCCTGAAACGAAAGATAAAATCTTTGATAAAATAAAGAATTCTGAAGAAGATTTAAGCAGAAATTTAAAATATCGGAGATTATTGCGTATATCGGACAAGCTTTACAGGAAACCTACATAAAGTTTGAAAAACGAAAAACATCTGTCACACTGTTATCTCCACGAGGAAAGGATGAACCGGTAGCTTTTCCTTATTGTGTAAAATGGGGTTAATTAATAGGGTCTCATTGTATTTTGTATTTTCTCTGTAAAGATGGAAAGTTTCATCAGGAAAAACGAATAGTTTATCCTAAGTAAACTATTCGTTTCACCGCATTAAACTATCAGTTTACTTAGGGTAAACTTAGGGTATTCCTAAGGGAAACAGAAAGTTCCAACCAATGAAAATCTGGCTGCTTATCTTTTTATCATAGTTGGCATGTGATGGAAAAAACGTATCGTCACTCTTAGGTTGTAAAAAAACAGTGCTTCTTTAGGAAATATGAAGAATAACCATTACTTTTGTTACAAATAGATAGTCTTGAAATTAAATTAATACGAGCGAGTTATGAAAGAACTGGATTGGGCTAATCTGCCGTTCGGCTATATGAAGACAGATTACAATGTGAGAATTTACTATCGTAACGAACAGTGGGGCGCATTGGAAGTATGCAGCGAGGAAACCATTCCTATGCACATGGCAGCCACTTGTCTGCACTATGGTCAGGAAGCGTTCGAGGGTTTGAAGGCTTTCCGGGGCAAAGACGGCAAGGTACGTATTTTCCGTTTGGAAGAGAATGCGGCGCGTTTGCAGTCTACCTGCCGTGGCATCCTGATGCCTGAGTTGCCGACAGAACGCTTTAAAGAGGCTATTCTTAAGGTTGTGAAGCTGAATGAGCGTTTCATTCCGCCTTACGAATCGGGAGCTTCCCTGTATATCCGTCCGTTGCTGGTGGGGACGGGAGCACAGGTAGGCGTACATCCGGCAAAAGAATACCTGTTTGTCGTGTTTGTAACGCCGGTAGGTCCTTACTTCAAGGGCGGGTTCTCCACCAATCCGTACGTTATTATCCGCGAATACGACCGTGCCGCACCTTTGGGCACAGGCGTCTACAAGGTGGGCGGCAATTATGCGGCCAGCCTGCGCGCCAATAAGAAAGCGCACGATTTGGGCTATGCCTGCGAGTTCTATCTGGATGCCAAGGAAAAGAAATACATCGACGAGTGCGGCGCAGCCAACTTCTTCGGTATCAAGGACAATACGTATATCACTCCGAAATCCACTTCCATTCTTCCGTCCATCACCAACAAGAGCCTGATGCAACTGGCCGAGGATATGGGCATGAAAGTAGAACGCCGTCCGGTTCCGGAAGAAGAGCTGCTTACTTTCGAGGAAGCGGGCGCTTGCGGCACGGCTGCCGTTATCAGTCCGATAGAGCGCATCGACGATGTGGAGAACGGTAAGTCGTACGTGATTGCCAAAGACGGAAAACCGGGACCGGTCTGCACGAAGCTGTACAACAAATTGCGTGCTATCCAATACGGTGACGAGCCCGATACGCACGGTTGGGTAACTGTCGTGGAATAACGCATGAGCATAAAGATTACAACCCTTGTGGAAAATTCGGTTTACGGCAAGGGACTACAGGGAGAGCACGGGCTTTCCCTGCTTGTTGATACGGGTGAGCATCGCCTGCTGTTCGATACCGGAGCTTCCGACCTTTTCATACGCAATGCCCGGATACTTGGGATTGACTTGAAGGAGGTGGATTTTCTGGTACTGTCGCACGGACATCGCGACCACACCGGCGGACTGCATCACTTTCTTGCCGTGAACGACAAGGCACAGGTTATCTGCAAGAGAGAACTTTTCCGGCCGAAGTTCAAGGATGAACGGGAAAACGGAGTGATGCAGCCCAATGCTTTGGACAGCACCCGTTTCCGTTTTGTGGATGAGGTTACTGAATTGTGCCGCGGTGTGTTTGTCTTTCCGCAGTTGCCTGTTACGGATGAAGAAGATACGCATTTTGAACACTTCTTCACGTGGGCGGAAGGGCGGAAACAGGCCGATACCTTTACGGACGAACTGGCGCTGGTGTTGAAACAGGGCGCTGAAGTGTCCGTGCTGAGTGCCTGCTCGCACCGGGGCATTACGAATATCATCCGTGCGGTGCAGGAATATTTTCCGCAGACCTCGCTGAAACTGGTATTGGGAGGTTTCCATATCCGTAATACCGAGAAAGAGAAATTTGATGTGATAGCCCGTTTCCTTGAAAGCCATTTGCCGCAACGGCTGGGCGTTTGTCATTGTACGGGCATTGATAAATACGCATTGTTTCACCAATGCTTTGCCGACCGTACTTTTTATAATTATACCGGTCGGGTAGAAACACTTTAATACATACGAATGGGAAAGAATAAGTTAGAGAAGTTTGCCGATATGGCGAGTTATCCGCACGTGTTTGAATATCCGTACTCGGCGGTAGACAACGTGCCGTTTGAGATGAAGGGCAACTGGCATCAACAGTTTTTCAAGAACGATAATCCGATTGTGCTGGAGCTGGGCTGCGGCCGTGGAGAGTACACGGTGGGACTGGGACGCATGTTTCCCGACAAGAATTTCATCGGCGTAGATATCAAAGGGGCGCGCATGTGGACGGGAGCTACCGAGTCCTTGCAGTTGGGCATGAAAAATGTTGCCTTCCTGCGTACCAACATCGAAATCATAGACCGCTTCTTCGCTCCGGGCGAAGTGAGCGAGATATGGCTCACGTTCTCCGACCCGCAGATGAAGAAAGCCACCAAACGCCTTACGTCCACCTACTTCATGGAACGCTACCGCAAGTTCTTGAAAGACGGCGGCACTATCCATGTAAAGACCGACAGCAACTTCATGTTCACCTACACCAAATACATGATAGAGAAGAACGGGCTTCCCGTAGAGTTCATCACCGACGACCTCTACCACTCCGGACTGGTGGATGATATTCTCGGCATCCGCACCTATTACGAACAGCAGTGGCTGGACCGCGGCCTGACCATAAAATACGTCAAGTTCCGGCTTCCTCAGTGCGGAGAGTTGCAAGAACCCGATGTAGAGATAGAATTGGACGAGTACCGCAGCTACAACCGCAGCAAGCGCAGTAGTCTCCAGACCGGCAAATAAACAATGGTTGTCGAGCCTGCTATGGGTTTTAATCCAAACATGAGAGCTGAAAGTATAGCAAAAATGATTGATTCTGAAATTCTTCATCTGGATCTTAATTATTATGACTTCACAAGAACTTCAACAATATCTGCTTCGTGAGTTTCCACAAGAGAATGCTCGTTGTGAGTGGAAAGAGATGAAGAATCTCAAAAACTTATTTGCAGGAGACGAAAAGAATGATGTAATATCGTATGTTGCAGCCATAGCCAATATGGAAGGAGGGCATCTTGTAATTGGCGTGCAGGATAAGACTTTGGAGATTGTGGGCACGGACCTTTCCAAATTTAATTTGAACGCACAATCTGCCGTGTGGAAACTATTGGAACATTGCACTAACTTGTCGTCTGAGGGGTTAAGTATAGATGAATACACAACAGAGGATAGCCATAAGACGGTATGGATAATCCATATACCGAAACATTTGCCCCGCCGCCCGGTGTATGCCCATAAGAAGGCATGGCAGCGGGTGGAAGATTCATTGGTGGAAATGACACCGGAACGACTTGCGGCAATCCTTGAAGAACCTGTTTTTGAGGCAAAAGACTGGTCGGCGGAGATTGTTCCAAATGCGGTATTGACAGATTTAGACGAATTGGCGGTAGCCAAAGCCCGTGTAATGTTCAAGAAAGTACATGCCTCTAAGATTCCGGCGGAAGAAATAGATGCTTGGACAGTGGAAGAATTGTTGTCGAATAGCGGTATAATGATAGACGGAAAACTGACTCGTGCCGCCATTATACTGTTGGGCAAGCCTGTTTCAGTCTTCAAACTTCGCCCGGCTGTAGTTGAGGTAACTTGGACTTTGAGAGATGAACGGCAAGAAGTGGTAGATTACGAACACTTCACTGCACCGTTTATTCTTACTGTAGACCAAATTTTAAGTAAGATACGCAATCTTACAATGAGGGAACTTCCCGGAGGTACATTGTTTCCGGAAACGATGAAGCAATATGATGACTATACCATCCGTGAAGCTTTGCACAATGCCATAGCTCATCAGGATTACACATTACAGCAGCGTATCAACTTTGTTGAAAATCCCGGCTATCTTTATTACGCCAACGGTGGTAGTTTCATTCCGGGTACATTGCAAAATGTGTTGACAACCAAAGGACCTCAACGCTATTTCCGCAACGAATGCCTTTGCCGTGCTATGGTAAATTTCAATATGATTGACACCGTGAGTCGGGGTATCAAGAAGATGTTCAACGAGCAATGGAAGCGTCATTTCCCAATGCCGGATTATGAGATAGATGCACTCAATAAGGAAGTTGGAGTAAAAATATATGGCAATACAATTAATGAGAAATATACTGAATTGCTCAAAGAAAACAATACTCTTACATTGGAGGACTGCATATTATTGGATGCAGTGCAGAAAAGGCATCGTATTTCTGAAAAAGATGTGGTTGCTCTATTGAATAGGGGACTATTGGAGGGTGATACTTCAGAGTATAACATATCACTTGATATTGCTAAAAAGACAAGGCAATTGCCGTATTATACCCATAACAGAGGATTGGATAAAGCTAAGTTACAACATATGATTTTGCAGTATCTCCAAAATGCGGGTTCGGTCGGAGCTAAACGGGATGCTATATTCGATTATCTGAGAGATGTTCTTCCCAGAAATAAGACCCCGGAACAGCAGGAACGAATGGTTGGAAATATCCTTGCAGAGATGAAAGAGGCGGAAATAGTTATAGTCAAGGGTAGAATATGGTATGTAAAATAGTCTTAAGTCTCGTTTTTCGACTAAATATGGCGAATTATGACTATTTACGACTAAATAGAACCGATTACGACTAAAAAGTAGATAAACTCTTTGTCTGACTAAAGAATTTATTTACTTTTGTGACAGAGTTATTTGACAACATTGCACTGCAAATCGCTGGAATTCGCAGGTTGCTAATTCGTTACTACTACTACTCAAATGCTCAGTTGAATATTTATTTCTCAAACGGTTATCTCAAACCGTTGAAAATTTAAAATAGTAAATAACATGACTCTTTATCCTAAATTAATCCTCGATGCACTGGCAACGGTGCGTTATCCCGGCAACAAGAAGAACCTCGTTGAGGCCGAAATGGTTGCCGACAATCTGCGTATCGACGGGATGAAGGTCAGTTTCTCGCTTATCTTCGAGAAGCCGACCGACCCCTTTATGAAGTCCATGGTGAAAGCTGCCGAGACAGCGATACATACTTACGTTTCACCGGAAGTGGAAGTGAAGATTGCCACGGAAAGCCGTCAGGCGGCACGCCCGGAAGTGGGCAAACTGTTGCCGCAGGTGAAGAACATCATCGGCGTGTCTTCCGGTAAGGGCGGTGTAGGCAAGTCCACCGTATCGGCAAATCTGGCTGTGTCCCTTGCCAAACTGGGGTATAAGGTAGGTTTACTGGATGCCGACATCTTCGGTCCGTCCATGCCCAAGATGTTCCAGGTGGAAGATGCACGTCCGTATGCAGAGAACATCGGCGGCCGTGATTTGATTATCCCTATCGAAAAGTATGGTATCAAGCTGCTGTCTATCGGTTTCTTCGTAGACCCCGACCAGGCTACCCTGTGGCGCGGCGGTATGGCAAGCAATGCCCTGAAACAGTTGATTGCCGATGCCGACTGGGGCGAACTGGATTATTTCCTGATAGACCTTCCGCCCGGAACCAGCGATATTCACCTCACCGTAGTGCAAACGCTTGCCATGACGGGAGCTATTGTTGTCAGCACGCCGCAGGCGGTGGCTCTGGCCGATGCCCGCAAAGGTATCAACATGTTTACGAATGATAAGGTGAACGTGCCTATCCTTGGTCTGGTAGAGAACATGGCGTGGTTTACGCCTGCCGAACTGCCGGAGAACAAGTACTACATCTTCGGTAAGGAAGGCGCCAAGCAGCTTGCGGAGCAGATGAATGTTCCTCTGCTGGGGCAGATTCCCATTGTGCAAAGCATCTGTGAGAGCGGTGACAAGGGTACTCCCGTCGCTTTGGACGAGAATACTGTGACCGGACGCGCTTTCCTGCAACTGGCTGCTGCCGTAGTCCGCCAGGTTGACCGCCGGAATATGGAAATGGCGCCTACCAAGATTGTGGAGACACATAAATAAACCGGAACAGCGAAAAGATGTATCCGTATCGATTAACTTTAAATTTGAGAAGCATGAAGAGCTTGAAAGTATTATTATTATTGGGCGCATGTGTCGCATTATGCGCCTGTTCTTCACCGACATCCACTGTGCAGACAAACGACAAAGGAACTCAGTGGCAGTGGGAGAATGGAACGATTGTCGTTGAAACTCCCCAGCGTCCGGCAGACCGGAAAAGCGTGATAGGTCTGGCACTGCCTAAAATGGAGGTAGTGCGCGTGGGTTTCGTAGGTTTGGGAATGCGTGGCCCCGGAGCTGTGGAGCGGTTTACCCATATCCCCGGTACGCAGATCGTGGCGCTTTGCGATTACGAACAAGGACGTGCCGAGGCGTGCCAGAAATATCTGAAGCAGGCATCCTTGCCCAAAGCAGCCGTATATTCCGGCGAAAAGGGGTATGAGGAACTCTGCAAGCGCGATGATATAGATTTGGTGTATATCGCCACCGACTGGTTGCATCACTTCCCCGTGGCGATGTGCGCTATGGAGAACGGCAAGAATGTAGCCATCGAAGTGCCCTCAGCCATGAATCTGAAAGAGTGCTGGGCCTTGGTCGACATGAGTGAAAAGACCCGCAAGCACTGTATGATTCTGGAGAACTGCTGCTACGACTGGTTCGAGATGAATACGCTGAATATGGCGCAGCAGGGCGTATTCGGTGAGGTAATCCGTGCGCAGGGCGCGTATATCCATAACCTGAGCCCGTTCTGGAACCATTATTGGAAGAACGGCGAGGGCGACAAGCTGGGCTGGCGCCTGGATTACAACATGAAGCATCGCGGCGATGTGTATGCCACTCACGGTCTCGGCCCTGTGGCACAGGCGCTCGACATTCACCGCGGCGACCGTATGCAGACACTGGTTGCCATGGATACCAAATCGGTTGTGGGAAAGGCTCTGGTCGAGGCAAGGACGGACTCTGCCTGCAATGGCTTCCGCAATGGCGACCATACCACCACGCTGATTCGTACTGCCAACGGTAAGGTGATTGAGATACAGCATAACGTGATGACTCCCCAGCCCTATAACCGTCTGTATCAGTTGACCGGTTCGAAAGGATTTGCCAATAAGTATCCCGTAGAGGGGTATGCACTCGATGCCGACCAACTGACTGCTTCGGGTGTACAGCCTAAGGTAGATGATTTGAACTCGCACGGTTTCTTGCCGGAAGCGGAAATGGAAGCGCTTGTTGCCAAATACCAGCATCCTATTTTGAAGAAATACGGTGAGATGGCAAAAGAAGTGGGCGGTCACGGCGGTATGGACTTTATCATGGATAGCCGTCTGGTTTATTGCCTGCAGAACGGTTTGCCTTTGGATATGGATGTATACGATTTGGCAGAGTGGTGCTGCCTGGCAGAGTTAGGAGAACTTTCCATGGACAATAATTGCGCTCCGGTGGCATTCCCCGACTTTACCCGTGGCGAGTGGAACGTGGTGAAAGGGTATAAGCATGCTTATGCCGCTCCCGAAGAAGAAGCCGCCGCTATGGAAAAGGCAAAGGCGTTTACTGCCAAGCTGAAAGAGCAAGGGGCTAAAGAATGGGCGCAGGCTGAAAAGAAATGATACTTTTCACTTTCGGAAAATACTTTTTGAACAAAGTTCAAACGGATTCTTAACATCATCTATAATAAAGTTTATATGGAATAAGGGACAGGAGACTCGAGTTTCAGTCTCCGAAACCCTTATTCCATATATTATTTAACTGCTATGAAAACAAAATCTTTTCTTCTGTGCCTGCTGTTGGCTATCTCCGCCAATGCACAAATCGTCTATCACGACGCTTCCGCTTTTCCTCTTTTAGGAAAAGCTACCGAGACAACCCTTACACGCTACGAACGTTTGCCGGACTCTTTACGGAATATCTCCCGTAAGCCTCTATGGGAGTTGGGACGTAACAGTGCCGGGCTTGCCGTACGTTTCCGTTCCAATTCCACCCGGATTGCCGCCAAATGGGAGGTACTGCTCAACAGGAATATGAATCACATGACCCCTACGGGCATTAAAGGACTTGATTTGTATTGCCTGCAAGACGGGAAGTGGCTGTTTGCCGGAAGCGGTCGTCCGCAAGGAAAGGTGAATGAGGCAACCATCGTGAAGGATATGCTGCCCGAAGAGCGTGAATATCTTTTATTCCTTTCTTTATACGACGGGGTGACTTCTCTTTCCATCGGCATCGACTCGCTGTCTCAAATCAGCGGGCCGGCAACGGAACTGCCGGTGCGTAAGAAGCCGGTTGTCTTTTACGGAACAAGCATTCTGCAGGGAGGCTGCGCTTCCCGTCCGGGTATGGCGCATACCAATATCCTGGAGCGTTGGCTCAATCGGGAATGTATCAATCTGGGATTTAGCGGCAATGCTTTATTGGATTTGGAGATTGCCTATGTGATGGCGGGTGTGGATGCATCCGTATTTGTACTTGATTTTGTTCCGAATGCCGGTGTGGAGCAGATAAAGGAACGTGCCGGTGAGTTCTATTCCATTATCCGTAGCAAGCATCCTGATACGCCTGTACTTTTTGTGGAGGATCCTATATTTACCCATTCCCGTTTTAACAGGACCGTAGCCAGAGAAGTGAAGGATAAGAACGAGACTTTGCTGGCTGTGTTCCAGTCTCTGAAGAAGCGGGGAGAGAAGAACATCTACCTGCTCTCTTCCGAAGATATTATCGGGCATGATGGAGAGGCTACCGTAGACGGTATTCATTTTACGGATTTAGGTTTTATGCGTTATGCAAAAGTGTTGTATCCGGTTTTGAAGAAGTATATGAAGGATTAGTGCAAACGCACTTGTGGGGAATCCTCACAGACTCCCCACAAATAATTGTTAGAGTAAAAATTTATGAAAAAAAAGCTGAAATTCTGCTTTACTCGCCCTTGTCCACTTTTGCTTCCGCAATTATGTTTTCCGGTACTTTCTCGCAACGTATGTATTTGTTTACATCGTTCTCGTTGTCTTTTGCCGTCCATATCATCGAGCCGCTTTCCAGCAAGTCGGTCACGATGTATTTGTTGTTCCATTCACCGTTGCCGAAATCATACTCTCCGCTGATGACGGCGCCCAGATAGGGGTCGTTTTTGATACTGAAACTTCCGGTGATGTAGCGGGCGTACATGCTGTCGAACTTCTGGTACATTTCAAAAGTCTGTTCCTTGCGGTTGAAAACCACGTAGCAGTATGTACCTTCCGCCAGCGGAGTTCCGTTCCATTCGGAAAGTTCCCACGTGCCGTTCAGGTTGGCGGGAGTCACTTCCAGGGTCGGTATTATCGGCTCATCGTCATCGCAGGACACAAGGCAGCACAGAAAGACTGCCAAAGCCGTTAGTTTGAAAATATTCTTCATTTCGGGTTTCTTGTTTTTTATCGTTACTTGGTATAGTTTACTTTAATATTCAGGGTCCGGTCCGAAGGCCGGGCATCCACTCCTTCGATGATAATCGGGAATGTGAATGTCTTTTCCTTTCCGGCGGGAATCAGTGAAGCGTCTACCGTTACCACGATGTCGGCTTCACTGCCCGGTTGTATCACTTCCGGCTCCGTCCGGAATGTTGCGAACTTCGGAATGACGAGTGCCGACAGGCGCAGCGGCTTGTCTCCGCTGTTTCCGCATAGAATCCGTTCGGAAGGTCGCTTTCCGGGCATCACTTCCTGAAATTCCATCTGGTTCTGTTTCAGTCTCAGTCGGCCCATTGCATACGGGTAGCGTGCCCATTCATCCGCTCCGGGAAGAACATTCCCGGTCAGGGTCAGACGTGCTACGGGGTGCTTTTCCGAGCAGGACAGATAGACGAATGCGTCCGTATCTATCGTTCCGGGATGATTCTTCGGATGATAAGTCAGTACAATCGTAGCGGTTTCTCCCGGCAGTATCTCTCCGGCAGGCAGTTCCGTTGCCGTACATCCGCAGGTGGTCCGTACCTTGGTGACGGTAACGGCTTCCTTGCTTATGTTCCTGCCCGTAAAGCGGCAGGCCTGCGGAGCATCATCCTCGGTCAGCGTTCCGATGTCCAACGTGCTTTTGTCGAAACGCAGTATGGATTCCGCCTGCTGCATCAGTGGCGGGTTTATCAGCGAGTCGGCTTTTTGCAGCCAAGGGACACGGGCAAATATCAATAACACTATCCAAGTAATTAGTTTCATTAATCAATTACATTAAATTACATCCAGCCGTTGCCGCCGGCATTTTGGCGTACGGTGACGGTGATTGTCTGTGCGCTTCCATCGCTTACCTTCACTGTGATGTGTGTGGCGCCGGTTTTTACGCCAGTTACTTCCATCAGGTTGTTGCTGACGGTAACCGTTGCCACGGTGGCATCGTCCGATGTACAGGTATAGGTCAGCTTTTCACCGTTTACAAAGTAGTAGGCAAGGTTTACGGTCGATGTGCCTCCTTCGGCAACGTACACATTCGGCACTTTCATATCCGAACCGCTTCCTTCGATATTGCTCAGCAATATTCCTGCATCTACCATTCCCGTACCCATTTTGCCGATGTATTTCGATAAATCCATGACGGCAGGAGTGGCGGCGGGCGAGTTGTGGTTACGGTAATATGTTTTCTTTTTACCGTTGCTGTACCAATTATCAACCGGTTTTACAGACTCTTTCAACAATGCCACGAATTCACTTGCCTTGAAATGACGGCGCTGTTTCACGGCATACGACAAACCCAATGCAGCCACACCCGATACATGCGGGCATGCCATTGAAGTACCGTCCATATAACCATAGGCCGGACTTCCGTTCCGAATCATGGTAGAAAGAATGGAGCCGGAAACCTCATTGTTCTCCCAAAACTCATCATCTTCCTGTCCTATGGCATTATAATACTCCGTATCGCCTCCCGGGGCACATACATCTACTTCCGTACCGAAGTTGGTATAAGAAGAAGGCGTAAAGTCTGCGGCAACCGCACTTACGGTGACGCATTTGGAGTAAGCTCCCGGAAAACCGGAGGCTCCCGCATATTCGTTGCCCGATGCAAACACGGCGATGCCGCCATCTATTACTCCGTTCGGAGAGCCTGCATTGTTGATGAAGTAGTCCAGAATTTCTTTTTCCAGCGGATAAGTATCGGCCCATTCTTTTTCTGTGGCGGGTCCGGGAGTGTATCCTTCCACCTCATTCGCTTCGGCAGAGTTGTAACCCCAACTGCATTGCAGGATAACAGCTCCGTTGTCGGCAGCATACTTAATGGCTTTGGCTTCTCCGTTCAGGCTTACACTGTTGTTGCCGGAAAAGACCTGGCAAATCATAATCTTTACACCCGAGTTCTTCGTTCCGTCTCCTCCGGCTATGCCGCAGACTCCTTCTCCGTTGTTCATGGCGGCAATCGTACCGGAAACATGTGTTCCATGGCCTATATCCTCCACGTCTGTCCACGAAATGTTCGCAGTATTGGTTACGAAGTTATAGCCGTATTTATCGTCCTTATATCCGTTGCCGTCGGCATCTGTCCCGGCACGGAGCTCTTCGCCCTCGTTCACCCATATATTGTCTGCCAGGTCGGGATGCGTGTACATCACGCCGTCGTCCAGTACGGCAACGATAACGGACGGATCGCCTGTGCATTTCTGCCATGCCTCATAGCAACCGGTATCGCATCCGGCAGACGACCCGGCGATGATTTCGCCTGCGTTGTTCTGCTTGTCGAAAGCGTTCTGACCGGAGTTGATGTAATGCCATTGGTAGGGAAGTCCGGGGTCCGAAAATCTTCCAGCCGGTACTCCGCTACGGGTGGCAGCCCGCTGTTGCAGGGCGGACTGGCTGATATAGCTGCGACGGTTTTTAACATCATAGGCACGCTTGATACGCTGGTTTCCCTGAACTTTTGAGATTTCTCCCAGTGCGGAAAGGCGTTTTGCCGCTTCCTGCAAGTCGGTATCTTCATCGAACTTTACCTGATACCACAGATGCAGGCCGGCTATGCGGGTACGTTCTTCGTTCTTGCTGTCTATCGGGAAAATACGTTCGAAATGGTATCCGCCTAAAATCTCCAGCACTTCATCGGTCGAGGGGATGCCTGAGCGGGTCATCGCTCCGCCGCTTCCTGTTGCACGGGTCATTGTCCGGTCGAGGATATCAGTCATTTCGGGTTTGAACTTGATTAACAGTTCACCCGAGTTGACATCGGCGGGAAGCCGGACTTCCGTCCCCCCGTTCGGGGTGGACGGCTGTTCGATAATATCCTGCTCCGTACAAGCAGTCAGCGCCAGGATGATGAGTGCGTTGTATAAGAATTTTTTCTTCATTGTTTTTTTAATTATCTGGTTAATAAGTACCTGTCCGGAGCTTAGTTGGATGTTGACACATAACGCTGGTAGTACCACGGGTAGGCTACTCCGTTTACTGTGGCGTCAACAGATTTTTCTTTGCCGTAGTAATATTCGAAGTTGAATTTTATAGCATCGATATTGTTGAATCCCACTTTGGCTCCTGCAGAGTTCTTTCCGTTCTCCTGCTGGTTGAAAAGCAGTATTTCCGGCCCCCATTCTGCAAAGTATGGGTGGAATAGAATCCATTTGGGCAACGGACCGGTCAGGAAGTTCAGGTTGATGGAGAAGGAACGTGCTTTCGGCAGTACGCGCGGAACGTCCTTTCCGGTTACCGACAGGTTGTTGCCACCGGTTTCGGTGAATACAACGGTATTGTTACCGGTTTTCAGCCAGATACAGGTGTCGCCTACCAGTTTGTCCTTATAGTCGTCCTTATTATTAGAAAAGTCATCGTCCTGATAGCGGGTCGGTTTACCGGCTTTTTGGAGTGCGGTGTCCACCTCATCGTCCGTAGGGAGCTGTCCTTCTATAAAATTGTAGGAGAGCCGCAGGCTTCTCAATTTGTCCCAGGTAAGCAGTTTCAGGAATGCTTCTTTCTCTGCTCCTGAAGTGATGTCGATATGCAGTCCGAGGGGTCTTCCGTTATAAGAAGAACCTTGGCTCAGGTCGGAATAAGAGTCGCTCCGGCGGCATCCGGTCAGGTTGAAGGCATAAAGTTCCGGGAAGTTTTCTTCGTTTACTACTTCGGTAATGGCAGCCAGCGACGGGAAATTATTGCCCGACAGGTCCAGCTTCTCCAGTCCCCGATAACTTTTGTCTACCTTGCCTCCCAGCTTAATGAAGTTGTCGGGCAGTTTCTCCATACCATAGGCAAATACAGTCAGCGATTTCAGGTATTTCAGTTCACAGATTTCCTCGCCCAGCGAAACGATACGTGTCTGGTTGTTGGAATTACTTTGGATTTCGAAGGATTCCAGGTACTTGAGATAACGTACTTCTTTAGGCAATATTTCGCCTTCCTGCAGGTTGAACAGGGAGAATTTAACGGAACGTACACGTCCCACCGCTCCTTCGGGTATATCCTTGTCGGTAGCTTCCCATAAGGTTACATAATCCCAGTTCTGCATGTTCTCGCTCGTATCGAACGATATCATACTCTGAATTTTCTCGTTAATGGTGATAATGGCCAACGAGTCGCCCGAACGGTTATCCTCGATTTTGGGCGCTGCCTTTTGGGTTACTGTCAGGATGAACGCTTCGATAGGGTTGCCGTTGTCGTCCACCAGCTGGTCTTCTCCCGGGTTTTGCGGAACAAAACGTATTTTGGCTATCCGGGTGTAGGGAGTCGTATTCATTTCCCAGCGGAATTTGGCTTTGACGGTACGCGGACGTGCTTTCCGGTCGAGGTTCAGTTTCAGTTCCGTGTCTTTTGGGGGTGTAATCCAGCCGGTCTTGTCTGCCTCGAATTCCACTTTGTCCTCATCGGTCATTGTTTCTGCTTCGGCAAAGGAGTACTCAATGTTCTCCTTGTCTATCAGGAAGTTGACATTGCTCGATATGACTGCCTCGAAAAGGCGTTTGTCGTAGGCTGCCGAACTTTCTATTTTCACATCCGGTTCTTTGACTATGATTTGCTTACCGAAGCCGAATTGGGTAACGGTAATCAGCTTGGCTTCCTGTCCTTCCAAGGCGAAACGGATTTGTGAAGTGCGTGCCGTGTTCTCCAAGGTAGAGTCGATGGCAAGCTGGCATTCCGCCGAACTGGAACCGTTGGCCGGTGATACGAAAATCCATGGTTTGGATGCTCCGGCAACCCAGTTGCTGTAAGAGGTAACGGCAATCTGCTCGGTTCCACCTTCCGGACCGATTGTTATTTCTTCCTTATCCACTGCAATGCCACCGGGGATGCTTGTGCTATCATCGTCTTTACATGCACCTGCCAGTCCCATGAAAAGAATCACTCCCGGTATTATTTTATATACATATTTCATTGATAGAATCTTTATTGGGTTTATCGTTTAATGTCTAATGCATCACAGCCGCGTATATCCTGAGTCTTGTCATATATCAGTTTATACCTGCCTGCCCTGATTTGCGAGCATACGCTTGTTACATCGATGCTGATGTTCGGATTGTCTTTGATATCCAGGATATACAGTTGCGAGGTTAATGTCTCATTGACTTTACGGATGTCGTTTGCACCTATCTGTAACTGAATCAGGCTCGGACAGGTCGTAATTCCGGTCGGCCATTCGCGCAGGATGCGGTTGCCGTTGGCATCGCGCTGGTGACGGATGCCGATGGCTTGCAACTGGCTGCTGTTCAGCGGGGCTGTCGGAAATTTCGAGAAGCAGTTGTAGCTGATATCCATATTTTTCAGGTAAGGCAACGTGGTTGCCCTGAAATCGTCCGAGAGCTTTGTCAGCTTGTTGAAGCGCAGGTCGATAACGGTCAGCAGATGCGTGTTCTTATAGTTGCCTTCAGGAGATTTCAGAGAGTTCTCCGGTATCTCTGTCATCAGGTTGTTGCTCAGGTCGATGGTAGAGATAGGCGACCCTTTGGCAAACAATTCCGTAGGGAAGTTCTTTATCAGGTTGTTCGATAGACTTATCGTAGCGGCATTAATCCCCTTGAAGTCATCCAAATCACACTTGATGTTTTTCCCGTCATTCTTTCCTATCCGGTTGTATGAGAAATCCACAGAACCCATTGTGTAGATAGATTCCGCATCGAAAATATTGGGGATGTATTCTATCAGGTTGTGTGCAAAACTCAAATCCTCCGCCTGGTCGGTGAACCCGCAGAAGTTTTCCGGGATTTCGGTAATCCGGTTGTTGTTCAAAGTCAAGGTGGTGAGTTCTACCTCCTTGCCGAAAGCTTCCAGTTTCCCTGTCAGGTTGTTATTGATACAGTCGAGCAGTCCCAGCTTCCTCATCTTGTTCAGCGATGCGTGCGGTGGGAATTTCGTCAGGTTGTTGTAGCTGAGATAGAGAATCTGGAGTTTGGCGCCTACGGGAGCATCTGCCAATTTTTTCCAGTCGGCGGTCAGTTGCTCACCCGTTCCGTCTTTTGCTCCGTTCAGCCCGTCGATACCTTTGTTATTGGCAATATTCAGCAACTGAATTTCGGGCAGCTCGAACAGGAAGTCGGGCAGTCTCGTGAGGTTCGGACAGTTGTAAAGCTCCATGTCCGTCAGTTCCGTAAGATTTCTCCAGAGCCATGAACCGCTTTCTGCTTCGTACGACCGGGCATATTCGGAATTGGCATTTTCCCACTCCTTGCAAATATCCTCTGCCTTGATAGGCGAATTGGCTATGTAGAACTGTTGCAGGTTCTTCAACCGCATGACGGCTTTTGAAATGAAAGTAATTTTATTGGTCGTTTGCCCTATCTGTACATCTTTCATATCGATGCGGCTGCTCTTCTTTATATCGGGCAGTTGCGGGTCGCGGTTGATGCCGTCCTGCAGGAGTTCCGACAGGTTCTCTCTGGGGTCATAGTCAAGGAACAGTTCCTTGTAGTGCATACGCATCTTCTGTTTTTGCGCGTCGCTCATATCCGGAGTTATTCCACCGGTACCGAACAGTCTGCCGCCCAGCTTTTCGTTGTGCGAACCGAGAGACAGTACCCTTAGTTCCGTCAACTGGCCGATGGCGTCCGGTACTCTGCCTTTGGCTCCGAACCCTTCGAGCGAGAGGCTGATGACGCGTCCTTTGTTATCCAGCGATACACCCGGCTGGTTGCCCCACATATCTATTTCTTTGTTGAAATTCCAGGTTGTCCCGGCGGGATTTGTTTCGCCGTTATAACTCCAGTTTTTTCCGTCGAGCGCTTCCCAGATGGCTTTCAGTGCAATGTAATCTTTGATGTAAGCTGCTGTCGGCGACAACTGGATGGGAACGATAGCATCGTCCGTCTGCTTGTTGTCCTCGATGCTGAACATCTCTCCTGCAAGCTGGCTTCTGGAATCGAGGGTGGTAACTGCAATGCCGCTCTTTTTATAGATAGTATAAGAGGTCACCTGGTAAGTTCCGGCAGGCAGCCATACGACAGAATCGCATTTGGCGGTTCCTATATCTTTATATTTGTCCTTGTGTTGGTTGCTGTCATCGGTGTAGTCCGGATTCGGGTGTTCCTCGTATTCTTCCTTATAAGAAACCTTCAGATTTTTGATGGTGACGGGTACGCGTGTAAATGTATTGGTCACCGTTACATCGATAATCTTTATGTCGCTGAACAGGTAATCGATGTCCGGGTCTCCGGCGGCACGTGTGGCAAGTCCGTCCTTTACCAGCTTGAAAGTTACCGTTCCGCGTGTCTGCGAGTCTGTAACGAGGTCCTTGGTGGTCAGCCCGCGTGAAACGACTTCGAAGGTCTCGTCCTCGCCGGTTGATATGCCGGTAATGACTTCATCCAGCTTGTCGAACAGCTTATAGCCTATGATTTTGTAACTTCCTGTCAGCAGTTTCAGCTTTTCACTTCGCATGCCGTATTCGGCATTGTTTTCGTTATAGGCGTTCAGAACGAGCGTCTGGGTGATGCTCATGCCATTGTGTTGCATTTCGATTTCCACCTTTTGGGCATCAATCAGCTTGTCCAGCCCGGAGGCGCGGGTAGACACCGCATCCGTCCGGGTTTTCTCTTCTTGTGTATAGGACGATGACTTGTAGAGCTTGAACTGTACGTAGCCGTATTGCTTGCCTTCCAGTTCATCCTTGTCGTCGGAGCATCCGCCTGCCACCATGCCGCATAGCATGGTGACAAGTACTGCAAGAAACAGTTTTCCTTTTATAATTTTCTGTGAATTCATTTATTTTTTCTTTTCTGTAGTTTGAGTTACAGTGATTGCCTGTACGTATTCCGTTAGAAGTTTGTTTACTCTTGCGTATCGTCGTACACTTCTACGATACAGAGCGCAAGAATTGTACCTTCTTCGTCCTTAACCACCAGTTGGTAGTCGTTGCTGTACGTTTCGTAGCTGGTATTGTCAAAGGAGATGCCTATTCCGTTGATACGTACTAATTTGAGCGCATCCTGAGACCAGGCCTGTCCTGCCATTTTCTCGGACGAAATATTCTCATAAGAGGCTTTCTCCGTTATTTCCTGGTCGGTAGCGGCATCAACGGCTTCGAATATCAGTTTGCCCGGACCGTATCCCGGTTCTCCCATTTCATCGAACTTTTTGAGCAGGCTTTTGGGAACTGAGGCTTTCCATACATTGTTTTCGGTAACGTTATATGAGTCAACGCCTGCTGAACTCTTTAAGTCTTCGAATCTGACGAAAGCACCTTCGAAGAAATCCTTTATGTTTCTGAAGCCGGTCTGGTCGTAATCGTACGCATACATAAACAGTGCCTGGAATCTGATTCTTTCACCCTGTTCCTGCCAGGCTTCCTGTGTAATACTGGTCATGATGTTGTTTGCATAGCTTACCTTGATGTCTCCCGAGTTTTCGTCGATGAGGTGGCCTGCCCAGTTGCTTTTAATTTTATCATAAACGGCTTTGGGGAATACCATGACGGTGGCAGTTCTTTCTTCGGTATTACTGTTGGGGTCGACAGTAACCGTTACCTTGTCCTTATTGTCGCCTGTTCCTGTAACGGCGTGCAGCCAGCTTACCGTACTGCCGAAATCATAGGCAAACTCTACCTCCCCGTCTTCATTGATGCTTTTCGTAGCAGCGAATATTACAGGTTGGAATTCATCATTGTACGCTGTAATGGTTGATTGCATATTCTCTACGATTCCGTTGTCGTCTGATAATTCCTCGCCGGATACGCTCGCTACTGCATTGAGATAGGTGGGGCTGATGGCGATGGCATCCCGTTGCAATCCTTCGTACACGACGGGTATCTCCACCTTGCGCACCTTGTCCGTTTGGGCTGTGGCGGCATCTTCTGTAACGAAAGTCAGGGTATAAGTGCCTGCGGCAATCGGATACTTGGGATTCAGTCCGCTTGTGTTCTCGGTATTGAAGGTGAACTGATAGGTTCCCGCCTTTTCATCGATGGTATAGCTCAGCCATTCCGGATTGGTGAAGCCTATCTTTACACCGCTTTCCGCCTCTGCCTTGATAACGGTATAAACGGGCGAGGAGGCTGTGTTGCCCTTGATTGTCAGCGGATGGGTCTTGTCGTATACATTACCGGCTTCGTCGCTGACGATGAGGTCGGCATACTCTTTTCTGGCACGTGTCACCTTATAGATGATTTGCGATTCGTTGCCAATCTTCAGGGTGATTTCAGCCACGGCGTCTTCGTTGTGGCTCTGTCCGTCGGCTGATGTTGCGATGGTCACGGTCTGCTTTCCTGCCTTTCCATAGATGAGGCTTTCCAGGAATTCGCCGTTCTGGAACTTGCACCATCCGGCACTGCTGGACAGCTCCCAGTCGGCGGTTGTCTCAAAAGATATTTCGGCTGTTTCACCGGCGGCACAGTTTATGTTTTTCAGTTCGGGGAATACAATGGGCTTGTTTCCTTCGCCGTCGTCATCCGAGCATGCGGTGAATGTTGCGATAATCATCATGGCCAATGCCATGATACGGCTCATACTTTTCAGTTCTGCTATTTTCATAATTGTATGATGGTTATGGGGTTAATATCCTTGTTCTTTCAGTTTCTCGGCTTCCGCTTCGCTAATCCACTCGATGATGTTGGCGGGGGTATCCACCACGCCCACCAGCGAACCGTCCTTGTTATCTACACGGATGCTGACGTAGTGGAAGATAAACTTCTCGCAGGTGTTGAAGTAGGCGGGGGCGTTTGAGGGTTGTGTCATGACCAGCTTGCCGTTGCCGTGTATGGTATTGAACAGCTCGGCGGTGTTGCCGCAAACATGCTCTTCCATTTCGATGCTTGGGTCAAGTATATCCTCATTGTTGAATTTCAGCTTGGTGTCATATCCGTCGAAGTAGAGTCCGTGCAGTACAATCGTATTCTCTTCCCCTTCTACGACTTCAGACGTTATCAGGCGCAGGGTCGTATTCGTCATATAGGTATCGAAAAGCGAGGAAGTGACCTTGCAATAGCCGGTAAAGGCATTGATATCGAACGGGCATACTTTCTGCATCACCACTTTGGTTTCCGTTCCGTATTTGTGCCACTGTTCGGTCTCGGGGATTATCAGCCGCAGGGCAAATCCCAGCGAATCGCTGATGCCGATATTCTCGTACACGCCTTCTATCTCGACATTGGCGGCGGTTTCGCCCGCCTTAATGGTTACGGTATTGGAAAGAATCCTGTAATGTTTTCCTTCCACGGCATTGCTTTCCTTGTCCACCACTTCCACGGCAAACGTGCGGTCGTAGTCGGCACGTCTGGTAGCGGATACGGGAACTTCGAACTTCTCGTTGCTCTCCTGTACGGCATAGTGGTAAAGCGTATCGGAGAACATCAGGTAGTTGCGTCCGCTGTACAGCACCTTGTCCTGGTCGCATCCGGCAAGTCCTGCCAGGGCTGCCAGGATGGCGAGGGCTACCATACATCCGGTTAATAGTTTCTTCATTATCATAAATCTTTTGGCTTATTTGTTACTTTCATTAGGTTCTACTTCCGAGCCCGGTGCATCCAGCTCGTGCTGGGGTATGGGCCATACGAACAGCGGGTCGTCTTTTTCCACTTTCAGGCTGCTGCCGTTGGACAGCGACTGGTCTTGCGGCGTGCGTTCAAATCCCTTGTGCCAGCGTTTCAGGTCGTGCAGGCGGAAGCCTTCCATGTATAGCTCCTTTACGCGCTCCTGTTCGATGACGTCCATCGCGTTCTCCTTGTTCAGGGAAGTGGAGCCGCCGTAGGAGGAGTAGCGTGCCATGCGCAGTACGGATATGTCGCTTCCCGCCTTGCCGTAGTCGGGCTGGTCGCGTTGCACGTATGCTTCTGCACGGATGAGGTACTGTTCCGACAGGCGGAGCACTTTCGGCATGCTGACGTGCAGGATGTTGTAGTTGGTGAACGATTCGTTGCCGAAGTATTTTATCAGCAGCGGCCATGTAAGCCCGTGGCTGTATCCGGTGGTGAAGCTCTGGAAGAATGCGGATACGCGCAGGTCGTTCATGTCGTACAGGTTGATAGCCCACGTAGCCGGCACGTAGTCGGGGCGCAGGGTGCTGTAGTCGTAGTTGGCGAATACCTGTCCCAGTGCGCCGCCGTAGGCATTAACGGTAAAGCCCACTTTCCAGATGGCTTCTGTGGAGAAGTCGTTCGTCCACATATACTTGTAGTAGCTGGCGTTTGAGGTGGCTGCGCGCGTACAGCTCGACAGGTAGTAGTAACCGCTGTCGATGACTTTGGTGGCATACTTGATAGCCTCGTCCCACCGCTTCATATAGAGAAGCACGCGGGCGCGGAGGGCATGCACCGTATATTCGTTGAAGTAGATGCTGTCGTACAGCGTTCCCTGCGTGTCGGTGTCGAAGTCCTCTTCGAGTTCCAGCAACTCTGCCGCACGGTCGAGGTCGTCGAGGATAAATTGGTAGGAGTCTTTCAGCGAAGCGCGCCTCATGGTTTCATCGCCCAGATAGTGTTCGCTCAGGATAACTCCCAACTGGCCGGCGGCGTCCTCATCGCTTTCGTATGCCTTGCAGAAGAGCTTCACCAGCTCCGAGTAGGCAAGTGCACGGGCAAAGTAAGCCTCGCCGCAGCACTGGTCCAGCTTGTCGAGGTCCTTGTCGTCGGTGGTCTTTTTCCGCACGGCGTCCGCGCGGTCGAGCATGAAGTTGCAGCGGTTGATAACATCGTACAACGCACCGTACACGGCTTCGATGTCGGTATTGGTGGGTTTGATTTCTTTCCAGCGCCAGATGTCGCCGTACACATTGGTGTTGCCGTTCACTCCGTACACCAGGTCGGTCTGTATGTCGGGCAGCAGCGTCAGGTTGCCCGAATAGAGGTATTTGCTCCTGAAAGCGTCGTAGATACCTATGACAGCCAGGTTTATGTCGGATACCGTCTGCAGCGACTCGTCGAAAGGAATGCCGTCTTCCGGCATTTTGTCCAGACAGGAGACGGACGACAGCGCCACGGCAACCAGCATGATATATAGTTTGAATTTCTTAATCATCTTTCTTTTGCTTGATAGGGTTAGAATGATACTTCGATGCCCAGCGTAAACTGGCGCGAAGCCGGATACTGTGCCCGGTAGATATTGCTCGACATTTCGGGGTCGAGTCCGGTGAATCCCGTAAAGGTCAGCAGGTTCTGGCCTTGCAGGTACACGCGTGCCGAGGTGAAGAAGTTGGTCTTTTTCAGCAGTGGCTGCGGCAGTGCGTATGCCAGTGTCAGGTTCTTGAGGCGCAGGAACGAGGAGTTCTCCAGGAAGCGGTCGTCCAGTTGCGCCGTCACGCCGTAGCGGGGGATGTCGGTGATGTCGCCCGGTTTCTTCCAGCGGTCGTACAGCAGCCGGCGCGACTGGTTGTAGGTGCTGTACAGTCCGTTGCTCTCTTCAAAGAAGCGGTCGTTGTTCATCACCCAGCGGTCGGCCATCCAACTGAACTGTGCCGACAGCGAAAGGCCCTTCCAGGCGAAGGTAGTGCCGAAGCCGCCCGCCCACGGCGAATCGAATGTCTTGCCGGTCATCACCTTGTCGCTTTCGTTGAATTCGGTCGTCAGCTCGCCGTCTTTGGTGTACCACAGGGCGTCGCCGTTGGCGGGGCTCACGCCGGCATAGCGGTTCAGGAAGTATTCATGCACCGGATGCCCCACGACGAATTTCAGTCCGGTGGTGGAGTTTACGTACTCCTGCACGCCGTTGTACAGTTCCACCAGCTTGTTCTTGTTGTAGGACACGTTGGCGTTGAGGTTCCAGGTGAAATCTTTGGTGCGTATGATGTCGCTGTTGACCGACACTTCCACGCCCCGGTTCACCATCGCCCCGATATTGTCCCAGCGGTAGCCCTCGCCGGTAATGGCATAGCTTTCGGGTACGGACATCAGCATGTCGGTGGTTTTCTTGTGGTAGAAGTCGATGTCGAGGTTGACGCGGTTGAAGAAGCCCAGGCGCAGCCCGATGTTGTTGGACCAGGTCTGTTCCCAGCTCAGCTCTTCGTTGCCGCTCTGTTTGGGGTAGATACCGGCTTCGTCGTTATACTTCGGCCCGCCCGCAACGAGTGCCAGGTGGTCGTAGTAGGGTATCTCCGAGTTGCCCGAAGTACCGGTGCTGAGTGCGATTTGCGCGCTTGTCAGCCATTCGGTGTCTTTCAGGAACGATTCGTTTTTGATGTTCCACATAAATCCCAGCGACCAGAACATACCCCAGCGGTGGTCTTTGCCGAAGCGCGAGGAGGCGTCGGTGCGCAGTGCCATTTCGCCGTAGTAGAGGTCTTTGTAGTTGTACTCGCCGCGCAGGAAGAACGAGAGGTAGGAATATGCGCTGGTGGTGTCGTCCCAGGACGAGGCGCGCGTGCCGGAGCTGATGTTCGTGAGGAAGTCGCTGGACTGTCCTTTCGTCACTACCTGGAAGCCGCTCGACTGGTAGTCCATGGCTTCCTGCCCCAGCATGAAGTTGAAGGAGTGGTCGTCGTTCAGCGCCCAGCGGTAGTTGGCGGTGGCGGTTTCGCTCAGTTTCAGCACATCCGAGGAGTTGCGTCCGGCAGTGCCCTGCTCGTTGTTAATGACGTAGCTCGGGAACGACTGCATGAAAGTGGTGGCGTGCGAGTAGTCGGCGCCGAACTGTATGCGTACGGTCAGGTTCTGTATCGGGGTGATGTCGGCAAATACGGTGGAGAGTACCTTGTACTTCTTATAGCTCACCGGGTTGTTCGCCATCCATTCGATGGGGTTCTGTCCCGTGCCCGTCCATGTGCCGTTGTTCTCCGAGGCTATCGAGCCGTCTGCGTTGTAGGGGCTCCAGTAGGGGAGCATGAAGCGCGAGCCGGCTATCGGCGTGTAAATAGCCATTTCCCCCTCTTCCGCCTGCTGCACCTCTTCGTAGGCGGACATGGTGCTTGTGCCTATTTTCAGCCAGTTGCTGGCTTTCACTTCGGCATTGGCGCGCATGTTGTAGCGCCGGAAGGAAGAGTTCTGGGCGATACCGTCCTGGTCGTAGAACCCGCCCGATACGTAGTAGTTGAGGCGGTCGGTGGCGCGGTTCACGGAGATTTCGTAGTTCTGCAACGGTGCGCGGTCGTTGAATATCTCTTTCAGCCAATTGACGTTGGTGCGTGAGAGCAGGTCGTAGTCCTGCCCGGTGTCCAGGCCTATTTCTTTCTCAAACTGTATGCGTTCGGGGGTGTTCATCATGGTCCATTTGCCGTCGGATGCCAGTTGCGAGAAGCCGTATTGCGCGCGCAACGTTACTTTCGCCTTGTCTATGGAGAGTCCGCGCTTGGTGGTGATTACCACTACGCCGTTGGCGGCGCGTGCTCCGTAGATAGAGGTGGACGAGGCGTCCTTGAGCACGGAAATGGATTCGATGTCGCCCGGGCTGATGGTGTTGAAGTCCGAACTTGCAATGGGCACGCCGTCGAGGATAAACAGCGGCGATGTGCCTGAGTTGATTGAGTTTGTGCCGCGTATCTGGAACACGGCGGCTTTGCTGGGTTCTCCCGAATTGGAGATGACCGACAATCCCGGTGTCTGTCCCTGCAACGCCTGGTCGAAGCCGGCTGCCGGCACATTTTCCATCTTTTCCGCTTTTACGGTGGACACGGAGCCGGCTATGGTTCCTTTCTTGCGCACGCCGTATGCCACTACTACCACTTCGTCCACCATTTCGGTGTTCGGTTGCATAATCACATTGTAGCGGGTTGCCGCTGTAAACAGCTTTTCTACCGTCTTCATGCCTACGTACGAAAACTGCAAGGTGGCGGGAGACTTGCTTACCGTGATACTGTAATTTCCGTCGATGTCGGTAATTACACCGTTTGTTGTGCCTTTTTCAACTACAGATACTCCGATTACCGGCAGGTTGTCTTCCGCCGATAGGATTTGTCCTGTAATCCGGAATCCGCCCTGTGCCAATAGGTACGGGATTCCGAACAGTGTTAAAAGCACAAACAAGAGAATTGATTTTCTCATCTTTGTTCTTCTAATGATTTGATTAATACTTAATGTTTCTGTTTTTTAGTCTGGAGCGGAAAGAGACATTTTTAAAGTGTATATTGCCGTCCTTTTATTTTTTTTACAGTTTTGTTTGCTTACGTTTTTCTATAATATCAGTCCAATTAAAGGATAACATCGGGGTTGCTTGTTGTTTGTCTGCTTTTAAGAATGCTGTAATAATGTTAATTTTTTATTTACAAAAAGCCCTCTGTTTAAAACTTTCTTTGGATAAATTTGCAACAAATATAAAGAAAGTTCTGAAAAAAAATATATATTCTATGTTGTTTTTATAAATTATTTATAATTTTGCAAAAAGATAACAGTGTGATAACCCCTTTCCTGTTTTTGCTTTTTTCTTTATTATCCCCCTGTTTTCTTACTATTTTCTTTATTTATTAATTAATCATTTAATGATGTATGAAAAACATTTTTAGAACGATGCTTCCCATACTGGCAATGGCTGCTTGCGTATGGGCAAGTTGCTCGGACGACAAAGACGATCCGACACCCGGCAAACCTGCTTTACCGACCATCGCAGTGAGTGAACCCGCCCTTAGCGCCGACAACGCCAAGGCTGTAGTAACCGTTACACCTTCCGAGGAAACGGAAAAATGGTATTGGAAATGTGAACCGAAAGGGCAGAGCGCTGCCGCATATACGGCTGTGACCGGTAAGGAAGAAACCCGTCTGGAAATTCCCGTTGATATGGATGTGACTTACACGCTGACTGTTTACGCCGAGAACGAAACCGGCAAGAGCAAGGAAGTTTCAAAGGAATTCACATTCAAGAGCGAGGATGTAATGACCGAGCTGGTGGAGTTTGAAATCAAGAACCTTTCCGCTTTCTCCGTAGACGTAGTGGTGAAGAAGAGTGCCAAATGTACCAAGTATGTGATTGGCGCTATTAACAAAGGCTACATGGGTCAGGACCTCGAAGGCGACGGTGGAGATAAATACGTAGAGATTTATAAGGAAGAAACTTTCATTGAAGATGCCGAACTTTCCTTGAATCCCAATGCCGACTATCCTATGCAGCCTTACAACTGGTCGGATGTCAGCGCTACATTCACCGAAAAGACTTTGGCGAGATATGCCTTGAAAGACAAGGACATCAGTGAAAGCAAGGGTATCATCCTGAGGTCGCTGGAAGCCGATGAAATCCAGGTTATCATTGCCGTATATGCGTTGGATGCCGAGGGCAAAGCCAAGGTTTATACGAAAGAGATTACCGTTCCCGAACCGGAACTTACCGGACAGGTGGCAGTAACCATAGACGTGCCTAAAGACAAGATAAAGATGAGGAGTTTCGAGGCTACCTTTACGGCAGATGCCAATTGTAGCAGGATACATGTGGGACAATCGAGTGCAGGCTTGATTGCAAGCGGCGGTAAATCCTTTGCAGACATGACCGAGGATGAAATCTGCGCCAGCATCGTCCGCTTGGGTGCCGAAGTTCCTTTGGCTTATACCGGAGCGTTCTCCAAAGAGTTTGCCAGCAAGGATATGGAGCCGAATACTTCATACATCGTATATGCTATTCCTATCGATAAAGAAGGAAAAATCGGCAAGGTTGTTTATAAGTCCGTTACAACGGGAACTCCCGTTTACGATGGAACCGGAGAGATAACATCTGTAACCTTCCCCGACCAGATTTCACCGAAAAAATTGCTTGTGGATATTAGTGTCAGTAGCAATGTAGAGTTTGTCCGCGTACTGTGTAAGGATGGTACAGGACCAGGTTCTTTGGACCTTAATACAATAATGGCAGACGAAGACTCAAGGAACGTACATTGGTATGAGTATGCCGTGACTGATTTGCCTAAGCTGAAGACTGAAGATAATGATGGCGGTCTATACATTGTTTATCCGGGCTCTACCTATTATTTACGTGCTGTAACAATTGATAAGGATGGTAAGTTGAGTGAGATAATTGACTTGGTAGAGAAAGCCGGTAAGGGTAGTAGCGGTATCCAGACTAAAGCAGTAGAGGAAGTTCCGTCATTAACAGACTGGACAGGCAATGGTGCACTTACTTTGAGTGTTGAAAGCACTGGAACAACTGATGATGGAATGTATACTGCTGATTTGAAGGTAACGAAAGGTAACGGAACGAAAAAGGTATATATGGTAAAACAGGGTGATGACGCGAAGCCAAATGGTATTGAGGATTATGTAAAAGAACTTGCTTTCTTTACAGATTTCAATCCTGATGCAGAACCGGCAGGTGCTATAAGTATCGTTTTGGATGAAAATACATCTGAAACCACAACAACTGAAGTGTTTATGGATGAATATAGCTCTTATTGGGGAGGGTATGCCCGCATCTACGTAACATTGGATAATGACGGAAAGTTAAGCATAGCCGATTGGTATATCCATGGTTACGGAACTAAGGATAACCATAACTAAATCCATTCCAAAACCAATATCCTCAAACCAGTAAATAGTATTTTATAACTTCGGAGCGTAATGAGCAGGTGTAAACGCCGTTCATTACGCTCTTTTTCATTTCGACCGAACAGAAGTTCGGTTTCCATTCAAATGTAAATGGGGTTAATAGCTGATCTTTATTCCGGCGAAATAGCTTCGCGGAGCAGCCGGACCGTAAATATATCCGGAGTCACGCTCCACTCCCTGGTCGAAATCGTTCTGATAAGCATTGAACACATTCTGCACACCTGCACTCAATTGCAGGTCCACCGACTTATAAAGTTTGAAATCATAGGCCACCTTGACTCCCATATCGAAGAAATCGCGTGTATTCACCGCCACATCCTTGTCAATATAACCGGCCATGTGCTGCACCAACATCGAGCCGGTGTACGTGCCCGACAGGGATAATGAGAGAGGCTTGATCGGCGTATACGTTGCCGTAAAGTACCCATAGGTATTCGGTGTACGGAAAATCTTCTTCTCGGCCGGTGCCGTTTCGCTCCACTTTTCCGGTTCGTCATAACGGCTCTGTTGCAAGGTGACTCCTGCCTGTAACTGGAACAGAGAGAGATAAGCCATTTTCCCCTCCATAGATAGTCCTAATACTTTGGCACCCGAACCGTTACGCCGCTCTTTGATAAGAATGCCGTCCCGCTGTCCGATGTTTTCGAGTACAAATACATCCGACAGTCTGGTATAAAAACCTTCAACCAGGAAGTTCACCTGAAAAGCACCGAAACGGTGATACATATCGGCTGAGGCGCTGAAACTCTGAGATTTTTCCTCTTTCAGATTCTTGGCACGCTCAATCATCGACACCGTTCCGCCTACATTCTCAATATGCAGGTCTTCGTCGAAAGCCTGCGGGGCACGGAAGCCCGACGAATAACTCAAGCGAAGATTAATGTCCTCGGAAGGATTGAAACGGAGATTGGCACGAGGGCTAAAGATAACATGGCTGATCAGATTGTGCTTATCCAGACGTCCGCCCAAGAGAATGCTCCATTTTTCGTTTTTCCATTCATTCTGCAAAAAAGCACTACCGATATTTACCGTCTGCTCCGTATAACGGTTGTATCCCCACATATCGTCCTTCAGGTTATCCCGGTTATACTCCAATCCCGCAGTCAGGTCGGCAGGCATGAAAAGGCATTTACCGAAACTGTACACATATTGAGAACCGCCGATAAAGGTCAGGTCCGTTGTCTTTCCATAGGCGTTCTGGTCTTTTTTGCTGCCATAATAACTGTCGCGGTCCGTATGCTGTGCCGAGGTATAAACGGTCAGACGGTGTTTTTCATTCGGAGCAAAATAATCGAATTTCAAGCCGCCGCCGTTGATAGAGTGCTGAATCTGCTCGGCAATGTCAGCCTCGTGAGGCGGACGGTTCAGCAGGTTTCCGCCACGACGGAACTCCTGTAAGTGATGATACTCGAATGTCAACTTAGAATAGGTGCTTGTCTTGAGGAACGAACGGAAGCCGACTGTCTGGTTTTTAAGTTTCGGCATTTCGGAATAACCGTCTCCATCATGATCGTACGCATCCCGATGACGGTTCTGCCCGAACACATAGAGTCCCGCCCGATGATTATCGGTCACCAGCGATGCATTCAGCGAAGTATTATTATCGAAAGACGAACTGCCGCCGATAGAAGTAAGGGTATGTGCCAACTGCCCCGAATTGCGCAGTGGCTCCTTGGTGATGATATTAATGGTTCCGGCAATGGCGGACGAACCGAACAGGGCAGAACCTCCGCCTCGCATCACCTCTACGCGCTCGATCATATTGGCAGGAATCTGCTCCAACCCGTAAACACCGGAAAGGGCACTGAAGATGGGACGCGAATCGATAAGAATCTGTGTATACGGACCGTCCAGTCCGTTGATGCGCACCTGCTGGAAACCACAATTCTGACAGTTCGTTTCGACCCGGACACCGGGCTGGAAGTTAAGCCCCTGCGAAAGTGTAGGCGAGTTTGTATTCTCAAACATCTTCATATCTACCACATTGACCAATGTAGGTGCCAAGCGCCGCTTGGTCACGCTGCGATTGGCCGACACTACCACTCCGTCAAGCGCTACGGCATCTTCTTCCAACTCAAAATTTTCTTCAAGTGTCTTTCCTTTCCTGAGACTGACATTGCGACTAATGGTTTTATATCCCACTGAACTGGCTTCGAGCACAAAATTCCCTTCGGGAAGGTTTTTCAGGAAATAGTGTCCGGTGGCATCCGTCACCGTACCAATGGTAGTTCCTTTCAGGGCGATTGTTATATAAGAGAGGTGTTCACCTGTTTTTTTATCGAGTACATGACCGATAATATTGGCATCAGACGCTTTCAGTTCCAGCTGTTCCGGTTGGTCGGCCATAGCAGGCAACAGGGCACAGCACAGACCAACGAGGAAAAATATATATTTCTTCATTTTCATTTTTGGATAGTAGAATTACTAAATAAATTTTTCTAAATAATGCAGTGAGAGAGGTTCTATCTCCCGGCAGGAGGTGCCCGCAAAGATACCACGCCCACGACGGACGAACAGTATCCTGCCCTATCCGGACGCCACGAAAGGGTATAGAGCAGATAAGCAATAAACTGAAAAGAGAGAAAAAAGATACCGGCTCCGGTAGTCACCACATGGTTCAGCAAATGAATCAATTGAAATTCGACTGTGGTGTGACTATGGGGAGAGTCTTTCTTAAACGGGTGCGAATGGACAATGGTCACCCCATTCACTACATGCGAGTGAGTAAAGAGTGTGATACCAGCCATGTACGATATAAATAGTACAGGCAGAAACCATCTCATTATTTTCAGGCACCCTTGTTTCATCCGTTTAGTTTTGTGGCAAAGATACAAAGTATTCCATAATGAAACAATCCCTATTTATAGGGATAATAAATACAACTATTATCTTTCCTTTCAAAGCGCATCTTCGAGTTTTTCCTCTATAAGTATCAGGCAGAAAGCATGCAAGAACCAATCCGTTCCACCGTGGAGAAAGTTTTGTTCTGCCACGGAGTAGTTTTTGTTCCACCGCGGTGGAATGAAAATTTCTCCGTGGTGGAACGGGATAATCTTTTGCTTTAACTTTATTGGCAGCCATCTTGCTGCTAATGAGCGGAATCAATACACCTTTCAAATACTTATAAAACCCTGCGAAACCTTACAATAGTCTTAAATTTATAAATAAATGTCTTTTTTGTGAAAAACAATCTAAAAAAGCGATGCGTTATTATGGCGTATAAATTAAAGAGCTATCATGAGATTATTTTATTTGTCAGAGCATCGTTCCTGCTTCAATTATCAACTGAGGTATGAAAGCGGATTTTCACGGTACGAATTAACTGCACACGAAGAAGGCCGGATTGATAATGACGGTTGCTTCTGTGTACTGTTCGTGCTCAAAGGAGAGGTGCAGGTGGGGCTGGGCAGGGAGCATACCATATCCGTGCATGCCAACAGGATGGTGCTCATACCTCAGCGGGAAGAGAACCGCTTGATGGGCATCACTCCGGCAGAATGTCTCCTGCTGTTCTGGAACAAGGAAATAACGGTGTGCGACAAGATGTATTTCGATTCCATTTCTCATGAGAAACCTATTGCCAACAACGACCACACCCTGCCCATTCGTAAACCGCTGCTTCATGCCTTGAGGCAGGTGCTGTTTTATTTGGAAACGGGACTGCTGTGCAGGCACATGCATATTCTTAAACAGCAGGAAATCATTCTGATACTGCGCGGCTTTTATGCCAAAAACGAACTGGCTGGCTTTTTTGCCGGCGCTTCCGGAATGGGGAGCAAGTTCGAGGACCTTATCCTGAACAATTACCGGAAGGTAAAGACCGTCAAGGAGTTTGCCAGTCTGTGCTGCGTTTCGGAACGCTCCTTCAACCGGAAGTTCCAGCACTATTTCAACCAAAGCCCCTATCAGTGGATGCAGGAACGGAAAGCCGAACTTATCCACGAGAAAATCTGTAACCCGGATATCGCTTTCCGGGAAATAGCCAGGGAGTTCGGCTTCAGCTCTTCCGCGCACCTCACCTGCTACTGCAAGAAACAGTTCGGCACAACCCCGACCCACCTGCGCGAGGAGAGCCACATCAAAAAACAATCGTAACACTATGAAATATTTAATGGAGAAGAAAAACCACTGTATGCACAGTTTTGAACGGCTTGTCAGGAAGATGTCCATGCAGATAAAAGACCCCAGGAAGCAGGATATTTTCTGCTCGCTGCTGACAAGGAAAGACGGCATGCAGGAACTTGCGGAGAAATACGGCCTTTCGGTAAAAGAGCTGGCCTCTATGTATGAGAGGTCGGTAGAAGAGATTATGGACGATTGGGATGTCATGGCGCAGGAACGGCAGGAGCTTCAGGCGATTAGGGTGAGATACAGGAACTGCCGGTCGCTTCTGTCCAAAAGGAACATCGACCGTACTCCGGTGAGGGTTGTTGTACCGTTCAAGGAGCGGGGCATCCCCGTTGAATACCTGAAAATGCTGTCGATGCCTCTGGCAGTGCTTGAGATAACTCCGAGAATCCTGCGCAGGCTCAGGGAGTATAACATCTATCTGCTGGAAGACCTTCTGCGCTTCGTTAAGAAGAACGGATTCAATGCCTTGGCAAAGCTGCACGGCATAGGCATGAAATCGTGCGAGGACTTGTATTCGGCATTGAAACGGAAAGGCATCATGGAGAGTAAGGACAACTGCCATCTGTTTCAGTATATATGGGTGTGAAACAGATGTTTACCGCTTGTTTATTCATTTTTCGGGCACTTTATCCGAAAAGTGAAATTAATTGTCTTTTATCTGAAACGATGCGTTGTAAATGTGTATGTATTTTTGCAGACGAAATAAAAGGACTTCTTGCTGCCCGAAACATACATCCTTTGTCATTTGCATCTTATAAACAGTATATACAAACTATAAACTAATTAAATAATTGAAATTCAGATGAATAAATTTAAATTTGTACAATGGTACGGGATAGTTATATGCCTGTTGATGGCCGCCTGTACCGATGTTGATATCACCATGCCCAAAGGGCCTAAAGGTGATATTGGGCTTTCGGCTTATGAGTTTTGGAAAGAAAAAGTAGCGGACGGAACGGTAGACTGGCCGAAAGACCGGACGGAAGTTGCGGACTTTTTCAAGTATCTTAAAGGAAATGACGGGAAAGACGGAAAGAGCGCTTTTGACCAGTGGAAGGATATGATTGCCGACGGCAGTGTGGATAATCCGCACAACCCCGGCAGCAAATGGCCTGCCGGCAACAATACGGTTCAGGATTTCTGGTATTTCCTCACAGGCGCTACCGGCGAGAGCGGCCAGACACCGCATATCGGCGATAACGGCCATTGGTTTGTTGGAAATGAGGATACGGGCATTGCCGCGCAGGGAGAAGCGGGCAAGGACGGTGCGAACGGTAAAGATGCCGTGCCGCCTACCGTAACCATCGGTGCTAACGACCATTGGTTTGTCAATGGTGTGGACACCGGTAAGAAAGCCACGGGCACGGATGGAAAAGACGGCGTGTCGCCCACGATTACCATCGGTAATAACGGCAACTGGTTCGTAGACGGTACAGATACGGGTAAGAAAGCCGTTGGTGCCGACGGGAAATCTCCGGAAGTGGCCATTGGCGAGAACGGTAATTGGTATATCAACGGTACGGATACCGGAAAGCCGTCTTTCGGTAAAGCCGGTAAGGATGGTACAAACGGAACAAATGGTACAAATGGTACGAACGGAAAGAGTGCCTATGAACTTTGGAAAGAATACATTGCATCCGGTGAAGTGGATAATCCTCATAAACCCGACCAGAAATGGCCAGCAGACCGGAACAAGCAGACGGACTTTTGGGATTTCCTGACGGGCAGGTCTTCGGTGATTGAAATACAAGTAGGAAAATATAATGTCATTCCTGATTATTGGAACTCCCAGTTACGGGAATATGTGATTCCTACGGACGGTTCGGTGCTCTTTACCGTGTATGACAAAACGGGAAAGAAAGTAGCCGCAGGCGTGCAGGTAAGCGGATTGCCCGGAGTAGGAGCAACGGAAACCTTCACAACGGATAAAAACGGACAGTTCAAGGTGGCATGGGATAAGTTGCCGGACAACCAACCTTTGTCGCACCGGACAGGCAGTGCAATCGTAACGGTTGGTGGAGTGCAGGAAACAGGTGCCAATAATACACTGGTTCCGAATAGAATAAATGTGAGGGCTACGCTGCGTTCGGTATATTTGAGTTATACTTCGTCTGATATAAATTCAATTAGATATGCATATATATCCTTTAAATATGAGCGTCAGATAGACGGAGAGTGGAGCAATTATCCAAGTAGTCTTAACTCTTATATGATGAAAACTGCTAAAATTAAAGATATAAATCAACCTGTAAATGAGGAAAATTTGGATAAAAGCAAGAGTTACATTTATAGTACTGGCGACACATATCTCTATATACGGCGTCCTTTGGTACTGACTCCTACGGAAAAAGCTAACGCGGCAAAGAATGATACGATTAAAGGGTTGTTACAATACGAATGGGATGGAAATGATTTTTACGCAGGCCTTTATTTCGGTGACGGTACCGGTTCTTATAATGATTACGGACAGACCGTATATTTGCAGGATAAGATCCATATTCCGGAAATATATCCGGCTCCGGGTTTCAAGGAAGGGACTGTCTTTATGGAAATCAAACAGGGAGTAACCACTTTATGGGGTGAAATCGATACAGACCAGTTGCCTGATTTCTATAAAACATCTGCTTATTCGACAAAGCAATATCAGTTTACGAAAGACCCGGATACCGATATCTGGAAATCTCCGGAAGGCAAGTTGCCTGCTTCAGATTTGGCAGATGACCGTGCTGTATTCATCCAAATGCGTACATTCATTAACGGAACGGGAGGCACTGTGCACACCGGTACTGTACCGCTTTCGAAAGGTGGCAAACGCTTTATACTGACAAGCGCTTATCCGGGTAATTGGATAGGTGTGGATATCCGACGCAGGCAAAAGGGAACCAATGAAATAACATATAACATGAGTTACGAATATCGCAGCAGATATGCTTACTACCTGCTGAAAGAAGGTGAGCAGTATTTCCTGGTTGACTTTGCCGACAGAACCAAGCGCATGCCTTTGGAGATAAAAGAGTGCCCGGCAGACTGGATGGATTAATTTACGGTAGATAAATACATATGAATATGAAGAAAAAAACAATACTATATCTTGTCTCCCTCTTCTTCCTGTCAGTTCCTCTGACGGGAAGAGGCCAGGACAGGAAAGCATGGGAAATAGGTGCAGGCGGTTCGTTGATAAACTGGAGCCGCGTGTCTGTCACCGGTTTTCAGAGTACTCCGGATAATTATATGTACAACCTGAAGGCCAACCACCTGATGGGAGGAGCAAACCTGTACGTGGCACGGGAACTGAACCGGTGGTTTTATCTGGATTTGCAAGGTACGGTAGGCGTGGCGAAAAACAAGAACCGGATTGCGGGCAATGACCGGAAACACGACCTGCTGTATATGGGCGGTTTGGGCATGCAGTTCCGCTTTACCCCCTTGTTTGAGTCTCAATGGGTGGAACCCTACCTCAGAGTGGGGGTGAATTACCTGCATAAGAATTTCGCGTCTGCCTATGGCGGCAATTTTGTGAACGACCCCACGGGAGAGGCGCACTGGGAATCGTCCGATGTGTGGAATCCCGACGGGCGCTCATCGGATAAGAACTCTTTTGTTCCGCTTTCGTTCGGTGCAGGTGTAAATGCGTGGCTAAGCAATTCCTTCGGGCTTGGCCTGCAAGGTGAATATCTCCTGCCGGTGCAGAAGAATCTTCCTCACTTTGTGCAGGTGTCTGCCCGCGTCATCTGGCGCATTGGCGGAAAGAGCAAAAAGCAGGCTCCGGTAGTGAAGTATGTGGAGATAGAGAAACCTGTTGAGGTGGAAAAGATTGTTGAGCGGATTGTAGAGAAGCAGGCGGATACAGCCGGCTCTGTCGAAGCAATGGCGTGCGACCTGCTGGATAATATCTACTTCGAGTTTGACAAGGATGTGCTGACGGCTGCTTCAGAAAAAACGCTTGACAGGCTGGCCGGGCTTCTGAAAAGCTATCCCGACGCCCGCTTCCTGATTACCGGCTACACCGATGCAAGGGGAAGCAGCGCTTATAATACGGACCTTTCCAACCGCCGTGCCAAAAGAGTGTATGAGGCATTGCTCGAACGCGGCGTTCCGGCAGCTATGCTGAAATGGCACGGTATAGGCAAACGGGCAAGCATCATCCCGGTTGCGGCAGGCAACAGTGTACGCGAGGGCGACAGAAAAGTGCTGCTGGAAAGAATTACCAATATGAAGTACTGGGAAGCTCTGTAAACAGGCTTTCAACATCTATTTATAAATTTATGTACTAACTTAAAACAGAAAATTGTATGAAAAAGATTTTAGCGAGTTTATTATTGTTGAGTGTTGCGGTTGGCTACGCTGACGGACAAACGGCGCTGACCGGAAACAAGTTTGCCGACAACTGGGCGATAGGTGTCAATGCGGGTGGAACGACTCCGCTGACGCATCACTCGTTCTTTAAGAACATGCGTCCGGTAGTGGGCGTTCATGTGGATAAGTATCTGACACCTGCCTTCGGCCTGAGTCTGGAGGCTATGGGCAGCTTTAACACTACGGGCAGCAAAACGGCTTTTGACGCGTCAAACGTCAGTCTGCTGGGGCTGGTCAACTTAGGTAATCTGTTTGCGGGGTATAACGGTGCTCCCCGTCTGTTTGAGGTTGAGGCCGTGGCAGGTATCGGCTGGTTGCATTATTACGTAAACTCCGGTATGGGCGAAGACCGTAACAGTATGTCCAGCAAACTGGGACTGAATTTCAACTTCAACCTGGGAGAAAGCAAGGCATGGACATTGGCTGTGAAACCGGCTTTGGTGTATGATATGAACGCTATGGGTACGGAAGCCGTGCGTTTCCATGCCAACCGTGCAGCCTGGGAAATCAGCGCCGGGCTGACTTATCATTTCGGATGCAGCAACGGTAGCCATCACTTCACCGAAGTAAGGCCTTACGACCAGGTGGAAGTCAACCAACTGAACGCCCAAATCAACCGTCTCCGTGCCGAGGCCGACAATACCGCCAAAGTATTGCAGGATGCCAACCGGAAAGTTTCCGATTTGGAGAGTGAACTGGCAGCTTGCCGGAACCGTAAACCGGAAGTGGTGAAGGATACTATCGACAACAGCAAGAAGCTGCTGGAGTCGGTGATTACGTTCCGCCAGGGCAGAATCGGCATCGATAATTCACAGTTGCCCAATGTGGAGCGCATCGCCACTTATCTGAGAAATCATAAGGAAGCGGGAGTCGTTATCAAAGGGTATGCCTCTCCCGAAGGCAGTGCGGAGGTGAACGAACGCATCGCCCGCCAGCGTGCCGAGGCCGTGCGCAATATGCTGGTCAATAGATATAGAATCGCCAAAGACCGGATTGTGGCCGAAGGTCAGGGAGTGGGTTATATGTTTGAAGAACCGGACTGGAACCGGGTGAGCATCTGTACCATAAATACCCGGCCGGATGCTGCGGAAGGAAAGTAGTGAACCAGTTATGTAGATTTTAGATATAAAAAGGGTTGTGTAAAGTAAAGAGACCGCATGCGGCAGCAAGCCGTTGCGGTCTCTTTTTTATTGTGTGCCGTTCTTGTCTTTTACTTCTTGAAAAGCTCTTTCAGGCTTACCGTCTTGTTGTTAATCAGCGGGTGCGCCCAGAAACCGATGAATGTGATGTAGCCTACAAACACGAGGATAATCAGCATTCCGGTACGCAGCGAAGTGGCATCGGCAAGCATGCTGATAATCATCGGGCCGCCTGCTCCGCCCACGATTGCCGAACACAGGATGCCGGCAAACGAACCGTGATGTTGCGATGCCGAATTCAGCGCCAGCGAGAACACGATGGAGTACATCATGGAAATGCTGAAACCGATGGCAGGGAAAGCAATGATGGATGCTTCCTTACTTCCGAAGAGTGCGGTGAGCAGTAGGATGACGGTGAGTCCGCCCGATAGTTGGAGCAGCCGTTTGCTGTCAATGAGCTTCAACAGCACCATGCCTACGAGGCAGCCGGCAGTCATCAGTCCCCAGAAGTAACTTACGGCCTTTGCGCCTTCCACCTGCGGGTTCACTCCGTGATACTGCTCGAGGAACGTACTCATAAAGATGGAAGTTCCCTGTTCCGTACTTACATAACAGAAGATGCCGAGGAAGAACAGCCATACGTATTTCTGCCTGAACAGTGCCAGGTAGGAGTCTTTCGAACCGCCTTTCTCATCTTCCTTCAACTCGATTTTCGGGAAACGGGAAAGCCCTACGGCAACCAGCATCACCAGCAACAGCAGCGTGAATACCCAGTAAAGCGATACCCAGGGCAGATCGGGCGGGGTGATACCTGCCAGCAGGTCGATGAAGAAGTTCCTGCCTTCCGTGTATATGTCCGGATTGAGTTCGTGAATGAGGTACGTATATACCAGCGGACTCAGGAACGAAGCGATGCCGAATACGAATTGGGCCACTTCCGCCACGAAAGCATAGTTTTCTTCGCCGCCTACAACGCGTTGCAACGGGTTTAGCACCGTTTGCAGCATAGCCATGCCCAAGCCGATGATGAACGATGAGGCAAGCAGCATGGGGTAGGTGTGTAGGCAGGCAAACAGCGTAGTGCCGATGAACGGCATCAGGAAGCCCAGAAACAGCACCGGTTTCTCGCCGAAACGGTCGATCATCAGTCCGGCGGGAACCGACATGATGGCATAGGCGATGAAGAAAGAAGTCGGGATGAAGCCCGCCATCGCCAGGTCGCTCAGGTTAAAGTTATGGATAATGTCCGGAATGAGCGGTCCCAGGATATTGGTGATAAACGATATGGTGAACCAGAACGCCATAATCAGCGCCAGCATTCCAAAATTCTTTTTCATACTATTTCGTGTTTAGTGAGAAGACCAGTGACGCGGCGCCGATACTTCCTGCCTTGTTACCTAAAGATGCAGCCATGATTTGAGTGTTCACGGCACAGTCGGCTATGGCATAGCGGTGTGCCTGCTCGCTGACTTTCCGGATATAGAAGTCGCCGGCTTCGGACAGTCCGCCGCCTATTACGATGCGTTGCGGGCTGAAGATGTTGATGAATCCGGCGATGCCGTGTCCCAGGAAATCGCAATGCTCGTCCAGGCACTCCGTTGCCAGCTTGTCTCCTTCTTTGTAGAGGCGTACGATAAGCTCTCCGTTGATTTCTTCGCCCGGAAACGAGATGCCCGCTTCTGCGGCACGCTTACTGAAACGGCGCACCAGTGCGGAAGTGGAGGCGTAATGTTCCAGACAGCCCACAGAGCCGCATGCGCAGGGTTCGCCGTTGGCGATGAGGGGCACATGGCCTAGTTCGGTGCCGCGGTTGGCAAAGCCGTTGAACAGCTTGCCGCCGATGACCACCGCGCCGCCGATGCCGGTTCCTACGGTCAGGAACACCACATTCTGTGCGCCTTGTCCGGCTCCGTACATCGTTTCTCCCAGTCCCATCAGGTTGGCATCGTTGCCCATCTGCACGGGCAGCCCCGTTTCCGCTTCGATGCGGTCGGCAAGATTCAGATTCTCCCAGCCTTTGATATTCTCGGCTCCGCCCAGCACAATGCGGTTGGTTTCGTCCACAATGCCGGGAGTGCCTATACCTATTCCTTCCACCGCCACTCCGAGTTGCAGGGCCGAAGCCATTGCCTCTTTGCAGGCGGTTACCAACTGGCCGATTACCGCTTCCGCAGATACATCGGCTTTCGACGGCAGCTTCCCTTGAAAGTGAAATACGCCTTCATTGTCGATAAGGGCGTATTTCACGGAAGTACCGCCAAGGTCAATTCCTATAGCGTATTTTTTCATGATTGTCAAACTCTTTCAGCCCATATAGGAGAACTCCATGCCCATTGTCCGTCGCGCTGGCGCACGCGTACATAATAATAATCGGTGTCGCGCTGAGGCTCTTTGTCTTCCATGTAGTGCTCTACGGTGAAGCAGCTTTCGGGCATGGCGCGGTTAAAGAGAATGGCTTCGCTCAACCAGCCTATCATGAAGTGCGAACGTGAACCTTCGAGCAGTTCGCCCAGTGTGTGTTCGAACTTCTTGCCGTTGAAGTCTGCGGTGAGCACGCCGTCTTTCGGCATCTCCAGGTCGAGGATTACCGCCTGCATGGCTGCGGTGGTGGTATTCGGGTTCTTGCTGCTGTACAAGTCCAGTTCCGTTTCCTTCTCGCCTACGGAGAGGATGCGGTTGACATGTGTCTTGAATTCGGTTTCGCCCTCCTGAGGAGAGGTGAAGGCAGCGCCGCGGAAGCAGGGGGTAACGCTTACGATACGGCCCTTGTTGACAGACAGCTTGCCTTGCCAGTGTACATAGCGCTCTTCGCGGTTCCAGCCGAAATCCACTTTTACTTTGCAGCGGACGGTATCGCCTTCCGGTGCAACCGGAGTCAACGGGCCGTTCATGCGTGCCAGTATCTGGCCGTTCTTGACAACGTCTACATAATCGATGCAGCTTTCGCCGGTTACGTTCAGGTAGATGCGGCGGCTGTTGCTACGGACTACATCGCCCATGAAAGCGTCGTTGAGGCGGAAGTCGATGATGATTTTATCACCGGTGGCGGCACATACGTGGCGGGTGCGGAGAGCTTCCCAGATGGCGTCGCGGGTCAGTGACGGAGCCAGGACACCGATGCGGCCGTCGCCGTAGCTGCCCGGATAGCCGGAGTGCTGGTCGGTGGAAGCCATGATACCGAATTTATGTCCTTGTTCCAGACCATACTGGATGGTTCCTTCCCATTGGCGGGGACCCATATCGTGCAGGTACGGGTAGTCGCCCTGGTCGCTTTCCGCCAGGCCGTGACGGGAATACATCTCGACGAACGGAGTGATGTCTCCTTCGGTGAAGCATTTCCAGTTGTAACCGCGATAACCGCCCTGATAGCCCATGTGGTGCGGGGTAACGAATACTTTATGTCCTTTGGCTTTCTCTTTCCAGTCTTCGATAGAGGTACATTCCACGAGCGGCGCATCCAGGTCGTAGTTCAGCGCCACGTGGTCGCCATGCTCCATGCTGTGGGCCTCGTATCCGATGAAGGTAAGGAATTCGCCTTCCTTGTTGTATTCGTTGCTCATCTTTACGTACTTCTCATAGCCGCCTTCGCGCAGACGCTTGAAAGCTCCGGTATGGTAGTCGATTACCCATTTCAGACGAGGGTCGTTTGCACCCGGAATGTCCGGCCACATGGCATGGGGCGTTACGCTGACAAAGTCCAACTGGCCTTTGGCCGCCTCGAAAGCATCGCGCATATCGCCGTGTCCGTAAGTGAGGTTACAGTGGTTGTGCAAGTCGCCCCAGAATACTTTCAGGTTGCTTGCCGACGGCATAATCTTCTTTGCTTCTTTACTTCCTGCCACGCAAGAGCCGAGCAGGCTTCCCGAAGCTGCCAGTCCCAGAAAAGACCAGCCTGTGTTTTTTAGAAAACTTCTTCTATCCATGATAATAAATTTAATGGTTTTATCTGTTTTTCATTAATCTTCTGTCGCCCTTGAAAAGCTCGTTTACTTTTTCGTCGGGGTCGTTGTCTTTATACTGTTTTTGAGTCTCCTGCAGCAGTTGCATCAGCTCTTTCTGCTTTTCGGCGTATTCAGGCTTGCCGAACACGTTGTTCATTTCGCGCGGGTCGGCTTTCAGGTCGTACATTTCCCATTCGTCGATGTCGTTGTAGAAATGAATCAGTTTGAAGTCCTGTGTACGGATGCCGTAATGACGTTTTACCGAATGCTCGGCAGGGTATTCATAATAGTGGTAGTAGGCAGCCTTGCGCCAGTCGGCGGGTGTCTTGCCTTCGTTCTCCAACACCGGTTTCAAGGAAGTTCCCTGAATGTCCGACGGGATTTCCACACCGGCAAAGTCGAGGAAGGTGGGAGCGAAGTCCACATTCATGCAGATTGCATTGCTTGTGCTTCCCGCCTTGATGGCTTTGGGGTAGCGGATGATAAGCGGCATGCGCTGGCATTCCTCGTACATGAAGCGCTTGTCGAACCAGCCGTGTTCGCCGAGGAAGAAGCCCTGGTCGGAAGTGTAGACGATGATTGTATTGTCCAGCTCTCCGGTCTTTTCAAGATAGTTCAGAAGGCGGCCGATATTTTCGTCCACAGACAGCACGGTAGCCAGGTAGTCGCGCATGTATTGCTGGTATTTCCAACTGATTAACGCCTTACCTTTCAGGTCGCCCTTGCGGTATTCGGCAATGCGCTGCGCATATACGGAGTCCCATTTGTCCTGTACGGCGGCAGGCATGCGCTTGTACACGCTGTAAAGGCGGTTGGTGGTATCCTTCAGCATCTCTTCGCGGGTCAGCAGTTTCAGGTCCCAGTCGTTGGTCAGGGTATGTTCGATGGACATGTCCTGCTCGCGGGCTGCTCTGCCGCGTCCTTCGTAGTCGTCGAACAGGCTGGCGGGTTCCGGAAATGTGGTATTGTTGAAGATGCCCAAGTGGCGCGGAGCCGGCATCCAGTTGCGGTGAGGCGCTTTCTGATGATACATCATGCAGAACGGTTTGCTCTTGTCCCTGCCTTCGAGGAATTTGATGGCCTTGTCTGTGATGATGTCCGTGGCATAACCTTTCTCTACGATATGTTTGCCGTCTTCCCAGAAATCGGGGTCGTAATAATCGCCCTGTTCGTGCTGGCCGCTCAGGATGCTCCAGTGGTCGAAGCCCTGCGGTTCGCTGATAAGGTGCCATTTGCCGATCATGGCCGTCTGGTAGCCGGCTTGCTGGAGCAGTTTCGGGAATGTCTGCTGGTCGCCGTTGAAGGTGCTTGCATTATCCGTAAAACCGTTTTCGTGGCTGAACTTACCGGTAAGTACGCAGGCGCGTGACGGGCCGGAAAGGGCATTGACCGCGTAGCAGTTGTCCATACGGATACCTTCGTTGGCTATACGATCCATGTTGGGAGTTTGCAGGAGATTACCGCCATAGCAGGACATGGCTTGTGTGGTGTGGTCGTCCGTCATCATGAAGATAATGTTCGGACGCTTGGGTTCTTCTTTTTGCTGGCCGGCACAGGAAGCGAGGCTTAATGTGGCTAACGGAAGAAGTACATTGGAAAGATTGTTTTTCATAACCGGGATGTATCGCTTTTCATTATGAAGAAAGGGAGTGCTCAAAAACTAAAATCGCTATCGATTGGCTTTTCATTTTTGGGCACTCCCTTTCGTCATGTTGCTTTTATATTATAATTTGTAATTTAAAGACTGTTTCTTGCCGTTTACTTTCACCTCTACTTCCAGTCCGTTTTCATTGAATGTCTTGTTTTTGAACTTGGCAGACAATTTGGGGGCGTCTGCGCTGTTCTTTATCGGACAGATAACGGTGATGTAACGTACTGCATCTTCGCTGTCTTTCTTCACATTGAAGGATACGTTCATGCGTTTGTAGCGTTTGCGGTAAGCGGTGGAGCACCAGCCCGGCTCTTTTTTCATCGTCATGCCTTCGGGGCCGAAGCATTGCAGCTTCATGTTGCTTCCTTCTTCAAACTGAGTGACGAAAGTCATGTCCTCGCGGCTGTTGGCGATTTCGCCTTTCGGCATCTGGTAGTGCAGGTTAATGGAACCTTTCTGGCTTCCCACCATTTCGTCTACAATTACGAAGTAGCTGTTGTCTACGAAGAATACGGAACGGCGGTGTTTCAGGTTCTTGTAGCTCGGATTCTCGGTAACCAATATCTGTACGTTGCCTTCCGGCTGCCACAGCTTGGTTACGGATTCGGTCTGGTCCAGATTCTTGTTGTTCAGCGTTACGGTGTTGTGTACGCAGGTCTGACGGTGCCAGTTGCGTTGTTCCATCACTTCGCCCTCGCCGGCATATACGTAAGAACCGGAATCGGGGAACAGGTTTTTGCCGTTGAACCAGAGTTCGAAAGTACCGTTATCCGGTTGGCAGTGCCAGAATGCTTTCGGGCCGGCCTTTACAACCATTTGCGTGGCATCCGTTCCCCAAGAGTTACGGAATACGAAGAAACCGGATTTCAGGAAACCTTTGGAGAGATATTCGGGCAGTGCGCCTTCTTTGCCGTCTGTTGCCAGATACTTGATGAACTGGTTCTTCGGGAACATCTTGCTCCAGCTGCGGTAGTTCTTCAGCATTTCTTTCTTATTGGTGAGTTTGGCATCGCTGAAACACGGGTTGGTGTAGTCGGGGAAAGAAACGTTGGCATAGAATACAATCATTTTTTCGATTGTATCCAGGTACTCCTGCGGGAACTCGTTGCGGAAACCGTTCAGGTCGGCAATGTTCAGTGCCTTGCAGAAAATGTTGATGGCAGCGAGGTGGTAGTGCGGGTCGAGCTCGAACTGTCCGCCGTCGTTATACACCTGTACATTGATTTCACGGTTCATGATGTCGATACCGCTCTTTCTCCAGGCAGCAGCCTCTTTGAATTCGGGGAAGAAAGCGCCGGCGTAGATCATACGCTGTGCCTCGAACAGCAGGTGATTGCCCTGTGCAGAGTAATTGCCCAGTATATGGATGGCATGTTTGTGGTAGTTTACCAGGAACTCAGTCAGGAACTCCGGAGTGAAAGAGGGAGACGGGAGGAACAGTTGGAACTGTGAGGTCTGGTCTTGCAGACGGTTGCTCACTTCCAGCGGACGCCATGCGAAACGTACATTCTCTGCGTCATCTTTCAGTTGGTTGTCACCGGTCATTTCATACTCTTTCTTGTCAATCTTCACCAACGGGTTTTTCTTGATCCAGTCGATATACTGTTTGGTCCACTCTACGGCGTATTTCTCGTCGCCGCTTACACGATAGGCCTTGCCCATGGGAGTAAACCATTTGTGGCGGTGCAACTGCCAGCGCAGTTCGTTGTCCTTTACCGGCCAGTATCTCCAGTTGATGTCTTCACCGTAATTGAATGACGGCTGGTAGCCTTTGTGGGCAAAGAATGTATGTTGCAGAGCCTCGTCGGCCATTTTCTGTTCATCCTTGCCGATGGTAACCTTTTTCAGGTTTACGTCGGGAGTCTTCACGTTGGTACGTGCACGGTAGTAGTCGAGCAACGCTTTGGCTGCATCGGCATCTTTGCCTTCCTGGTGCAAGGCCTTTACTTTCTCCAGTCCGGGATAATCCAGATTGAGGAGCGAGAACACTTCGGTTTTCAATTCCTGGGCATTTGCTTTGCCAACGAAGCAGGCAAGTGCCAGCAGGACGATATATTTAAAAGTCTTATTCATAATGATTGTTGGTTTACAGTCTGGTTATTAGAGGTTTTTGTAGCTGATACCTTTCAGGTCCATGAAGCGTTTCAGGGCTTCCAGGTAATAGTAATCCGCATAGTTCAACGGAGTGTCGATTTCCGAACCGTTAGGCAGCGAACCGGTAGAGTGCATCAGGATGAATCCCTGGTTTTCGCCGACCTTTGCCAGATAGGCGTCGCCCGACAGGCTCTTCAGGATTTTCTCTGCATAATCCAGGTATTTCTTTCCGTCGGGAACCATTGTGCTCAGCTCTATCAGGGCGGAAGCGGTTACGGAAGCGGCGGATGCGTCACGCGGAGTCTCTTCGGTTACGGGAGCGTCGTAGTCCCAGTAAGGAATGGCATCGTCGGTCTTGACACGGTTCATAATCATGTCGGCCACTTTTACGGCGAAATTCAGGAAGGTAGTGTCTTGCGTCTCACGATAGCAGGCGGTATAGCCGTATACGGCCCATGCTTGTCCGCGTGCCCATGAAGAGTCGTCGTTCTTGCCCTGGAATGTCTGTTTCTTCTCTACCGTGCCGTCGTTGTTGTAGCTTACTACGTGCCAGCAGGTATAGTCGGGGCGGAAGTGGTTGTTCATGGTAGTCATTGCGTGTTTTACGGCGATGTCTTTATAAGAGTTGTTGCCGGTTGCCTTGGCTACATTGAACAGCAAATCCAGGTTCATCATATTGTCGATGATAACGGGGAAGTTCCATGTTCCGAAGTCCCATGAACGGATAGCCGAGATGGAATCGTTGAAGCGTCCGCACAGGTTGTCGGCTGTTTCTTTCATTACGGCTGCAATGGTGTCGTTAGGAGCCAGACGCTCGGCATTGCCGTAACTGCAATTTACCATGAAGCCCAGGTCGTGCGTACCGGTGTAGTAACGGACGGGGTTCAGCAGGTTGGTATATTGGATGGCCCATGTTTTCAGTGTATCGTTGCCCGTCAGTTCGTAGGCATACCACAAAGAGCCCGGATAGAAACCGCTGGTCCAGTCATAAACGCTGCACAAACGGCGTTTTCCCAACTGGTCGGCTGTAGGCTGCGCACGGAGCGAGTCCTTGAAAGTAAGCGAGTCTCTTTCCAACTGGCGGCACAGGAAGTTCATGTCATAGCCTGTACGGATAGAACGCGGCAGCATGTTAGTGGACGAAATTTCTTCTGCGGTTAATTGCAGTTGCGCAGAGGCTGCGTCCAAGCCTTTTTTAATCCAACTGTAGTCTTCTTTGGGTTGTGTTTGGCATGACACGAAAGTCAATGCACCCAAAGCCAAGAGAACAAGGTTCTTTTTCATGTTATTCGTTTTTAAAATAATTGATTTTAGTAGATTTTGTAACGAAAGCAAAGCTAACGGATTTTTTATGGTTCTTGTAGCAAGAATGTTGAAAAGGCGATTAATCCGCGTTCTTTGAATGTCACTTTTGTTGAAAAGAGTTTAGAAAATCTCCAATATGCCCGGGGAGGGGGCATATTGGAAGATTATTAACTTTATATCAGGCTTTATTATCAGTCTACTTTCCAACCGGGATTTTGTACAAACTGGCTGCAAAGGTCCATGTCCCGTTGTGGGATAGGAAGCAACTCATGTTTGTTTTCCTGGGTGTAGCGGGCAACTGTGTAGTTGGGAGTTCTTGGGATTTTGAGCTCACCGCTTTCATTCAATTCATCTTTTTTATCTCCCAGGCTGTTTCTGGCTTCAGTCCACCATTGAGTCAATTCATCTTGAGTGTTTTGGATTGCCTGATAATACATTCCCCAGCGTACCAAATCAGGGCGACGTTGACCTTCGAAAGCCAATTCATAAGCGCGTTCCAAGCGAACGGTTTCGCGGAATTGTTCTTGGTCCATTCCTTCTGCAATTTTGTATTTTGTTGAAGAAGGATGTCCGTAGCCACGTGCACGAACCATATTGACTGCCTCATAAGCCTTGTCGGTAGGAGCACCTTTCCATTCATTCAAAGCTTCTGCGTAAAGTAACAGTACATCGGCATAACGCAAGAAATACCAGTTGACATTTGATTTATCGTCATTGATAACCTTGCCGTTAGTCATATACTTTTCAATATCCCATTTTGCGGGGGTGTAACTTTGTTTTTCTTTTTGGGAAAGATTCGGATTTAAATCTTTATCCACAATGATTTTGTCCTCGGTTGCACTGCCTTTAACGTATAATACACTGCCTTCATTGGTGTATTGATAGTTGGCGATGGATAAATCGCGACGGTAGTCGGTAAGTACACCATTCTTGTATCTGTATCTGGTTGTTTTACCATCCTGATATGATTCTACTTCAGGCTCTCTCCAGTCTTTGAGGAAAGTGTAAATTACTTTGACCATTGCTGAACATCTGCCTCTGACACCGGGTATTTGAGTGGTTTTCACGCCATTCCATTTGCCGATGCGGCCAACGGGGTCGCTTGCTGCACTGGCTGTAGGACTATAGAAAGAAAACTCTATAAGACTTTCTTTGGGATCCCACTCACCGTTACAAGTATTTTTCCAGAGTTGCTCGTAGTTCTGCAGCAATCCGTGTTTGCCGGAGATAATCAGGATTTCTGCGGTTTTTGCAGCTAATTCCCACTTGCTCTCATCTTTTAAAGGCCATCCTGCCCATGTTGCATACACTTTTGCCAAAAGTCCCAAAGCAGCGCCTTTTGATATGCGGTAAGAGGTATTGGTACGATATGTATCGTCAATTGCATACGGCAGATTGTCGATGGCATACTTCAGGTCTTTTTCGATGAATTCATATACTGTTTTAGGGTCAGCTTGTACAAAAGTGGAAGGGTCTTTGTATGAATCCAATGATGAAGTCATTAATACGACATTACCGTAACGGCGTACAAGTTCGAAGTATAAAAGGCCTCTTAATGTTCGAGCTTCCGCCATATAGATGATACCCAGCTTTCTATCTGTTTCTGTATAGGTATCTAATTTCAGCGAAATACGTTCCAAAAACTCATTGGCGTTATGGATGGCAGTATAAAGCGAAGCCCATGTAGCCTGCACTTCTTGTTGCGTTGCAGGAAATGCATTGGTAGGAACGATACGGGGACCTTCGATAGTGGTACCTTCCACTTGTTCCATATCTGTTCCTGTATTGAACAGGATGGACAGGTTTAGTCCGTACAAATTGTCTGTGGAGAGAGTGCTATATATACCCAGCAATACTTTTTCCGCTTCTGCTGCCGTATTCATATAGTTCTTCTTTTCCATTTCGGTTCTGTTTTCCTCTTCCAGCATGTCCGAGCAGGAGAAAGGAAGTACGCACATCACCGAGAGTGCTATATAGTATATTATCTTTTTCATTATACGCTGTTTTTAGAATTGAAGTTCAAGACCGAATGTAAATACTCTGCTCTTCGGATAAGCTCCCCAGTCCAAGCCCGGAGTCATCGGATTGTTACTTGCACTGTTCACCTCCGGATCATAACCGCTGTAATCGGAGATGCAGAACAGGTTCTGGCCTGTTGCATATACACGCAGTTTGGAAATGTGCGCTTTCTTCGTTAACTTATGCGGGAATGAATAACCCAACGTAAGGTTCTTTAAGCGCAAGAATGAACCATCTTCGATGAAGCGTGAGTATAAGTCGTTGTTGATATAGCCGTCATAGGCAGGAACCGTGTTGGAAGCATTGGTCGGAGTCCAACGGTCGGCAACTTCAGCCAGCATACCTCTACGCTTTGATTTACTTTGTGTAGCAAACAAGCGGGTTGCGTTGTAAATATCATTGCCATAGTTGAACTGGAACATAAAGCTCAGGTCGATGCCTTTATAGCTGAATGTGTTTGTGATACCACCATACCATTTGGGAAGTGCATTACCGATTACGGTACGGTCTTCGGTTGTGATGATACCGTTCCCGTCTTGGTCTTTGTATTTTACCACACCCGGATGCAGACCGACTTTATTACCATACATCGTGTTATTTACGATTCCTTCTTTCAAGATATACTTGCCGTCGGGGGTAATGTTGAAGTCGGAACTTTGGTAAATGCCGTCGAATTCATAACCGTAAATCAGACCAAGTGATTCACCTACGGTAGCAATGTAATCGTATTGGGTAAAGTTGGAGTCAAATCCTGAACGGGCATACATTGAATTTACACCGGAAGCCAGTTCTTTCAGTTCATTACGAATGAATGAAATATTGAAATTTGTCTGCCAATTGAAATCTTTAGTCTGAATGTTTGTGCTGTTCAGGCTCAATTCGATACCTCTGTTCTGAATTTTACCGATGTTTTGCATTTGGCTGTCGAAACCTGTTACGTGTGCCAATGACTGAGCCAGAAGCAAATCTTTGGTATTCTTGATAAAGAAGTCTGCGGTAACATTCAGGCGGTTGTCTAAGAAGCCTAAGTCAACTCCCAAGTTTACGGTTGAAGAACCTTCCCATTTCAAATTTGAGTTTTTCAACTGTTTGGGATTGAGTACAGTCATTACATTATTGCCTACACCATATTTCACAGCCTCGTACAAGTCCATTGAGAGATAGTTGGAAATACGGTCGTTACCAACGATACCCCAACCGAAGCGGACTTTCATGTTTGAGATCCAGGGCAGGCTTTTCATGAACTTTTCTTCGGATACGCGCCAGGCTGCACTGAATGACGGGAAGTATCCCCACTTATGTTTATTGGAGAATACTGTTGAACCGTCGGCACGCATCGTTGCCGTAAACAGGTAACGGTTATTGTAGTTGTAATTGGCACGTGCAAAGAATGAGAGCAATGTTTTGTCGCTATAGCTTGAAGCTACGCGGCTCGGTGTAGCACCCAGTCCTAAATTGTCATTTCCCAAATTATCGAAAGGGAAGTTCATAGCCTGTCCCAATAAGTACTCACTGCTACGGAATGAGATTTCATGACCTAACATTACATCATAGCTGTGCTTTTTGATTTTTTGTTTCCAAGTCAGGTTGTTGTAGTTACTCCAACGTACGTCGCGCAACATTTGCGTTTGTCCATAAGGAGACTGACCGTTACGGTAAGCTTCTTTAGAACCTTCTTTATAGAATACATCATTACGGGTATTGGTCGTATTGTAAGTTCCTGCAGTCTTGAAGGTCAGCCCTTTGATGATTTGCCAACTGACGGAGAGGTTACCCGACCACATTTCCGAACGTTTTTTGTTGGTAACGGATTCTGTCTGTTTCACAGGGTTTACCTGTGCCAGACTTTCACTGCCATCTTCCAACATTTCGGGGTCGATTGCAGTTTCCAGCAACTCTTCATCGGTCAATCGCAGGCCACCGGTAGGACGGGCACTCAGAATTTGTGCAAGCATATTGAAACGTCCGTTGTCGGCAGATGTGCCTACACCCTCACGAGTCGTTTGTACGTAATTGATGGTTGCATCGAATGAGAGGTCCTTAGACAACTTTTGGTTAAAACGGAATTTTCCGGTTGTTTTGTCAAAATCGCTGTTTTTGAAAATACCGTTTTCGGTATATCTTGAGAAAGAAGCGGTGTATTTGGTATTATCGCTACCACCGGCAATAGAAAGGTTATGATCTTGAGACCAGGTAGGATTGAATGTTTCTTCTTGCCAGTTCACGCCACCTACACCGATGTAGTCGTCCAAACTCTGATAACGGTAAGGATTGCCATTCTCGTCATTACCGGTCTTATAGTAGCTGGTAAGCAATGTAGCATCAATCTCTCCTTGTAATTTTACGAACTCATAAGGACTCAATACATCGAGCATTTTTGTAATTTTACGGTAACTTGCAGAACCGCTATAGTTGATTACCGGACGTCCTACTTTACCCGATTTGGTTGTTACCATTACGACACCATTAGCGGCACGGCTACCATAGATGGCTGCAGAAGAAGCATCTTTGAGGACTTCGATAGATTCGATGTCCGAGTTGGCAAGGTAGTCGATATTGTCTACTTGGAAACCGTCTACGATATATAGCGGAGATGCATCACCGGTCAGAGTTCCCACACCACGGATGTTGACACTGAAACCTGAACCCGGAGTACCGTCAGATTGAGTAATCTGTACACCGGCTACCTGTCCGCCCAATGCTTCCATAACAGAACTGCTCTTGAAATCTTCCAAGTCTTTGGCTGCAATGGACGAAACGGAACCTGTCAAGTCGCTACGTTTCATAGCACCATAACCCACTACCACTACTTCTTCCAATGCTTGACTGTCAGGAACAAGCTTGATTTCCATACGTTTGCCAGACACGGCTTTTAGCTCCTGTGTCTTATAACCGATGTAGGAAACAACGATGACATCACCTTTGTTAGCGTTTAGTGTGAAGTTACCGTCAAGGTCGGCCACTGCCCCTTTACCGGAATTGCCTTTTACCATAACGGTAGCACCGATAAGAGGTATATTATTCTCGTCGAGTATCAGACCTTTTACCTGAATACCCTGTGCCTGTACACTGATGGTTATCATCAGTGCCAAGAGGGCGATGAACCCTCTTTGGCTGATTGATTTTATAAAATTATTATTGAACATACTTTTGTTTTTGTAGTATTATTCTGTTACGGGATAATAGTTGGGGTCAAGCCAAATCATAATGGGGAAAACCCTATTGGAATTTTTACCTTGATTTTTACCGTCAGATGCAAAATTTTGATTATTCTGTAGGTCAAATACCATTTGACATCTAATAAAACCATCCACAGGAGTACCATTGTATATCCAAATATTAGGCTCTATTTGTATGGTGTTATCGGGATTCACCCCAGCAAGATCATACTTTTCAAAATCTTTGGTATAAAAAGAGAATGGTGCCTTAGAACCATAGTTTTTATCTTCTTTAGCTCCAGCTTGATCCCACATGTCATTCAAGAAAGTTCGTTTACTTTCTTCTACTTCTGTCTGACCATTTGGAACGGTAGCAATATTACCTTTTTTAAAATTAGTGTATAATGGTTCATAGTAAAAAGTTCTTCTATTATCTAGTATGAATTGCTCTGAATATACATTGTTATCTTTCTTTATTAGAGGTGCTGTTGACACTCCACCAAAGAGGGGGTTTACATGAAAAACAAAAGGAGTGTATTCAACGTTAAAATCCCCTTTTTTGCTATATGTTTTATCTACCATAATTCCGCCTTCTACTGCAGCATTACAGTCTATAAATATAGGCATTTTAATTGTGCTTTCATTATAGGTTCCTTTTAATATTGCTACAGAGACACCAGCAACAAATGCTTGGGATGAAAAAGATAATTGATTTCCATTAACAGAAAGTACAAGTCCGCTAGTGTGACTAAATTTGCCACTATTGATAACTTCCCAATGTACATTCTTTTCTTCTGATAAATTTGTTTTTATAATAGCAGAGAAGTTCTGCATATCTTCAAGCTTATAAAATCTAAACTGATTTTGATAAATATCTTTCTGATATTCAATGTCGTTTCCAAAGTTATTTCCACATTTAGCCCATACCAATTTAGATTGGTTTTCCTTAATGGTTAAATTGAAAGAATAGATCATGTTAGTACCATCACCATTTGTTACACGGTATTGAATAGTATGTGATCCTACTGCTATTTTATTGTCTTGCGGGGCTATAATCTCTTTATTTTCATTAAGTGTTAATTGACCGTTTAAATTATCTAACAGCTCGAATGTGAGATCTTCAAATCCTTCTAATTGTTTTTGTTCAATTAGAATTGCTTCAGTTTGCTCTACTTCAGTATCCTCATAAAAGACCAACCCATCTACCAGAGGTTTGTAATATTTAGTGATAGTTAGATTGAGTTCTGCTAATTTTTTTCCTTCCGGCAGATAAGTATTAGCTACAAATACAGAAATTTTGAATTTGTCTCCAACATCAAATCCATGTCCTTGGGGAACAGAAATAACACCTGTAGTTTCATCAATCAGAATCTTGTCTTTTCCTTTTTCATTATCAATCTCAATCCAGTATTTGATACCGTCTGTAGAACCGACAAAAACAGGAACTGCACTTGTGAAACTGCTGCCACCTTCATCATCAGATGTGTTTGGCATTTTCCATCCCTCTTCAGTATTATATTCAGGATATTCCAAAGAGAACGGTTCCGAAGCTACTTCTACTGCTAAAATATCAGGAGCTATGCAGGGAGTGTCACCGGTTGCTGCTGTTTCTAATTTGAGCGATATAGAGTAGATTACTCCGCGTTCGAATCTTTCGCTTTTAAGAATAGAAATTTCTCCGGATGAAGATACCTCAAACATTTCTTCTGGTTTATCAAGTACCTCACCATTTACAGTAACTGTACCGATACTATATTTAGTAATGGACACATGTTCTCCGGCAGTCTTGACTTGTGCAGTAAGTAATTTGGTAATATTGTTAGGGTCACTAACAACGTTGTACATCACTAATATATGATTAGGCTCTGCTACTGTCCCTTCCGGTGCACGTGGCAAGAAAGTGACTTTTACAATATCTTTGAATGTGAAATATTGTCCGCCTACAGAGCAGGAGATTGTCAGCTTATACTCACCGACAGGAGTGTCTGCAGTACTGTTAATCGTGATTTCACCGGTTGCTGCGTCAATTACGAAACAAGTATTTTCTATTGTTTCATCATTTAAAGTAACAGCTACAATTTCGAATTCACCAGGGGTAGCTCCTTGAAAAGTGGGAGCAGGAATCTTAACGTCTGTCATAGACGGACCTATATCCGTCATATCCGGATAATAAAGTTTGAAATTTCCTCCGGCTTCGTCTGTATCATCGGAGCATGATACGAACATGCATACGGAAGTTACAAGCCATAAGATTCCCAAGAACCTTGATGCCAATGTGGGTAATGTATGTTTCATGTTTTTGAGGATTAATTATTGCTTAAATCGTATGTGTAAGAATGAGATACATTATTTACTTTTACTTCTACAGTGGTAGAAGTGGGCAATGTTGTAATCTCGTCGGTTACGAACTTCGCCTCTATTGGAGTATCCTTAACGTCTCCGTCATTATAGTAAATAACAGAAATGAAGCGGACAAGATTACCGGCCGTTTTAGGTTTATTAGTCATTGAATATCCTTTTCGTGCACTTGCTACCCCAATATTATTGGAAGTGTTGGAATTCTGAATTTTACATTGATCTTCTTTTTTGGGAAGTTCTATATTTTCAGTTTTATCAAAGAAACTGCGGATAATAATGTTACTTCCGGGGAATTCAGTGTAAGCTTTAAAAGATTCTCCTTCATTATAATTATTAATATCAACTATTGCATCAGGGCATAGGTGAAAATTCAAATTTGTATTAGCTTTAAAAGTATCTTCACCATCTGCTTCATCCACGATAACAAATAGCCTATTTTCAATGTCGTGAAATACAGAACGGCGGTATTTTAATGGAATGTTGTCGGAATTGCCACCATCATAAACTCCATCATTTTGAGTTACCACGATCTGTACTCCATCTTTTTCTGTAAATAGGAGTTGTTGTCCTTTTCTTTCTGAATCTAATAGATTTTTACTTTGTACGGTAAGTGTGTTATGCATCTTAGTTTGTGCATAAGTTGTACGACTACCGCCGCTATATGCATACACTCCGGCATCCGGGAAGAAATTATGCCCGTTGTAGTATAGGCCGAATGTACCATTGTCAGATTGGCAGTGCCATGATTTACGCGGATCGTTGTTGTTTTTCAATATCAACATCGCATCTGTTTCTTCCCAGCCACTGCGCAGTACGTAATAACCGGAAGTAGGATAGGAAGCCATAAGATAATCAGGTGCCATTCCTTTGCCACTAGCCATGTATTGGAAGTCGGTATTGTTGGGGAACATGGCAACATATTTCCGGAAATTCTTTTGCAGTACACTTTTAGACCAAGTACTGGAACGTGTATCATTAAAGTCTTCTATTGAGAAGTTAGGATAAGTTATATCCATCGTAAATTTTGCAGGCGTTTCTAATTGTGCCAGATAAGTGGGAGAAAAGAGATTCTCTTTACTATTGTCCTCTGCTGTTAAATATGCTTCATATGCATCACTGATGGCGCTGATATGGTAACTTGGGTCAAGCTCTATTTGTACGCCATCATCATTGAATTGTGCACCTATCTGTTCAGTCATTTTTGCAGCTCCTTCATTTGCCCAAATTTCTGCATTTTTAAATTCGGGCATTAGGATGCCTGCCATAGTCACCGCTTGTGCCTGAGTCAACAGGATATTACCACTTTGGTAATAATTGATGCGCATGCATTCTACATGTTTGGCAAAAGCTGCCAGGAATGTTGAAAGCCATTCAGGAGTGAAGTTTTTTGACTGAATGAAATAAGCCATGATGTCAATTTGTGAAATGACACGTTCGGCTACTTGTAGCCCTTTCCATTGATAGTCTTTATCATTCTCACTACCACCTTCAGGCGGAAATTTTGTTCCGTCTTCATAGGGATAGGTTTTCAGCCAGTCTTGATAAACAGTTTTCCAGGATTCAATGTAGCGTTCATCCTTACTTACAGCATAAGCCTTGGCTTGTGGTAACATCCATTGGTGGCGATGACGTTGATAGCGGAATTCTTGGTCGGTGACACCTTCAACTTCCAACTCCCAATTAATCAATTGTCCGTCCTTGCCTTTAAAAGAGTAGGGTGTTCCGTCTTTATCCGCAAATCCTTTCACATAGAATTTGTAGTCTAACGCATAGTCCGCTATCTTTTGGTCGGCTTCTGTGATAGTAGGATTAAACAAGTTGACATTTCGGTTTACCACATCAACTCGAGTACGATAATAGCCCAGCAATTTAACTAAAGCAGTGTATTTATCGCCTGCTTCAAAAGCTGTTTTTACCTTTTCCAATCCCGGATAGTCGAGATTGATTACATCAAAAACTTTCTCGTCAATAGTTGCATCCGGATCTGGTTCTGCCGGCATTTCCACATCAATGTTACCACCGCCTGAGAAATCAGCTTCATCATCTACGCAACTTGTTGTACAGAGACACAATGAAAACAAAAAAACAAAAAGTCCAGTGTTTTTCATAACTCTTTCTAAAATGTTACAATAATTAAAAATTCCTTGCCGCAAATATATTACATTGATTTCTAAGAGCTAATCTGTCTTGTTTATGCTTTCTTTGAAATCTGAATTTTATTATCAAATTTGTTGAATAAAATATCGTATTTGTTTAAAAAGCCTGCATGGGGTATTCTGAGAGGGGTGTTCGGATGAATAGGAACTATCCTTTCTTATGTGCATTCTATCAGTATCTTATCAGAAAAAATGTTAGCCTGTACCTCCTTCACCCTTCACAACTCTTTATTCATGCGGGATAGCGGGTGAAGCCCGGTTGTAGAGCTTCATTGGCAATGCTATACAGTTGCATCTAAAACTCCACACCTTACCACCCGAAAGTGCAGGCATTTGCTTGGCAAACCTTAGGGATTTTATCTGTTATAGCGCGGCATTTCACTCGCAAAGACGCGGTGTTTCGGACGCTAACATGCGGTGTTTTGAAAAGCAAAATTGCCTTGCGGGATAAGGCCTATCCTTTTACTTTTTTAATGTACTCCGTCGGCAAACAGCCTATATACTTCTTAAAGCAAGTTGCAAAATAAGAAGATGAATTAAATCCCACCATGCTGCTGACTTCGGTTACCGTATAACGTCCGCTTTTCAGCAGTTCGGTAGCCCTTTTGAACCGTACTTTACGGATAAAGTCGATGGCTGACTCTCCGGTGATTGCTTTCAGTTTCAAATGCAGGTTGGAGCGGCTCATATTCATCTTTTGCGCAAATTCATCGGTAGAGAACTCAAAATTATCAATGTTTTCTTCTACGATGCTTACGGCGCGTTTCAGCAACTCTTCATCCATGGCATTGAAAGTAATCTTCTCCGGTTCCACTTCCAAGGATTTGGCGTACTTTTCGAGCATGTGGCGGCGGGTACGCATCATGTTCTGTATCTTGGAAGTGAGGACGGCGATGGAGAAAGGCTTGGAGATATAATCATCCGCACCTACTTGCAGGCCTTCCAACTGGTCTTTTATGTCGGTTTTGGCAGACAGGATGATAACCGGAATGTGGCAGGTACGAATATTCTGTTTGATATTCTTACATAGCTTGATACCGTCCATTACAGGCATCATGACATCGGTGATAATAATGTCCGCCTCATGGTTCTTCAGTTTTTCCAATGCTTCTTCACCGTTTCCGGCTTCCAGTATGTTGAACAATGCAGCCAAACCGCTGCTGAGATAATGGCGAATCTCCTGATTGTCTTCCACAATAAGGATGGTTCCGCGTTTCTTGTCGCCCGTTTCTATGGCTTCATTCTCCATTTTCTCCGTATCGATGAAATACATTTCTTTGGAGTTGGTGGAGTACACCTGCTCTTCTTCCTTGGAAGTGTTGGAGCCTGCCAGCTCGGTGGCCTTATAAACGGCCAGGTCTTGCGGCAGATAGACGGAGAATGTACTTCCCTTGCCCTCTTCGCTCTCCAGTTCGATGCGTCCGTGGTGCAAATCGACCAGACGCTGTACCAGCGACAGTCCGATGCCGCTTCCTATATGCTGGCTTTCTATCTGATAGAAGCGTTCGAACACTTTACCCTGCTTATTGATAGGAATGCCGGCACCGGTGTCGCTCACTTGCAGTATCAGCCAGTTGTTTTCCTCTTTCAGGGTAACGGTGATACTCTTTCCGTTGTCCGTATATTTGAAAGCATTGGACAAAAGATTGTTGACAATCAGTTCCAGATAGTTAGGGTCGAAAAGTTCCTCTTTTTCTTCCAAATCGGAGTGGAAAGCGTAGTGTATCTCTTTGTGGCGTGCCAGCTTGTCATAATACAGGAAGTTCTCGCGTATCAGGCGATAGGCATTGCCTTTCTTTATTTTCAGCTCGAAAACTCCGAGTTCCGCCCGGCGGTAGTCCATAAGCTGGTTGACAAGATGCAGCAGGCGGTTGGCATTCCGCTGGATGTATTCCAGTTGGTTGCGGGTCCAGCGGTCGTTGATTTTACTGATGACCTCTTGAAGCGGTGCCAGGATTAAGGTAAGCGGTGTACGGAGTTCATGCGAAATGTTGATGAAGAAGCGCATCTTCATCTGGTTGATTTCTTCGCGGTGTTCCTTGTCGCGGCGTTCGATTTCAAGCTCTGCTTCCATTTTCTTGCGCATCCAGAAGAAGCGGAATACGAATGTGACAAAGCCGGCAAAAGTGGCAAGGAACAGTATGACAGCCCACCAGGTCTTGTACCACACGGGCAGAATAACGATTTCCAGTACGGTAGGCGTGGTGTTCCATTTGCCGTCGTTATTGGCAGCTTTCACCATGAAGTGATAAGTACCTTGCGGCAGGTTGGAGTAGGACACCGGATGCCTGTCCGTGAGGTAGTACCACTCTTTATCGTAACCGTCTAATTTGTAGGCGAATGTATTATGCTGTCCGGAGATGTAGTTCGATACGACAAACTCCAGGGAGAATGCTGTCTGCCAGGATTTCAGCGTGATGCTTTCCGTGTCGCTGATGTTCTTGCTCAGAATGCCGGTTTCATCGTCGGGACGGACGGTCTTGTTGAAAAGCTGTAGCTTGGTGATTACTACCGGCGGGGTATAGGGATTGTCCTGCAACAGTTCCGGACGGAATGTGGTAAGGCCGTTTATGCCTCCGAAGTACATCTCGCCATCGGAAGTGCGGTAGCAGGAAGAGGTGTTGAACTGATTGCTCTGCAATCCGTCCGCTTCGGTGAAGTTGCGGAATTTCTCCGTTTCCGGATTGAAGCATGAGATACCCCGGTTGGTACTCATCCACAGGCGGCCGTAAGAGTCTTCGAGAATGCCGTAAACCACGTTGTTGGGCAGTCCGTCGGCTTTGGTATACCGTTTAATCTGCTTGGCTTTCTCGTCGAAACAATAGAATCCTTCGCGTGTACCTATCCAGACCAAACCGTTGTTTGCCTCGTAGATGTAATTGGTAAATGCTTTCGTAGCGGTGGATTCGGGTAAAATGTCCGCTTTCTGTATGGAGGTTCCATGCTGGTTGAATACGGACACGCCTTCCTCACCACCTATCCAGAGACGCTTTTTGGAATCCCGGAATAGGGTAGTAATCTTCTGGACGTTGATTGGCGTTCCGTCATTTTCCTGAGTGATGGTGGTAAAACTCCGTTTTTCCGGGTTGAAGTGTACCAGAGCGCTTAATGTTCCTAAAAGGAAATTGTTCTCTCCGTCGGGAAGGATGGCATATACGTTCTCATTGATTAACGGGCTGTTGAGCTGGTTGAAGTTTTCCATGCGTCCGCTGTTGCGATGCAGGATGCTCAGGCCGCCGGCATGTGCGCCGATGTATACCAGTCCTCTCGGTTCGTCCACATATACGGATTTGATGTTGTTGGAGCCTAAGCCGTCTTCGCGCTGGCTTTCCTGCAATGCGTAGTGGATGAACTTCTGAGCGCCGGGGATGTAGAGGTTCAAGCCGCCGTCGTTGGTTCCTATCCAAAGGTTCTTCTGTTTGTCCTCGACGATACAGCTTGCAACATTGTCGCTCAGCGAGTTCTTGAACGGGATGTGCTCTATGTTCTTGAAGCGGTTGCGGATGGGGTGGTAATAATTCAGTCCGCCGAAATACGTTCCCAGCCACATGCCGCCTTGCGAGTCCATGAAGATACTGCGTACGGAGCGTTGCGACAGGCTGCCGCTTTCTACGGGATTGCTGCTGTAGGACATGAACGAGTCGTTTCCTTCATGGTAGATGTTGAGGTCGTTGAAAGTTCCTATCCACAAGCGGTTTTGTGAATCCAATGCCAGTGAGCGGATATAGTTGGAGCTGATGGATTGCGGGTTGGAAGGGGAATGCCTGTATGTTTTGACTTCCCGGGTCTTAGGGTTGACAAGGAGAAGGCCGGAACCTTCCGTAGCTACCCATATACGGGTAGGAGATTGCTGCAGGATGCTTTGGATTTGCTTGCTGCCTGGAATGTAAGCGAGTTTTTCGAGTGTATTCTTCGGAATGGAATAGCAGTACAGACCGTCCGACGGTGTGCCTATATAGATTTGGTCGTCATGCCTGTACAGGGCAGATGCAACCATTTTGTGCATTGCCGTGCCGAATATGTCATCTACAAAACGGGATGCGGGGATGTCGAACGTAGTCAGTCCTTCGAGCGTGCTGATAAGTAGCTGCTCCGGTGAAAGTTCCACAATGCCGTTGACTTGCAGGTGCTTGCCGTTCTTTTCGAGGAAGAAGTTCTGGAACTTGTCTTTTTCCTCGTCATAATACGACAGACCGTCGCGGGTGCCGATCCATACACGCCCCTTGCTGTCGGTCATAACAATGCGGGAGATGTCGTTGGCGATGCTGTTGGGGTCGTTTTCATCGTGCTGATATACGGTAAATGTGTATCCGTCGTACTTGTTGACACCGTCGTAGGTGGCGAACCACATATTGCCGAGCTTGTCCTGCGCTATGGAGAAGACCGTGCTTTGTGACAGACCGTCGTTAATGGATATATAAGAAAAGTTTATCTGTCCCCAAGCTTCCGGATAAGCGTTAGAGACTCCCGTTATACATAAAATAAACAGGATGGTTGTTATCTTTTTCAGGATACTCATTATTGAACCGTAAAATTTATGATGGACCAAAGATACTAATATCTTTCAGAATTTCTATATCTTGTGGAGTATTTGCACAAATATAGGGTTTTCCGAAACAAATGGGGGATAGGTGTGAGGCGCAGCTTTCGTACTTTTGCCGCATCGTTTTTAAGTTTAATATCAAATAAGGATGAAGAAAAACATTTTTGCTATCTGCATGGTGACGGCAGCGGGGGGCATGGCAACGCTGACCGCACAAACCAAAGGCGCTGAAACGTTGGTTCCCCTGACCGAACGGGTGAATGTTCAGGCAGACTCTGCACGTATCGACCAGATTATAGACGGTCGCTGGGTGGCTGTCGGTGCAAAGAAGAAACACGCGATTCAGCGGGATTTCACATGTCTGTTCAACGGCAAGCCTTCTTACCGTTTCGAACTGCGTCGGGAGGACAATACATTGGAGGGATACGGCAAGGGAGAAACCAAAGGCCGCGCCGAGCTTTCTTATTGTTATGCCACTTCGGCGGATTTTAACGGACTGCCGGCGGATGCTTACCGGAAAGCGCAAATTACGAAAACCGTATATCATCACGGAAAAGGCATTTGTCCGCAAGGGGCTTCGCGCGATTATGAGTTTTCCGTATATATCCCGTCTGATTTGGACAGCAATGTGTCCACCATTTTTGCCCAATGGCATGGCATGCCCGACCGCACGCTTGTGCAGACTCCTGAGAGTGAGGTGAAGAAGCTGACCGTTGACGAGTTCATAGAGCTGGATAAGACTACTATCTTCAAGAAGAATACCGGGTATGAAAAGGTGGTGAAGTTGGATAAGCAGGGAAATCCGGTGAAAGATAAAAAGGGAAACCCTGTTTATAAGGCAGGAAAGAAAAACGGCTGGCTGGTAGAGCAGGGCGGTTATCCGCCGCTGGCTTTCGGATTTTCCGGCGGCTGGTTCTACATCAAGGCCAATTCGGACCGCCGCTGGCTGACCGACAAAGACGACCGTTGCAATGCCAATCCGGAAAAAACTCCGATAATGAAGCCTGTTACTTCCGAATACAAGGCTTCTACGATAGCCTATAAAATGCCTTTTGCCGACTTCCCCAAAGATTGCTGGGTGACTTTCCGCATTCATATCGACTGGACCACCTACGGCAAGGAAGCCGAAACCATCGTGAAACCGGGTAAGCTGGATGTGCAGATGGAGTATGCCGACAAAAAGAAAACCGTTAAAGAGCATATCGTGAATAACGAAGAAATCCTGATAGGACGCAACGACGACGACGGCTACTACTTCAAGTTCGGCATCTATCGCGTAGGCAACAGCACAGTGCCGGTATGCTATAGGTTAGCGGTTAGGGATTAGTGATAACACTAATCCCTAACCGCTCTTTCTCTGGTAGACGAGGCAGGTGGTGAGGAAGTAAATTCCGGTTTGTATCCATAGGGCCTGATACTCGAAGGCTACTTCGTTGAGGGTGGCTCCCATGCTGTTGATACGTACATAGCCGTTGATTCCGAAAGTGGAAGGGAAGATATAGGAAAAATACCTCCAGAATTCGGGCATTGCGGCGCCTGGCCAGGAGATGCCGGAGAGGAATAACAGCGGTACGGAAGTGAACACAAACAATAACATACAGGTTTCCCGGTTGCGTATGGCAATGGATGCCGTCATTGCAAAGAAGATGCAGGCTGTCAGGTAGGGCAGGGCAAACAGAGCCAGCACACTGGGAATTGCTATCTGGTTGAGGCTGAAAAGACGCGGTACTACACATAGTATGTACACGGCTACCAGCGAGTAGACCATAAAATAACTCAATCCTTTTCCCATGACGATACGGAGTGTTCCGTTGTAATGAGGGTCGTCAGGAATCAGTTCTTTAAACCGGTTTTGCTCGCGGGCTGTTCCGGCTGCCAGACCGATACCCAACAGCAATGTCTGCTGTATAATCAGTATGAGTACGGCAGGTATCAGGAAGGCGGCAAACCCGTTGGTGGGGTTGAAGATGGCTATGTCCTCATACTCGATGGGGTAGGCTGTTATTTCATCCTGGCGGGCGGTAGTATTGCCGGCACGTTCCATTTTAATATCCGCATTCATGGCGAGCGACACGTTGGTGTTGGCAGTGAGCAATGCCTTGTAATAGAGCAGTCCGCTCATGTCGCAGAAGATGCTGACTTGCGTCTGCTTGCCCCGGACTATGTCATCGCTGAAACCGGAGGGTATGTAGATGATGCCGTATGCCTTGCGCTCTTTTAGCATGAGTCTGGCTTCTTCCATATCGGCGCAATGCGCCACGATGCTTGTTTCGGGACTGGCATCCACTTTCCTCAGATATTCCCGGCTCAGGGAACTGCGCGAGTTGTCCACCACCACGGCAGGCACTTCACGGACTGTTTCGTTGGTATAGATGAACGAGTATATCAAAGGATATGTCAACGGAACGAGTACAAAGAATATCAGCACACCCTGGTCGCGAAAGAGGTTGCGTAATTCCTGCTTCCATACATAGAACAGGTCGTATATGCCTTGTACTACTTTCTGTTTGAAGGTAATCTGTTTCATCAGGGTAGGTATTTATAGTGTATCAATGCTTCTTTCAGCCTGCGGGCCACAAGGAAAGGAAGCATCATGAAAACAAGCAGTGCCACATAGTTCATCCACGAGTAAATCATGGGATAGCCGTTCAGGGCCTGGTCTGCGTAGATAAGGAAGTAATGGCGCAGGGGAAACAGGTTTGCCAGGCCTTGCAGTACGGGATGCATCGCCATGGCGGGAAATGACAGTCCGCACATGGAGAACGACAGTACGCCCCATAGGGAAGCAAAGCTGAGTCCCAGACGCAGGGTGGGCAGAGTACCTATCATCAGTATGCCCATGCCTTGCGATGCCAGCACCAGGCAGAGCGTGGCGAGCAGCATCGGCAGTATTCCGCTGTTGCAGGGGAAATGCAGGAAACCGTACAGGTATGTGTTGTATAAGATTCCCATAAGGAAGAATACGGCTGTATGCGGCAGCAGTTTTCCGGCAAGGGATATCCAGATGGAACCGTTGCCCGTGCGCAACCATTCGCGGGCGGTACGGTCCTTGATTTCCACCCCGATGGAGTAGACGGTTATCATAAAGATAAGCAGCATCAGTACGCCCGGAGCAAAAGTGTTGCACAGGTATACGGAGTAGTTCAGCCACGGATTGTTCAGCGGATGGGTATCGATGACAATCGGTTGCAGGAATGCCATTGCCTGCTCTTCCGTTGCGCCTTTGGCGTATAGTGCGGTACGTGCGGCGGCTCCCGATGCCAGTTCGCTCATCATCTTCATGTCTTTAAAAAGCAGTGAACCGGCTATGAGCAACGTATTATTGGTGTAGAAGGATACTTTAGGCTGCCGTTGCGCCTGTGCTTTGGAGGCTGTTCCTTCGGGGATGTAGTAGAAGCCGTAAATCTCTCCTTTCTGCATGGCGATGCGTGCATCGGAAATATCGGGATAGCGGGCTACGACGGCGGTTTGCTCAAAAGCATCCAGGTTGCGCACCAATTGGCGTGAAGTGGCGGTCATGTCCCGGTCCACCACGCCGACGGGCATGTCGGTAGGCAAGCCGGAATCCATTAGCGTTGTGAAGAATATATAGCAGAACAGAGGCGCTATGACCATGCAGAACAGGTATAGCGGGCGCGAAACGAGCCGTCGCAACTCGCGTTTCATCACATTCAGCAGGGCCGTGTATTTGTTGTTCTTCTTCTCCATTATCACTCTGTCACCTTATTGTTTTACAACCTTATGCAATCTTGTCACTTATTCAATATCACGCTCATACCCGGACGCAGGCCTTCTGTCTTCTCCAGTGGAGATGCCTTGACTTCAAATGTCTTTAAGTCGAACTGTCCGGTTGTTTTGGTAGCTTTCCAGGCGGCGTATGTACCGAGGTCTTTCAGGTAGTATACTTTCAGGCGGATGTTCCTGTCGAGGGCGGGGATGAAAGCTTCAAATTCGGTTCCCATGCCCAGTCCCTGCAATAAATCCTCGCGCACGTTGAAAGTGACCCACATATCGTCCATAACGGCAATGTTCATGATGGGGGCGCCTGTGCCTACCAGTTCGCCTGTTTTGGGGAATATTTCGGAAACCTCTCCGGCGGTCTGCGCTATCAGGCAGGTTTCCCTGATGTATGATTCCACTTCGGCAACAGCGCCTTTCGCACGCTCTACCAGGGCGGCTGCGGCAGCCTTGTCCTCGCGTTCCGCGCCGTTCTTCGCCATAGTGTACTGGGCTTGTGCGGCTTTTTCAGTGGCTTGTGCGGCATCGCGCTGGGCGGTAACTTCGTCCAGCTTCTGGGCGGACATCACTCCCTGGTCGTGCAGGTTCTTTACGCGTTTGTACGATTTTTCGGCAATGGCAAGTCCTGCCCGGGCTTTTTGCCATATTTCGTAGGCTGCCTGTATCTGTTCCTGGCGGGCGCCTTTCAAGGCTTTTTCGTTTTGGGCTTGTGCGGCGGCTTCGGCAGCACGGGCCTGTTCCAGTTTTGCCTGCACATCCGGAGCTTCGAGAATGGCAAGCGTATCTCCTGCCTGCACGCTCTGTCCCTCTTTCACCCGGAACTCCAGGATACGTCCCGGTACTTTGCTCGATACGCGATACTCTGTTACTTCGGCCTGCCCTTGTATGATTTCCGGCCCTTTGCGCAGCATGAAGAAACCTACGAGGGCAACGATGGCAATTACTCCCGTCAGGGTGAGGAATGCCAGCAACATGTTACTGTTTTGTGATTTTGTATCCATTATTGTAATTTATGATTTCAGTTTTTAATTCTCGATATTCAGACTTCCCGTTGCTTTCTTCAGATAGATTTCCGTCAGCTTCACGTCTATCTGTGCATCTATCTTTTCCGATTGGGCGGACAACCAGGCGGTGTGGGCTTCCAATACATTGCTTGCCGGGATAACCCCTTCCTCGAATCCGAGAGTGGCATAGCGCAGGTTCTCATCAGCCTTTTCCAGGTTCTTCTCCGCCATGATAAGTTTCTTGGCCGCTTCGTTTACCTTGAAAACCGATTGGCTGACCTGCAGTTCTATCTTTTCTTTGGCATCGTCCAGTTGGTACCGGCTGATGCGTGCTTCGGACTTGGCGGCTTTTACCTTGTAGATGCCTTCTCCCCAGTGCCAGACAGGTATGCTGACCATGACGCCTACGTTCCACATGCCCTTGAACTTGTTTTCGAAGCTGTTGAATACGGACGGATTGGTTGCCATATAGTTTCCGATAAGCGCTACGGACGGCAGGAATTCCGAACGGGTCACGTTCACCTTCTGCTTATAGATTTGTGCGGCGAGTTCCAGGCTGCGCACTTCCGGCCGTGTGGCATATACACTATTCATGTCGATGCTGCCGCTGTCGGCCGGGGTGGGGAGCAGGTCGTCTTCCTGCTCGTCTGCCAGAGTGACGGGAGTGGAAAGGTCTAATCCGCATAGTTGGCATAGCAACATTCTGGAAAGGCTCAAACCGTCGTTTACTTTTGTCAGTGTCATTTCGGCTTCGTTCACTTTGACTTTTACCGATAGTCCGTCCGCTTTGGTCGCCACTCCTTCGGCAATCATCTTGTCTATGTCGCTTTCCAGTTTTTGCAGGAGTTCGAGATAGCCTTCCGCCAGTTTCTTCTTGTTGGCGAGAGACACCACTTGCCAGTATGCCTGGTCGGTACTCAGAATTACTTCCTGCATTCCGCTGTTGTGCTGCTGGCGTGCCAGTTCTTCGGCATATCTGGTTATTTTGTTGTAGGCGCGTATCTTACCGCCCATATAGAGGGGCTGGGTCAGTGTCAGCGCTCCGGCATACATATTGCGTGTGTCGGTGCGGAAAGCATCTACGAGCGATTGTCCCAATCCGTTGAGCGGGGTGGCAATGTCTATATTGCCCAATGATTGCACAAGTGCCATGAATTGCGGGTTCTGTGCCAGTTGCGGGTATTGGGTCATCATTCCCTGGATTCCGTTTTGCAGCGCGCCGCTTACCTGCGTTCCTACACTGCCGAGCGCACTTTTCTGTGCATCGTTCAACAAGGAAAACTCTTTCTGGTTGCGCATATATCCGCCGGTAGCGGAAATCTTGGGCAGATAGTTTGTAAATGCTTCTTTTTTACGGTAGTGCGCCGCATTGATTTTCTCGCGGCTTATCAGCAGCTCCTTATTGTTGGCTACGGCCAGTGCACGGCAACTATCCAGGCTTAGGATGCCCTGCGCGCTCGTTGGCAGCATCAGGCAGGTCAAGTAGATGAAACAGAAGAACTTTTTCATTGTATCTATACATTGTAAATGTTGTGGGAATATTGTTTTATGAAGCAACAATAATTGCATAAACAACGATGCAAATGTATAGGGTTTCAATGATATTACAAAATAAATTGCGGATTTTTTGATTTAAGGGAAGGGGAAGAAACAGAAAACAATCTTTTTTCATTGAAAAGAACAAAAGAACAAATTTTAGTTTTGACACACCTCAAATTTGTTCTTTTGTTCTTCTGTCCGAATCAATTCGAATCATTCGAATCAATCCAGATTGAACGACTGTGAACCGATAAGCGTTCCGTCCGAGAATATGTCTACACGGTAGCTTCCTGCGTACAGGAACTCTTCGACATCCCAATACACCGTTACGTTCTGTTCCTCGCCGTTATATTCTATATATTTCTTGATGGAATATACCAGTTCGCGGTTTTCATAGGGGAATGTATTGGAATCGCTTTTGCTCAATACGTCGTTGTCCGGTTTGGTGATACGGACGTAGAGGGTGCGTTCGCCTGTTTCGGCAGTTATGTTCTTGACAATTGTAAAGTTGATTTTCAGCTTGACGACGTCTTTTACCTTTTTGGCTTTCTTGCCACGCTTGTTAGCGGCAAAGATGTTGATGTTCGTTGCATCGAGCTGGGCGGCAAGCGTCACTTTCTTATTCAGGTTTTTCTTTTCTTCGGCAAGGCTGCTGATTTGCTGCGAAGCGACGTTGTATTTGCGGGTAACGTCGGCTATCACCTCTTTCTGATGGGTAGTGAGGCGGCTCAGGGAGTCTATCTGGTTGATATAGCCTATCATTACTTTACGCAGGGTTGCCAGTTCTTTCTTCAATCGGCGTATTTCGGTGGCATTGGTACTTTTTACGGTACGGAGCTCTTCCAGCAAACGCTGCGTTTTCAGTTGTTCCTGCTCCAGAAGGACGGAAAGGGAGTCGTTGGATACGGTGAGCTTCAATTCATCGTACTGCTTGGCGAAGTCGGTGTACTGGTTTTCCAGGTCTTCCTTTTCCAGGTTGAATTCCTGCACCAACTCGTTGTTGGCGCGTTTTTCTGAAATCAGCAATACGGTAACACCTATTAATAATAGTATCAGAATGCTTCCGACAACAACCTGAAGCGTATTTTTCTTGTTGGCCATTTTGATAGTGTTTAGTGGTTAATGATTGGTGATTGACAGACGGATGCTTCCCTCTATAATCGTAAATCGCCGCAAAAATAATCATTAATCACCAATCACTGATCACTAACCCCAATCAAATTCTTCATTTAACTAAAATTATTACGGAAATATTTCTTTAATCAGGAATGTCGTTGTATTTTTGTAGCAACTTTATAGAACACTAATAAACAAAAACTTTAGAAATTATGTCAAAAGTAACCGTAGTAGGTGCAGGTAACGTAGGTGCTACATGCGCTAATGTGTTAGCCTTTAATGAAGTGGCTGACGAAGTGGTAATGCTGGATGTTAAAGAAGGCGTTTCAGAGGGTAAAGCAATGGATATGATGCAGACTGCTCAACTGTTGGGCTTCGATACCACTGTTGTAGGTTGTACCAACGATTATGAGAAGACTGCTAACTCCGATGTTGTGGTAATCACTTCCGGTATTCCCCGTAAGCCGGGTATGACCCGCGAAGAGTTGATTGGTGTGAATGCAGGCATCGTTAAGTCGGTTGCGCAGAACATTCTGAAATATTCTCCCAACGCTATCCTCGTGGTTATCTCCAACCCGATGGACACTATGACTTATCTGTCTTTGAAATCTCTGGGTATCCCCAAGAACCGTATCATCGGTATGGGCGGCGCTTTGGACAGCTCTCGTTTCAAATACTTCCTGTCTCAGGCTTTGGGCTGCAATGCCAACGAAGTAGAAGGTATGGTTATCGGCGGTCACGGTGATACTACCATGATTCCTCTGGCTCGTCTGTCTACATACAAAGGCCAGCCGGTAAGCACGCTGTTGAGTGCGGAAAAACTGGATGAAGTAGTTGCTTCCACTATGGTAGGCGGCGCTACGCTGACTAAGTTGCTGGGTACTTCTGCATGGTATGCTCCGGGTGCGGCAGGTGCTTATGTGGTTGAATCCATCATCCACAACCAGAAGAAGATGATTCCTTGCTCGGTATATCTGGAAGGTGAATACGGCGAATCGGATATCTGCATCGGTGTTCCCGTTATCCTTGGCAAGAACGGTATCGAAAAGATTGTTGAACTGGAACTGAACGCTGACGAAAAAGCTAAATTCGCTGCCAGCGCCGCTGCCGTTCACAAGACAAATGCTGCTCTGAAAGAAGTAGGCGCTCTCTAATCGGGAGACGACCTGGAATATAATAAGTAAAGCCTCGCTGACTTTTGCCGGAAAGGGAAAGTCGCGGGGCTTTTGCGTTTTTACTATCTTTGGACATACCCTCGTGGGAGTTATCTCACATCTGCTCCCCACATCATCTTATTTCGCAACGTATCGAAAAAGATGTGATTGAATCGTTTCACTACCTTTATGGAATAGTCCGCACGTGAAATAGTGAGCCGCGTAGTCTCCTTGCACGATTCGCTCCGTCCGTCGACGGCTACGAGGAAGTTGTGGCTACGGCTTTCCACATCGAGCGTGATTTCCCAGTCGTCGCAGATAACAATGGGACGTACATTCAGGCTGTGAGGGGCAACAGGGGTGATGGCGATGGTCTTGCTGTGAGGCACGATGACCGGGCCGCCCACACTTAGCGAATAGGCGGTGGAACCGGTAGGGGTGGCAATGACCAGTCCGTCGGCCTGATAAGTGGTGAGGTGTGCTCCGTTGATGGCGGTATGGATGCTTATCATGGACGAACTGTCACGTTTCAGTACGGCTATTTCATTGAGGGCGTACGGATATTCCATCAGTTTTTCATCATCGCACTTCAACTGCAATACGCTGCGTTCCTCTACTTTATAGTGGTTGTTGTAGATTTCGTCAATCGTTTCTTCCATTTCTTCGGGCGATATGTCGGCCAGAAAGCCGAGGCGTCCCGTATTGATGCCCAGAATAGGAATGTTTTTCTTGCCTACACGGCTGGCGGCTTTCAAAAACGTGCCGTCACCGCCGATGCTGATAACCATATCGGCGCGGAAGTCGTCACCGTCGAACAATTCGGCGGGCGGAATGTTGAGGTGTAGGTCGGAAGTCAGGAAATTATAGAACTCGCGGCAGACACAGAGTTGTGCCTGATGCTGAGCCAGCAGGCGGAAAAGATTTTCGGCATGCGATGACTTTTTCGCCTGGTAGGTATTTCCGAATATGGCAAATTTCATAATTGTTTTCTGTTTTTGTAAGATGCAAAAATAGTTTTTTTCTCAGAATGCTGCCAACATATTGCTATTATTTGTACTTTTGCCCCAAACTATAAGCCGAATTATGACTAGATTAAGTGTAAATATTAATAAAGTAGCGACATTGCGTAACGCACGTGGAGGAAATGTGCCTAATGTTGTAAAAGTGGCGTTGGATTGCGAGAGTTTTGGAGCCGACGGTATAACGGTGCATCCGCGTCCCGATGAAAGACATATCCGTAAGAGCGATGTTTACGACCTGCGTCCGTTGTTGCGCACGGAGTTTAATATAGAGGGATATCCCGCACCCGAATTTATCGACTTGGTGCTGAAAGTGAAACCGCATCAGGTAACGTTGGTTCCGGATAGCCCCACTCAGTTGACTTCCAACTCCGGCTGGGACACGAAAGCCAATCTGGAGTTTCTGACCGAAGTGCTGGAAGCGTTCAATACCGCCGGTATCCGTACGTCGGTATTCGTGTCTACCGATGCAGAGATGATAGAGTATGCCGCCAAAGCCGGTGCCGACCGGGTGGAACTCTATACCGAGCCCTATGCTACGGCATTCCCTAAAAATCCGGAAGCTGCGGTAGCTCCTTTTGTGGAAGCAGCCAGAACGGCGCGCAGCCTGGGACTGGGACTGAATGCAGGCCATGACCTGAGTCTGGAAAATCTGAATTATTTTTATAAAAACATACCCTGGCTGGATGAGGTCTCTATCGGTCATGCGCTGATTAGCGATGCTTTGTATCTGGGATTGGAACGTACCATTCAGGAATATAAAAACTGTCTCCGCTGATGAATCTTATGTTGTTATTGGCCCAAGTGGCTCCGGCGTTGGCCGATTCTGTTGCCGGCGCCAATCCGGTACTTACTCCCATTGCCGCTCCCGATGAAATGAACCTGTGGAGCATGGCTGTCAAGGGTGGTTGGATTATGGTAGTGCTCGGAGTACTCTCCGTAGTGTGCTTCTATATTCTGTTCGAGCGCAATTACGTTATCCGTAAGGCGGGCAAGGAAGACCCTATGTTTATGGATAAGATCAAGGATTATATTCTGGGTGGTGAGATTAAGGCCGCCATTGCCTATTGCCGCAGTGTGGATACGCCTTCGGCACGGATGATAGAGAAAGGTATCAGCCGGTTGGGACGCCCGGTGAATGATGTGCAGGCAGCCATAGAGAATGTCGGCAACATCGAAGTGGCGAAACTGGAAAAGGGGCTGACCATCATGGCTACAATATCGGGCGGCGCTCCGATGATTGGTTTCCTGGGTACGGTGACCGGTATGGTGCGTGCTTTCTTTGAAATGGCGAATGCCGGTAACAATATCGACATCACCCTGCTTTCCGGCGGTATATACGAGGCCATGATTACTACGGTAGGCGGTTTGATTGTGGGCATCATCGCCATGTTCGCCTACAATTACCTGGTGACGCTGGTGGACGGTGTGGTAAATAAAATGGAAGCCAAGACAATGGCTTTCATGGATTTGCTGAACGAGCCTGCCAAATAAATCATAATTCATAAATCAGAAACAACGACCGTGTTACAACGTAGAGCAAAAATATCACCCAATTTCAGTATGGCGTCCATGACGGATGTTATATTCCTGCTGTTGATTTTCTTTATGATTACTTCTACGGTAGTATCACCGAATGCAATCAAGGTATTGCTTCCGCAGGGAAAACAGCAGACATCCGCCAAGCCGCTGACAAGGGTTATCATTGATAAGGACTTGAACTACTACGCCGCTTTCGGTAATGATAAGGAACAGGCGCTGGCTTTGGACGAGCTGACTCCTTTTCTGCAATCGTGCGCAGCAAAAGAGCCCGAAATGTATGTGGCATTGTATGCCGATGAGTCCGTCCCCTATCGGGAAATTGTGAAGGTGCTGAATATCGCTAATGAGAATCATTTCAAGATGGTGCTGGCTACACGCCCGCCTGAGAATAAGTAAACGGTGTTAACCGTAAATAGCTAAATCGTAAATCGGAACGGTGAATCGGAAGAAGAAAGGAAAATATATAGGATTGGCAGGTGCGCTGTTGGTGCACATTGTTGTCATTGCCCTTTTGATACTGGTGGGATTTACCTTGCCCGAACAGTCGGAGGAAGGCGGTGTGCCCGTGATGATGGGAGAAATGCCCGATGCGTGGGGGGCTGCCGACCCTTCTTTGGTTGAAGTGGAGACGATGCCGGAAGAGACCGCTCCGGAAATGCCGGAAGAGGCGGATCAGGAGATGCTGACGCAGGAAGATGAAGAAACCGTTGCCATAAAGCCTAAGGCGGAAGAAAAGAAGAAAGAGGTGAAGAAACCCGAAAAGAGCGCTGCCGAGAAAGCCGAAGAGGCGCGTAAGCTGGCTGCGGAAAAAGCGGAGCGTGAACGGAAGGCAGCCGAAGAAGCTGCCCGCAAACGTGTAGCGGGAGCTTTCGGCAAAGGTGCGCAAATGGGCAGCAAGGGTGCTACGGAAGGAACCGGTGTGCAGGGAAGTCCTACGGGAAACTCTTCGGAAGGGGCAACTGCCGGGACCGGCGGATACGGGACCTTTAACCTTGGCGGACGCTCCATAGGCGAGGGCGGATTGCCGCGTCCCGTATATAATGTGCAGGATGAGGGAAAAGTGGTGGTTACCATTACCGTAAATCCAGCCGGGCAGGTTATCGGCACCAGCATCAACCGCCAGACGAATACCGTAAACCCCGCCTTGCGGAAAGCTGCCGAAGACGCGGCGAAGAAAGCGAGGTTCAATACGGTAAGCGGATTGAGTAACCAGACGGGGACGATTACATATTATTTTAATCTAAAATAAGAGGAGAAACTATTATGGGTACAGTTTATGTGTTTTTTGCAGACGGTTTTGAAGAAATAGAGGCTTTCACTTCGGTCGATGTAATGAGACGTGCGGGGTTGAATGTGGAAATGATTACGGTTACTCCTGACGAGATTGTGAAGGGCGCTCATGGCGTACCGGTGCTTTGTGACAAGAATATCGTGAACTGTGACTTTTTCGACGCTGATTTGATATTGCTTCCAGGCGGCATGCCGGGCGCGGCCACTTTGGAGAAGTGCGATGACTTACGCAGACTGATTTTACGCTTTGCCGAAGAAAACAAACCGATTGCAGCCATTTGCGCCGCTCCTATGGTGCTTGGCAAACTGGGACTGTTGAAAGGTAAGAAAGCTACTTGCTATCCGGGGTTTGAACAATATCTGGAGGGTGCCGACTGCACCGGAGCGATGGTGGAAAAAGACGGCAATGTCATTACAGGAAAAGGTCCGGGCGCTGCCATGGAGTTTGCTTTGGCGGTGGTGGAATTGCTGCAGGGCAAGGATAAAGTTGCCGAATTGAAAGAGGCGATGATTGTCTGATTGTAAATTATGAAGAGGCTGTGTGAATCCAATGAAGTATGTTCTGATTGTAGCCGGCGGTAAAGGTTTGCGCATGGGATGCGAACTTCCCAAACAATTTCTTCCGATAGGGGGAAAGCCTGTATTGATGCGTACCATAGAGGCCTTTTATGCGTATAGCCCGGAGATACGGATAATATTGGTGCTTCCATGCAACCAGCAGGCTTACTGGAATGAGTTGTGCCGGAAACATGGTTTTTCAATCCCTCATCAAATCGCAGACGGCGGAGAAACACGCTTCCATTCGGTGAAGAACGGACTGGCATTTGTTACAACACCGGGCTTGGTCGGAGTGCATGACGGGGTACGCCCTTTTGTGGCTCAGGAGGTTATAGCCCGTTGTTACTCCCTGGCTGCCGGGAAGCAGGCGGTGATTCCTGTGACGGATGTGGTGGAGACGGTGCGTCATTTGGTTGGCGAAGGAAGTGAAACTGTCAGCCGCGACGCATACAAGCTGGTACAGACTCCGCAGGTGTTTGATGCGGATTTGCTGAAACAGGCTTATGAGCAGCCTTATACTTCGCATTTTACGGATGATGCCTCGGTGGTCGAGGCATTGGGCAAGCCCGTTTATCTGACGGAAGGTAACCGGGAAAACATAAAGATAACCACTCCCTTTGATTTGAAAATAGCTGCCGCCCTTTTGGACTCATGTTCGATTTAACTACGCGTGACATAAAATATCTGTCGGGCGTCGGGCCGCAGCGTGCTTCGGTGCTCAATAAGGAATTGGGCATCTTTTCCTTCCATGATTTATTGTATTATTTTCCTTATAAATACGTAGACCGCAGCCGCATCTATCGCATCCGTGAAATAGACGGTGCGATGCCTTATATCCAGTTGAAAGGCGAAATCTTAGGCTTTGAAACGGCGGGTGAAGGACGGCAACGGCGGCTGATAGCTCACTTCTCGGACGGTACGGGGATAGTCGACCTGATTTGGTTTCAAGGCATCAAATATCTGATAGGAAAGTACAAGGTTCATCAGGAATATATCGTATTCGGCAAGCCTACGGTGTTTAACGGCAGGATAAACATTGCGCATCCGGACATAGACCCGGCTTCCGAACTGAAGCTCTCTGCCATGGGGTTGCAGCCCTATTACAATACGACGGAGAAGATGAAGCGAAGCTCGCTCAACTCGCACTCCATCGAGAAGATGATGAAAAGCCTCGTCGGGCAGTTGAACGAACCTCTGCCCGAAACGCTTTCTCCCGCCCTGCTGGCAGAGCACCATCTGATGCCGCTGACGGATGCTTTGATGAATATCCATTTTCCGTCCGGTCCGGATGTGCTGCGAAAAGCGGAGTACCGCCTGAAATTCGAGGAACTGTTCTATGTACAGTTGAACATACTGCGTTATGCCAAAGACAGGCAGCGCAAATACCGGGGGTATGTTTTTGAGAAAGTGGGGGATATATTCAACGGCTTTTATTCCCGCAATCTTCCTTTTGAGTTGACGAACGCCCAGAAACGCGTGTTGAAGGAGATACGCCGGGACTTGGGTGCGGGCAGGCAGATGAACCGTCTTTTGCAGGGAGATGTGGGGAGCGGAAAGACATTGGTGGCGTTGATGAGTATGCTGATTGCGCTTGATAACGGTTATCAGGCATGTATGATGGCGCCTACCGAAATATTGGCAAACCAACATTACGAAACGATTCGCGAACTATTGTACGGAATGGATGTACGGGTTGAACTGTTGACCGGTTCAGTCAAAGGCAAACGGAGGGAAGCCATTCTTTCCGGCCTGCTAACAGGAGATGTACAGATACTTATCGGTACGCACGCCGTCATTGAAGATACCGTGAACTTTGCATCATTGGGACTGGTTGTCATCGACGAGCAGCACCGTTTCGGCGTAGCCCAGCGTGCCCGTTTGTGGACAAAAAGCGTACAGCCGCCTCATATTTTGGTCATGACCGCGACTCCCATACCGCGGACTCTGGCAATGACGCTTTATGGCGATCTGGATGTATCGGTCATTGATGAGCTTCCGCCGGGAAGAAAGCCGATTGCCACCATTCATCAGTTCGACAGCCATCGCGTAAGCCTGTATCGTTCCGTGCGCAAACAGATTGACGAAGGACGTCAGGTCTATATCGTTTATCCTTTAATCAAGGAGAGCGAAAAGATTGACCTCAAGAACCTGGAAGAAGGCTATCTGCATATCTGTGAGGAGTTTCCCGATTGTAGGGTTTGCAAGGTGCACGGGAAAATGAAACCTGCCGAAAAGGATGCGCAAATGCAGTTGTTCGTTTCCGGCGAGGCGCAGATAATGGTTGCCACCACGGTTATTGAAGTCGGTGTGAATGTACCTAACGCTTCCGTGATGATAATAGAGAATGCCGAACGTTTCGGACTTTCCCAGCTTCATCAGCTCCGTGGTCGTGTAGGACGCGGAGCCGACCAGTCTTATTGTATTCTGGTGACCGGTTATAAATTGGCGGAAGATACCCGGAAACGTCTGGAGATTATGGTACGCACGAACGATGGTTTCGAGATAGCCGAAGCTGATTTGAAACTTCGCGGGCCGGGTGATTTGGAAGGAACCCAGCAGAGCGGCATTGCTTTTGATTTGAAAATAGCGGATATAGCCCGCGACGGACAACTTCTGCAATATGTCCGTGAAGTAGCCCAGACCATTGTCGATAAGGATCCGAATGCTTCCCTTCCTGAAAATGAAATATTGTGGCGACAGTTGAAAGCCTTGCGAAAGACAAACGTTAATTGGGCGGCCATAAGCTGAAAAACGGTTAAACATACGCTTTATTTGTACGTTTATGTTGTTAAACATGTTTGTGGTGTAATTGGCTTGTTGTTAGTTATTTATTAGCTGTTATTCGTGGCTTTTACTTTTGTGGCTTCAAAAAAATAGTTAACGACACAAACGCCTTTTCAGAGAGAAATGTTACCTTTGGAAGAATTTTTGAAAATAATCTGGATATTCGCGTAAAACAGGGTGCGGTTGATTCACCGGATATGCTCTGCGGATATCGAAATGAATGACGAAACGGAATGAATTTTAATTGGATTAGAACGGCTTTATTAGCAGCAACGGCAATGGTCAGCCTGAACTCTTTCTCGCAGGACCTGATTGCCCGCCAAGCTCCCATTGACAGAAAACTTAAAAGCGTAGATTCATTGGCTTTGCAGAAACAAATCCGTGCGGAACAGTCTTTGTATCCGGGGTTGGATTTGTATCCGAGCTGGAACAATGAATTTGTGCAGGCTTATGGCAATGCTATCGTGCCGGAAAGTTATACTTTTGATTTGAAAGGCTTTTGCATGCCTACTGAACATACCCGTATCACTGACGTATTCGGCTATCGCCCTCGCAGAAGAAGAGCGCATTACGGTTTGGATATTAAAGTATATGTAGGCGATACAATTCGTGCCGCGTTTGACGGTAAGGTACGTATCGTTAAGAATCAGGGCCGTCGCGGATATGGTAAATATGTCGTTATCCGTCATGATAACGGTTTGGAAACGGTCTATGGGCATTTGTCCAAGCAATTGGTTGATATAAACCAGTTGGTAAAGGCCGGTGAACCTATTGCACTGGGCGGTAATACCGGACGTTCTACCGGCTCTCACCTCCACTTTGAAACCCGTTTCCTGGGAATTCCTATTAACCCTGCATTGATGTTCGATTTTGAAAAGCAGGATATTGTTGCCGATTCTTATACGTTCCGTAAGACCAAAGGCACTTCCGGTACGGCTCGCAGTATGGCATCGGGTGAAGGTCTGTTCTATAAAGTGAAGAAAGGCGATACCTTATCCAAGATTGCATCCCGTCAGGGTACAAGCATCGACAAGCTTTGTAAGCTGAACCGCATTACCCGGAGAACGATTCTCCGCCCGGGACAGGTATTGCGTTGCTCATAAAACGGAAATACTCTCTAAACGTAAACAATCTCTATAGGAGAGGGCACTTTAATATAATTTAGAGTGCCCTCTTTTCTTTTCTCTTTAATTATTCCTAAATTTGCAGCCTATTTGTAAGGATATGAAAGATACCAAGCAACAATTTGAGCATGTCATCGCCATTTGCCGTGACCTGTTCTCCAAGAAACTTCATGATTACGGTCCTGCATGGCGCATTCTTCGTCCGGCTTCCGTAACCGACCAGATATTCATTAAGGCCAATCGTATTCGGAGCATTGAGACTAAAGGCGTGACTTTGGTGGACGAAGGTATCCGTTCGGAGTTCATTGCGATTGTCAACTACGGTATTATCGGTTTGATACAACTGGAGTTGGGATATGCCGAATCTGCGGATATGACGAACGAAGAGGCAATGGTCCTGTATGATAAATATGCGAAAGAGTCGCTGGAATTGATGCTTGCCAAGAACCACGATTACGATGAGGCTTGGCGCAGTATGCGTATCAGTTCGTATACGGACTTGATATTGATGAAGATATACCGTACAAAGCAAATTGAAAGTCTGTCCGGCCAGACACTGGTTTCGGAAGGTGTCGATGCCAACTATATGGACATGATTAATTATTCCGTATTTGGTTTGATAAAGATAGAGTTTGGAGACTGAGAAAAAACATATTATAAAGCTCGTCTGGGTAAATACCTGCCGTTTTTTGCTGGCAACGTTGTTTATCTTCTCCGGATTTGTGAAGGCTGTCGATCCGCTCGGTTCATTTTATAAGATTCAGGATTATCTGGCGGCATTCGGCATAATTTCATGGTTTCCTACATACCTGCCGTTACTTTTTGCCATCATTCTGTCATCTGCAGAGTTCTGTGTAGGAGTTTTCCTCTTTTTCGGTGTACGCCGGAAGATTGCGTCGACCTTGGCGCTTCTCCTGATGAGCGTAATGACTCCGTTGACCTTGTATCTTGCTTTGGCAAATCCCGTATCCGATTGCGGATGCTTTGGCGATGCCTGGGTGTTGACGAACTGGCAGACATTCGGGAAGAACATCGTATTGCTGATTGCGGCGATAGCGGTATTCCGGGAGCGGAAACTCATGTTCCGCTTCGTTACGCTGAAGATAGAATGGATGGTGTCCTTATACACGCTTTTGTTTGTCTTTGCACTTTCTTTTTATTGCTTGGAATATCTGCCGGTACTGGATTTCCGCCCTTATAAGATCGGAGCGGATATAAAGGCGGGTATGGAGATTCCCGAAGGTGCGAAACCGAGTGTATTCGAGAGCCGCTTTGTATTGGAGAAAGACGGCAGGCAACAGGAGTTTACATTGGATAATTATCCGGACAGCACATGGACTTTTGTTGAAACGCGTACCGTTTTGAAAGAAAAAGGCTATGAACCACCCATTCATGACTTCTCCATGATAAGCCTGGGCACGGGTGAAGATATAACCGACAGTGTACTGACCGACAAAGGATATACCTTTTTATTGGTAGCCCACCGGATAGAGGAAGCGGACGATAGCAATATCGACCTTATCAATGAGATCTATGATTACAGTGTGGAGCACGGCTACGGTTTTTATGCGCTGACTTCCTCACCGGATGAAGAAATTGAGATGTGGCGTGAAAGAACCGGTGCGGAATACCCGTTCTGCCAGATGGATGATATTACCCTGAAAACGATTATCCGTTCCAATCCCGGCCTGCTGCTGATAAAAGACGGTACAATCCTGAATAAATGGAGCGATAACCAACTTCCCGATGAATATGTACTGAACGATAGTCTGGATAAATTAGAGTTGGGACAGCAGAAACAGGAAAATAAATTGCACACCATTGGCTACGTATTATTGTGGTTTATCGTACCTTTGACGCTGGTTGTCGGCATTGATATTCTGATAATCAAGCGGAGAGAAAGAAAAAGCAGGGAGCGGCAAGCCGCCCAATCCTCGGATAATCGGGAGAATGACAAATTGTAAATCTTTGAATAGCAGATATATTAACCCTTTTAATAATTAAAACAAAATGAGAAAAAACATTGTTGCAGGAAACTGGAAAATGAACAAAACCCTTCAGGAGGGTATTGCTCTTGCAAAAGAACTGAATGAAGCGTTGGCTAACGAAAAGCCTAATTGCGATGTAATCATCTGTACTCCGTTTATTCACCTGGCATCTGTTACTCCGCTGGTAGATGCTGCCAAAATCGGTGTAGGTGCAGAAAACTGTGCAGATAAGGAATCTGGTGCATATACAGGTGAGGTATCAGCCGCTATGGTTGCTTCTACCGGTGCCAAGTATGTAATCCTCGGTCACTCGGAACGTCGTGCTTACTACGGTGAAACAGTGGAAATCCTGGAAGAAAAAGTAAAATTGGCTTTGGCCAACGGTCTGACTCCGATTTTCTGTATCGGTGAAGTGCTGGAAGAACGTGAAGCTAACAAGCAGAATGAAGTGGTTGCCGCTCAGTTGGCATCTGTATTCTCTCTGTCTGCCGAAGATTTCTCCAAGATTATCCTGGCTTACGAACCGGTTTGGGCCATCGGTACAGGTAAGACTGCTACTCCGGCACAGGCACAGGAAATCCATGCTTTCATCCGTTCTGCCGTTGCCGAGAAGTATGGCAAGGAAATTGCTGAAAACTGCTCTATCCTTTACGGTGGTAGCTGCAAGCCTTCCAATGCAAAGGAACTGTTTGCAAATCCTGATGTAGACGGTGGTCTGATTGGTGGTGCTGCTTTGAAGGTTGCTGACTTCAAGGGTATCATCGACGCTTTTAATTAATAACAGAGAGCCGGAAGTTGCCGTATCCAAAGGAAGGCCAACTTCCGACTCTTCATGTTTAAAGCTTGTTTTTAAAACTGTATAAAACACTCTTTTATGAAGAAACTCGGTTTGCTTTTAATTGCATGTTTTGCCTTTGCCGCTATATCTGTGGCGCAGAATAACATCGTAAAGAGTCTGGAACGTAATGTGCCGGGGCAGGGTAAAGTGTCCATTCATCAGGATGCCCGTATCGGGGCACTGATAGGTTCGGAGTATATCCCTACCGGTTCGGACGACCGGAAAGTGATTAAAAGTTCGGGCTATCGCGTACAGGTATATGCCGGAAATAACACCCGTCAGGCCAAGAATGAAGCCTATTCGGTGGCTTCCAATATAAAAGAGCGTTTTCCTGACCTTCCCGTTTATACATCTTTCAACCCGCCCCGCTGGTTGTGCCGTGCAGGCGACTTCCGCAGCATTGAGGAAGCGGATGCCATGATGCGCCAACTGCGTGCCACCGGTGCTTTCAAGGAAGTGTCTATCGTGAAAGATCAGATAAATATCCCCCTTTAATTCATAACTCATAATTATCCCCCTCACTTTCTCATGTTAGGAAAAGAAGAAATCGTATCTCCTTCATTGGACGAACTGAAAGAACATTATCATCATATATTGACTTTGTTAGGTGAAGACCCTGAGCGTGAAGGGTTGCTGAAAACACCGGAACGGGTAGCCAAAGCCATGCTGGCACTGACTAAGGGGTACTCTATGGACCCGCACGAAGTACTCCGCTCCGCCAAGTTCAAGGAAGATTATAATCAGATGGTGATTGTGAAAGACATTGATTTCTTTTCTCTCTGTGAACACCATATGCTGCCTTTCTACGGCAAGGCGCACGTGGCTTATATTCCCAACGGCTACATTACAGGTTTGAGCAAGATTGCCCGTGTGGTGGATATTTTCTCTCACCGCTTGCAAGTACAGGAACGTATGACGCTCCAAATAAAGGAGTGTATTCAGGAAACGTTGAATCCTTTAGGCGTGATGGTCGTGGTAGAGGCGAAACACATGTGCATGCAGATGCGCGGCGTGGAGAAGCAGAATTCAATAACCACCACTTCCGACTTTACGGGGGCTTTCAATCAGGCCAAGACGCGTGAAGAGTTTATGAACCTCATCCGCCACACTTCTTAATGTCAGGGGAGCACCACCCGGTCTCCCAACCGTTTTGCCATAATACTCTGCACTTCGCGCATTTCGCTGTAGCGTTTCATGATGGCGTTGCATTTCTCTTCGTCGTTGGCGATGGCAGGGTCTTGCAGGGCAGACATCATGTGCTTTAGCTCTTCGCTGACAATGGCATACTTGAAGTTTATCATTAATGCCGGAACCAGCTCGTAAAGACGTTCTTCATCGGTTACTATCTTCTGGCTTTTTGAATGGTATTTGCTCAGCTGGTAACGGTTGCTGATAAGTTCCACGCTCAGTTTGCTGATGGCAGGGTCCGGATAAGCCAGAAAATAACGTTCGGCTGTAAATCCGGCGTCATGGATATGCGCGGCGGCTTCGGTCAGTATTTGGCGGTGCAGCGGGTTGTGGAATGACAACTCATCTTGCTTCAGGTCGCTGACGACATATTCAATTACGCTCACCGGTATTTCCTGCCCTTCTTCATTGGTTACATTGCACATCACTTTTTCGCCATAGCGCACAATCATTTGAAGAATCAGCCGTTCGTATTTATAGAATTCCTGTCCTTCTTTCCCTTCTTGCGGAATAAAGGATATATAGCTGTCTTCCGGCGGGAACGGTGCATCCGCATTGTGCCCGGGAGCTTCTCCGGCGGCAGTTGGGGTTGCGTCTGCCGTTGTCGGGGCAGCGGGAGTCGAACTTTCGGCGCCTGTTACATTCTGTGTGCTTTCTGCCTGTCTGCCGGCGTTTCTACGTTCCCGTTCTGCCTGTTCGGCACGCTTTTCAGCCTGCATCTCACGCCGTTTGGCAACTTCGGAAACCAACAGTTTGTCTTCCACCCGCAATAGCTGGGCGCATTCTTTGATGTACACATCGCGCACAATCGCTTCGGGGATGACCGAGATGCTTTGTACAAGATTACCGATTAGTTCGGCACGTTTAATCGGGTCTTTGCCTGCATCTTCCAGCAGCAGGTTGGTTTTGAAACGGATAAAGTCTGTTTCATGCTCCTGTATGAATTGCTGGAACTCGGTCGAGTTATGTTTGCGGGCAAAAGAGTCCGGGTCGTCTCCGTCGGGCAGGAGGCACACTTTAATGTTCATGCCTTCTTCCAGCAGCATGTCGATACCCCGGATAGAAGCCTTGATACCAGCTGCATCCCCGTCGTACAGTACGGTCATGTTGTTGGTGAAGCGGTGAATCAGACGGATTTGCCCCGGTGTCAGCGCAGTGCCCGAAGAGGCCACCACATTTTCTATACCGGACTGGTGCATGGATATGACGTCCGTATAGCCTTCCACCAGGAAGCAACGGTCTTGCTTCACAATAGCCTGCTTGGCGAAATAGATACCGTACAGTTCGTTGCTTTTATGATAGATTGCCGATTCGGGAGAGTTGACATACTTCACCTTGACTCCTTTTGTGGCACTGGCAAGTACACGGCCGCCGAAAGCCACCACTTTACCCGATAAGGTATGTACGGGAAAGATTACGCGTCCCCAAAAACGGTCGCGCAGTTGGTGGTCGTCCGTTTCGTAGCAGAGTCCGGTCTTGACGAGAAATTCTTTCTTATATCCTTTCTTCAAGGCTTCTTCCGCCATGGCATTATGGCTTTCGGTACAGTATCCCAACTGGAATTTTTCGATGATGTCATCCCGGAATCCGCGGTTACGGAAATAAGCCATACCGATGCTGCGTCCGTCTACATGGTTATGCAGGATATTCTGGAAATAGTCGCGGGCAAACTGGTTCACGATGAAAAGGCTTTCGCGCTCGCTCTGAACGAGCTTTTCCTCGTTGGACAGCTCCCGTTCCTTGACCTCGATGCCGTATTTCTTGGCAAGGTATTTCAGTGCCTCAGGATAGGACATCTGTTCGTGCTCCATAATGAAGTGCACTACATTGCCGCCCTTGCCGCAGGCAAAGCATTTGCACAGTCCCTTGGCTGGCGATACGTAGAACGACGGGGTCTTATCGTCGTGGAACGGGCACAGACCTACATAGTTCACTCCGCGTTTCCGCAGCGTGACGAAGTCTGACACGACATCAACGATTTGTGCCGCATCCAGAATTCTGTCTATGGTGGGTTGGTCTATCATGATTCGAGCACAAAGTTACACATAAAATCAGCCTCTGCAAAAAAAATAGAGGTTAGTGATTAGCGATTAGGGGTTAGTGATTAGTGATTAGCAGGCTGCGCTATTATGCCGCATGGTACTAATCACTAATCACTAACCCCTAATCACTAATTACTAATTACTTAATTTTTTCTCTGATCTTCGTCAGATACTTCTTCATTCCTTCCGCATCTTTGTTGGTGATAATCTCCAGTAGTTGTTTCAGTTCCAGACGTATATTCTCTACTTGTGAGGGGGTGCGGGGATTAAACAGAATCTCCTGTAACAGATAATCGTCCTCGCTCAACAGGCCTTTGGCAATGGCCATGTGTTTCTTGAATGTAGTTCCCGGAGCTTCCTGATGCTTCATGACTGCTGCAAACACGAAAGTCGAAACAAACGGAATGGACAAGGAGTAGGCCACCGTTTCATCATGCTCGTCGAAGGTGTACTCAAAGATATTGAGCTTCATGGTCTGGTATAAATCTTTAAAGAAGATTTTGCCCAAATGGTCACCCTCGCTGATGATGATGGCATTTTCTGTATTCAAGTTGCTCAGACTGGCAAAAGTAGGGCCGAACATAGGATGTGTCGACACATAACGGAAACCGCTTTCTTCGTAGAATTTTTTCAGTCCGGTCTTTACCGAGGCGATGTCGCTGATGATGCAGTCTTTGGGAAGCACAGGCAACACCTGCCGGAAAGCTTCCAGGGTATATTTTACCGTAGCGGCATTGATTACCAGTTCCGGTTCAAATTCCTTGATTTCTTCCAGCGTGGTGAAACGGTAGGTGTTATAGACGAAACGCAGTTGGTGCGGATTGACGTCGAACACGGCCGTCTCGTGTTGAAAACTTAAAATATCTGTGAAGAAGGAGCCCATTTTGCCGGCTCCGAGTATTAATATTCGCATAATTTTCTGACTGTTATAAAAACCGAAGGTATGTCAAAACTACAATCCACTTACTATTTGCTTCTACCCTCAATCTACGAAATTATCACTTATTGATTATTTCCATTTGTTGTCTCACACTCTCCTCGTGTATCGCTTCAAACACTTTCTTGATAAACTCGGAATCCATGCCGCAGAGCGAACCCTGCGAGCCGCGTTTTTCGAGAATCTCGTTATAGCGTCCCGTTTGCAGAATCGTCATATCGTGTTCCTTCTTGTAGGTGCCGATTTCACGGGCTATACGCATCCTTTTGGCCAGTTCCTGGATAAGGTTATTGTCGCATTCGTCAATCTGCTTACGCAATTCGCTGAGGTTTTCGGTGCTTTGTGTCTCCTTGCGGATAACGAGCAGGTTGAGAATGTAGTCCAATACATCCGGCGTAACCTGTTGGGCGGCATCGCTCCATGCGCAGTCCGGGTTGCAATGGCTTTCCACAATCAGACCATTGAAGCCCAGGTCCATAGCCTGCTGGCAAAGCGGGGCAACCAACTCGCGTTTTCCGCCGATATGACTGGGGTCGCAGATGATGGGCAGGTTTGGAATGCGGCGACGAAGTTCGATGGGAATATGCCATTGCGGCAGGTTGCGGTATAGCTTCTTGTCGTAGCTGCTGAAACCGCGGTGAATGGCTCCCAGGCGTTTCAATCCAGCATTATTGATGCGCTCCATGGCGCCTATCCATAATTCCAGATCCGGATTTACGGGGTTCTTTACCAAGACCGGGATATCCACGCCTTTCAGGGCATCTGCTATTTCCTGTACGGCAAAAGGATTGGCGGTAGTGCGGGCACCTACCCAGAGTATATCTATTCCGGCTTTCAGGCATTCGTACACATGCTTGGCTGTGGCTACTTCGGTGGATACATACATGCCTGTTTCTTTCTTCACCTCTTTAAGCCAGGCAAGCCCTTCTACGCCTACACCCTCGAAACCGCCCGGTTTGGTACGGGGTTTCCAGATGCCTGCGCGGAATATCTTCATACCTTTGGCAGCCAATTGCCTGGCGGTGTCTATAACTTGTTCTTCCGTCTCTGCACTGCATGGACCGGCAATAACCAGAGGACGCTTCTCCTCGATACCCGGCAACAAGATTGATTCTAATTCAAGTTCCATATTCTTTATTTGTTTAATTATATTCGGTTGTATAAATATTTCCAAACCGTTACTCTCGCTTCTGCATCCCTTTCCTATAGCGGGTTTTCAGGCTATTAATAAATTCGAGTAGAATTTTACTATAATTTTTCAAGAATTATAGTAAAATCTTGAAGAGATTTATTAAGCGGATGAATCGGTTTTATTAATAAGCTGTTTTTCTGTAATGATTTATCTCATTCCTTTGATGCGTTTCAACGCTTCCGCCAGTTTGTCGTCCTTGCAGCAAAGCGAGATGCGGATATATCTCTTTCCGTTGCTGCCGAAGATGAATCCCGGAGTGATGAATACGTGCGCTTCGTGCAATACCCGTTCGGTCAGTTCCTCTACATCGGCGCAACTGTCGGGTATCTTTCCCCAAAGGAACATGCCTACCTGGTTCTCGTCGTAAGTACATCCCAGCTCACGCATAATCTCTCCTGCCAGTTGGCGGCGGTTGCGGTAGTTCTTGTTATTGCCTTCGTACCATTCCTCACCGGCTTCCAGGGCATTGGCTGCGGCAAGTTGCATGGCACGGAACATACCGCTGTCTATGTTGCTCTTCACTTTCAGTATCCATTGTACAAAGTCTGCATTAGAGGCGAGCATACCGATGCGCCAGCCCGGCATGTTGTGGCTCTTGCTCATGGAGTTGAATTCGATGCAGCACTCTTTCGCGCCCGGAATGCTGAGAATACTGATAGGGTGTTCGTTCAGAATAAAGCTGTACGGGTTGTCGTTGACGATGACAATGTCCTTGCGGCGTGCAAAGTCCACCAGTTTTCGGTACAGTTCCGGTGTGGCGTTCGCTCCTGTCGGCATATTGGGGTAGTTGGTCCACATCAGTTTTATGCGGCTCATATCCATCTTCTCCAGTTCGTCGAAGTCGGGCATCCAGCCGTTCTCCTCTTTCAGGTTATAGTTTACGACCTCTGCACCCAGTATCCTGCTCAATGAAGTATAGGTGGGATAGCCGGGATTGGGAACCAACACCTGTTCGCCCGGGTTGACGAAAGCCAGCGTAACGTGCAGGATACCTTCTTTGGAACCGATGAGCGGCTGTATTTCTGTATTCGGGTCCAGCTCTACGCCATACCATTTCTTATACCAGCCGGCAAAGCTGCGGCGCAGTTCGGGAATACCCACATAGGGCTGGTAGCCATGTCCGTCGGGGTTGCGTGCCGCATCGCAAAGCGTCTGTATGGTACTCTCCGAAGGGGGCATGTCGGGACTGCCGATGCCCAGGCTGATTACATCCTTGCCTTCGGCGTTCATCTGTGCCACTTCTTTCAGCTTTTTAGAGAAATAGTATTCGCTTACGCTTGCCAGCCGGTCGGCCGGCTTTATTTTAGATTGTTGATTTTCCGTCTTCATATTCTCCCAATATTTTAAGTTCTTTGGTCAGTGGGGTGATAGCCACGATAGATTGTTTATACTTCAGCACATTGTCGAAAACTACGTCTACATAGAATTGATATTCCCATTCGCGCCCGATGATGGGCAGTGACTGTATCTTTGTCAGGTTGATGCGGTAGAAAGACAGGATGGACAATACTTGCGAAAGGCTTCCCTCGGTATGCGGCAACGTGAATACTATGCTTGCCTTGTTCACTTCCTTGTTGCGGTGGCGGCTCAGCTCGTCCACTTGCCAGGGGTCTGCCACAACCAGAAAGCGGGTGAAGTTGTGTTTGTTGGTTTCGATACCTTCCTGCAACACCTTCATGCCGTAACGTTCGGCGGCGGCTTTGGAACAAATGGCGGCATGTCCTCTCAGGTTTTCTTTCCTGATGATTTCCGCACTGAGAGCGGTGTCCTCGCCTTCCACTACCTTGATGCGGGGATGCTGTCCGAGGAACTCACGGCACTGCATCAGGGCGATGGGGTGGGAGTTTACTTCCGTGATGTCATCCCAATCCTCGTCGGGCAGGCAAACAAAGCTATGCGAGATGCGCAATTTGTATTCGCCTACAATCTGTGTGCCGCTTTGACGCAGGAGTTCATTGTTGTGCAGCAAGCTTCCTGCAATCGTATTTTCTATTGCCAGCATGCCTATGGTCTGACTGTCCTGTTTGACAGCAGCAAATACCTCCTCGAAGCTGGCGCAGCAGATAAGCTGTATTTCTTCTCCTTCAAAGTATTTATGTGCGGCAATGTCGTGATACGAACCTAATGTTCCTTGAATGGCTACCTTCTTCATTCCTGACTCTCTTTTTCTTGATTTATGCTACAAAAAAAATCCCGCTTCCATACACTGGAGCGGGACTTTATATATTACTTAGTTCTCTATTCTGTTCTTAAGCATCACTGTCACTTGATACATACAAACTCCCGCTCTACTTTCCGGCTAAAGTAAAAGTAAAAAAAGAAGTAATATGCATAAGTAAATGATTTCATTCTTGCTTTTCGTTTTGAATTATGTGGCAAATGTAACACTTTTCTTTTAGATGCAAATAAAAACCAATGTTTTTTTTGATAATTGCATCATTTTATAGATAATGTTTTATAATCCTAATACATTTGTCGTATTGTTGCCCGGCAGATTGCCGTATTGTCCGTTGAAATCCTGCAACTCTTTCGGGTTAAGCTCCAATCCGCGTTTCATGTCTTCCATGGAGCCTTCCTTGTCGCCGTTCAGCAGTTTGGCGCGGCCGCGTTCGTGGTATGCTTGGGCAAAGTCGGGATTCAGCTCGATAGCTTCATCAAACAAAGCGATGGCTTCGGTCAGCTTTTTCTGGACGATGTACAACTGTCCCAAGTAGAGGAATGCCTGTTCGTTGAACGGATTCAGTTCCGTTATATGAAGATAGTCGGCTTCCGCTTCGGCTTCTGCACCGGTCGCTTCCTTTATCTTTCCGCGGAGCAGTATGGCGTTTTCATCGTCCGGGTCTTGGGCGAGTATGGCGTCGATGTCTTCCATAGCCTCTTTGTACTGCTGCATCTTTGTCAGAGCCTCGGCACGCAGCAGACGGGCTTCGGTGAAGTCGTCCTTGAGTACGATGGCTTTTGTGAGGTGGGCGATGCACATGATGCCGTCGTTCTGGCCGTTGTCGGCTTTTCCCAGCAGATAGTGCGCCATGGCATTGCCTTCTTCAACGGCAATGGCTTTTTTGGCGGCTTCCGCCATGGCGGCATAGTCCTCCTGCATGTAGCAGACGTTGGCAAGTGTGAGTAAAGTAGAGGTATGCTCCGGTTCTGTTCGGTTCATTCTTTCCAAAAGCTTGCGGGCTTCATCCAGTTCGTTGGACTGGATGTATACTTGTGCCAGGTAGCCCATTGTCTCGAAATCTTCTTGCAACGCAAGGGCTTCGGTGAAACATTTGATGGCATAGTCGGCACGTCCCATACGTTGGGCACGCATACCGTCGTACTTGAATATCTCGAAGTTCTTCTGATTGTTTTTCTGTTTTTCCTCTTCCGGATTTGCCGGCTTGCCGGAGAAGAAAGATTTAAAGAATCCCATGATTATGATGTTGTTTTAGTTATGTTTTTAATAGGTTGACTGGATTGGTGTGCTGATGCACTGTACAAAAGTAATGATTTATTTTCTGATTTGCAGTATTCCGTCGACGGCAATAATTTTCCCTTCGTCCGATAACCGGTGCAATATTTCGGTCAGAAGCTCTTTGTCCATTGGAAGTTGTTTGAGCAGGCCGGCGGGAGTCAGGGATTCACGGGACAATATCTCGCATACTTTTGCACAAAGCGTTTCCCGGTCCGGTTGTTCAGAAGCTTTCGATTTGCTGCGCAGGCTGATACAGGTGTCGCATTGTCCGCAGTTATGTTCGTTTCTCTCCCCGAAGTAGTCCAGCAGCATACGGCTGCGGCATACGGTGTTGTTGGTCACGTAATCGAGCATGGCATTGATGCGCGTTTCATAGCGTGCTTTCCGGTGTTCGTATACTTCCGGGGAGATATGGATGCGCTGTGCTTCCACGCGTTCGCGCGTGTATATTATATAAGGTGTCTTTTTATGGGGAATATAGCTTACGATGCGCAGTTTGGCAAGGTGAACCAGCATTTCGTAGATTTGCCGGCGGGTAAGTCCTGTGCGTATGGCAAGCGAATCTTCGTTGATATAGGTATAGTCTGTGAATACTCCGGTATAGGAACGAAGCACGGCTTGTATGAGCCTGTCCATGTCTTCGCCCATTTCGCGCAGCCGGTAGAGTTCATCCCTGCGTATGGTGAAGAGGATGCGTGAGGTGCTGTCCTGTTCGGCAGTGTATTCCAGATAGCCCGCCTGGGTCAGGATTCGCAAAGCGCTGTCCACCGGTACGGGGAAATACTTGAATTTGCGGCAGAAATCTTCGATGTTGAATTCGCGTACGCAATCCAGCCCGTCACCCATTGCCATTTGATAATAGTATTGGAGATGTTCGTAAACGTCTCTGATATATTCTTTCTCCGGAAAGGTGTCGGGGATGCGTTTGTGCAGTGTAGTCTTGTCCGACTTGGCATATAGGATGACGGCATACGCCTTCTGCCCGTCACGTCCGGCTCTTCCGGCTTCCTGGAAGTAGGCTTCTATGGAGTCGGGCAGGTCCATGTGGATAACGATGCGCACGTCCGGTTTGTCTATGCCCATGCCGAAAGCATTGGTTGCCACCATGACACGGCTCTCGCCGGATTGCCAGCGGTGCTGGCGGATGTCTTTGGTGGCATCGTCCAGTCCGGCATGGTAGAAATCGGCTGTGATGTGCTCGTTGTTCAGCAGTTCGGTAATTTCCTTGGTGCGGCGGCGGTTGCGTACGTATACAATGGCACTGCCGGGCATGCTGCGCAGTATATGCAACAGTTCGGCAGTCTTGTTCTCTGTTTTGCGAACAATATAAGCGAGGTTGTTCCGCTCGAAGCTCATGCGGAATACATTCTTGTGACGGAAGTGCAGACGGGCTTGGATATCCTTTACCACTTCGGGGGTTGCAGTGGCGGTCAGTGCCAGAACGGGGACATCCGGCAGCAGTTCGCGTATCTCTGCGATTTTCAGATAGGCGGGACGGAAGTCATACCCCCATTGCGAGATGCAGTGGCTTTCGTCTACCGTAATCATGCTGATGTGCATTTTCCGCAATTTGGTGCGGAATATTTCCGTATCCAGACGTTCGGGGGAGATATAGAGGAACTTATAGTTGCCGAATATACAGTTTTCAAGGGTGATGATGATGTCCTGCCGGCTCATGCCGGAGTAGATGGCAAGTGCCTTGATACCCCGCTTCTTCAAATTCTGTACTTGGTCTTTCATCAGGGCTATCAGGGGGGTAATCACCAGGCACATTCCTTCTTTGGCAAGTGCCGGGACTTGGAAAGTAATGGACTTGCCGCCACCCGTAGGCATTAGTCCCAAGGTATCCTTATTCTTGCTAATGCTGTCGATGATATCTTCCTGGATACCCCGAAAACGGTCATATCCCCAATACTGCTTTAGGATTCGGGAGTTGAGAGTTGAAAGTTGGGAGGCGTCGGGCTGCGAGGACATGGTTGTAAAGTTGAAAGATAAAAAGAGTGTGTGATACTATATATAATGGTGATATTTCAGGTACGGATTACACGGACTTTGTAAACTAAAAAAACAGTAAAATCCGTATAATCCGTGCCTAAAGGAAAAACACAAAGAGAATCTTCTCCCGTCTTCTTCGGCTTAATTCGGCTTTATATCTTCAATTTGCAACTGTACTTCTCCCCGTTTGTGGGTGTTTTCCTCAATGGTGTAACAGATGTCGAACGAACGCTTGGTCTTGATGTAGCGCACGTGAGAACTCTGCCCGAAAGCAATTCCGTTCATTACATTGTTTGATTTGTTGTCCACCAGTTCCAGCTTGATATGCTCCTGGTCGCGTCCTACGACTTTACTGGTTCCATAGTCGTACACGTTGTGGGTACAGAATACGGGCTTAGTATTGTCGGGACCGAAGGGGTTGAACTTCTTCAAATCATTGCAGAATTTGGGAGTGATATCCCGGAAGTCGATTTCGGCATTGATGTCGATTACGGCGCTGGTCTGTTCCGGCAGAATATGCCGGGATACGAATTCTTCGAAACGTTCGGTGAAAGCGGGTACATTTTCCACTTTCATGGACAGACCGGCAGCATAGGTGTGTCCGCCGAAGTTTTCCAGTAAATCCCGGCAGTACTCGATGGCTTTGTATACATCGAAACCGGAAACGGAACGTGCCGATCCGGTTGCCATATCATCCGTGCGTGTCAGCACTACGGCGGGGCGGTAATATACTTCCGTCAGGCGGGAAGCGACGATTCCGATTACTCCTTTATGCCAATCCTCATTGTACAACACGATGGAGCGGCGGTCTGCGAGTCCTTCCAGCCCGGCTACGATTTGATTGGCCTCTTCGGTCATGGTCTTGTCAAGGTCTTTGCGGGTTTCGTTATACTGGTTGATTTGTCCGGCCTTTTCCAGAGCAACCGAGAAGTCCTTTTCCGTCAGCAGATCTACCGCTTCCTTGCCGTTCTGGATACGTCCGGAGGCGTTGATACGCGGACCTATCTTGAATACTATATCGCTGACGGTGATTTCTTTTTCCGACAGTCCGCATACGTCGATAATGGCCTTCAGCCCTACGCTCGGATTACTGTTGAGCTGTTTCAAACCGTGATAGGCAAGTATGCGGTTCTCTCCCATAATCGGTACGATGTCCGAGGCGATGCTGACTGCCACCAAGTCCAGCAGCGGAATCAGATGATGAAATTCGATGCCGTTGCTGATAGCGAATGCCTGCATGAATTTAAAACCTACTCCGCAGCCCGAAAGATGTTCGTAAGGATAGGTGTTGTCTTCGCGCTTGGCGTTCAGTATAGCTACGGCAGGGGGCAACACTTCATCGGGTACGTGGTGGTCGCAGATGATGAAGTCGATGCCTTTTTCCTTGGCGTATGCAATTTCGTCTACAGCCTTGATGCCGCAGTCCAGCACGATAATCAGTCCTACACCGGTTTCGGAGGCATAGTCCACACCTTGTGTCGAAACGCCATATCCCTCGTTGTAACGGTCGGGTATGTAATAATCTATGTTCGAATAGAACTGTTGAATAAACTTATAGACCAGGGCCACGGCGGTGGTTCCGTCTACATCGTAATCTCCATAAATCAGAATGCGCTCTTTCTTTCCCATTGCCTTGTTCAGGCGTTCTACGGCCACGTCCATATCTTTCATGAGGAACGGGTCGTACAAATCCGGTAGTTGCGGGCGGAAAAACTTCTTGGCAGCTGTCGCTGTCGTTATTCCCCGCTCCACCAGCAATCTCCCAAGTACAGGGCTAATCCCTAATTCCTGGGCCAGTCGTTGGCTTGCTTCTGCCTGATCGGATGTAATGGGTAAATAATTCCATTTGTGAGTCATTTTATATATTATTTTTTCTTTTTCTATCGCCAAGTGCCGGAGAATAAGGGAACTTAGTGTTATCCGATTGCTGTGCGCTATTTCTCCAACAAGCTGTAAAGGTATGAAAAACTCTTGAAACCGATGTGAATTCTATGGAAAATATTCTTAATGATGCGCTTTCTCTCCTGAAATCCTTTTATTTTTGTGGCGTCTAAGAGTTCGTTTGGACTTTCTTCAAATATAAGGAATATGCCTATGCTCACTTTTATCTCTTGTGCCAAGACCATGGCGTCGCACTGTTCTTTGAAAGTGCCCGAAGTTACCGTTCCGTATTTTGAAGCGGAAGCTGTACGGAATGCGTTGGAAATGTCACAGGTTTCTGCCGCAGAACTGGAAAAACTCTTGAAGGTGAATGCTAAGATTGCTGCGGAAAACAAGGTACGCTTTCATGACTTTTGTTCGGAAGACAATCGCCCTATGCCGGCAATCGGTGCATATACGGGAGCTGTTTTCAAACGCATCCTGCCAAAAGATTTTACGGCTGATGACTTCCGTTATGCACAGGAACATCTTCGTATCACCTCTTTTCTTTACGGATTGCTCCGTCCGCTGGACGGTATCAGACCTTATCGTCTGGAGGGAGATGTGCGCCTGCCGGAGAAAGGCGGTATCACCATGTTTGATTATTGGAAACCTCTGCTGACGGACTGTTTCATAGAAGAAATCAAGAAACGGGGCGGTATACTGGTCAACTTGGCAAGTGGTGAGATGAAGGATTTATTCGACTGGAAACGGGTGGAGTCGGAGGTGCGTGTGGTTACTCCAGATTTTCAAGTGTGGAAAGGCGGAAAGTTAAAGACCGTTGTCATTTATGCGAAGATGTGCAGAGGGGAGATGGTGCGTTACATCATCAAAAATCGCATTGGATGCCCCGAAGATTTGAGAGATTTTTCGTGGGAAGGTTTTACTTTTGACGAGGGACTCAGTACGGATAATCATTTGCAGTTTGTATTGGAGTAAAATAAAATTATTAACCGATAAATATAATAGTATTATGAGAAACATCCTTTTATTGTTTTTGTCTTTTGGGATAGCATCCTGCTGCCAGGTGAAACAACAGGAAACCGCATCGTTACCTGTTAATGTAATGTCTTTCAATATCCGTTATGATAATCCGGGGGATAGTTTGAACAGTTGGCAATACAGAAGAGACCGTGCGGCTACTGCCATTCATTTTTACGATGCCGATATATTAGGTACGCAAGAAGTGCTTCATAATCAGTTGGAAGATTTGAAACAGCGTTTGCCGGAATATGATGTGGTTGGAGTAGGGCGTGAAGATGGAAAGGAAAAAGGGGAATACAGTGCGCTTTGGTATAAGAAAGAACGCTTTGCATTGCTTGATTCGGGCAATTTCTGGTTGAGTGAAACGCCGGAGGTTGCCGGTTCTAAAGGCTGGGACGGTGCTTGTGAGCGAATAGCTTCATGGGTAAAACTGAGGGACAAGGTTTCCGGTAAGGAGTATTTGGCGTTGAATACACATTTGGATCATGTGGGTGTTGCGGCACGTCGCGAAGGGGTGAGCCTTATGTTGGATAAAGTGAATGAACTGAGTGGTGGAGCGCCCGTAATCGTAACAGGTGATTTCAATGCAGCGCCGGAATCGGATGTTATCAGGCACGTGACCGATGCGAAGAATCCAAAACATCTGACCGATGCACGGGAAATCTCTCCCATTGTCTACGGCCCGTCCTGGAGCTTTCATAATTACGGGAAGATTCCCTATGAGGAGCGTCCGTTGATTGATTACGTATTTGTACGTAATGGACTTAAAGTTCTAAAATACGGCATACTTGCCGAGACGGAAGGAGATGCTTTTTTGTCCGACCATGCACCTGTACTGGTTACGGTGGAATAATATTCAGCCAGTGATTTGAATTTTATACGATAGGGGGCGGTATTGCGTTATTTTTTTCGTAAATCCCGCCCCTCGTATTTGCAGATAGCTTCTATCCACTCTTCTGTCAGCGGTTTGGATTCGTGCTTGCTGAGGTCGTAAGCTACCATGACGGAAGTGCATATACATTTTACTTCCTGCGTCTCGATATCTATGACACGTTGCGCAAGATGAAAACTCTTCGTGCCTATTTGGGTCACGGCGGTCTGTACGGCAATGTGGTCGGAGCCGTAAATCTGGGCAAGGAAGTTGGCTTCGATGTGGACTACGACGATGCCGTCTTTCTGCCAGTCGACATGCGGGCATACGGAAGCGAAATACTCCGTCTTGCCTAAATCGTAAAAGGAAAAATAGACGGTGTTGTTGACGTGACCGAATTTATCGACGTCATTGAAACGTAGCTGTATGGGTAGTGTGTGGTTAAATTTAATATCTTCCATTGTTTTCTCCTAAACTTTGTTTGTAATCGGTGCGAATTTACTATTTTTGCGTGTTAATCACTGTATTTATAGAGTAAGAAATGATAGAAGATATTAAAAAAGCCTGCCAAGTAATGAGGGAAGGCGGGGTGATTCTGTACCCCACCGATACCATTTGGGGTATTGGTTGTGACGCTACCAACGAAGATGCGGTGCGCCGTGTATATGAAATAAAGCAGCGTCAGGACAGCAAAGCGATGCTGGTGTTGGTGGATTCTTCCGTAAAAGTGGATTTCTATGTCCGGGATGTTCCGGAGGTGGCGTGGGATTTGATAGACCTGGCAGACAAACCGTTGACTATTATTTATTCGGGAGCGCGTAATCTGGCGGCAAATTTGCTGGCGGAAGACGGAAGCGTGGGCATCAGAGTGACAAATGAAGATTTCTCCAAGCGTCTTTGCCAGCAGTTCCGTAAGGCGATTGTTTCTACTTCAGCCAATATCAGCGGGCAGCCTTCGCCAAAGAACTTCAGCGAAATAAGTGAGGAGGTAAAGTCAGCGGTGGATTATATCGTGGGCTACCGGCAGGAAGAGATGAGTAATCCGAAGCCGTCCAGCATTATCAAGTTGGATAAAGGCGGAGTGATTAAAATAATCCGTGAATAAAGAAAATGACTGGAGAAGAGAGAAGTTGGTTGCAACGCTTTATCATTTGGCGTGAGAAGAATGTCAAGGAGAAACGGTTTATCCTGGTTCTTAGCTTTCTGGTCGGTATCTTTACGGCATTTGCCGCATTGATATTGAAACTGTTGATACATTGGATACAAAATTTTCTTACAGAGAATTTCGACACAACAGAGGCTAATTACCAGTATCTGATATATCCGGTGGTGGGAATCTTTTTGGCCGGGTTGTTTGTACGTTATGTCGTAAAGGATGATATCAGTCATGGAGTTACGAAAATTCTATATGCCATATCCCGCAGGCAGGGACGTATCAAACGTCATAACACGTGGTCATCCATTATTGCCAGTTCCATAACAATCGGGTTCGGCGGTTCGGTCGGGGCAGAGGCGCCGATTGTGCTTACCGGTTCGGCCATCGGCTCCAACTTGGGCAGCCTGTTCAAAATGGAGCACCGCACACTGATGCTGTTGGTGGGATGTGGCGCTGCCGGGGCCGTGGCAGGAATTTTCAAAGCTCCGATAGCGGGACTTGTTTTTACGTTGGAGGTGCTTATGATAGACCTTACAATGTCTTCGCTGCTTCCGTTACTGATTTCGGCGGTGACGGCGGCAACCGTTTCTTATATCGTGACGGGTACGGAAGCCATGTTTAAGTTCCACCTTGACCAGGCTTTTGAATTGGAGCGTATCCCTTATGTGATCATGCTGGGTATTTTCTGCGGACTGGTTTCCCTCTACTTTACCCGTGCCATGAGTTCGGTGGAAGGAATGTTCGGTAAACTGAAACTGCCTTATAAGAAACTGCTGGTGGGTGGCGCTATGTTGAGTATTCTGATATTCCTTTTCCCGCCGCTTTACGGTGAAGGGTACGATACGATAGAATTACTGCTCAACGGTACAAGTAATGTTGAGTGGGATACGGTGATGAATAACTCTTTCTTCTACGGACACAGCCACTTGCTGCTGCTGTATTTGATATTGATAATCCTGTTTAAGGTTTTCGCTTCGAGCGCAACGAATGGCGGTGGTGGTTGTGGTGGTATTTTTGCGCCTTCTCTGTATTTGGGGTGTATCGCCGGGTTTGTTTTTTCCCATTTCAGCAATGATTTTGAGATGACTGCCTATCTGCCTGAAAAGAACTTTGCCTTGCTGGGCATGGCGGGAGTGATGAGTGGCGTTATGCACGCTCCGCTTACGGGAGTGTTCCTGATTGCCGAGCTTACGGGAGGGTACGACTTGTTCTTGCCGTTGATGATAGTCGCGGTCAGCTCTTATCTGACGATTATCGTTTTTGAACCGCACAGCATTTACTCCATGCGTCTGGCAAAGAAAGGTGAGTTGCTGACACATCATAAGGATAAAGCGGTGTTGACGCTGATGAAAGTGGAGAATGTGGTAGAGAAAGACTTTGTTGCGGTACATCCGGAAATGGATCTTGCCGAGTTGGTGAAAGCCATCTCCGCCTCACACCGCAACATATTTCCGGTGACGGACAATGAGGGTAAGCTGATTGGTATTGTCCTGCTGGACGACATACGCAATATCATGTTCCGGCAGGAACTGTATCATCGTTTTACGGTAGGCAAACTGATGACTTCCGCTCCGGCGCGCCTTTATGATACGGACAGCATGGAACAGGTGATGCGTACTTTTGACGATACGAAAGCATGGAACCTGCCGGTGGTGGACGGAGAAGGCAAGTATCTCGGTTTCGTGTCCAAATCAAAGATATTTAACTCGTACCGTCAGGTATTGGTACATTTCTCGGAAGATTAAAAGAGATGATTATGAAGAAAGAAGATTTACGGATTGTATATATGGGGACTCCTGAATTTGCGGTGGAGCCCTTGCGCTGCCTCGTAGAAGGCGGATATAATATAGTAGGGGTAATCACGATGCCCGACAAGCCGGCTGGACGTGGACATAAGGTGCAATTCTCTCCGGTGAAACAGTATGCGCTGGAGCATGACCTGCCGCTTCTCCAGCCGGAAAGATTGAAAGATGAAGCGTTTGTCGAGGCTTTGCGTGCCTGGAATGCCGATTTGCAGATTGTGGTTGCTTTCAGAATGTTGCCGGAGGTGGTTTGGAATATGCCGCGTCTGGGAACTTTCAATCTGCATGCTTCGTTGCTGCCGCAGTATCGTGGAGCTGCACCTATCAACTGGGCGGTGATTAACGGTGATACGGAAACGGGCATCACAACTTTTTTCCTGAAACATGAGATAGATACGGGAGAGGTCATCCAACAGGTTCGTGTGCCGATTGCGGATACGGACAATGTAGGTATTGTACACGATAAATTGATGATGCTTGGCGGACGTCTGGTTACGGAGACTGTGGATGCCATTCTTGCAGATACGGTGAAATCCGTTCCGCAGGAAGAAATGGCTGTAGTGGGCGAATTGCGTCCGGCTCCCAAAATATTCAAGGATACTTGTCGCATCGACTGGAACCAGCCTGTCAAGCGGATTTATGATTTTATCCGTGGTTTGTCTCCCTATCCGGCTGCGTGGACAGAATTGGTACAGTCCGACGGAACAGCGGTGGTTCTGAAAATTTTTGAAACAGAGAAGATAGAGCATCTGCATGAATCCGCTCCCGGAACTTTGCAGACCGATGGCAAGACGTATATCCGCATAGCCGGTACAGACGGCTGGATTGGTGTGCGTGCTTTGCAGCTTCCCGGCAAGAAACGCCTGAAAACGGATGAGTTGTTGCGTGGATTTAAACTGACCGGAGAATGTCGGGTGCATTAAGCGTTTATCCGAAATCTTTTTGTACATTTGTCTGTTGTAAATTCGTGTAACCTATTAGAATGTAACTGTTATGAAACCTATAATATCCCCTTCCATATTGTCTGCCAACTTTGCATACCTGGCAAATGATATTGAAATGATTAACGGCAGTGAAGCCGACTGGGTACACGTCGATATAATGGACGGCGTGTTTGTTCCCAACATATCTTTCGGTTTTCCGGTATTGAAGTATGTGGCAAAGCTTGCCGAGAAGCCTTTGGATGTGCATCTGATGATTGTACAGCCGGAAAAGTTCATCCCGGAAGTAAAGGCGTTGGGGGCACGTATAATGAACGTGCATTATGAGGCATGTCCGCATTTGCATAGGGTAGTGCAGCAAATCCGCGAAGCGGGAATGTTGCCGGCGGTTACTATCAATCCGGCTACCCCGGTATCCATGCTGAGAGATATTATCAACGATGTCTATATGGTGTTGATAATGGGGGTGAATCCGGGATTCGGCGGTCAGAAATTTATAGCACATACTGTTGATAAGGTACGCGAGTTGCGCGAACTGATAACAGTGACCGGTTCGGAAGCCCTGATAGAGGTCGACGGCGGTGTCAATCTGGATACAGGCTCCCGTCTGGTAGATGCAGGAGCCGATGCTTTGGTTGCCGGCAATGCTGTATTTTCTGCTCCCGACCCAACAGAAGCAATCCGTGCTTTGAAAAATCTGTAATATTTATTGATAACAGACAACTTACAACGGCATCCTTTCCTGCGACTGTTGATGCCGTTGGTTGGTGGAATAGTATATGGGGATAAATATCCTTATATACTGTCCGTCGGTTGGTGGATAGCTGTCATTCTGCTGTTGATAGGGACATATATTCTTGGCCGTAAGTATTATGTTCTTTGCAAGCTATATGGGGCTGTCGTGTTTTTGGCGTGTTTTGTATTGGGGTGGACTTTAGTGAGTGTGCAGTTGAAGCAAGCCGAATATATATTCCCGAATACGGAAAAACCTTCCACTTACCGGATTACTCTTACGACAAAGCCGGAAATCAAGAAAAACAGTATTTTATTTCGCGTTGCTTTGCGGGGAGAAGTGTTGAAAGATACATTTTTATATAACTTTTCAGAAAAGACTTTTCTGTTTTATTTCCCTAAAGATTCGGCGGCATATTCCTTGAAAAGAGGGGATGAACTGTTGGTATGCACCCGTTTGTCTCCACCTGCCAATAACGGTAATCCGGATGAGTTCGATTACGCCCGTTATCTTCTTCGGAAAGGGATAAGCGGAACAGCGTACGTACGTGCCGGACATTGGTGTGCGATTGGTTGCGACAGCACTCTCACTTTTCGTCAGCAGGCTTTGGAGTGCCGGAGCAGGCTGGTTGCTTTATATCGGGACATGGGGTTTCGGGGAGATGAATTGGCGGTACTCTCTGCGCTTACAATAGGAGACAAAGAAGAGCTGAGTGAGAGCATCGTAGAGACGTATTCGGTTGCCGGAGCCAGCCATGTACTGGCACTTTCCGGGCTGCATATCGGCTTTATTTCCGCTCTGTTGCTGTTTGTCCTGTCTCCTTTGTGGATTAGGTGGCGGTTTTTAAAGCCGTTTTTGTTTCTGTCTGTAATCCTCTTGTTGTGGGGATTTGCTTTCCTTACAGGGTTGTCTTCTTCCGTGGTACGTGCGGTTGTCATGTGCTCATTTGGATTACTTTCCATGCTGATACCTGCCTGCCGGAAGCTTACTTTGAATACATTGGGGGTTACGGCTTTCCTGATGCTGCTGTTTAACCCTGTCTGGCTGTTTGATGTGGGATTTCAGTTGTCTTTTTCGGCTGTTGCAGCTATTGTACTGTTACAACCCGGGCTGTACGGGTTGTTATCGGTGAAGAACCGCCTTTTGCGTAAGGCGTGGGGGCTGGTTACTGTTTCCGTTGCCGCCCAGATAGGAACGGCTCCGTTGGTAATGCTCTATTTTTCACGTTTTTCCACACACTTCCTCTTGACTAATTTGTTGGTAATCCCGTTGGTTTCGTTGATTGTGTATGCGGCTGTTATATTGCTTGTCCTGACTCCTTTTCCTGTCTTGCAACAGCTCTTTGCCGATGTGGTAGAAATGCCGCTAAGGATGCAGAATGCTTTGCTCCGTTGGATAGAACAGCTCCCTTTGGCTTCCATAGACCGGATTTGGGTCGATATATGGGATGTCTTCCTGTTTTATTGTTGCCTGTTGTTGTTCTGCCGTGTTTGGATGAGGCGTACGGCAGCGAATGTATATATCGCTTTGTCAGCCCTGCTGCTATGCGTCTCCTATCATTCGTATGCGTTTATCACAGATGCTCCCCGGCGCAGCATTGTTTTTTATAATGTCCGTGGCTGTCCGGCAGTGCATTGTCTGGCAGATAACTCCGCTTCATGGCTGGTTTGCGCCGATACGCTGCCCGATGTCATCCGGTTGGAACGTTCGCTTTCTTCCTACTGGAACCGTTTGCGCCTGGAACGTCCTGACGTGATTGAGGGAGATTGTTTGCTTCCTGAAATTTCAGTCCGTAACAAAACCGTTTTTTATGCAGGGAAACGCATCTGTCTGTTGTACGACGACCGTTGGGGCAACAAGATATCCGGTGTGCCTGTTTTTATTGATTATCTGTATGTTTCTCACGGTTATAAGGGAGATATGCAGGAACTCGTTTCCTTGTTTGAAGTAGCTACGGTAGTGATTGACGCATCTCTTTCCGAATACTATCGGGAGAGGATTATCAGCGATTGTATCCGGTTGGGAATTCCTTATCTTCCTCTTTCCGAAAAAGGTTCTGTGCACATATTATTATAAATCATAAACTTTTTCGTACTTTTGCCCTTTCTTTTGTTGCAGGTGAGACGAAGTTGTTCCGGATATGCAACGTAAACTGTAAAATAGCGAGTAACTATATGTTGACCAAAGTAATAGATCAATCTAAAATAGACCACTTTGCCAAGTGGCTGGAACGTGCGGATAAAATAGTTATTGTTGCCCATGTGGCTCCCGACGGAGATGCAGTAGGCTCTTCTCTGGGGTTGTGGCATTTTCTTAATACGCAGGACAAGGATGCGACTGTCATTGTTCCCAATGCTTTTCCCGATTTCCTGAAATGGATGCCCGGCAGCAAGGATATACTTCTGTACGACCGTTATAAAGAGTTTGCCGACAAATTGATAGCGGAAGCCGATGTCATCTGTTGCCTCGATTTCAACGCTATCAGCCGTATCGATGCTATGGCAGACGCCGTGTTGGCTTCTCCTGCGCGGAAGATACTGGTAGACCATCATTTGAATCCTGAAGACTTTTGCAGAATCATCATTTCCCATCCCGAAATATCCTCGACTTCCGAGCTGGTGTTCCGCCTGATTTGCCGCATGGGATATTTCAGTGACATCACCAAAGAGGGAGCTGAATGTATCTATACCGGTATGATGACCGATACGGGTGGCTTTACGTACAACTCCAATAACCGTGAAATTTATTTTATAATCAGTGAGTTGCTTTCGAAAGGTATCGACAAGGATGATATTTACCGGAAAGTGTACAACACCTATTCCGAAAGCCGTCTGCGTCTTATGGGGCATGTGCTGTCGCAGATGAAAGTCTATCCGGAGCATCGTGCCGCCCTGATTACGCTGACTAAGAAGGAACAAGGCAATTTCAATTATATCCGTGGCGATAGCGAAGGGTTTGTAAACATACCGTTGAGCATTAAAAATGTCGTTTTCTCCTGCTTCCTGCGTGAAGATACGGAAAAGCCGATGATAAAGGTATCCCTGCGTTCGGTAGGCAGTTTCCCCTGCAACCGGCTGGCTACAGAATTCTTTAACGGCGGCGGGCATTTAAATGCTTCCGGCGGAGAATTTTACGGTACATTGGAAGAGGCTAAAAAAGTGCTGGAACTTGCATTGGAAAAATTCAAACCGCTGCTTAATGCCAAAGGATAAAAAAACAGCGGTTGTAAAGGTTAAAAGATACGAACTTTCTACTTGCAACTTTTAACTTTCGGGTAAATCAGATATTTTTGTACGAAATTACTAAATAACAGAAATGAAGAAACTTACTTTATTCTTTTTATCCTTACTGGCATTCGGCTTGAGTTTTCAGGCGTGTGATGACGGCAAGACCTATGCGGAGATGCTTGATGAGGAAAAAGACGGTATAAATGACTTTATCAAAAAGAATGACTTTAAGATAATCTCACAATCGGAGTTTTATGCACAGGACTCTACGACAAAGTCTAAGGAAAAAGGAGACGGCGTGGATGAGTTTGTGCAGCTTGCCAGCGGAGTGTACATGCAGATAGTGGATAAAGGCTCTGAAAATGCAGCCGACACTGTGAAAAACAACGATGAAGTGCTGGTGCGTTTTATGGAATATAGCATTCTTGACAAAGATACCACATTGTCCAACCTGAATGCGGTGGAAACCGTAGATGCATTCCGCTATGCGGTAACTCCTTCGTCCATTGCAGGGACATTCCTGCAGGGATATATGATGACTTATTATTCCTCACCGACAGTTCCGGCAGGCTGGCTTGTCCCGTTGACTTATGTTCGCGACATGGCTCATGTCAAACTGATTGTTCCTTCCAAGATGGGACATCAGACAGCCATGCAATATGTCTACCCTTATTTTTATGACATCCGGAAATATCAAATCTGGAAATAACTAACCATTTATTTAAATAATTAACCTATGACTCTAATCAAATCTATCTCTGGAATCCGCGGAACAATAGGCGGTGGTGCAGGCGAGGGGTTGAACCCGCTCGACATTGTGAAGTTTACTTCGGCATACGCTACGCTTATCCGCAAAACGTGTACAGTAAAAAGCAACAAAATTGTAGTAGGCCGTGATGCACGCATCTCGGGCGAGATGGTAAAGAATGTGGTGGTAGGCACGCTCATGGGTATGGGCTGGGATGTAGTGGACATCGATTTGGCTTCTACTCCGACTACCGAACTGGCTGTTACCATGGAAGGTGCCAGCGGAGGTATCATCCTGACTGCTTCTCACAATCCCAAGCAATGGAATGCCTTGAAACTTCTGAATGAGAAAGGAGAGTTCCTGAACAAGGAGGAGGGCAACGAAGTGCTTCGTATTGCCGAAGCTGAAGAGTTCGACTTTGCCGAAGTGGACAAGCTCGGCTCTTATCGCAAAGACCTTACTTATAACCAAAAGCATATCGACAGTGTGTTGGCGCTTGACCTGGTGGATGTGGAAGCTATCAGGAAAGCCGATTTCCGCGTAGCCATTGATTGTGTAAACTCCGTAGGCGGCATCATTCTTCCGCAACTGCTGGAACAGCTCGGAGTGAAGCATGTGGAGAAACTCTACTGCGAGCCTACCGGTAATTTCCAGCACAATCCGGAACCTTTGGAAAAGAATTTGGGCGACATCATGAACCTTATGAAAGGCGGTAAGGCAGACGTTGCTTTTGTGGTAGACCCGGATGTAGACCGTTTGGCTATGATTTGTGAGGACGGTAAGATGTACGGTGAAGAATATACGCTGGTTACCGTGGCCGACTATGTGTTGAAGCACACTCCGGGCAATACGGTGTCCAACCTGAGTTCTACCCGTGCGTTGCGTGACGTAACACGTAAGTACGGTCAGGAATATTCCGCTTCTGCTGTAGGCGAAGTGAATGTAACTACCAAGATGAAAGAGGTAGGCGCTGTTATCGGTGGCGAAGGCAATGGTGGAGTTATTTATCCTGCCAGTCACTACGGACGCGATGCTTTGGTAGGTATTGCCTTGTTCCTCAGTCACCTGGCGCACGAAGGTAAGAAGGTTAGCGAATTGCGTGCCACTTATCCGGCCTATTTCATGGCAAAGAACCGTGTAGACCTGACTCCGGATACGGATGTCGATGCCATCCTTGCCAAAGTAAAAGAAATCTATAAGAACGAAGAAATCAATGATATTGACGGTGTAAAGATTGACTTTCCCGACAAATGGGTACATCTGCGCAAGAGTAACACGGAACCGATTATTCGCGTTTACAGCGAGGCGGCTACGCCGGAAGCAGCCGAAGAAATCGGTCAGCAGATTATGAAAGTAATTGAAGACTTGGCAAAATAATTGTACCGTTCTTTAGAACACAGAAACACAAAGATGCAGAGAATAGCTAAACTCTGTTTCTTTGTGTTTCTGTGTTTTTTATGTTGTTACAGTTGAATGATTCTCCCTATCTCTTGCTCAAAATTGGGAGTGAATATCCCTTTCCCTATATTTTCTTTAATTTCCTCTGTACTCCAGAAGCGTCCGCCATCCAGTTCGTCGCTGGGATGTATCTCTCCGTCATATACGGTTTTGTGCACAAAGACAAGCTCCTTTTCGCGAGCGGATTCAAAAACATAGCTGGTGATAGTTTCCGGTGCGAAGTCGGTTATCCCTAATTCCTCGCGCACTTCCCGTTTCAGCGCCATTTCTACGCTTTCGCCTAAATCTACGTGCCCGCCTACCGAGGTATCCCACTTGCCGGGTTGTATGTCTTTCCATTCGGGACGTTTTTGCAGGTATAATTCTCCTTTGGAATTGAATACATGCAGATGAATTACGGGGTGCAGCAGTTTGCTTCCGTTGTGACACTCACCGCGGGTGGCTGCACCTATGATGTTTCCCTGCTCGTCAACAAGAGGAAACATTTCCTGGTTATTGTCGCTATTCATTAATTCTGAGCTTTTTGTTGGTTTTATCGATGAAAATGGTGCATTCTCCGAGAATAGTTACGGTATCAGCAAAGACGAATCACCGTAACTCAAAAATCGGAAATCATGGGCAAGCGCATAATCGTAAATCTTGCGCCAATCTCCATGCAGAAACGCTGAGACAAGCAGTAGCAATGTGCTTTGCGGCTGGTGGAAGTTGGTAACCATGGCTTTTACGATTCTATATTCGTATCCCGGAGCAATGATGATTTGCGTGCTGGAATGCAACGTTTCCATGTGATGCCGGTCGAGGTAGGCTATAATTGCCTGCAAAGCATCTACAGCGGGTGTTGCTGCTGTTTCAAGCGCCGTTTCATAAGGTTGCCATTGTTTTACATGCAAATCTTCTTCCGTAGCGTTAGGATTGTGCAGCAGAGTAACGCCTATGTGATAGAGGCTTTCCAGTGTACGTACAGAGGTTGTCCCTACCGCAATGGCTTTTCCTTCATGCGCTACCAGCTTCTCCAGCGTACTCCGATTGACGGATATGTATTCCGTGTGCATTTCGTGCCCTTCTATCTCTTCACTTTTGACGGGCTTGAAAGTGCCGGCTCCTACGTGCAGGGTCAGTTCTTCCAATGCTACCCCTTTTTCACGCAAGGCGTCCAAAACCCGTGGAGTGAAGTGCAGACCGGCTGTCGGTGCGGCTACCGAACCTTTTATCTTGGAATAAACGGTCTGGTAAGTCTCCTTGTCACTCTCCTGTGTCTCCCGATTCAGATAAGGAGGGATGGGTAGTTCGCCGAACACTTCGAGAATATCGGCGAATGTTATTTCCGGATTGTTCCAGCGGAAATCCACCCAATGGCTGGTTCCATGGCACGCCCCGCGTTCGGCGGTCAGGGTAAGCGGCTTTCCTTTCACGGTTATTTCCCGTTTGAGCGCACCTTCTTTCCATTTCTTCAGATTGCCTATCATGCAGAGCCATGCGGCATGCTCCGTTTGCTGAAAATTGAGGGCATAGTCGTTGGGTTGGACAGGTTCGAGGCAGAATACTTCGATAAGCGCTCCCGTTTCTTTATGGAAGTGCAGACGCGCCTGAATAACTTTGGTATTATTGAAAATCATCAGGCTGTTTGCCGGCAGATAGTCGGGCAGGGAAGTGAATATGTCTTCGGTAACTTCACCGTGACGATACAGCAATAACTTGGATTGGTCACGCACGGGCAATGGAAACTTGGCAATGCGCTCATCCGGTAACGGATAATTGAATTCGCTGATTCTAATATGTTTGGGATCTTCTTTCATATTTTTATTTTATTAGGGGACTGCAAAGGTACGGATATTTGGGAAGATTTGGATTATATACAGCCAATTAATGACATATCAGTCATAAGGTCATTCCGGTTCATGGATACACAATGTATTTCTTGCCAATACAAAAAAGGTATGTTTGTATATAATCATCAAATAATTTCTAACTTTGCGAGAGATAAAAGAAGATGTCTGAACCGTATGTTTATAATGGTTCCGATGTGTCTTCCGGATAATGATTAAAAAACAGAATGGAAATTATGAAAATAGGAGATAAAGTGCGCTTCCTCAGTGAAGTAGGTGGCGGTGTTGTAACGGGATTCCGGGGAAAAGATATAGTGTTGGTGGAAGATGCCGACGGGTTTGACATTCCGATGCCGGTGCGTGAATGTGTGGTGATTGAAACGGATGATTACAATATTCCTACTCCTGCTTCCAAAGCAGCCAAGAAGAAGGCGGAGGAGCAATCGGCTGCGCGTATGGCTTCGGCAGCCTCGAAGCCGGTATCTTCCGTTTTGGACTCCGGACGGCAGATAGAGTGTCCGGTCCAACCTCAGGTATCTGTTTATCGTCAGCCGGAAATGAAAGGTGGAGATGTGCTGAATGTGTATCTTGCCTTTGTTCCGGAAGATATCAAGGCGGTAAGCACTACTCCGTTTGAGGCTTATTTGGTGAATGATAGCAATTACTGCATGTATTATACCTATTCGAGTGCGGAGGGCAAGTCGTGGACTGCCCGTTCTCATGGTTTGATAGAACCGAATACGAAACTCTTGTTAGAGGAATTTGAAAAATCGGAATTGAACGACCGGGAGCGTGTAGCTGTTCAGTTGGTGGCGTTCAAGGACAACCGCTCTTTCGCTATGAAGCCTGCTGCCAATGTGGAAATCCGCATCGATACGGTGAAATTCTATAAGTTGCATACTTTTCAGCCTACCGATTTTTTTGATACTCCAGCACTGGTGTACGATGTAGTGAGGAATGATGCTCCCGCCAGGCAGGTTTATGTGTCGGCTGAGGACTTACAGGATGCTCTGATGCAAAAGAAAGCAACAGACGGTCCGTCCAGACCCCGGACTATCGTGAAGCGGGGCGGCAAAAATGAAATCATCGAAATAGACCTGCATATCGGTGAACTGTTGGATGATACGCGCGGCATGAGTAACAGCGAGATATTGAACTATCAGCTGGATAAATTTCGTGAGGTGATGGAACAGTATAGGAATAAGCGTGAACAACGCATAGTCTTTATTCACGGCAAGGGTGACGGTGTGCTTCGTAAAGCGTTGCTGGATGAGTTGAAACGGAAATATCCGACTTGTAAGACGCAGGATGCTTCCTTTCAGGAGTATGGATTTGGAGCTACTATGGTGACGGTAAAATAAGGTATATGCGATGCAGGTTGGTAAGGAAAACAGGATTCTTATCTTAATCCTTCTATGTTTGGCAGTGGCATTGCCGGGTGCCTGTACTTATAAAGGCGGCAGTGGCAGAGTTTCTGAAATGCAGGAATTCGATTCTTTTTTCAGCACTCACAGCGATTCCGTAGTGATGGCGCCGCGCTGGATGAAAGCGCAGGCATTGCAGAGAATGGAAAGGACCAAAGATAGTATGGTGCGGTATAATTATCTTGCTGTTGCCTTGAAAACCTGTCTGGCTACTTCCGACTTCGATTCCGCACAACTTTTGCTCCGGCAAGTTGAGGCGTTTGCCGGCAGACAGCCTTTTTCGCATCGGTTGGCCGATTTGCAGTCCGAATGTTTTAATATAAAGGGTAATGTTTATTCGCGAAAGGGCTATATAGATTCTGCCGCGGTCTGCTTCAGGGAGGCCTATGAAGCAAGATTGAAAGGAACAAAATTCGAGGTGATTCCTGATATCCTGATAAATCTTGCTGATGCTATCAACCATTTGGGCAGACCGGATATGGGTGCTTTCTGGTATAGAAAGGCTCTGCTGATGTGCGATTCGCTGAAGATGCCTTACAGAAAGAAAATCTCTATTTATTACGGATTGTCACAAGGATACCTGGCTTTGCGCGATTACGAGCAATGCGACTATTATTCGGAACTTGCGGGCAAGAATTATGCGGATATGTTTCCAGATGAGAAGCATTTCTACCTGAATAATCGTGGAAACTCTTATTATTACCGGGGAGATTACTCCACGGCAATCGGTTATTTTAGAAAAGTAGTGGAGCTTGTGAAAGATTACCCCGATATGTCTTGGGCGCTTAATCTGAGCTATCTGAACCTGAGCGACTGCTTTCTGCAACTGAATAAAACCGATTCGGTAGTCAAATACCTGGAGTTATGCCAGCCGTTCTTTGAAGAACTCGGTTCTACTACTGCTCTTTATTATATTGATACTCAAAAGATAGAACTGGCGTTGCAGTGCAAGGACTTTGCAGAGGCAAGGCGATTGTTGGCGATGAGTAAGGCTTCGCCGGAAATAGATGCGGATATGATACATATCCGTAACAAGTATTTGCAGCAGTTTTACGAAGAAACCGGCAACTACAGGCAAGCGTATGATTACTTGAAAGAGAATAAACGTCTGGACGACTCCATTCGCAATGAGCGTATAAGGATGCGTACGGCAGATTTGACATTGCGCTATCAGCAGGACTCTACCTTGATGGCGCATAAAGTGCTGTTCCAGAAACAGGAAAACGAGATGCTGATATTGAGGCAGACCCGTCTCGTGACATTAGCGGTTGCCGTTATTGCCCTTTTGATTGCCGCTTTCCTATTTCTTTATAATAGGAAAAAGCGGGATCTGCTGCTTGCCCAAAACCGAAGAACGGTCTCTACACTTCGTCTTGAAAACATCCGCAACCGCCTGTCTCCTCATTTTATATTCAACGTTCTCAATCAGGAGGTGGTAAACCGCAAGGAAGAGGAAAAGCAGGAATTGGTATCGTTGGTGAAACTGATGCGTCGAAATCTGGAACTGGCGGAGCAGTTGTGTGTCACCTTAGCCGAAGAACTGGACTTTGTCAAGACGTATATCGACTTGGAGCGCCGTTCGCTCGGAGCAACTTTCCATCCGGTTATTGAAATAGCCGGAGATGTACTGCCCGAGCAGGTCTGGCTGCCTTCCATGATGATACAGATTCCGGTGGAAAATTCCGTGAAACACGCATTGCGTGGCAAGGAAGGAGAGCGGAATCTGTGGATTGCCGCAGATCGTCGGGAAGGCGGTGTTTGCATCAGGATTACGGATAACGGCGGCGGTTACCATCCGGAGAGCCGGAACAGAGGCACTGGTACAGGTATGAAAGTCATCATGCAAACCATCCAGATTTTGAATATGAAAAATCAGGCTGCAATTGATATATCTGTACATAATGTCACTTTGCCAAGTGGTGAAACCGGCTGTGAAGTAACTTTTTTATTACCGGATAAGTACGATTATAGAATTTAAGAGTAACCGCTTAGTGGCATTTTTTTTATTGATAGAGCCGGCTGCGGAAGAATAGTTCGTAAATGCCTATTTGCTGTTTTGTATGGAAACGAGAAAATATTTATATTCGCCAGACCAAAACATGGAATATGGACAAATACAAAGTCGTTATAGTAGATGATGATGACGTAGCTCTTGAAAATTTGAGCTTTGAGTTGTGGAAAGATGCCCGCTTCTCTTTGGAAGGTACTGCACGGAATGGTAGGAAAGGGAAGAAGCTTATTATGAAAGTACAACCCGATTTGCTGTTTTTGGATGTAGAGATGCCGGACATGACGGGGCTGGAACTGTTGCAGGAGATACGCGATTATGTATCGTGGAATATGAGGGTCGTATTTTATACGGCGTACGACAAATATATGATACAGGCTATTCGGGAAGCGGCATTCGATTATCTGCTGAAACCTTTCGATGAACGGGATTTGAAAGAGATTCTGACACGCTTTACCCAACAGGTTGAAACCACCGGGCAGCGGGTATCGTTTCCGGTAGGAAATCCCATGCATACCGGACAGACTTTCATCGTTTTTACTCCAACTAATGATATGCGTGCGTTGCGCCCTGCCGAGATAGGATTTTTCCGTTATTGTTCCGAACGCAAACAGTGGGAGGTCGTGCTGAATGACCAGTTGCCTCTGGCTTTGCGCCGCGGTATGACTGCCGAACAGATTACATCGTTCTCTCCGTGTTTTGTGCAGATACATCAATCGTATATTATCAATATAGATTATCTGATGCTCATACGGGATAACAGGTGCGTGCTATACCCGCCTTTTGATAAAATTACGGAGTTACTTGTCTCGAAGAAATTTAAGAAGGAATTGCAAGAACGTTTCTGTTTGTGAAAGCAGGCTGATGATTGGTATGTGAAGTTGAATGTCCATTACTCTAACAATGTTGACAAACAGAAAAAAGGATACCGGGGACATTTGCCGGTATCCTTTTTCTGTTTTATATGTTTTCCGTACCTATGCCGGAAATACATGTTACTTTACTTCAATGCCTTTGTTCTGCAGTGTAACGTTCAAAACTTTTGCATAGTCGGAATATTGCTTTTCATTCAAAGTTCTTTTCATTAATTTCAGATTACCGTAAACAGCGTTACGTAGCAACTTTTCCTGATTTTTCTTTGAGTTTGTGGCACGTGACATCTGCTCGTTAAAGTATTCGCAAATGTTGGTAACCTCTTTTTGCTGGTTAGCGGACAATTTCAAATATTTGCTCAGCTTGCTTACATTGATGTTACCTTCCCAACTTGCAGTTGTTGGCTGGTTTCCTGCTGCGAATGTGCTGGCAGACAGACATACCGCTGCCACTAATGTTAATCCAAAACGTTTCATAATACCTACTTTTTTAATTGTTATACCTAAAAACTAATCTAATAAAAATCTAATACCTACTGAAAACAGTCGTAAGCGTTTAGCTTTTCTTTTTACCTATGCAAATGTATGATTATGTTTTATAACACAAAAATGAAAATAAAGAAAAGTGCAGGTTTTACCTTCATTTCTTGATTTATATCAATTGGTGATTGTGAAAATGCACAAAAACAGTTCTGTTTTGTAATGCAAATGTAATATTAAAGGGTATTATGTGTTAATGTGATAGAGAATATGCATTATAAGTATACAAAAAGAAATGCTTGTAGAATGGAGTGGAACGCTTTCATTCTTCTACAAACATTAAATCGCTGATAATGCCATCCGATACAAAAATCCCTTTACGGCTAAGACAGAGACGGTTGTTGTCGTATATTTCCAGATTTCCGCAGTCCAGATGCGGATATGATGTTTCCTTTAATTGGTTTATTTGCAGATTTGACTTGAAAACTTGTAATGTATCCGCAGTAATCTTTGTTGGCATTTTATATATTACAGTTTTTGCCAAAGCTTGATTTACATCTTTGATTATATTCTCTTTTGCTTCTGCATAATTGTTGTATCCAAGGAACAATGCAGGAAACATCAAAGAGAAAAATACTATGATTGCTGTTATTGGTTTCATATCTATTATTTGTTGTGGATAGGATGTCTCAAATTGCTCACTGATTATCAGATGCCAATTCTTTCTCGATTTCTTCAATAGTAGGCAAACTACCTCGGAAGTCTTTCGGTAAGGCGTGCCCTAATTCATAATCAGAGATTCCGATAGGCTTCTGAATATCACGCAAGGCATATTCAGCCTTGATACGGTCTTTGCTCTTGCAAAGCAACAATCCAATCGTTCGGTTATCTCCCTCTCGACAAAGAATATCATCCACGGCAGAACAATAAAAATTCAATTTGCCGATATATTCCGGCATGAACTCCGTATCTTTCAATTCAATCACTAAATATCTGTGCAGGAACGCATTATACATCAATATATCAATATAATAATCATCGCCCGACACCTCTATGTGATATTGCCGCCCCATGAAAGCGAATCCAGCTCCCATTTCCACGAGAAATTTTTCTACATGCTTCACCAAGCCGATTTCCACATCACGCTCATTGTATTGGTCGGTGAAAGTCAGCATATCGAATATATACGGGTCTTTGAGCATGGACTTCACATCGTTTGCTTCCGGTGCTGGGAGGGTTTCAGTGAAGTTGTTTGCTAACGCTCCGTGCTTGCCGTAGTCGTCAAGTTTGATGGCTTCTTGCAGATAACGTGTATTCCAATGCGATGTAATGCTCTGAATCATGTACCAATAACGTGCCCGAATGTCCTTGACCTGTTGTAAGAGAATAAGATTATGCGTCCATCCCAAATGCTTTATGGGGAGGGTGAAATTATATTTTTCTAATTGCGCAATCAGTGATTGCGTAATTGGAGAAACTGTTCCTTTCACCATTGTAAGTTCCTGATTATATTCGTTGAAGAACTGTATCATGCACTGCATATTGCGTACAGAAAAGCCCTTTATCTCGGAATAATCATTCTTCAAATCCACAGCCAACCGTTGCAAGGTTTTCTTGCCCCAACCGTCTGCATCTTGGCTTTGCTGTAACATTTCGCCAACATCCCAATACATCCGAAGCATTTCTTCGTTGGCGGCATAAATTATCCGTTGCTGGGCAATCAGTACCCGTTGCTTGATTTTGCGAAGCAATGCCGCATAACCACGGAAGTTATCCGTCAAGTTATCAACCGCTTGTATCTTTGTGTTCTTAGCCATACTTTTCTTTAATTCGTTTACAAAGTTACTATATTTATTCAGTTGTGCATCAAATTCTTACGATTATAACTGATTACATTTACTCAATTATTATCTTCTCATCGAAAGCCCTTTCTGCTGTTCCTTTTGAAGAGCTATTTCACTCAGTTGAAAAAGTATACTTTAGCTTTCTACAAACATTAAATCGCTGATAATGCCATCCGATACAAAAATCCCTTTACAGCTAAGACAGAGACGGTTGTTGTCGTATATTTCCAGATTTCCGCAGTCCAGATGCGGACGTGCCATATCGATGCAGTATTGCCACAGTTCTTTGCCGAATTTCTGTTCTATATCATTCAGGGGCACTCCCCAACGGGTACGAATGGAAGTCATGATGCATTCGTTATAGCAGGTGGTTCGGTCCAAATGCTCCTGTTCGAACAAGCGTTGATTGTTTTCGATGGCATGTATGTATTTTTCCAGGGAAGCCACATTCCATTCGCGGGTATCCGTATTGAATGAATGCGCCGAAGGGCCACAGCCCAAGTAAGGAATTCCTTTCCAGTAAGATGTATTGTGGCGGGAATACATGTCCGAACGGCAGAAATTGGATATCTCGTAGTGCTCGTAGCCGGCACTGCCAAGCGTATCTATCAGGGTGGAGAAGAATCGGACGCTGCTTTCTTCGTCTACTTCGCGGATACGGTGCGCTTGCAGCAGCTCGTAAATGCGAGTGCCTTCTTCGTATGTCAGGTGGTAAGCGGAGATGTGCTCTACGTTGAGGCTGACTGCTTGTTGTAAATCACGTATCCAGCGTTCATCCGTTTCGCCGGGCAGCCCGTAGATAAGGTCGATACTTATGTTGTTGAAGCCTGCATGGCGGCAGTGCTTTACGGCATTGACGGCTTGTGCTGCATTATGGCGGCGGTTTAGCAGTTTCAGAGTGGAATCGTCGAATGTCTGTATCCCCATACTGATGCGGTTGAAAGGCAAATTTTGCAGCATGGCGGCATAGGCTTCGGTCAAGTCATCGGGATTAGCTTCGAGGGTAATCTCCCGGCAGTGTTCCATTCCATAGTATTTCCGGATGGTTTCAAATACTTCGCGGAAATCCTCTTCGGCAAGCTGTGAGGGGGTTCCGCCACCGAAGTAAATCGTTTCGACTGGCTCTCCCCTCAGATATTCTTTCCGCATCTGCAACTCCTTGCACAACGCATGGATATAGCGACTTTTCAGTTCGCTGCGGGTGGTGGAGTAGAAATCGCAATAAATGCAGCGTGTCTTGCAAAAGGGAATATGGATGTAGATGCCTGCCATGAGCCTGTAAATTGGTTGGGGTGCAAATATACGATATTTTCTGTTTGTAGATTGAGTGGTTCTTCATCTTTACTTGTATTTAATATTAAAATGGATATTGAAATGCGGAAGGACTGCGTTTTTTCCGTATATTTGCGGTGTTGTCACGGTAACGGAATCCAATTTATATTGTATGAAAAGCATAACACTAAGATATATAGTAGCACTTTTTGTTCTGTTGGTTTCTTATGCTCCTTACGCACAGACGTCTATATTCCGTGGCCTGTCCGTCACTGAGGGACTTTCCGATTTGGTAGTCAATGCTCTGTACAAAGATTCAATAGGATATGTATGGATTGGTACGGGAACTTCATTAGAGCGTTTTGACGGTGTACATTTGAAACGTTATCTTGTCTCGGGCAATAATGAGAAGTTGAAGCGTGTCAATGCTATTGCCGAAACGGAAAATAACCAGATATGGATGGGAAATGGTATGGGATTGTGGCGCGTGAATCATGAGAAGCGCGAGCTGGATGCTATTGCGGCGGAAACAATCAAATGCGGTGTTCGGTCTTTGCTGTCCGACGGTAAGGGAGCGCTTTACATCGGCAGTGAGGCAGGTCTGTTTATCTACCGGAAAGGGCAGCTGGAACATATCCTGATAGATCCCAATGTATTATCCGCTGCCAATATCATCAATGGGTTGAGTTTCGGAGAAAATGGAATTTTATGGATGGCTACATCGAGCGGACTTTACTCATTGGAATTGGAAAATCGGAAAATAGTTCCTTATTATTTCACAGTAGAAGACAAGCATATTTATTCTTATACCAATATTGCCCGTATCGGATCGGTTATCTATTTGGGTACAATGGGGCAAGGGATTGTTTGTTTTGATACCCGTACACATAAGTTCAATTCTTATTTGGATGTAGGTTGTAATGTAATATCTTCTCTTTCTTGTGACGGGAAAGATTTGCTGTATGTAGGTACGGATGGTAACGGGGTGCACTTTATTTCTACGAAACAGGGTAAGGTAGTCCGTTCTTTCCAACATGAGGTAGGAAAAGGCGGTAGTTTGCGTTCCAATTCGGTTTATTCTTTGCTGGTGGATAGAGACGGGCTTATTTGGGTGGGGTTCTATCAATTAGGGTTGGATTATACGCTTTATCAAAGTGAATTGTTCCATACGTATAGTTATCCGCCTTATTTTGATACAAAGGACATGCCTGTAAGGACAATAACTTTCCGGGGAAGTGAGAAACTGATAGGTTCTCGTGACGGTTTATATTTTATAGACGAACAGCGGGGAAGGTATGCCGGTTTCAGTGCTCCGCAGTTGCGTTCCAGTATGATTATCTGTAGTTATGCCTTTCAAGGGAAGTATTATATCGGAACTTATGGCGGCGGGATGTATGTACTGGACCCTGTAACATTGACAATTAGCGATTTTGAACCTCATGTGGTGCAACCTTTTGTCAAGGGGCAGATATTCTGTATTAAGTCTGATATGGAAGGGTGCTTATGGATAGGAACCTCAGTCGGTTTATTCCGTTATAAGGACGGTAGGATGTTGAACCATTATACAAGTGCCAACTCTAAATTGCCTGAGGGGAATGTATATGAGATTTATTTTGATTCTACACGTAAGGGGTGGGTTTGTACGGAGAACGGCATGTGCATCTGGGATCCTTCTTCCGAGAGTCTAAAAGTAGATGTTTTTCCGGAGGAATTTATTCATAAGGAGAAAATTCGTACTGTATTTGAAGATTCTGCACATCAGCTTTATTTCCTGCCGGATAAAGGTCCTATGTATATATCCGATTTGTCGATGAATCATTTCCGCCATTTGCAGCCTAATACTTTACTCGAGGGTAAAGATTGCATGTCTATGATAGAAGATGATGAGGGCTGGTTATGGATTGGTACCAGTAATGGCTTGTACCGGTATGACAAGAAGGACACTTTTATTTTGTATCATTTCATAGATGGTATTCCCAGTCCTATTTTTATATTCTGCTTACCCGTAAAAGATGAGCAAGGACGTATCTGGATGGGAAATTCGAAAGGACTGATTTATATGAATACACACGCCAAAGGGGAGTTTCCGCAATATAATCGTTCTCTGAAGATTACGGATGTCTTTGTAAATGGCAAGCATCCGGTGACACCCGCATGGAGTAAGGATAAGATGCGGGTGGATCTGGAAAGTTCGCAGAACAATCTGACGGTTTGTTTTTCTGCTTTGAATTTTACCGATCCCAGTTATATGTCTTATGAGTGCAAACTGGAAGGTAAGGAAGAAGGGTGGCAGATGCTGATGGGACGGTCGGATATCACTTATTATGATTTGTCGCCAGGCACTTATTGTTTTAAGATACGGCGTGTCGGTGTGGCTGATTCGGAAATCAGTATGGCGGTGCATATTGCCTATCCGGTTATGGTCTGGATTGCAGGGGCGGCTATTCTGATTGTCTTGTCGCTTTTGTGCATTTTTTATTTTTATAAGCGGAAAGGAAAGGCTGAGGAAATAGTTGAGCTTTTGCCGGTTGCCGAAGCAGAGTCCAAAACTGCTGTCACGGAAGAGAAATACAAGACCAGCAAAATCAGTCTTGAAGAATGCGAGCGCCTCACCGAGAAGCTGGAGATTATCATGCATCGTGAGAAGGCTTATACAAATCCGGATTTGAAGGTGGCGGATTTGGCCGCTATGATAGGAACATCCGCTCATACTCTGTCCTATCTCTTTAATCAGCATCTGAACCGTAATTATTATGATTATGTTAATGATTACCGTATTGCCGAATTCAAACATTTGATTGCTAAAGATGAATACTCCAAATATACTTTGAGTGCACTTGCCGAACTTTGTGGTTTCAGTTCCCGTGCTTCTTTCTTCCGTTACTTTAAAAAGGCTACGGGGATTACTCCCAATGAATATATTCGCAGTATCGGAAAAACGAATGAATAACTGTGGAGATTGTTGTTGAAATGATTGCCAGAGTCTCAAATTATTAGTTGATACTGGGAGTCTCAATTTCTTAAATATCTGTTTTATTGCATTTTATACTTGTTTAAGTCTAATAGGATTAAGCGAGATTTATTAGGCGTGGTAGAATGATGTTATCTGTATGTGTATCTATATCTTTGCTTTCGTAAAACAAACGTAAACCCAAAAATCTGAGATATGGAAAACAGTACGATGACAACTTCTCAATTAATAGCTGATTCTTATGTGAGCTATCACAGCCAGGTTTACCTGTATATATTACATAAGGTAAACTGCCAGAAAGAGGCTGAAGATTTATCACAAGATGTATTCCTGCGATTAATGGAATACAAGCAGATGCTTCGTCCGGATACAGTGAAGTTTTTCATTTATACCATTTCCCGCAATTTGGTAAATGATTATTTGCGTCGTTATTATAAGCGGCAGGAAATATCCTCTTATATGTACGACCATGCCGAAACCTGTACCAATGATACCGAGAGCCGTATTATCTCTGATGATTTAGCTGCTTTGGAACAACGCAAGCTCAGTGTGCTCCCCACTCAACGCAGAAAGATTTATGCGATGAGTCGCTTTGAGGATAAGTCGATAGCAGACATATCTTCGGAATTGAACCTTTCACATCGTACAGTGGAAAACCACCTGCGCATCGGACGCCACGAAATTCGTGAATATATCAGACAATGTATATAATAAATATATAATCCAATGAGAATGTTAATTTTAAATTATAAACGTATGAAAAATGATTTCTTGAAATTTTCATCGAGAAAACTTTTCTTTTCGGTTATGCTGGCTGCCGCGTTGTTGGCGGGTTCTTCACAGTCTGCTTTTGCCGGAACTGCGGGAGTACAGTCCGTCATGCAGTCCGGTACGGTGAAAGGATTGGTGGTTGACGCAACAGGCGAGTCGGTAATTGGAGCCAGCGTACTTGAAAAAGGTACTACCAATGGAGTGATAACGGACATCGACGGTAATTTTACGTTGAACGTTTCTTCTCCGGATGCAGTTGTGGTAATTTCTTATATCGGTTACAAAACAGTGGAAATTCCGGCTTCGGATACAAAAGCTTTTCAGAAGATTGTAATGCGTGAGGATTCTGAGGTATTGGCAGAAGTAGTAGTTGTTGGCTACGGCTCTCAGAAAAAAGAAACATTGACAGGTGCCGTTACAGTGGTCGATGATAAGATGCTGAAAGACAAAGGCGCTCTTTCCAGTCCCGCACAAGCGTTGCAAGGACAGGTGCCGGGGGTGGTGATTACCCGTACTTCGGCAGCTCCGGGCGATGAAAGCTGGAACATGAAGTTACGCGGTTCATTCTCTAAGAATAATTCCGATCCGCTGGTAATTATTGACGGGGTCGAATCGGAATCATTCAGTCAGTTGAATCCGGCGGATATCGAGTCTATCAACTTTTTGAAAGATGCTTCCGCCGCCATTTATGGTAGTAAGGCAGCCGGTGGTGTTATTCTGATTCAGACCAAAAAGGCAAAAGCCGGCAAAGCAAAAGTGGAATATGGCGGTTCGGTGACTGCAAAATTTGTCGGGCTTCAGCCGGAACTGATGACTTTGGACCAATGGTGTAATGCCGTTACGCAAGCCCGACTGAATGACGGTTATAAACCGGAAGACGATACTTGGCTGCAATATGCCGCTTTGGCTCAGGCAAACAAAGGGCATTATATTGATTTGGATAATACAGTGAATCCCTTCAATAATGCTTTTACCGATGTTGCAGACTTTGTATTCTTTGACACCGACTGGCAGAATATCCTATGGGGTACGGCAATGTCGACTTCTCATGAACTGAGCGTATCGGGCGGTGGTGAAAAGACCACTTACCGTTTGTCCGGCCGCTATATGTATGATGACAGTAACTTGAAATGGGGCAATAATAACAACCAGCGTTATAATCTCCGTCTGAATAATACTTTCCATGTGACGGATAAGTTTGATATAGAGTCCGTGCTTTCATTCTTCCGGCAGGATCAGGTGGCACCTACACAAGTAGGGTCTGCACTGACGGCCTCTACCCAGCAACCGGGTTTCCCTTCGTCTACAACAGATGGAAAGCCTTATGCTTGGGGTACATGGGGTGCTCCCAACTGGTATTGTGAATTGGGTGGCGACAATAAGCTGAAAGTCACAGGCATTAATATCAGTGAGATGTTCAAGTATACCTTCAACGAACATTTTAATGCGGTAGCAACCTTTGGTTATAACACGAACAACGCTACACGGGATATACAAAGAACGTCTATCGATTGGTATAACTATGCCGGGACCAGAAAGGTGATGACCAATCCCCAGCAGGAAGAGAGCAATTACATCAAGAGTAACAGTCAAACCGACCTCTATACCCTCAATGCTTATGCCAACTGGACTCAGACGTTTGCAGATAAGCACGACCTCGGAGTGATGTTGGGTACGCAGTACAGTTTTAAGGAATATGACTATACCACCACCAAAGCCAAAAACATTCTGCCTTCACTGGGTATCATCAATGGTATTGGAGAAGTGACTTTGGTGAATGATAACAATAAAGGACCGGAGAAATGGCAGGAAGCGCTGCTCTCTTATTTTGCCCGTGTCAACTACGATTATCTTTCCAAGTACTTGCTGGAAGGTAACTTCCGTTATGATGGTTCTTCCAAATTCCAACCCGAAAACCGCTGGGCATTTTTCTGGGGGGTATCGGCCGGTTGGCGTTTGAGCGAAGAGGCTTTTATGAAAAATCTTAATATATTTGATGATTTGAAGCTGCGTGTATCTTATGGCACAGTGGGTAATCAGGGAGGTATAGATCGTTATGACGGTATTCAACTTTATAATTTCAATCAGAATAAAGGTGCTCTGATAGGTGATGAAAAAATTTCCTATATCGATACGAATGGTAAGTTATTGAGTATGGACCGTGAATGGGAAACTATTCAGAATTACAATATCGGTCTTGATTTCGGCTTGTTCGGCAATCGCTTGAAAGGTACGGCGGAGCTTTTCTGGAAAGTCTGTGAAAACATGCTGATTGATGTGTCTTACCCTGCAACGTTAGGCGATAAAGCTCCTACTGCCAACGTGGGCAGCTTTAAGGCAAACGGTTTTGAGGGAAATCTCAATTGGTCGGACAAGATAGGTAAAGTGGGTTATAGTATCGGTGGAACATTTACCTATACCACCAACAAACTGACCGATAATGGCGGAAGCGCAACGATTACAGACGGAGTGCGCTCCGACCGTGAGGGCTATCCGTTGAATTCCGTGTTCGGTTTGAAGTATGTAGGCAAAATCCAGAATGAAGAGCAGTTGGAGAAATACCTTTACCGCTATACCGGTAATAATACAATCGATATGCCTACCAACCTGCGTTTGGGCGATAATATGTATGAGGATGTGAACGGTGACGGTAAGCTGACTGAAGAAGATTATGTCTTTTTAGGAACGGACGACCCTAAAATCTCTTTCTCTTTCAATGGTGGACTGGAATGGAACGGCTTTGATTTCTCGGTTGTATTTCAGGGTGTAGGCATGCGTTCTATCTGGCGTACGGGTAGTTCCAATAAAAGTAATGACGCATGGCGTATTCCTGTAATGAAGCCGCATTTGAACTCTCCGAACTTCTCGATAGGCAATGTATGGTCGCCGGAAAATCCGGGCGCTTACTATCCGACTTATACGAATGTCGATCAGATTAATACTTATAACTACCGTTGTTCGTCCTGGTCGGTGGAGAATGGCAACTACCTGCGTCTGAAAAACATCTCTTTAGGGTATACTTTCCCTGCCAAATGGCTGGAGAAGACTAAATTCCTGACTTATGCACGTGTCTATGTAACGGGAGCGGACTTATGGGAAACCAGCAAGATACGCGACGGCTGGGATCCGGAAGCTTCTCGTACGGTAACCTCGTACGGCCGTTATCCGTTTACTCGTAATGTTACATTCGGTTTGAACTTAACTTTCTAAAAACAGATTATCATGAAATTACATAAGATTAAAACTATTTTGGCGGTAGCAGCAATGGGAGTTCTGTCCCAATCCTGTCTCGATTTGGACCCGAAAGACCAGTTGGCCGAATCCAATTTGTGGAGCTCTCCCTCCGATTTCCAGTTGTTTGCCAATCAGTTCTACAGTTGGACGCGGGATTTCGGTTCATTAGACAATAACTCTGTCAAACCGTTGCATTCGGATTATAACTCCGACCTTTTTACAAGCCGTGACGACCGTAACCGTTTCAGCAACGGCTCTAATTCGGTACAGGAGTCCGATGGTAATTACGGTTCGTGCTATGCACATATCCGGCGTACCAATCTGCTGTTGCAGAATGCGGAGAAATATTCCGCTTCTGCGGACATTGCACAGTATGTAGGGGAAGCGCATTTCTTTCGTGCCTATTCGTATTTCGATTTGTTGCAGTTCTATGGCGATGCCATTATTATTACCCAGCCTTTGGATGTAACTTCACCGGAGTTGCGAGTTGCTCAGAATGACCGTAGCGAAGTGGCCGATTTTATAATAGAAGACCTTGAGACAGCTGCTCCTATGTTACCTCGTTTTACCGAACTGACTACGGATGACGCTGGACGTATCAGCCGTGAGGGGTGTTGGGCGTTTCTCTCCCGTGTGGCTCTTTACGAAGGAACTTGGCAGAAGTTTCGCGGAAATGAAGAACGGGGACGTGAGTTGCTGGACATTGCGGCAAAAGCGGCCAAACAGGTTATCGACAGCAAGGCATTCAGTCTGTTTAAGCCGGATGCTTTGAAAGAAAAGGCGCAGAAGTATATGTTTATTCTGGAAGATGCAAAATCCAATCCGGCAGGTATACAGAAGAGTGCCAACAAAGAGTATGTCTTTGCACGTCGCTATGACGAGTCTTTGGCTCCCATCGGCAAGAATATCACAAAGGCCAATCTGATTAATATGGTATGGGTGAGCCGTAAGTTTGCCAATATGTACCTTTGTCAGAACGGACTTCCTATCTACATAAACGGTGTGAAGAATGCGCAATTCCAAGAATATGCAACGTTGACTTCCGAGTGGGAGAACCGCGATAACCGTATGCGTTATACACTTGCCAAACCGGGCGATTATTTCTGGAACAACAGTAATCCGGGCTGTCGCCTGACATGGAACGATGCTTCCGACCAAAGCAATGCGGCTATCAAAAACTTTACTCCCAATAGCGGAACCGGTTATCATAACCAGAAATGGGCTTCCGAACGCTTGGTGAAAGATAATTTCGAGGGTTTTGATTATCCCATAATCCGTTATGCCGAGGTGCTGTTGAACTATGCCGAGGCTGTTTATGAACGTGACGGGAAGATAGAAGATAAGGATTTGAATATTTCCCTGAATCTTGTCCGTACCCGTGTAAATCCCAATATGCCGGGGTTGACCAACAAACTTGTGAATGACAACGGATTGAGCATGCGTGAAGAAATTCGCCGCGAACGTACTGTCGAGTTGTTCCATGAGGGTTTCCGTCTGGATGATTTGAAGCGCTGGAAAACGGCAGAGGTGGAAATGCCGCAAGACATACTCGGTGTGAAATGGGCGGGGACGGACTTTGAAACCAAATGGTCTGCATGTCCTTATCCCCGTAACAGCGAAGGAGTAATTGTAATGGAAACCGGTCGTCAGTGGCAGGATAAACATTATTTATTCCCTCTGCCGAAGGACCAGTTGCAATTGAATCCGAATTTGAAACAAAATCCGGGTTGGGATAAGTAAGTAATAAACAGTATAAATCAGAAGAGTATTATGAAGAAGATATATATAAATCAATTCCTGCTTGCCGGTACATTGACGGGATGTCTGCTTTTGGCTTCCTGCGACCAGGAACAGGAGTTTACGACAGGTATGCCCGAACAGCAGCTTATCAATTCCATTGAGTTGGAAGTGACTTCCAAATTGCCTTTGGCTGTTGGCATGGACACCACGATTGTGTATAAGGTTGCGCCGGAGAATGCCGCTAATAAAGAAGTATTGTGGGTTTCTTCTAACGAGAAGGTGGCCACTGTTTCTCAAAATGGTACAATCACGGCACTTGCCGAGGGTGAGGCTGTCATTACGGTAAAACCGATAATAGGTTTTGGAGTTACCGATGTTACGGAGAAGACGATTGCAGTGAATGTTATACCTGAAATAATAGAAGTTACTGATATCCTGTTGACGAATAAAGATGATGAGGGCAATCTGCTTACATCTCTTTATCCGGGTGACGAACAGAAATTGACTTATACGATGCTGCCGGAGAATCATACCTACTCTTATCTTACATGGGACAGTAGCGATGAAGCCGTTGCTACTGTTACGGAAGATGGCATTGTAACCGCCGTTGCGCCTGGAAATGTGGTTATTTACGCTTATACTCATGACGGAAGCGGCTATCGGGGTGAATTTCCGTTTGTAATCAATGAGATAGTAAATGCTGAAGATATTGTCATTGAGGATTTGCCGGCTTTGCATATGTATCAAACAGCAAAACTGAACTGCACATTCGTTCCGGAAATAGCTGTTGTCAATTCGGTGGATTGGGAATCGAGTGATGAGAATGTGGTTACGGTGAAAAACGGAAAGGTCACAGCCGTAGGTTTTGGTGAAGCTACCGTGACGGGTACTTGCCGTGCTACGGGTAATAAGGCTTCTACAACAGTGAAAGTTGCTACCGGTTGGTGGGTATGGGATGCCGCTTGCAGTTTCGAAGGCTGGGGCATGGGTACTAAAGGCACAAGTTTTGAAGTGACTGAAGACCGTATGGTGGTGACCACTGCCCCACAGTCGTCCGGTGCATTGCGTGCCGATTTGACTTTGGACACTAAAAACACGAAAGCCATAATGGATCTTGCCAATTATCCGGTCATCGCTCTTCACACTAACCTTCCGGATATAAGTAAACAGGGATATACGCTGGATCTGGTGGCAAGCAACGGTACAAAGGGGGAAAGTAAACTTAGTAAAGGAGAAGCTCTTTCGGACGGAACCAAATTATTGCTTTATGATGTGAAGTCGCTTAATAAGTTTGCGGAAGGTGAGGTGACTTTCACTACTTTTCAGATAAAAATAGCCGATATGCAGCCGGCCGAACTTCCATCCGGTCAGTACGAGGTATATTGGATACGTACTTTTGCATCGAAAGAAGAAGCTGTACGGTTTGCCGAAGATCAAATTACAGCAGATAAATAAGAACGATAAGTTATAATCATATAGAATAAAACAACAGAAGATATGAAAATGAACTTTATTCATACATTGGCAGTTACTGCCGCATTGAGTTTCTGTTCATGCACAGAGATAGAGGACGGCTCTCCCATTAATTTTGATGAATGGGAAGCCCCGGAAAAGATAGAGTTTACGTTGAATCATCCGTGTATGTTACATTCGGAAGCGGAGTTTGCGTATGTAAAAGAAAAGCTTGCCGCTTCTGCACAGCCTTGGGCAGACGCTTATACATCATTGAAAAGCAGCAAATTTGCAAACCCTGCTTACCAGGCGGAACCCGTGGAATGGTTGAAGCGTTTGGACAAGACTAATTGGGAAAGCAAACATCCCGATTATGTAAATTATACCAATCTGGCAAATGATGCTGCCGCTGCCTATCAGTTGGCATTGCGTTGGAAGCTTTCCGATGAGGCGGAGTATGGTGACGCCGCTAAAACCATTCTGAATGCTTGGGCTAAGAATTGTAAGGGTATTTACCGTGAAAACGGCAGTCTGATAGACCCGAACGAACTGTTGATTGCTATTCAGGCATATCAACTTGCCAATGCTGCCGAGATTTTGAGAGGATATGATAATTGGGGGGATACGGAAGAGTTTAAGGCTTTTGTCCAGTGGATGGAGAATACATTCTACGCTATGGCGGATGATTTTCTTGTCCGTCACAACAATACAACCGACCACTATTGGCTCAATTGGGACTTGGCGCAGATGACTGCCATCCTTTCTATTGGTATTTTGAGTGATAATCAGGAAATGATAAATAAGGTTATCCAATATTTCAAGAACGGTATCGGTCCGGGCAATGTGAATACGGCGGTGCTGCACCTGTATGACGACCCGGACGGTTCGGGCGAGAAGTTGGGGCAGTGTCAGGAGTCCGGCCGTGACCAGGGGCATGCCATGCTATGCTGTGCGTTGATGGGGTATTTCTGCAAAATGGCTTATAACATCGGTGAAGACCTTTTTGCTTACGATAACGGCCGTGTAGTGGCAATGGCCGAATATGTAGCCAAATACAATGTTTTCAAGCCGGAGTTTGCAGGTCAGGTACCGGGTGGCAATAACGAATGGTTCAGCTATACGCGTGAGGGTTTCCCGTACACTTCCTATTTCTATTGTGACGAGCAGATGGACGAGCCATCGGCTGTGGAGTTGCGTAACAACGGTGCGGAAACCGGTCGTGGCGGCAAACGTCCCATATGGGATTTGTGGTACGGACACTGCAAAAAAGTGGGTATGCCTGCCAAATATTGCGGGGAATTCGCTTCCCGTCTTCGTCCCGATGCAGGGCCGGAACAGTATGGCGGCAGTGGCGGTGCGCTCGACCAGCTTGGCTACAGCACACTTATGTTCTACTACGAATAAGAGTGCCCGACTGGCTGATATAACAGAAAAGTAGATACGGTTTTGAGCGGTACGCTCCGCTCATCCGTATCTTACTTCAAAACAATGAAATACCGATATTAACCGGATTATTTTAATCGAATACTATGATAAAAGGAAAATTATTACTGACAGCGGCTTTGGCCCTCTTATTGGTTTCTTGCGGAGACGATGATGAATCTCAAGGTGCTAATGGGACGGAGGTGAAGTTTACTGCCGGATTTGTACCGATGCATACTTCGGGTACGAATACCCGTTTGACAACCAATGACAATTGGGCAGGACTTGCCGACCGCATTGTGGCGGTAGAGATAGACGGCATGGTAAAACCCTATATTGTGGACGAACAGGGAAACCTGACTTCTCAAGATCCTTTTTACTGGGGCAATAAAACAGAACTGACTGTAAATGCATGGTATCCTTATAATGAGGGCATCAAGCCGGAGATTCCTGTAGTGAAGGCAGACCAGCGAGGCAGCGGGTATTGGGAGAGCGATCATCTGGAAGTGGTGACCTCTAAAGTATCGATAGCCGCGGCCGGTGTTTTGTTCCGCCATCGTAATACCAAACTGGTATGCAATATTGAGAAGATAACAGGGCTTAGCGACAATGGCATTAGTGTGAGATACCTTAATCTGCAAGGTGTGGAGAAAGGCAATTCCATACAGACCACAGCCGACTGCAAGGCCTTGGTAATGCCACAGAAAGTCTTGGCAGGAACGGAGTTTATGGAAGTTACATTGAAAGATTATCGCACGTATACTTATGTACTGGGTCAGGATTTGGAATTGGGAGAAGGGCATTCGATAGGAGTGGATGTAGAGGTTTCTGAAGAAGGGATTGATGTGACTTTTACTGACTTTGCTACTTGGAATGGAAGTGAGGAGGCTATAGATGTGCATATACCCGGTATTCATCCAGATACGGATAATGATGGCTCCAGTTGGAATGGCGATGAGTCGGATACTGACGGAAGAACTCCCGTAGTCAATCCGGATGGGAGCAATGATGCTTCTTGGAGCGGCGGTGAAGACATTGTTGAAGGAAATAAGAAGACATGACAAAGGAATCATCGTATTATTCGGAAATAGCAGAAACAGAATGAAGTTATAAATAAAAAGAAATCATTATGAAAAACATTTTCAATTTATCAGTAATATTACTGCTTGCGGTTTTCGTAACGGCTTGTAATCAAAATGAAGAACTGGACAATACACCTATGGAAGCAGGCAATGAACTGAATGTTACTGTTACAGCCGGTGACTTTCAGGCGGCTGATGCAGGAACACGTGCTACAGAGACCGGTTATCAGACAACTTTTGTAGAAGGTGACAAAATCGGTGTCTATGTCATTGCTAAAGATGGTAAGACTTTGCTAAAGAATCTTGTGCTGACGAGAGATGCCGAAGGTGTATGGGGAGGAAATAAGCTCTATTACTACAAGGATGCCGCATCTTATATTGCTTACTATCCTTATATCGAAAATCTCACGATGCAAAATATCAATTCGGAAGAGGACATTGTGTCTTATTTCACTTCAAGGCTAAGTAAGGAGCAAAATTCTAAGGAAGCTTATTCTGCTTGTGACGTATTGACTGCACCGGTGGATGCAGCTACTTTGTCCGATGGCGGTAAAGTGACATTTAATTTTGCTCATAAGTTATCGATGATTGAGGTGAAAGTTCCTGTACGTGAATATGTAACAGGGGATGATAATACGGCCGCCGGCTATTATGAATACAATGTTCCCATATCGTTGGAGTTGACTATTGGCGAAGAAAAATATATTCCTTATGCCATTGATAAAGGTGTTTATCGTTGTATCGTAGCACCTACGGCAACGGATGCTGCACTGAGTGTTGAAGGTTTGTTTTATGATGGGGATGCTCCTGTTACTTTTAGTAAGGATGGAATTGAGTTAGCTTCCGGTAACTATAAAAGATTGAAAGTAAATTACACCTATGAAGGCTATAACAGAATACGGCCTATTACATATGGTGATTATTATTATGCAGATGGAAATATCTATCCGGGGGACTTGGCTAATGCGCCTTCTGCCAATTGTATCGGTATGATTTATGCTACTGTAGGAAGTGGGGATGAAGATGAAGACTTCAGAAATAAATATCATTATTATGTAATGGCATTGGATAAAGTCACTTGTGCTTGGGCTACGGATGAGAGTAATGTTTTGTTCCCTGCAGAGGGTGATGATACGCCCGATTTTACTGTATCGAATGCTGCCGGTGCGTTGGCTGATATGCAAGGTTATGTGAGAACTCGGTATGTCGTTGCACAAAAAGGACAAGAGGCTAATTGGAATACTACTTATCCGGCTTTCTATAATGCTGTGAATTTCGGTGAGGCTGGAGCTACGGCTAAATATAAAGCGCCTGTAAACACTTCCGGTTGGTTCTTGCCAAGTGGTGGGCAGTTTGTTCAGATTTATAATAATTTGAATGGTGATGGAACAGATCTTACATCATCCAATATTGCTAATCGTAATGCACTGACTTCCGTAGTAAAGGCTATTAATGGGAAGTTTACATTAGTGGGGGGTACGGAACTTGTTGGAACGAATAGTGTCATTTATTGGACTAGTGTTGAGAAGTCTGCTACCCATGTCTATCTTTTTGATATATCAATTAATCAATCTGCTGAAAATGGATATGATGCGAAGTTTAAAATAGACGCTCCTAATGGAGTAAAAAAGTCATCGAACACAAGAGCTATCCGTCCTATTCTTGCTTTCTGATAATATTTTCAGCAGGTATTTTAAAGTTAATGAGACTTTTTTAAACGATAAAAAGCGGCTGCCGTATATTATGGCAGCCGTTTTTCTTGGGCTTAGGTCAGTAATATATACATTATCAATATTACTGTTTCAATACTGTTTGATAGCTTTTTTGTCATCACTTGGCATGGATTACGCTCTATCCCTCTGTAGAAAGGGGATAGGGTGAGTGATGACAACAGTGACGACAGTGATGACAATCTATTTGTCGTCACTGTTTTTTGCGGTATATTCTTTATTTTTATATGGTAACTACTTTATAATCAATGATAAAAGTGGTGTATAATGAATCGTGTTAATATCGGTTAAAACGTTGCGTTTTCTTTATCATAGCCGCAAATATGGTATAGTGTACACGCTTTTCCTGTTATGCAATAGGTAAATTAGAGCGACTTTCTTCGGCAAATGATGAAAAAAGCTTCTTGCTTTAAATTGTTATTCCTTGTTGTTTTTGTGATTTTGATAGATGTATAATATAGTAAACCTACATATATAACTTCGTTTTCCAATTGCGGGCTCTACGGTTGTCAATTGCAGGCTCTGCGGTTGCCAGTTGGAAACCCGGCAGCCCCCAATTGCAGGACGAGGTTTTCCTTGGTGTTTCACCTGGTTTTTGTACGTTTATAATAGGATTATGTACTATGTTTTTGCGGATAAACAACTGAGAAATAATTTTTTTTGCGAGTTGCAGCATGCTCTTTCGGCTGTTTGTTTTCTGTTTATTTCTATAGCTACTTATACATACATATTTCCCATATTTTTTCTTCTTTTTATGTAAAACAAACTTATGAATAGCATTAGGTATTTTCATCTTCTTATTCGTATCTTTATATAAAAATCAAGAATATATGAACTATAAGACTATTATTTTCGCTTTATGTCTGAGAATGGCAGGCACATTGGCAGCGCAGTCCATATATCCCGGCCAGCATGCGGGAAAGATGAAAGTGGAAACGAGTGCTCCGGTGGCGATAAAGGGTTTTGATTTGAAAGACATCCGTTTGTTGCCAAGTCGATTTCGCGATAATATGCTGCGTGACTCTGCCTGGATGGCATCGATAGATGTGAACCGGCTTCTGCACAGTTTCCGTACGAATGCCGGTGTATGGGCAGGTCGTGAAGGCGGATATATGACCGTAAAGAAGTTGGGCGGTTGGGAATCACTGGATTGCGAACTGCGCGGACACACTACAGGGCATCTGCTGTCGGCATACGGACTGATGTATGCCGCTACGGGCAGTGAAATCTTCAAGTTGAAAGGCGATAGCATAGTGACGGAATTGGGCAAAGTGCAGGATGCGTTGGGAAATGGCTATCTGAGTGCATTTCCCGAAGAACTGATAAACCGCAATATTAAGGGACAATCTGTTTGGGCACCATGGTACACATTGCATAAATTGTTTTCAGGTTTGATAGACCAATACCTGTATGCAGACAATATGCAGGCATTGGCTGTTGTGACGAAAATGGGCGATTGGGCCTACAATAAACTGAAACCGTTGAGCGAAGAGACACGCCGGAAGATGATACGTAACGAGTTTGGCGGCATCAACGAATCGTTCTATAATTTGTATGCCGTTACCGGGGACGAACGTTACAAGTGGTTGGCGGAGTACTTCTATCATAACGATGTGATAGACCCGCTGAAGGAACAGAATGATGATTTGGGTACCAAACATACCAATACATTTATCCCGAAAGTAATTGCGGAGGCGCGTAACTATGAACTGACGAAGAATGAGGAGAGCCGTAAGTTGAGCGATTTCTTCTGGCATACGATGATTAATCATCATACATTTGCTCCGGGATGCAGCAGTCAGAAAGAACACTTCTTCGACCCGAAGCAATTCTCTAAATTTCTGAACGGCTATACGGGCGAGACTTGCTGTACCTATAATATGCTGAAACTGTCCCGTCACCTTTTCTGCTGGACGGGCGATGTGAAGATTGCCGATTATTACGAACGTGCGCTCTATAATCATATATTGGGGCAGCAAGACCCCGAAACGGGAATGGTATGCTATTTCCTGCCTCTGCTGAATGGTGCGCATAAGGTGTACAGTACAAAAGAAAATTCTTTCTGGTGTTGTGTAGGCAGCGGTTTCGAGAGCCATGCCAAGTATGGAGAGGCTATCTATTATCATAACGACGGGGCTATTTACGTCAACCTTTTTATCCCTTCCGTTGTAAGCTGGAAGGAGAAAGGCATGACTTTGCGTCAGGAAACCGCTTTCCCCTCGGAAGAAACGACCGTGCTGACCGTTGGGGCGGAACAGCCGGTGCGGACTACGGTCTGTTTGCGTTATCCGTCGTGGAGCGGCAAAGCATCTGTCTTTGTCAATGGAAAGAAAGTGTCCGTGAAGCAGAAGCCCGGTTCTTACATTGCCCTGACACGCTTGTGGAAGTCGGGCGACCGTATCGAAGTCACGTATCCTATGCAGGTATCTCTGGAAACGACACCGGACAATCCTCGAAAGGCCGCATTGCTCTATGGACCCATAGTACTGGCAGGTGAGCGGGGAACGGAAGGCATGCAGGCTCCGGCGCCTTTTTCCAATCCGGCGCTTTACAATGATTACTACACGTATGATTATCATGTTCCGACAGATTTGAAAACTGCTCTGGGGATTGATGTGAAACATCCCGGACGTGCCTTGCGGCGTGTGGGGAAGGAGCTGAAATTCGCAACTACGCAGGGAGATGTACTCCGGCCTCTGTATGACATGCACCGGCAGAGGTATGTGGTGTATTGGGATTTGATGAAATAAGTACTCAGTTGATGCCGGAATTATTATGAAGCGTTTTTATTCTATATGTATCTTCTTGCTCCTCATTGGGGAGACGTTTACAGGTATGGCTGCCGAATGGCAATGGTCGGTACGGATTCCTTCGATGATTTCGCAGGAAACCGAAGCGCATCCGCAGGCTTTTCTCTGGATACCTGCCGGTTGCAAACGGGTGAAAGCCGTAGCGGTAGGCCAGCATAATATGTGTGAAGAAACTTTGTTTGAAAATCCGGTATTCCGCAGACGGATGCAGGAAGCGGGCATCGCATTGGTGTGGATTACGCCCATACTCGATTTTCCGTGGAATGTGAATACGGGATGTAACGATGCGCTACTCACCGCATTGGACAGTCTGGCGGAGACGAGCGGCTACGATGAGCTGAAAGTTGTCCCGATTGTTCCTGTGGGGCATTCGGCAATGGCTACTTTCCCGTGGAACTTCGCCGCATGGAATCCGGAACGTGCCTTGGCAGTAATTTCCTATCACGGTGACGCTCCGCGCACCAACCTGACAGGCTACGGCGGGGCTAACCTGGAGTGGGGGCGCACGCGCAACATCGACGGTATTCCCGGTTTGATGGTCGAAGGAGAATACGAATGGTGGGAAGCGCGTGTCAATCCGGCTTTGGCTTTTCGTATGATGTATCCTGAGAGTTGCATTTCTTTTCTTTGCGATACCGGTCGGGGGCATTTCGATGTGGCAGACCGTACAGCCGATTATATCGGTCTTTTTCTGAAGAAAGCCGTAGAGTACAGGATTCCCGCTGATACGGATTGGAACAAACCGGTTGCCTTGAAGAAACTGAATCCCCGCGACGGCTGGCTTGCCGAACGTTGGCGTACGGGTACAAAAGAGCCGCAGGGAGAAGTACGTACGGCACGCCTCGCGAAGCAACCCCGCCGTGCAAAACCTGCTCCTTATTTGCAATATAAAGGCGACCGCCATGACGCTTTCTGGTACTTCGACCGTGAGATGGCGGAGCTGACCGAGGAGTGTTATCGTCAGGAGCATGACTTGCTGCCGCAGTATGTCAGTTTTATGCAGGAAGGAGAGCTTGTTCCATATACTCCGCAATCTCATGTTACGCTTTCTGCCCGTTTCTTACCTGAAGCCGACGGAGTAACGTTTCATTTGAAAGCGGTGTATACCGATAGCCTGCGTGCTTCCTTGACAGACGGGCATTCGGCTGCCGTGCCGCGGATTGAACGTATTTGCGGTCCGGTGAAACAGGTTAATGATACGACTTTTGTTCTTGACTTCTACCGTATGGGTACGACCAATAAAAAGCGGACTCCGAGTATCACGCTGGTGGCAAGTGCCGGCGGAGACCGGCAATATAAGGAGTGTGTACAGGAACTCAGCTTTAATATTCCTTACCCTCTTACCGAGGGGCGGAGACAATGTATTCTTTTTCCCGGTATCGGGGATGTAAAAGCCGGAACGGAATCCGTTACGCTCGATGCGACATCCGATTGCGGGCTGCCCGTGTACTATTATGTAAAGGAAGGTCCTGCGGAAATCAGGGGGAATAAGGTGATATTTACCAAAATACCGCCTCGCAGCAGGTATCCGCTGAAAGTGACGGTGGTAGCCTGGCAGTACGGTATCTCCGGAAAAGTACAGACCGCAGAACCTGTAGAGCGTACGTTCTTTATCGTGGAATAATCTTTTTCGGATATGGATTAAGCGTCCTGAGCTTTTTATCCGTATTTCTGCATAATGAAAGAGAGGGTGCATAATAAATACCTTTAAAGTGAAATATAAAAATATGTTTGTGGCAATGAATATAAAGAAAACAGGATTTCTGTTAGGTGCGTTTGCATACGCCGCCGTTTTGTTTGCGGATAATACCCGGGAGTTGAAACTAAGCTCTCCGGACGGGGTGCAGCAAGTTGGATTCTATCAGAGGCAGACAGCTCCTGCCGTCAACGGCTTGTTCTATCGCGTCTCTTTCAAGGGACAGCCCGTTATAGAGGAATCGCGTGCCGGTCTGGAACTGGATAACCGCATCTGGGAAATGGCATTGGGGCAGCGCAAGCTTATACAGCCTGCCTGCTGGATGGATAATCTGGAAGTCGATTCCGTGACTTATGCACCGACAGTGGATAATACATGGAAACCTCTTTACGGTGAACGCAGCAAAGTACGCGACCGTTATAATGCGGCAACACTTCATCTTTCCAAGAAAGACGGCTCTTTCTATCGTCTTGACATAGAGGTGCGTGCTTACGATGAAGGTATTGCTTTCCGCTATTTCTTCCCCGAACACCCTCGTGCCACCTTCCATAAGGTAGTGGGGGATTTGACGGAATATACCTTGCCTGTCGGTACGAAAGCCTGGTCGGAACAGTGGGCGCAGGCTTTCTTTGAGCATTTGGATGTCAACGAACTGAAACGTCCCGTAGAACGCGCCCTGACACTGGAACTGCCCAGTGGTCTGTGGACTGCATCGCTAGATGCCGATGTGGACGATTGGTGTCTTACCAAGTATCAGGCTTCGGCGGAGAAAAAGAATACGTTGACTTCCGTAATGTACAGTCCGGTAGATGTGGTGACCTATTATGCCACTCCGTGGAAAGTGATAATGACTGCGGAGAAACCGGGAGAGTTGCTGGAACATAACGATATAATTCAAAATCTGAATCCGCCTTGCGAGATAGCCGATGCCGCCGAATGGGTGAGACCGGGTACTATCATGCGTGAAACAACCATCAGCACTGAAGGGGCTATTGCCACAATCGACTTCTGTGCCGAACATAACATTCCGTATATGCTTTTCGACTGGTTGTGGTATCTGCCTTGTACTTCGCACGACGGAGACGCTACCAAAGTGGTAGACAAATTGGACATGCCGCGTGTGGTAGCTTACGGAAAGGAAAAGGGAGTTGGCATTTGGGTGTACGTCAACCAGCATGCCTTGATGAAGCAGGCGCGTGAACTCTTCCCGATACTTCGGGAATGGGGCATTGTGGGTGTGAAGTCCGGCTTTGTGCAGTATGCCAGCCATCGTTGGGCTACGTGGTTGCACGACTTGGTTCGCCTGGCTGCCGAGAATCATTTGATGATGAATATCCACGATGAGTATCGACCTTCGGGTTTCAGCCGTACTTATCCCAATCTGCTTACTCAGGAAGGTATTTGCGGGAATGAGGAGTTTCCGGATGCTACGCACAATGTGACGTTGCCTTTTACACGTATGATAAACGGTGCGGCGGATTATACGATTTGTTATTTCGACAAGCGCCTGAAAACAACGCATGCGCATCAGTTAGCGGCATCATTGGTATTTTACAGTCCGCTGCAAACAATCTTTTGGTATGATAAGCCCTCTTTCTATCATGGCGAACCGGAAGTGGAGTGGTTTGAGAAGCTGCAAACGGTCTTTGATGATACGAAAGTATTGGACGGAACGCCGGGCAAGAACATTACAATGGCACGGCGGAAAGGACAGGAGTGGTTCTTGGCGGCTATGACGAATAACGACGGCTCGAAAGAGAATGTACAGCTCTCTTTTCTTGATAAGGACAAAACCTATCTTGCATATATCTATACTGATGGTGGAAAGGAAGTAAAGACCCGTACGCAGGTGAAGTGCTCATATCTGCTGGTGGAGGCTTCCAGAACAATGAAGTTCGACTTAAAACCGAGTGGTGGAACTGCCGTTCGTTTTGTGCCTGTAAGTAAGGATGAAGCGAAGAAGTACAGGAAGTATAGGGGAGAAGTATTATAAAAATACGGTTGCCGTTGAGTAATCGGCACGGTCGGTTCGTATTAGCAGATGAATGTTTTTAATGAATCAAGGTACGATAATACAAGGTAATTGAAGTTTTGTTTTCGGGATATTTATTAGTTATAAGATGAAAAGATTAGCACTGGTTATTGGTATGTTGTATACCGTTTGTTTGCAGACGGAAGCGCAATATGTGTCCGAAGTGTGGGTGGCGGATCAGGGCAACGGAACTTACAGGAATCCGGTGTTGCACGCCGATTATTCCGACCCTGACGTTTGTGCGGTCGGTGACGATTTCTATATGACCGCTTCCAGTTTCGGCTGTACGCCGGGGCTGCCTGTTCTCCATTCCAAAGATTTGGTGAATTGGCGTATCGTCAATTATGCCTTGAAGGAACTGGAGCCGAAAGAATTTTATAATTCCGCCCGCCACGGTAAAGGGGTATGGGCTCCGTCCATACGCTACCATAAAGGGGAGTTTTACATCTATTGGGGCGACCCGGATTTCGGTATCTTCATGGTAAAGACAAAAGACCCCGCCGGTGAATGGGAGAAACCCGTACTTGTGAAAGCCGGTAAAGGAATGATAGACCCTGCACCGCTGTGGGATGAGGACGGACATGTGTATCTGGTACATGCCTGGGCCGGCAGCCGTTCAAAGATGAACAGTATTGTGGTGGTATGCGAAATGAATGCGGAAGGCACGCGGGTTATCAGCAATCCGGTACTTGTGTATGACGGAAACGATGGAGTGAACCATACGGTAGAAGGACCGAAGTTCTATAAGCGCAACGGCTATTATTATATTTTCGCCCCTGCGGGTGGTGTGGCTACGGGCTGGCAGTTGGTGTTGCGCTCTCGCAGCGTGTACGGCCCGTACGACCCGAAAATTGTAATGGCGCAGGGTAAGACGGATATTAACGGACCTCATCAGGGGGCATGGATCGATACGAATACGGGAGAATCGTGGTTTGTACATTTTCAGGATAAGGCGATGTACGGACGTGTGATTCATCTGAATCCGATGACCTGGGTGAATGACTGGCCGGTAATCGGTGTGGACAAAGACGGTGACGGTTGCGGTGAACCGGTCACTATCTATCGCAAACCGGATGTGGGCGGGACTTATTCCATAGAGACTCCTGTGGAAAGTGATGAATTCAATGCTCGCCAGTTGGGGTTGCAATGGGAATGGCATGCCAATTATCAGGATACGTTCGGCTTTACTTCGGATTTGGGTTTTGTTCGTATCTACGGACATGTACTTTCGGAGAATTTCGTAAACTTCTGGGAAGTGCCTAATCTGTTGTTGCAGAAGTTTCCGGCAGAAAAATTCACGGCCACTGCCAAACTGAAAGTATCTGCCAAAATGGACGGACAGCAATCGGGACTGATTGTAATGGGCTGGGATTACAGTTATATAGGTGTGGAAAAGGTCGGCGAACGGTTTATACTGAAACAGGCCGTTTGTAAAGATGCCGAGCAGAATACGCCGGAGACGGCTGTCCGTCTGGCGGAAATTCCGGCAAGCCGGATTTATGAAGCCGGTCTGTATCCCAATTGTGAAAGGGAAATCTATCTGCGGGTAAAAGTGGAGAAAGGCGGTATCTGCCGTTTTTCTTACAGTTTGGACGGCAAGAAGTATATGTCTGCCGGAACTCCTTTTACAGCCCGTCAGGGAAAATGGATAGGAGCTAAGGTAGGATTGTTCAGTACGGCTCCTTACGGTAAAGAACGCGGTTGGGTGGACGCCGACTGGTTCCATGTTGAGAAATAATAGAATAAAATCGGATATGAAGACAAAAGCTCTGTTGGCAGCTTTGGGTATATGCCTGTTAGCTGCCTGTACTACTACGGAAAATAAGTTTCGCGTTGACGAGGCGTTGGACTATTGTAATCGCCAGGTAGAGCGTACCTTAAATCGATTGCATGATGCAAATGGTGCGGTGGACTATACCATGATGCCCCGCAATATACTGAATGGTCAAAGCGATTGGAACTGCCGTAAGGCAACGAAAGAGGAATGGTGTGCCGGTTTTTGGCCCGGTGTGCTGTGGTATGATTACGAATATAGCGGTGACAAGCGGATAAAAGAGGAAGCGGAGAAGTTTACCGCCTCTTTGGAGTTCCTTTCCAAAACACCCGCATTCGACCATGATTTAGGCTTCCTTATCTTTTGCAGTTACGGCAACGGTTATCGTCTGACACAAAATCCGGCTTACAAACAGGTGATTCTGGATACGGCGGATACATTGGCTACATTGTTCAAACCGCAAGTGGGTACAATGCTGTCTTGGCCTCGCAATGTAGAATTGTTTGGCGGGCACAACACAATCATGGATAATATGATAAATCTGGAAATGCTGTTTTGGGCGGCAAAGAACGGGGGAAACCCTTATCTGGCGGACATTGCCATTTCGCATGCCGATAAGACGATGAAGTATCATTTCCGGCCTGATTATACCTCTTATCATGTAGCCGTTTACGATACGCTGACCGGTGATTTCGTCAAAGGGGTTACACATCAGGGATATGCCGACAGTAGCATGTGGGCACGCGGTCAGGCATGGGCTATCTATGGATATACGGTAGTTTATCGTGAAACCAAAGATTGTCGTTACTTGGATTTTGTGCAGAAAGTAACGGATGTATATTTGGAAAAACTTCCGGAAGACTATGTTCCTTATTGGGATTTCAACGATCCCGCAATACCCGATGCTCCCCGTGATGCTTCGGCTGCCTGCGTAGTGGCTTCCGCATTGCTGGAACTTTCCACTTATCTGCCCGGTGACGAAGGGGAGCGGTATAAGGATGCGGCGATGAAAATGCTGAAGAGTCTGAGTACGGAAAATTATCAATGCGGTGAGGCAAGCCCGGCATTTCTGCTTCACTCTACAGGACATTGGCCGGCGAAGTCGGAAGTAGATGCTTCCATTATCTATGCGGATTATTATTATATAGAAGCGTTGTTACGGTTGAAGAGATTGCAGGAAGGGAAACCGGTTATAGGCTGATGTACAAACTTGCTGTCCGGTATGATGCAAATGGAGAAATACACTTGATGATTTCTTTCAGGCACGGATTTCACGGAAAAAGAATAAAGAAAATCTGTGAAGTCCGTGTCTTCCGTGTAGTTCCGTGCTTAATAAAGAAACAAATAATAAGCGAATTTTAGTTTTGACACACATTTTTTTCTATGTTTAAGATGGGTGTATGATGCTCTATACCGGTAAATTGAAAATTATAGAGCATGTATTTATAAAGATAAGTATACTTTTTTTGACTTAAAACCCGGTTGGGTTTTGATTTGTTGTTTTTATCTTTGCAGCATACAAACCTGAATAAATAATAGATATCATGAAAAAACGAATTGTTACCGGATTATTTACTGCCCTGGCTGTGATGGCAAACGCGCAGTCTTTTACCGAATGGCAGAATCCGGAAGTGAATGCTGTGAACCGTGCCCCGATGCACACCAATTATTTTGCTTACGAATCGGAAGGCGTGGCACAGACGGGAGTTAAAGAGTACTCTTCCCGTTTTATGACCTTAAACGGTACTTGGAAATTCTTTTGGGTGAAGGATGCAGACGCCCGCCCCGTTGATTTCTGGAAGCCGGGGTTCAATGATAAAGGCTGGTGCGATATGCCTGTTCCCGGCGTTTGGGAGCTGAATGGCTTTGGAGATCCTATTTACGTGAACGTAGGTTATGCCTGGCGCAATCAGTTCAAGAATAATCCGCCGCAAGTGCCTGTTGTGGACAATCATGTCGGTTCATACCGCCGGGAGATTGTAGTGCCTGCTACCTGGAAAGGTAAGGACATTATAGCTCATTTCGGTTCGGTGACTTCCAATATGTACCTGTGGGTGAACGGCAAGTATGTAGGTTACAGCGAGGATAGCAAACTGGAGGCAGAATTCGACCTCACCTCTTACCTGAAACCGGGACAGAAGAACCTGATAGCTTTTCAGGTGTTCCGCTGGTGCGACGGCACATATCTTGAAGATCAGGATTTCTTCCGTTATAGCGGAGTGGGACGCGACTGCTATCTGTATGCCCGTGATAAGAAACGTATCGAGGATGTCCGTGTCATTCCGGATTTGGATGCTGACTACAAAAATGGTTCTTTGCGTGTGGAAGTCAGTCTGAAAGGTAACGGTAATACCGCCTTGGAGCTATTGGATGCCGAAGGCAAGCAGGTGGCAACGGCAACTGTACGCGGTAACGGGGTTGCTGTGATGAACCTTGACAATCCGCACAAATGGACAGCTGAAACTCCGTATCTTTATACATTACGTGCAGCTTTGCAAGGCAGTGGCGAGGTTATTCCCATAAAAGTGGGTTTCCGTAAAATAGAACTGAAGAATGCGCAGGTATTGGTAAACGGCAAGCCCGTCCTGTTCAAGGGAGCCAACCGTCACGAAATGGATCCTGATTACGGTTATGTCGTTTCCCGTGAGCGTATGATTCAGGATATTCAGCTTATGAAGCAGTTCAATCTGAATGCGGTGCGTACCTGCCACTATCCCGATAATAATCTGTGGTATGATTTGTGCGACCAATACGGTATTTATGTGGTAGCGGAAGCCAATATCGAGTCTCACGGAATGGGGTATGGAGAATCCACTCTTGCCAAACGTGCCGATTACAAGAAAGCTCATATGGAGCGTAATCAGCGTAATGTACAGCGCAGTTTCAACCATCCGAGCATCATTTTCTGGTCATTGGGTAATGAAGCCGGTTATGGGTCTAACTTTGAAGCGGCTTATGACTGGGTGAAAGCGGAAGACCCGAGCCGTGCCGTGCAATACGAACAGGCCGGAAAGACAGGAAAGACCGATATATTCTGTCCGATGTATTATGGATATAACGATTGTCTGAAATATTGTGAGGATGATTCTATGAACAGACCTCTCATTCAGTGTGAGTATGCGCATGCCATGGGTAATTCGGAAGGCGGCTTCAAAGAATATTGGGATATGATTCGCAAATATCCCAAATATCAGGGTGGCTTCATTTGGGATTTTGTAGACCAGTCCGTACGTTGGACCGGTAAGAACGGTAAGATGATTTATGCCTATGGCGGTGACTTCAACCGCTTTGATGCCAGCGATGTCAATTTCTGTAATAACGGGCTTGTCAGTCCCGACCGCGTACCCAATCCCCATATGTACGAGGTAGGACGTATCTATCAGAATATCTGGACAACTCCGGCCGATTTGCAGCGTGGAGAAATTAATGTATTCAACGAAAACTTCTTCCGTGACCTTTCGGGCTGTTATCTGGAGTGGGAAATGCTGAAAGACGGCAAGGTGATGCGCAGCGGTCGTGTGGATGACCTGAATGTAGCTCCGCAGCAGACTGCTAAAGTCAAACTGGATTTGGGAACTGTCTGCCAGTGTGCCGAGTGGTTGCTTAACGTGTCTTATAAATTGAAGGAACGTGAAGGTCTGCTTCCGGCAGGGCATATTGTCGCTAAAGACCAATTGACGCTGAATGCCTATCAGGCTCCTGCAATGGATTTGAAGAACACGGAATTGAGCAACGTGGAAGTGCCCGCTCCCGTGATACAGGAGAATGACTGCAACTATCTTATAGTCTCCGGTGAGGCTTTCCGCATGGAGTTCAACAAGCATACCGGTTACCTGACCAAATACGAAGTGAACGGTCTGGATATGATTAAGGAAGGTGAAGCGCTTACGCCCAACTTCTGGCGTGCTCCTACCGACAATGATTTCGGCGCTAACCTGCAACGTAAATATGCTGTCTGGAAGAATCCGGAGATAAAACTGACTTCTTTCAGTCAGCACACCGAGAACGGACAAGTGATTGTGGACGCGGCTTATAAACTGCCGGAAGCATCGGCGGAGTTAAGTCTGACATATGTTATCAACAACAGTGGCGCTGTTAAAATCACTCAAAAGATGGTTGCCGATAAGAATGCCAAAGTAGCCAACCTCTTCCGTTTCGGCATGCAGATGCCTATGCCCCGCAGCTTTGAAACTGTAGAATACTACGGCCGCGGTCCGGTGGAGAACTATGCAGACCGTAACCATTGTACCGACCTCGGTATCTATCGCCAGAGCGTATCGGAGCAGTTCTATCCGTATATCCGTCCGCAGGAGAATGGCACAAAGACGGATATCCGTTGGTGGAAGATGCTGGATGCAGCCGGTAACGGTATAGAGGCAGTTGCTGCCGCTCCGTTCTCCGCATCGGCTTTACACTATACGATTGAATCTTTGGATGAAGGCTGGAGCAAGCGCCAGGGACACTCTCAGGAGGTGGAAGAGGCGGATTTGACAAACTTCTGCATTGATAAGGTTCAAGCCGGTTTGGGATGCGAGGATAGTTGGGGACGCATAGCCCGTCCTGAGTATCAGGTGCCTTATGCAGATTATGAATTTACGTTTATCCTGACTCCGGTACGTCATAACATCGGAATACAATGAGGAAACCGGCCGGAAGTAAACGTTTTCCGTAGAGGTACGTTGTATTCAGCCGGACTCTTCTGATATGCAAGGCATCGGACTGCCATTCCAAAGTCGGTTATGAGGCTTTCGGGGGAGTCCGGTGCTTTGTTCCGTTTACACCTTAGGAGCGATTTATTTTGCTCCGTCCAGATATCCTTTTTTGAACATATTGACAAAGAGAAAGAAAAGGGAAAGTAGTAACGGGCCGAATATGACCCCCATAAATCCAAAAAGAGAGAGGCCGATAACCACTCCGAAGACAGTGACGAGCGGATGAATATCGGCCATTTTCTTTTGAATGACGAAACGTATCAGATTATCGAGTTGCGAGATGACAAGGGAACCGAATATGACCAGTCCGATTGCTTGGAACCAGTTGCCGATAAGTGCCATGTATATGGCTATGGGAATCCATACCAATGCCGTACCTGCCATGGGTATGATACTGGCGAAACCTGTAAGAAAGCCTGAAAACAGAATATTGGGAGCATCGAATATCCAATAGCCGAGCATGGCTACTCCGCCTTGTATTACGGCAAGCAAAGGTATGCCGATGGCATTGGAACGGACAATCATATTGATTTCGTGTACTATCTCCTGTGTGTTGGTTTCATTGAAAGGAAGAAGTTCGTTGACATATTGCTCCATTTTCTTTCCGCCTATCAGCATGAAGTAGAGGACAAATACCAGTACAAACATGTTGACGATGAAGCTGCTGATACCTCCCATTAATGTCTGTCCGATGCGTGGAAGGGATGAAATGAAGAATGAAAGGCTGTTTCCGCTTAGTACATTGTATCCGGTTCTGGCCTTGATAATGGAGGCGGCTTCTTCAAAAGGTGCAATGACTGCCTGCGGATCAAGGTTGATGTTCTGCAGGTTTACTACCGCCAGCCATACTACCAATGCCAGAGGAACGAGAAAGCATAAAATGGCTTCTGCCGTAATGACGGTGGCAGCTATGCTCCGTTTTATCTTTCGCTTTTCGGACAGATAAATCATCTGGCGCCTGACCAGTATATAGATGGTCAATGCACCCAACAGACCGCCTAAGAAGGGAGTGATTTGCCTGGCGAGGATAATCCCCAACCCGATAATGATGGTAATCAATGAATATTTCCAGTATTGCTCTTTTGTACTCATAGAATATGTTGTTTCTTTGAAAAAGAAACATTATAAGAGCCGGAAATGTTTTTGAGGAATATGCGGAGATTGAATTTTATCCTTCATCCAGCCAGCCTTTTCCCTGGCGTACGATTTCTGCCTCGCCACCGGTGCAGTCCACCACTGTGGAACCCTCTATGCCACCTATTCCACCGTCGATAACCAGGTCGACGATATTGCCGAACTTCTCATCAATCAGTTCGGGGTCGGTGCAGTATTCAATGTCTTCGTTTTCGTTATGGGGGAGTGTGGCGGTCATGATAGGGGCATCCAGCAGGCGTGCCAGTTCCTGTATTACCGGATGGTCGGGCATACGGATTCCTACTTCTTTCCGGTTGCGGAATATCTTCGGCAGACGGACTGTGCCGTTTAAGATAAAGGTGAAAGCACCCGGAAGGTTGCGCTTCATTAATTTAAACGTGTTGTTGTCGAACTTGGCATATTCGCTGATACTGCTCAGGTCGTAGCAGATGATGGAAAGGTTGTTCTTCTTGGGGTCGGTATTTTTGAGCTGGCAGATACGTTCTATCGCACGTTCCTTCAGTCCGTGGCAGCCGATGGCATACATGGTGTCGGTGGGGTAGATGATGATGCCCCCGTCGTTCAGAATGTCGATTACTTGTTGCAAATCTGCCGGGTTGTTGTTCTTTTCATAAAGTTTCAGAAGCATGATATTGTTGGACTTGGTTTAAAAGTATATCACAAAAGTAATAATAAGTTTCTTGAAATCAAATGTATAAGGATGGATTTTATTTTGAGGAGCGCTTTTTGCGGAGTTCTTCCGCCAATCGCCATTGCAAGGCTGCTTCAACCTCTTTTCCGGTTTGCATCAAAGCGTCCCCGAAGAGTTCGTGAGCCCCGGCATGTTCGGGCTTTAGGGTGGTGGCTTTGTCCAGGTCGGCTATGGCACCTTCAATGTTTCCGAGTTTAAGCCGCAACTTCCCACGGTTGTACACGGTTTTGAATTCGGCGGGGCGCAAGCGTACGGCACGGTTCAGGCATTCTTCGGCTTCCTGGTATTGGTTTTCGTTGAAGAGGGTGACGCCTTTTCGCACCCAGGCATCTGTGTATTCGGGATAAAGTTCAAGGGCTTTGTCATAATTGGCAAGGGCGGCACGGGCGTCGCGGGCTTGGGTGATGCACTCGTTCCCCATGGCATAATATTCGCGGGCATAGTCTTGCAGGCGCTTCCGCTGTTTTTCCATGTCTTGTTTCAGGCAGGCGTTGTCTGCTTTCAGCCGGTTGATGATATTCAGCTTTTTGCGGATAAGACGTTGCACTACGGGTTTCTCGATGTCATAACGGGAATGGATGGCCTTGAAGAATTCATTGAGGAAGGTCTCGAAGTCTCCCTGGTCGAAGGCTTTGGCTGCCGCTACATATTGCACATCTGCCTGTGCCTGCTTCAAGGCACGGTCAATGGCCTGGCGGTTGTTGAAGCGTTGGGCGAATCCTACAATTTCGGGACGTACGAATACATCGGCGCGGCTGACGGGCTTTTTCAGCTGTATCCCTTCCAGCGATGTGCACCGGCTGAGTGCCACGTATGCTTGTCCACCGGCAAATACGCCACCGGTGAAGTCGATGACTACCCGGCTGAAAGTCAGTCCCTGGCTTTTATGGACAGTGATGGCCCATGCCAGTCGTACAGGATATTGGGTGAAAGTTCCTAACTCTTCTTCCTCAATCTGTTTTTTTTCTTCGTTGTATTTGTAGCGGATATTCCGCCAGGACTCCCGTTTCACATCACATTCCTTGCCGTCGTCGGTAATGATGTAGAGTGTTTCTTCAATAGGGTCGAAGCCGCTGACAATGCCGATTGTACCGTTTACCCACCGGCGGTCGAAATCGTTTTTAATGAAAATGATTTGAGCGCCCGGTTTGAGTACCAGCTCCTGAGAGGTGGGAAGGCTGCTTTCGGGAAAGTCGCCCATGATTTCACCATGAAACGTAACGGGGTCTCCCGGAAGCTCGGCAAGTTTTTTGTCATTGATATAATCCACATTATCGCGGCGGGTGGCGAGGGTGATGTATATATCGGCTTCGGACTGTTCTATCTGTGTACCGTAGCGGGTATTGAGCAGTTGCAGGTCGGCAGCGCCTACTGTATTGCTCCGTATATGGTCCAGTACGTTGACAAATACCTTGTCGGTCTGGCGGTAGACGGTTTGCAGTTCAATGGACACGAGGTCTATCTGTCCGAATACTCTTGCAGAGAAGAAATAAGGGGTAGGATAGAAACGGTTCAGTATGTCCCGTTCGTCCCCTTTCACTACGGGTTCCAACTGGAATACATCGCCCACCAGCAGGATTTGTTTTCCGCCGAAAGGCTCCCTGAGGTTGCGTGAGTAAACCCGCAAAATACGGTCGACGGCATCGATGATATCTGCCCGTACCATGGAAATCTCGTCGATGATAACCAGCTCCAATTCTTCAAGGAGCTTGCGGTGAGGTTTGGTGTATTTAAAGAATTCGTGGATGCGTCCCCGTTGTAAGCTGAAATTGGGGTCATCGGGCAGCAGAGGATAAAACGGCAGTTTGAAGAAACTGTGCAGCGTGCTTCCCCCCGCATTGATGGCGGCAATTCCCGTAGGAGCCAGCACAACGTGTTTCTTCTTGGTATGTTCGCAGATATACCGGAGAAAGGTAGACTTTCCCGTACCCGCTTTCCCCGTCAGGAAAACAGACTGACGGGTGTACTGTATGAGGTTCAAGGCATCTTGAAACTCCTTGTTCTGAGTGTCGGGTACGAAGGACATATGCATAGCTGGCTTTCAACCCTCAACTTTCGATTATTCCGTATTGTTTTAGTGCATTGGCTATGCCGTTGTCGTCAACGCTCGTAGTGATGTAACCGGCTGCGGCTTTAACATCGTCTTTGGCATTGCCCATAGCCACTCCAATGCCTGCATGACGCAACATGCTGATATCGTTTCCACCGTCGCCGAAAGCCATCGTTTCTTCCAGACGGATGCCGAAATGCCGGATTATTTCGTCGATGCCGCGTTGTTTGGTATTTCCTTTGGCGGTGACATCTACAAATGCCGGATGCCAGCGTCCCATTTCGCAGTTGGGAATGGAAGGCAGCAGGAGTTGTTCTTCTTCAATATCGATAAAGGGCGTCAGTTGGTAGTACTCCTTGTCCGAATGGTTGTCTGTATAGGGTTTGGATGGGATGGGGTCTGTTTTGAGTTGTCTGTTGAATATCTCTGTTACGAGTTCGCCCGGCTGATTGACGCAAATATCGTGTTCACCCACCAGTATGCAGGGGAGATTGCGCTCGTGACAGAAGCTTGTCAGTGCATCGACTTCGGCTGCCGGTATGGGACTTTTGTAGATAACGGTATCGTCCACAAAACAATAGGCGCCGTTCATGGTGATGTAGCCGTCTATCAGTTTCCGTTCCTGCAGGGCGGCGAGGTTATTGATGATGACACGCGGACGTCCGGTAGAAATGAATATCTGTATGCCTTTGGCTTTGGCGGCTTCCAGCGCTTCGATGGTGGAAACGGGAATCTGGTGGGTCTTGAAACTCACCAGTGTACCGTCGATGTCAAAAAACAGGGCTTTAATCATAAATGTCTCTTTTAAATTGGTTGGCAAATTTACTCAAAAGCAAAGATATTTCGTACTTTTGCGAATAATTTTATATACTGTCGTTAAACTCGGAAACTCAATTAAAATAGCTTGAACCTTATGAAGTATAATTTTGATGAAGTGATTGAACGCCGTGGTACGGACTCCGTAAAATGGGACGGCGTGGAGAATGTGTGGGGACGTAAAGATTTGCTTCCCATGTGGGTGGCCGATATGGATTTCCGTACGCCGCCTTTTGTGATGGATGCGTTGCGCCGTCGTCTTGACCACGAGGTTTTGGGATATACTTTTGCCTGTGAGGAGTGGTATACCTCTATTTGCAGTTGGTTGCACAAGCGTCACCAGTGGGATGTTACGCGTGATATGCTGACGTTTGTTCCCGGAATTGTACGCGGGCAGGCCTTTGCGCTGCAATGCTTTACCAAACCGGGCGACAAGGTCATGGTAATGACACCGGTGTACCATCCTTTTTTCCTGGTGACCGAACGCTTGGGACGCGAAGTGGTCTATTCTCCGCTCGATTTGTACGACGGGCATTATCATATCGATTTTGAGCGTTTCTCTAAGGATATCCGGGGATGCAGGTTGCTTATCCTTTGTAATCCCCATAATCCGGGCGGACGTGTATGGACGGTCGAAGAGCTGCGTCGGATAGCGGATATTTGTAAAGAGAGCGGGACTATGGTCGTTTCCGACGAGATACACGCGGATCTTACCTTACCCCCTTATAAGCATCATCCTTTCGCCACGGTGTCCGAGGCTGCCGCACAGAATTCTCTTACTTTTATGGCTCCCAGCAAGGCTTTCAATATGCCGGGATTGGGCAGTTCGTATGCCATAGCGGTGAATGAGGATATTCGTCGGCGTTTCCGGGAGTTTATGGAGGCGGGCGAGTTCTGCGAAGGGCATTTATTTGCTTACATCGGCGCTGCAGCTGCCTATACGCACGGTGAAGAGTGGCTGGAACAGGTACTCGGATATGTACAGGCCAATATCGACTTTACGGAGAATTATCTGAAAGAACATGTTCCGGGCATCGGTATGATACGTCCCCAGGCCTCTTATCTCGTTTTTCTGGATTGTAGGGCATTGGGCCTGCCGCAAGAGAAGTTGGCAAGACTGTTTGCAGAAAAAGCTCATCTGGCTCTGAATGACGGGACGATGTTCGGCAAACCGGGAGAAGGCTTTATGCGGTTGAATGTAGGCTGTCCCCGTTCGGTGCTGCAAAAAGCACTGGAACAACTGTCCGCAGCGGTTAAGGAAGAGATGGCAAAGGGATAGGGCCGGCAGAAATACATGGTTGAATGGCGGCGTTACCTATTTATGATGACTGTTGTTCTTTAATATACCTATATCAGGTGATTGCGGCATCGGGTGCGATGCCGTATCTTTGCAACATCAGATTTAAAGAATGAATTAGTTAGTCATAATTACGTAACCACTTTTATGAAGATAAAAGGATCCCCGTTTTCCGATGCGACATCGTGAAGCGGGGATTTGTTTTGTGGCGGATGTGGCGGAGATACCTGCCGGACTGATGAAGTTCCAGCGGCAGGTCAATATGTTTTTCTCCTATGGGGAAACGGGTTTTGCATTCTTTCTTCCGGCAGGCTGTGTGGAAGAAAGGATTATAAAGTATCTTTAATATCGCTCAGTTCCACCAGCTTGTTCACAATGGCATAGATGGTGAGGCCTGCGGGAGAATGTATCTGCAACTTGCGTGCAATGTTGCGGCGGTGGGTGATGACGGTATGGATAGACAGATACAGTTTGTCGGCAATCGCCTTGTTGGTCATGCCTTTTACGACGCAGGTAATGATTTCCTTTTCACGTTGGCTGAGCGTTTCCTGTTCGCTGTCTTTCTCATCTTCTTCTTCGGTATGGAGAAGACGGTTGATTTTTGTGGTAATCATTTCGATATCGTCACAGATGGCGATGCTTTCGTCATACTCTTTCAGCGCGTTATTGTCGATGACGGAACATACCAATGCGATGTATTTGATACTGTTTCCGTTATGGTTTGTCTTGAAAGAGGGCAGGTCGAACCAACCGCCGAAAGTAGGGTTTACGATTACAATATCGGGAGTGTGCAGATGTATAAAGTTCTGCAATGCTTCCGGTGACGACACCTCGATGGGGTGCGCATTCAGATTGGGAATGCGTTTGAGCACTGCCGCAAGACCACTTCGTACAATGACCGAAGTTTCTGCAACAACTATTTTCAGAGAAATATTATTGTTCATCTTTCAGCCTTTTTTCTATTTGCGCTACGGCGGGAACAAACATATAGTCTTCTACCTGGCAATGCGATGCAAGGTCCTGTTCGCAATTGAAGATGTCGAAAAGGACGGCGTTCAGAAGATTGTTGTTCTCTTTTTCCGGATAGTACTTGATGATGATGTTTTTCAGTTCCTTCAGCTTGGTGTCTATCTGGTTGTGCTTGCTGGCGAAAGTGGCGATGTTGTACACATCGGACGGTCTGCCTTGCAGCAGTTGCTCCACGTAAGTGAAGACGGCTTTGTTTTCGTATTCCATGTGGCGGCGCACTTCTTTGGCGTATTCGTCAAAGAACTTAAGGATGAGATAAGCCACGTCATTGTCTCTGGAGCAGTCTATGGCTTCTATCAGCTTACGGCGCATGGCAGGCAGGTTGAAGTCGAGGAAGTAGGCGTGTGCGCGTTTCAGATAATCCATCAGTGCCGGAATCGAGAATGAATCATTGTCCGCACTGTACGAGTATTGCTCCTCGCTGATGAAATTGGCTACGGCGAGGAAGGTGCGGTAGTCTACATGCTGGGCTTCGCAGACATCCTTTACACTCTTGTCTCCGAAGCCGAGCGACAGCCCGAAACGGCTCATCACCATTAATAAGGAGTAATTGTCACAGATGAGGTCGCTCATCTTGTCCGTAGCCCGATATTTATGTTGTTCATTCATTGCAGGTTATTCCTTTCCACTCTATGTTTCGGGCGCAAAGTAACGGCTTTTCTTCGAGAACTGCAATCGCTATTTGTAGGTATTTTGACCGGTGTGATATACTAATCCGGATTGATTTTTTATCTTTGTCGAGATTAACGGTAAAACTTCTTTGCTATGAAACGGACTTTATTGGCTTTGATTGCCGCCATTGTATCTTTGGGAAGCGCCGGGCCGCTTTCCGCCTGTACTTCTGCCGTAATTTCCGGCAAGGTTACCCCCGACGGACGTCCTTTGTTATGGAAGAACCGCGATACGGACTTTCCGCAAAACAGCGTGAGATACTTCTCCAGCGGTCGCTATCCTTTTGTAGCCGTTGTGAACAGTGTGGAAGACAATCCGACGGATGTGTGGATAGGTACGAACGCCGCGGGCTTCTCCATTATGAATACGCAATCCTATAATCTGGTCGAGGTGAAACCCGGCGAGGAACGTGGAGAGGCCAACGGACGGGTAATGCGGCGTGCGTTGGAAGTGTGTGCCACGGTAAAGGATTTCTGCCAATTTCTCGATACGCTGTCCAAGCCCAGCCTGATAGAGGCCAACTTCGGTGTGATTGATGCCAAAGGCGGTGCTGCCATGTTCGAAGTGGATTATTACGAGTATGTGGTGTACGATGCCAACAATCCCAAGGATGCGCCTTGCGGATACATTGCACGCACCAACTTCTCTTTTTCCGGCAAGGTGAATGAGGGAGCGGGTTATGTCCGCTTTATGCAGGAAGATAAGCTGCTGATGCCGGCCTCTGCTACGGGACAGATTACGCCGCAATGGATATTCAGGGAGCTTTCCCGCTCTTTTGCCAATCCGCTTTTGGGGATTGATTTGAAGAGCGGGGATTTCAATCGTCCTAAGACAACGGGGTGGTTTGTAGACCAGGACTTCATTGCACGCAGCAGTACGGCAAGTTCGGTGGTGGTGCAGGGCGTGAAAGAAGGGGAGCGGCCCGAACTCACTACGATGTGGACAATTCTGGGGTATCCGCCTACCGGAGTGGTAATGCCCGTCTGGGTGAAAGGGGCGGACAAGGCTTTGCCGAGGTTGCTGGTTCGTGATGAAGCAAAGAAGGTTTCTCCTTTGGGCAATTGGTCGGTAATACTGGCAGGGGATGTTTTCTCTTACGGGCAAGGTATGGGCAGCAACCGCTATATGAACTGGGAAAGGCTTTATAATGCCGATAAGAACGGCTATATGCAGTTGCTGGCTCCGGTAGAGGATGAGGTGTTCCGGCGCACCGCACCGGTATTGAAAGAGTGGCGCAGGAAAGGGGAAGCGGATGTAAAGGCGATGCAGTCGCTCTATAATGAACTGGATGCGTTCATTGAAGCCGAATATGCGGAATTGTTTGAACTTTAATTACTTATTATTGATTTTATACATGAAACACAAACTGATTATCTGCATTTCCGCTCTTTGTCTGGGGCTTGCCGGAAATGTGCAGGCGCAAAACAAGAAAATGTATCGGAACGGTTGGATCGATTTCAACAAGAACGGGGTGAAGGACATTTATGAAGACCCTTCCCAACCGGTTGAAAAGCGGGTAGCCGACCTGCTCTCCCAAATGTCAGTGGAAGAGAAAACCTGCCAACTGGCAACTCTTTACGGCTACGGACGTGTGTTAAAGGATTCCCTGCCCGTTGCCGGCTGGAAAAACGAAATATGGAAAGACGGCATTGCCAATATCGATGAGATGCTGAACGGCGTGGGAAAGAAGTCTGCGCAGGTTCCCGGTTTATTGTACCCTTTCAGCAATCATGCCGAGGCCGTCAATACCGTGCAACGCTGGTTTGTGGAGGAAACCCGTTTGGGGATTCCCGTTGACTTCACGAATGAGGGGATTCACGGACTGAACCACACCAAAGCCACTCCGTTGCCTGCTCCTATTGCCATCGGAAGCACCTGGAACAAAGAGCTTGTCCGCCGTGCCGGTGTCATAGCCGGACAAGAGGCGAAAGCGTTGGGATATACCAATGTGTATGCTCCCATACTGGATATCGTACGCGACCCGCGTTGGGGACGTACACTGGAGTGTTATGGAGAAGAACCCTATCTGATAGCGGCTTTGGGAACGGAAATGGTGAACGGCATCCAGTCGCAGGGAGTAGCCGCCACCTTGAAGCACTATGCAGTTTACAGCGTGCCCAAAGGCGGGCGTGACGGGAATTGCCGTACCGACCCGCATGTGGCTCCGCGCGAGTTGCACGAACTGTTTCTTTATCCTTTTAAGAAGGTCATTCAGAACTCGCATCCTATGGGAGTGATGAGCAGTTATAACGATTGGGACGGTGTGCCCGTATCCGCCAGCTACTATTTTCTGACGGAATTGCTGCGCGAGGAGTATGGCTTCGACGGCTATGTGGTGAGCGACAGCGAGGCTGTGGAGTTTGTGGAGTCCAAGCATCATGTGGCGGATACCTATGATGAGGCTGTGCGTCAGGTTTTGGAAGCCGGCTTGAATGTGCGTACCCACTTTACTCCGCCTTCCGATTTTATTCTGCCCATCCGCCGGTTGCTGGAAGAAAAGAAGATTTCAATGGCTGTGATAGACAAGCGTGTGTCGGAAGTGCTGCGGGTGAAATTCCGCTTGGGACTGTTCGACCAACCTTATGTAGCCGATACGAAAGCCGCCGACAGAGTAGGCGGGGCAGACCGGAATATGGATTTTGTGAAGCAGATGCAGCAACAGGCACTTGTGCTTCTGAAAAACGAGAATAATATCCTTCCGCTGGATAAACGGCAGATAAAGAAGGTGCTGGTAACCGGCCCGTTGGCTGATGAGGATAACTTTATGACCAGCCGTTACGGCCCTAACGGACTGGAGACGGTTACTGTGCTTGCCGGTTTGCGTAATTATCTGAAAGGCATTGCCGAAGTGGATTATGCCAAAGGCTGTGATATTGTGGATGCAGGTTGGCCTGCCACGGAGATATTGTCTGCGCCCATGAGCGAACAGGAAAAGCAAGGCATTGCCGAAGCCGTAGCAAAAGCCGGTGAAAGTGATGTCATTATTGCCGTGCTTGGTGAGGATGAGTACCGTACGGGAGAGAGCCGTTCGCGTACTTCGCTCGACTTGCCGGGACGCCAGCAGCAATTACTTGAGGCATTGCATGCAACGGGAAAGCCGGTGATACTGGTGCTGATAAACGGGCAGCCGCTCACCGTCAACTGGGCAAATGCTTATATCCCAGCCATCTTGGAGTCGTGGTTTCCCGGTTGTCAGGGGGGAACGGTGATTGCGGAGACTCTGTTTGGCGAGCATAATCCGGGCGGCAAGCTGACAGTGACTTTCCCTAAGAGCGTAGGACAGATAGAGCTGAACTTCCCTTTCAAACCCGGTTCGCATGGCGCTCAACCGCATTCCGGCCCAAACGGTTCGGGCGCAACACGCGTCATCGGCGAACTGTATCCGTTCGGTTTCGGTCTGAGCTATACGACTTTTGCTTACTCCGATTTGGAAGTCTCTCCGTTGCAACAGCATACGCAGGGCGAATATACGATTAAAGTAAACGTTACGAATACTGGAAAACGTGCGGGTGACGAGGTGGTGCAATTGTATGTACGCGATAAGGTGAGCAGTGTCATTACCTACGATTCGCAGTTGCGCGGTTTTGAGAGGGTATCCTTGCAACCGGGTGAAACCAGGCAGGTCACTTTTTCCTTGAAGCCGGAAGACTTGCAGATTCTGGACCGCAATATGAACTGGACAGTGGAGCCGGGCGAGTTTGAGGTTATGATAGGCGCATCCAGCCAGGACATAAGACTGAAAAAGACAATAACGGCTTTGCCTTGACGATAGCCGGGTGCAAAGTCTCGGAAAGGTTTTAGGGGCTTTGCCGGTTGCGGGCAGGTTTACGATAGCTGGGAACGGAGATATGCAAGTATCTCCGTTTCTTGTTCCGGATGGAACCAGCGTATCTCTTCGTCCCGCTTGAACCACGTTATCTGCTTACGGGAGTAGATGCGTGAATTCTGCTGGATTTTCTCAATGGCAAAAGGCAGTGTCCATTCACCGTCCAGATAGTTGAAGATTTCCTTGTAGCCTACGGTGTTCAGTGAATTGAGTGCACGGTGAGGGTAGACACTGCGGGCTTCCTCTACCAGTCCGTCCGTTATCATCTGTTCTACGCGTTGGTTGATACGGGCATATAATTCTTCACGGTCACGGGTGAGTCCTATTTTGATGATGCGGAAGGGCCGTTCTTTCTTTTGCTGTGTGCGGAAAGAGGTGTAGGTCTTGCCTGTCATATAACAGATTTCCAGTGCGTGGATTACCCGTTTGTGGTTCTTCAGGTCTACGATTTTGTAATATTCCGGGTCCAGCAGTTTCAGTTCGGCACAGAGGTGCTCCAAACCTTCCGTTTCATATTTGTGCAGCATAAGCCGGCGGGTTTCGGCATCTATGGTAGGAATGTCGTCAATGCCTTTGCATACGGCATCTACGTACATCATGGAACCGCCGGTCAGGAGTACGACCTCGTGCCGGGTATAGAGTTGCTCAAGAAGTTGCAGTACTTCGGCTTCATATTGGGCGGCACTGTAATAGTCGGTCAGTTGCAGTGTGCCTACAAAGTAATGCCGTACCCGTTGCAGTTGTTCCGGGGTAGGGGCGGCCGTACCGATCTTCAAATCGGCATAAAGCTGTCGTGAATCGGCGGAAATGATACATGTTCCGAAGTGTTCCGCCAGTCGGAGACTGAGTTCTGTCTTTCCTACTCCCGTGGGGCCTATAAGTACTATCAATGTTTTCATGAGATTGCAACAAAATAATTCGGGCGAAAAACAATTGCATCCTTTGAAACGAATGTATCCTCAAGGGAAGTCTCGTTGTCATTGGAGCAGGTGCTATTCGCCCGAACCGGTTTATCAGAATTTGTCGTCTTCGTAAGCAATACCTGCGGCTCCATCGTCCAAACCGCCGAATCCTTCTTTATCGAAGTCTTCCATGTCGAAGTCCTGGTCGCCGTAGAAACTTTCGTCCAAGTCGAGCGAGCCGCTGGCAGCAGCCATTTCTTCAAAGTCAACGGTCTGCTTGGGAGCCTCTCCGGCTTTCTTGGTGCATTTTGCTCCGGTCATATTCTTGCCGGTGATGATTTCGGAGAGTTCGATAAAGAAACAACGTTCTGTCATGTAGTCGAACACGTACAGGAGTTTCTGCTTTTCGTCCTCTACCAATTCGCTGACCTGGGTGTCTTTCATCACCCAACTGTCTATTTCCGGATTGTCGTCCATTTCTTCGAGGGTAACTTCTTTTTCCTTTTCCCAATCATCGTCGCAGATAAAGAAAGAGGTCATCTGGTCATCAGTATAACCTACTGATTTCACGATGGCTTCGTGAAAATCATAGAACGTGGCTTCCGGGTCAATCTGTATTTCTCTGATGAAGTCGTCCGCTTCATCGGAGATGAGGGTAAATCTATATATCATATTATTAACTTTTTATTTGCTTGCAGGAATAATGCCGCGAGCCGATTCGCGTATAAAGTTTACAATATAGCTGATTTCTGGGGTCATTTCCATTTCATTCTCAATCTTTTTCAAAGCTTCCGTATTGTTCAGTCCGCTTTGATAGATGATGCGGTAGGCGTTGTGAATGGCCTCGATGGTTTCGTTGGAGAAACCGCGACGGCGCAGTCCCACGATGTTGATGCCTGCATAGCAGATGGGTTCCCGTCCGGCTATGATGTACGGCGGTATGTCTTTGCTGAAACGGCATCCGCCCTGTATCATGCCGAATCCGCCTACGTGGCAGAACTGGTGCATCAGTACGTTGGCGCTGATGATGGAATTGTCGTCTATGACAATCTCGCCTGCCATTTTTGTGGAATTGCCGATGATGCAACCGTTGCCGATAAAGGCATCGTGTGCAACATGTACACCTTCCATCAGCAGGTTGTTGCTGCCAACGATTGTCTTTCCTTTGGCAGCCGTACCCCGGTTGATTGTCACGTTCTCGCGGATGGTATTATTATTGCCTATCTCGGCGGTAGTCTCTTCTCCCCGGAATTTCAGGTCTTGCGGGATAGCACCGATTACAGCTCCGGGAAAGATTGTATTCCCGTTGCCGATGCGTGAACCGTACAGAATGTTGGCATTCGCCATAATCTTGTTGTTATCGCCGATTACCACATTCTTGTCGATGAAAACAAAAGGAGCAATCTCTACGTTTTCCCCGATTTTCGCTTCGGGATGAATATACGCTAAGGGACTTATCATAATTAATTTACTTGTTTTTTACTATTTGAGCCATAAATTCAGCCTCACACACTACCTTTTCGCCTACAAATACATAGCCTTTCATAGTAGAGATACCCCGGCGAATAGGAGCCAGCAGTTCGACACGGAAAATCAAAGTATCTCCCGGCACAACTTTCTGGCGGAACTTGACGCCGTCTATCTTCATAAAGTAGGTGGAATAGCGTTCGGGTTCGTCTACGGAGTTCAGAACAAGTAAACCGCCTGTCTGCGCCATGGCCTCTACCTGCAATACGCCCGGCATGACGGGTTCTTGCGGGAAGTGTCCCTGGAAGAAAGGTTCGTTGGCTGTTACGTTCTTGACACCTACGATGTAGTTGGCACCTATCTCAATTACTTTATCTACCAGTTGGAACGGATAGCGGTGCGGCAACAGTTCACGGATGCGGTTTACATCCATAATGGGTTCGCGGTTGCAGTCGTAAGTAGGGGCCTGTATCTCGTGCAGACGGATTTCCTTACGCATCTGGCGGGCAAACTTGTTGTTGATGGTATGTCCCGGACGTGTGGCAATGATACGTCCCTTGATGGGCTTGCCAATCAGAGCCAGGTCGCCGATAACGTCCAGCAGTTTGTGGCGGGCACATTCGTTGGGCCATACCAGCGGTTTGTGGTTGATGTAACCCAACTGCTTGGCGTCCATGTGAGGCACGCCCATTACGTCGGCAAGCTTGTCATAGGCATTCTGCGGCATTTCACGTTCATAGATAACAATGGCGTTGTCCAGGTCGCCGCCTTTGATAAGTCCGGCTTGCAACAGCGGTTCTATCTCACGTACAAATACGAAAGTGCGGCTGGCTGCTACTTCATCCTTGAACTTTGCCATATCTTCCAATGTGGCAAACTGGTTGGGGATGATGGTCGAGTCGTAGGATACCAGTACGTTCAGACTGAAGTTTTCATCGGGCAATACGATGATGGATGAGCCGGTGGCATCGTCACGGAATTCAATCTTGGATTTGATGATATAGAAATCCTTTACGGCACTTTGTTCCACCGTACCTACACGTTCTATTTCGTTGACATAATATTGGGCACTTCCATCCAGGATAGGAAATTCCGGACCGTTCACCTGAATAAGGCAGTTATCTATGCCCAAAGCGTAAAGCGCAGCCATGCCGTGCTCTACGGTACTTATCTTAACCCCGTTTTTGGAAAGCACGGTGCCGCGTGTCGTTTCGGTCACGTTATCGGCAACAGCGTCAATGATAGGCTGACCTTCCAGGTCGGTACGCTGAATCTTATATCCGTGATTGTCCGGAGCAGGGTTGAAAGTAACGGTCAGATCAAGTCCAGTGTGAAGACCTTTCCCACTGAGTGAAAAGCTGTCTTTCAGAGTCTTTTGTTTCAACATTGGTTACTTATTTAATTGTTTTTTTAATTCATCGAGTTCTTTGCGGAGCGCATTCAACTCAAAGTACATATCCGGCAGCTTGCGGAATACGGACTGTGACTTGAAGTAGGGCTTCACTTCCATAGGCGGCGTACCTATTAATACACTGCCTTCTTTAATACTGCTGGGAACACCGGATTGTGCGCCAAGGTTCACTTTGTTTCCGATGTGGATGTGTCCGGCTATACCTACCTGACCGCCAAACATACACCATTCGCCTACTTTGGTGGAACCGGCTATGCCCACTTGGGCTGCCATTACCGTATGCGAACCGATTTCATCATTATGTGCCACCTGCACCAGATTATCCAGTTTTACACCGCTGTGAACGATAGTTGCTCCCATCGTGGCACGGTCTACACACGTATTGGCGCCGATTTCCACATTGTCTTCCAATAGGGTGATTCCGATTTGGGGAATCTTTTCATACCCTTCGGGAGTAGGGGCGAAACCGAAACCGTCTGCACCGATTACACAACCGGCATGCAGGATGCAACGGTTGCCTACGCGACAATCGTGGTAGATTGTTGCATTTGCGTAAATAATGCAATCATTGCCTACTTTAGCACCGCTTCCGATAGTGGCATGCGGATGAATTACCGTATTGTCGCCCACTTCTGCATGGTCTCCTACATAAGCAAAAGACGCAATGTAAACATCTTTGCCTATTTTGGCAGTTTCGGCAACGTATGCGCGCGGGTCGATGCCGGTGCGTTTCGGTTTGCTCTGTTCATACAGGTTTAATAATTTGGCAAGGCTTTCGTAGGCATTGTCTACCTTAATCATGGTAGCTTTTACTTCCTGTTCGGGAGTGAAATCCTTATTAACCAAAACAATACTCGATTGGGTTTCATACAGATAAGGTATGTATTTAGGGTTGGATAAGAAAGAGATTGCCCCCGGTATTCCTTCTTCAATCTTGGCGAAGGTATGCACGGTTGCATTCTCGTCTCCTACGATTTCTCCTTGTATAAATGTTGCAATTTGTTTAGCAGAGAACTCCATGTTTTATTGTTGTTAGATGGTTTCAAAACACAAATAACGGACTTTTTTTTTATATATCCTTGTCCTGCGGTGAATATTTTATACTTATCTATGCAAACGTTGATAACATAAGTAGTACTTTTTTACTTTTTTTGAGAGTAGGGAGATGTTGAGCATGTCCGATGCTTCGGCTATGTTTTTAATGGAACCGTCGTTGTACAGGATGTCGATGCTGTCGTCTGCCGGGTCGTACATATTCTTCTCAATGCTTGGGGTAGAGATAAAATAACCGGCTTCGGAAAGAGGGATATCCAGCTGTTCGCCGATTTGCCGGGTGATTTCTTCTTTACGCTCCTCGCTGAAAGGTTCGGTGGAGATTTCCACTTTGAATATGTTACGGTTAACCATGCCCATACTTAGTGTGGAAAGCACCCTGTCCGGATGTGTGCTCCATACTTTCAGGGCAGTCCAAAGATCGTTGTCGTCCAGTTGGATAAAGTTTTCCAGGCAGTCCGGGTTATTGTAGAATATTTCCCGGTTGATATCATTGTATAAAAAGAATTTCAGTGCGGGCGGGGCAAACAAGTCCACGCCTTTGCCGGCTAACTCCTTGGCACGCAGCAGGGTGCTGATGAGCATCTTTTCGTAGGCAACCGATGTCTTATGCAGATATACCTGCCAGTACATCAGGCGGCGTGCAGTGAGGAAGTTTTCGATAGAGTAGATTCCTTTGGATTCTACGACCAGATGGTCGTCTTTTACATCGAGCATCTTGATGATGCGCGCCGAACCTATGTTACCTTCCGTCACTCCGGTATAGAAGCTGTCGCGGCGCAGGTAGTCGAGGCGGTCCATGTCCAGTTGTCCACTTACCAGCTGGTGGAGGAAACGCTTGGGATATTCGTCCTTGAATATTTGGATGGCAAGTGTCAGTTGCCCGTTCATTTCTTTGTTGATGCGTTCCATGAGTATCAGGGAAATGTCTTCGTGCGAGACACCTTTTACAATAGTATCTTCAAGCACGTGCGAGAACGGACCGTGCCCGATGTCGTGCATGAGGATAGCTGCCTGTACGGCTTCCGCTTCACTGTCGAAAATGAAGTTTCCCTTGGCGGTAAGTTGCTGGATAGCTTCACTCATAAGGTAGAATGCCCCCAGTGAGTGCTGGAACCGGGTATGCTGTGCGCCGGGATACACCACGGACGATAATCCCAATTGTTTGATACGGGTGAGGCGTTGCAAAAGGGGATGTCGTACAAGGTCGTACAGCAGTCCTTTGGGTATGTTGATGAATCCGAACACCGGATCGTTGATGATTTTACGTTCGTAAGGCATAGCTAAGTATTTGAGGACAAAGGTAATTTGTTTTTAGGAGATGACAAAATATGATGCTATACAAGGAAGTTCATCACCAGTCGTGTTGAGATGATAATATCTAAGTTGTAAATCGCAGTAGGTTTATATTTTGAGATAGTATTATGCAAAATTTGCATATTACTGTCTCTGTCAAGTTCTCCTTCTTTGAAAACATTTGCAATGTGGCGGGCTATGACAGATTGGTCCTTTTGAAACCTTCGAGCATATCGTGCAGGATTATCATGTATTGATACGAACCGGGCAGAATCAGGCGAACAATTACCCATTTCGCCGATTCTGCCCGGTTATGTTTAAAATAAGTTTTTATTTGCTTCTCAGAGTATTGCTTTCAGCTGTTCCGCCATCTGAGCCTGTACTTCCTGTGCGGCTTTGCGTGCAGCGGCTGCGAAATTTTCGGTCTTGTCTACATAGATGATACCGCGGCTGGAGTTAACAATCAGCCCGCAAGTCTTGTTCATGCCGTACTTGCAGACCTCTTCCAATGAACCGCCTTGTGCACCTACGCCGGGCACTAAAAGGAAGTGGTTGGGAACAATCTTACGAATATCTTCGAAAGCACGTCCTTGGGTGGCGCCTACCACGTACATCATTTGCTCGTCGTTTGCCCATTCCTGTGACTTGCGCAATACTTTTTCGAAGAGACGTTCACCGTTTTTGTTTTCCGTCAGTTGGAAGTCGTGCGAACCTTTGTTGCTGGTCAGTGCGAGCAGGATAACCCATTTGCCTTCGTAGGTGAGGAATGGAGTAACGCTGTCTTCGCCCATATAAGGAGCTACGGTTACCGAGTCTATGTCCAGTTCTTCAAAGAAAGTACGTGCATACATGGCAGAGGTATTACCGATGTCGCCGCGTTTGGCATCGGCGATGATAAACTGGTCGGGATAGTTCTGCTTGATGTAGTTCACGGTCTTTTCAAAGGCAATCCAGCCTTTTACTCCCATGCTCTCATAGAAAGCGAGATTCGGTTTGTAGGCGATACACAGGTCGGCTGTTGCATCGATAATCGCTTTGTTGAAGGCAAAGATGGGGTCTTCTTCTTTCAGCAGGTGTTCCGGAATCTTTTTGATATCCGTGTCCAGACCTACGCATAGAAATGATTTCTTGCGTTTGATATTCTCAAAGAGTTGTTGTTTGTTCATATCGCAATTTGTTGGTTTAATGGTTTTACTTTTTAAATAAATATCCCTTGATGCTCATTCTTATATCTTCGTCACTGTTCTTTTCATAATGGATATCGAATGCAGTCAGCATGAACAGGTTCTTGGAAGAATTGCATCGGAAAGAGGTAGGCGGTATATGACCGTGCTTGCTGTTCTTTTCCAACATTTCCAATGTGCTGAGTTCGATATATGCGCTATCGTTCAGATTGTCCGTCCGGGTATCGAGTGAAACGGGCAATATTCCATTTTCAAGATATTGGCGGGGGATGGTAAGAAAACGGCTTGACATACCGTCGCTGGGTATGGCGATAAACCGCGTGTAGCCTTTGGGAACACTGATGTTCGTTTGACTGTCGATTGTTCCGCTATAGGTAACCTTGCCGCTATCAGTGCCGGCGGGCGCTGCATTTGTTTCAATATCCGCTGCCACGGAATAGAGGTTGTAGGTTACGTTTCTGTCTATCAGATGAGTGACGCTCTCCGTGCCGAACCAGCTGTTCAGGTATCTGAATTTACTGTTTATCCGTATCGCCTGCTTTTCCGGCAGCGAGTACATCCATTCCTCATATTGTTGTAGCGAGAGGGGGGCTTTTGCCCGGCAACTGCGTTGCATCTCGGCTTTGATTTCGTTAAGAATGACATTCTTTGTAATGCCAGCATAGTTGACGGGCAATGCCGACGTCAGCAAAAAGATGATGGCAAACGAAATGGGTATCCAGTTGATACGCCGTGCCTTGATGGCGAACAACCCGATACAGACAAAATAGAACCAGCCGTTGAGTGTGGCGAGATAGAGCCGGTTAACGGTAATGCCGTAATCGTTGAACCGTCGCACGATGCCTATGGTCATCAGCAACAGCAGAGGCAGTATCAGTACGGGCATCCAGCGGGCAATCCAGTTGTCAAACCGTTTGTTATTTTCAAGGCGTGCGGGATACAGACCGAATTGAATGGCGATGCACACCGTCATTAATGCTACGATGAGCCATGACACCCAGCCTGTGGGTAGTTCCCAACTGACAAGGATGCGGGCGGCATACATGTAAAGCACTGTCAGATATCCGGCTGTAAGCGGAAGGAACAGGTAGTGTATGATGCCGTTCAGGAATTCGGATGAGTGAGGTTCGCGGTTGTGTTTGTCCTCTCCCTGCGGCAACAATCCGAGGAACAGTATCAAGGCGAGCGTTATGCTGCACAGATAATAGATATAGGCATAGCACTTTCCGCTGAAATGGATGTCGAACAGCTGGTGCAGTGAGAACAACAGCAGACTGATGCCTGCCCATAGGATGAGGCCTATGATTTGTGTAACAGCGAACGAAGAAACGGCGTTCAGTGCAAAATTCCAACTGGCAATGTCATTCTTCTCGCGCAGGAACGAGAGGAAGAATGTGGAAAGCCCTATGGTGAGAATGGCTGCCGTGTGGGCGATGCCGATTTCAATCCATGAACTCTCTGTACCGAGATAACGGTAGAGCAGAAAAGCATCGGCTATGAGCAGGGCGTGTGCGGCAAGTTGTATGCCTGTCTTCCACATCCGGCTTTTTACTTCTTCGCTCCACAGATGAAGCGTGAGCGAAAGCAGGATACCTACCGACAGGTAGTAGCCGGTTATAAACAGCAACCGTTCTTCGCCTGTCCAGCTTATTGATGTCAGATGAATGAGATAGGCAGTGAATGCAAAGATAAAGGCTACCGTAACCGGGAAGCGCTTCAGGCAGTTCTGAAACGCTTCGGTAACCGTGTGAAACGCTTTCTCTACTGATAGCCCTTTCATAACTACAATTCGCTTTCTTTCAGTCGCTCTGCATTTTCCGCAACAATCAGATGGTCGATGCAATCCTGAATATCACCGTCCATAAAGGCGGCAAGGTTATAAATGGTATAGTTGATGCGGTGGTCGGTAATACGTCCCTGCGGATAGTTGTAGGTACGTATCTTTGCCGAGCGGTCACCGGTAGAGACCATTGTCTTGCGCTTGGAAGCGATGTCGTCGATGTATTTCTGGTGCTCTTTGTCGTATATAAAGGTACGCAGGCGCGACAGGGCGCGTTCTTTGTTCTTCGGCTGGTCGCGCGTTTCGGTACATTCGATGAGAATTTCCTCTACGACACCCGTATTCGGGTTCTTCCAGTTATAGCGCAGGCGTACGCCGGATTCCACCTTATTTACGTTCTGACCGCCCGCACCGCCGCTTCGGAAGGTATCCCATTTGATTTCTCCCTCGTTGATGACTACATCGAACTCTTCGGCTTCGGGCAGTACCGCCACGGATGCGGCGGATGTGTGTACACGTCCCTGCGTTTCGGTGGCAGGCACGCGTTGTACGCGATGTACGCCCGATTCATATTTCAGCGTGCCATATACGTTGTCTCCCGTTACGGAGCAGATGATTTCCTTGAAACCGCCGGCTGCGCCTTCGTTGGCGCTGGATATATCCAGTCTCCAGCCTTTAGCCTCACAATACTTGGTGTACATGCGGAAGAGATCGCCTGCAAAAATGGCGGCTTCGTCTCCACCTGCACCACCGCGGATTTCGAGAATGGCGTTGCGGCTGTCCTGCGGGTCGGCGGGGACAAGCAGGAGCTTTATCTCTTCTTCCAGTTCAGGCTGGCGTGCCTGGCAGGTATCAAGTTCTTCGCGTGCCATTTCACGCATCTCGGCGTCGGTTTCGTTGGCGATGATTTCTTTGGCTTCCTCGATGCCGTTCAGTACCTGCATGTACTCTTTGCGGGCATTCATCAGGTCGCCCAGTTCTTTGTACTCTTTGGTGAGTTTGACGTAGCGCTTCTGGTCGGCAATCACCGCCGGGTCGGTAATCAGTGTGGACACTTCTTCGAAGCGGGCAACGAGGCCTTCCAGTTTCTCTAATATGGTGTTGTTATCTGCCATTTAATTAAAGTGGTAATGTTATGAGATGACAAGTCGGCATTAATATCTGAACTCTCCGAATTCACTCTTGATAATCAGTTCTTTCTTATCGCTCTCTTCGATACGTCCTACAATCTGTGCATCGATGTTGAAGCTTTTGCTGATGGCAATCACTTCTTCCGCATGCTCAGGAGAAAGATATACTTCCAAACGGTGTCCCATATTGAATACCTTGTACATTTCACTCCAGTCCGTATCGCTTTGCTCCTTGATGGTCCTGAACAGCGGCGGAACGGGGAAAAGGTTGTCTTTGACAACGCGGCAGTTATCTCCGACAAAGTGCAGCACTTTGGTCTGCGCACCGCCGGAGCAGTGTACCATACCGTGAATTTCGGGACGGAGCGCATCGAGCAGTTTCTTAACCACCGGCGCATATGTACGGGTGGGAGAGAGCACCAGCTTTCCGGCATCCAGCGGACTGCCTTCCACGCTGTCTGTCAGTTTCAGCTTTCCGCTGTATACCAATTCGTCGGGTACAGCTTTGTCATAGCTTTCCGGATATTTCTCCGCCAGATATTTGGCGAATACGTCGTGGCGGGCGCTGGTAAGCCCGTTGCTGCCCATACCGCCGTTATACTCTTTCTCGTAAGTGGCTTGTCCGCAAGAGGAGAGGCCTACAATCACGTCTCCCGGATGGATATTGGCATTGTCGATAACATCCGAACGCTTCATGCGGCAGGTTACCGTAGAGTCAACGATGATGGTACGCACCAGGTCGCCCACATCGGCGGTCTCGCCACCGGTGGCATATACTCCTACGCCCATTTCGCGGAGTTCGGCAAGCAGTTCGTCCGTACCGTTGATGATGGCGGAAATCACTTCTCCGGGCACAAGCAGCTTGTTGCGTCCGATGGTGCTTGATACCAGGATATTGTCCACAGCACCTACACAGAGCAGGTCGTCGATGTTCATAATCAGCGCATCCTGTGCGATGCCTTTCCAGACGGAGAGGTCGCCTGTCTCTTTCCAGTACATGTAGGCCAGACTGGATTTTGTTCCTGCGCCGTCTGCGTGCATGATATTACAATACTCAGGGTCACCGCCCAGGATATCGGGGATGATTTTGCAGAAAGCCTGCGGGAATATACCTTTGTCGATGTTCTTAATGGCGTTGTGCACATCTTCTTTGGATGCGCTGACGCCCCTCATCATATATCGTTGATTACTCATGGGATAATAAGTTTGTTCAATTGAGCACAAAAGTAGTGATTATTTCGCTTATAGCCTTAGCTTTGCGTAAAAAATATCCCCTCATCCGGCATCGTACTTGCAAGTCTGTGCGGGTGCGACACCGGATGAGGGGATGTTTGATATTCAATTCTGTCTTTTTAGAACTCTACCTTAGGTGCTTGTTCGCTTCCTTCGGCGGCTTCAAAGTAGGCACGCTTCTCAAAGCCGAAAAGACCGGCAAGAATGTTTTTGGGGAAGCGGCGGATTGCCGTATTAAAATTCTTCGCCGCATTGTTGAAGTTGGTACGTGCCACGTTGATGCGGTTTTCCGTACCTTCCAACTGGGCTTGGAGCTCCAGGAAGTTCTGGTTGGCTTTCAGGTCGGGATAGTTTTCGGTAATGGCGAGCAGCTTGCCGAGAGCGGAAGTAACCGCGCCCTGTGCTTTTTGGTATTCGGCCAGCTTTTCCGGTGTCAGGTCGTTGGCGTCTACGGTCATCTGGGTGGCCTTGCTACGGGCTTCTACCACACCTTCCAGCGTTTCCTTTTCGTGAGAGGCATATCCTTTGACTGTGTTTACGAGATTCGGTATCAGATCGGCACGACGTTGATATTGTGTTTCTACGTTAGACCATTGCCCGCTGACGTTTTCGTCCATGGTAACGAGCCCGTTATAACCTCTGACTCCCCAAATGGCGAGAAGGGCTACGACAACAATGATGATAATGGTTGATTTTTTCATACTTCTTTTTTTGTTATTAATGATGCAATCTGAATTGGTTTGTTACAGGAGACGCCCGGCCGTTCCGCTCAGAACCGTGAACCGGCTCCGCCGCCACCGCCCATGCCGCCTCCGAAGCTGCCGCCGCTGAATCCTCCGCCACCGCTGCCGAAGCCGCCGCCTCCGAAAATGACAGGACCGCCGCCACCTCCGCCCCGATAGTTCTCATCGTAAGACTGCTGGCGGCGTACTACCTTATGTCCGCAATTGCGGCAGGTGTAGGTGACATCTTCCGTCCGTACTCCGTTGCGGCGTGAGATAAGCACGCTGTTGCTCCGTTGCAGCTTATGCTGGCCGCATTGCGGGCATTTGCTTGCAGCACGTGTTTTCAGTATTCCTGCCGCGATGGCGATGGCAAAGAACCCTGCAACGGCCAGAATCAATCCTATCGGAGAGCCGCCGTCACTTTCGTCCGGGTCGTTTGCCATACTTCCGTCAAGACGGGCGCATACGGCACGAACGCCGGCCACCATACCGGCATCCCAGTTACTGTCTTTCAGGTAAGGAATCATGTCCCGCGTTTGAATGCGTTTGCAAATGGCGTCGGGCAGGTCTCCTTCCAGTCCGTATCCGGTATAGAACTGAATACAGCGCTGGTCGGTTACCAGCAGGATAACCAGTCCGTTATTCTTTCCTTTCTTGCCAACGCCCCATTCGTTGAGCAACCGGTGCGAGAAGTCGAAACAGTCCTCATTGCCGATGGACGGAACAACTGCCACTACGGTTTCAATGCCGGTTTGCTGTTCCAGGGCATAGAGCATGCGGTCTATTTCGTCGCATGCCGGGGCGGAAAGGATACCGGCGGGGTTGCAAACGTAGCGTGTCTTGTCCTGAAGATGTACTTTAGGAATGTTTCCGGTGGTGTAAATCTCTTGTGCCTGCAGGGAAACAAGCATGCACAAGAGGAATGCTATGGAGATAAATCGTTTCATACTTATTGTATTTGTAGGGGCTAAGGTAGGAAAAATCACATCAACGTATGTATTTCCCTACGAATTTCTTTACATGCTCCGTATATTCCTGCGGATAGTCCTTGTAGGACATGGCATGTGCGGAACCCGGAACAATCCACAGCTCTTTCGGTTCCGGCTTGGCTTCGTAAAGAGGGTAGACCATCCATGTAGGCACATAGGAGTCCGTATCGCCGTGTATAAAGAGCATGGGCAAGGTACACTTCCTGACCTGCTCCAAAGCCGAAGCTTCACGGAAATCCCATCCATACTCTTGCTCGCAAAGCCGGCTTGCCACATGCAGCAGCGGGAAAGCGGGCAAGCCGTATTGTGCTTTCAGTTCGCCCCGGAATTCATCCCATACGCTGGTATAGCCGCAGTCCTCAACGAAACATTTGATGAACGGTTGCTGGTGTATTCCATGTTCCACTTCGCCGGACACCATCATGGTGGTGGCTGCTCCCATCGAGATGCCGTGCACCACCATTTCCGTACCGCTGCTACGCATACGGGTGCTGTCGCCTGCGGTCACCGTTTCATTGTTCCTGCCGAAAAGCTCGTCGGCGGTTGCGGTCCATTGCAGTACGTCGAGACGGTCGAGCCAGCCCATTTGTATCTCGGCACCCTCGCTTGCGCCATGACCGTGCAGGTCGGGCAGAAGGATGTTGTACTTCAGTTGCCGGTTGTACAGGTAGCCGATGTTGAGCATGCGGATGGAGTTGTCGGTATAGCCGTGCACAATGACGGCCGTTTTACGGGTGGGTTCGGCAGCGGCTACATACAGCGCATGCAGGGTTTCACCCCGGTCGTTCTTTATATAGAAGTCGCGCAGCGCCCCTGCCGTCTGCAGGCTGTCCACCCACGGCTTCAGCTCGGGATATTGCCCGAACATGTATTCGTAGGAAGCCTGGCTGTTGCGGGAGCGTGTAATCAGTTCATCCGGGTTCAGCGCATGCCCTAGCATATAGTATCCGCCGCACAACAGGGCGGTACAAAGCGCAGCGAGACCTATGAATGAATATTTCAGTATTTTTTTCATGTTACTTGTTCCAAATTTCCCATGCGGCAAAGGCTTGCAGCAGCAACATTTCAAGTCCGTTCTTGGTGACGGCTCCCTGCGCTTTGCCTTTCTTCATGAAGAGTGTTTCATTTGGATTATACAACAAATCGTAGAGCAAATGGTTGGGAGTAAGCAGTTCGTAGGGTATGTCCGGGCAGAAATCCACTTTGGGGAACATGCCCACGGGCGTACAGTTTACGATGACCGTATGTCCGGCCATGATTTCGGGAGTCAGCTCCCCGTAGGTCAGGAACTTGTCGTCCTTTTTGGTACGTGACACGAAAGTGCTTTCTATTCCTAAATTCTCCAGGCCGCGATATACGGCTTTGGATGCACCGCCTGTGCCCAGGATAAGCGCTTTCTTGTGCTGGGGTTGCAGCAGGGGTTCGATGGATTGCGTAAATCCGATGATGTCCGAGTTGCAGCCTATCAGCTTGATTTTGCCTTTGGGAAGGCGGACAATCTTGATAACGTTGACCGCACCAATCTTGGCGGTGTCCTTATCCAGTTCGTCGAGGTAGGGTATAACCTGTTCTTTATAGGGAATGGTTACATTGAGTCCACAGAGATTGGGGTTTTCTTCAATCACTTCCATGAAGTCTTCGATGCGGGGAATCTCGAAGTTCACATATTCGGCGTCGATGTTCTCTGCTTTAAATTTCTCGTTGAAGTAGCCGATGGAGAACGAATGTTTCAGCGGGTAACCGATTAAACCGTATTTCTGCATATCCAAAATGTGTTAAAGGGGGAATATAAGTGACTATTTCTTAGCAATGTATAAGGTGCATATTCCGAAAGTCAATCGCTTGAAGCGTACCTCGCTGAACCCTGCCTTGCGGATTACTCCCTGCATGATTTCGCCTTGCGGAAAGGCGCGGATGCTTTGGGGCAGATAGGTGTAGGCGCTGTTGTCTTTCGAAATGAACTTGCCGAGCAGCGGGATGACGGCTTTGGAGTAGACGGTAAAGAGTTGTTTCATCGGGAAGCGGTCCGGCGTGGAGAGCTCCAGAATGACGAGATGTCCGCCGGGTACGAGTACGCGGCACATTTCGGACAATCCTTTATCCAGTCCGTCAAAGTTACGGATGCCGAACGCCACGGTCACGGCATCGAAGCTTTCATCGACAAACGAGAGAGAGGTGCAGTCCTCCCGGACAAAGGAAATCCTGTCCGAGAGGTGCGCCTGTTTTACTTTTTCACGTCCCACATTCATCATGCCTTCGGATATGTCGGTCCCGATGAGCATATCGGGCTGCAATTCGCGGCAGGCAAGTATGGCAAAGTCTCCGGTTCCGGTCGCTACGTCCATGATGCGCCGGGGGCTGAAAGGGCGGAGCGTGTCAATCGCCTTCTTGCGCCAGCTGCGGTCTATGCCCATCGACAGGGTATGGTTCAGCTTGTCGTAAGCGGGGGCGATGTTGTCGAACATCTCTTCAACCTGTTCGCTCTTCTTGCCGTCGTTGCCGTAAGGCTTGATGTGTTCTTGGGGGTAGTCCATCCGTCAATCGTTACTTTAAGTACTCCGTTACGTTCTTTTCAATACGTTCGGCGATGTTGCTTGTGTCCTCTTTAACGAACTTCTCGCCGGTGATGTGCTCGTACAGCTCGATGTAACGTTCGCTGATGGAAGTCACGATTTCGTCGGTCATTTCCGGAACCTGCTGTCCCTCTTTGCCCTGGAAACCGTTGTCCATTAGCCATTCGCGCACGAATTCCTTTGAAAGCTGCTTTTGCGGTTCGCCTTTGGCAAAGCGTTCTTCGTAGCCTTCGGAGTAGAAATAGCGGCTGGAGTCCGGTGTGTGGATTTCGTCCATCAGGTAGATAGTGCCGTTGTGCTTGCCGAATTCGTACTTGGTGTCGACGAGAATCAGGCCGCGTTCTGCAGCGATTTCCGTACCGCGTTTGAAGAGCGCCATTGTATATTTCTCCAGAATTGCATACTCTTCGGGAGTGGCCAGGCCTTTGGCAAGAATCTCCTCTTTGGAGATGTCGGCGTCATGCTCGCCGATTTCGGCTTTTGTGGTCGGGGTGATGATGGGTTCGGGGAATTTCTGGTTCTCCTTCATGCCTTCGGGCAGCTTTACGCCGCAGATTTCGCGGACACCGCTTTTGTAGGCGCGCCATGCACTGCCGCAGAGATAGCCGCGTACAATCATCTCAACCGGGAAGCCTTCGCACATTACGCCCACGGTTACCATAGGGTCGGGGGTGGCTGTTTTCCAGTTGGGGCAGATGTCGGTGGTGGCATCGAGGAACTTGGCTGCAATCTGGTTCAGCATCTGTCCTTTGAAAGGAATACCTTTCGGCAATACTACGTCGAAGGCTGAAATGCGGTCGGTAGCGACCATAACTAACTTTTCGCCATTGATGTTGTACACATCGCGCACTTTTCCATGATAGACACTTTGCTGTCCGGGAAAGTTGAAATCTGTTGCTGTTAATGCATTCATTTTAGTGATATTTATGAGTTGGATATTTACTGTCTAAGCCGGGAGTTGCTGTCCGGCGGCTTGTTCTGCTTTCCGTTTCTCCCGTTCGGCTTTCGCTTCTTTGTCAAACTTTTCGTAGGCTTCCACAATCTGAGTAACCAGTTTGTGGCGTACAATGTCTTTTTTGTTCAGCTCGATGAAGCTGATTCCTTTCACGCCTTTCAGGATGCGGAGCGCTTGCACCAGTCCGGAAGTCTGTGACTGGGGAAGGTCGATTTGCGTCATATCCCCCGTTACAATCATTTTGGTATTCATGCCCATACGGGTGAGGAACATCTTTATCTGTTGGGTGGTGGTGTTCTGCGCTTCATCCAGAATTACTACGGCATCGTTCAGCGTGCGTCCGCGCATGAAAGCGAGCGGAGCAATCTGAATGATGTTCAGCTCCATGTACTCTTTCAGTTTGGCGGCGGGAACCATGTCCTGCAAGGCGTCGTAAAGCGGTTGCAGGTACGGGTCTATCTTGTCCTTCATGTCGCCGGGCAGGAAGCCGAGTTTCTCTCCGGCCTCTACGGCGGGACGGCTGAGGATTATTTTCTTTATCTCCTTGTTCTTCAACGCGCGTACGGCAAGGGCGATGGCCGTATAGGTCTTGCCCGACCCGGCAGGGCCTATGGCAAATACCATGTCGTTCCTGCTAAATGCCTCTACCAGTTTCAACTGGTTTTCGCTGCGCGGAATAATGGGCTTTCCCGTTACGCTGAACACGATGACATTGCCCGACTTCTCAGCCTGCGGGGCGTTCCCTTTGACGATATCGATGATGACTTCCTCTTTCAGAGAATTATATTCGTCACAATATTTTTCGAGTTTGGTGATGTTTTCTTCAAACGCGCACATCTCCTCTTCATCTCCCAGCACTTTGATGACATTGCCGCGGGCAACGATGCGGAGTTTGGGATACAAAGCTTTTATCAGTTGCATATTGGCGTTGTTTACGCCGTAAAAGATAACCGGGTCGATATCCTCAAGAACAATCAGTTTTTCTATCATCGATATGTTTTAAAGTTCAATTCTTTTTTTCAGGTAAAACGTTTTGCAAATGTAGTGAAACGTTTGAATACTTGGACGGTTCTGCGTGTTATTTTTTTTGCACCGGCTTGCATGGCGGCATCTCTTTGTTGTCATTGTTTATTCAAAATAGAGTATTGTTCCGCCGTCGGAGTCTGCGTATTTCCGCAGGAGTTCCTGTATCATTCCGGCGGCTTCCGCCAGCCCTTCGCGTCCGTTGTATCCGTTGACTATGGCAAGGATACGCCGGGTTTCGAGTCCCATTTTGGTACGTTCGTTGTCGCTGGTGGGAGTGCCTATGCCGCCTGCCCGGTCGCGGTAGACGGGAAGCCCCTCGATGTTCAGCGTTCCGCGCCCGATGCCTTCGAAGGGCTCTTCCGCACGTCCGATGCCGAGTTCAAGGCTGTCTCCCTGTATCTTGTCCGCATCGAAGCCGCCGATGGAATATCCGGTGCGGAGCGATACGAGGTTGATGAGGTCTACCAGCGTGTCGATTTGGTACAGTTCGAGTCCCCGCATAAGACGGCGGCGCAATGCTTCGGCGGAAGGACGGTAACGGCTGGGATCTTTGCCGCAACGCTTGTAGGCTTCGCGGGTGGCGGCGATGGCGGGTTGCTGTTTGATGCTTTCCGCGGTTTCATCGGCTCTCAGTTCGCGGGTGAAAGCGTCGATTTCCCGCCACAGCTCTGCGTTGTGTGCGGAGTTGGTTACTTGCGCCATGACGGCAACGCCCTGAAAGGCGGGGCAGAGGCGCTTAATCTCTTCGGATAAGGTGATGTGGTACATGGGGCTTTTCATTGTGTATGGTTTACTGTCGGTTCGTCGTGGATAAACTTGGAATTTAACGGCGTTAAACTTCAGGTTTAATCCTAATGAACCCGGAGTTTAATAGGATTAAACTCGAAGTTTATTGTGGATAAATAAAAATAAACTAAGTGTGGGATAGATCTGGCACAGGCAGGTTTGCAGTATCACCCGCCTGTACTTCTCCGGTCACCATTCGTATCTTTCCTCAAAGCTGTCGTATATGGGACGTAACTCCGGGCAAAGGGCACGGAAAACGGATGCAATCTCCGCCTGTTCTGCGGGTGAGATAAGTCTCTTGCCTTTGCGGCTGGCAAAGTAATAGCTGCGGCAGGTGAAGCAGTTCTGTACACATCTTCTGACTTCGCTTACGATTCTGCTGGGCACGGCATCGAACATCCGGGATATTCCGCAGGCATAACGCTTGAGGTCGGAGCTACGGTAGAAGGTACAGCCGCCCTTGCCATGCAGCGAAGCAATGTAGCGCGGGTCTATGGCGGTTATGATATTGCTTGCGTATTGCGATGTCTTCATCGGAAGCTCCGTTATCAGGGCATGCAGGCATCCCGAACGTTGCGGACACTGCCCGTCTGTGGCAAAACAATGGGCATATTCGAAAGGAATGTCTTCCCGGTTTTGTTTCATATCATTGGAGGTATTGGTTTGTTCGTATAATGTGAGTCGAGAATTAGAGTTGCTTCAACTTATCGGCACGGTACAAAAGTAGCCATAAACTGCAACTCTTTCAAATATAGGCGTTACTTTCTTTCTTCCTTTTCCTGTCTGTTCAACATAATTCCCGACAGGATACGTCCCGACTTGATGCCCAGACGCCGTGCCGAGAAGAAGTCCTCATGCTGCCGGTAGGTACAGATGCCTGCATTCTCTATCTGCCGGGGCGGCACTCCGAAGTCGGAGAGTTGCAAACGGTTGGCTGCCCACAAATCTATATGGTATTTGTGCGTTTCGGGCTTCCATACGGATATGTATTCCATCGGGAAATTTTCGGTGCGAAACGCTTCATATACCTCATCGCCCACCTCGAACGAGTCGAGGGAGATGCCCGGCCCTATGCAGGCAATGACATCCGTTCCCCTTGTTCCGTAGGCAGACTGCATCCGGTGAAGGGTTTTGGCAAGAATGCGGTTTACCGTTCCCCGCCAGCCTGCATGGACTGCGGCAACAATGCGGCGTTGCCTGTCATATAATAATACGGGAATGCAATCGGCAGTGGAGATGCAGATGCAGCAGCCGGGCATGCGGGTAATGAGTGCATCGATGCCTTGCAGCATGGCTTGCCGTTCGCTATGCGTTGCGTTCAGATAGGTATCGTCGATGATGAGGGAATCGGTGCCGTGGGTCTGAAAGGGGATGATAAGTTCCTGGGGTCGCACAGGCAGGGCGGCACATAACAGTTCCCGGTTTTTACGTACGCAATCCGCATTGTCTCCGGTGTAAGGAGTGCAGTTGAAAGAAGCATAGCTGCCGGTGCTGCATCCGCCATGCCGGGTGGTTACAAAACAAGAAATGTCGGGATATGGGGCAAGTACCTCATATCCCAACATTCTTTTATCTTTTGTGAGAGGAATCATTTTCTGTCATCCTCCCAATCCTCTTCTTCGTATTCAAAGTCTTCAAGGTCCTCGATGTCCTCGTCGTCAACGTATTCGTAACTGAGGTCTTCGTCCTCGCCTTCGTCTTTCAGTTCTTCTTTCAGGTGGCTCATGTCTTTGGCGCGGTGGGCAATGCTTTCAATCTTGCCTTCTATCTTGTTGCTTTCCTTGTTCAGCTCTTCCCACAGCATATCTTTCAGTGTGGAGATGCCCAGACCGGAAATGGCCGAAATGAATACGTGCGGAATGCTTTCGGGCAGTGTAGGCTCTATCTCGTCCATCAGCTCCTGATCCAGCATATCGCATTTCGTGATGGCAAGTACACGCTGCTTGTCCAGCATTTCGGGATTGAAAGTACGCAATTCGTTCAGCAGAATTTCATATTCCTTACGGATGTCGTCGCTGTCGGCAGGAATCATGAACAGCAACAGTGAGTTGCGTTCGATGTGGCGCAGAAAACGGAGTCCCAAACCTTTGCCCGCACTTGCCCCTTCGATGATGCCCGGAATGTCCGCCATAACGAATGACTTTCCGTCGCGATAGGACACGATACCCAGATTGGGCTCCAATGTAGTGAAGGGATAGTTGGCGATTTTCGGTTTTGCCGAAGACACAGCCGAGAGCAGTGTCGACTTTCCTGCATTGGGGAAGCCTACCAGACCGACGTCCGCCAGCAGTTTCAGCTCCATGATAACCGTCATTTCCTGCATCGGTTCGCCCGGCTGTGCGAAGCGGGGAGCCTGACGGGTGGCGGTTTTGAAGTGCCAGTTACCCAGTCCGCCGCGTCCGCCTTTCAGCAGAATGACTTCCTGACCATGCTCGGTTACATCGCAGATGTATTCACCGGTTTCGGCATTGTACACTACCGTGCCGCAGGGCACTTCGATTATTTTATCCTCTCCGTCCTTGCCGAAACTGCGGTTCTTGGAGCCCGACTCGCCGTGGCCTGCCATGATGTGGCGGTCGTAGCGCAGGTGCAGCAGGGTCCAGTAGTTGCGGTTGCCGCGGAGAATCACGTGGCCGCCTCGTCCTCCGTCACCTCCGTCGGGGCCGCCATTGGGAATGTATTTTTCACGCCGCATGTGCGTGGAGCCTCGACCGCCCTTACCGGAGCGGCAATAGATTTTTACGTAGTCAACAAAATTCGATTCAGCCATATTCTTTTTACTTTTTAGGTTTCTTTATTGTTACCGTCGGGATAACAGGCGCAAAATTAGTGATTTCAAGCGATATGCTCAAATTTGGGTTGTGATTTGTTAGGTTGGATGGATTGATAACGTTATTTTTGTTCATTGATTTACATCCTAATACAATAATCTTAATGAGTGAACTGAGAACGATTCCCAATATAGGTGCCTGCACGGAGCAGGACCTGATACTGATGGGGTATACCACTATCGCCTCATTGCGTGGCAAGAGCGCCGAAGAACTTTATGCCGAGGAGTGCCGGTTGCGCGGTTGCACTCTTGACCGCTGCCAGTTGTATCTTTATCGTGCCGTGGAATACTTTGTAAACACCGGGAATCCCGATCCGATGAAGTGCAAGTGGTGGTTCTGGAAAGATGATTTTGTTGAGCCTTCTCCCTGCGGTGCGGTTTGCGTGGAGTGTGCTTCTTTTCCGCTGGAATGCGGCGGATGCAGGAAAATAAAAGGAAAAGTATTCTGGTTGCGGTATACGGGTGATGATGTCTGCCGCATTTATGACTGTTGCCGCACCAAGAGGAAAAAGAATTGCGGTGATTGTCCGGACTTGCCTTGCGGGTATTTTGTGAAAGACCCCACTGTTTCGGATGAACAGAACGAGGCGAATCTATGTAAAATGGTGGAACGGCTGAGAGCCGATGTAGGAAACAATATAAATTACGCGAACCGCACGGACGAGTAGTCATCCGTAGTGGTTCGCGTAATTTGCGTTAAAAATATCTGCTTTAGATATCAAATATTATTTCGCAGCGTCAATTGCTTTGCAAACATCTGCCGTAATAGTATCCAGTTCGCCTATACCTTTAATGTGTGCGTACAGCTTTTCGTTCTTATACCAATCGATAAGCGGAGCTGTCTGTGAATGATATACGGTAAGACGTTTCTTGATAGTCTCTTCGTTGTCGTCGGCACGGCCTGATTCCTGTCCGCGCTTGATGAGGCGTTTCATCAGTTCGTCTTCGGGAACGTCAAGGTCCAGCATAACGTTTACGCTTTGTCCGCGTTCGGCAAGCATTTTCTTCAATGCTTCTGCCTGTGCGATAGTACGGGGGAAACCATCGAAAATAACGCCTTTGCTATCCTTGAAGCTGTCCAGTGTGCTTGCCAGGATGTCGATAATCAATTCGTCCGGCAACAGTTGTCCCTGGTCGATGTAGCCTTTGGCTGTCTTGCCCAGCTCAGTGCCGTTCTTGATTTCTGCGCGGAGCACGTCTCCGGTGGAAATGTGGTTGATACCGTACTTCTCTACAATTCTCTCGCTTTGTGTTCCCTTACCTGAACCGGGAGCACCGAAAATTACAATGTTCAACATTTGTTTAGCTATTATTTTTGATTTACAAATTAATACCTTTGCCTTGCTGCCTTTTCCCGGTTTCAGTCTACTACGGTATAGATGTCGGGATAGTTGCGTCCGAATCCGTCATAGTCCAGACCATAGCCCACGATGAAGTCGTTGGGAATGTTCATGGCTACGTATTCGATGTTCAAGTCTACTTTCAACTTGTCGGGTTTCACCAGTAACGAGGCAATGTGAATTTCCTTGGGGCCGCGTGTGCCGAGGGTTTCCAGCAGGCGTTGCATGGTGAGGCCGGTATCTACGATATCTTCGACAATGACAATGGTGCGTCCGGAGATGTCTTCGTTGATGCCGATCACTTCTTTGATTACTCCCGTAGAAGATACTCCCTGATAAGAGGCAAGTTTAACGAAAGAAATCTCACAAGGAATGGTGATGCGCTTCATCAGGTCGGAAGTAAACATGAACGAGCCGTTCAACACGCTTAGGAAAAGCGGATTCTTACCCGCCAAATCGCGGTTGATTTCGTTCGCTACACGGGTTACTTCTTTCAATATGTCCTGTTCCTTAATGGAAACGGTGAACATTTTGTCTTTTATTTGTATGGTATCCATAAATGGGAGTTTTTAGAAAGTTGGCGCAAAAATAGTGATTTTATTCCACTCCGTGCATCATCTTCTGCAATTTCTTTGAGAGTAGGAAAAGGATAAGCGATGCGGTGGCGGACATTACGACAAATACCATGAAGAAGTCGTACATCGTTTCTATGCGGTAGCCAAGCAGTGTCTTTACTTTTCCGGCTTCGGGATAGAGCCCGCTCAGCGTACCCGCAAACTTGTTGGCTGTGGCCGTGGAGAGGTACCATATACCCATCATCAGCGAAGCAAAGCGGATAGGAGTGAGCTTGTTCACCATGGACAATCCGATAGGCGAAAGGGCAATTTCGCCCATGGTGTGGATGAAATAAAGTCCTGTGAGCCAGATGAGGCTTACCTTGACGCCGGGTTGCACATCCTTTACAGCGAAGCAGATAACGAGATAACCCAAGGAGAGAAGCAGCAAGCCGATGGCCTGTTTGGTGGGAGAGGCGGGTTCCATGCCCCGTTTATTGAGGAAGCCCCATACTCCCGGCATGATGGCTGCCAGTATCACTACGAAAAATGGATTGAATGACTGTATCCAGGAAGCCGGCATTTCCCAGCCGAAGATAACGCGGTCGGTCTGTTCGGAAGCGAAAAGCGTCAGTGAAGCGCCTGCCTGTTCGTAGGCTGCCCAGAAGAAGATTACGAAGAAGGCGATGATATAGATGACAAAGATGCGGTCGCGCTCAATCTTCGTAAGCGAGCCTTCCAACAGGATGCTGACAGGAAAGACGATACAGGCGGTGAAGATGCCGATGCTGATCCAGTCGTTGCCGAAACACCAGTAGAAGAAAACGGCAAGCGCTATTGTCAATACTCCCAATAAGAGATAATTACGTTTTTTCTTGCTGTTGTGCGTAGTGGATTGGGCGGCTGTCTTTGTAGCTTGCGGTTGTTCCTTTTTAGCATCGGGAATGATGCCGAGCTGCTTACCGTCGGGACCGATAAGGTATTTATTCTTCTGTGTCTCGAACAATATGACCGTAAAGACGGTGACAATTGCAGCAATCAGAAAGCCCCATTTGAAGTCGTTCGGATTACCGGTTTCGCCAAAATAGCCGCATACCAGCGGGGCAAGGAAAGAGCCTACGTTGACGCCCATATAGAATATGGTATAGGCGGAGTCCAACCGTCTGTCGCCCGGTTCGTACAATTGTCCCACGAGGGAAGATACCGTAGGTTTGAAACATCCGTTTCCCAATATAAGGAAGGTGAGTCCGCCATACATCAGCCAGTGCGACAGTTGGACAGCGTCCAGCATGGAAGCGCTGAAGAACATCAGAAACTGTCCCAATGCCATCATGATGGCTCCCCAGAAGACAGAACGGCGGATGCCCCAGTATTTGTCGGCAATATATCCGCCGATAAGCGGGGTGAGGTAGACCAGTCCGGTGTAGCTGCCGTAGATGGAGGCGGCGTATTCTTTGTCGAACAGCAAGGCCTGTGTCAGGAACAGAATAAAAATAGCCCGCATGCCATAGTAGCTGAAACGTTCTGCGGTACTGGTGGCGAAAATCAGGTAAAGTCCTTTAGGGTGTTTGGATGTGCTCATTGGTTATGTGTTAATTGTCTTTATATGTTTTGAGCCGCAAAAGTAGTTATTATTTTTTGTACCTTTGCTCGTAACTTAAACGAATAAACTGCAATGATAAAAATATTTCCTACCATTCAGATAAAAGAACTGGATGCCTATACGATAGAGAATGAGCCGATTGCTTCCATAGACCTTATGGAGCGCGCTTCGCAGGCTCTGGCAAAAGTCATATCCGAGCGCTGGGGAGCGGAAACTCCTTTTACGGTATTTGCCGGCCCCGGCAACAATGGGGGAGACGCGCTGGCTGTTTCGCGTCTGCTGGCAGAGCAGGGATATCGGGTGGAGGTATATCTCTTTAATACGAAAGGTACTTTGTCTCCGGATTGCGAAACGAACAAGGAACGCTTGGCAAGGGTTTCCGGAATTGATTTTCATGAGATAACCACGCAATTCGTGCCACCAGTGCTGACAGCGGAGCATGTGGTTGTAGACGGACTGTTCGGCAGCGGACTGAACAAACCCTTGAGCGGTGGTTTCGCTGCGGTAGTGAAGTACATCAACTCCTCGCCGGCTACGGTAGTTGCCATTGATGTGCCTTCCGGTTTAATGGGAGAGGACAATACCTATAATATTCAGGCTAATATCATCCGTGCAGACCTGACGCTAAGCTTGCAACTGCCGAAGCTGGCTTTTCTCTTTGCCGAGAACGAGCCGTTTGTGGGTGAGTGGCAGTTGCTGGATATCGGTTTGAGTGAGGAAGCCATTACAGAAAAGGAAACGGATTTTGCGTTGACGGAACACGAGGATATGGCATCGGTGCTGAAGCCACGCGGCAAGTTTGCACATAAAGGAAGCTTCGGACGCGCCTTGTTGATAGCAGGTTCGCAAGGAATGGCGGGAGCGTCGGTGCTTGCGGCACGTGCTTGCCTGCGCTCCGGAGTGGGATTGCTTACGGTTCATATTCCTTTTTGCAATAACTTTATCGTGCAGACTGCCGTACCGGAGGCCATGACGGAAATAGATATAAACGATGTCCGTTTTTCTTGTGCCACTGACACTGACGACTATCAGGCGGTGGGTATCGGTCCGGGATTAGGCAGGGCGGAAGATACCGAAGCTGCTTTACTGGATCAGATAGATTCTTGCCAGACGCCCATGATAGTGGATGCCGATGCGTTGAACCTGTTGGGCGAACATCGCAGTTATATCGGCCGTTTGCCCAAAGGCAGCATTCTCACTCCGCATCCCAAAGAATTGGAACGGTTGGTTGGGAAATGTCAGAACTCGTACGAACGTTTGACAAAAGCCCGTGAACTGGCAAAAAGCGCCGGAGTATACATTATATTGAAAGGAGCTTATTCCGTTATTATTGCACCGTCGGGAAAGTGCTGGTTTAATTCTACCGGAAATCCCGGCATGGCGACAGGGGGTAGCGGTGATGTGCTTACGGGTGTCGTATTGGCCTTGCTGGCGCAGGGATACGATGCGGAAACTGCTGCACGTATGGCCGCTTATGTCCATGGACTGGCGGGAGATATTGCTTGCAAGAAGCATGGAGCAATGGGTATGACGGCAGGGGATATTGTTACTTGCTTACCGTTGGCATGGCGGATGCTGGAGGAGAAATTGTAAACTGCATGTTAATGTTGGTATTTCAATATTCTGATGTTTTAAAAACTAATAGATTCGTTTTTTTTACATTCTTGTAGTAATATGGAAACAACCTTGCCTCAGTTCATATTTAATGTAGCACTTTTCTGCTCTCTTCAAGTCGCGCAATACCTCGGACAGCACCAGCTTCAATGTATCCGAACTGACATCCTGTAACGGACGTCCGTCTTCATCCTCTACTTTCTGGAAGCGTTTCCAACTGACATCGAATGTCGTGCCGTAGCAATGAGCGGAATTTTCGGATGCATTGCCGTTGCGACGGCGCAGACGCTTGACATCGTCTTTTGTACGCAGTACGGAAGTTACTGTAATCTTGTTCGGATTCAGGCCTTTGGCAGCCAGGGAATCGAGAAAGTTATAACCGATTGTATCGAGCAGGGCAGCCGCTCCCGGAATGAGATACGGGACGGAATGCGTCAAAGAATCAACCGCGTACAAATCATTTGTAGCGATATACTGCAACTTTTCTTTCATCTTTTCCGCTTCCTCGCGCGATGCTAAAGGACGGATGCCGATAGCCTGCGCCACATTCAAATGCTTTTCATTCAAATCGCCGAAAGAACGTTTGTAGCTGATAACACCCCGTATGTTGTGCGGTTCATTCAGCTTGAGGGACATGTCTTTTTTTTTACATCCAGCCAGGCAGCAAGTTATTGCCATGCCTGCCAATAAAAACAGGGAAATGAAACGGCTTTTATTATACATAATTAATTCTGAACTTTGTAGAATTGTGTAATTTGTGGTGAAAACTCCTGCAAAGATAGTGTAATCCTATAGAACAATTGGAAGAGTTTGCTGCTTTTTTCCCCTCTTTTTGTACCTTTGCAGCCAAATTCAGGAATAAAAAGAAACGTGCAGCGATATTTTATCTATTTGGCCTACGACGGCACAGCTTATCATGGCTGGCAGATTCAGCCCAACGGTGCAAGTGTGCAGGAGTGTTTGATGAAAGCACTCTCTACCTTGTTGCGGCGTGAAGTGGAGGTGGTGGGTGCCGGACGCACCGATGCCGGTGTACATGCTTCCCTAATGGTGGCACATTTTGACAGTGAAACTCCGTTGGATGTGATATTCATGACGGATAAGCTGAACCGCCTGCTTCCCCCGGACATTTCCGTTTACCGTCTGCGTGCCGTACGTCCCGATGCTCATGCGCGCTTTGATGCCACGGCACGTACATACAAATACTATGTTACTACGGCCAAGATGCCTTTCAATCGTCAGTATCGTTGCCGTCTGTTCCAGACTCCGGACTTTGAACGGATGAACGAAGCTGCCCGGACTTTGTTTGAATATACGGATTTTACCAGTTTCAGCAAGTTGCATACCGATGTCAAAACCAATAATTGCAAGATAATGCACGCTGCCTGGACGCAGGTAGATGAAGTGACCTGGGTATTTACCATTCAGGCCGACCGTTTTCTGCGGAACATGGTACGTGCTGTAGTGGGCACATTGCTCGAAGTCGGCAGGGGTAAACTTACCATCGGGGGCTTTCGCCGGGTTATCGAACAAAAAGACCGGTGCCGTGCAGGAACTTCCGTTCCCGGTAACGCTTTGTTCCTTGTAGATGTTGCCTATCCTGAAGAAACTTTTATTAGCGGTTAGTGGTTAGTGATTAGTAGTTAGTGATAAGTGATTACTTTTACTCTTTCTCTTCTTGTAATATAACTAATTCATAACTTATAACTCATAATTCATAGCTAAAATCAATGTGGTTATTATTAGCCTTTCTCTCGGCAGCCTTGCTGGGATTTTATGATGCTTTTAAGAAGCAGGCGCTCAAAGACAATGCCGTGCTTCCGGTTTTGTTTTTGAATACGGTATTTTCCAGTTTAATATTTCTTCCGTTTATTCTGGTATCGTGTTTTGCTCCTGCTGTGTTGGGAGGTACGATGTTTGATGTTCCTGTAGTGGGATGGGATGTGCATAAATTTATCATCATCAAATCTTTCATCGTTCTTTCCTCGTGGATATTCGGATATTTCGGAATGAAGCACTTGCCGCTTACCATTGTAGGCCCGATTAATGCAACGCGTCCGGTAATGGTACTTGTGGGAGCCATGCTTGTATTCGGCGAGCGGCTCAATCTGTATCAATGGATAGGTGTGATGTTGGCAGTCCTGTCGTTCTTTATGCTGAGCCGTTCCGGGAAGAAAGAGGGTATCGACTTCAAGCACAATAAATGGATTCTTTTTATTGTACTGGCGGCCGTGACGGGTGCTGTCAGCGGATTATACGACAAGTATCTGATGAAGCAGTTGCCGCCTATGGTGGTGCAGTCATGGTACAACATCTATCAGGTGTTTATCATGTGCCCCATTATCCTGTTGCTGTGGTATCCCAAGAGAAAGGAAAGTACACCGTTCCGTTGGGATTGGACTATCATCGGTATATCTGTCTTTCTTTGTGCGGCAGACTTTGTGTATTTCTATGCCTTGAGTTATGAGGATTCCATGATTTCTATCGTATCTATGGTACGACGTGGCAGTGTGGTTGTTTCTTTCCTGTTCGGCGCCCTTTTCTTCCGTGAAAAGAATTTAAAAAGCAAGGCAGTAGACCTCATTTTGGTGCTGATTGGAATGTTCTTCCTATATTTGGGGAGCAAATAGAATTTCAATAGCGCGTATGGCAGAAGATTTGTGTATCAGTAATGGCGGCAAAGAAGAGAAGTATCGTATGTTGCTTCCGCAAATTAAGTGTCTGATTGAAGGAGAGGATGATCTTATCGCTAATCTGGCTAATGTTGCGGCTGCACTGAAAGAGACTTTTCACTTTTTCTGGGTGGGATTTTATCTGGTGAAAGGTGAGGAGCTGGTGCTTGCCCCTTTTCAGGGTCCGGTGGCTTGTACCAGAATAAAGAAGGGGCGTGGCGTTTGCGGAAAGGCCTGGGAGAGTGCTGAAATATTGGTTGTACCGGATGTGGATGCTTTTCCGGGTCATATAGCATGCAGTTCTTTGTCGCGTTCGGAAATAGTGCTTCCGCTTCTTCGTGCAAAGGGAGAAGTATGGGGTGTGCTGGATGTGGACAGTGAAAGTTTGAATAGTTTTGATGAGGTGGATGCGCGTTTTTTGCAGGAGTTGTGTTCTTATCTGTAAGGTGATTTTTATAATAATAAGATTTTAGTATTGATAAAATATTATAGGGATATGGTGAAGAAGTTGATAGTCTTTTTATTTGTAGTAGGTATGGGAATTGGTTCTTTGTCGGCGCAACTGGCAAAAACTTGTTTTACCAATATGCCCGATTCTCTGAGTCCGTTGCTTACGGCTGTGAATCGTGCCGACTTCATTGACTTCTTGGAGAGCAAGATGAAAGCGGAAGTAACCAATCGTTTTGGCGGTAAGTCGGAAATGACTGAACTTACTCCCGATTATATCCGTGTGCAGGTAACACCTCAAAGTACCTGGCAGATGAAACTTTTGTCAGTGAACGACAGTACCCGTCTTATCTGTACTGTTTCTACAGTTTGTGCTCCGGCTTGTGACAGTCATATCAAGTTCTATACTACCGGTTGGGAAGAGTTGCCCGCTGCATCCTATTTGGCATCATTACCTAATATGGATGATTTTATTCTGCCTGCTTCCGATACGGTAGATGTGTACCGCTATCAGGATGCTCGCCTTCAGGCTGATATGCTTTTAATGAAAGCCGACCTTTCGGGCAAGGACGCTACGCTGACTTTTACTTTTACCACTCCCGATTATATGGAAAAAGAAGCAGCGGAAAAACTAAAACCGTTTCTCCGCGATCCTATAATCTATACGTGGAAAGAAGGGAAGTTCAATAATTAAGTATAAGGTATAAAATAATAAGGCTTACAGAAGCTAAGCTAATGTAGAGTATCATAGGGGCAGTGTAGCTTTCCTTATCTCTTATACTTAATTTTCATACTTAATTCTTCATGTTTGATTTTTATTTTACTTTGATTTTGTCGAATCCTTCTCCGTATACTCCGATTACCTGACTTTGTGACACGAAGGCATTCGGGTCTATGTCTTTTATCAGCCGGAAGATAATGGTTGATTCCCGTTTTTTGGCAAGTACAAAAAGCATTTTTATTTCCTTGCCGGTATAGAATCCGGAAGCATTTATAACTGTCGCGCCGCGGTGAGGATACACATTGATATGTCTGGCTATCTCCTCATACTTTTCGCTGATGATGAAAAACTGCACGGATTGGCGCGCACTGTTTACTACTTGATCCAGAACGAAACTACAGATGTATAGGGTGACGTAGCCGTATACTACTTTTTCCCAGTCTTTCAGCACGAAGTAGCTGGAAGAGATGATGATAAGGTCACAAAACAGCATGACCCGTCCCAGTGTAATGTCCCTGTATTTGTTAATGATAGCTGCGATAATATCCGTTCCGCCCGTACTTCCGTTCGAAGAGAAAGCAATGCCGATGCCGCCGCCACAGAAAGATGCTCCGATGACACATGCCATGAAAGGCTGGTCGTTCAGTAGATGAACGCCGTCTGTCAGTTGCTGAATGATTGGCAGAAAGGAAGTCAGGGTAAAAACGGCAAAAATTGTCTTGATGCTGAACTTCCATCCTAAAATACGGATGGCAAGCAATAACAGTAGGAAGTTGATGCCGAAATAAACATATTGTACCGGCAGTCCTGTTGCAAAATATACCAGTGAGGCAATACCTGGTACTCCACCTGTGGTAATATCGTTGGGGAGCAGGAATACTGTCCATCCGATACCATACATAATCATGCCTAAAGCAATCATTAAATAATCCCGCATTTCACGAAATATGTTCTGCCGGGAAGGAATGTGCATGTTCATTTGTAGTTTGCAGTTAGATTTGCGGCAAAGATAGATATTTTATCAATCTCGAAATATAAGTTATCGGGTATTTGTATTAGTTCGAATGAAATAAATTTGCTTGTGGTAATAATTCTTTTGAAATGCCTGAACTTAGCTTCTTAAATGTTAGGTAGCCTGCATTTGGCAGAACTAATGTTTTTTGTACACTATTCTATTTGCATTACTCTAAATCATAATAAAAATCAAAAGAGAAAGTCTTTGTATCAAATGTAATATATAAATAATTTTAAGAATGCATCATCTTTGCAATACAGATATTGTGTTCGAACACAGTATTTGAATATCGTTAATCTTATATTTATTTTATGACATTTTAGCTGGATTGTTATATTATTAATTAAAAATTATATTGTTAAACTATGAGAATTCTACACAAAAAACTTTGTCTGTTGATGTTCCTGTTAACAGGCTGTTCTCTCGGCATTTTTGCCCAAAATAGAACAATTACCGGTACGGTTCGAGACGCCGTTGATGTGGTGATTGGTGCTTCTGTCACAGTAAAGGGCAACAGTTCTATCGGTACGATAACTGATATGGATGGCAAGTTCAGGATCTCAGTACCTTCTTCCGCTAGAGATTTGGTGATTAAATTTATCGGATATGATGATGCTGTAATCAGATTGGGTACACCTACTGATTATAAGGTTACGTTGAAAGAGTCTTCCGTGATGTTGGAAGAAGTAGTAGCTATTGGTTATGCCAAGGTGAAGCGTAAAGATTTGACAGGTGCTATTTCATCGGTAGGCGGTAAAGAATTAGCTAATGTACCGGTAACAACCGCGATGCAGGCGTTGCAAGGAAAAGCTGCCGGTGTAAATATCGTAACAGAGAGTGGTGCTCCAGGTGCAGGTGCCAACATTACCATTCGTGGTGGTATGTCATTGACTCAAAGTACTGAACCTCTTTATATTGTAGATGGATTTGAGATGGGAAGTGCTCTTGATAATATTGATATTAATGACATTGAAAGTATTGACGTACTGAAAGATGCTTCTTCGACAGCTATTTATGGTGCTCGCGGTTCCAATGGTATTATTTTGATTACTACTAAATCTGGTAAGAAAGGTAAAACACAAGTTTCTTACAATACCTATTTTTCTTTCGATAAGTTAGCCAAAAAATTAGATTTAATGTCTAATGTAGAAGATTTTGTGAAATACCAGTATGAGTTTGCTGAGTTGACAGGTATTACTCCTACGTGGAGTGCTTTTTATGATGATGGCATGGCTACGGATGCCACAGGTTTTTATACGGGTGTATATGACCGTATACATGAGCGTTACGCTGATGCATCTTCTATTGACTGGCAGGATGAAGTATTCGGTGGATATGCCATGACGCAGAGCCATAATGTAAATATCTCTACCGGAACGGAAAAGACTCAGGTGATGTTGAGTTATAATTATAATGGACAGGATGGTCTGCTTGCCAATCATTCAGCCAATAAAAGTGCTTTCCGTGCAAAAATCAATTCAGAACTTTATAAAGGAATTCGCCTAGATGTCAACGCAATGTTTAATAACAAGAGTGTAGATGGCGGCGGCAGTTATTCTGGTATGAAGTATGTGTTACGTCAACCTATCAGCGGTGGTACTTACTTTACCCGTGACCAAATGTTGACAGAGCAGACCTATGTGGATTTTCGTGGAGCTGAGAGTTCCTATACGGCTTCTAACCCTTTGATACAGAACGAAGCTTCTACTTCCAATAAACGTTCTCGTATGTTTTCTGTAAATGCCGGTTTAGAGTTTGACTTTCTGAAACACTTTACTTACCGCATTGCCGGAAGCTACAGATGGAATAGCAGCAAATCCACTTCATTTTCCGATGAACGCTCTACCGGTTACCTGATGGACCCAGTTAATACGGGGATGACGGGAAGCATAGGAAATAGTGAATCTTATTCTTATCAGATAACGAATACTTTGAACTATAATCAGACTTTTGCAAAGAAGCATAAGGTAAATCTTTTATTGGGTCACGAAGTGAGTTATAGTGAAGATGAAAGCAATTCTATCAGCGTGAAGCAGATGCCCTATCCTAACCATGGAATTGATGATATTTCATTGGGAAATGTAGAAGAAAAGAAATCAGGTCATGGACATAGTGGAATCGTTTCTGCTTTCTTACGCGCTAACTATACATTTGATGAACGTTATTTGCTGACTGCAACTCTTCGTGCCGATGGTTCTTCTAAATTTGCCAAAGGACATCAGTGGGGAGTTTTTCCTTCAGCTTCAGTTGCATGGAGAATTTCTGAGGAAAGTTTCTGGAAAGAGAATCGTATCAATGATGTTGTCAATAGTTTGAAATTGCGTGTTGGTTATGGTACTACAGGTAACAATGGCGTGGGAAGCTTCTCTTACCGCACTAATGTTTCATTGACCTCTTACCCTATGAATAATGTAATGACTAATCCTGCTTATGTATTAGGTACGCAGTTGGGTAACCCGGAATTGAAATGGGAGACACAAGTAGCTACCAATGTTGGCCTTGATGTGTCTTTATTCAATAGCAGAGTAAATTTGACAGCAGAATGGTATAATAATCAAGCGAATGACTTGTTATTGAACTGTGTTGTTCCATCTTCTACAGGTTATTCTACACAATATCAAAATGTAGGTAAGATGCGCAACAGAGGTTGGGAAGTCACGCTGAATACAGTGAATATCCGAACTAAAAATTTCAGTTGGACAAGTGATTTGAATTTGTCTTTTAATAAATCAAAAGTAGTAGCGTTGGAGCAAGGACAGACTGAAAAGACATTCAGTGCGGGTGATTCCCGTTCAGGTATGGTTACCTACTATGCAACAGTTGGCGAAGCTTTAGGTGAAATGTACGGTTATAAATATGAAGGTATTTATACAGCGGAGGATTTCATTGAGGGAAAAGATGGTAAACTGACTTTGCGTGAAGGAATTGTGAAGCCTAAGTCGGGAACTCCTCAACCAGGTGATATTAAGTATGCAGCCGATGATGTAGACGAAGAAGGGAATCCTATATTTACTAAGAAAAATGTGAAAATCGGTAATGGAACTCCAGATTGTATCGGCGGTTTCAATAATACGTTTACTTATAAAGGTTTTGATTTAAGTGTTTTCTTGAAATTTGCCATTGGCCAGGATATCTATAATGCAAATAAACAGAGCTTAACTACTTATTCTATATTTGAGAATATTCCACAGGAATTCAGTAACTATTACCGTGTAGTAGATCCTTCTACCGGAAAACAGGCAACGCTGTCACGTATGCAGGAAATGAACCCCGATGGTTCTGCACGTATTTGGGGATTGACTAAAAATAACAAGGAATGGGGCTTCTATCCTTCTTCTTATTTTGTTGAAGACGGTTCTTATTTACGGTTGGCTCAGATTACATTGGGGTATACCTTGCCGAAAACGTGGTTGAAGAAAGCGATGATTTCCAATGCCCGTATTTATTTTACAGCTAACAATGTGGCTACACTTACCGGATATTCAGGCTATGACCCTGAGGTGAGAGCTGCTAAGGATAACGTGGTTACTACTCCGGGATATGACAGTTCCGCATATCCCCGTTCAAGAAGTTATGTTGTTGGTCTTAATTTAACGTTTTAATTAGAAAAAGAATATGAATAGCAAAATATTTAAATGGGCTGGTTTGAAAAAGAAACTGGTTATGGTGGCAATACTCAGTTTTTCGTTGGGTATGAGCATGACATCATGCACTGATTGGCTGGAAATGGAGTCTTATACCTCTGACGATGTTGATTATATATTTGAGAATGAGACTAAAGCGGATTTGTTTGTACAAGGGTGTTACAGAGGACTTATACACAAGGAGATGTTTTATAATCTTGGTATGGGTGAAACGGTAGTGCATACGGCAGAGGATGGTTTCAGTAGTAAATACAAGGCATGTAATTATGATTTTGACCCATTGGTTCCTACCACTGTTACAACTATCTTTAAAGAGGGATACCGTATTATTGAATCAACAAATGTCGCTATCAGCCGTTTGAAGAAGATGCCCGAAACTGTGAAGCGAAATCAATTGTTAGGGGAAGCATTGGCCATTCGTGCATTCTGTTACCACAACTTGATACGTATCTATGGAGATGTACCTGCTGTATATGTTCCCCTGGAAGAAATGGATGCAAATGATGAGAACCGTTTTTATCCGAAACGTTCACCTCGTGATGGTATATATGACCAAATTGTTTCGGACTTGCAACAGGCTACAGAATGGTTACCTTGGTACGAGGAGAGCGGTTATACTTCGACCGAACGTCTTACCAAACAAGGAGCATATGCATTGCTGGCACGTATTGCTCTTTATGCAGGAGGTTATTCATTGCGCTGGGATTTGGAGACAAATGATCCTGCAACTTTGAAAATGGCTCGTCGGGATGATGCTACACGTGTTAAGGAATTATATGAAATAGCGAATGATGCATGCTTTCAAATCAAAGAACATGGAAAGAACTCATTGGTACAGGGAAAAGACGGAATGAGTGGTTTCCAATATCTGTGGTATAATCATTGCCAGCGTAAACTTACGGAGACAGAATCTGAAATGATTTGGCAATTGGCAGAATATGGTGACAAGACCAACTCGGAATTCGGACTTTATCTGCAGCCAGGTTCTTATAATGGAACATATGGTTCACGCAAGACATTACAGTTTGTTCTGCCAACTTATTATCTTTCATTTGATAAAAAGGATACTCGTCGGGATGTAACATGTACTTCATATAGTATCTACCCCAAAGATGGCGGTAAAAAAGGACCATGGATTGATACCGGTACTACTTATTCTTCTATACTATTGGGTAAGTGTCGTATCCAATGGTGTGTGGAACCGCAAGCTGCAAGCCAAAGAAATATCAATATTCCGCTTATACGTTATTCAGATGTACTTTTGATGTATGCTGAAACGGAGAATTACTTGAATAACGGTCCTACTCCCGAGGCTGAAGCTGCCTTGAAGGAAGTACGTACCCGTGCCGGAGTGGGTGAACTGCCTATTCCAACCGATCAGCAAGGTTTTGAAGATGCGCTTGTGCAGGAACGTAAATGGGAGTTTGCCGGAGAATTTACTCTTCGTAGCGATTTAATTCGTATGGGACGTTTGGCTAAGGAGTTGAGACAGGCCAAGCAGGATATGAAAGACTTGTCCGATCGTAAGGGTGCATATGCCAATGTGCCGAAATATAGATTGTATAAATATCAGGAAGACGGTCAAAAGTACGGTGATAAGTTCCTTGCCATAGATTATATTGAACTGACAGATCCTACGGAGATAGCTACAGTAAAAAATATTCCAGAAGACGAAAAGCAGTATAGTGATTATGAAACAGAACTGATTGAAATTGTGAAGAATCATCGTTCTAATGTAACTTCGCAGGATAAATGGTATCCTAGGGCAATGTTTGAAGCTTTCAGCAGTGAATTCAATATGAAAGGACAAGCTGTTGTCGGATTTGCCAAATCTGCTAGAGGTAAGATACAAGTAGGCAAGATTATTTATCAACAGCCTACCGGTTCGGAGGAAAATGGAGGTTCTTATCCTGCTTGGATTGATAAAGGGGATGGTTCTGATGGATTATTTTATGGTTTCAAGGAGAACTTTTCTGAATTATGTCCGTTTGCTGCAAAATCTAGTGGACATCCTTTGATAGATAATCCAAATCTGACTCAATTGCCTGGCTATTGATAGCAAACTTCTCATAGACTGGAGCGTGGTTTTGTGACTGTGGCATTTATAACGCAGTTTGAGACCACGCTTTTTATTAACCTCTAATATTATTGAAAGTATGAAAATGACGAAGACTTTTCTTTTAAGTATGTTGTTGGCTTGTACTGGATGCACTGAAGAAATAAACACAAAAGAAGTATATGTCAAAGGAGATTCCGGAAAGTTTCCCGATTATGGTGAGGTGCTTGCCTTTCCTGGTGCAGAAGGTTTTGGGCGATATGCTACAGGTGGACGTGGTGGAGAAATATATCACGTTACTAATCTTAATGATGATGGTGAAGGTTCTTTTCGAGATGCGGTGAGTAAGTCTGACCGTATTATTGTATTTGATGTGGCTGGTATCATAAACCTGAAGTCGACATTGATTTTCTCAAAAAATCTGACGATAGCCGGACAGACGGCTCCCGGTGATGGTATTGTCTTGTATGGTAATCGTGTATCGTTTACGGATGCAGATAATTTAATATGTCGTCATTTGCGTATTCGTATGGGAATTAAAGGTCCTGATGGCAAGGATGCCGCGGGAGTGGCTGATGGAGAAAATATGATATTTGATCACTTGTCTGTAACGTGGGGACGTGATGAGAATTTTTCTATAAACAGTACTACGGCACGTAACATAACTATACAGAATTCTATTATTGGACAGGGATTACAGAATCATTCTTGTGGTGGATTGATGCAAACCGATCTTGAAAATGGAATCACATTGTTTCGTAACCTTTATATTGATAACAAGACTCGTAATCCGAAAGTTAAGGGGCTGAACCAATTCGTGAATAATGTTGTATATAATTGGGGAAGTGGCGCTGCGTATAACATGAGTGGTGATTCTGAAGGTAGTTCGTTGACTTCAATTGAAAATAACTATTTTATTAAAGGTCCTGTGGTTAACTGGCAGAATGTACGTCAGGAAGATGGCAGCATAAAGGTGGAATTGGTTGATATGTCACCAACCAAGCCGTTTATCGGTGGAAATGAACGTTTTAATACTTATTGTGTTGGAAACTTTTATGATGAAGATAAGAATGGTGTTTTGAATGGGGTAGAAATACTTCCTGCAATCAATTGGGAAGAACTTTGTTCTGGTAATCCGACTTTTCTTGCTACGTGTCCGGAAATATTTCCTACTATTTCTCAGCAATTGGATGCCGAAAAAGCGTATGAATGGATTGTGAAATATGTTGGTGCAAGTCTACCTGTGCGCGATCAGGTGGATACTTATCTTATCGGAGAACTGACTTCATTGGGAGAAAAAGGGACTATAATCCAAAATGAACAAGATACACAACAGTTTCCTTTAGGTGGTGTAGGTGAAATAGAATCTGGAGTGAGCCTCTCAGATACTGATAGTGACGGTATGCCTGATGAGTTTGAAGACGGATATGGTTTGGATAAGAATAATCCGGACGATGCTTCACAAATGGCAGAAAACGGATATACCAATATTGAGAATTATATATTTACGCTTGATGAAAGATTGGATAAATAATTTTTATATGATAAAGTTATTGATGAAATACCTGCTATTTGCCGGAGTAATGGCAGTAGTTGGTTGTACCGAAGAAAAAATGGAGGAAGTCTTTATAGAACAACCTAATTCTTTTCATATAAAAGTAGAAGGTGATGAAGCTTTTGCTTTGAATATTCCTTCCGGTGGAAAAATCGGTATTAATGGTAAAGAGGTACAAGTCTTGTCAAAAGGGTTGGTTAGTTTATATGAAGTGCCTGCCGAGGAAAAATATACGGTATATTATCCTTTAAGCGTACAGCTGCAAGAGGAGCGAATGAAGTTTAACATGCCCAAGGACCAGATTTACCGTACTGGCGGAGTTGATGTAGCAGCGTGTCCGTATTATGCCGTTGCTGATAATGAAGGATTGGCGGATTTGAAATTGAAACCGGCATTGGGTGCGTTAAAATTGATAATACCTGCCAATCAGGAATTTGCTTCTATATCATCTGTCGTTTTGAAATCAGAATCGGATGATATAATGGCTGGATGTATAGAATTGGATTTGGAAAGTGGTAATATTATCACTAAGGAAAATATGTCTCGTGAAGTCGTTTTAAAAGGAAATATTGATATAACTGAGAATAATGAAGCTATTATTGTTCTACCTCCGCAAACATTTACTGGGAAATTGGATGTGATGCTTGTGGCTCCGAAAGGAGGAGGAACGTATAGCCTTGATTTAACAGGAAAATCTATAGAAGCAGGTAAAGTACTTACTGCAACGCTTGATAATATAGATTGGGAAATGTGGACTTATTATTATGGTACCTCTAATTGTGTGATAGTACCACCGGGACAGCTTTCTGTTACAGTGAATTGTGCTGCCTATTATACTACTAGTTCTGTTTATGCATATGAGAATATCTCTGCAGGAGATAATTATTTACCGTTGTCTGCTGCACAATTGTGGAATGATGTTTCTTCTGATTTTGTAAAGGGAGTAACACTCTCTTCAGATCGTAAATCATTTACTGTAAATCTTGACGGACGACCAGGGAATGCAGTGATAGCTATTTATGACAAGGATGATCCTAAAACGGAAGATGCTAAGATTTTGTGGTCATTTCATATTTGGGTGACAGAGGTCAAGGAACAGCATTTGGGTATGAACGTAAAGGGAAATAGCTATACTGTACTTGACAGAAATTTAGGAGCGACTTCCGTTATTCCTGGAGAACGTTCCTCTATAGGATTACTTTATCAATGGGGGCGGAAAGATCCGTTTGTAGGTACAGGGGAGTATGGAAAAAATAGTAATGCCAAAATGTACAATGAAGTCGGAGAAGTTGCTTTTGCTACAGTTAAAGGTGGAGAAAGTACAGGCAATGTGAAATATGCCATACAAAATCCAACAAAGTTCATTATGTATTCTCGGAGTAAAAGCAATACAGCTAATCCACCTTATTATTGTGCTTACGATTGGCTATACTATGCTGATTGGGCATTGTGGGGGAATCCAGAGGGATATACTTATCCGAAAGCATCCAATCTTACAAAATCTATATATGACCCGAGTCCAGAAGGTTATATGGTAGCTCCTAATGATACATGGATGGGAGCCAGCGATGGTTACGATAAAACTTCAAGTATTTTTGCTGCAGCAGAATGGAGTAAGGGATATGTTATGATGGATGATAGCGGACAAAACTGGTGGTATCCGATAGGAGGATGGCGTAGTCGCAAGAATGGAAAATTAACTGCAGCAGATACTAATGGTTATTATTGGTGTAGTTCTACTGATAGAGAGAAGGCCGCGAATTCTGTACATCTAACTCTTGGTAAAGATGATGTCAAACTGAATTCGAATAATAGTCGTGCTAATTCCAGTTTGATACGTTGCGTCAAGATACAGAAATAGAAATAAAATTTTCATTCTCTACGCTAATGTGAGATAGCTCTAATAAGAATGAAAGTATTTCATTTGAACAGATAAGATAGGGAGGATTAGCTATTATAAAAAATATGGAGCTATAAAATATTTTGTGTAAATGGAAAATACGGGATTCAAAAATGAGTTCCGTATTTTTTGTTTACACAAAACTTTGCATTGTTCGATTTGTTCTTGATAGAATTGACAGACAGTTTTCAGTTCAAATCTTTTGTTTTCGTCATTGAGTAGAGTAGTGGTAGTATATTCTTTCTGTTCAGAGTTGAACTCTAACATTAGTTGTTGTAACTCTGTTTGTTTATTAAGAATGATTTTCTGAATATACTCTTTATTGGGACAGTTCGGTTTCGGCTTATTTCGTGTGAAGTCCCAATAACGGGGTAGGACAGATATGCCTAAACTTTGATATTTCTTCTTTCCGTCTTTACAGATGCGGAGCATTAATAGGTATTCACCATTTGCTAAGGTTTTCCACTTATAGCATACTACATTAATCGTTGCGTTCATAAGATTTTGGTTGAACTCTTGGTTGAACTCACTCGGTTAAACCATAGCCAAACCGCCATTGCCTAAAAACAAAAATCAGATAGAAATCTTGCGATAACTATCTGATTTTCAGAAGAGCGGAAGACGGGGCTCAAACCCGCGACCCTCAGCTTGGAAGGCTAATGCTCTATCAACTGAGCTACTTCCGCAATTTTTTGTGGGCAAAGATGGATTCGAACCACCGAAGGCGTAAGCCAGCAGATTTACAGTCTGCCCCATTTGGCCACTCTGGTATTTGCCCTTTTGCTGTTGAGAACTACTTTAAATCTCTCTTTAAGTAGCTTTGTTTCTCAATTGCGATGCAAAGGTACAACTATTTTTGTAAACTCCAAGCAAAATCTATCATTTTTATTGCAGTAATTGCACATTCATCACCTTTATTACCCAGCTTGCCGCCTGCGCGATCCTCCGCTTGCTCCATTGTATTGGTGGTAATTAATCCGTAAATTACTGGAACATCGCCACTTGCATTTAATTGAGTGATGCCTTGCGTTGCACCCATGCAAACGTAATCAAAATGCGGCGTATCTCCACGAACTACGCAACCAATTGCAATTACAGCATCAACTTCACTGTATTCTATAAGTTGGTTGGCACCGAAAGTTAGTTCAAAACTTCCGGGAACGGTTTTTACCATGATATTTTCGTCTTTAGCTCCGTGTTTTTTTAAGGTATCGACTGCTCCTTTTAAAAGAGCGCCGGTGATATTGTAATTCCATTCGGATACTACAATACCGAATTTCATATTCTCTGCATTAGGCACTGAATTGAAATCATAATCCGAAAGGTTGTGATAAGCTGTAGCCATAATAAATTAAAGATTAAAAATTAAATAAATTGGAACGTATAAATGAAGAGCACGGATTACACGGCACTCACGGTTTTGACTTCCGTGTATATCCGTGTAATCCGTGCTCGAGATATCTTATAAATAAGGTGTGAATTACTTCTTTAAGAGCTTAGCTTGTTCGATGTATTTATCAATGTCCATAGCTTGATATGAACGGAAGTATTTATCCTTAATAGAAGTATATGCTTTGATGGCATCGTCATACTTACCCTGCTTAACCAGAATTTCTCCGGCTTGCTTCAGATAGATAGGGCTAAGTGTATTATTATCTGCTTCATCAGCTGCTTTCAGCAACATGGAAGATGCCTTATCGAGTTGACCGAGTTGAGCGTAGCAATTACCCATAGCGCCTTTCATTGCAGGAGCTACCATTTGGTCATCTCCGTCAAAGCTCTCCAATGCTTTTACAGCTTCATCAAATTTGCCAAGATGTGCATAGCAAAGACCAGCATATGCCTTAGCAAGGTTAGCTGCATCTGTACCGCTGTATTGGTCGGCTATCTTGATGAAACCTACGTAACCGATGCTGTCACCGTTCAGGGCTTCTGCAAAAGCATCGGCTTCAAAATATTCTTGTCCTTTAAAAAGGGCTGCCTGTGCTTTTTCCTCACGAGGTGCTGCATAGAGGTTCTTGTACATTACTATACCTGCTATAATGATGATTATAGCTAAAATAGCACCAATAATTGTCTTTTTGTTTTTGATGAGAAATGCCTCTGATTGTGTAAGTGCGTCTTCCACATTTAAGGCTTCGTTCGTCTTTTTTTGTTCTGCCATTTCTTATATATTCTTTTTGTTATTATTCATTAATAGCTAATTCGACCCGCAAAAGTAAGTTTTTTATAGCTATCAACGAAATTTAGCGGCATCTTTTTTTATTTTGTATTCCAAAACCATAGATTTATTTTGTTTTGCGTTGTCTTTCAGGATACAATGAAGATAAGTTGTACTTTGGCAGAATAAAATGAATGCATTCGTTTTATTCTGCTCCTAGTTTGTATTATCTTTGCTGGGAAAAGTAACGATAAACTGTCATATGATACTGAAACGCATATCCATACTTAATTATAAAAATCTGGAGCAGGTAGAACTTGCTTTTTCTCCGAAACTAAATACTTTCTTCGGACAGAACGGAATGGGAAAGACAAACTTGCTGGATGCTGTTTATTTTCTCTCTTTCTGCAAAAGTGCGGGGAATCCTATTGATTCGCAGAATATAAGGCATGATTCGGATTTTTTCGTTATACAAGGATTTTACGAAGCTGCGGATGGTACGCCGGAAGAAATTTATTGCGGCATGAAGCGTCGTCAGAAGAAGCAATTCAAGCGGAATAAAAAGGAGTATACACGTTTGTCCGATCATATTGGTTTCTTGCCGTTAGTGATGGTATCTCCTGCCGATTCGGTCTTGATAAGTGGAGGCAGTGATGAGCGTCGCCGTTTTATGGATGTAGTGATTTCACAGTATGACAAAGAATATTTGGATGCATTGATTCGTTATAATAAAGCATTGGCACAACGGAATACATTGCTTAAGAGTGAGATGCCGGTGGAGGAAGAGCTTTTTCTGGTATGGGAGGAGATGATGGCTCAGGCAGGTGAAGTGGTATTCCATAAGCGGGAAGAGTTTATCAGGGAATTTATTCCTATTTTCCAGTCTTTTTATTCGTTTATTTCACAGGATAAGGAGAAGGTTGGGTTAACTTATGATTCGCATGCTCGTGACGCTTCTTTGTTGGCTGTATTAAAGGAGAATCGTATGCGGGATCAGATAATGGGATTTTCTCTGCGTGGGATACATAAAGATGAACTGAATATGTTGTTGGGTGATTTCCCTATTAAACGGGAAGGCTCGCAAGGACAGAATAAAACGTATCTGGTAGCTCTAAAGCTGGCACAGTTTGACTTTCTGAAACGGACGGGTACCACAGTTCCGTTACTGCTGCTGGATGACATTTTCGATAAATTGGATGCGTCGCGTGTAGAGCAGATAATTAAACTGGTGGCAGGTGATAACTTTGGACAGATCTTTATAACGGATACCAATCGTGAACATTTGGATCGTATTCTGCATAAGGTGGGCAGTGATTATAAAATGTTCCGTGTAGAGAAAGGTAACATTTCGGAAATGGTAGAGACTCAGGTAGCGGTTGGTGAGGAAAATGAAGCATGAAACGGAATGATGCAGAACAGATAGGAAAATTGATACGAAGCTTTCTGAGGCAGGAGAGTTTGGAGTCTCCGCTGAATGAACGGCGGCTCATCAACTCGTGGGCAGAAGTTTTGGGACCGGTCATTGCTTCTTATACACGTGAACTTTATATAAAGAATCAGGTGCTGTACGTGCATCTTACTTCTGCTGCCCTTCGTCAGGAACTGATGATGGGAAGAGATTTGTTGGTACGTAATCTGAACCGGCATGTGGGGGCGCAGGTGATTACTAACATTATATTCCGGTGATATGCGTACTTGCTGTTGGCATTTTAATACATCATCTTCAATGTATCTGTGGTTTTAATCTTCAATTCCTTTAGTTCTTGTAAGGCACGTTCATAATAGATAGGAACTTCTAAATCGTTATTGTTGTGCGCATCCATACCGATAATGGCTGTGCATCCTTCATTGGCAGCAATGTGCCAGAAATTCGGGCAGGGATAGGTGTTTAACCCGTGTTCCTCATTGTATGCCACATATCCGATGTTATATTCCAACGGAATGTTAAGCCGGGCTGCGGTCCGACAGATATGTCGGCTGATTGTGGCACAGTGATGATCGAATTTGGGATAAGAGCGCATGAATAAGTCAGGGTGGGCAAGACAATTATACAGACCGCTCTCCATCCCTTCGATAGCACTCTCTTCGTACAAGTAGAGCATATCCCGATTGTTTGTGTGATGTCCGAAATAAGGGAATTTTTCATCCGTGTGGAAATGGTGGTTGCCGAAAAGGATGTAGTTCAACTGGTACTTTTTAATCTGTTCTTTCAGCCAAGGGATATATTCGGGAAAGTGTTCGCATTCCAAGCCTATTTTTATATCGATTTGGTCTCGGTATTTTTCTCGTAAATATTGCAGGCTTTCTATATACTCTGGCAATTCCTCGGGAAGCATGCGCATATCGGCTACGTAGCTGGTACGGTACTTCCAAGGGGTATGGTCGGAGAAACCAAGTATCTGGAAACCGCCTTTGATAGCGCTGAGAACATATTCTTCATCGCTTCCGACGGCATGCATGCAACGTGTGGTATGAGTGTGATAGTTTGTTTTCATTGTTGTGTTATGATTTCGTCCATACGGATGTCGAATGGTTCTGCCGGAACTTCTTCTACTATTTGAAACGGAAAGCAAATGCCGACTTTGTATGCGGAAGGTATGCGGGGAAGCAGCCGATCGTAGTATCCCTTTCCTCTTCCCAGCCGGTTTCCGTCACGGTCGAATGCTACCCCCGGAACAATGACAAGGTCTATTGTGGCATAGTCGGTGAACAATGCTCCCGTAGGCTCCTCGATGCCATACGCTCCGATAGCAAGGTCGGCAGGACTTGTATATACGCGAAGTTCCAAATCGTTACCTATGACAACAGGCAGGAGTATTTTTTTCTTTGTACTCCATTTTCTGATGAAGTCATGTGTGTGTACTTCGTCCGGTAATGAGTGATATAATAATATAATGCTTGCCGCTCTAAAGACCGGATGTGCTTCGAGAGCGGCAAGTATCTCAGCAGATTGATGCGTAGCGGTAGATTTGTGAAGGGTCTTCAGTAAAGCTATACGCTTGCGCAGTTCTTTTTTCTTTTCCATTGGTATTCTCTTCTTCTTGGCCGGTTTGTAGCAGAGCTTTCGGGAAAGCTTCGCCGCGTTCCAGGATTTCCAACGCTTTCTTTACAGTAGCATCACTCTCGTTGATATATCGGATATAGGCTTCTTTACCCAACGTATTGTAGATGATATTGCCGTAGAGGTTCCGTTCCAGTAATTTATAGGAGCGGTGTATCAGCAGATTGCGTCTTTTTACTCCTTTGGAATCGGCAAAACGTATGAATTGCTCTACAATACCTTGGCGGCGCAGGTATTTCAGTAAATCCTGTTCATTTTCGAACGCACTCAACTTAGCACGGTTGCGGTCGGTGTATTGGAAGCTGAACTGTATAATCAACCCCCTGTTGCTGACCTCTATCAGATAAGAAGATACTCCGGTTGTGTCTTGGGGTACGAACACATCGGGCATGATGCCGCCACCGCCGTAAACGGGACGTCCCAGTCCGGTGGAGTAGCGCAGGTTTTCGTCGAGTTTGATGCTGTCTTTAGAGAAGAACTCTCCATGTTCGTAGCGGGTCAGCCAATCCATTTCGTATTTAGAGTCTTTCCCGCTTTCGTAGGGACGCTGGATGCAACGTCCGGATGGAGTATAGTAGCGGGCAATAGTCAGGCGAATGGCGGAACCGTCACTGAAATCGATAGGTTGTTGTACCAAACCTTTGCCAAAAGAACGGCGTCCAACGATAGTTCCCCGGTCGTTGTCCTGAATAGCACCTGCAAAAATCTCACTGGCAGAAGCCGAACCTTCATCTACCAATACAACGAGCGGTGTTTTTTGGCAGCTACCCGTACCGTTGGCATACTCTTCCATACGCGGATATTTACGTCCTTGTGTATATACAATGAGTTTCCCTTCCGGAAGGAACTCGTTTACCATACGGGTGGCGGCTTCCATGTAACCGCCGGTATTGCCACGCAGGTCGATGATGAAACCTTTACATTTTTGATGGCTTAGCTGGGCAATGGCATTCAGCAGTTCTACGTGTGAGGTACGTCCGAACTTGCTGACTTGTATGTAGCCGAAATCATCGTTGAGCATATAAGCGGCATCAATCGTGTTCTGGGGAATGTCGCCGCGTGTAATGGTGAAATCCAACAGCTCTTTTTCGGTGGCGCGCTTCACTCCTAACTTCACTTGTGTGCCTTTAGGTCCTTTCAGATTGCGCATGGCTTTTTCATTAGTCAGCCCTTTACCAACGAACAGGCTGTCGTTAACCATGACAATGCGGTCACCTGCCATGAGTCCTACTTTTTCGGACGGACCGCCTTGTATTACGCTGTTCACGTGTATGGTATCTTCTTGTATGGTAAACTGGATACCGATACCGCTAAAGCTGCCTTCCAGTTCAGAATTGACTGCTTCCAATTTCTGTGCGGGAATATAAGTGGAGTGTGGGTCAAGTTCTGCCAATATCTGCGGCATTGCTTTTTCTACCAGATCGGTCATGTTGACGCTGTCCACATACTGGTCGTCTACCACCCGCAGTAAAGCATTCAGCTTGTTGGATGAGCCGTTGATAATCCCCAAACGGTTTCCTGCGAAATGTTTGGCATAAAAAGTTCCGATAAGTATGCCCGCTACTACACTGATTGCAATAATGAGAGGTGTGAAACGGGAAGAGTTTTTTGTACCCATAATGATATGTACTATATTTTACGATTTACTATTTGGCTGTGCACGAAGTTATCAACTCTCAATTGACATATATATTACTTCGATACCTGCACGTTTCAGCAGTTCGATGCCGTCTTCCAAACGATATTTTTCAGAGTATACGACACGCTTGATTCCTGCCTGGATGATAAGTTTGGCACATTCTATACAGGGAGAAGCCGTGACGTACATTGTGGCACCGTTGCTGCTGTTGTTGGAGCGTGCTATTTTGGTAATGGCATTGGCTTCGGCATGGAGCACATAGGGTTTGGTGAGATTGTTTTCATCTTCACATACATTCTCAAAACCGGATGGCGTGCCGTTATATCCGTCCGAGATAATCATTTTATCCTTTACGATGAGTGCACCCACCTGACGACGTTGACAGTATGAGTTTTCCGCCCATATGCTTGCCATGCGTATATAACGTTTGTCTAAGGCTTCTTGTTTGCTTCTCTTGGTTTCGTCCATATTTCAGTTGTATTTAGCGGGCTGTAAATCCCATGACTTTTGTTGTATTTCCGTCTTTGAAGTAAAGAGTAATATTATGTATATCCCCTTCGTATTTGAACACATTCTGTATACCGTTGATGAATACTTTAGCCAACTTATCGCTTTCTGTACCGATAACTTTTCCTTTGATACTTATGGTATGTTCCTTTCCGTCTATTTTCAGAACTGCATCATTGATGCTCGAATTGACGGCATGGACATTGACCGTACCGGTTACTTCTCCGTTCACTTCGGCACAATTAAAGTTTAGAGTGTAGTTTCCTTCTGCCCTGAAAGTATTGAGTTCACGGTCGATTTCTTCTTTACTTTCGTTGCTCCACAAGCCTTGATAGAATTGTTCTTTTCCTTTTTCGGTGGCGATACGAACCAATTTCCAGGTTTTGTTGTTGAAGATTTCCATTACATCATCCTCATTGTTGCAAGCGCCCAAGCCGAGAAGCATGGATGTCATCATCAGGCAACAGACTATTGTCTTTATTTTGATTTTTTCTTTCATCTTTTTATTCCGTTTCTGATTAATAGCGCATCTATGGTAGGTTCTTGTCCGCGGAAACGCTTGTAGAGTGTCATGGGATGTTCCGTACCTCCTTTCGACAGGATATTCCGGCGGAAAGAGTCGGCTATTTCCGGATTGAAAATGCCGCATTGCTTGAACAGCGAGAAAGCATCCGCATCCAGCACTTCCGCCCATTTATAGCTGTAATACCCAGCAGAATATCCGCCCGCAAAAATGTGTGAGAACTGGGTGCTCATACAGGTTTCCTCTACAACAGGGAGTATTTGTGCTTTATCCCAAGCCTTCTTCTCATAAGCTTTAACATCCCCTTCGAAAGGGGTATTGCGTGTATACCATGCCATATCCAGCAATCCGAAACTTACTTGGCGCAGGCAGGCATAGGCCACGTTGAAATTCGATGAGTCTACAATGCGCTGCACCAGTTCGTCGGGGATGAGTTCGCCGGTTTGGTAGTGGCGGGCAAAGGTGTGCAGGAACTCTTTTTCAATGGCAAAGTTTTCCATGAACTGAGAAGGCAGTTCTACAAAGTCCCAATAAACATTTGTGCCGCTTAAACTTTCGTAAGTGGAGTTGGCAAATATCTCGTGCAAGCTGTGCCCGAACTCGTGCAGGAAAGTTTCCACTTCATCGAAAGTCAGTAGGGCGGGCTTGTTTTGTGTGGGTTTGGTAAAATTCATCACGATAGATACGTGCGGACGGCTGTTTTCGCCGCTTTTCTCATCTGTCCACTGCCCTTTGTAGCTCGTCATCCATGCACCGGAGCGTTTTCCGGCTCTGGGATGAAAGTCTGTATAGAGTACGGCAAGATATGTGCCGTCTTTATCAAATACTTCGTAGGCTTCCACATCCTTGTGATAAACAGGAATGCCGGGATTCTTCTTGAATGTGATGCCGTACAGCCTGCTTGCCAGTCCGAATACTCCTTCTTTAACTTTGCTTAGCTCAAAGTAGGGACGAAGCATTTCATCATTAACACTGAACTTCCGGTCTTTCAGCTTTTGGGAATAGTAACTCCAGTCCCATGGCATGAGATTGAAACTTTCTCCTTCTTCGTTGCGTGCCAGTGCCTGCACTTCAGCATATTCTTTTTGTGCGGTGGGTGTATATGCTTCTAACAGTTGGTTCAGCAGTTTGTATACAGCGTCGCTGTTTTGTGCCATTCGTTCTTTCAGGTTGTATTCGGCAAAGTTGTCGTAGCCCAGCAGTTGGGCGATTTCCATGCGGACGTTGGCAATTTTCTTTACGATTTCCAGATTGTTGCAGGCATTGTCATGCGTGCATTTGGTATTATATGCCATGTAAAGTTCTTGGCGCAGGTCGCGGTTGTCGGCATACGTCATGAAAGGGCTGTAACTTGGGGCATGCAGGGTGAATACCCAACCTTTCACACCTTTTTCCTGCGCTGTCTCTGCGGCGGCATCAACGGCGCTTTCAGGCAGACCGGACAACTGTGACTTATTGGTCAGCACCAATTGGTAGTCGTTTGTCTCTTTCAGGGCATTTTCACTGAACTGAAGTGTCAACAAGCTTAATTCTTTGCACAATTTACGGTACTTTTCCTTGGCATCTCCTTGCAGGTTTGCTCCGTTGCGTACAAAGCCGGTGTAGATGTCTTCCAGTAACTTGGACTGTTCCGGAGTAAGTTTATTCTTATCTGTCAGCTCATATGCGGTTTTGATGCGGGCAAATAGCTTTTCGTTGAGGCTGATGTTGTTCTCATGTTCGCTCATCAGTGGCATGATTTCCCGGGCAAGTTCCTGCAATTCATCGCTGGTTTCGGCGCTGAGCAAATTGCCGAATACGGTAGTGACACGATGCAACAGTTCTCCGGACTTCTCGTAGGGCACTATCGTGTTTTCAAAAGTCGGAGCAGCAGGGTTATTGATGATCGCATCTATTTCTGCATTTTGCCGGCGGATGCCTTCATGTATGGCAGGTGCGTAATGTTCAGTCTTTATCAGATTGAAAGGAACAGTTCCATGTGGAGTTGAATACTTTTCAAAGAAAGGGTTTGAGGCTTGTATCATAGTCATAAAACAAAGTAATATTAGTGTAAGTTTAAGTCTTGTCATATACCTATTTCTTGAAGAAAATAAATTAATTGCAAATGTGCAAAAAAAATAGGCGACTTCATAAAAGAAGCCGCCTATTTTTTATTATTTTCTAACTGTATATTAGCAGTTAACAGATGCCATGTGAGCAATCAGGTCAAGAACCTTGTTAGAATAACCGATTTCGTTGTCGTACCAAGATACAACTTTAACGAAAGTATCAGTCAAAGCGATACCTGCCTTAGCATCGAAGATAGAAGTGCGAGTGTCACCCAAGAAATCAGAAGAAACAACTGCATCTTCAGTGTAACCCAGAACACCTTTCAGTTCGCCTTCAGAAGCTTCTTTCATGGCAGCGCAGATTTCAGCGTAAGTAGCCGGTTTAGCCAAGTTAACAGTCAAGTCAACTACAGAAACGTCCAAAGTCGGAACACGCATAGACATACCAGTCAGTTTACCGTTCAAAGCCGGAATAACTTTACCTACAGCCTTAGCAGCACCAGTAGAAGAAGGAATGATGTTGCCTGCAGCAGCACGACCACCTCTCCAGTCTTTCATAGAAGGACCGTCAACTGTTTTCTGAGTAGCAGTTGTAGAGTGAACTGTAGTCATCAAACCGTCAGTGATACCCCATTTATCGTTCAATACTTTAGCGATAGGAGCCAAGCAGTTAGTAGTACAAGAAGCGTTAGATACGAATTGAGTACCCTTAACATAAGTCTTTTCGTTAACACCGCAAACGAACATCGGAGTGTCATCCTTAGAAGGAGCAGACATTACAACGTATTTTGCACCAGCTTCGATGTGAGCCTGAGCTTTTTCTTTAGTCAGGAACAAACCGGTAGATTCAACTACGTATTCAGCACCTACTTCGTTCCATTTCAGGTCAGCCGGGTTCTTTTCAGCAGTGATACGGATAGATTGACCGTTAACGATCAGTTTGCTGTTTTCAACATCAGCTTCGATAGTACCGTCGAATTGACCGTGCATAGTATCATACTTCAGCATGTAAGCCAAGTAATCTACCGGGCAAAGGTCGTTAATACCAACGATTTGAATATCGTTTCTTTTCTGAGCAGCGCGGAATACGAAACGTCCGATACGTCCGAATCCATTAATACCTACTTTAATCATTTTGTTTAAACTTTTAAGGGTTTTATAATGTTTAAAATTAAACTTTCAAACTTTTACAGCATTTCTTTTACGAATTGCGCTGCAAAAGTAAGAAAATGTTTTTATATTCGTATCCAAAATCATAATTAAATAATTGAAAAGATGGGAAAAAGTTCATTTTTACAGGAATTTAAGGCTTTTGCCATGAAAGGCAATGTGGTCGATATGGCTGTCGGTGTTATCATTGGAGGTGCGTTTGGCAAGATTGTATCTTCAGTTGTGGCTGATGTGATAATGCCTCCTTTGGGCTTGCTGATAGGCGGTGTGAATTTCACCGATTTAAAATGGGTGATGAAGCCTGCCGAAGTAGTGGACGGTAAGGAAATAGCCGCTGTAACACTGAATTACGGAAATTTCCTGCAAGCCACTTTCGACTTTCTCATTATCGCTTTTTCTATCTTTATGTTTATTAAGTTGATAACCAAGCTGACGGAAAAGAAAAAAGCGGAAGTTCCTACCGCTCCTCCTGCACCGCCCGCACCGAGTAAGGAAGAAGTGTTGTTGACGGAAATTCGCGATATATTGAAAGAAAAATAATCACGTTTTTTTATTTAAATAATAAGGAAATTCATATATAAATATCCTCGGAAGATGGTAATGCTTCTTTCGAGGATATTTGATTTTGCAGGATTAAAAAAGGATTATTGCCTAGTCTTCTTTCAGGTTGTACTTCAATCTCTGATATTTACGAATTGTCTCCCTTTGAAGACTTTCAAGTGTACTGATCTCTATGGATAGTTGGTGGAGCTTGGGATCGGTCTCTTTAAGAATTCGTGCTGTTTTATAATCATAGATTTCCGGTACAACTTCCCGGTTTCTTTTACATTCGTCCAGTAGATAGGAAGCACAGGCTATATAATGCTCTTTGAAGGCTTTGCGCTTTTTTTCGAGCAGAGGACGGTAAGTCTTATCTTCATTGTATATGCGTTGATAGAAACCGTCCAAGGCAACTTTGCGGTCTTTTTTCTGTTCCGTATTGATGGCTCTTTTATATAAAGAATCGAGGGTGATATACTCCGGGTAGGATGTCAATAGTGCTTCAAGTTCTTTTTTAGCCTTTTCGTAAGCTAATCTCTGAGGTTCCAGTTCTTCCGGTTTTATGGTAGTGGCAAGTTGTATCAACCGGGGTTCGCGGTTGAAGTTGGTGATTTTGTAGAGTTTCTTGCAATATTCAATGTATTTTTCTGTTATTTCCCAATTGTACTGCAAAGTTTTTTCTTGCAAATCAGTCTGTATGCTTGTCAGTGCATTTTCTAATTGAGCAATTTCAATTTGTAGCGAATCTGCTTTGGAAAGGGGCTGTGCTGCTATCGGCAATAGGCAGTAAAGTGTAAGGACCGCTGATAGGATATTTCTTTTCATGATACTTAGATATTTGGTTTAGTAACAGAGACAAATATAAATTCTTTATTTTATAAATCCAACAAATCCTTTAGTTTCTTGAAAGATAAGCGGTGCAGGTGTTTTCCGTTCTCTGTATATTGCCGTATTTTGTTTTTTGCTCTGAACAAATTTTGCCATATTTTGCTTTCTGCTCTAAACAAATTCGTATCTTTGTGCTCCAAATTACTAACACCTCTGTTTCTATGCAAGAAAAGATTATTATTCTTGATTTCGGCTCACAGACCACGCAGCTTATCGGTCGCCGTGTTCGCGAGTTGAATGTATATTGTGAAATTGTGCCTTACAACAAATTTCCTCAGGGAGATGCGAGTGTAAAAGGAGTTATTCTTTCAGGTAGTCCATTTTCCGTATATGACGAAAGTGCGTTTAAGATAGATTTAAACGAAATCCGTGGTAAATATCCTATATTGGGAATCTGCTACGGTGCACAGTTTATAGCCTATACCAACGGCGGTAAGGTTGAACCTGCGGGTAGCCGTGAATATGGACGGGCGCATTTAGCTTCTTTTGATAAAAACAATGTGCTTTTTAAGGGAGTAAAGGAAAATACTCAAGTGTGGATGAGTCATGGCGATACTATTACTGCCATTCCTGAAAGCTTCAAGACTATAGCTTCTACGGATAAAGTGAAGATTGCCGCTTATCAGGTGGAAGGAGAGAAAATGTGGGGTGTACAATTCCATCCGGAAGTATTCCATAGCGAGGACGGTACACAGATGCTGAAAAACTTTGTAGTGGAAGTCTGCGGTTGCAGGCAGGACTGGAGCGCAGCTTCGTTTATCGAAACTACGGTTGCTCAGTTGAAGGAACAATTGGGGGATGATAAAGTCGTGCTCGGTTTGAGCGGTGGCGTTGACTCTTCTGTTGCTGCTGTATTGCTGAATCGTGCTATCGGAAAGAATTTAACTTGTATTTTTGTGGATCATGGCATGCTGCGCAAAGATGAATTTAAAAATGTATTGCACGATTATGAATGTCTTGGTCTGAATGTTATCGGAGTAGATGCAAGCGCTAAATTCTTTGCGGAATTGGCAGGAGTGACCGAACCTGAAAAGAAGCGTAAGATTATAGGTAAGGGTTTCATTGATGTATTCGATGAAGAGGCTCATAAGATTAAAGATGTGAAATGGCTGGCTCAAGGAACGATCTATCCGGACTGCATCGAGTCGCTTTCTATTACCGGAACTGTAATCAAGAGTCATCATAATGTAGGTGGACTTCCTGAAAAAATGAATCTGAAATTGTGCGAACCCTTGCGACTGTTGTTTAAAGATGAGGTTCGCCGTGTAGGACGTGAGTTGGGCATGCCGGAGCATTTGATTACCCGTCATCCTTTCCCCGGTCCGGGATTGGCTGTTCGTATTTTGGGTGATATAACTCCGGAAAAGGTGAGTATCCTGCAAGATGCGGATGATATTTTTATTCAGGGATTACGCAATTGGAAAGTGAAAGATGCCGGAGGAAATGAGACAACTCTTTATCATCAGGTATGGCAGGCAGGGGTTATTTTACTTCCTGTGCAGTCTGTAGGCGTAATGGGCGATGAACGTACATATGAACGTGCGGTCGCTTTACGTGCTGTTACTTCTACAGACGCAATGACTGCAGACTGGGCGCATTTGCCTTACGAATTTTTGGGCAAGGTTTCCAATGACATTATTAATAAGGTGAAAGGTGTAAACCGTGTAACCTATGATATATCGTCAAAACCGCCTTCCACAATTGAATGGGAGTAAAAACGGTTGCTGAAGATATATTAAAGCAAAGATTATGAAGTGAACCCCGAAAGTTATTTAATTTTCGGGGTTCATTTCATTTTAATAATCTTCTTGAAGATATTTGCATTTTATGTACTTGGTCAGTTTATCAAATTTTCAACATTAGGCAGTATGATTTCCCCGCGGTGTAATTCAACCAATCCTTTTGTTTGCATAGTATTGAGGGCTTTTGACACTCCTGTTCGGGTTTCGTTGATGATTTGAGCCAAATCCTCCATTTTTATTTTCAATATTTTTTCGCCCGACAGCCGTTCTGTATGACTGAGGATGAAATGGATAATGCGGCTTTCGGGACTATTGCCGAATACAGCCCATAAGCGGTTGTGCAGCATTTGAGTGCGGTTACTGATGATATTCATGTAATTCAAGCGGAATATTTCGTAGTTGAAAAGCTCTTTCACTACAAATGCTTTGCTGATGCTGACCGTATGTACTTCGGTTCTTGCCCGATATGTAGAAGCATAATGCGTTTTCATGCCGAATATGGAGTGAGCCTCAATCAGGAAAGGGGCTGGAAAATATTCGGTGAAGCAGTAAGAAGAATCGGCGGATGATGTGGAAGATGCAATTTCTCCTTTTAGGACGAAGACCAGTTCATGACAAGCGCCCCCCTCTTTTAAAAGAAGCTCACCTGGCTTATATTTTGTGAAGTGCAATTTGACCTTTTCCAAAATACGGGTGAAGTCTTCTTGGGCAAGTCCCTGAAACAGGGGTAATTGTAATAACGTATCAAACATTGTTTCCATATCATTCTCATCTTCTGGTTTAAGAACAAAAGTAGATATAATCGAACTCTGCCGTAAACACTTGCCCTTTCTTTTTGTTTTTTTTATTATTTCTTAAACGTGCTACTCATTCACTTTTAAGAAATTTTGCGAAATACATAAAAATAGATTATTTTTGTAGAAAAAAGGAGGGACATATGTTTTCAGCATTTAATTGGCAGCAGATGACCAGTGCTTTTATCGTGCTGTTTGCCGTGATAGATATTATAGGCTCTATTCCTATTATTATCAATTTGAAAGAAAAGGGGAAAGATGTAAATGCACTGAAAGCTACATTAATATCGTTTGCCTTGCTGATAGGTTTCTTTTATGCGGGTGATATGATGCTGAAATTGTTTCATGTGGACATTGAGTCATTTGCGGTGGCCGGTGCGTTTGTTATTTTTCTGATGTCGCTGGAAATGATTCTTGATATTGAAATCTTTAAAAACCAGGGGCCGATTAAAGAAGCAACGCTGGTTCCGCTGGTCTTTCCGCTATTGGCAGGAGCGGGAGCCTTTACAACTTTACTCTCTTTGCGTGCAGAATATGCCAGTATCAATATTATCATTGCATTAGTCTTGAATATGATATGGGTATATTTTGTTGTCAGCATGACCGGGAGGGTAGAACGTTTTTTGGGTAAAGGCGGCATTTATATTATCCGTAAATTTTTTGGCATTATCCTGTTAGCAATTTCAGTGCGTTTGTTTATGGCAAATATTTCATTGCTGTTGGACAGCTTCCGTCATTAGTTCTTCTTTTCTTTTTCCTGTGTAGAAGGAATTGTAACAGCTTTCCATAAAGTAAAGATATTGAAAGGCATCATAGGGCAACTTGCCGTGTGTTGAAATTCCCGGTCTATCCCTGCTTCTAAGAATCCAAGCGTGGATGAAGCGAATAAATAAAAATAGTGGTATACCATCGCCAGAACTATTTGTAGCCCGTCATGCTTCCTATATTGTACAGGGATTTATCATTTTCGTACAATGCTTTGGATTATTTGCTTGAAAAGCGAAAAAAAAAAGACTTTTTATTTTGCGTGTAGGCTTTAATTCGTATTTTTGGGCATTGCTACAAGCTTTGTAGCGCATATACCTGAAATAATTAACCTTTAAATAATGCACAACTATGAGTTATTTACGATTTGACAAGACCTTGATGGTTAATCTGCAAGAATCTTTGCCAAGGGAGATACTTCGGACTAACAAATCAGGAGCCTATCATTGTACAACGATTGTAGATTGTAACACACGCAAATATCACGGCTTGTTGGTAATTCCCGTTCCCAACCTGGATGATGAAAACCATGTGCTGCTGTCTTCTTTGGATGAAACAGTGATTCAGCACGGTGCAGAGTTTAACTTGGGATTGCACAAGTATCAGGGAAATAATTTTAGTCCGAACGGACATAAGTATATCCGTGAGTTTGATTGCGAGCATATCCCGGCAACTACTTACCGTGTGGGAGGCGTTATTCTCCGCAAAGAGAAAATTTTTGTACATCATGAGAACCGGATACTGATTCGTTACACCTTGGTCGATGCCCATTCGGCAACAACACTTCGGTTCCGTCCCTTTTTGGCATTCCGCAGCGTACGCGAATACACGCACGAAAATGCACAGGCAAGCCGTGATTACCAACCGGTGGAAAACGGTATTAAAACCTGTATGTATCCCGGCTATCCGGAACTTTATATGCAGTTGAACAAAAAGAACGAATTTCATTATCAGCCGGATTGGTATCGTGGCATTGAATACCCGAAAGAACAGGAACGCGGTTACGATTTTAATGAAGACCTGTATGTACCCGGTTATTTTGAAGTAGATATAAAGAAGGGTGAAAGTATCGTTTTCTCTGCGGGTATCTCCGAAATTTCACCGCGTAAGCTAAAGCAGACTTTTGAGGCTGAGGCAGAAGACCGTACTCCACGTGACAGTTTTTATCACTGTTTGAAAAATTCGGCTCACCAGTTCCACAATAAACAAGGAGAAGAACATTATGTACTTGCAGGCTATCCCTGGTTTAAATGCCGTGCGCGCGACTTGTTTATCTCTTTACCGGGCTTAACTTTGGCTGTGGACGAACAAGATGAATTCGAGGATGTTATGAGAACGGCGGAAAAGGCTATCTATGCTTTCATTGAGGATAAACCGGTTGGTTATAAAATATATGAGATGGAACATCCTGACGTGCTTTTATGGGCAGTATGGGCTTTACAGCAGTATGCCAAGGATACATCGCGCGAACAATGCCGTTTGAAATACGGCAGGTTATTGGAGGATATTATGAATTATATCTGCGCTCGTAAGCATGATAATCTTTTCTTGCATGAAAACGGTTTGCTTTACGCAAATGGCAAGGAAAAGGCAGTTACCTGGATGAACTCTACGGTTAACGGGCATCCTGTAATCCCTCGCACCGGATATATTGTTGAGGTGAATTCGCTGTGGTATAATGCTTTGCGTTTTGTTTCAGACATTGTGCGTGAGGGTGGAAATGACATTCTTGCAGACAAATTGGATGCTCAGGCAGAAATAACAGGAAAATCGTTTGTGGAAGTTTTTCGTAATGAGTACGGGTATCTGTTTGATTATGTAGACGGTTATATGATGGATTGGAGCGTTCGTCCCAATATGATATTTGCTGTTGCTTTTGACTATTCTCCATTGGATAGGGCACAGAAGAAGCAGGTACTTGATATTGTGACAAAAGAATTGCTGACTCCGAAAGGTCTGCGTACATTGAGCCCTAAGAGTGGGGGATATAATCCAAATTATGTCGGTCCTCAGATTCAGAGAGATTACGCATACCACCAAGGCACAGCCTGGCCGTGGCTTATGGGCTTTTATATGGAAGCGTACCTGCGTATATATAAGATGAGTGGTATTTCGTTTGTAGAGCGGTATCTGATCGGTTTTGAAGATGAGATGACGAGCCATTGCATAGGTTCTCTGCCCGAGTTATTCGATGGAAACCCGCCGTTTAAAGGAAGAGGCGCGGTATCGTTCGCCATGAATGTGGCGGAGATTCTGCGTATCTTGAAATTGTTGTCTAAGTATAATTTATAGGAGGAGGAACGAAGATGAAAGTTTTAATGTTTGGTTGGGAATTTCCTCCCAAAATATATGGTGGCCTTGCAGTTGCATCATACGGAATCACGAAGGGTTTGAGTCAGCAGGGAGATGTGGAGACTACTTTCTGTATGCCTAAGCCTACAGGTGAAGAAGAGAAATTCTTGAATATAATCGGTATGAACCAGGTGCCTATCGTGTGGCGTGATGTTGATTACGATTATTTGAAGTCTCGTTTGTCGACAATGAGTCCGGAGCAATATTATGCTTTGCGCGACCATATTTACTCGGATTTCTCCTATATGCACGTCAATGATCTTGGCTGTATGGACTTTGCCGGCGGTTATCCCGGAAATTTGCACGAAGAAATCAATAACTTCTCGATTATAGCCGGAGTTGTGGCACGTCAACAGGAATTCGACATTATTCATGCGCACGATTGGCTGACATATCCGGCTGGTGTACATGCGAAGATGGTGAGTGGCAAACCGCTCTGTATCCATGTGCATGCAACAGATTTTGACCGTTCGCGGGGTAAAGTTAACCCCACGGTCTATTCCATGGAAAAAAACGGAATGGATTATGCCGACTGCATTATGTGTGTGTCGGAACTTACCCGTCGTACTGTTATCAACGAGTATCATCAAGATCCGAGAAAGGTATTTGCCATGCATAATGCGGTGTACCCGCTTTCGCAAGAATACCAGGATATTCCGCGTCCTGAACATTCGAAAGAGAAGGTCGTGACTTTCCTCGGACGTATCACTATGCAGAAAGGTCCGGAATATTTTGTGGAAGCTGCTGCACTGGTGTTGCAACGTACCCGCAACATCCGCTTTGTGATGGCCGGTTCGGGTGATATGCTGAATGCCATGATTAATATGGCTGCCGAACGTGGCATTGCAGACCGTTTCCATTTTCCCGGCTTTATGAAAGGTAAGCAAGTGTACGAAGTTTATAAGAATAGTGATGTATTCGTTATGCCTTCCGTTTCCGAGCCTTTCGGTATCGCTCCGTTGGAAGCCATGCAGTGCGGAACTCCCTCTATCATTTCCAAGCAGTCCGGATGTGGTGAAATCCTCGATAAGGTAATTAAGACCGATTATTGGGATATTCATGCTATGGCAGATGCCATTTATTCCATCTGTATGAATCCGTCTTTATTCCATTATCTTCAGGAAGAAGGAAAGAAAGAAGTGGACGGAATTACCTGGGAAAAGGTGGGCTTGAGAATCCGTGCTCTTTACGAGGATGTGTTAAGAAACTATGGTAAATAATAAAACAACAAATACTAATGAGAACTATCTGTCTTTATTTTGAGATACATCAAATTATACATCTGAAACGTTATCGTTTCTTTGATATTGGTACAAACCATTACTACTATGATGATTATGCCAATGAAACAAGTATTAATGAAGTTGCCGAACGTTCGTATATTCCTGCACTGAATACGCTTATTGGAATGGTGAAGGATTCGGGTGGTGCGTTTAAAGTGGCTTTATCCATCTCGGGTGTGGCATTGGAGCAACTGGAAATCCATGCACCTGCTGTAATCGACCTGTTGCACCAGCTCAATGATACGGGATGCTGTGAGTTCTTGGCTGAACCGTACTCTCATGGACTTTCTTCTTTAGCTAATGAAGATTGCTTCAAGGAAGAGGTGATGCGTCAGAGTGCTAAAATGAAACAAATGTTTGGCAAAGCTCCCAAGGTGTTCCGTAACTCCAGTCTGATTTATAATGACGAAATTGGTGCCATGGTGGCAAGTATGGGTTTTAAGGGAATGCTGACTGAAGGGGCAAAACATGTGCTTGGCTGGAAGAGTCCGCACTATGTGTACCATTGTAATATGAATCCGAACTTAAAGTTGCTGTTGCGCGATTTTAAACTGTCGGATGATATTAGTTTGCGTTTCTCGAATTCCGAGTGGAACGAATATCCGTTGTTTGCCGATAAGTATATCAGTTGGATCGATGCATTCCCGCAAGAGGAGCAGGTTATCAACATATTTATGGAGCTTTGTTCATTAGGGATGTCACAGCCTTTATCCTCCAATATTCTGGAATTCCTGAAGGCATTGCCTGCATGTGCTAAGGAAAAAGGCATTACTTTCTCAACTCCTACCGAAATTGTTACCAAGTTGAAATCCGTTTCACAATTGGATGTACCTTATCCTATGTCGTGGGTGGATGAAGAAAGAGATACAAGTTGCTGGTTGGGTAATGTAATGCAGCGTGAGGCTTTCAATAAACTGTATAGTGTGGCCGAGCGTGTACATATCTGCGATGACCGCCGCATCAAGCAGGATTGGGATTATTTGCAGGCCAGCAACAACTTCCGCTTTATGACGACCAAGAATAGTGGAGTAGGGTTGAACCGCGGTATCTATGAATCACCGTATGATGCTTTTACTAACTATATGAATATTTTGGGAGACTTTATCAAGCGTGTTGATTCTCTTTATCCGGTGGATATTGATAACGAGGAGCTGAATGCTTTGCTTACTACAATCAAGAATCAGGGGGATGAAATAGAAGAACTTCATAAAGAGTTGGAAAAAGCGCAGAAAAAGTTGGAAAAGGAAAAAGCCGCTGAGAAGAAGAAAGAGCCGAAAGATGCTTCTAAGTCTGCGGTCAAGTCTACTGCAAAAAAGGTTACGGCAAAGAAGCCTGCTGCCAAGTCTGCCAAATAGCACTATCCGGCTTTAGATAATGTTAGTCCTCCATGCTTTATTTGAGAGTATGGAGGACTTTTTTTGTAGCTTGGATTAATTCTATTCTGCTTATGCCAGAACTTTCTCTTTCTTTAAAGTAAACTATAAACCAAAATCTTCATTTATAAAAACTAAACTTCGGTTTTTATAAATGAAGATTTTTGTGTATAAAGATATAGAATCTAAGTTCCTGCTTTTTTTACTTATTGAAAGAAGTATATGTAACCTCTATTTGCAATTTGGTTCCACCCTGTTCCGGGTCTCCACCTTTCAGCTTGGCATACGTAGGCTTCAAGTCATGCTGAATACCAATTATGGAAGGAGTAGTGCTGTTTGTATCGTAGGTCACAACTACGGGGATTATTACTACTTTATCCCAATCCTTTCCTTCGCCTTCGCTCCATTCTGTTTCCCATGCAGTTTCATTCCACGATGTACCTGCCGCTTCTTTGGCTTTCTGTTTGGCGGCCTTTTTTTCATTGATGCAAGCAGAAACCAGACGGGCTATATTCATAAAGGTGTATTGGTTGGTTTCGATACTGTTGTGAGTTGCGACAAAAGAGGTTACATTGTTTGCAAGCTCATTGTTGACAAAGAAAGAATCCATGTCTTTTTTACGCAGCAACAGTACGGTTTCCGGTGCACTCATGCTGAATTTATACTTGTTACTTTCCTGATTATAGTTTGTGAAAGTCAGCTTGACGGCATTCAGTGTGTCGTTTGACAACTCTTCATGTATTTTATCATAGGGCAAGGTTGCCTCTGTAAAGATACCTGCAGGCGATTTGAGATAACTCCAACCGGTTTCATTCGCTTTCTTGATTAATTCCTCGGAGCTTTCAAACTTATTGGCTTGAATAACTTCTTTGGTGGAGGCAAACACTGTTGCCGTACTATAATATAAAGAGTCTTTACCGTCTTTTTTGGTGAGCTTCACTCCTAAACTGTCTACGTAATGAAAGCGGAATTGCATTTGCAGGTCCACACGGTCAACGTATAGAATTGTTCCGTCTCCGTAATCCGTCTTAATATAGACTCCTTTCAATACATTGTCAATAAACTTCTCCGAGTTTTTGAAGAAATCGTTTTCTCCTCTTTGGTAGGCTCTGTTCAACTGCAGGAGTTCATTTCCAAACTGCTTGCTTAGAGGCAGAGTTACATTGGGATAAAAAAGACTGTTTCCATTAGAGTCGGTAGCATTTCTTACAGAGTCGGGAACAGAGGTGTCATAAGCAGTATATGCTTTGTGCAACTCAAAATAACCGGTTTCTTCAAAATGCGGCTTGTCAGTTTCATTTCCGTAATATTCTTTCGGATTAATATCGGTATAGTGCTTGTTTTCTAATCTTTTGTCCAGCTCATATACCGACATTCTGCATGGATTTAAGGAATCTCCGAACCATGAAGAGTAGTATATTGTCAACTGTGCTGAAACGACGGTATCACCCGCCATTGTTCCCACATGCTTTTCCGGGTCGTATACTGCGGGGAATTTGAAGTCATCCGTACAGTTCAGCTCAGTCAGGAAGCTGGCTTCGTAGCTTCCAAAACCTTCGGGAGCAGGATCTGTGAATTTACCTACATATCCCGTACTTGTCTTGGCATAAACTTTTTCTGCAAGGAGAGATTTGGTGGTGACATCAAAAGTCGTAGTTGTGGCTGAAATACCGTCAGAATCAGGTAACATGCTCATGCCCAATGTGCCGGTATTGTCATCGCATCCGTAGAAAGCCAGAATTGCAAAAAGCAATATCCCTAAATATTTTACTTTCATAATTCTTCGTATTGATACTTTATTTTTATTCTGCTCCCCAAACCTGGTCGTAGAAGTCGTTGCAGGCATCTGCAAAGATTTCGGGAGATTGATAGCCTAAGACAGGCTTGCCGATTTGGCGGGCATATGCTATCACTTCCTCATTCACGTGTTCGCTTTGCTGGATGACACCGTCGGAATAGTCCACCGCCAGTTTGCAGAGAGCTGTATAGTCCACCGGCTCTTTCAAATCGGCAACGTCTTTCTTACTGATACCCTTCAGAAGAAGCTTGCTGGCAAAATCGGGATGGAACGGTTCCTTGAAGTCATTGTCATAAAGTGAAAAGACAACTTTTGCATCTCTGAATGACGGTTCGTCTTTATACGCTTTCTTGATATACAGCGGTGCTAATGCAGTCATCCAACCGTGGCAGTGGATGACGTCCGGACACCAACGCAGTTTCTTGACTGTTTCCAATACACCGCGTGCATAGAAAATAGCGCGTGCATCGTTGTCTTCATATTCAACGCCGTTCTCATCAACCACTTGCAGGCGGTTCTGAAAGTAATCGTCGTTGTCGATAAAGTAAACTTGCATGCGGGCAGACTGTATGGAAGCTACTTTAATGATAAGCGGATGGTCGGTATCGTCAATGATAAGGTTCATGCCGGAGAGACGTATCACTTCGTGCAATTGGTTTCTGCGCTCGTTGATGTTTCCCCATTTGGGCATAAACGTTCTGATTTCTCTGCCTTTTTCTTGGATTGCTTGCGGCAGGTTTCTGCCAACAAGGGACATTTCGGATTCTGAAACGTAAGGGGTAATTTCTTGTGTTATAAATAAAACCTTGTTCGCTTTTGTCATAATAACGATGTTCTCAATTATTCTGCAAAGATATAAAAAAAATCGGGCAATAAAGCAAGACGAGCTCATCTATAATTCCTTATGAATTGTTAACTGTTTGTATATCAGTGATAAAAAGGGTCGGATACAGCTTTGGATATGGAATGACTTTTGCATTAATTTATGATATTTCTTCTTTATGTGGTAAATAATAGCTTATTTTGCATCGTTTTGCGAACAACTAAGTTATTATATAACCAATAAAAATGGAAATAGTACATACTATCAAGGACTTGCAGGCCGGACTTTCGGCTATGAGAGCCCAGGGTAAGAAGGTCGGTCTGGTACCTACGATGGGGGCCTTGCATGCCGGTCATGCTTCATTGGTAAAACGTTGTGTGGCGGAGAATGATGCCGCTGTAGTAAGTGTTTTTGTAAATCCTACTCAGTTTAATGACCAAAATGATTTAATCAAATATCCCCGTACGCCGGAAGCTGATTGTCGTTTGCTGGAAGAATGTGGGGCTGCGTTTGTTTTTGCTCCGGCAGTGGAGGAGATGTATCCGGAACCGGATACGCGCCAATTCAGCTACGCACCTTTGGATACGGTAATGGAGGGAGCCTTTCGTCCGGGACACTTTAACGGTGTGTGCCAGATTGTGAGCAAGTTGTTTGATGCGGTGCAGCCGGATCGCGCCTATTTCGGAGAAAAGGACTTTCAGCAATTGGCCATTATCCGTGAAATGGTGCGTCAGATGAAGTATCCGTTGGAGATTGTAGGTTGTCCCATCGTACGTGAGGAAGACGGCTTGGCGCTGAGTAGCCGCAATGCCCGTCTGTCTGACGAGGAACGCAAAAATGCCTTGAAAATTTCGCAGACTTTATTTGAAAGTCGTACCTTTGCGGCTTCGCATACGGTTGCTGAGACACAGAAGTTTGTGGAAGATGCCATTGCAGCCGCTCCCGGCTTGCGTCTGGAATACTTTGAACTGGTGGACGGCAACACGTTGCAGAAGATTGCCGATTGGGAAGATACCTCGTATGCCGTGGGTTGCATTACGGTGTTCTGCGGAGAAGTCCGCCTGATTGACAATATCAAGTATAAGGAATAATAAACATAAAAAAGCCAATCTTATGATGATTGAAGTGTTGAAGTCTAAAATCCATTGCGCCCGTGTTACGGAAGCCAACCTCAATTATATGGGGAGCATCACGATTGACGAGGATTTGATGGATGCCGCTAACATGATTGCCGGCGAGAAGGTTTATATTGCCGACAATAATAACGGTGAACGTTTTGAAACTTACATCATTAAAGGCGAGCGCGGTTCGGGCAAAATCTGTTTGAACGGCGCGGCAGCCCGTAGGGTTCAACCGGATGACATTGTTATTATCATGTCGTATGCATTGATGGACTTTGAAGAGGCCAAGACGTTTAAGCCGACGGTGATTTTTCCCGATCCGGTGACAAACAAGGTGGTGAAATAAGTTCTGTATCAGATAGAAAGAAAAAGAAAGCGTATCGTTCATTGCGATACGCTTTCTTTCTTTTTATGGTGAAGCTTCTTTAGTTCTTCAGTTGTTCATTCATCGCTGCGGCCGCTTTCCGCCCGTCGCCCATAGCGAGGATTACGGTAGCGCCGCCACGGACAATGTCGCCACCGGCATAAATGGTCGGTATGGACGACTGCATGTTGTCGTTTACGGCAATCGTACCTTTGCGCCCCAATTCAAGTCCTTTGATAGAACTCGGAACAATCGGATTAGGCGATACACCCACACTGACAATAGCAAGGTCTATGTCAATCGTTTCGGTAGCTTCCGGAATGGGGACAGGACTGCGGCGTCCGGATGCATCGGGTTCGCCCAGTTCCATTTTCTGAAGAACCACCTGTTTTACTTTTCCTTGCTCGTCGGCAATGTATTCTATCGGGTTGTGGAGTGTAAGGAATTCCACACCTTCTTCCTTGGCATGTTTCACTTCCTCGATACGTGCGGGCATCTCTTCTTCCGAGCGGCGGTAGATAATCATAGCGCGTTCGGCGCCCAGGCGGCGGGCTGTGCGGACGGAGTCCATAGCCGTGTTACCGCCACCGATAACGGCTACGCATTTACCGAAAGGCACAGGCGTATCGGAGTCCTCGCTGGCGGCGTCCATCAGGTTGACGCGCGTCAGGTATTCGTTGGACGATAGGATATTGATGGAGTTTTCGCCGGGGATGTTCATGAAGTTCGGCAGTCCGGCACCGGAAGCGACGAATATGCCTCTGAACCCTTCTTCTTCCAGTTGTTCTACGCTTAATGTTTTGCCAATGATGCAGTCCTTGATAAACTTCACACCCATTTGGGCAAGGTTCTCGATTTCTACATCCACAATCTTGTTGGGCAGACGAAACTCGGGGATACCGTATTTCAATACGCCGCCGATTTCGTGCAGTGCCTCGAATACGGTAACATCGTAACCATATTTCGCCATATCTCCGGCGAAAGACAGACCGGCGGGTCCCGAACCGATTACAGCAATCTTAATGCCGTTCTTTTCTTTGATTTCCGGCACGGAGATTTGTCCGCTTTCCCGCTCGTAATCTGCGGCGAAGCGTTCCAGATAACCGATGGCAACCGGCTTTTCGTTCATCTTCAAATGGATACACTTGGATTCGCACTGTTTTTCCTGCGGACACACACGACCGCAAACAGCGGGCAATGCGCTGGTTTCTTTCAATGTTTTGGCTGCTTCCAGAAACTCGCCGCGTTCTATATTCTTGATGAAACGGGGTATGTCTATACCTACGGGGCAACCCTCCATGCACCCCGGATTGGCGCAGTCCAAACAACGCTTGGCTTCTGTCAGGGCCTGTTCTTCGGTCAATCCCCGGTTCACTTCTTCCTTGCGGCTGTGTGAACGGTATTCTGCATCCAACTCGTTCATTTCCACGCGGGGAATGGCAGTACGCTCTTTGGCTTTCATGGATTTGCGCAACTCTTGGCGCCAAGCGGAATTGCGGCTTTTTTCATCTTCTGCCTGAGTATTTTCGCCGGTTGCCTGACAAGTTTGCGGTTCTTCCAGTTTATGCATTTCTTCGCGTTCGATATTTTTGAATGCACCCATGCGTTTCAGCATTTCGTCGAAATCTACCTGGTGACCGTCGAATTCCGGACCATCTACGCATACAAATTTGGTTTTACCGCCGATGGTGATACGGCAGGCGCCGCACATTCCGGTTCCGTCTACCATGATGGTATTCAAGGATACATCGGTGGGTATTTCGTATTTCTTCGTCAGCAAACAAACGAATTTCATCATAATGGCCGGACCGATACAGAAGCATTTGTCTACTTTCTCGCGTTTGATAACATCTTCCACACCTTCCGTAACCAAACCTTTACGGCCGTATGAACCGTCGTCCGTCATGATAATGACCTCGTCGGAACTTTCGCGCATCTCTTTTTCAAGGATAATCAGCTCTTTGGTGCGTCCTGCCAGCACTGTAATCACACGGTTACCGGCAGCTTTCAATGCCTGCACGATGGGGAGCATCGGGGCTACACCCACACCGCCACCGGCGCAAACAACAGTTCCGAAGTTCTCGATATGGGTGGCTTGTCCCAGCGGACCGACAACATCGGTTATATAATCACCTTCATTCAGCTCACACAAGCGGGTAGATGAGAGACCTACTTCCTGTACAACCAAAGTGATAGTTCCCTTTACAGGGTCGGCAGCGGCAATGGTCAGCGGCATGCGCTCGCCTTTTTCGCCTACACGTACTATTACAAAGTGTCCTGCCTTGCGCGATTTAGCAATTAACGGTGCTTCAATTACTAATTTGAAGACCTTTTCAGAGAAATGTTCTTTGCTAATGATTTTATTCATTATCTTATAATTTTGTTGGTGTAATTACGCGATTTCTTTCAGAATGATAGATTATGCAAAGATACGGGTTATTTGTTAATAACAAAGAATGTGTAGGGGAAAAAAGAGGCAGAGGGAAGGGATGAAAGGGTTTTGAGGATAGAGAATGACCTTTTAAAGGAAGAGGGACTTGAGGAGTGAGGGGCAATTATGGGGGATTTTAGTTTTGATACACATTCCTGTAAGATATAAGGCTTTCAGCCTTCTGCTCTGTATGAAAGGTGCGTCAGAATAATAGGAATTTTATATTCTGACGCACCTTTTATTATTTTGAATGAGGAAATGATGTTTCCTTAGTCAATCATCTCAAATCCTGTATACGGAACCAGTGCTTTCGGAATGCGGATACCTTCCGGTGTCTGGTTGTTTTCCAATAGCGCTGCTACGATACGCGGCAATGCCAGTGCAGAACCGTTCAGTGTATGGCAAAGCTCTGTTTTCTTTTCCGCTGTACGGTAGCGGCATTTCAGGCGGTTGGCCTGGTAAGTGTCGAAGTTGGATACCGAACTTACTTCCAGCCAGCGTTTCTGTGCTTCGGAGTACACCTCGAAGTCGAAGCAAAGTGCAGCTGTAAAACTCATGTCGCCACCACACAGACGCAGGATGCGATAAGGCAGTTCCAGTTTCTGGAGCAATCCTTCCACATGGTCCAACATCTCTTGGTGAGACTCTTTGGAATGTTCCGGCTTGTCGATGCGCACCAATTCTACTTTGGAGAACTCGTGCAGACGGTTCAAGCCGCGCACGTCTTTACCGTATGAGCCTGCTTCGCGACGGAAACATTGCGTATAAGCGCAGTTTTTGATAGGAAGCTGCTTCTCGTCGAGGATTACATCGCGATAGATATTCGTTACGGGAACTTCGGCAGTCGGAATCAGATATAAATCGTCCACTTCGCAATGGTACATCTGACCTTCTTTGTCGGGCAATTGGCCTGTTCCGTAACCGGAAGCGGCATTGACCACTGTTGGCGGCATTATTTCCGTATAGCCCGACTTGCGTGCCTCGTCCAGGAAGAAGTTGATGAGCGCACGTTGGAGCTGTGCGCCTTTTCCTTTATATACAGGAAAGCCCGCACCCGTGATTTTAACACCCAGGTCAAAGTCTATCAGGTCGTATTTCTTGGCCAGTTCCCAGTGTGGAAGCGCATCTTTGGGAAGTTCGGTTTCCATACCGCCCATTTTTTCAACCACATTGTCGTCGGCGCCTACACCTTCGGGTACGCTGTCGTAAGGAACATTGGGAATTGTATAGAGCAGGTTCTGCAGGTCGGTTGCAGCTTGGTCCATTTCTTCCTGCAATGCCTTGTTGGCTTCTTTCAATTCGGCTACACGGTTTTTGGCAGTCTCTGCCTCGTCTTTCTTGCCCTCTTTCATCAGCATTCCGATAGATTTGGACAGGGAATTGACCTCCGACAGGTTCTTATCTAAGATTGTTTGGGTATTGCGTCGTTTGTTGTTGGTTTCCAGCACTTGCTCAATGGTTTCTTTGGCGTTTTTGAAGTGCTTTTTCTCCAGTCCGCGGATTACCGCGTCGGTATTGTCTGTAATTTGTTTAATGGTAAGCATATCTTATACTTGTTTTTATGATATTCCGGATTTGTGAGGGCAAAGATAGTGCAAATCAAAAGTATTACAAAAAAGAAACTTGCTTATTTTTGCGCTTAAAAAGAAAGGGATGCAATCAGACAGATTGCATCCCTTCGCTTTATTTTTTGTCCGGAAACTTATGCTTCTGCATTTTCGGCAGGAATAACAGAAACGAATCTTCTGTCTTCTCTACCTACTTTGAATTGTACAGTTCCGTCTACCAAGGCGAAAAGAGTGTGGTCTTTACCCATACCGATGTTGTTACCCGGATGGAATTCAGTACCTCTTTGACGAACGATGATGTTACCTGCCTTGCAAGCTTCGCCACCAAATATCTTAACGCCTAATCTCTTGCTCTGTGATTCGCGGCCGTTCTTAGAACTACCGACACCTTTTTTATGTGCCATTTCTTCTTACTGTTTTAATTTGATTAAGCTACTACTTCCTTAATTGTTAACTCTGTGAATTGCTGACGGTGACCGTTCAGTTTGCGATAGCCTTTTCTTCTTTTCTTGTGGAAAACAAGAACCTTGTCGCCTTTTACCAAACCGGAAACAACTTCGCAAACTACCTTTGCGCCTTCTACTGTGGGAGCACCTACAGTGATGTTGCCGTCTTTGTCTACCAAAAGAACTTTCTCGAATTCTACTGTTGCACCGGCTTCAGCGTTTTGCATGTGGTGTACAAACAGTTTCTTGCCAGCTTCTGCTTTGAATTGCTGGCCGTTGATTTCTACAATTGCGTACATTTCTTATATATAATGTATAAGTTAGCTCCGTCGGGTGGTCTCTAATCACTTAGAATACACTTAATTAAACCCGGTGCGGAATAATCGGGCACAAAATTACCTCTTTTATTTGGAACGGACAAATCTTTCTTTCTCTTTTTTTAGACAATTAATATTTCGTGCTTAAACAAATGCTTCTCCATAAGCCGGGATGTTCCGGGAGTGCCGTTAAGCGGTGGAGATGCGAAGGCTTATTCGTTCCATCGTGGAGAACATTCTGTTCCACCGTGGAGGAAATTTTGTTCCACCATGGCGGAACAAAACTTTCCCCATAGCGGAACGATTTAATTGTGGCAAGGTATTTCCTTAAGCATTATATAAGGATAAGAAAGTAAAAGAGAGCGGCGAATGCAGCAAAGAGGAGCAGCAGAAGCGCGATGTGACGTACACTGATGTTCCTTGGGGATGCAGCGGCGGGCAATGGTTCCCGTTCTAACAATTCTTCCAGGCTGCTCATTATTTTCTTGTGCGGGTATTTCTTCAGTTCTTCGGCGGTGGTCATGCCGTGCGTGATACCTGCAAAATCCACTCCGGCCTTTTGTGCGGTTTCTGCATCTACCGTACTGTCGCCGATGTACAGTGTTTCGGCCTTGGTGGCATGGAGTTGCCTGATGGCAAGCAACAGACCTTCCGGCGACGGTTTGGGCGTTTGCACATCTTCTCCGCCGACGATGATGTCAAGAAAGTCTTCGGGAAAATGCTGGTCCAGCAGCTCCTTGATGCGGTAACGGAATTTGGTGGATATAATTCCGATGCGGGCGCCTGAATCTTTCAAGGCTGCCAGTACCGACTTGGTTTCAAGGAAAAGCACGGTATTGACGGTCATGTGCGTATCTGCCTCTTTTATATATTCTTTTTTGAATTCAGCCAACTGGCGGGTATCGGTTACACCGGAAAGAATGGAAAAAGATTCTTCCAGCGTTTTGCCGATGGTGCGTTTGATGTCGTTGTCGGTCGGGCGGGTATAGCCGTGGCGGTTCAGCACGTTGCGGAAACAGGTGACGATGCCGCGTGAAGAATCGGCAAGCGTGTAATCGAAGTCAAAGAGGTAAGTTGTATAGTTCATTTGTTTTTTTACGCAAACATAAATAAAAAACATGAGTTCCGAATACTTTATCTTGTAGAAAACTTTCTTTATCCGTTTTTGGGGTACGGACGAAAAAACATGCAAAAAGTGTGAAAACATACATGTTTTTTCTTATATTTGTATTCGGACATACTTATGGAAATAAGTGTTATTTCATGTTGAGTTGTTTTAATAGGCAGTTTGAATATGTAAACCGTATCATATTATGAAAATATTGAGATCCATTTGTACAGTCTTGCCTGTCCTGTTGCTATCCTCTTGTATGCAGCGGGACGCTTTGAAAGTCGCAGACGAATGTTATGCAGACTATGTAAATCCGTTTATCGGTACAGATTTTACCGGGAATACATATCCCGGTGCACAGGTTCCTTTCGGCATGGTGCAACTCAGCCCTGACAACGGGCTTCCCGGTTGGGACCGCATTTCGGGATATTTTTATCCCGACAGTACGATTGCCGGTTTCAGTCACACCCATCTTTCGGGTACAGGGGCGGGCGATTTGTATGACATTTCCTTCATGCCGGTAACTCTTCCTTATAAGGAGGCTGAAGAACCGCTGGGCATCCATTCCCGGTTCTCGCATGCCGATGAGGCCGCAAGCGCAGGTTACTATCGCGTGCTCCTGAAAGATTACGATATCAACGTAGAGCTTACCGCAACCGAGCGTTGCGGCATTCAGCGCTATACCTTTCCCCAGGCTGATGCAGCCGTTATCCTGAATTTGAGGAAAGCCATGAACTGGGACTTTACGGAAGATTCCTATGTAGAGAAAGTGGATTCCGTTACTATTCAGGGCTATCGTTTTTCTGACGGATGGGCGCGCGGTCAGCGCATCTTTTTCCGTACACGCTTTTCCCGCCCCTTTGAGACGATGCGGCTGGATTCGGCAGCAGTCCTGAAAGATGGAAAAAGAATCGGGACTTCGGTCATGGCACGTTTTGACTTTAAGACAACAAAGGGAGAACAGCTCCTTGTGAGCACGGCCATTTCGGGGGTAAGCATGGAAGGGGCAGCACGTAATCTGGCGGCAGAAGTGCCTGATGATGATTTTGATAAATACCTTGCTGCCGCACGCAAAAACTGGAACGAGCATTTGTCACGGATAGAAATCGAGTGCGACAATCGCGATGAAAAGGTGAAGTTTTACACGGCCCTTTACCACTCGATGCTGGCTCCTACCATCTATGCCGATGTGGACGGTTCTTATTACGGGCCCGACAGGCAGATACATAAAGCCGACAGATGGACGAATTACAGCACTTTCTCCTTATGGGATACGTACCGTGCCTCTCATCCGCTTTATACTTATATAGAGCCGGCGCGTGTGAACGACATGGTGAAATCCTTCCTTGCCTTTTATGAGCAGAACGGTCGCCTGCCGGTATGGAATTTTTATGGCAGCGAAACGGATATGATGATAGGCTATCACTCCGTACCGGTCATTGTGGATGCCTGTCTGAAAGGTATAGGGGATTTTGATGCTAAGAAGGCTTTGGAGGCTTGCGTGGCGACAGCCAATATGGATGATTATCGGGGTATCGGCCTTTATAAGAAGCATGGATATGTGCCTTACAACGTGACGGATAGCTATAATGCAGAGAACTGGTCGCTCTCCAAAACCCTGGAGTATGCTTACGATGATTACTGTATAGCCCGCTTGGCCGAGAAGCTGGGTGAGCGGCAGGTAGCGGATGAATTCTACAAACGTTCGCAGAATTATAAGAATGTATATAATCCGCAGACATCTTTCATGCAGCCGCGTGACGACAGGGGAGCTTTTATAGACGGTTTCTCGCCGGATGATTATACGCCGCATATTTGCGAAAGCAACGGTTGGCAGTATTTCTGGTCGGTGCAGCAGGATATTGACGGGCTGATAGCCCTGACCGGCGGGAAGGAGCGCTTTGCGCAGAAGCTTGACAGTATGTTCACGTACCGCCCTGCCGATGATGAGGAGCTTCCTATTTTCAGTACCGGTATGATAGGGCAGTATGCGCATGGCAATGAACCGAGCCATCATGTTATTTATCTGTTCAACAAAGTGGGGCAACCCTGGAAAACCCAGAAGTATGCGTCGGAGGTGATGCGTGAGCTGTATAAGAATACGCCCGCCGGCTTGTGCGGTAATGAGGATTGCGGGCAGATGTCTGCCTGGTATGTATTCAGCGCCATGGGATTCTATCCTGTAAATCCGGTTGGCGGTGAGTATGAAATAGGTACGCCGCTGTATCCGGAGGTAAGGATGCGGTTGTCCAATGGCAAAACCTTTACGGTTCTTGCTCATGGGGTGAGCGCGAAGAATAGGTATGTCCGGTCGGTGAAGCTCGACGGAAAGCCTTATGACAAAAGTTATATTACGCATGAACAGATAATGAACGGAAGTATTCTGGAGTTCGAAATGGGAAGTGAACCCGGAAAAGCATGGTATTGAGCTTACCTTGAAATAATATATGGAAGATGAGTTTGACATAGTGTACAGGCAACTTTTCCGGAAATACTATGCGAATCTGCTGTTTTATGCAACGCGCATGGTAGGGGAGGAAGATGCCGAGGATGTGGTGCAGGAAGTGTTTGTGGAGCTCTGGCACAGAAAAGACAGTGTGACAGTGGGCGAGCAGATACAAGCTTTTCTGTACCGGGCGGTTTATACCCGTGCACTGAATGTGTTGAAACATCGCGACATCAAGAACAGCTATGAAGCAGCCATGCAGGAAGTGTACAATAAACGCGCCCTGTTTTACCAGCCGAATGATAACGATGTGCTGAAACGGATAGAAGACCGGGAATTGAGGAAGCATATCATCAGCGCCATCGACGAATTGCCGGAAAAATGCAAGCTGGTATTTAAGCTCAGCTACTTGCACAATATGAAGAATAAGGATATTGCCGAAGCCATGGATGTATCGCTCCGTACGGTAGAGGCTCATATGTATAAGGCATTGAAATTTTTGCGTAGCCGGCTAGAAGGTTATATCCGGAACAAATAACTGTAAGGTTTTGATTGTAAGATAAATATTTTTTGTTGAAAAAAAAGTGTTTGCTCGCGTAAGTGTTTTCCATAGGTGTGGTTGTTATATTATCGTAGTGAAAAAATCTAATATAAAGTAATTAGTTTAATCTTAAAAGAGACAAGTATGAAAAACAAGTATTTGTGCAATTTTCAGAAACTGCTTCGTGCATTTCTTATTTTTGCCATGTTTGCAACCTCTTCTCAGATTGCGGCAGCTCAACTGAATGTTGCTTTGTCAAATGCCCGTTTAGGGACTATGATAAAGCAGATCAAGGCGCAGTCCAAGTACCAATTTTTTTATGATGACAATCTGGCTTCCATTCCTGTACATGCAGTGAATTTGAAGAATGCTTCGTTGGAAACCGTTTTGGACAAGGCGCTCGAGGGAAAGGGTGTCAGCTATCGCATTGAAGACGGCGTGGTGTATCTTTCTAAAAAAGAAACGCGGACGGCAGTTGCCCAGGTAGCCCAGCAGGCAACTCACAAGGTAACGGGAACCGTTACGGATACTACGGGCGAACCGTTGATTGGCGTAAGTATTCAGGAAGTGGGGACTTCCAACGGTGCGATTACGGATATTGACGGTAATTATACGCTGAATGTTTCGACTCCGTCGGCCAAATTACGTTTCTCTTACATTGGCTATGAAGCGGTAGATATTGATGTAAACGGACAAGCCGCCATTAATGTAACGATGAAAGACGACTCGCAGTTATTGCAGGAGGTTGTGGTTACTGCCCTCGGTATCAAGCGCGAGAAGAAGATGCTGGGTTATGCGGTTCAGGAACTAAAGAGCGATGAACTGAATAAAACCGGCGACCCGTCGGTAACCAGCGCACTGCAAGGTAAGGTGGCAGGTCTTCAAATGAACACCTCGGCTACCGGCTTGGGCGGTTCTACCAAAATCACCATCCGCGGTAACTCTTCCTTGAGCGACAACAACCAGCCGTTGTGGATTGTAGACGGTGTGCCGTTCAGCGATAACAATAACAGCGATGCTTCCTTCTATGGTGGTGTAGACCGTGGTGGCGCAGCACTCGACATTAATCCGGATGACATTGAAAGTATTTCCGTGTTGAAAGGACCTAATGCGGCAGCTCTTTACGGATCGCGTGCCGGTAACGGTGTTATCCTTGTTACAACCAAGAAAGGTTCCAAGAAAACCGGTTTCGGTGTGCGTTATAACGGTAATTTCACCTGGAGCAGTGTAGCGGAAACGCTGGAACAGCAGACCCGTTACGGACAAGGACAAATCGGTGCGAATGGCGGTGCTGAATATACTACATCGGCATCGGGCAGCTGGGGACCTGTTCTTGACGGCAGCCAGCAAAAGGCTTGGAACGGTGAGACATACGCTTACTCCAAGTATGGCAATAAACTGGAGGATTATTTCGATACCGGTTTCTCTCAAAATCATAACGTATCTGTGAGCAACGGTACGGAAACTTCTCATTATCGTGCTTCTGTCGGTATTTCGGACAGCAAGGGCGTATTCCCCAATGAAAAACTGAATCGTGTGAATATCGACCTTAATGCCGGTACGGAACTGAATAAGTGGATGTCTATGGACGGTAAAATCTCTTTGAGTCGCACGAAGGCAACAGACCGTCCGGAGTATGGTAACTACGGTGCAATCAATCAGTTGATGGGTATTCCTCATAATGTCCGTCTGGACGATTTGAAACAATATTCTACGGAGAACCGTGTACACAGCAACTGGTATGGTCCTACAGCCGGCATCCGTAATCCTTATTATGTACTGAACCAACGTCACAACAGCGACGAGCGTTGGCGTGCCTTCGGTTATTATGGAGCTAAAATCAACTTTACCGATTGGTTGCATCTTTCAGCCAAATATGCGTTCGACTACTATCGTACCCGTGTGGAGAATACCAATGGCGGTGACGGTATCAGCGGAGAATCTTTCCCCAGCCAGATTAAGGATGACAAGATGGATCGCGGTGAAGAGAACTTCTTTGAAAGCAATGCCGAATTTGTATTGATGGGCGATCGCCAGTTGACTGATAACTTCCGTCTGGGCTTTACTGCCGGCGCTAACTTCATGTATCAGAAATTCGAGAACCTTACTGCCGGTGTGGGTAATATGCACACTAAAGGATTGTGGATGTTCAATGCTTCCAATCTGCTTCGTACCGCTGCTAATGTGGAACGTGAACGTGCCATGAATTCCGTATTCGGTTCGGTACAGATGTCATGGAAGGAATATCTGTCACTCGATATTACGGCCCGTAACGACTGGTCGTCTACTTTGCCAAAGGCACACAACTCGTTCTTCTATCCCAGTGCCAACTTGAGTTTTGTTATCTCCGACTTTATGAAGAGCATCGACAAACCGTTGCCGTCGTGGGTTACTTTTGCCAAGTTGCGTCTTTCAGCTGCTCAGGTGGGTAAGGATACGGAACCCTATCAGTTGATAAATACCTATGGTTATAAGTTCGACAACGGTATTCTGGTTCCGGATAAGAGCAATGTGAAGATGAATGACAATCTGAAACCGGAAATCGCTACCTCTTACGAGGCTGGTCTTGATATGAAATTCTTTAATAACCGTTTGGGTTTTGACTTCACTTACTATTATAGCAAGACTAAGAACCAGATTATGAAAGTGCCCGCAGCGGCTCCCTGGAGTGGCGGACAATGGGTAAATGCCGGTTTGATTACCAATCAGGGTGTGGAGTTGATGCTTTATTCTACAATTGTGGATACCAAAGACTTTACGTTCGATTTGAATGTGAATATTGCTCATAACGTATCTAAGGTGAAAGAATTGGCACCGGATGCTAATGTGAACTACTTGTTCTTTAACGGTGACAGTAACTTCCCCGTTAACGTAGGTGCACGTGCCGGAGAAAAACTGGGTGAAATCTATGCTCAGAAACTGTACAAACGCGATGACAGCGGTAATATCATTATCGGTGAGAACGGTTTGCCTCAGACAATCAACGATGAGAAGGAACGCGTAAACAATCCTATCGGCAATATTCAGCCTGATTTGACTATGTCCGTATCGCCTACCTTTACTTATAAGGGAATTACCTTGTCGGCAATGTTCGATATGAAATTCGGTGGCGACATCCTTTCTTATTCCGAGATGGTGGCGGCCGGTAACGGTTTGGCAAAGCGTACCGAGAATCGCGGTGAGAAGGATAATTATATGATGGTGTTCCCCGGTGTAACCGAAAGCGGACAACCCAATACTACTAAGATTACGGCAAGCCAGTATTACGGTGCGTTGTTGGCGGAAGATTTCTTGTACGATGCTTCATTCATCAAATTGAAAGAGTTGTCAATCGGTTACAATTTCCCGACTAAACTGTTGAAAAAGACTCCGATTCAGTCGCTCAGCGTATCATTCGTGGCACGTAACCTTTGTTACCTGCTGAAACATACACCGGGTACAAGTCCGGAGGGCGGTTATGATACAACCATGTTCTCACAGGCCATCGACTATGCGGCACTGCCTTATACCCGTACATTCGGTCTGTCTGTCAGCTTAGGTTTTTAAACTTGATAATGCAGTAGGAAACTTAAAAACTCAAATATTAAAATTATATGAAACTTAATTTATATAAATCCGTTGCTCTCTGCTCATTGCTGGCATTGGCCGGATGCCATGATTTTGAAGAAATGAATACCAATCCGAACGCACCTGTCTATGACCCGTCGGTTATGGATTGCGGTCCGGAGGGTATTGATATCGATTATACCATTTCGGAGAGCGCTTTGGAAAGTCTGAAGGCAACAGAAAGTGCGTTAGGCTCTATTTTCTTCAACTTTACTTATGAAGGTCTGTATAACGATTACCAGACTGCTACCAATCTGACGCATGATGTCTATGCGGCATATAATGGCTCGAACGGTTTCTTGAACAATTCACCGGCGTATGCTTATAATGACGGTTGGTCTGCTGCCCGTTGGAAGCATTTTTATGACGACCGTACGATTGCCGAGTACAGCCAGCTTATCAAGACTTTCTGGTTCTGCAACAAGGAGTATTATCACAATGCGTTCTATATAACCCGTATCTATTACGCTTTCCTGCTTTCGGCACAAACCGATACGTATGGTGATATTCCTATCCAGTATTATGTGAAAGGTGCGATGCCGCCTACGGAAAATGTTACTTATACTCCGCAGAAAGAAGTGTATGACATTATCTTTAAATTGCTCGACCAAGCCATTACGGGATTGCATAATCCGCCTGCTGTAGATCAATACTCTTTCAGTGCTGAGGACGACCGCATCTATGGAGGTAAGGTAGAGCCGTGGATTCGTTTCGCCAATACCTTGCGCTTACGTCTGGCTTTACGTGTAAGCAATGTTGCTCCGGAAGTTGCTCGGGAGCAAGGAGAAAAAGCTTTGTCAGATCCTTCGGGTTTGATGAAAGGCCAGGAAGATAATATGAAACTGATTCCTAAACGTCAGTGGATAACCGGTGGCAATGAGAATATCTTTGCATTGATGTTCAGCTGGGGTGCAAGTTGCGTTTTACCGAAAGAGATGGAGTGGGCTTATAAAAATCAGGCTCTTAAAGAGGGTGTAGATGCCAATGGCAGTGGCTTTGTTGAAAAGGTTGCCCGAAATGCAGATAAAGAAGCGAATTGCTATTTGGATCCCCGTTGCAAGATACTGTTCTTCCGTCCTTCACCCTATGATCCGGGAATCAAGGATGATTATAAAGCAGAGGACCCCAATGCTGAATACGGCGGATACAGAAATGGGGCAAAAGAAGTCGGTTCTAAGTACACAGTGAAGTATTCACCTATGAAGACTAATCTGAAGAGCGATGAAATGCTTCCCGATTGTTGGTGGAATCAGGCTCGTGAAATTGTTTGGCTCGGTTACTCTGAATCTCTTTTCCTGAAAGCTGAGGCTGCATTGCGTGGTTGGGGCAATGAAACAGGAGCTACAGTTGCCGAAAGATTGTATGAAGATGGTGTACGTGCTTCTATGGACTATTATGGTATTGCTTCAGATAAAGCAGACGAATATATCAGCCATTTGAAAGGTAAAGAGGCTTTCGGAGCAGGTGGTTCAAGAGAAGAACAACTGGAACAAATCATTACACAAAAATGGTTGGCTGTTTATCCTAACGGTAACGAAGGTTGGGCTGAGGTTCGCCGCACAGATTATCCCCGTTATTTGTTGCTGCCGCGTTATGGCAACAACTCAAGCGGTGAGGTGGAGAATACCAAACTGATTAAGCGTGTAAGCTATCCGAACAGTGAATCCAGAAATCCGAACAAGCCTGCTTATACGCAAGGTACTAAAGTATGGTGGGATGTGGCAGATACGATGGATGAAACCGGTAAATGGAAAACACCGGATAACTTCAGATAATCCGTTTTAAGTTATGATAGGAAAACGGTGCATTGCCGTTTTCCTATATGGAAAACTAACCTAAGTATGATTGCGGATATCTCTCTTAGGTTAGTTTTTGTTTTTAATCTAAATGAATAATAATATATGAGATATATGAAAATAGGAACGCTTATATCGGCAGGTGTTTTAATGCTGTCATCAATGATATTGAATTCCGGTTGCTCCGAAGCAGATAATGGCAGAAAACAGACTACGGAAAATCCCGGAGCGATTTTCGGGGAAGTGAAGTCTGCCGCCGGTGCCAAAATGTTGACTCCCATTGCGCTCAGAGGAGATAAAAAAGCTACGGGACATTTGTTTTTTGAATTGAGTGAACCGGCAGAACAGGAGGTTGCCGTTACTTTCAAACTGGATTCCAGGATATTGGATGCTTATAACCAGTTGAATGGTACGGGGTATACGATGTATCCGGCAGACAAACTGTTGCTGGAAAACAATGGCAACGTGGTTGTTGAAACCGGTAAAAGTAAGTCTGCCACACTTGCACTGGATATACTGCCAGGTGGAACGGAAGGGGCTACCTATGCTGTGGCTGTATCGGCGGTAGCTACTGCGGGAACGGAAAAACATACGGACAACAAGGCTTTTATTTATTTGGTAAAACCGCTTGCAGCCATGCCGGAAGTCAATGCGGGACGCAAGGTAAAGAATTTATGTTATGTGGAAGTCAATCGTGAAAGTATGTTGAATGCGGGTGAGTACACGATGAAGAACGATAAGTCTCCTTTCTTTGACATAGCCAGTGTATTTGCAGCCAATATCCGTTTGAGCGCGGATGATGTTCCTTATGTTTCGTGTAACGAGCAAACCAGATTTGTACTTGATAATATCGAGCAGACTGTACGCCCGTTACAGGCAAAAGGTATAAGAGTTCATCTCTCCATCTTGGGAGACCACACTGCTGCCGGTATGCGTAGTCTTTCGAAAGATGCCGCCCGCGCCTTTGCAAAGGATTTGAAAGCGTATATCGATATTTATGGATTTGACGGCATAGACTTTGATGATGAGTATTCCACCTATGCCACCGACCAGGCTGTGGAGCCCTATATTCCTTCGGATGCAGTAGCGCCAAGCATTGAAGAATGTACTTCGCAGCGTTATGCCGATTTGGTGTATGAAAGCCGTAAGTTAATGCCGGACAAGACAATAGGAATTTATTGGTATGCGGGATACGACTATCCGGTCGGTACGGTAGAAGGAAAAACAGTGGATGAATTGATCGACTATTCCATTTACGGATATTACGGTAAGTGGAAGGCCATTCCTGCCGATACGGTAAGCATAGCCAAACAATGCCCGTATGCTATTGAAGTTACCACAGCCAGAGGAGATGTAAAGATAGATGATGACTGCTTGAAAAACATCCGTCAGAACGGTTGGGGCTATTTTGCTGTTTACGATTTGAACAACGAACGTTCGTATGAAAAAGAATTCAGCCGTATATCCCGATTGTTGTACGACGATGAAGTAGAGTGGAGCGGAAAGCAGTATGAACGTACCGGGTGGTAACCGAAAGGTTGCCACTCCGATGTGCAAATAGGCATTTTCTCTTTAATTATCGGTCGGATTAGTAAGTGTTTTTAAAGATAGGATTGTTCTAATATTGTAACATGAACAGGAAAATGGGCAAATTGGATGAAAAAATAATAGTAAAGTTTTTAGCGGGTGAATGTTCGGAAGAGGAACTTCGCTCGTTGAATGTCTGGTTGGAGGAGTCGGAAGAGAATGCTCATGAATTATTTACATTAGAGGAACTGTACCATTTGGGAAAATCCGATGCGGCTTCTGAGGAAGCACTCCTTGCGAAGGCTGAAAAACAATTGTCGCAAAGGCTCGGAGAGGAGCGGAAGCGTAAGTTGAAGCGTACACTGTTTCACCGGTGGATGCAATATGCAGCTATTGCAGTAGGTGCTTTTTTTATAGGAGGTATGGGCTACTGGTTCTATCAGGCGGGTAGCCGTAGTTCCGAATCTTTGGTCACTGTTACGGCCAATGAAACCATAAAGGAGCTGATGCTTCCGGATGGAACCAAAGTATGGTTGAATAAAAACACGATTTTGCAGTATCCCTGTAATTTTGAAGGTGGCGAGAGACATGTGTATCTGAACGGAGAAGGTTTCTTTGATGTGAAGAGAAATACAGCCAAGCCTTTTATCGTACAAAGCCATGCCATGCAAGTGAGGGTATTGGGAACAACCTTTAATTTGAAGTCCGGGGAAAACGGACAAAGGGCGGTAGCCACCTTACTGAAAGGTGAGGTAGAAGTAAAGGGCAATCATGGTGAAGGCATGATAGTGCTTTCGCCGGGGCAACAGGCCGAATTGGACGGAATGACCCGACGACTGACGGTAAAACCTGCAGAACCGGGTATAGAGGGCTGGCATGATACGGCATTCGACTTAAATCAGACGGACATACGCACGCTTTGCAAGATATTGGAGAGAGCCTATAACGTGAAAATCATTATAGCACCGGATGTGGACATTGAAAGAACATATTCCGGACCGTTGAAGAAGAAAGAAAACGTAGCTGCCACATTGGATTTGATAAAGAATTCCATCGGTATCAAATACAAGGTAATAGGCGAAAACGTTTTTATATCTTCTTCCAAATCCAAATAGAACAGGCTTGTTTTGTTTATTGATAATCTGAAATTCAAATATTATGAAAAAACTTTTATTGGCATTTGCCTTTTTATGCTGTTTTACGAGCATAAAGGCTAAGGATTGGGTACAGTATGTAAATCCTTTGGTGGGCACTCAGTCCACATTCGAGCTTTCTACCGGAAACACCTATCCCGCCATTGCGCGTCCGTGGGGAATGAATTTTTGGACACCGCAAACCGGAAAAATGGGGGATGGCTGGCAATATGTCTATACAGCCAATAAAATCCGAGGCTTCAAGCAGACGCACCAGCCCAGTCCATGGATAAACGATTATGGGCAATTCTCCATTATGCCTGTTACCGGGAAGCCCGTTTTCGATGAAAACAAACGCGCAAGCTGGTTCTCGCATAAAGGTGAGGTTGCGTTGCCGCATTATTATAAGGTATATCTGGCGGAGCACGATGTGGTGACGGAGTTTACTCCTACCGAACGTGCCGTGCTGTTCCGTTTCACATTTCCGGAAAATGAACATTCCTATGTGGTGGTAGATGCTTTCGACCGCGGTTCCTATATCAGGATTGTACCGGAAAAGAACCGGATCATCGGATATTCCACCCGTAACAGCGGCGGTGTACCGCAGAATTTCAGAAACTACTTTATTGTAGAGTTCGACAAACCTTTTACATATACCGCTTCTGTTAAAGACAGTGTAATTCAGGAATCGCAGAAAGAGCAGCAAGCTGCCCATGCAGGTGCGATTATCGGATTTAAGACGAAGAAAGGCGAGATTGTGCATGCCCGTGTTGCTTCTTCTTTTGTCAGCTACGAACAGGCTGAGCGGAACTTGCTCGAATTGGGTACGGACAGTTTTGACACGCTGGTGCAGAAAGGACGTGATGCTTGGAACAATGTGTTGGGCAAGATTGAAGTGGAGGGCGGAAACCTCGACCAATACCGCACTTTCTATTCCTGCCTGTACCGCTCGCTGCTTTTCCCCCGTGCTTTTTACGAGTTGGACAAGCAGGGTGCTCCCATTCACTACAGCCCCTATAATGGGGAAGTGCTTCCCGGCTATATGTACACCGATACGGGTTTCTGGGATACATTCCGTTGTCTGTTTCCTTTCCTTAATCTGATGTATCCGTCGGTAAACAGGGAAATTCAGGAAGGACTGGTCAATACTTACAAGGAAAGTGGTTTCTTTCCCGAATGGGCGAGTCCGGGACACCGTGGCTGCATGATCGGCAATAATTCGGCTTCCGTTTTGGTCGATGCCTATTTGAAGGGTGTTAAGGTAGAAGATGTAAAGACTATGTATGAAGGGCTGCTTTACGGGACGGAGCATGTACATCCGGAAATATCATCTACCGGACGTTTGGGCTATGAATATTACAACAAATTGGGATATGTTCCTTATGATGTGAAGATTAACGAGAATGCCGCCCGTACGCTGGAATATGCTTATGACGACTGGTGCATCTATAAGCTTGCCAAAGCTTTGAACCGTCCGAAAAAGGAGCAGGAGTTGTTTGCAAAGCGTGCCATGAACTACCGTAATATTTTCGATAAGGAAAGTCTGTTGATGCGCGGGCGTAATAAAGACGGTAAGTTCCAGACACCGTTCTCACCGTTGAAGTGGGGGGATGCCTTTACCGAAGGAAACAGTTGGCACTACTCCTGGTCGGTATTCCACGATCCGCAAGGATTGGTCGATTTGATGGGGGGCGAAAAGGTATTTGCCAATATGCTCGATTCCGTATTCATTGTTCCGCCTGTATTCGATGATAGCTACTACGGACAAGTCATCCATGAAATACGCGAAATGACTGTAATGAATATGGGTAATTACGCACATGGCAACCAGCCTATACAGCACATGATTTATCTCTATAACTACATCGGACAACCCTGGAAAGCGCAATATTGGCTGCGTCAGGTGATGAACCGCATGTACACACCCGGTCCGGACGGTTATTGCGGGGATGAAGACAACGGGCAGACTTCGGCATGGTATGTATTCTCCGCATTGGGTTTCTATCCGGTTTGTCCGGGTACGGACGAATATGTATTGGGCGCTCCCTTGTTCAAGAAAGCCGTTCTGCATTTTGAAAACGGAAACTCGCTGACGATCGATGCCGGAAACAACAGTGCGCAGAATGTCTATATACAGTCTCTTCAGGTCGACGGAAATGAATATACCAAAAACTACCTGCGTCACGGAGACTTGCTGAAAGGCGGTACGCTGAAATTCAATATGGGCGATAAGCCCAACCTGCAGCGAGGTGTCCGTGCGGAAGATTATCCGTATTCGTTTTCTAAGGAAAAGCGTAGGTAGCTGCATGTTTTTTGTACCATTACACAGTAAAAAATTACCGGAAAAACATGAAAACAATATTATGGACTGTCAGTCTGCAGCTTGTAATATGCGGATGTACTCCCAAACCGACAGAAGTCGTTTCGCCTGATGGTCATATCCGCCTTCAGTTTGCATTGGATGACCACAACCGCATGACCTATCGGATAGATGTGGATGATACGGCTTTTGTAACCCCTTCTGCTTTGGGATTCCTTGCCGGAAAGGGTGTGAATCTTTCGGAAGGTATGAAAGTTGTCGGTACGGAGTTTTCCGCTGCGGACGAGACATGGACACAACCTTGGGGCGAGAATAAGAGTATCCGTAACCATTATAATGAAATGGCGGTTTGTCTGTCTGATGAGGCGGATACGAAACTGACCCTTCGCTTTCGGGTATTTGACGACGGAGTCGGTTTCCGGTACGAGTATGAAGTTGCCGGAGTAGACAGCATCTTTGTTACGGACGAACTTACCTCTTTCAATATGGCGCAGGATGGAATTTCCTGGTCTATTCCTGCCAACTACGAAACATATGAGTTGCTATATCGTACACAGCCGCTCAGCAAGACTGATAACGCAAACACTCCGATAACCTTTAAGGTAGGTAAGACTTACGCCAGTATTCACGAAGCCGCATTGACGGACTTTCCTGAAATGACTTTGCAAAATACCGGCGGCTGCGGATTCAAATCCGAGTTGGCTCCATGGCCCGACGGCATTAAGGCTAAGATAGAAGGCGGCAGTTTCAATACGCCCTGGCGTACTGTACAGATAGCTTCGAAAGCTGTGGGACTGATAAATTCAGCACTTATCCTGAACTTGAACGAACCCTGCGTTTTGGAGTCTACCGACTGGATTCGCCCGATGAAGTATGTAGGTATATGGTGGGGCATGCATCTGGGTGTGGAGAGCTGGGTGATAAACGACCGCCACGGCGCCACTACCGAAAATGCAAAACGTTATATTGATTTTGCCGCAGCCAACAACATCGAAGCCGTTATGTTCGAAGGCTGGAATGAAGGTTGGGAGAACTGGGGCGGAACGCAGAACTTTGATTATACCAAACCGTATGCCGATTTCGATATAAAGGAAATAGCAGCTTATGCCCGGAAGAAGGGTGTTGAGATTATCGGTCATCATGAAACGGGAGGAAATATCTGTAATTACGAAAATCAGTTGGATAAGGCTTATGAATGGTATGCCGATTTGGGCATCCATAGCGTAAAGACCGGGTATGCCGGTGGTCTTCCCAACGGTCACAACCACCACGGACAGTTCAATGTGCGGCATTACCGTAATGTCGTGAAAACGGCTGCCAAGTATCGTACTACCCTCGATGTGCATGAGCCGATAAAGGATACCGGTATACGTCGTACCTATCCCAACATGATGACCCGCGAAGGCGCCCGGGGCATGGAGTGGAATGCCTGGAGCGAAGGTAATCCGCCGGAACATCATGTGATGTTGCCGTTTACCCGTTTGCTGGGTGGTCCGATGGACTATACGCCGGGTATCTTTGATGTGCTGTACAAGCGTGCCAAAAACAATCCCGACCGGAAAAAGTGGAATATGAAAGACAGTAAGGATTGCCGTATCAATACCACGCTTGCCAAGCAGATAGCCAATTGGGTGATACTTTACTCTCCTTTGCAGATGGCTGCCGACATGATTGAAAACTATGAAGGCCATCCCGCTTTCCGTTTCTTCCGTGATTTTGATGCAGACTGTGACTGGTCGGAGGCGCTTGCCGGCGAACCGGGTGAATACGTGGCAATAGTACGTAAGGCAAAAGATAAATATTTCCTGGGAGCGGCAACCGATGAAGAGGCGCGCAGCATAGATGTGAAACTGGATTTTCTGGAAAAAGGAAAAACTTATGCAGCCGTTATCTATGCCGACGGAAAAGATGCCGATTGGGAGACCAATCCGGAATCTTACGAAATCATAGAGAAACAGGTGACGTCCGATGATACCCTGACCATTGTCATGGCAAAAGGTGGGGGACAGGCTGTCAGCTTTATGCCGATTTGATAATCCTAATGTAATACCAAAGAATATGAAAACAAACTTGAAATCTAATTCCATATTGCTGGGCGGACTCCTGTTGCTGGGTACTGTCTTTAGCTGTACGCAGGCAGAGCAGGACTATGCCTCTTATGTAAATCCCTTTATCGGGACAGGCGGACATGGACATACATATCCGGGTGCGGTTGTTCCGAACGGGATGATTCAACCCAGTCCCGATACACGTATCTACGAATGGGACGCTTGTTCCGGATACTATTACGAGGATACTACCATCAACGGTTTCTCGCATACCCATGTCAGCGGAACAGGATGTGCGGACTACGGTGATGTACTGCTGATGCCCACTGTAGGGAAACAGGAGTATCATCCGATGGGGGCGAAGAGTCAGCAAATGGCGTACTGTTCGGCTTTCTCGCACGATAATGAAGTGGCGCAACCCGGATATTATTCCGTCTTGCTGGAACGCTATAACGTAAAGGCGGAACTCACTGCGACAAAGCGTGCCGCCATTCACCGTTATACCTTTCCGGAAGCCGAAGATGCCGGTTTCATTCTGGACTTTGATTACAGTATCGAGCGTCAGACAAATGAGGAAATGAAAATAGAAGTAATCAGTGATACCGAAATCCGCGGACATAAAAAAACGGTATATTGGGCATTCGACCAGTATATCAACTTCTATGCCAAGTTCTCCAAGCCGTTTACCTATACATTGGTGACGGATTCTGTGGCATTGGAAGAAGGCGGTCCGCTTTTGCCCACCGCTAAAGTTCTGTTGCAGTTCCCTACGGCACAGAATGAAGAGGTATTGGTGAAAGTGGGTGTTTCGGCTGTCGATATGGACGGAGCGCGTAAGAATGTGGAGGCCGAAATACCCGGATGGGATTTTGACGGAGTACGGAGTGCAGCACGTCAGGCATGGAATGACTATCTGTCCAAAATAGATATCCGTACGCAGAATGCCGACCAGCGCACGATGTTTTATACAGCCCTTTATCACACCGGTTTGCAGCCCAATCTCTTTACGGATGCCGACGGACGTTATTTCGGTATGGATTTGAAGCCGCATCAGGGCAGTGTGGACGAACCTGTGTACACGATATTCTCCTTGTGGGATACTTTCCGTGCTTATCATCCTTTGATGACAATTATAGATCCTGAACTGAATGAAGCCTTTATCCGCTCTTTGATCCAGAAAGAGAAAGAAGGCGGTGTATTCCCGATGTGGGAGCTTGCCGGCAACTATACGGGAACGATGATTGGCTACCATGCAGCTTCTCTGATTGCCGACTCTTACGCCAAAGGATATCGTAATTTTGATGTGAAGGAAGCCTACCGTGCCTGTCTCCGCACGGCGGAATACGATACGACGGGCATTATTACTCACCCCCGTGTATTGCCGCATTTGATGCCGCAGGCCAAATACTGGAAGAATAAAATAGGCTATGTTCCCTGTGACAAAGACAATGAATCGGTAGCCAAGGCGTTGGAATATGCTTATGACGACTGGTGCATCTCACAGTTGGCTGAAGCAATGGGCGATGAACCGAACCGGACTAAGTACGCGGCTTTTGCAGAGGGCTATAAGGTATATTTCGATCCGTCTACCCGTTTTATGCGCGGGCTTGATAGCGAGGGCAATTGGCGTACGCCTTTCAATCCTCGTGCTTCCACTCACCGCAACGATGATTATTGTGAAGGCACTGCCTGGCAATGGACTTGGTTCGTGCCGCACGATGTAGATGGTCTGGTGGAACTCATGGGTGGCCGTGACGCATTCATCGGTAAGCTCGATTCTCTGTTCGTGGCAGATTCTTCCTTGGAGGGCGAGTCGGTATCGGTAGATATTTCCGGACTGATAGGACAGTATGCACACGGTAACGAGCCGAGCCACCATATTGCTCACCTTTATAACTATGTGGGACAGCCGTACAAGACACAGGCGTTGGTGGACAGTGTGCTGCATACGCTTTACTTCAACGAGCCCAATGGCCTTTCCGGCAATGAAGACTGCGGACAGATGTCGGCATGGTACGTGCTGAATGCTATGGGATTCTACCAGGTTTGCCCCGGAAAACCGGTGTATTCCATCGGGCGTCCGCTGTTTGATGAGGCCGCCATCCGTTTGCAGAATGGCAACACCTTTACCATTATAGCCCATAATAACAGTCGTGACAATAAGTATGTCCGGAAGATTATCCTGAACGGGGAAGAACTTGCCGCTCCTTTCTTCAACCATCAAGACATCGTAAACGGCGGTACGCTGGAGCTGACTATGGGAGCGGAACCGCTGATGCCGGATAATGAATTACGGAAATAGAAAGTACCGATAGCAACAAAACATATATGAGCCGGAATTATCATAATCCGATATCTTGGATTCCAACCGTTTATTTCGCCATGGGGCTTCCCTTTGTAGTGCTGAACATGGTTTCCGTACTTATGTTCAAGGGGCTGGGAGTGGGTGATGCCCAAATAGCTTTGTGGACCTCACTGATAATGCTTCCCTGGACGTTGAAGTTTCTTTGGAGTCCTTTTCTCGAGATGTTCAAGACGAAGAAATTCTTCGTGGTACTGACGCAGTTGGTTACGGGAGCGGGGTTCGCACTGGTCGCCTTTGCACTGAACCTTCCGTTCTTTTTTGCTCTTTCCATTTTTTTGCTGGCGGTTATCGCTTTCAGCGGCGCTACGCACGATGTGGCAACGGACGGCGTGTACATGTCCGAGCTGAATAAGCAGGAACAGGCAAAGTACATCGGCTGGCAGGGAGCTTTCTATAACATCGCCAAGATTGTGGCGTCCGGCGGTTTGGTATGGCTGGCTGGGTGGCTGCTGAAATACTTCGGCGGAGTGCCCGGTGCCACGGATGCAGTGCGTCATGAGGCAACTGTCCAGGCTTGGATGTGTGTAATGCTGGTAATGGCTGCCGTGATGATATTGCTGGCAATATACCATTGGCGTATGCTGCCTTCGGGCGGTGCTGCGGCTGCCGAAACCAAGTCGGCGGGCGAAACGCTGGAGAAGTTGCAGAGCGTAATCAGGGATTTCTTTCAGAAGCGTCATATAGGGTATTATATTGCCTTTATCATTCTCTATCGCCTTGCCGAGGGTTTCGTCATGAAGATTGTTCCCCTTTTCTTGAAGGCGGAACGTTCGGCAGGCGGCTTGGGACTGAATGAGCAGGAGATAGGGTTGTATTACGGCACTTACGGAGCTGCCGCCTTTGTGCTGGGCTCTTTGCTGGCCGGTTATTACATATCGCACCGCGGACTGCGGAAAACGCTGTTCTCCCTGTGCTGCATCTTTAACCTGCCTTTTGAGGCATATACCCTGTTAGCGATATATCAGCCGGAGAGCGGCATGCTGATTGGCAGTGCCATCGTGCTGGAGTATTTCGGTTACGGCTTCGGCTTTGTGGGGCTTTCGCTGTTTATGATGCAACAGGTAGCTCCGGGCAAGCACCAGATGGCGCACTATGCCTTCGCTTCCGGTATCATGAATCTGGGTGTGATGCTTCCGGGAACAATCAGCGGATACGTGAGCGATTTTCTGGGGTATGAGGATTTCTTCATCTTCACCCTGTTCGCCACTATTCCGGCATTCCTCATTACCTGGTTCGTACCGTTTACGTATGCCGATGAGGTAAAAGGCGGAGCGGCCGCATAGTCGGTGGAAAAACATTGGCGGGACATGTTCCGGATAGTGGTTTCGATTGATGCCGGCTTCCCGTACATTCCCGGTTCCTGTGACAGATTATATAAGTAATTATAGATAGATTTAATTTCGTGTTATTACATAGAAAATGAAATGAGTATGAGTAGCAAAGTTATTATTCCTTGGGAAGAACGTCCGGCAGGATGCAAGGACGTATTATGGCGCAGTGTGGCAAACCCCATTATTCCGCGTGATTTGCTTCCCACTTCCAACAGTATTTTCAACAGTGCGGTAGTACCTTTCGGCGACGGGTTTGCAGGAGTATTCCGTTGCGACGATACTAACCGTCGCATGCGGCTGCACGTAGGGTTCAGTAAAGATGCCATAAACTGGAACATCAAGGAAGAGCCGTTGAAGTTCCAATGCGATGATGAGGAAATCGGTACATGGGTGTATGGCTACGACCCGCGCGTGTGCTTTATCGAAGACCGCTATTATGTTACCTGGTGCAACGGCTATCACGGTCCTACTATCGGTGTGGCCTATACGTTCGATTTCGAGACGTTCCACCAGCTGGAAAACGCTTTTATTCCTTTCAACCGTAACGGAGTACTTTTCCCGCGCAAGATAAACGGTCGTTTTGCCATGTTGAGCCGTCCGAGCGACAATGGGCATACTCCCTTTGGAGATATTTTCTACAGTGAGTCGCCCGATATGGAGTTTTGGGGACGCCACCGCCATGTGATGTCACCTGCCGCTTTTGAAGTAAGTGCATGGCAATGCACCAAAATCGGTGCAGGTCCTATCCCTGTCGAGACTCCCGAGGGCTGGCTGCTGATTTATCACGGTGTGCTGCATTCCTGCAACGGTTATGTTTACAGTTTCGGTTCTGCTCTGCTTGATTTGGACGAACCGTGGAAGGTAAAGTTCCGCTCAGGGCCTTATCTGCTTGCTCCGCGCGAACCGTACGAATGTATGGGCGATGTTCCTAATGTATGTTTCCCGTGCGCCGCTTTGCACGACAATGAAACGGGCAGGATTGCCATATACTATGGCTGTGCCGATACCGTAACCGGACTGGCATTCGGCTATATTCCCGAAATTATAGAATTTACCAAACGTACAAGCATCATCTGATGTACATAAACTTTTGAGAACTATGAAACGAGCATTCCTTTCCGGCGTATTTGCCTTTGTTCTGCTGGCTGTGTCTCCGGCTGCGGAGAAAAGTTTTTCTCCTGTAGACTATGTGAATCCCTTTATCGGTACGACTAACTTCGGCACAACCAATCCGGGAGCTGTCTGCCCCAACGGGATGATGTCTGTTGTTCCTTTCAACGTGATGGGGTCGGCGGACAACAAATACGATAAGGATGCCCGTTGGTGGTCCACTCCCTATGAGTATCACAACTGCTTCTTTACGGGGTATTCGCATGTCAATCTCAGTGGAGTGGGATGTCCCGAACTTGGTTCGTTGCTGCTGATGCCCACTACGGGCGAGCTTTCCGTAGACTACAAGGAGTATGGCAGCCGTTATGAAGACGAACAGGCCTCTCCGGGGTATTACACTAATTTCCTTACCCGTTATAATGTAAAGACCGAAGTGACTGCCACGCCGCGCACCGGTGTGGCGCGCTTCACTTTTCCAAAAGGCCGGAGTCATATTCTGCTGAACTTGGGAGAGGGACTGACTAATGAAACCGGAGCTTTCCTGCGGCAAACCGGCGAGTGTGAATTTGAGGGGATGAAGTTGCTCGGTACTTTCTGCTACAATCCGCAGGCGGTATTTCCTATTTACTTCGTGATGCGTGTTAACAAAACTCCCCTCAAAACCGGTTATTGGAAAAAACAGCGCCCCATGACAGGCGTGGAGGCCGAATGGGATCCGGACAACGGTAAGTATAAATTGTATACCGGTTATCGCAAGGAGCTGGCGGGCGATGATATCGGCGCTTTTCTGACATTCGATACCGGGGAGAGCGAGCAGATAGAGGTGCAGATGGGTGTTTCTTTCGTCAGTATTGAGAATGCCCGTCTCAATCTGGACAAAGAGCAGTCCGGCAAGGACTTCGACAAGGTATTGGTAGAAAGCCGTAAACGCTGGCACGACGATTTGTCGCGTATCATTGTGGAAGGCGGGACGGACGAGCAGAAGATTGTTTTCTATACGGCGCTTTATCATGCGCTGATACATCCCAACCTTTTGCAGGACGTCAACGGGCAATATCCGGCAATGGAAAGCGACCGGATTCTTACGGCAAAGGGCGACCGGTATACCGTATTCTCCCTTTGGGATACTTACCGTAATGTGCATCAGCTTCTTACGCTGGTATATCCCGAACGGCAACTGCAAATGGTGCGTTCCATGCTCGACATGTACCGTGAGCATGGCTGGTTGCCCAAGTGGGAACTCTATGGACGCGAGACATTGACGATGGAGGGCGACCCTTCTATACCGGTCATTGTGGATACCTGGCTGAAAGGTTTGCGCGGCTTCGATGTGGAGCTGGCTTATGAGGCGATGCGTAAAGGGGCTGTATTGCCGGGAGCGGAAAATCTCCTGCGGCCGGATAATGACGATTATCTTTCATTGGGGTATGTACCTTTGCGCGAGCAGTACGACAACTCCGTATCGCATGCTTTGGAGTACTACATAGCCGATAACGCCCTTTCGCGCATGGCAGAGGCGCTTGCCAAGGATGCCGTGGTGAAAGGACAGAAGGAAAAAGCACGCCGCTACAAGGAGGATGCCCGTCTTTTCTATAACCGTTCTTTGGGATATAAGCATTATTACAGCAAGGAGTACGGCACATTCCGTCCTATCTTGCCGAATGGTGAGTTTTATGCTCCGTTTGACCCGAGGCAGGGCGAAAACTTTGAACCTAATCCGGGCTTTCATGAGGGGTGTGCATGGAACTATACTTTCTATGTTCCCCACGATGTAAAGGGGCTGGCGCAACTTATGGGCGGGAAGAAGGCTTTCGTAGACAAGTTGCAACGTGTTTTCGATGAGGGGCTTTACGACCCTGCCAATGAGCCGGACATCGCTTATGCGCATCTGTTCTCTTATTTCAAGGGAGAGGAGTGGCGTACCCAGAAGGAGTTACACCGTCTTTTGCAGAAGTATTTCAAGAATGCCCCCGATGGCATTCCCGGCAATGATGATACCGGAACAATGTCTGCATGGGCCATCTTCAATATGATAGGCTTCTATCCGGATTGTCCGGGCGAACCGTCTTACACGCTTTCCACACCGGTGTTCGACAAAGTGACCATCCGTCTTGATGCCGAAGTGTGGGGACGTGGGCAGTTGGTGATAGAGACGGAGCGTCCTTCGGACGATTCGCTTTATATCCGTGAAATGGAGTTAGGAGGAAAAAGACTGTCACATTTCCGAATCAGCCACCAAGAGCTGGTAGAGGGTGGAAAGTTACGGTTTGTGTTACGTTGACGAATCGGATGATACGTAACCGGATTTCACAGATTTACTTTATTCTTCTTCTTCTTCTGTGAAATCCGTGTAATCCGTGCCTAAAGGACACAAATAATAAGTGAACTTTCCTTTAGGCATACCCTTTTTTTAATGTTGGATGGAGTCTTATTTCACTCTTCCGCCGCAGAGCCAGTGCTTTGTATAGTAATCTTCCTTGAGGCTGCTCACGATGACTCCTTGTCCGGTACTGGCATGAACGAACTTGCCGTCTTTCAGGTAGATGCCTACATGTGCCACTTTCTTGCGTGACGCCCGGCTGGTAAAGAATACCAAGTCGCCTTCGCGCAGGTTGCGGCGGGCTATCCTGTTGCTTTCTTTCAACTGGCCGTCCGTGCTGCGCGACAGGCGTATGCGGTAGGTTTTCTTATAAAGTTGGGATACCAGGCCGGAACAGTCCGTTCCATGTTTACTGTCGCCGCCGGCACGGTAGGGAGTGCCTATCCACTCGGCGGCATTGACGTACAGCTTGTGGTTGTCTGTCAGTCCGATATCCATACCCAGGCGTACAGAGGCTTGTGCCAATGCTTTATAGTCGAGACGGGGAGCGGCGGTATGGCAGGAACTTAAACAGAATATTAACCCGGTCAAGGCAATTATACAGGAAAAGGAGTGTTTCATATTTATTCCTCTGTAAGTGTTTCTTCTTCAGTATTAGTTTCAGCTTCGATGTTTTCTTCGACACTGACATTGAAATAAGCTTCCAATTCTTTTTCGGCTGAATTGTTTTCGTTCTGTATATCACGGATAATGACTCCGTGTTCCAACAGGGCGATGCGCGGACATACATCTACCGTATGATTGAGGTTGTGGCTGGAAATGATGACGGTTGCTTTGTGTTCCTCGTTATATTTTTTCAGCAGTTGTTTAATGATGGACTGCGAACTGGGGTCGAGGAAGTTGAAAGGTTCGTCAAGTATCAGTAGTTGCGGATGATGCAGCATGGCGGAGATGATGCCTATCTTTTGCTTGTTTCCGGCGGAGAAGTTGCGTATGAATTTCTTTTGTCCCATGACTTCACCGTTCATGAAACGCTCGAAAGGAGCGATGCGTCCGTCTACTTCTTCTTTTTTAAGTCCGTACATCTTGCCGATGAAGTAGAAGTATTCCTCCGGCGTAAGATAGTCTATCAGGAAACCGTCGTCTATGAAAGCGCCGGTAAAGTTTTTCCAGTCTTCGCTTTTGCATACGTCTATATCATTGATGGTGACCTTTCCTCGGTCGGCTTGCAGCAAATCCAATATCAGCCGGAAAAGGGTGGTCTTTCCGGCTCCGTTGTTTCCTACCAAGCCCAGCATATCACCTTGATTGATGAGGTAGTTGTCGATATTTACGGCGGTCTTTTCGCCGAACTTCTTTTGCAAATTACTTATCTGAATCATAGCCATAAATCTTAAATTGTAAATTTTACTGTCTGCTGTCTCTAAATCCTTCCATGTTCTTATAGCGCCGCTTCATAAAGCGGTGGTATACATTCTTCAGCCAGAAGCGGGACGTCAATATAAAACCCGCACCGATGGCAATCAATATCCAGGCTGTAACTGTGGGACCGAAAAAGGTTGTCAGCATAAAATTCATAAGCAGGGGTACGCCGAATGCCGCTCCGGAAATCAGATTCTGCAATCCGGTTCCCATGTTCTGGCGGTTGGTCATTTTGGCGTTCAAATCCACTGTCCTGTTATTGTATACGGCCAATTGGAACAGGCAGAAGTATACACAGCCTGCAACAAACACAGCCCAACCGATGCAGCTCAGTACAGCCAGTTTGCCGGTTGCCATAGCCGGTATCATCAGGAACAGGGGGATGAGTATGGCGATGCTGTACAGAATATATTTGGCACGCAGCAGTGTGTAGATGGACTCCTTGCGGCTCATCAGCCCGTCGATGTAGTTGCCTTCGTAACTCATCAGGCTTGATAAAAACAGAATGCCGAAAATCACAAAGTTGTAAACCAGGATAAAGCTTTTCATACCTTGCCCGTCGTATGCTTCGGTAAAGCTCAGAATGCAGGTAAATGAAATCACTACCAGGAATACTGTGCGCAGAGCTGTTTTGCAGACTTTATTGCGCAATAACATTTTCAGTTCCAGCCGCATGTATTCGCCAATTTCTCCGTAGCGGTCCAGGAATTTGTATTCGGATACATGCTTTACCTTGGTGTCTTCTACTTTATTGATTTCGTTATAAATCAATTTTATCATCAGTCCGCGATTGATGAACCACAGCACTACGATAGCTGCAAATACTCCGGTGAAGGTGAGAAGATGTCCGAGGATAAAGCCTTCTCCTAAGTCGACGGACCAGTCGAATAGCGGACTGTTGTCCGGTACGAACATTCCGGCAGCGATACTCCCGTATGCCAGTATAGGCAGGATTATCCACCAGACGCGTTCGTTCATCAATGTCCGGCATAGCAGGAACCAGTAATTGTTGAGCACCATCAATAACCATATTCCGATACTATAGGTCAGTACACCCGTTATGCCGTAAAATCTGGTGATGCTGATGATGGCGAACGGAACGAAGAAGAACAGCCATATCAGGTTGAAGCCGTTCAATCCGGAACGTATCAGCAGGGAGTCGATAAGACGGTTGCGTTTTACCGGTAACAGCAGATAGGGCTTTACCTCTTGGGCAGGCGTTTTCTGAAATGGAAAACGCATCAGGAAATCCAGGCAGAGGATAAATATGAGCCCGCTGTTCAGGACATGATATGCTTCGGTTGCCCCGTCGTTGAAAGCAAAGGCGAAACTCGTTCCGAAGAATACCAGATAACCGGCCCAGAATACAGCCATGAAGTACATCCAGAATTTTCCGAATTTATTCTTCTCGTACATCGGGTTTCGCTTGGCTGCCAACTTTCCGTGCTTGCGTAATTCTATAAAGAGGTTCATAATGGATAGATGGTTAATGTATATGAAAAAGGCTGCGCTGCTTCACGAACAACGCAGCCTTTTGAAAACTGTGACTTTGGTTGTGAGTTGAAAAATCAGACTGCTGATAGTACGGTTTGTAAAGAGCTACTTTACGCCTCTAAAGGTCAACTCTGCAACGCTAAAGGTCTACTTTACGACTCCTGATGCAGACCCCCTATTTCTTTTCGGGGCTGATCATTGAAACGGTGATTTGGTTCTTCTGCTTCAGGAGTTCGTTGGCAAATTTCTGGATATCTTTTGCTGTGATTCCATTGACAATCTGCTCGTAATCCTTTATCGGATTGATACCGGTATAGAGATATTCGTCTATGCTGTTCAGCCAGTAACCGTTTTCTTTCAGATTTTCGTTATGCTTCTTCAGCATGTACTCTTTCACTTTGTTCAGGCTGGCTTCATCGGGACCGTTTTTGGCGAAAGCTTCCGCTTCGGCATAGATAATCTTCATCAGTTTGTCCTGCTTGTCGGGAGCTGTATTGAAGAAGATTTGCAGAACGGCTCTTTCCGTAGGATATTTAACAAGCTGTCCCATAGGATATACACCATAAGTACCACCTTCATCTTCACGTACTTTCTCCGTATAGATTAAGTTCAGGAGCTGGTCGGTCATACTCATGAGAATATCGTTGCGGAGCGTGTATGCGCAAGTACCGCTGTAAGAGATGAAGTTATTAACCTTCGGAGTCTCTTGCTGACGGATAAACTCGTTCTTATAGATTCCTTTGCGCATTTCGATGTGGTTGTCCTTGAATGTTTCTTTGCGATTGATAGAGGGTAATGCACCCAGATAAGATTCAATCAGAGGTTTCACGGCTTCCACATCGACGTTTCCTACTAAAATAAAGGTAAAGTCGCTGGCGTCCTTGAAACGGTCCTGATACATGGAAAGAATCTTGTCATAATCCATCTTGTCTACCATGTCGGCTTTCATTCTCAGAGTTCTGGGGTGCTTCATGTAAAGAGTGGACGTGATGGAGTCGCTGAACGAAGAATTCGGGTTCAGGTCCATGTTCTGCAATTCGGCCTTGCTGCGGTTTTTATAAGATGCAAAAGCATTGTCGTCACGTCTTGGAGCTGTGAAAGTCAGATAGGTGAGCTGCATCATTGTCTCAAAGTCTTTGGGTGAGCAACTGCCCGTTACGGCTTCTGTCTTATCGCCGATTCCGTAGTTTACGGAAGCTTTTTTACCGGCCAGCACTTTTTCCAGTTCAATAGCGCTGAAATTGCCAAGACCGCCTAATGCTACTGCATCCAATCCGTTGATATTGATGATTTCCGAGTCGGGGAAGAGTGAGCTACCACCCATACTTACACCTTTCATACGAATTTCATCGGCTTTGAAATCTGTCTTTTTGATGATAACCTTAACTCCGTTGGACAGTGTCAGCATAGTAGTTCCGAAAATATCGTCTTTCTTTTCAGATACGATTTTACCGCCTTTCGGGGCTTCTTTCATCAAGGGCTCGTTGGAAACTTTATCTACATACGGAGTAAGTTTCTCTGATTTTACCGCTTTCAGAAGGTTCTTGATAGCATCCTCTGTAGGGAGCTTTAAGCCTTCTTTCTCAGGACCGAACAGGGCTACCACCTGGTTGCTGTCTGTCACCATTTGCTGCATCATCTGATTCAGGGCGGTTACGGGAATAGCCGGTGCTATCTGGTTGATGATGGTATATTCGTTGGCAATGCCCGGGATAGGTTCGTTGTCGAGGAAGTGACGGACATATTCCTTTACATAGCTTTCATTCTTACGCTTGTCGCGTTCCTGGAAAGCCGATTCCAGATGGCGCAGATATTCTGCACGGGCACGGCTGTACTCGGTTTCGGTAAAGCCGAATTGGCGTGCCCGCTCAATTTCGCGGAGGACGGTTGAGATACCGTTTTCAATGGCATCTTCCTTGCAGACTACAATTCCGGTAAAAGCATCCTTGGTCTTGGCTACGAAGAAGTCATCGTCATAGGTTGCGGCATAGATATAAGGCGGGTTAGCTGCCTGGAGCAATTCGTTCAGACGTGCATTCAACATATTGGTAATCAGTGTTGCTGCATAGTCTTGCATCAGATAACCCACGTTGCTTTTCTCCTCTCTGGGAGTTGTTTCGTGCTTATTGAAGATAAAGGTTTGCACATAAGGCTGTTCCTTGTCACGTGCAACCAATATGATAGGTTCTTTATTATCGTTTACCGGGTAGTATTCGCGTTTGGCACCATTGGGCTGGGCGGGAATATCTGCAAACATCTTCTTAATCAGGGCTTCAGTGGCATCTACGTCAACGTCACCTACCACCATGATACCTTGTAAGTCGGGACGGTACCATTTTTCATAGTAGTCTCGTAAAGTCTGAGGCTTGAAGTTCATTACAACGTCCATGGTTCCGATAGGGAAGCAGTTGGCGTATTTTGTTCCGGCAAACATGGCGGGAAGCATTTTCTCCTGAAAACGTTGCATGGCACTCATGCGGGTACGCCATTCTTCATTGATAACGCCGCGTTCCTTGTCTATTTCTTTGGGATCCAGAGTAAGGTCGTTGCTCCAGTCGTGAAGAATCAGCAGACAAGAGTCGATAGCACCCGGAGTATTGACCGGTACATTGGAAATGTTATAAACCGTTTCGTCTATGGACGTGTAGGCATTCAGGTTTTCACCGAATTTCACGCCGATACGTTCCAGATATTGTATCAGGGACTTTCCGGGGAAGTGAGTCGTTCCGTTGAAACACATGTGTTCCAGGAAGTGGGCAAGACCGCGCTGGTTGTCCTCTTCTTGTATGGAGCCTACTTTTTGGGCAATGTAGAAGTCGGCGCGGTTAGCCGGAAGACTGTTTTTACGGATGTAATAGGTCAACCCGTTGTCCAGCTTACCGATACGTACATCCTGATCGATAGGAATAGGCGGCAGTTGTTGCGCAGATACCTGTTGGAAGTTGCAGCATACGATTAATGCGGCAATCCATAAGTTACGTAATAAATGTTTCATCATTATTTGATTTTAAAATGTTTTTGCCTTATCTGTCGAAGTGATAAATAATAAATCACAAAAGAGTCTTGTTTTTTTATTTGATTGCTTCCCGGATGCGTACTAATCTGGTTAAAAGTCCTTCCAGTAAATCCAGTTTCAGCATATTGGCACCGTCACTTTTGGCTACGGCAGGATTTTCGTGTGTTTCGATGAACAAACCGTCTGCGCCTACTGCGATGCCTGCCTTTGCTATGGTTTCAATCAGTTGCGGCATGCCGCCTGTAACGCCGCTGGTTTGGTTGGGTTGTTGCAGGGAGTGGGTGACGTCCAGTATGACGGGGAAACCGAAGGTTTGCATTTCCGGTATTCCGCGATAGTCTACTACGAGGTCTTGATAGCCGAAGGTTGTCCCGCGTTCGGTAATCATCACGTTCTTATTGCCGGCTTCCACCACCTTGTCTGCTGCGAATTGCATGGCAAGCGGAGAGAGGAACTGTCCTTTCTTTATATTGACGGTCTTGCCGGTCTTGGCTGCGGCTACCAGCAGGTCGGTTTGTCTGCAAAGGAAAGCAGGGATTTGCAGAATATCTACATATTCGGCTGCCATGGCAGCTTCTTCGGCGGCATGGATGTCTGTTACGGTGGGTACTCCGAATGTGTCGTGCACTTTTTTTAGGATTTTCAGGGCTTTTTCATCACCTATACCCATGAAAGAGTCCAGACGCGAGCGGTTGGCTTTACGGTACGAGCCTTTGAATACGTAAGGAATCTGCAGTTTGTCGGTAATAGCTACTACGCGTTCGGCAATGCGCATTGCCATATCTTCTCCTTCAATAACACAAGGACCTGCCAGCAGAAAGAAGTTTCCGGCAGGATTATTTTTCAGTTCAATCATACGTTTTTTTGAATTATGAGTTATGGATTACGAGCTATGAAAAGTTCATATCTCAGTTGGGTATAATCAATGTTATCGCTTCGTGCAGCACACCGATGTCCAATGGAAAATGCCGGTCGAGGATACGTCCGTCCAAATCGACGGAAGCATTTTGTGCACGTAATACCTTTATCTTTTGGGTACGGTAGGGTTTTACCACTTTATGGTTTAGAATCCGTCCTTCCATCAACATCCATATTCCCGAAAAGAGTTGCAACAGTTCGGGGCGGTAGATAACCGATACATCCAGCCAGCCATTGTAAGGTACTGCACTGGGTGCCTGTCCGTATCCCCATGCACTGCCTATGCACACTGTCATAATGCGCCCGCGTATATGCTCGCCGTTTATTTTAAGGTGCATACGATATAATTTCCGCTCAAAAATCAAGGAGATGAATGCCATAAAATAAGAAAGGAACTTTACCCCCCAGAAGCGCTTGCATTGGTCGGTGATTTTTACAATGCGGGCTCCAAGACCGATATTGATGGCATTCAGGAAATAGCGGGTCATGTGTTTTTGGCCGTCATAGTAATAACATGTGCCGACATCTATTTTACGGCGTCGGTTATTTATGATACAATCTACGGCTTCCTTGTATTCCGAACTCATTTCCCAATATTTGGCAAAGTCATTGCCGATGCCATTGGGGATAATGCCGATAGCGATGTTCTCTTTATCTTCCGCGTTGGAAAGCATTATGCCGTTGATTGCATCGTTCAGTGCACCGTCACCTCCTACAACGACAATGGTGCGGTAACCGTTGTTGGCAAGTATGCCTGCCAGACGTTCTACGGAGCCGAACCCTTCGGACTGCACATAGTCGTAAGACACGCCTTTGCTGTCCATATATGCTTTAATCTCTTTCCACCGTTTCTGCACTTTGCGCGTTCCGGCTTTGGGGTTATAGATTACGCCCCATTTATCGGGTTCTACACTCATATATCCGTTTCTTTCAATCGGTCCAACATTTTTATAAATCTGCCGCTTAAGCGGTGTTGCCGTCAAAGATACTAAATCTCTTTGAGTTTTGACTTTACAAAAGCTATCTTTTCTTCCATGGGCCACCGGGCGTCCATCCAATGGATAGTAAAGCCTCGTCTTTCCATCCCCCGGAACCAGGTCATCTGGCGTTTGGCAAATTGGTGGATGGCTATTTCCAGTTGGCTGAACATTTCATCATAGGTCAGCTTGCCAATGACGTAAAGTGTCAGATACTTGTATTCTAATCCGTAGTAAATGAGATCATCGGGACAAATGCCTGAATCTATCAGCCGGCGTACTTCATCTACCATTCCTTCGTCCAATCGTTGGCGCAGACGACGGGTAATTTTCTCACGCCGAAGTTCCCGGTCTATGTCTACGCCGATGATGAGGCTGTTCAGCTGTGGAAATGAGCGTGCGTCTATCGGAGTATGAGCATAATATTCTTCGATTTCAATGGCTCGGATGGCCCGTTTCACCGTATCTACATCCGTTGTATTGTGCAGGCTCTTATAGGTTTGCAATATTTCGGTAAGCTCTTCCAGTGATTTATTTGCCAGGCAGTTGCGCAATTCCGGATTCTCGGGTACAGGCAGTAGTTTGTATCCCTTGAGTACGGATTCCAAATACATTCCCGTTCCGCCGCATACAATGGGCAGGCAGCCTTTTTGTTTAATGCTTTCATAGGCGGTTAGGAAATCGCGTTGGTATTCGAATACATTGTATTTATATCCCGGGTCGGCTATATCAATAAGGTGGTAAGGTACTTGTCTTCCGTTTACAATGTAGTCGGCCAGGTCTTTTCCTGTACCGAGATCCATGCTCCGGTATATTTGCCGGGAGTCGGCACTGATGATTTCCGTATTGAGTTCTGCTGCCAACGCGGCGGCAAATGGAGTTTTGCCGGATGCTGTAGGGCCTAATATGGCGATTAAATCATAGTCAGGCATATACTAAGTATTTGTAATTCGTTTACAAAGATAATGCAATTTGCGGGTAGATAAAAAGAACCGGTTCATTTTATTCTGTGAGGATATAATTTCTCTTTACATTTAAAGCGTATATCTGAAAAAGGAAGTAAAAAAAACGTCCTTCTTCTTAAAAGGTGTTATAAAACATGTCTTTTCCTTTGGATAATTTGCAGATTTAGCAAATGTCCGTATCTTTGCAATGTGTTTTTCATAGTATTAGATTTAAGGTTAACAAAGGTTGGAGTACAGCGGTACTCCTTTTTTTTGCTCTATACTTTCCTTTTCTTGCTGCATATTTTTATAGGACTATTACGGTAATATAAAATCTATCTTTATTCTTTAATATATTGATATATAGAAGATTAATTGAGTGTATGTTACATGTATGATAAAGAATGTAACATATAAAAAAAATATGTAATGTCATCAAAAAAACATGTTATACGATTTTCAGAATCACATGTGTGTCTTTTGTACATTTGTTGCGGAAAAGCCGGAAATATAAAACTACTCATATTAAATATGCAAATATGAAGAACTCTTTATCTTTCGTGTGCCTTAAAATATTAATAACTATAAAATCGAGTATTGATGAATAAAAGATCTTTTTTTGCAATTTTATCGGCCTTATTAGTCTCTGCCGGTACATTGGGAAGCTTTTCTTCTTGCAATTTATCCAAAGCAAATGGAAATTTACCTGCTGTAAAGGATTCTACAGCCCTTTTTGATTATTTTACTTATAAAGGTGATGATGATTTTTACAAGGAAAATCCATTGCCTGATGATGAGTCGTTTTATAATCCTATTTTGCCTGGTTGGTATTCAGATCCTAGTATATGTACAAATGGAGAAGGAGACTATTTCTTAGTGACTTCTACTTTTACTTATTTTCCAGGTGTACCTATCTTTCATAGTAGGGATTTAGTAAATTGGAAACAGGTAGGACATGTTCTTAGCCGTCCTTCTCAATTGGTTAATATGAAAGGACAGCATGTGAGTGGGGGAATTTTTGCACCGGCTATTTCATATAATCCCCACAATAAGACTTATTATATGGTAACCACTAATGTGGGAGCGGGTAATTTCTTTGTGAAAACTCAGGATCCTTTTGGAGAATGGTCTGATCCTATTATGTTGCCTGAAGTGGGCGGTATAGATCCGTCTTTCTTCTTTGACGAAGACGGAAAAGCTTATATTGTAAATAATGATGATGCTCCGGATTATAAACCAGAGTATAGCGGGCATCGTACAATTCGCATACAAGAGTTTGATGTAAAGTCAGATAAAACGATTGGACCTTGCAAAATTCTGGTAAACAAAGGTGTGCATCCGGAAGAAAAACCTATTTGGATAGAAGGTCCCCATATGTATAAGATTAATGGGAAATATTTCCTCATGGATGCGGAAGGTGGTACGAGTACCTGGCATTCTGAAGTTATTTTCCGCAGTGATTCTCCGATGGGAACTTTTACGCCTTGGACGAAAAATCCAATATTAACACAACGCCATCTTAGTGCTGAACGTCCTAATCCGATTACTTGTGCCGGTCATGCTGATTTGATACAAACCAAAGAAGGCGATTGGTGGGCTGTGTTTTTGGCATGCCGTCCTATAAATAATAAGTTTGAAAATTTAGGGCGTGAAACATTTTTAATGCCGGTAAGGTGGAGCGAAGATGGTTTTCCTTATATGACGCAAGAAAATGAAATAGTTCCTCTGATTCTAAAACGAACAGGCGTAAAGCGTGATGCCAGTGTGACATTTGGTAACTTCGAAGAATTTGAAGATTTTGATAACACTTCTTTGGGAATGCAGTGGATGACATTGCGTGCTCCTGCTACTGAATTGTATTCTTTATCTGATGCTCCGGGCTTTTTGACTTTGAAGTGTGCCGCTGTCAGTGCTACTGAAAAGGACACTCCTGCTTTTGTTTGCCGTCGTATGCAGCATCATAAATTCGAATCTACTACCCGTATGTTGTTTAATCCTTCCAATGAAAAGGAAGAGGCTGGTATGTTATTGTTTAAAGATGAAAAGCATCAATATTTACTTGCTGTAAATAAGCAAGGAGAAAATAAATCTGTTTTTCTAAAACGAATAGGTGAGTCTGAACAAGTTTTGGCTTCTGATACAATCCCTGAAAAAACAAAAGAAATTTATTTGAAAGTAATATCTCAAGGTACTCATTATGATTTTTATTATTCTTTAAAAGGAGCGGAAGATTGGACTTTGCTCTGTAAAGATGTCGATGCAAGCTATCTTTCTACAGCTACAGCTGGCGGATTTACGGGTAGTGTGATAGGGCTGTATGCTGTTTGTAAGTGATATTTATTGTTGCATGTAACATGAAGAATAATTTCTGTTACATGCAACAAATCCTATGTAACGTTTGTGTGGATATGTGGAACACTTTCACAATTATTTTTTTATATATTTAAAATATATTTGCGCGGTGAAATCAATCATGTTAACTGTTAGCGTTTATTAATCTTATACTAATAAAAATGAAATGTATGTATGATGATAGCTAAGGCTATTAAAGAATGACTGATGATTAGAGAACAATGTAGTTAATTAACATCTTAAACTAATGGTAATGAAAAATGTAGTAAAAAAAAATCAAAAGATTCCTTATCTCTTTTTACTCATGCTGTTCTGTTGCCTGATGGCATCGGCACAAAGTGGGATAACGGTAAGGGGAACTGTTTTTGACAATAATGGTGAGACGGTCATTGGTGCCTCAGTGGTATTAAAAGGTAATAATTCAATAGGTACGATTTCAGATATAGATGGTAATTTTATGTTGACTGTGCCCAATGAAAACCCTACTCTTATTGTTTCATTTGTGGGAATGAAGACCAAAGAAGTAAAAGCGACTTCAAAAGGTTTGATCAAAATAACTTTGGAAGATGATTCTCAACAGTTAGAAGAGGTGGTGGTAGTCGGGTATGGTCAGCAAAAGAAAGCATCGGTAGTTGGTGCTATAACCCAAACGACAGGTAAAGTTTTGGAACGGGCAGCTGGTGTTTCAGATATAGGTGCTGCTTTGACAGGTAACTTGCCTGGTGTTGTTACTACTCAAGGTACGGGTATGCCTGGCGAAGAAGAACCGAAGATAACTATTCGTGGTGCAAGCTCATGGAATAACAATGAAGATCCATTGGTATTAGTGGATGGTATTGAGCGTCCTATGAGTTCTGTAGATATTAGTTCTGTACAATCTATTTCTGTATTGAAAGATGCTTCAGCGACTGCAGTCTATGGTGTAAAAGGTGCTAATGGTGTAATTCTTGTAACAACGAAACGTGGTACGGAGGGTAGTGCGAAAATAGATGTAGGTTTTAATGCTACTTTGAAATCTCCTTCAAAATTGCCTAATAAGTATGACTCCTATGATGCATTGATGTTCCGTAATACGGCTATTGAACATGAGTTGGCTTTGCGACCTGATTCATGGGAATATATTCGTCCTCAATCTTTTATTGAAAACTATCGTAATCAGACTACTATTGAACAGAGAGAACGTTATCCTAACGTTGATTGGCAAAAAGCTTTGTTTAAAGATAATACAATGTCTTATAATGCTAATATAAATATTAGTGGTGGTACGAAATTTGTAAAATATTTTGCTTCTGCCGATTATGTGCATGAAGGAGACCTTTTTAGAACTTATGATAACGGGCGTGGTTATAACTCTGGTTATGGATATGACCGTATCAATGTGCGCAGTAATTTAGATTTTAATATTACAAAAACTACTGTATTAAAAGTGAATTTGGCAGGCTCTAATGCCATTCGTAAGGCTCCATGGAGCAATACAGGAAATTCTGAATGGCAAATTGGTCAGCAATGGTCAGGTGCATACAATATTGCTCCAGATGTGTTTCTACCGCAATATTCTGATGGTAGTTGGGGTATGTATCCACTTGTGTCCAATACAACTAACTCAGCGGAAAATATTTCTTTAGGGGGTACGATGCAGGTAACAACAACTCGTATTAATACAGATTTTACATTGGAACAAGATTTAAAGTTTATAACCAAAGGACTTTCAGCTCGGGCTACTGTTTCTTGGGATAATGTTTTTGTTGAAAACAATCGTGGTATCAATGATTTGTATAATAGTGCACAACATAAGTGGATAGATCCAGATACAGGTCAGGAACGGTATGAACAATCCTATGATACCAATAATGGTTTCGATTGGACTCAAGGAGTAAATTGGAGTACTTCTCCTGGTGCTGTAGATAACAGCCAGACAGTTCGTAACCTTTATTATCAAGCACAATTGAATTGGGTACGTAGTTTTGGGAAACATAATGTGACAGCCATGGGGTTGTTCAGCCGTCAGGAAAATGCAAGGGGAAGCGTGATGCCTACCTATCGTGAAGATTGGGCATTCCGTACTACTTATAATTACGCTGATCGTTATTTTATTGAGTATAACGGTGCATATAACGGTTCTGAGAAATTCAGTCCGGAAAATCGTTTCGCTTTTTTCAATTCCGGAGCTATTGGTTGGATGATCAGTGAAGAACCTTTCATGAAATTCTTCCGGGAAAAGAAAATTGTAGATATGTTGAAAGTACGTGCTTCTTATGGTGAAATTGGTTCTGACCAATTGGGACCCGATCCTTTTGATTCTAGTCGTCGCTGGCTCTATATGAATCAGTGGGCTTATGGCGGACATACTACGATGGACCTTAATCAGACGCAAAGTATTTATACATGGTATCGCGAGTCTGCTATTGGAAATAAAGATATTCAATGGGAAGTTGTGAAAAAGTTGAATGTAGGTATAGACTATTCATTTCTTGAAGGCTTGTTTGCTGGTAGTGTGGAATTTTTCCGAGATGTACGTTCTAATATTTTTGTTTATGGTGGTGATCGTTCTATTCCTTCTTATTTTGGTGGAACACCTCCATCTGTTAATAAAGGTAAAATTCGTACAAGCGGATATGAATTGGAGTTACGTATCAATAAGACGTTTGCTAATGATTTGCGTGTTTGGGGTAACTTCAGTATGACTCATGCAAGAAATAAGGTCCTTGTGAAAGATGACCAGGCTTTACGTCCCGGATATCAGAAAGCTGCTGGACATGCTGTAAATCAATATACCTCTTATATTGATGCAGGTTTTATTCAGAGTTATGACCAATTGTTTGGCGCTCCAGCTCATGATGCCAATGATTCTCAAAAATTAGTAGGAGATTATTACATTGTCGATTTCAATGGTGATGGTATTGTAGATAACAAAGACCAAGCACCTTATGGTTATACAAATTCGCCAGAGAATACGTTTAATGCAACAGTGGGATTTGAGTGGAAAGGATTCAGTGCATTTGCACAATTCTACGGTGTAACTAATGTAACTCGTGATGTTGCCCTTAATAGTTTTGGCAGTAAATTAAATACTGTATTTGATAATGGTACATGGTGGTCAAAAGCTACTCCCAATGCAGATGTAGTTGTACCTCGTTGGAATTCTACACCAAGTTACAATGATGGAACTCAATTCTTATATGACGGCTCCTATATTCGTCTAAAAAATGTTGAATTAGCTTATACTTGGAATAAAGGATGGATCAAAAAACTTGGATTAGGCAGTTTAAAGATTTATGTCAATGGTAATAATCTTTGGTTATGGACACGTATGCCCGACGACCGTGAAGCAAATCTTTCAGGAGCTGGTTATTTAGGTGCTTATCCTACGGTGAAACGTTATAACTTTGGTATTAAATTCACATTATAATAGTGTACAAGATGAAATATAATACATATAAAACTCTGTTTTATGCAGGTCTTTTGTCTTTTTCAGTAGGATTCTGCATGACATCTTGCGAAGATTATTTGGACAAGAGTCCAGAATCGACGGTATCTGAAGAAGATGCGTTCAAGAACTTTCGTAATTTTCAAGGGTTCATAGAAGAAATATACAATTGCATACCTGATAAAGAAAAGTGTAATTATTGTACATCCTGGAATTGGGGTGATGATGAACTTTTCAATTCTATGGGGGATGGACATATGACGCATCAAGCCGATTTAGGTAATTTCCGGGCTTGGCAAAGCAATGGTCAGTGTTGGTTATACAGAGATTCTAGTAATCCTGCTTCTACCAATGCGTTTGACCATTCTTTGTGGCCACACTCTTGGTATTGCATTCGTAAAGCTAATGTAGGTCTTGCTAATTTGGATAAAATGGTAGGTACGCAAGAGGAAAAAGACATGATTGCCGGTCAACTTTATTTTTTCCGTGCATGGTGGCATTTCGAATTGATGACTTATTGGGGTGGTCTGCCTTATGTTGATCAGGTTCTTGATGCTACACAAGAACTGAATTTACCTCGCCTGAGTTATCAGGAATGTGCTGATAAAGCTGCTGCTGATTTTCGTCGTGCTGCTGATTTGCTTCCTATTGATTGGGACAAGACGTCTATCGGTAAAGCTACGGAAGGCAAGAATCAGTTGCGTGTTAATAAAATCATGGCATTAGGATATCTTGGTAAAAACTATTTGTGGGCAGGAAGCCCTTTAATGAAGAATGGTGCACAACTTGGAGGCGCTAATGCTTACAATTATGATGAAGAATATTGTAAAAAAGCAGCACAAGCATTCGGTGAGTTACTTACTTTGGTAGAGGGAGGACAGACTCAATATGCGCTTGCTGAGTTTAAGTATAAGAATGTTTATAACCATGAGAAGGCAAGTGACGCTAAGACTTGCTATTCCGATATTTTTTATACCCGTCGCCAAGGCTGGTTGATGCCCGGTTCAGTTGAGGCTATATTCCGTGGTCCTTCTGGTAGTGATGGTAATGCTAATAACAGTAATTGGAATATGACGAAAATATGGGGACCGAAGGTCGCAGGGCTTGTTTCTCATGATAAGATTATTCATTTGCCTACTGCTAATCTTGTTGAAATGTATGGTATGGCAAATGGGCTTCCTATTGATGACCCGAACTCTGGATTTGATGAGAGATACCCGTTTAAGGATAGAGATCCGCGTTTTTATCATGATATTGTATTTGATGGCTTCCACTTTGTTTTGGCTGAGGATAAATTATCTGATGCGCAAAAACCTTATGCTTATTGTGATCTTTCTACTGGTGCAGATATGCGTTCTGCAGATCTCGGTAGTCGTACAGGTTATTTCTTCCAGAAACTTGTTCCTCATACTTGTAATGAGGGTGATAAGGAATATGATTGGGGTAGTAACTTACATACTTATTTACCGTATATGCGTTTGGCGGATATTTATTTAATGTACGCTGAAAGTTGTGCTGCTGTCGGTGGTGCATCTTTCAAATCGGAGAACTGTTCACTAACCGCTCTTGATGCAATTAATAAGATTCGCACTCGCTGTGGTGCAAAAGGCGTTCATACTTCTTATATAGCAGATAATAAGAAGTTTATGGATGAAATACGTCGTGAACGTGCTGTGGAACTATCTATGGAAGGTTTTCGTTTCAATGATCTTCAGCGTTGGTTGTTACTTACAGAAGCTCCTTATACAGAGAAATATTCTGTAGAATTCGATCGCGTAGAAAGCCCTGAATTTTATAAGACAAACGATCCTGCGAATGCGGAAGTTGCAAACTATCGCCATGAATTGATTGTAAAGCGTGTGTTTGGTACGAAGCATTATTGGTTCCCCTTGCCCGATGACGATGTGTATCTTTATCCTGAATTCGGACAGAATCCCGGTTGGTAATCGTGGAAAGCTACAAAGTATGTTTAACAATAAATGAATAAACAATGAAATATATACAAGCAAGATTCATTCTCTGTGCTATGCTGGCCACTTCTTCGGTGCTTGCCAGTGCTCAGGTTGCAGATTGGAATGAAACCGATTCATTGGCAAACAAAAAAGACCAAATGGTACAGGTAGCTTTTCGTAAGGTATCCCAAAAAGACCTTTTGGGTGGTGTCTCTGTTGTTAATGTAGAGGAACTTACGAAAAAAAATTATAACACCTATAGTTTAGATAATATGCAAGGCTATGTCGGTGGTTGGAATGGTAATTCGCTGTGGGGAATGGATGGCGATAATGCTGGTTACTTAGTTTTAGTTGATGGTGTGCCTCGTGACGCAGATAATGTAATGCCTTCTGAGATAGCCCAGATTTCCTTTCTGAAAGGTGCACAAGCTGTGGTTCTCTACGGTAGTAAAGCTGCTAAAGGTGCGATTGTGATTACTACTAAACGTGGTAATGTAGAGGGGTTAAATGTTAGTGTTAGAGCTAATACAGGATTTCATGTGGCTAAGGCATATCCTGAATATTTGGGTTCTGCCGAATATATGACCCTTTATAATGAAGCTCTTTTGAATGATGATCCTACTGCAAAGCCTCTTTATACAGCAGAGCAAATCTATAATCATGGTTCTGGATTGAATCCTTATCGTTATCCTAATATCAATTATTATTCTTCGGATTATGTAAAGAAGGCGTATAATCGTTCGGAAGTAACGGCTGAAATTACTGGTGGTGGAAAACGCGCGCGTTTCTACAGCAATGTGAGCTATTATCGTAATGGCGATTTTCTTGATTTTGGTGAAGCTAAGAATAATATGACGGACCGTTTCAACGTACGTGGTAATGTGGATGTGGATATCAATAGTTTTATAAGTGCTTATATTAATGCGAATGCTACATTTTATAATTCGAAAAGTGCGAAGGGGGACTATTGGAATGCTGCAGCAACAGTACGTCCTAACTTCCCGCAAAATGCAGCTCCACTTATTCCTTTAGACATGATTGATCCTAATGCTTCAGCTGTATGGGAACTGTTAAGTACTACTTCCAATATTATTGATGGTAAGTATTTCTTATCCGGTAGTCAAGCAAATTCTACAAATGCATTTGCTGATAGTTATGCAGCAGGAAGTAGTAAATGGACAAGTCGTCAATTTCAATTTGATACAGGGGTAAATATTAATTTGGACAAAGTGCTGAAAGGTCTTTCTTTTAATGCAATGTTTGCAGTAGATTATGCAACTTCTTATTCAACCTCTTTTGATAATAACTATGCAGTGTTCATCCCTACTTGGGCTAACTACGGTGGAAAAGATGTTATTGTAGCGCTGACTAAAGAAGGAAATGATGAAAAACCGGGTACCCAAAATGTTGGTGGAAGTTCTGATGAGCAAACGATTGCATTTTCCGGACAATTCAATTATCAGAATACATTTAAAAAGTGTCATAATGTATCGGCTATGCTTATTGCTAACGGCTATCAGCAAACAATCTCTGCTCAATATCATCGCATCAGTAATGCTAATTTGGCATTGCAGTTAGGTTATAACTATCAGCAGCGTTATTATGCTGATTTTGGTGCCGCGTTGATTCATTCAGCTAAACTAGCTAAAGGGCATCGTCAGGCTCTTTCTCCTTCGTTAACATTGGGCTGGCGTTTAAGTGGGGAAAACTTCTTGAAAGATTCTCCTGTTGTTGATGATTTGCTATTCAGTGTGTCTGGTAGCATTCTTAATCAGGATATTGATTTGGTAATGGGAGATAAGGAATTTTACCTTTATGAATCAGTATGGACGCAGAATGATGGCTACTCATGGTATGATGGTCCGGCTGGTAAGTATACTATTTCTACTAGAGGGCAGAATAATGACCTTTCATTCATAAAACGTAAAGAGTTTTCAGCGAACCTTAAGACGTCACTGTGGAATAGATTAATAACAGCAGATGCTTCATTTTTCATTAACTCTACTGAAGGATATTTGATTAATCAGCCCACTTTCTTCCCATCGCATCTTAATACAGGTTATCCGGCTGCATCGTTCATGGCAGTTATGAATTATAATAATAATCGCCGTATGGGTTTTGATTTTAGCGTGAATGCTAACAAGAATTTTGGGGAATTTGATTTGTCACTTGGTGTGTCAGGAACATATTATGATACCAAAATAACTAAACGTGATGAAATTTATGATGATGCTTATCGATATCGTAAGGGTAAACCAGTTGATGGCGTTTGGGGACTTCAAAGTGCAGGATTATTTCAAAGTGAGGAAGAGATAAAAAATAGTCCGGAACAAAAGCTGGGTAGCACAGTTCGACCTGGTGATATAAAATATGTAGACCAGAACGGAGATGATGTAATTGACGAGAAAGATGAAATTTATTTAGGTAAAGGAGGATGGTATGGATCGCCTTTCACGCTCGGCATTAACTTTACGGCTAAGTGGAAAAACTTTACGTTTTTTGCATTGGGTACAGGAGGATTCGGTGCTTATGGCATGAAAAATAATTCTTACTATTGGGTAGATGGAGATGATAAATATTCTGCTATCGTTCGTAATCGCTGGACTGAAGAGACAGCAGCTACTGCAACTTATCCACGCTTATCAGCTAAAAGTTCAAGTAATAACTTCCGTTCTTCAGACTATTGGTTGTATAAAACCAATCGTTTTGATTTGGCAAAAGTACAGATTACCTATGATTTACCTAAACGGGTATTGCGCAATACTTTCCTTCGTGAATTTTCTGCTTATGTAAGTGGAGCAAATCTGCTTACAATCTCAAAAGAGCGCAAACATATGGAGATGAACGTGGGGAGTGCACCGCAAACCAGATTCTATAATATTGGTGTAAAAGCAGTATTTTAATTAAAAAATAGAACAAATGAAACTAAGAAATATCATATTATCTACAGTTCTACTAGCTACATTTTCCGCTTGTGAGGATCTTTTTGAACCTGCTAAGGAGAACAATCGTGGTGTTGAGGAAATGCTTACAGATCCCAATTATGCAGTAGGTCTATTGGGATATGGTTATGCTATGTTGCCATACGAAAATACTAGTGTAAGTGATGTTGCTACAGATGATGCAGTAACCAATGATAAGGAAAGTAATTATTCCAAAATGGCTCTTGGCTCATGGGCATCAAACAACAATCCTATGGAACAGTGGCAAGCTCGTAAAGCCGCCATACAATATCTGAATACATTTTTGAGCATTGTTGATCAGGTGAGTTGGGCAAAAAATGAGGTGACCAATAAAATGTTTATTGATAAACTCAGTGGAGAAGCTTATGGACTTCGTGCACTTAATTATTACTATTTGCTAATGGCTCATGGTGGCTGGACAGAAGATGGTAAGTTATTAGGTGTACCAATGCTTCTTGAACCGGAAAGTACTACTTCTGATTTCAATCAAGCACGTGCTCCTTTCAGTGAGTGTGTACAGCAGATTTTTGAAGATTTGGAATTGGCATCCGAATTATTACCGCTAGATTATGAGAATATTGATAGTGATGCTGAAGTGCCTGCTAAATATAAAGAGATAGGTGCTCAGTTGGGAAACTATAATCTTGTTTTTGGTACTTATCAACGCGGTCGCCTTACAATGAGAATTGTTGAAGCTATTAAGGCGCAAGTAGCGTTACTTGCTGCTAGTCCTGCGTACAGAGAAGGTTCAGAAGTTACTTCAGAAACGGCTGCAAATTATGCAGCGGCAGTGTTGAACCGTATTGGCGGTGTAACAGGGCTTGATCCTAAAGGTCATACTTGGTATATGAATACGGAAGAACTTGACAATTTAGGTTCGGGTGAAGTTTCTGCTGAAATTCTTTGGAGAGGGAATAAAAGCATTGGAACGGAAGATTGGGATATGGGAATAAAGCAGGAAAAAGATAATTTCCCACCTACATTTTATGGTAGCGGACGTATCAATCCTACCCAAAACTTAGTAGATGCTTTCCCTATGGCCAATGGTTATCCTATCGCTGATAAGGCTAATAGCGGTTATTCGGAAAACGCTCCTTACACAGGTCGTGACCCTCGTTTGGAGAAATATATTTTGTTTAATGGTGCTGAATTTAAGGATAAGACTATTATTACAGGTCTTTATCCTGATGAGGATAATAAACAAGATAATGGTTTGAATCAATTGAATACCTCCACACGTACGGGTTATTATATGCGTAAGTTGTTACGTGAGGATTGTAACGCTAACCCGAATTCGCTGAATGCTAAGTATCATATTCCGGTTCGTATTCGTTATACGGAGATATTTCTTGCTTATGCCGAGGCTGCTAATGATGCTTGGGGACCGACAGGCAAGGGCGGTAATGCCTATAGTGCCTATGATGTGATAAAAGCAATTCGTGCCCGCGGTGGAGTGGGAACTGATAATGGAGATGCTTATTTGGAAAGTGTCAAAGGGGACAAAGACAAAATGGCCCAGCTCATTCGTAACGAACGTCGTATAGAACTTTGTTTTGAAAATAAACGTTTCTGGGACATTCGCCGTTGGAAAATGCCTTTGGACGAGAAAGCTAAAGGTATGCAGATAGAAAAAGCAGGTGAGAGTCTGAATTATAAGGTGATTGAAGTAGAAAACAGAAACTATAAAGATTATATGTACTACGGCCCTATTCCTTATAGTGAGATGTTGAAATGGAGTAATCTGCAACAAAATAAGGGATGGTAATCTCATAATTATAAAATGCAAAAAAGAATATGGAAATGAAATTATATAAATTGTTATCTACAATGGCCTTAGGAGGCTTGACATTTGCTTTTGCTTCATGTGAGAATGCAGATAAATCTTTTCCCGATTATGAGGGGGGGACCTCTGTGTATTTTGCCTATCAGTATCCGATACGTACAATAGTGCTCGGTAATGATGAAATAGTAGACAATTCTCTTGACCGTCAGCATAAGTGTGCCATTTATGCCACGATGGGAGGTGCATACGGAGGTAGAGATATTACTATAGATATTGCTGTGGACAATACACTTTGCGACAATCTCTTTTTTGAAGATGGGACACCGGTATTGCCTATGCCTTCCACCTATTACACACTAGCTGGAGATAAAATTTCTTACAATGGTGAACATTGGGGAAATGTAGAGGTACAACTCACTGATGCATTTTTTGCTGATGAAAAAGCATTAGGATGTAATTATGTTATTCCTGTGGTGATGAAAGGACAGACTGGTGCCGACCGAATTTTAACAGGTACTCCTCTGATTGAAGGCGATAAACCGGTGCGTACTAATTCTGATTATTGGAGTGTGTTGCCAAAGGATTATGTTCTCTATTGTGTAAAATATATGAACCCATGGCATGCTTCTTATTTGCGTCGTGGAATAGACAAAATTACAGAAAATGGAACGGTTACAACCTCTGAACGTCATGCTCAGTCTGTGGAAAAGGATGAAGTTTGTGGTATTACTACCCGTTCGTTAAACACAGCTGTTTTTCCTATTAGTACGACTTCTACTAATGGTACAACAGTGAACTGTGATTTGCTATTGACTTTCAATGATGATAACGAATGTACCATAACTTCGGGAACTACAGGAGTTTCGGCAACAGGCTCTGGAAAGTTTGTAGAAGATGGAGAGAAAAATTCTTGGGGAAATAAGGACCGGGATGCTATCTATCTCGAATACGATGTGGATTTCGGATTTAAACAAATTGCTACAAAAGATACGTTGGTGTTGCAAACACGTGGAACTAATAAGTTGGAGGTATTTGCTCCCAAGTATAAAGCTAATTAAATTTTGGAGATATGATTATGAAAAATAGCATAAATAAATATTTCGGTTTGGCTTTGTTGTTTATTTCAGCCTCCTGTGCCGACGATAAATTCGTCGATTTTAAGACGGAGAAACCAGAGAGCATAGCCCAATATGAGTATCTTAATGCGTATGACGCATTGAAAACATATATAGACCGTAGTACTCATCCTAACTTTAAGTTGGGAGTAGGGGTCGCAGCTAATGATTTTCTGAAAGGAGAAATGGTTCGTAGCGTAGCTGTTGCTAATTTTGATGAAGTAGTAGCAGGTAATGCTATGAAGTATGCATCCATTGTGGCAGATGATGGAAGTATGGATTTCGGTACAGTAACGAAGTTTGTAGAGGCGGCAAAAACTTCTGGATTGACAGTTTATGGGCATACACTTTGCTGGCATTCACAGCAGAATAATAAGTGGCTGAATAGTTTGATTGCTAATAAGCCTAAGCCTGTTGACCCTTCTTCTGTAAATCGGGTGTTGCATATTGTAGCTGGTGAGCCCAAAGACAATGTGTGGGACTGGGAGATCTATTATGACTTAGATAACGTATTGGAAATAGGTAAACAATATACTCTTACTTTACGGATAAAGGGATCTAATCCTGGTGCATTTTCTTTTTGGCCGGGGATGAAAGATGGTTCCAATACCCATTATGGTTTTCCTGAATGTACTTCTGGTGAGGGCTGGATTGATAATACGATTGTTTTTACACCGACGAGCTCTATAGACCGATTAAGATTTTGTTTCGGTAAGTTAGGAGGGGATTTGTATTTTGATGACGTAGTGCTAAAAGCTGATGGCTCTGAAGCTAATCTTTTGGTAAATTCTTCTTTTGATGAAGATGATATTTCTCATTGGACAACAGTAAGTTGGATGGGCTTATCTTATGGTGTTGAAGAATTAGGAGAGTCTGGTTCTACTGTCTGGTTTGAAAGTATAATTACTAATGGTGATGCTGAAGGTGAAGATGTTTCTTGTTTCTATGCAACAGAAGATGGAAAAGGTGGACCATATGCTGCTCCGATAGGAGAAACTGGTACAGGTGCTGATGGCGTAGGACGTGCTTTTATTGTAAAGTCTGCTGATAATCCAGCTGAAGATCATAGCACTCAGTTCTTTGTTAAAGCAAATACTGTTTTAAAAGAAGGTGATATTTGTAAACTTTCATTTAAGTATAAGGCTGATAAAGCAGCCGGTTCAGATTCTCAGACACACAAGAAACCGGGAGAGTATATATTCTATGATGCAGGAGTTTCGGTTAATTTTACTACTCAATGGCAAAAATTTGAAAAGGAATTTACGGTTACAGAACAAATGGTAACTAATGAAGGTGTTCAGCCTTTCCAAACAATAGCATGGAATTTAGCCAAGTTTAAAGAGGCTAATACTTACTATTTTGATGATATTGAATTTGGTATTCAAAAGAAAGCTGAGGGTATTCCTTTGACTCCTGAAGAAAAGAAAGAAGTGCTCACCAACGAGCTTGAGCGTTGGATAAAAGGCATGATGGAAGCTTGCGGAGGCTCTGTAACTGCATGGGATGTTGTGAATGAACCTATTTCAGGAGGTGGTGATGATGGTAATGGTAATTATGCTCTTCAATCAGCTACCAATCCGGATGATAATGGAGTAGGGGGACAGAACTTCTACTGGCAAGACTTTTTGGGCGATGATTATGTTCGTATTCCAATTAAGTTTGCCCGCAAATATTTTGCAGAAAATGGTGGTAATTCTGGAGATTTGAAACTCTTCATCAATGACTATAATTTGGAATCTTGGTGGGATAACAATAAAAAAGTAAAAAGTTTGATTAATTGGATTAAACGTTGGGAATCTGATGGTGAAACAAAGATTGACGGTATCGGTACACAGATGCATGTTAGTTATATTTTGAATGAGGCTGATCAGAAGAAACAGGAAGAATCTATTGTCAATATGTTTGAGTTATTGGCTGCAAGTGGTAAGTTGATTAAGATTACAGAATTAGATATGGGTATTGTGGAAAAAGCATTTGGAGAAGGTATCAAAACTGAATTGGTTACTTTTGAACAATATCAGAAAATGTCTGATTTTTACAAATTCATTATTCAGAAGTATTTTGAAATCATTCCGGTAGCGCAGCAGTATGGAATTACACAATGGGCTGCTACGGACAGTCCTGCAGATTCAGGTTGGAGAAAGGGACAACCTATCGGTCTTTGGGATTTGAACTATAATCGTAAACATACCTATGCTGGTTTTGCCGATGGCTTAGCTGGTAAATAATAGCATCTTATAGAAATAGGCGACGGAATTCGCAGAGCGAAATCGTCGCCTTTATAGCCTTTTGTCCGTTATTGGAAATTAGGTTAGTTAATTCAGTAAGATAATTGACAACCATGAAAAATATAGTAAATCTTCTTTTATTTTTGTTCGTATTTCTCTCGGCTTGTTCCGATGATTCGATACTAGAGGAGTTGAAACCGGAACCACCGAAATCGGATGTGGAAGAACCGAAACCCGATGATGATTCGGGAAATAGTGGAGATAATCAGAACAGTGTGTTACCCATTTTGAATGTGGTAGGTCGTTACTTGAAAAATGAAAAGGGAGAAATCATTAATCTGCATGGTTTCACGCAGACTTACAGTCCTTTCTTTAATAATAATGCTTGGAATGATTATGATGTGCAGGGCTGTCTCAATTATAATAAGAGTATGGTGGACGGAATTTTGGCTGCTGGATGGAAGTTTAATTTTGTTCGAATGCATCTTGATCCTTATTGGAGCGATGATCCTGCTATGCAGTCTGTACGGTATGAGGGACACGAGCGCTTCTCCGAAACTCGTTTCCGGAAGTATCTTGATGAATTGTTTGTACCAATGGCGGAATATTTTATGTCCAAGGGCATGTACGTAGTGATGCGTCCGCCGGGTGTATGCCCCAACGAAGCACCCTATCAGGGTATCGAGTTGGGAGACTCCTATCAGCAGTTCTTGCTCAAAGTATGGGATATTGTTTCGCAACATCCTAAATTGAAAAACAATACTGGTGTAATGTTCGAACTTGCCAATGAACCTGTTAAGATAAAAGGCACGGACGGTACTTATGGCAGTACGGACGATGGGCATTTTCAGAATCTTCAACTCTATTTCCAAGCTATAGTAGATAAGATACGTGCTAATTGTCGTAATATTATCTGGGTACCGGGATTGTCCTATCAGTCGTCTTATGCCGGTTATGCTAAGCATCGTATTCAAGGTGAGAATATTGGTTTTGCCGTACATTGTTATCCCGGTTGGTATGGCAGTGATGCCGAGGAAGATAGTAGCGAAGGCATAGGTTCTTCTACTGGTGGAGGTTATGAAAGCTTCCAACGCGGTTGGGATGCTCAAGTAGGACCGGTGGCCGCTTTTGCTCCCATCATGGTGACCGAAATAGACTGGGCGCCCAAAAAGTACAATGCTACTTGGGGAAAGAGCATAACGGGAGTGGCAGGAGGAGAGGGCTTTGGGGCCAACTTCAAATATATTGCCGATAATTCAGGTAATGTATCCTGGCTTTTTTTTACCACGAGGTCACATGAATTGGCAGCTTTTAAAGATATACCGGGCACTTCCGGCAATTATACGTTTCTCAATGATCCCGAGGCTTGTCCGTGGGCTATGTACCATTGGTTTAAAGAGTATGCCGATGGTGTGGTGGTGAATGGTGCACCTGTAAGATTGGAACTTATGGGGCAAGAGGATACTTTGAACTTGCCGATGGGTGGGGTAAATTATCTTAAAGTACGTGCTGTTTATTCCGACGGCTCTACACGAATGGTTACAGCAGACGCTGAAATCAGCAGTTCTAACCCTTCAGTGCTGGCTGTGGAACGGGCGGGTAAACTGGTAGGAGTTACTCCGGGAAATGCAACTGTGACAATAAACTATCAGCATCCTGTGACGAGAGTTTCCAGTACACTGGCACTTGTAGTTACGGTTCTCCATCCTTTTTCATTGACGAAAGAAGCTTTTAATCCTTCTATCTGGGAAAAGGGCAGTTTTGATGAAAACACCCGTACGTTGATAACCGGACGATATGGTTTTGGTGGCTGGCAATTCTCTTCTGGACTGAATCTTTCTGCTTATCGCACGATTACTGTGGAATTGGGCAATGATAATACGAGCAGTGTCTCTTTTCGTATTTTTGACAAAAATAATTATTGGACGGAACCCGCAGCCTATGATTTCGGTTCATCACGTAAAGTTATAGTAGACCTGCAAAACATGAAAGACAAGAACGGAACAAGGATTGATCCTTCTCATTTATACATTGTCGGGTTTTGGTCTACTGGCAATAAGCCGATTATTATAAATCGGATAAATTTGGAATGATGTCCAGTTGCAATGACTGAAACATCTATTTTTTAATAATTAATAAACAAAAATTGACATGAAAAACAAAAATATACTGCTTGTATGTCTAACTGCACTGATTTTGGCTGCTTGTGGTACTCAAACAACTACAAAAAAGATACTTCCCTGAAAGATGTACTGGGTGATAAATTTCTAATCGGAGTTGCGCTGAACACAAGGCAATCGTTAGGTGTAGATACAGCTTCTGTAAAAATAGTGAAGCAGCACTTTAATGCTGTTGTTGCAGAAAACTGCATGAAGCACGCAATTATTCATCCTGAAGAAGACCGTTATGATTTTGGCCAGGCAGATGAATTTGTGAAATTCGGTGAAGATAAAATGGAATGTATATTACCGGACACTGCCTTATTGGGCATTCACAACTTGCACAGTGGTTCTGCGTAGACAAGGATGGTAAGAATGTTTCATCCGAAATTTTGAAACAACGGATGAAAGATCATATTAATGAAGTGTACTCGTAGACCAGCTGATCCATTGGTCTGTTAAAGTCGTTCTTTCGCGGGAAGGTACTGAACTGGAAGAATATTTGGTGTAGAATCCTCAGATACAATATATAATACGTGGCTGGGGCGTTGTTTCATTGTATTCTTAATGGGGGGAGGCTTCGATGGAGAGTTTAGAGAGATGATTAATGTAAATGTAACACAAAGGAGTCCGTAATACAAAGCTGATAACACTCAAAACGTAAGATTGCCCCCCTAAAGTAATGAAGAACCTTATAGGATAAACTAAACTTTTAGACAGTAGAATATAAATTTATAGAAATTGCATAAGAACTGTATACTTTTCTGAAATATGTAACATAAGCAAAAGAATCTGCAACAAATTTTGGAAAAAAAATTAGCGAAAGATGTTTTCCTTTGTAATATTGTTAAACCAGCTTCGCAATATAGCAATGAAAAGGATTATCACATTATTTGGCGCTTTTGCATTACTAACGAATCTTAATTCGTTCTCTTATGCACAAGCTCTTGAAGATTTCAAACCTTCAAGTGTAAACCAATTAGGGAAAGCGTACCCTCAGGTTAATTCCGAAGGGAGGGTACGTGCCCAACTTTATGCACCGGAAGCCAAAAAAGTACAGCTTGATATTGGTGGTGTAAAATATGACATGATAAAAAATGAGCAAGGATTTTGGACGGGAGAATCAGAACGTCAGCAAGCGGGTTTTCATTATTATCAGTTGAATGTGGATGGGGCATCTGTTCCAGATCCGGGTACGAAATATTTTTATGGTGCGGGACGTTGGGGGAGTGGAATTGAAATTCCGGCACATGATGAGGATTTTTATGCTTTGAAAGATGTACCTCATGGTTTGGTGAGCGAATTGAACTACTATTCTAAAATTACACAGTCGTGGAGACGTTGTTTCGTGTATACACCAGCTGGATATGAAGTCAATACGGAGAGGCGTTATCCGGTGCTTTATCTTCAGCATGGCAGTTTTGAGGATGAAACGGGTTGGGGCAGTCAGGGTAAAGCGAATTTGATATTGGATAATCTGATTGCTGCGAAGAAAGCAGTCCCGATGCTGATTGTCATGGATAATGGTTATGCAACCAGGCCGAGCGAACAAACTCCTTTCCAGACAACGGTATTTGAGGAAGTGCTGATGCAAGAGGTCATACCAATGATTGATGAGAAGTTCCGTACATTGCCTAATCGTGAGAGCCGGGCTATTGCCGGTTTATCAATGGGGGCAAATCAGACAATGCGTATTGCCATGAATCATCCGGAGGCTTTTGCCTATTATGGTGGTTTTAGCGGTACATCCAACTATCCGAGTACGGAACCTTTGGATGCTGATACTTTTTTAGGTGGAAAATTTAAAGATGGGAAAGCGGTAAACAGGCAATTCAAGTCTTTCTTTCTGGGTTTGGGGACTTCCGAGCCGGCTCCTTTTCCCGGTGTTGTAAAAGCTTTCAGGCAAATGTTGGATAAACAGGGGATTAAATATACCTATTATGAATCTCCTGAAACTGCACATGAGTGGCTGACTTGGCGCAGGGCGTTGCATCAGTACGCACAATTGCTATTTCAATAAGAATTAATATAAAGACGATAATTACATGTAGTTTAATACAAATATGAGAAAACAAAAAACTCTTTTACTTTTATGTAACTTGTTTTGTTGCATACTATTACCGCTGTCGGCGCAAAAGCCTGCAACTAATCCTGTGATTTATGCTGATGCACCAGATATGTCAATGCTGCGTGTGGGGGATACTTATTACATGAGCAGCACTACGATGCATATGTCTCCGGGAGTTCCTATTATGAAATCAAATGACTTGGTGAATTGGAAATTGGTGAATTATGCTTACGATACGCTTGCCAATATACCTACCATGAACTTGGATGACGGGAAAAATACTTATGGGCGTGGGTCGTGGGCGAGTTGTCTTCGCTATCACGAGGGAGTGTACTATCTCTCCACTTTCGCTCAGACTACGGGCAAGACATATTTTTATACCACTAAAAATCTTGAAAAAGGTCCCTGGAAGTGCACGGAATTCTCTCCCGCTTATCATGATCATTCTTTTTTCTTTGATGAGGACGGGCATATCTACATGATATATGGTAATGGGAAACTCTTTTTGGCGGAGCTGAAACCGGATCTTTCAGGCGTAAAGCCGGGTACGGAGAGGGTGCTGATAGAGAATGCCAGTGCGCCGGCCGGAGATAATATCATGCTGGGTGCTGAAGGTTCACAACTTTTCAAGGTAAAAGGGAAGTATTATCTTTTTAATATCACTTGGCCACGTGGCGGAGTGCGTACTGTGATTGTGCATCGTGCTGATAAGATAACTGGACCTTATGAAGGACGAGTCGTTTTTCAGGATCGTGGAATTGCACAAGGTGGGCTGGTGGATACACCGGATGGACGCTGGTTTGCTTATCTGTTTGAGGATTGCGGTGCGGTAGGTCGTATTCCTTATCTTGTTCCGGTTGAGTGGGAAGATGGATGGCCTGTTTTGGGTGTGGATGGACGTGCTCCTGCTAAGTTGGAACTGCCCGATAGCCGCGGACTCATTCCAGGTATTGTTGCTTCTGATGACTTCAATCGGAAGAAAGGAGAACGTACCTTGCCGTTGGTATGGCAATGGAATCACAATCCGGACAATTCTCTTTGGTCGCTTTCTGCCCGCAAAGGATATTTGCGGTTGACAACAGGGCGGGTGGAAACATCTTTTACACAAGCTAAGAATATGCTGACACAACGTACTATTGGTCCTGTTTGTACAGGTTCAGTCAGTATGGATGTTTCAGGGATGAAAGAGGGAGACTTTGCGGGACTGTCTCTTTTCCAGCGTAAATATGGTCAGGTGGGTGTTAAGGTTATTGATGGAAAGAAATATATTGTAATGGTGAATGGTGAGAATGAGAAACCTATGGAGATAGAAAAAGTGCCATTGGAGCAGTCGGTGATTTACTTTAAGGCAGAATGCGACTTCAGGAACAGAGCTGATAAAGGCTATTTCTATTACAGTTTGGATGGTATTCGTTGGAAGGCTATCGGCAACGTCTTGAAGATGCAATATACCATGCCGCACTTCATGTGCTATCGGTTTGCTTTGTTCAATTACGCTACCAAGGAGACGGAAGGATACGTTGATTTTGATTATTTTAAGATAGAAGATAAGATTTCCGATTGTCGTTGGGCAGATGTCTGTTATGCGGATGACGAACTGGAAGGTCACAAGTTGGATATTTACTTGCCTGATACGGGTAAGTCATCTCATAAGGTGGTGGTACTTATTTATGGCAGTGCTTGGTTTGCTAATAATATGAAACAGAATGCCTTTCAGGTTTTTGGTAGGTCGTTGCTTGATAAAGGTTTTGCAGTGGTTTCCATTAATCACCGTTCAAGCAGGGATGCTAAGTTCCCTGCACAGATTAATGATGTGAAGGCTGCTATTCGTTTCATTCGTGCTAATGCTGCCAAGTATAAGTTGGATACATCCTTTATTGGAATTACCGGCTTTTCATCGGGGGGACATTTAGCGTCTTTGGCGGGGACAACCAATGGTGTGAAATCTTATACTATAGGGGATAAAACGGTGGATTTGGAAGGTAATGTAGGGGAGTATTTTTCTTTTAGCAGCCGGGTGGATGCGGTCGTTGATTGGTTCGGACCGATAGATATGACACGGATGGAGAACTGTAATACCACTAAAGGGGCTAATTCTCCTGAGGCAGCTTTGATAGGTGGGATACCCGCTGATAATTTGGATATGTTGGCTCTTCTAAATCCCATTACTTATATAGATAAAAACAATCCTAAATTTATTGTTATTCATGGTGAAGCGGACACTGTAGTTCCCAATTGTCAAAGTATCTTTTTCTCTGAGGCTCTGAAGGCACAGGGACGTTTGGAAGAATTTGTTTCGGTTCCTGGCGGACAACATGGTCCTGTCACTTTCAATGAAAATACTTTCAAGAAAATGACAGACTTCTTTGCGAAAGAGGCCGGAATGTAGAGAATTTTAAATTGGATAAGGCCGATAAAATGTGATGACATTAAATGACTGCCGCATGATAGTTGGTATTTAGCTGTCATGCGGCAGCATATTTATCGGTGCAAGAGATAATTACAACTTAACCTTTATTCTTTTGCCTGTATAAGTTACAGTTTTACTGTTACCGTCTATGGTTTTCACTATGAATTGACGTTTTTGCAGCATGCCGTTGTATTCTCCTTTTCGTGCACCGATTGTAAGAATTCTACTGGCATTATCCCAATTCATTGGGATTTCGGTATAGGCTTCATTTTCGTAATTATAATTATCTCCTTCGTCTTCATAAAGGGTGAAACTACCGTTATTGCCAGGGTATATACATAAGGTTAGATTGTCCCATTTTTTTTCACTTGTGTATTGTACTTCCGGTCCATATGGAACGATACTGCCGGCACGTACAAAGAGGGGGATGCGATTGAGTGTCGTGGAAACGGTAAGTTTCTGTCCGCCTTCTATGGCTTCATTGGTCCAATAGTTATACCATCGGGTATCAGCTGGTAGATAGACTTCCATACTTTTAGTTTGAGTGAAGTCGGTAAGTACCGGTGCTTTTGCTGTTTCTTTGTTATTACGGTCCCAGCCTTCATTTTCCTTTAATTTTTTTTGGTGTACTTCCGGAGTGTACTGTGCGTGAAGCACTGGTGCTACCAGAAATGCTTTGCCGAACATATATGCATTGTTTATATTCCATGTTTGTTTGTCACCAAGAAAATCCATGAAGAGTGCACGCATGAAAGTGGAGCGGTTGTGCGTTACATCCCAGGAAGTGGAATAGATGTAAGGCAGCAGAGTGTATCGTAGTTTGACAGCATCAACCAAGGCGTCATAAACAGGTTCACCTTTTTTACCATACCAATAAAATTCGCGAGGTACATCAGCGCCATGACTGCGCATCATTGGACAGAAAACACCAAATTGTAACCAGCGGACGTAAAGTTCCTGATACATTGGATTACGTGTAGCGCTATTGTCTCCCCAACTGGTATTGTATGAACCGGCAAAGAAGCCACCAAGGTCTGAGTTCCAGTGCGGCATGCCGGTCAGTGAGAAGTTTAATCCTGCTGTTATTTGCTTGCGGAACATATCCCAAGAGGATTGGACATCACCAGACCAAACATTGGAACCGTAACGTTGCTGCCCTAAGAAACCGGAGCGGGTCAGGATGATGACACGTTTATCTTGTGTTAGAGCACGTTGATGATCGTATACACCACCTACGCTGACTAGTGGATAGGCATTGCGTACACTGCGATAAGAGCCAAGACTGGTTTGGCGGTCAAAATCGCTTTCCTTGTGGTTAAAATGATCTGGCTCTGTCGAGTCCATCCACCAACCATCCATGCCGAGCTGGAATATTCCTTTATTGAGATGTTCCCAATAAATATCACGGGCTTTGGGGCTGTAAGCATCATATACACGTACTCCGGAGGGATATTCCATATTAGGCGGCCAACCGTCAACACCGGATTGCGGCCAGGTTTCGATGTCGAAGAGCAATCCCTCTTTATCCAAAGCTCTGTAAGGTTTGGTAGCAGGACCGAATGAGGACCATATGGAAATCATCATGCGGGCATTCAGAGCATGTACTTCGTCAATCATATCTTTGGGACGGCTGAAAGTAGGGTTCTGGAAATCCATGGCATTCCAGAGGTAGTTATGTCCCCAGTATTGCCAGTCTTGAATGATACAATCCAAAGGAATTCCCAACTCGCGATACTTTTTCACTACTCCTACTGTTTCTTCCTGACTTTTATATCGTTCTTTACTCTGCATGAAGCCATAACTCCACAAAGGCATCATTGGTACATCACCGGTCAGTGCACGTACTTCGGCTATAACTCCATCAGCAGAACCACCATACATAAAGTAATAGTCTATGCAATCGCCGACTTCGGAACGGAAGGAGGTTTCCTGTTCGTTGTCGGTATATGTAGTACCTGAGTAGTTGTCCCAAAACACTCCGTAGCCTTTGGTGGACTGGAAGAAAGGAGAAACGTCTTCCACATTGCCCTGAACCAGATGCTTGGTTATGTCACGTTGCATCATCTGCCCATTTTGCAATTGTCCGAGTCCGTAAAGACCTTCTTCTTTGCTTGTTGTGAAGCCTTGATAAACGCTATAGGTGGAGCGTCCGGCATCGTTAATAGGAGTAAAAGCCTTGACATTCTCTTGTTCAATGAGTAATGTGTCACCGTTAGGTTTTGCATAAGTAATAATACCTGTTTGGGGATTAAGAGTCACTGTCAGTGTTTGGCTTGTCATGACAATACAGCCATTTCCGAGAGTAGTAATTTTAATACCGGAGTTTTTGGGGTGGGCAATAACGGAAAGACTTTCTTTTTTAACGCTTTTGCCTTGGGGTGTTTTTAAAACACGAAGGGTATTGGGACCGAACCATTGAATTTCTATATCGGTTTGTTTTCCGGAAATGGCAGTTTTAATACCCGATGAGGTTTTCTGGAATTCTTGTGCCCATGTCCATGACGTGAGCAGGCATAAAGCCATAATGATAATGCTTCTTCTCATATTGATAATATGTTATATGTTTATATTATTTAAACTTGTACAGATTGGGTTGGGATAGTTCTTATTGTGTGTTATACCTTTTTTGAGGTGTGGTTACCTGGTCGGATATTAGAAACAATATTCCGGTAATTCCTACTTTTGCATTTTTCATGATACTTTGTTTTTATGTTTGAATAATACTGCAAAAGTAGGCTGAAACTATTTGGAAGATGATTACAAATGTTGCGGAAAGCAACACTCTCGTTGAAAAACAGGGTGGTTTATCGGTTTTTCCACTGATTTATGTATTGGGAAGGTCGCATGCCAAATTCTTCCTGAAAACATTTACTTAGATAACTGGAAGTGTTGAATCCAACAAGGTCGGCAACTTCGGCAACAGTGTAGCCTTCTTTCAGGAGTTGGGCTGCACGTTTTAGGCGGATGGATCGGATGAAATTAGTAGGTGTTTTTCCTACCACTGAAATAAGCCTTCGATATAACCCGGTACGGTCCATTCCCATATCACGACTCAATACTTCCACTGAATATTCGGGATTGTCAAGATTTTGTTCTATATATTGCAGTACTTTACGAAGAAAGGTTTCATCGGCAACCGACAATAAAGAATTGTCGGAGGTTGGCTTTCGGGCTGTTTTGAGCTGTTCTTTCCGCTTCTCTTGTTGTTCCAGTAATTGACGCATATTAACCAATAATTCTTCCTGTGTCCATTCATTCTCATCCGATGATAAAGGGGAGAGTATACCTTCTGAAAGCTGGTTGATTAATTTTTTCAGTTCCGTGGCATGGTTTCGGACTTCCTCGAGTTGCAGTTTGTCTTTCCCTTCATTCATATATTTCAGCATACTGTCTAAAGGGGATATTATTCGGTTGACGGGCTCTTTCAATTCTTCATTGACATTCTGTAAGAAAGTAGTTTTCATCTCATCCAATTTTTCTTTTTGGTCACGCAACAGCTTCCGGCGCTTGCGTTGTATATATATAAGGATGAAGAGTAAGATACTTCCTGAGATGAGCAGAATGTAAAATATGTAAGCATATGTCGTTTTCCAGAATGGAGCTTTTACTGTAATCTTCATTTCTGCATATTTATTTGACCATATTTCATTATTATCGGCTGCTTGTACCCGAAAAGTATAGGTTCCAGGTGGAATGTTGGTATAGGTAGCATGTCCTTTACCGGCAGAAGAACGGATTTCTCTTTCAGAATGATCAATACCTGTTAGCTGGTAACGATAGTACGTTTGCGTGGGATTGATATAGTTTAAAGCGGAAAATTCTAAAGAAAAGAAATTCTGGTTATGTTTTAATGTGATTTCCTTAGTTTGAGCTATAGGGTGAGACAATATTGGATTACCATTGTAATTTTTGCCTTTCTCTATTTGTTCTCCTAATAATTTGAATCCTGTAAATAAAGGGCCTGAATATGGTTTGTCTGTTACAGTCGGAGATATTGTGAATTTGTTAAAACCATTGATACCACCCCAATAAATTGTACCGTCGGTTGCTATAAAAACAGAGCGTTCGCAGAACTCATCCGTTATTACACCGTCATATTGATTGAAATTGGCAAATGAATATGATAATGGTTCTTGAAGATTATTTGCTGTAATACGCGTTATCCCATTGGAAGTGGATATCCAAATTATATTATCTTCGCTCTGAATAATGGACCGTATGGAATTATTGACTAATCCGTCAGTTGTATAAAATGTTTTTTGTTGTTCGGTATTCGGGTTCCATAGCAATAATCCGTCTTCCAGACCAATCCATATTTGTTTTTGATTATCTGTTAGAATAGAATTACATGTATGGGAAGTAGGGAAAAAACGGTATTTTTTCTTTTTATAATTATAGATGAACCAGCCTTTTTGCCCGATACCTGCTAAGCAGTCTTTTTCATAGGGAATCAGTTGGTAAACTGCAAAACTACTTATTTCAGGCACTTCTGTAACTTTTTCAAATTGTTCAGTAGTAGGGATAAATCTACCGAACCCTTGATTATCGATACATAAATATAGTGTTCTGTCTGACAGTTCTATGGCGGAACGGATAGTGTGTCCGGGTAATATATTCTGTTTGATTATACCGTTTGGCATTATACAAACTAACCCTTGTCCGGAAGTTCCCAGCCAGATGCGTTGCTGGCTATCTTTTAGTAAAACATTGCAATGAACAGTGGATAATTCCTGTGAGTATGAGATTAAATTGCCGTCGGCAAGAGTATAATAAAACAAACCTTTCTTTGTACCTACTAATATGTTTTTTTTATCTGTTGTAAAACACGTTACGGATATGTTTACATCTTTGGCGGTTGGAAACAAACTTTTACCTATGTTTTGAAAACGGAAACGATTAGGATGATAATAGAGTATTCCCCGGTCCAAAGTGCCTAACCACATACCTCCTTGATTGTCATTATAGAGTGTGCTCACCTCTGTATTTATAGTGCGTCCATCTACTAATTTGAGGTTAGGTATATATTGTTTATTTATCAGTCCGGCATCAATGTTCCATAATCCCATATAGCAGCTGACCCATATGCTACTATCTTTATCGATGGACAGACTGTTTAGCCGATAGTCTGTCTGAAATACAATATTCCATTTTTTTCTTGTTATATCGTAATTCAGCATTACTCCTCCTTGGTTTCCGTTACGCAATTGATAAAAAGTATTGTTACCGGGTACTACATAGGAAGTATTTTCGTATTTCCCTTTAGGAAGTTCATCCGGTAGCTTTTGCCTGTATATTTCTTGATGTGATTTAAGATTATAGCAAATCAACAAACCGGAACGGTAAAAAAGGTATAATTGGTCTTCCAGTACACCAAGATCATAGAGTTGATCAGTAGTGTTACCTGTTGAAGATGCATAAGGCAAAAATGTTTTTGCCTTCATATTATTTTTGTCTACAAGGATTAGTTCGTCTTTATCATTTATAATCCATATATTTTTAGCCTTATCCATGAAGAAATCTTTTATAGGAGAACTGATACCCCATGTGGCGAGTAGACTGTCCGGTTGCTCCACAAGACATTCATGTTTTATGTCCACAGCCATTAGTTGATATTGATTCTTGATCCACATATACCCATGGGAATCTATGTATTCGTGATGGAAACCTGAATATGCAGACAGTGGGCAAAAATGTTTTTGGTTATAGTGTAAATAATTGAAATCAGTTCCGTCGTATAAGTTTAATAAGCCTTCAGTGATTATCATCATGCGACCGTCCGGCAATTGGGTAATGTTGCGTACCCTGTTTCCCCCTAAACCTTCTGTCCCTTTGATTGGGGTAAAAACACAGTATTTCTCTGCGATGGCAGGTAATGAAAGAAGTATAAAAAATATAGTGATTATGTGTTTCATAGGATGTGTTCTCTATTAAAGGCAAATTTATGGAAACTTTCGTTATGCCTGATAATTTCTGTAGGTTTTTTGACGAAATATGGTTTTATGATGGATTTTAATGTTTTTAAAAGAAATATATATGTAAAAAAGCCAATTTGTAACATAGGCGAAAGTTTCTGCAACATAATCGGAATGTAATTTGATAAAGGATGCTTTCCTTTGCAAATATATAGTTAACTAAAAAATTAATCTAAAAGAAAATGGTAAAACATATCTTGTTTTTTTGTGTGTTTGTTTGGACCTGTGTGTTTGCATTTGGCGAAGAAAATAAGTTGTATGGTCCGGATGGAAAATTGTGTGTAATTGTGTCGGATGAAGGGGGAATGCCTTCTTACAGTGTACTATATGAAGGTGTCACTTTCCTTCAAAAATCTCCATTAGGAATAGAAACAAATCTTGGGGACTTTACTCAGCAGATGGTATTAACTCATGTCGGTCAGCTGTCGTCTGTCAATGAAGAATATCAGCTTCCTACGATTAAGAATAGTAATCCGCGGTATCAGGCAAATGTGCAGACTTACACATTTTCCAAAGGAGGAAGAAAGATATATGATATCGTTTTCCAAGTTAGTAATCATGACATAGCATTTAAATATCGGGTTTATTCACAAGATAATATATTGTGTTGTATTGTAAAGAAAGAAGCTACCGGATTTATGCTTCCTGAAGGTAGTACGACTTTTCTTTGTCCGCAGGCAGCTCCGATGGGGGGATTTGCAAGGACATCTCCTAGTTATGAAACAAGTTATACAGTAGACGATGTGACAGGGAAAAACGGTTGGGGAAATGGTTATACTTTTCCTTGCTTGTTCAAGAATGAAGATAAAGGTTGGATCTTGATTTCAGAAACCGGAGTGAGTAGTGCTTATTGCGGAAGCCGCTTGTTGGGGAAAGAAAATGGATTGTACACAATCGGTTTTCCACAAGAAGGGGAATATAATGGAAATGGAACAGTATCACCAGGTATAGCTTTGCCGGGTGAAACTCCTTGGCGTACCATCACTGTTGGTAGAACATTGGCACCAATAGTGGAAACTACTGTTATGTTTGATGTGGTAAAACCATTATATGAAGCTTCGCAGGATTTTCAGTATGGATGTGGTACATGGAGTTGGATTATTGGTGGTGATAATAGCATGAACTATGATGAACAGAAACGCTATATTGATTTTAGTGCGGATATGGGGTATAGCTCCGTATTGGTCGATGCGCTATGGGATACCCAGGTAGGACGGGACAAGATTGCTGAATTGGCTGATTATGCTGCATCTAAAGGGGTGGCACTTTATCTTTGGTATAACTCCAACGGGTATTGGAATGATGCACCTCAATCTCCGAGAAGTATTATGAATAATATAATTATGCGTCGGAAAGAGATGAAATGGATGCAAAGTATAGGTATACGAGGAATAAAAGTTGATTTTTTCGGCAGCGACAAGCAGGTAACCATGCAACTTTATGAAGATATTCTTGCAGATGCCAATGATTATGGACTGATGGTTATTTTTCATGGTTGTACATTACCCCGCGGTTGGGAACGGATGTATCCTAATTTTGTAGCTTGCGAAGCTGTACTTGCCAGTGAAAATCTGCATTTCTCTCAGGGCAGTTGTGATGCCGAATCATTTAATGCTTGTTTACATCCGTTTATACGAAATACGGTGGGAAGTATGGATTTCGGTGGCAGCGCTTTGAATAAATATTATAATGCGGCGAACAAACCGGGTGGCAGTCGTCGTGTAACTTCCGATGTGTTTGCGTTGGCTGCGGCTGTCCTATTTCAAAGTCCTGTACAGCACTTCGCTTTAGCTCCTAATAATTTAACTGATGCTCCTGTTTGGGCTATGGATTTTATGAAGACCATTCCTTCAATTTGGGATGAGGTGAAGTTTATTGATGGTTATCCTGGAAAATACATATTGCTTGCCCGTCGCCATGCGGATAGCTGGTACATTGCCGGAGTGAACGCACAGAAAGAGCCATTGAAGTTAAAAGTAAAACTTCCTATGATTGAAGTGGGAAAAGAGGTGAAACTTTATAGTGATAGTAAAGATTTGGAGGGGAATTTGCAGACTGTAAGGTTGAACAGAAAGCAAGAAGTACAAATTACTATTCCTTGTAATGGGGGGATGGTGATAGTTAGCCGATAGTATAAGTATATTAGTCTATATATAAAAAATAATATGAAGTCTATATTGAATTTATTAAGTATCAGAGAATATATAATGGGTGGGATATCCTTGTTGTTTGCAGGAGTTGTGCATGGGCAGAATCCGATAGTACAGACTTGCTATACTACTGATCCGGCACCTATGGTTCATGATGGTACGTTGTACGTCTATACGGGACATGATGAAGATAAGGCAGATTTTTTTTGGATGCAGGAATGGAGGGTCTATTCTACGAAAGATATGGTGAATTGGACCGATCATGGCTCTCCACTTGCTATTGAATCATTTGATTGGGCGGATGACCGTGCCTGGGCAGCCCAATGTATTGAACATAATGGGAAATTCTACTGGTATGTTTGTCTGCGTTCCAAGTTAACCAATACCATGGCTATTGGTGTAGCAGTAGGTGATTCTCCACTTGGTCCTTTTAAAGATGCTATCGGTAAGCCGCTTTATGATGGCAGTTGGGATTTTATTGATCCTACTGTTTTTGTTGATGATGACGGGCAAGCCTATCTGTATTGGGGAAATCCGAATATTTATTACGTGAAGTTGAATGATGATATGATTTCTCTGAAGGGTGAAGTGAGGAAAATGGAGCAAACTATTGAAAGCTTTGGAGCCCCTAATCCGGATAAACGTATAAAAGGTAAAAAGTACAAGGATATTTATACAGAGGGACCTTGGCTTCATAAACGTAATGGAAAGTATTATTTGCTTTATGCAGCTGGGGGAATACCCGAGCATATTGCATATTCAATGGGTAGCACTCCTTGGGGACCTTGGAAATATATGGGAGAAATTATGCCGTTGCAGGATACGGGTTCATTTACGAACCATTGTGGAGTGACGGATTATAAAGGAAATTCTTATTTCTTTTACCATACCGGAAAATTACCCGGAGGAGGAGGTTTTGGGCGTAGTGTGGCTGTGGAGCAGTTTAAGTATAATGAGGACGGTACGTTTCCTATAATTAATGCAACGCGTGAAGGGGTAAAACCGGTCGGAACACTTAATCCTTATGAAAGGGTAGAAGCGGAAACCATTGCTTTCTCAGAAGGAGTGAAATCGGAACCTAATGCAAAAACTGGCATATACATATCAGATATACATAATGGTGATTATATAAAAGTGCGTGAGGTGGATTTTGGAGATCAATTACCAAAGAGTTTCGTAGTGTCAGTTGCCAGTGCTCTTCGTGGCGGACGGATAGAAGTTAGAGCTGATAGTATCGGTGGAACTTTGATGGCGGAAATAGCGGTCCCCCATACCGGTGGTTGGGAATGTTGGAAGGATATGAAGACTACTGTGAAAACTCCGGTGAAAGGTATACATGATGTTTATTTCGTATTTAAGGGAAGAAAAGGATGTAAACTGTTTAATTTTGATTGGTGGAAATTTTACAGGGAAGATATGATGGTACAAGATGTGAGAAATGTAACACAAGTAGCTCCAACCAATATCTCTGGGTGTGAATATCCTCGTTTGGATGCCGAACATTGTGCCTATTTCCGTTTTTATGCTCCGCAGGCAAGTAAGATTCAGGTGGATTGTTGTGGAAAGAAGTATGATATGCAGAAAGATACAGACGGCTTTTGGACAGTGAAAACGGATCCGCTTGTTGTGGGATTCCATTATTATTTTTTAATAGTGGACGGTGTGTCTGTTGCCGATCCGTCTAGCTATACATTCTTCGGATGTTGTCGTATGGCAAGCGGTATAGAAGTTCCCGAAGGAAAAGAAGGTGATTATTATCGTCCTCAACAAGGAGTGCCTCATGGGCAGGTCCGTTCTTGTACTTACTATTCGGAAACGAAGAAAGAGTTCCGTCGTTGTATGGTATATACACCGGCAGAATATGAAACTAATGTAAAAAAACGCTATCCTGTGCTTTACTTGCAGCATGGTATGGGAGAGGATGAAACGGGCTGGTCTACACAGGGATATATGCAACATATAATGGACAACCTGATAGCTTCCGGGCAATGTGTACCGATGCTTGTTGTTATGGATAGCGGTGATGTAGAGGCTCCTTTTTCTCCTCGGGAAGGCAAGGATATGAATGAGGAAAGAGCTTTGTACGGTGCATCTTTTTATGGAGTGATGCTGGAAGATTTAATTCCTATGATTGATAGAACATTCCGAACGTATACGGATCGTGAGCATCGTGCCATGGCAGGATTGTCATGGGGAGGCCATCAGACTTTCAGTACAGCTTTGCCTAATTTGGATAAATTTTCTTATATTGGTGCGTTTAGCGGAGCAATCTTTGGACTTGACGTGAAAACTTGTTATAATGGTGTATTTGCTGATGCTGGCAAGTTCAATAAAAAAGTGCATTATTTATTTTTGGGATGTGGGACGGAAGAACAGTTTGGAACGAAACAACTTGTAGATTCTTTGCATGAACTCGGGATTAATGCAGAATATTATGAGTCACAAGGCACGGGGCACGAATGGCTTACATGGCGACGTTGCTTGCGTGAATTTGTTCCTCATTTATTTAAAAAGTAAATCTATATGTAACTTTAAATTTATATGGGAAACACACAAAAAATAAAAATGGCTCTAGCTGTTTTGTTATTATCTCAGATGATGGTTTTCGGGCAGACAGCAATACCTTTGGTCTATGACAAAGAGTATACAAATGATAACTTTCAGCTTCCTGGGATACTCCCAATAGATAAATTGCCGGAGATAGCCACTCTTCCTGATCCTTTTGCATGGGCTGATGGAAGCGGGCGTTCAACAGATTTCAAGGATTGGAAGAGGCATCGTTTTGAGATAGCCCACCAATTGCAACATTATGAATTGGGAATGAAGCCTGTTACTCCAAGAGATAGTATAGAGGCTACTCTAAATAACGATACATTGCGGGTTATAGTGCATGAAAATGGCGAGGTACTGCTATTGACAGCTCCTATTAAGTATCCTGAGGGCAATGGCTCTTTTCCTGCTGTTATTGGGATCGGCAGACCTACAGGGGCTCTTCCGGAGCAGTTGTTTGATAAAAGAAAAATAGCGCAGATCACATTTGATTTTACACAAGTCATGTCTCATACACAAAAGCGTGGTAATGAGCCGATAAATCGTTTATATCCGGAGCAAACGGAGATGGGATCTTATTGTGCATGGTCATGGGGAATTAGCCGATTGATTGATGGATTGGAAAAGGTTGGAAAAAAATCGCGTATTGATCTTTCGCATTTGGCTATATCCGGTTGTTCATTTGCCGGTAAAATGGCATTGTTTGCAGGGGCTTTTGATGAGCGTATTGCGTTGACTATTGCCCAAGAGCCCGGTGGCGGAGGGGTTAATGCCTGGCGTGTTTCGGAAACTTTAGAGAATGTGGAAACTTTGGGGCGTACCAACTATGCATGGTTTCTGGAAAGTATGCGCCAATTTGCAGGTAAGAATGTAAACCGCTTGCCGATTGATCACCATGAACTGGCAGCATTGATTGCTCCTCGTGCTTTGCTGGTACTTGGAAATACAGATTATGAATGGTTGGCAGAAGAGTCGAACTACGTATCTTGCCAGGCTGCACGAATGGTATGGAAGGCTTTTGGCATAGAAGATCGTATGGGCTTTTCTATTCAGGGAGGTCATATGCATTGTATGTTGCCGAAGAGTCAGTATCCGGAAGTGGAAGCTTTTATTGATAAATTTCTGTTGGGTAAAACAGATGTAGATACATTTGTTACGAAAGCGGATATGTTTGAGGATATGGACTATTTGAAATGGATGCCTTGGGCAAATGAGATAGAACGTTTAGGCGAAGAGAGGTTGCCTTATACCAAAGGTGCTTTTGCAACGAGACGCTATCGTAATCTCTTTGCGGAATTGGGCTATAAGCAAAAGGACATTGATAAAAAGTTGAAATCGGTATTTGAAAGTGTTTTTTATGGACCGGATAAGGTCTATTTTGAAGTGGGGGACTCGATGGCTTATATCAGTGACATAAAAAATCATGATGTACGTACAGAGGGAATGTCTTATGGATTAATGATTGCCGTTCAGTTCGATAGGAAAGATATTTTCGATCGTTTATGGAGGTGGAGCAAGAAATATATGCAGCATCAGGAGGGACTGCTAAAAGGCTATTTTGCATGGAGTTGTCAGACGGACGGCACGCGTAATGCTCAGGGACCGGCGTCTGATGGAGAACTTTATTATGTAACATCACTTATTTTTGCTTCTAATCGTTGGGGGAATTCAACAGGGATTAATTATCTTGCCGAGGCTCAAAATATATTGAATTGCTCGATGCAGAAAATTGGTATGGAGCGTGTTGCCCCTTTGATTAATTTGGAACATCAGTTGATAACATTTACGCCGGATCCTTTTGGAGGAAGATTTACGGATCCTTCCTATCATATTCCAGCATTTTATGAGGTATGGGCCAGGTGGGCAGAAGATGGTAGAAGTGAATTTTGGCGGGTATGTGCCCGGAAAAGTCGTGAATATTTGCATAAAAGTATTCACCCTGTAACAGGGCTTAATCCTGATTATAATAACTATGATGGCACATTGCTTGGCAGTAAACGGGTTATAGGAGATGCTTTTCGTTTTGATTCATGGCGTGTACCTATGAATATAGCATTGGATTATTCATGGGCATGTGCGGACAGAAAATGGCAGCAAGAATATGGAAATAAGATACAGAACTTTTTTTATTCCCAAGGTATAGATAGCTTTGTAGATCAATACAATGTAGATGGTACAACGGTGACAGAACTGCTGGGTGCCGGAGGGTATAAGAAACTGAGACATTCTTTGGGGTTGGTTGCTACTACGGCTGCGGTTTCATTGGTTTGCACACATGATAAGAGCCGGGAATTTGTCGATCGTTTATGGAATGCCAAACACGTGCCTTACGATGATGGATATTTTGATGCTTATTATGACGGATTACTTCGTTTGTTTGCTTTTATGCATTTGAGCGGGAACTATCGGATTATATTTCCTCAAGGACATTAATTACTGTAAAATTGAAAAATAGAAATGAAAAATAGAGTGATTGATTTATTACTGGTATACCTTTTTTTAGGGAGCTGCTTAACTATGCATGCGCAAGATAAGGATTTTCATATTTATTTGGCTTTCGGGCAGTCTAATATGGAAGGCAATGCACGTGTGGAACCGCAGGATAGTATAGGTATAAGTGAACGTTTTTTGATGATGTCTGCTGTTGATTGTCCTGAGCGCGGAAGGGTAAAAGGAGAGTGGTATAAGGCTCTTCCGCCGTTGTCTCGTTGCCATACGGGATTGACCCCATGTGATTATTTTGGACGTACTATGGTTGATAATTTGCCTTCGAATGTCAAAGTGGGTGTTATCAATGTGGCTATCGGGGGATGTCGTATTGAGTTGTTCGATAAAGAGAGCTGTGCAGAGCACATTGCTACTCAACCGGATTGGCTGAAAAATATCGTGAAGTCTTATGATAATAATCCGTATGCTTGGCTCGTAGATTTGGCAAAGAAGGCACAGAAGGACGGGGTGATTAAAGGTATTCTGGTGCATCAGGGTGAATCAAATACAGGTGACAAAGAATGGCCGGAAAAACTAAAAGGCGTTTATGAGAACTTATTGTCAGATTTAAATCTGAAAGCGGAGGAAGTGCCTCTTTTGGCCGGAGAAGTGGTACATGCCGACCAAAAAGGTATCTGTGCAAGTATGAATGACATTATAGACACACTGCCACAAGTAATCTCAACGGCGCATGTTATTTCATCTGCCGGTTGTCCGGCAGCAGGGGACAATCTGCATTTCACCGCTCGCGGATATCGTATGTTGGGTGCACGTTATGCTGAAACAATGTTGCAGTTGTTGGGATATAAGGCAATGATAAACAAGCAGGAAGTAACCCGAATGAAATTATGGTACTCGGCACCGGCACGTCGCTGGGTAGAAGCGTTACCGGTGGGGAACTCTCGTTTGGGCGCTATGGTTTACGGTGGTACAGATAAGGAAGAAATTCAGCTTAATGAAGAAACTTTTTGGGCAGGCGGTCCTTATCGCAATGACAATCCGAAAGGAAAAGAGGTTTTGGCTAAAACACGTGAGCTTGTGTTCGCTAACCGTCTGTCGGAAGCGCAAAAGTTGATAGATGAGAATTTTTTCACAGGACAGCATGGTATGCGTTTTCTCACTATGGGTAGTTTGTTAATTAACCAACCGGAACATAAGAATGTTGAAAACTACTATCGTGAACTGGATATAGAAAATGCCGTAGCTGTTACTCGATATATGGTAGATGGGGTGACATATACACGTACAGTCTTTTCATCGTTCGCCGATAATGTAATTGTTGTACGCATGGAGGCTGATAAGCCGAAGGCGTTGAACTTCGATTTGAGTTATAACTCGCCTTTGAAACATGTGGTAATGGCTAAAGGGAATGAGCTGGTAGTGAAATGTGAAGGTGTGGAGCAGGAAGGAATTCCTGCAGCATTAAATGCTGAATGCAGGATATTGGTGAGACATAATGGAAAGTCTGGAAAGTCGAATAAGTCTGTGGTTGTAGACCAAGCTACCGTGGCTACTCTTTACATATCTGCTGCGACAAACTTCGTAAACTATCATGATGTGGGCGGTAATGCTTCGAAACTTGCTTCTTCCATTCTGAAACGTGCAGTAAAAGTTCCGTATGAGCAAGCTCTTGCCAATCATATAGCTGCCTATAAGGAGCAGTTCGATCGTGTGACGTTTTCCATACCTTCTACCGAAACATCTACGTTGGAGACTGATAAACGGGTTGTAGCTTTTGGTGAAGGAAAAGACCTGAACCTTATAGCACTGATGTTTCAGTATGGTCGTTATTTGCTTATTTCTTCTTCGCAACCCGGTGGACAGCCCGCCAATCTGCAAGGTTTGTGGTGCAATAGCGTATATGCTCCTTGGGATAGTAAATATACGATTAATATTAATACGGAAATGAATTACTGGCCTGCCGAAGTAACAAACTTGTCGGAAAACCACCAACCGCTTTTTGATATGGTGAGCGACTTGAGTGTAAATGGCAAGAAAACTGCTGAAACTGTTTATGGAGCACGTGGCTGGGTGGCTCATCACAATACGGATTTGTGGCGTGCTTGTGGTCCGATAGATGCTGCCTATTTCGGAATGTGGCCAAATGGAGGAGCTTGGCTGACACAACACTTATGGCAACATTATCTTTTCACTGGTGACAAAGAGTTTTTACGTCGCTATTATCCTGTAATGAAAGGTGCGGCAGATTTCTATTTAAGCCATTTGGTGAAACATCCTCAGAACGGTTGGTTAGTAACGGCTCCTTCCGTATCGCCTGAACATGGATATGCCGGTTCTTCCATTACTGCAGGATGTACTATGGACAATCAGATAGCTTTTGATGCGCTTTATAATACAATGCTCGCAGCTCGTATATTGGGTGAATCCCAAGCATATCAAGATTCCTTGGCCGTTGCTTTTAAGCAGTTGCCGCCTATGCAGATAGGACGTCATAATCAGATTCAGGAATGGCTGATAGATGCCGATAATCCTCGTGATGATCATCGGCATATTTCACACCTCTATGGTTTGTATCCAAGCAATCAGATATCACCGCGGCTTCATCCCGAGCTTTTCCAAGCTGCTAAAAACACACTTTTGCAGCGGGGTGACGCAGCGACAGGTTGGAGTATCGGTTGGAAAATAAATTTCTGGGCACGTATGCTCGATGGTAATCATGCTTATAAAATTATAAAGAACATGCTTCGTATTCTTCCGGGCGACGACAAAATGCGGGAATTTCCTGAAGGCCGTACCTATCCCAATTTGTTTGATGCACACCCTCCTTTCCAGATAGACGGTAATTTCGGCTATACGGCAGGTGTGGCTGAAATGTTGCTGCAAAGCCATGATGGGGCAGTACAATTGCTTCCTGCTTTGCCGGAGGAGTGGAATGAAGGAAGTATCAGTGGTTTGGTAGCTCGTGGCGGTTTTGTTGTTGACATGCAATGGGAAGGAACGCAATTGCTTAAGGCTAAGGTACATTCACGTATTGGTGGTGTGTTACGTATTCGCAGTTATGTTCCTTTGAAGGGTGATGGCTTGAAACCGGCAGAGGGTGATTGTCCGAATATGCTATATGCGCCGGCTGAGATTGCAGCACCTTTGAAATCGGAGAAACTGAATGCACTTCAATTGCCTGTACTTTATAAAGTTTATGAATATGATATAATGACAGAGCCTGGTAAGGAGTACATGTTTGAAAGGACTACACTGAATTGATAAAGTACTATAAGCATAAATAATTACTTATGAATTTAAAGAAAATAACTGTTCCTTTAGTTTTGCTAATCCTTTCATTGGGAGTAAGTGCACAGCAGCAGGAAACTTTTAACAATCCGGTGATTAATGCGGATGTACCTGATCCTTCAATGATAAGGGTCGGAGATTACTACTATTTAGTGAGCACTACTATGCACCTGATGCCGGGGTGTCCCGTAATGCGTTCAAGAGATCTGGTGCATTGGGAGACTATTAGTTATGTATTCCAAAAATTAACCGATTTGCCCCGTTATGATTTGAAAGAGGGGACTGTATACGGTCGTGGACAGTGGGCATCAAGCATCCGTTATCATGACGGGCGGTTTTATGTGTGGTTCTCACCTAATGATGAGCCTTATCGCGGTTACATTTATACGGCTGAAGATCCGGCAGGTGAGTGGACTTTGGTTTCTCGTCCGCCTCATCATCATGATGCTTCTTTGCTGTTTGACGATGACGGTAAAGTCTATCTGTTTTATGGCACTGGGCAATTGCGTCAGCTTAAGAGCGATCTTAGCGATGTGGAATCTGGAGGGATAGACATGAAAATATTTGAACGGGATGCCGATGAGCAAGGTTTGTTGGAAGGTAGCCAGGCATTCAAACATAATGGCAAGTATTATTTGCTGATGATTTCTATGGATTGGAGCATTCCCGGAAGATTACGTCGTGAGGTATGTTATCGGGCTGACAAAATTACCGGTCCATATGAGAAAAAGGTTATTCTTGAAACGGAGTTTCAAGGATATGGTGGCGTGGGACAAGGTTGTATCGTGGATTCACCGGATGGAAACTGGTACGGGTTTATTTTTCAGGACCGGGGAGGTATAGGACGTGTGCCGACTTTGATGCCTTGTCACTGGGTAGATGGTTGGCCTGTGTTAGGTGATGCCGAGGGACGTGTACCCGATTCTATGGTTATGAAAACTTTCCCGGATGAATGTAAAGGCAGCATTATGGGGAGTGATGACTTTAGTAATACCAGGTTGAGCCTTAACTGGCAGTGGAACCATAACCCGCTGGATGATTGCTGGTCGCTGACCGAACGTTCCGGTTTCTTGCGTCTGAAGACAGGACGGGTGGTGGACAATCTGTTTTTGGCTCCTAATACTTTGACCCAACGTATGAGTGCTCCAAAATGTAGCGGAACGGTAGCAATGGATGTGTCAAAAATGAAGGATGGTGATGTGGCAGGATTTACGGCTTTTAACGGTTTGTCCGGAGTGCTTGCCGTAGTAAAGGAGAACGGAAAGAAACATCTTGTGATGTCTGTCCAGTCTGTCAGTCTGTCGGATAAGGAAAAAAAAGTTACCGATGTGAAGATAGAAGAGAAAGAACGTATAACTTGTAAGAAAGATTTTGTTTATCTTCGCATTGACGGTGACTTTGCAAACAAAAAAGATGAGGCTACTTTCTATTATAGCTATGATAATGAAGAGTGGAAGCAGATAGGGGAACCTTGTAAGATGGTTTTTGATTATACCCGGTTCTTTATGGGGAGTAAGTTCGCCATATTCAATTATGCGACGAAGTCTTTGGGAGGTTATATAGATATAGATTATTTTAAATACGATAAATAAAAAAATCACATTATGAAAATAAAAAAAAGTTTAGGGACATTACTACTCTTCGCTTTATGTTTGGATGCAGGGGCCATAGATAATAGGGGGATAACCTTTAGCCAGTTGGCTTCCGACCGCTTTACGCTTGTGGAAAACGGGACGCCCAATGCCATATTGATAGATGAGCAGGAAGATACTGGTGTAATGATAGCAGCAAAGAATCTTCAGAACGATTTTGAACGGGTAACCGGCAAAGCTGCTGATTTGCTGTTTGAACCTGGTGTAAAGCGTGTGGTTATAGTGGGAACTCTTAAAAGTCGTTATATAAAAGAACTGGTGAAAGCAAAGAAGATAGATGCTTCATTGCTGAATGGTAAGAATGAAAAATATCTGATGACGGTAGTGCCGGCTCCTTTAAAGGGGGTGGAAGAAGCATTGGTTATTGCAGGAAGTGACAAGCGTGGAACAATTTATGGAATATATGAGCTTTCAGAACAGATCGGTGTCTCTCCTTGGTATGACTGGGCTGATGTACCGGTAGTTCCTCAACAGAATTTGTCTATCGTTCGTGGAAGCTATACGGCAGGCGAACCGGCAGTGAAGTATCGTGGTATTTTCTTGAATGATGAGGCTCCTTGTTTGACAGGCTGGGTGAAGCATACTTATGGCACGAACTATGGTGACCATCGCTTCTATGCACGTGTGTTTGAACTTATTTTGCGTCTGCGTGGTAATTTTATGTGGCCTGCGATGTGGGGATGGAGTTTCTATGCGGATGATCCGGAAAACAGCAAGACTGCCAATGACATGGGAGTTATTATGGGTACATCCCATCATGAACCTATGGCGCGTAATCATCAGGAGTGGGCGAGAAAACGTAAAGAGTATGGTGCGTGGGATTATGCTTCCAACCAAAAAGTAATTGACCGCTTTTTTCGTGAAGGTATTGAACGTGCCGTTGATACGGAGGATTTGATAACTATCGGTATGCGGGGGGATGGCGATACACCTATGGGTGGAAAAGAAGGAGAGGATGATAAATATGTATCACGTGATAAAGAGAATATGCGTTTAATGGAAAAGATTTTCAAGAACCAACGGCGCATCATTAAGGAAGTGACGGGAAAAGCTCCGGAAAAACGTCCGCAGGTATGGGCTCTATATAAGGAAGTGCAACGTTTTTATGATATGGGGCTCAGAGTACCCGACGATGTGATTATGCTGTTGAGTGATGATAATTGGGGAAATGTACGTCGTTTGCCAAATGCGGAAGAAAGAAAACATCCCGGAGGCTGGGGAATCTATTATCATGTGGACTATGTGGGAGCTCCCCGAAACACAAAATGGCTTAATGTGACTCCAATCCAGAATATGTGGGAACAATTGCAGTTGACTTACGATTATGGAGTTGACAAGTTATGGGTACTTAATGTCGGCGATTTGAAACCGATGGAATATCCTATCACTTTATTCCTCGACATGGCTTGGAATCCTAAACGCTATGCGGTTGATAACTTGTTGGATCATCCACGTCAATTCTGCGCCCAGCAATTTGGTGAAGAGCAAGCGGACGAAGCTATGCGCATTTTGAACTTATATAGCAAATATGCCGGTAGGGTTACTGCTGAAATGCTTGACCGCAAGACTTATAATCTGGAGACCGGAGAGTGGAAGCAGGTTTCTGATGAGTTTATTAAGCTCGAAGCGGAAGCATTGCGCCAATATATGACACTCCAACAGGAATATAAGGATGCGTATAAGCAACTGATTCTTTTCCCTGTGCAGGCAATGGCCAATTTGTATGAAATGTACTATGCGCAAGCTATGAACCATAAGCTTTACAAGGAGAATAATCCGCAGGCAAATTATTGGGCCGACAAGGTTGAACAGTCTTTTAAGCGTGACAAGGACTTGTGCGATGACTATAACAATGTGATGTCGGGAGGTAAATGGAAGAACATGATGATACAGAAGCATATCGGTTATACTTCGTGGAATGATAATTTTCCGGCAGATAAGCAGCCGGAAGTATATCGCATCGAGGAGCCGGAAAAAGCTATGGGAGGATATGTTTTCAAATCCAGGGACGGTGTGGTGGCAATGGAAGCCGAACACTATTTTGAGAAGAAGGACGTTGTCGGGGCACAATGGACGGTTATTCCTTATATGGGACGTACATTGAGCGGTATGGCGTTGATGCCTTATACGAAAGATGTTGCCGGTGCTTCCCTTTCTTATAAAATGGAAATTCCCAAAGGTGTTACCGAAGTGACTGTCCATATTGTGGTGAAATCAACACTGGCATTTCACGATATAAAAGGGCATAAATATGAAGTAGGCTTTAACGGAGGTAATGTAGAAACAATTAATTTTAATGCCAATTTGAATGAAGAACCGGAGAATGTGTACACAACTTTATATCCCACAGTTGCCCGAAGAGTTGTTGAAAGTCAGGTGAAACTGGAATTACCGATATCGCAGGATGGGTTGCAGACCTTAACCTTGAAGCCTTTGGATCCGGGAATTGTATTTGAAAAGATTGTGGTGGATTTTGGCGGATACCGGAAAACTTTTTTATTTATGAATGAGTCTCCTTGTCAAAGAGATAAATGAAGATACTTTTAAACGAAACCTTTAGACAGATGAAGAGCTTTTGTCAAAGCTAAAATGAGTACTCTGAAAAGTTACAGATTGTAACTATAACCTCTAAAAGGGCCGTATCAAACTCCGTTTTGAGAGCAATGATACGACCCTTTTTTTAGTCTTTTAGGATATTCTAATTTCAAGTTAAAAGTTTATTTCCTCAAAATGGAGTTTTGGCATATTCATCTTTTATTTGTATCACTCAGTGTCGGAAGATGCCGATGCCGCATTTTGCTCCATGTAGGCAGTAGGTGTCATTCCGTATAACTCTTTGAAGGCAGTTGAGAAATAGGCAACGTTGGTGAAACCTGTCAAGGCTGCAACTTCATTGATACTTTGCCGTTTCTTAGCCAACAGGGTTGCTGCTTGTTTTAGCCGGAGATTGCGTATCAAGTCGCGAGTGGACTGGTTGGTTAATTCTTTCAGTTTACGGTGCAGATGAACACGACTGATGCCTACGGTTTCGGCTACCATTTCGACATTCAGTTCCGGGTTAGCTATATTGTCATTGATAACTTTCATAATGCGGTCTAATAGGCGTTCATCCGGTGATTCTATCTCTAATTCCTGCATCCGTTCTTTTTGTGTCTGGCTGCCCTGGAAATTGTTTCTCAATCTTTCTCGGCTCTTGATCAGGTTAAAAGTGCTTTGCCGGAGTATTTCAATGCTGAAAGGTTTTGTTATGTAGGCATCAGCCCCTATACTGAGTCCTTCCAGATTATCTTCTTCACGGCTTTTGGCTGTAAGCAGGATAACTGGAATGTGGTTGGTATTGATGTTCTGTTTCACTTTTGAACAGAGAGTCATGCCGTCCATTTCAGGCATCATAATGTCACTGATAATTAAATCGGGAGTTTTTTTGAGAATATATGTAAATGCTTCTTTGCCGTTACGGCACTCTTGCATGTGAAAATCACGCCCCAATTCTTGGCAGATGTAACGGCGGATTTCATCATCATCTTCTACGATTAGTACACGATACTTGGATTTTGAGTGTGTTTTCGGGGGTGTTTCTATCAGCGGTGTTGTGGGTAGCGCTGTAGTTATGTGTACTGAATCCTGCTTAACTGCTAAGTTGTCTATTTCTTCTGGTTTGAGGTGTTCCTTTCCTAAGGGAAGGCGGACGATGAAACGGCATCCGGGAGTTCCTTGGTTGTTTTCAACGGTGATGCTGCCATGATGCAGCTCTACCAGTGAACGGGTGAGATGCAATCCGATACCTGTACCTATGTTTGAGTTGTTTTGACTGTTGCGTATCTGATAAAAGCGGTCGAAGATACGTTCTAATTCGGTTTCATTGATGCCGATCCCGTCATCTTCTATACTGATTTCGAAATAACGGCTTAACGCTTTCTCAGCGGCATTTGGATCATTGCCGGTGCATAAGCGGATTTGTATGTTACCATTTTCCGGTGTGAATTTGAATGCGTTGGAGAGTATATTCAAGATAACCTTATCAAAGTTCTTTGGGTCTATCCATGCTTTCAGTTCTTTCACTTCGGAATGAAAGTCCAGCTTGATATGTTTGGTATTGGCTTGGTAGGCAAATGTATAGTGCAAATCCTGTATGAAACTCACGATATCCGTTTCCTGGAATTTGAGTTGCATTTGCCCTTTATCTATTTTCCGGATATCCATAAGTTGGTTGACAAGGCGCAGAAGACGTTCGGCGTTACGGTAGATGATATTGTAACTCTGCTGGCGCTCTGTATCGTAGTCCGTAGCCATTAGCTTTTGCAATGGGCTTATTATGAGAGACATCGGGGTGCGTATCTCGTGAGAAATGTTGATGAAGAACTGTAACTTGGCTTCATTCAGCTGTTCGGCATGTATATGTTCCAACATTTCCTGACGTGCACGATACCGTTGGCGTATTTGCACTATGATGAAAATCGTGATGATGACTGCTGTCAGACAATATATGGTTTTTGCCCACCATGAGACATACCAGGGTGGAGAAATGATAATGGTCAGTTTTTTTATTTCGGAATAGGAATTATAGTCCCTTGCCTTTACCTGGAAGTGATAGATACCCGGTGTCAGTTCGCTGAATGATATCCTGTTGACACCGGACTGTAAATTCACCCATGTATTGCTGTTGAATGTATAGGAATAGCTTATGCGTTCAGGACTGTAGAACTCCATGGCAGAGAGCTCGATGCTGAATGAGTTGTCTTTGTGCGACAGATGAAATTTGTTGGAATTCGTTACAGAGGTTGTGACAATATCGTAGCGTCCGGATTTCATGCCCAATCTTACCGCTTTATCGTGCACGTAAAAGTCTGTAATGCGTATTTCCGGTTTTTTGTTGGGACTTGTTATTTCTCCGGGGTTAAAGTAAGTAATACCGCTGGTGCTTCCAAAGATAATTTCTCCTTTGGTGCTGGCAAATGATACTCCTTTGCTGAATTCATTTCCTTGCAGACCGTCACTTGCATAGAAGTTGACGAATGTTTGTGTACTGGGATTGAAGCGGGATATGCCGAAGTTTGTACTTATCCATAGGTTACCGTTAGCGTCTCCCTCAATGGCCGAAATGGAATTGCTGGGAAGGCCGTCGGATATGGTGTATTTCCTGACTTTTTGTGTTTGGGGATTTAATTGCTTCAGCCCTTGTGAAGTTCCCACCCAGATATTATGATGCAAATCCTCATAAAGTGCATAAATCACATCACCTTGTAGCAGTCTGTTTGTCTTGTAAGTGGAAACAAAATCCATTGTTGGGATGTCGAGGCAGCCTAAACCGTCATAGGTTCCAATGTAAAGTTTGTCGTTTGTACTATACAGCAGGCAGTTAATCCATGAATTGTGCAGTATATTGCTTAGCGGACGGTATTCAAAACCGTTTGCAGTGCTGGGACAATGGTATATTTCTTTAGTTTCCAGATTGATACGGTAAAGTCCAGCTCCCATAGCACCTACCCAAAGCTGTCTATGTTTGTCTTCAATGATACTGTATATGCTTTGTGCCGGTTTGTGGTCTTTATCCGGCAGATAGATGTATTCACAGTGTCCGGTCTGAGGATTCAACTTGGCAAGTCCGTCACGGTATGAACCTATCCATAAGTTTCGGTCCGAGTCCTCACAAATGCTCATAATGGTGGAGGATACCGAGTGGCTGATGCCCGGACGTTGCTCAAAATGGGCTTGTTGCTTTCCATCTGGATCTATACGGTAGATGCCATCATTATCTGTGCCTATCCAATAGGAACCGGTATGGTCTTTACATACGGACATGATGCAACAGGAACCGATTGTGTTGTGGGTAGACGATTTATATCCCATATACTTGAAGTTGTTACTAACGGGCGGTACTATCATAACTCCTTTTTGGAAGAATCCCAGCCATATATTCCCTTGATTGTCTTTGAGAATAGAATGTACTTTGGACTTATCAAAGTTGAAACTGGTAATATTGACAGGACTTTCCATTATCTGTCCTTTCTGAATGTTATACACTTTCATTCCGTTCCCATCGGTTCCGATATAGATTTCATCTTGGTTTATGTTATATAGGGTCTTGATAGGTAGCTCCGGATGCGAAGAACATTTAATGTGGGTGAAGCCGTTTGTTTGAGGATTGTATTTGAACAGTCCGTTTTTCAGGCATCCCACATAGATGTTTCCTGTTTTGTCTTCGCAGATGGAAGAAGGCCACACAATTTCCCTTCCATTCGGATAGTGCGTCATCCTTTGGTTTGTATCTATGCTGTATATTCCTTTGTCATTGGTGATTACCCACAATGTCCCGTTCCGGTCTTCGTAGATCTGGTTGATGAGATAACTTGGAACAAACCCGGGCAGTTGTTTGGCTTCTATGTGTCCTTCTGTGACATTCAGTAAGAATATTCCATGTCCGGATGTTCCTATTAGTATTTCTCCGTTGGCGCGCTCGATAATGGTGGATACATTAACTTCTAGCTTACCTCCTTCTTTGAAGGTCATGGGAATATGGGAGAAAATACCTGTTGCACGGTCGTATGTTTGCAGACCATTTAATGTGCCTACAAAGAAAGTCCCTTTCTTGTCTTCAAAAAGGACGCGGACATAATTGTTTTGCAGAGAATGTTCATCGTAGAAGTCATGTTTGTATACACTGAATTTGGCACCGTCGTATCGGTTCAGTCCGTCTTCAGTCGCTATCCATATAATGTCTTCTTTGTCCTGATAGATACTGTTAATCATGCTGCTTGACAACTCATTGTCCACAGTAAAAAGTTTACCTGTTTGCCCGTAGCATAAAACGGATAAGAATAGATATAAAAGACAGATTACTGTTTTTTGCTTCATCATGGTATATTGTTTGTGTTGACAAAATTACTAAAAAAACTCAATAACGTAACATTGCACTATGAGAAAAGGAAGGACTTGTTTCACCGGAAATTTATATTTGTTTCACCGAATTAAACTTATAGTTTATTGGCTTTGAATTATAAGTTTATTCCTATTAAACAAGTGGTGTGCTTTAAGGGAATATAAACAAGTGTGGCAGAGAGGAGTGAAGAGTGATATCTTTTGCCCCTTTCTGCCACACTTGTTGATGCCTTTTTTTATCTGTTTTTATTCAGCAGTTCTTTGGTGGGACATTCATAGTTGCTGATGGGGAGATGTATCTTCTGCAAGTCTTTCAATTCGTGTATAGGGCGTTCGATCTCGTAAGGTATGGGCATGCTTGAGAATTTTTGGAAATAAAGAAGGCAGGCGTCTTTCCACCAAACAGCATCGCGGGCCTGTATCTTCAAAGCGGACTGTACTTCATGGAAACGTTCTGCGTCAATGTATTTTTCGGCGGCATCCCATATCTTCTGAAAGTCTCTGACTTGTCGGACTCCATTGTCGTAGTGATAGCAGAACTCGTCCCATAGAGTGCGACCGCTTTTCATGCGGTAATTCCAGGGCACATGGTGGAACCATAGGAGATATTCTTCGGGACAAGTGCTGATGTTGTCGTATTGCTTAGACAGGTTTTCCGGATATTGTGCAACGGCATTGCTTCCTTTGCTACTGCGGTCGAAACCTATCCCTTGTTTGTCTGCTCTGTGATAGTAGGATGGAAGCCAGTCCGGGCGGGCGCCGGGGATGTTGCACCAAGGCTCGGGACCGTAATGATGCCCCCATGCGAAAATGTGATGTAGGCCAAGGGGCATCATATAGTTTACCACAGCCTCGTGGCTGTCGAGCATCATCTTCTTTAGTTGGGCATTGATGTCCGAGGGCTGGGAGTCAAAAGTTTGCTTTAGCCATTCATCAGCAATATGTTCGGAAGATAAAGAGGGTTGCCATGATAGGCGTCCGAAAGCATACCAGTTGGCTTGTGCAAAGGTGTGACCGCACCAGTTGGTATCTGTACCTATATTGGCAACACCGACCACTGCCTTTAAAGAAGCGGGTGTTACGAATTCAAAGAATTCTTTCCACATCGGGGCCAAATAAGCAAGATGATTGGAGTGTCCCAAGTATTCCTGTGTCACTTGGAACTCTGCCATTAGTGGTGTATGTTGCATCGCACTGAACAATGGACTGTACGGTTCGCGGGGTTGGAAATCTATCGGTCCGTTCTTCACTTGGACGATGACGTTGTTGCGGAACTGTCCATCCAAGGGCTCAAACTCCAAATATGCTTGTTTGGCACGGTCGGCATCGGAAGGGCTGTATACAAAAGCGCGCCACATAACGATACCTTTGTAGGGCTTCAATGCGTCTGCCAGCATGTTGGCACCTTCGGCATGGGTACGTCCGAAATCGCAAGGACCAGGCTGTCCTTCCGAATTGGCTTTCACCAGAAAACCGCCGAAGTCGGGGATGATGCGGTAGATTTCCTTAACTTTGTTTTTCCACCAGCGGATAACTTTTTTGTCAAGAGGATCGGCAGTGCTCAGACTGTCGAGAGCCATAGGGGATGCAAAATTAACGGAGAGGTACACACGTAGTCCGTATGGGCGGAAAATATCTGCCAATGCTTTTACTTTCTGCAGGTATTCGGTAGAAAGAATTTGGGGTGAAGCATTTACGTTGTTCAGTACAGTGCCGTTGATGCCGATGGAAGCATTGGCGCGGGCATATTCCTTATATCTGTCGGACAGGGTATTCGGCAGTTCTTCCCAATTCCAAAGCGATTGTCCTGCATAACCGCGTTCTACGGTACGGTCCATATTGTCCCAATGGTTGAGGATGCGCAGGCTGTAGGCGGGATTCTCTGTTGTTTGAGTTGCAGTGACGTTTTGCCCGGTCGCTTGCATCCTGAGCAGGTGATAGGCGGCATAGAGTAATCCTGTCTCGGTGGGAGATGTGAGCGTGATTTTGTTATCTTCATGTCGGATGCGGAAACCTTCTGGTTGCAATTGTTTGTCCCTTTGTATAACGAGCTGGACAGGGGCTCCTTGCCATGCCTGATGCAACTCCTCGACCGCTATGTTTAGTGTAGGCGATTGGCGGGGAGCGGAAATTTCTGCATGGGCATTGGCAGGCAGTCGAAGCCACAAATGGCTACCGTTTTCGGCAGCCATTTGGGTAACGAATACTATTGCGATGTAGAAAAGCGAAAATATTCTGTATTTCATGTCATTAGGATTACAAATTGATAAATGGTTTCTATGCCGCGTATGTTAGCGCGGTATAAAGGCATCTTGGTGCATTGGATTATTGTCCTTCAATAGTGATTATTTTGCCATTAGCATCATATTCCAGTTCGCAAACTTTCAGACTGCGGAGCCATGTCTTTCCATTGGAAGGCACACAGTCGTGGTGGAATAGATACCATTTTCCTTTATACTCTACAATGGCATGATGCGTGGTCCAACCCACTACCGGAGTGAGAATGACACCTTGGTAAGTGAAAGGTCCGTAAGGATTGTCACCGATGGCGTAACATAGGCGGTGGGTATCGCCGGTGGAGTAGGAGAAATAATATTTGCCGTTGTATTTGTGCATCCAGCTGGCCTCGAAGAAACGGCGCTCATTGTCGCCTCCTGTCAGAGGTTTTCCATTTTCATCCAAAATGACAACAGCTTTCGGCTCTTCTGCAAACTCCAGCATATCTTTGCTGAGTTTGGCCACACGGGCGGGAAGAGCCTGTTCGTTACCTTCGGGTAAAGCGGCACATTCCAAAGCTTTATTGTCGCGATAGCGTTGCAGTTGGCCACCCCACAAACCGCCGAAATACATATAGAAATCACCGTCTCCATTATCCAGGATGGCAGGGTCGATACTGTAACTGCCTTTCATCGGGTTGGCTTGGGGAATGAACGGTCCTTCCGGATTGTCACTGATAGCCACGCCGATACGGAAAATATCATTTTGGTCTTTCAAGGGGAAATACATGTAATATTTTCCGTCTTTCCGGGCTACGTCACAGTCCCATAGCTGACGGCCTGCCCAAGGTATGTCCTCTATCTGAAGGACTACTCCATGGTCTTTGATTTCGCCGTTCATAATATCATCGGTGGAGAACACATGATAGTCTTTCATGTTGAAATGATCGCCATTGTCGTTTTCTTCGATGCCGCTTTCCCAATCGTGGCTGGGGTAGATGTAAACTCTGTTGTTGAAAACATGTACGGCAGGATCTGCCATATAATCTCCCGGAACTAAGTATCTCATTTCTTTTTTCATGGTGAATCAGAATTTAGTTATAAGTTATTGAATTATTTTTTTATAGAAATTGAATTATTACTTGTCTGTTTTTAAACAGTTGTGAGTCTTTAATAATCTGCTTTGCTTCTTCGTTCTTTCAGTTCGGCCTGCATGTGTTCGTTATACTCTTTGGTTATGGGGTAGAAGTAGAGTGCAATAACACCTACAAAGAATGTCGCAGCAGGAATCAAACTGGATGAAAGCACAATACCTTGGATGGCAGAGTCTATCTGTTCCGTTCCCGCTCCTGATACATAACCGAAACCGGAAAGAAGGAAACCCAGTATGGCGCTACCGATGCCCAAACCGGCTTTCAGTGCAAAGACAACTCCAGCAAAGACGAAGCCTGTGGCACGTCGGTGGTTGACATATTCTGAATGGTCGGCTACATCAGCAATCATAGCCCAAAGCAGAGGTACTGTCGGAGCATATGCAAGGCTCTTGAGGAAGTTCAGTACAAACATAGTCTCTACATCGGTTTCGTTGGGGAAATAGAAGAAGGCTGTGAATAGTGCGGTCAGTGCAAGGCAAATGATGAATACACGTTTCTTTCCGTAACGGTTTGCCAGAAAACTGGAAAGTAGGATTACGCCAAAGAACTGAACCAATGCACCCAACATGTTGAATACGCCAAAACCTACTTCGTATGCTTTATCCGGACTGCTGACTATTAATCCGAAAGCATTTAATATACTGTATCCTATTCCGTCTCCGGCTTCAGTGGCAACTAAGCCTATCTTGTCAAGAAAGGCATAAAGCGCACTGGCGTCTACATAGTTCTCGAAATAGTAATTCATTGCGCTTCCCCACATGGCAAGGGTAGTAAATATAAATAATGTCAGAATGAACATAGCCCGCCATGGTATGTTCTTGAAAACATCCTTGATATCTTGTTTGGTATCTGTCTTTTGGTTAGTCGGAGGTGTAATACGTTCACGTGCAGAAAAGAAAGTAATGATGAGGAATATCAGACCGATGACGGCAAACAATGATATTGTGCAAAGCCATCCATGTCCTTTGTCACCAGATTCACCGGTAAACTTGCTGACTAATGGCAGTGTTAAGCCTTGTACAATGAATTGTGCGATAGTGGCTGCCACAAAACGTATACTGGTAATGCTGTTACGTTCTTTAATGTCACTTGTCATAACTCCTCCCAGTGAGGCATAAGGAGTGTTATTGAATGAGTACAAGGTCATTAATAAAGTGTAAGAAATTGTTGCGTACAGAGCTACAAGTCCTTTGTCTTCAATGCCCGGATTGTAAAATGCCAAAATGTAAAACACCATGAAAGGTAGAGCTGTCCAAAGAACCCATGGGCGATATTTACCCCATTTGGACTTTGTGCGGTCGGACAAAATTCCCACCGTTGGGTCTACAAAGGCATCTACAATACGCGCTAATAGCATTACACTACCAGCTACAGCTCCTTCCAGACCAAATACGTCTGTATAGAACTTAGTCTGGTAAATCATCATCATTTGGAACACAAAATTCGCAGAACAATCTCCGAGGCTATAACCAATCTTTTCGGCTATGGACACTTTTTGGTTAAGTGTATTCATTCTATTAAATTTTTATTAGTTGGATCATTATCAAAAAAAGGTGTATCATTGTTTTGTGCTGTTCAATACACTTTCTGCTGCACGTTTGCCTAAGGTTTTTTTGTCAAGAGGGTGAATATCATTCCACTCTCCCAGGTCACTGTTGCGTATGAGATAAGTATTGGAATTGATAGCGGCTGCTTTGGCTTGTTCCTGGCGCATTTCTGCCCAAGCTTTCCGGCCTTCAATATTATCTTTTGACAGAAAATCGGCTAACTCTACGATATGGAAAGGCAGTCCGGGCTGGTTGAATGTACGGCGCCAATCGGCAATCATTGCTGACAAGAGTGCAACATATTCATTTCGGCGTGATACGTTTGATTCACCTTGATACCATAGCACTCCCCGTATGGAATAGTTCTGCAGTGGAGCTATCATGGCATTGTATAAGCATACCGGTTTGTACCAGAAAAACATCATCTCCGGAGCGGGTGGCATGGGAGCTCCTAACCGGTATTTCCATTTTTGTTTCAGATTGATTTCTTCGTTGTCGCAGATAATTTTGTATGGTTTTTCCTGTACGAACCCCGGTTGTCCACCGTTGCTGATAATGCGGACAGTTATATTGTTTTTTCCGGATTTCAATATACCGGCAGGTATCCGGTATATACGGGGAGGATATTGATAGCTGGTGGTTCCTACAAATACTCCGTTTACATATACGGAATCGGCATCGACAATACAGCCTAAGCGCAATGTAGCTTCTTTGCCGTTCCATGATTGCGGTATCTCTATGTCTTGGCGCAGCCAATGGGAACCGCCAATCGGGTTCAGACCATTATTACCCCATGATTGTGAAAACATATTTACCGTTTGCCAATTGTTATCATCATAATTGGTTGCATACCAGGGAGTGGATTCGTGCAGGCCTGCATCACTGCGATAGAGCGATAGGTTCCAACGATAGAAGTTTTCAGCCTCTAATTTCTTGATATGGCTGCAATAGGCATCATCTTCATACAAGCGTTTGCTATTGATATATAAGGGAAACTCCTTCAATCCTTCTTCACTTATCCATGCTTCTACAGGAGTACCTCCCCAACTGGAATTGATGAGTCCTACAGGTATACCAGTCTTTTCGTACATTTCTTTGGCGAAGAAATAGGCAAGAGCGGAGAATTCCATCACATTTTTTTGCGTTAGCGTCTTCCAGCTTGTTGCGGATATCTCCTCTTGAGGTGCGTGAAAATTGTATTTCTGGGGTATGAGGATATGTCGTATTTTCTCATTGTTGTAGTTTAGTATCTCATTAGAAAACATATCCATTACCCTTTTCACTGGCAGTTCCATGTTTGATTGTCCTGAGCAGAGCCATACATCACCTACTAAAATGTCATTCAGTTTGATGTCATTGATTTGCATTAGGAAAGGACCGCCTGCTTTCAGCGGTGGTAGTGTAATGCTCCATTGTCCGTTGGCATCAGCGGTAGCATGATAGCTCTTTTTCTGAAACTCTATGGTGATATTTTCGCCTGCATCCGCTGTACCCCATACTTTGACAGACTGTTCGCGTTGCAGTACCATTCCATCTGAAATTAAAGCAGGCAACTTTACCTTTGCATCTGCCCATGAGGTAGCGCAAAGGTAAAGTAGCACTGCCACTCCTAACCTGATTTTATCATAAACCAAACTTTTCATATTTTTTCGTCATATTGCCAAATTCAAATGAATCTGTCATGTTTATTGATATTCGTACAATTGTACATGTAATATTTTGAAGTCTCCTACAGGTATGCGTACGTGGCGTCCTTGATGATTCTGGTCTCCATTGAGCCGGCGGACATAATGAAGTTTGCCATCTTTGTCTACTTTGACTTCATCCACGTATCCAATGCCACAACGTTTTCCTTTGAACTTGTGGTGTTTCGTTTTTATTTGGTCGTTTCCCAAAGCAAATCCGTCTTCTCCCAATTGTTTTTGTTTTTCAATCGTTTGCTTTTCTGAGGTTTTGCTAAATTCCAATACGATGCCGCTACCGGCTACGACATATTCATTTTTAGAGAGTTTTAATAAAATGCCGCCGCCTTCAGGCCATATACTGCCATTTGTTGCACGTGGATCCCAAGGGAGAGTGAAGAAGTGCCGGGCAGTTACGGTTAAATCATCATCTATGATGATGCGTTCTTTGTTTTCATTGTCAAAAAGTAGCCCTTTCATTAATCCTTTACCTTGATATTTAGTGAGTAAAGGCATTAATTCCTTTAATTGGGTATAGCTTTGGACTAATGGTGATTTAGGAGAGTCGGAACCGTCTTCTATTGAAAAAGGACTAATGCCAATGGCATCGTGTTCGCCAAAAATATAAAAAGCCCGGATACTATTATCATCTGTCAGACGAATTTCCGGAATGAACAAAGGATTGTTGTGCAATTTATATTGTGCTACCCAGTCTGTGAATCCATTATCATACAAGTCGGGTGCAAGAATATCAATGCTGGGTGCTCCACAATGCCATACATCAATTAAATGTGCCAAAGGACCGGCAGAGGGATATTCACCTGGTTTGCGTCCTCGGCTGTTCATTGCCGCATTGACATATAGCGGGATGTTATAGATGGAACGGGCTGTTTGTGCCAGTCCTTCCACATATTTGGCATAGTGCCATGCCATGAAGATTTCATCGGTGTAGATGTCTGCCCCAAATACTTCTTGCCAATTACCTTGCTTTTTACATCCTTGACTTTCCCATTTATCTAACATTTGCGGATGAAGCGCTTTTTTGTTTTTTTGCAGATAGGTCATGAATTCAGCCGGTATAGGAGCGTTGAATGCTTTATTGGCTTCATGTGAATAATCACGAGCGTCTTCCAACATGCCGATTTCATTTTCTATTTGTATCATGATCACTGTGCCTTCCTTTTTATCGACCATTGCTATATGTTGCATCCATTGGGAAAACGCACGTTGATCAGCTTTATATACAGCTTCGGAAAAAGCGCTGGCTATTTCAAGTGGCTTGCCGCTTTGGGTATATGCACGTGGATATTTTTTGTGGTTTTCTTTAAACCATAAGGGTGCGTAGCAACTCATTGAGTTTTTCCAGGCGCCAAACCATAAAAATATAATCTTGAGATCGTTCAGTCGTGCTTGTTGCAGTACTTTATCTGTAAGTGTGAAGTCGAATTGTCCTTCAATCGGTTCTATCAGCTCCCAATAGGCAGGAACCAATACTGTGTTCAGCCCCATTCTTTTAAGTTTCGGGAAAATACGTTCAATATCTTGCGGACAAGCAGCAGATGAATTGCCTAATTCTCCTCCTAATATAAGGAAAGGCATTCCATGTACAACAAGTTGAGTGGCGGTTCCTTGTCTTTGTAAAAAACTATTTTGACCAATGATGTATTCGAAGGCTAAACAGTTTAAAATTAAAAATAGAATTAATTTCTTCATATAGTTCTCAAATAGGCTGCTTGATGAAACTTTACAAAGGTAGTCAACAGCTTTTTAATTTACTTTGGAATATGTATCACAAAACTTGTTGTATGTTACATCTTTTGTTTTATATGTTACATTCTTTGCTATGATATGTTTTATTGGTCGTCTTTAGGCTTTATGAAGCATTTGGATGCAGTCTTAAAGAATGCTGTTATTTTGAAATCGAAACATGGATTTTTAAATTTTGGAAAAAAATGGCAGAATTTTACCGTTACTATATGACAATATATTTTGTGACTTGAGGCACTGATCTGATGATTTTTGATAGGATTGTTACATAGAAAAAAGAAAGGGTAACATTGGAAGCGAACTTGTAATCCCAATAGAAGAAAGTGTAACATATTTACTAATCCGTATAAGAAGGATTTTTTAAATTTGACCTGTCAATAATTCTAGTATAAATTATGAAAAGAATATTTTTTATTGTTAGCCTTATTTTGTTGGTTTGTACGGCTTCGCTGCCGCTTTCGGCTAAAGTCAGACTTCCTCGTTTGGTAAGTAACAAAATGGTGTTGCAGCGTGATACGGAATTGAAAATATGGGGCTGGGCTTCTCCCGGAGAGAAAGTAACCGTACGTTTTCGTGGAAAGCATTATAATACTGAAGCTGATGCGAAGGGGAATTGGTTGGTCCTCCTGCCACCACAGCAACCAGGAGGTCCTTTTCTTCTGGAAGTGAATGAACTTGTTATTCGTGATGTTCTGGTAGGGGATGTTTGGCTTTGTTCCGGCCAATCCAATCAGGAAACTCCTATTGAACGTCTTACGGAAATGTTTCCTGAAATCAATGTATCTAACAATCACATGATACGGCATTATAAAGTACCTACTCAGAATTCAGTGGAAGAACTGAAAGATGAAATTGCGGGAAATGCCGGGTGGTATTCGGCCATAGCTTCCGATGTGTTGAACTGGACCTCATTGGCATATTTTTTTGCTCAAGAGGCATACAATAAATATAAAGTGCCTGTAGGTATGTTGGTTTCCAGTTTAGGAGGCTCTGCCATAGAAAGCTGGATAAGTCAGGAACATCTGAAAACATTTCCGGAGCTTCTTTTTGATAAAGCTGCTTTGGACAGTATGAAATTGGCACAGCAAGATAAGGGAACAGGCTGTTGGCAACAGAAGAATTTTGATGACACAGATTGGGCAACAATGGATGTGCCGGGATACTGGCAGGAGAATGGCATCCGTACAAAAGGTACTGTATGGTATAGAAAAGAGTTTCGTGTTCCCGATTCGATGGTGGGAAGACATGCGCGCCTTTATATGGGAAGGATGGTTGACAGTGATTCTGTCTTTGTAAATGGAACTTTCGTTGGGTTTACTTCCTATACTTACCCTCCTCGTAAATATGATATTCCGGCAGGAGTTTTGACACAAGGTGAAAATGTGATAGCCGTAAGGCTTACTGCTAATTCTTCCAATGGCGGTTTTGTTAAAGATAAGAAATATAAGATTGTAGGAGATGATGCAGAAGTAGACCTTACTGGTACATGGAAGTATAAGGTAGGTATTAATCTGGATGAAGTTATGAAATATAACGGGAAGTTTAAGAATCTTAAGAAGGCTGGTTCCGGACTCTATAATGGAATGATCTATCCGATTAGCAATTATCAGGTGAAAGGGGCCATTTGGTACCAAGGTGAAAGTAATTCCGGTCGTTCGCAGACATATGCTTCTTTATTGGAGGCTTTGATTCAGAACTGGCGGGAACTTTGGAAAATGCCTGATATGCCTTTCTTGCTGGTGCAATTACCCAATTATATGGAGAAGAGTGATAAACCTTCCGATAGTGGATGGGCAAGAATACGTGAGGCTCAGTTTAAAACAGCATTGAATGTGCCACATACTGCATTGGCAGTAACTTATGATGTGGGCGAATGGAATGATATACATCCTTTGAATAAGAAAGCGGTTGCACAGCGGCTTTTTCTGGGAGCCCGTAGACTTGTGTATGGAGAAAAAGTTACTGCTTCCGGTCCTTTGTATAAGGAAATGAGAGTGGAAGGGGATAAAATAATTCTGACTTTTACTGAAACAGGTCGTGGATTGACTTGTAAGGGGAAAGAACTTAAGCATTTTGCTATTGCAGGTGAAGACCGGAAATTTGTGTGGGCAGATGCTGTGATACGTGGCAATAAAGTGGTGGTGAGCAGTGAGTTTGTGAAGAATCCGGTGGCAGTACGTTATGCTTGGAGTAATAATCCTGAGGATGCCAATCTGTGCAATAAAGAAGGACTGCTGGCATCGCCTTTTAGAACAGATAATTGGTAATAAGCTATTTGCAAATTACTATTTGAATAATAATTATAAATTAAGAACTAACATGAAAAACAAAAAAACGTTATTGGCAGTGTTGGCAGGCTTGGCTTTAAGCTCCTGCACTACTCGTGTTGCAACGGAAAACGATGCTTCTTTGAAGGGAGTGTTGGGTGATAAATTTTTGGTAGGTGTGGCATTGAATGCTCGTCAATCTTCAGGTGTGGATACTGCGGCAGTTAAGATTGTAAAACACCACTTTAATTCAATTGTTGCAGAGAACTGTATGAAGTGTCAGACCATTCATCCGGAGGAAGACCGTTATGATTTCAGCCAGGCAGATGAATTCGTAAAGTTTGGTGAAGACAATGGAATGTACATAATCGGTCATTGTTTGGTTTGGCATTCCCAACTTGCTCCCTGGTTCTGTGTTGATAAGGACGGTAATAATGTTGCTCCGGAAGTACTGAAGCAGCGGTTGAAAGATCATATTACAACTATTGTCAGCCGCTATAAAGGACGTGTTAAAGGTTGGGACGTTGTGAACGAGGCTATTCTTGAAGACGGTTCCTATCGCAAGAGTAAGTTCTATGAGATCTTGGGAGAAGAATTTATTCCTCTTGCTTTTCAGTATGCTCACGAGGCTGACCCTGAAGCCGAATTATATTATAATGACTATAATATGCATGAAGTTGGGAAGCGTACAACTGTTGTGAAACTCGTGAATGACATGAAATCGAAAGGGCTTCGTGTTGATGCTATCGGTATGCAAGGCCATGTCGGTCTGGATTATCCTTCTTTGACAGATTTCGAGGAGAGCATGCTTGCTTATGCTTCTACTGGAGCTAAGGTCATGATAACAGAATGGGATATGTCTGCATTGCCTACCTTGAAACGTACTGCCAATGTATCCGATACGGTTGCGTATAAAAAGATGCTGAATCCTTATCCGGAGTCTTTGCCCGATAGCGTTTCCAAGCAATGGAACGATCGTATGTCTGATTTCTTAAATCTCTTCATTAAACATTCCGACTTTGTGAGTCGTGTAACTGCTTGGGGGGTAAGTGACGGTGATTCTTGGAAGAACGGTTTCCCTGTGAGGGGTCGTAAGGATTATGCTTTGCTTTTCGATCGTAATTATCAGCCGAAAGATTTTATAAAAAAGATATTGGAATAAACTTTTGGGGATGTTTTCAGGACTTTTTGAGAAATAGGTTAGTTATAAACATTGCTTAGGGTTATTGGGAATGCCCTATATAGGCAAACACAAAATATTTTATAATAGGGGGTTATCCAACGGATGACCCCCTTATCTTTGTTTATTGTTACAAGAGAAGGTCTGGAAATGTTCTTAATCCTTTAAAATACCCATGCACAGGATGTCCTGCATATGGGTAAAATGTTTTTAAAGACGTTTGATAATGATAGGCTTGTGATTTTCATCATGGTAAGGCATACCGTAACGATTGGATTTCACTCTGCTGTTCATTAGAGAGTCAATGGGGATGTTCAAAGGTCTTACACCTGCGGGGAGCTCTTTGTTAGAGAAAGTCTGGAAATAACCTACACAAGCATCTCTCCACCATTCAGCGTCATTCTTCTGAATATCCAGTTTCTCGGATACCTCATTAAAAATGCTTTCGCTGACATAGGGCTTGAGCTTTGCCCACATTTTTTTGTATTCCTCAACTTGCGAGATACCTTTGTCATAGTGCAGGCATATCTCGTCCCAAAGTTCTCTACCAGAAGAAAGCTTATAGTCCCATGGGAGATGGTGGAACCAAAGAAGAAGACTTTCAGGGCAGGTTTCAAGTGAATTGAATTGTGAAGCTAACGGTTCATGGTATTGGTCTACATTAGCAGAACCGTTGCGTGTACGGTCGAATCCCACTCCATTTTTGTCTGCTTTATGATAGAATACAGGCGACCAGTCGGGACGTCTTATACTATTTTCCCATGGTCCCGGTCCATAATGCGAACCGCCAAATATATGGTGGAATCCAAGCGGCATCATGTAATTTACGGCTGTCTCGCGGGAACTCATCATCATATCCTTGACTGGGATAAGAAAATTCTGTTCATAAGCTGTGGGTGTTATTCCTTTGGGTTTGATGAAAGTTTGACGTATCCATTCATTTGCAATCTGTTCAGCACTTAATGTAGGGTCCCAGGCAAGGCGGCCGAAAGCATACCAATTGGATTGGGCAAATATGTAACCGCAGAAATTAGGGTCTTGACCGGTATTTGCAACACCTGCAATGGCTTTAACCATTTTTGCTACGGTCGAACCTTTTCCGTCTCTATAAGTATCGCTGTCGAGACATTCTTCATAAGTAGTGCCATGGTAGACGAGATGATTGGAGAATCCTAAATATTCTTGAGTAATTTGGAATTCCATCATCATGGGAGTGTTGTATAACTGTCCGAATAAAGGACTGAAAGGTTCACGTGGCTGAAAATCAATAGGACCGTTTTTGATCTGGATAATGACGTTGTCTGCAAATTGTCCGTCAAGTGATTTGAATTCTTCTACAGCCTGATTGGCCCTGTCGCTGCTGGTAGGGTTGTATACGAAGGCTCTCCACATAATGATTCCACCATAGGGAGCTACTGCTTCGGCAAGCATATTTGCGCCGTCGGCGTGGGTCCGGCCATAATCTTGCGGACCAGCCTGCCCTTCGGAATTTGCCTTTACGAGAAAGCCGCCGAAATCGGGAATGGCAGTGTAGATTTCAGCGGCTTTATTTTTCCACCACTGACGTACCTTGGGCTCAAGAGGATCTCCTGATTTTAATCCGTCAAGAGTGACAGGGCTTGTCCATTTGATGGAGAGGTAGGTGGTGATGCCATATTCTCTGAGTATGTTGGCTATTTGAGCTACTCTTTCGATATGTTCTTTGTCTAAGATAAGGGGATTGGCATTGACATTATTGAGGACTGCACCGTTCAATCCCACAGATGCACAGAGTTCGCCATAGTGGTGGATTCTCTCAGTGGGAATTTCTTTTGCTGTCCATTCCCACATGGATAGTCCGGCATAACCTCTTTCTACAGTATCATCAAGATTGTCCCAATGGTTGAGAATACGGTATTCGTAATATGGTTTTTCATGAATATCCAGACCGGTATCTGCTTTACCGAGAACCTCTGCCCTTTGCAGGGCATATACTCCATAACGGATTGCTGCTTGTGAACCGCCATCAATATAGCGTTTGCCATTGGCATCGTAAATGTGATACTCTTCTTTGGAAAGAGTACTGTCTATCCGGGTCTCAACCGAAGCCAGCACTTCTTTATAGCTTCGTCCGTTTGCAAGCCAAAGCATGGTTCCATCTTGGTCTATAGGCTCGGGAGTATTACATGCCGAAAAATTCAGTATGGAAAAAACTATGATAATAAAAGTTTTAATGTTCTTCATATAAGTATTTATTTAATATAAAAGCTATATTTTCTCATCATATCAATATTTATAAAAAAACCGCTTGCAGATACCTTGGAGACATCTACAAGCGGTTTCGTTGAATACCTATTGCGAACTTATCCCAAAAGACAGTTATCTGTATTCAGGATTTTGGTAGTTCTTTTTCTCGTCAGCACTCATTTCCATACCGTCAAGTTGTCCTTGTGGGATAGGACGTAGATAATGTCCGGGTTTGATAGTACGTGTATAAGTCACGATATTGCGGTCTCCTTTATCATTTCCGCAGATTTCGTAGCTATCGGCATATTCGTTCCACTTTTGTGTGCGGACAAGGTCGAACCAACGATAGCCTTCACCATAGAATTCACGTGAACGTTCATCTAAGATGAAATTGATGTCAATTGTTGCCGGAGTTTCAGCTGTTAATTGAGAACCATAATCCACGTCCATTTCTTTGTTTTCTGCATTATTGAATGTCCATTTTCCAGCACGATCGCGTAAAACATTAACTAATTCACGTGCACTCTTATCAGGCTTGGTTGTTGCTCCCTTTACTGCCGCTTCTGCTGCAATAAGGTAAAGCTCGGAGAACTTGGCAATATTGTACGGGCGTGTACTACCGGCATTTGGCTGGCCTGGACCAGTGCCGTTATCTGTACGATAGGGACCAAGCTTCCAAAGACCGGGGTATACGCGGCGGCTGATTGCACTGGGACCCATTACATAATCACCACGTCCTGTTATAACTCCTGCGCCAGTATTACTGTTTCCTGCACCATCTGGATATTGAATGTTAGGGTCATCTTCCGGAAGGAAGGTCAATAAAGGTTCTCCTTCAGCTACTGCAATTCCGTTAGCTCCTGAAACGGTTGTCCAATTGTTTCCATTTGTAGACCAATTACCGCGGTAAACGGTTGTAAATGTTCCATCGTAACGGGAATCTTTGGTCTTATCTTTAAACGTCTTTGTGAATACACCATGAGGAGGGGCCATACGAGTCCATGGACGACCATAGGCTTGTTCTGCAACACGAATTACGGGTGAAATAGTATTGCCATCTTTGTCTTTAGCTTGAATGTCCGTGTAATTCCAGTTCATCATCCAACCGGCAAAATTATCAGGGGCACCACCACTACCGTAACTCAAGCTACCACCATTGTAATATTCATCTTCTTGCGTGTGATCTGCATATAACAGAATTTCTTTGTTACGATCGTATGGACCGGCATTAACTTGGTAGAAACTTTTCATCAAGCCATATGGACCAGGATTGTCAATTGCTTCAGTTGCAATGTCATACGCTTGTTGATAATACCATGTAGCATCATGTCCATCGGGATCTGTGCGGTCGCATTCCGGATATGTGGGGATATTATTGGGATTTTCCAACCACCAACCATACGTCAGATATGCTTTTGATAAGTATAAACGTGCTACAGTTTTAGTAACTCCACCTGTTACACGAGGGTTATCAGGCAGATTGGTGATAGCTGTTTTTAAATCGGGAAAAACGGCTTTAGTGTATACTTCGGGAACGGTGTTGCGTACAGAAGTGCGTGATGTTGATATGTTGAATTTTAATTCACCGGCACCCAAATCCAATGGCACACCGCCGAAAGTCTGTACTAATAAAAAATAGTCCATACCGCGGAAGAAATGTGCTTCGGCGAGAAGAGCCTCGGAAACACCTACTTTAGAACCATTTTCAAGGACACCATTAGCTGTATTGATATTAGAGAAAGCTGTTCCCCACAGTACATCCGAACGACTGCTGCTTGCTGTCAAACTCCCCACACCTGATAAGTCGGCATCTTTGAAGTTTCCATCGGCGGATTGGGCATAAGTTGCTTCATCTGTTCCTGTCAAACATGAATTGTAATAGTATGCTTGTCCGTAAATATAACGTAAGTGTGCATACATGGAAGTTATACCGCCTTCTACACCTTTTTCAGTTTGAAAGAAAGTTGGTTCATAAATACTACGTGGTTGTTCATCCAGGATATCTGAGCAAGAAGTTGCAAAGAGCAAGGCTAATGCCGTAGTTCCCAGAACTCTTATATTAATAAATGTTGGTTTCATGCTTTCAAAGTTTAATTAGAATGTCAAGTTAATGCCAAATAAATAATTACGTGTGGAAGGGGCATTGGTTCCCACAGTCAAGAAACGCTTTTGAATGCCACTTGTTACTGCCACATTCTCATTACCGTAAGAGTTGGTTTCCGGATCCAGACCTGTCTCTTTATGGAATGGAGAACATATTACAAACGGGTTCTGTATTGATACATAGGCACGTAAGCTTTGAATACCGAAGTTTTTCAGCCATTTCTGTTCGTCAAATTTGTAACCTAAAGAAATGTTGCGGACTTTCCAGTAAGAAGCGTCAAAATATCCTAATGTACTACCATATTTGGGATTATCACCACTTTGGATACCACCCGGTTTCGGGTATTTGGCATTGGTGTTTTCTTCTGTCCAATAGTCCACATCTACCTGGCCTCTACGTCCAGTCAACATGTTCAGATAACCGTTAGAGTGATGTAAGGTACTGATAAGCTTGCCTCCGCATTTAAACGCTGTGATGACATTCAAGTCAAACCCTTTATAGGCGACGCGTGTGCTGAAACCTCCTGTAAACTTTGGTTCCATACTGATAATTTGGCGGTCGTCTGGTCCGATTTGACGAACAGGGGTGCCATCTTCATTATATTCACCGGTATATTTTACTTTAATCATACCAACGTTTCCACCTGGTTCCAAAATATCAAGATAGGGGTCACCTTCTTGCCATAGACCTATTTTTTCATAGTCATAAATAGCATCAATAGGATGACCAACAAACCAGTTGTTGGCTTCATCACGCTCAGCTCCGGATGCTAATTCTGTCAGTTTATTGCGATTTGCTGATATATTTATACTTGCATCCCAAGTCCATCCGTTGTGGTTGTCAAGAATTGTTCCGTTTAATGTGAATTCTACACCTTTGTTTTCGGTTTTTCCTACGTTACCTACATAGTTGCTTACACCTGAAGTTGAAGGAAGATTAACACTTTGCAGCAAATCGGATGTTTTCTGAATGTAATATTCAAATGTTCCCGATAAACGGCCGCCAAGCAATGTGAAATCCAGACCAAAGTTCCATGTAGAAGAATATTCCCATCCTAAGTCATAATTCGGCAATGCAGATACATAGTAACCTGTGGCATAGCCAGTAGGTCCGAAGTTATAAGGGCGTGTGGATAATTTTCCCCATGTGGAATATGGGGCTACGGCTTGATTGGAAGTTTGTCCGTATCCTACACGTACTTTAAGGATGTCCAACCATTCAAGGTCATCCATAAATGATTCTTGACCAATATTCCAACCTGCAGATACAGCCGGGTATGTATGCCATTGATGGCCTTTTGCCAAGCGGGAAGATGCATCGGCACGAACAGTTGCCATCAGCATATAACGGTTATCGTAAGTGTACATGGCACGTCCCATCCAAGATATCAAACCACTTTTTTGGTAGTCCCAATTGTCTGGATTAACGGTGATAGTACCTTCTGCACGACCTAAATTATAGTATTGCAAATATTCTGCAGGAATATCACGTGCAGCAATATGCGATTTGGTATAAACAGTTTCCTCTGCAGAATACATACCTACTATGTTCAGTTGATGCTTGCCAAATGTACGGTCGTAAGTTATTAGATTCTCTATTGCCCAGTTAGTCGTTTCTGTATGTTCTAAAGATGCAGTAGATGGAGTATCGGCTGTTGAGCTATTTATACCTTCACCGGTGAAGACACCACCTTTAGTAGAACGGTAGTTCAAGCCCAAATTGACACGATATTTTAAACCTTTTACCCATGGGCATTGTACTTCAGCAAAAAGGTTGTTGTAGGTACCAAAACCTTTCTTTTCATTTAACCAGCTATCTTCCAAATTTTCCACAACATCACGTGTCACAACAAAATTTTCATCCTGGCTGTTGAGCTTCACTGTTCTCTTCAGACTCCCGTCTTCATTGTACGGATTGACAAGTGGAGTGTTGTTAAGTACGCTATATAAGTCAATATTAGAACCTTTTGTTACATTATAGTTGCTATTGGTAGTTAATCCGAAGCGGAAGTATTTACCTACACCTTGGTCAAATGAACCGCGTAATGAATAGCGGGTGTAATTTTGTGTAGGAATAACGCCCTGATCCTTGTAATAGGCTGCACCAAAACTATAACTTCCATTGTTTGTACCGCCAGCTACACTGACATCATGGCTGTTTACCATGCCTGTACGGTATAGAAGGTCTTGCCAGTCCGTGTTCATATCGTCTGATTCATCTAAGGAGTTTTCAAATTTACCGGCATATTTACGCATTTCAGCATATTTGGGTCCGTCCATCATAGGATATTTAGAGAATACGGATTTTGCACCTACATAACCGTTATATGTAAATTTGGCAGGTGTACCTTGGGCTCCTCTGTTCGTAGTGATTAAAATAACACCATTAGCACCACGTGAACCATAAATGGCAGTGGAAGAAGCATCTTTTAGAATATCCATGCTTTTAATGTCACCGGGATTAATATCAGACAGGTTTCCCATGAAAGGAATACCATCCAACACTACTAACGGGTCATTAGAAGCAGTCAGTGAACGAGTACCACGAATACGGATTTGCATGGTAGCACCAGGCTGTGAAGATGTCTGCGTCATATCTACGCCGGCTACACGATTTTGTAAGGCGTACGTAATATTCGTAGAAGGCATTTCTTGCAGTTTATCACCGCCTACTGATGCGATAGACCCCGTTACATCTGATTTTCTTGCTGTACCGTAACCGATAACGACTACTTCCTCCAATGCTTTGGAGTCTTCTTTTAATATAATGTTGAGATTAGTGTTTCCTTTGATAGCAATCTCTTGTGTGACATATCCGATATAGGAAATTACTAACGTTGCATTTTTTTGTACAGTCAACGAGAAGTTTCCGTCCAAGTCGGTTATCATACCATTGGTTGTTCCTTTTTCTGTTACGTTGGCGCCAATAACCGATTCGCCTAAGTTATCTTTCACAATACCCTTTACCGTGATATTCTGAGCAATACTGCACAGGGGTATCAGGCAGAGTAACAATAATAGCCCCAGGGGCCTAAAATAATAAGTTGTGCATTTCATAAAAAACAAGGTTTTAATTAAATAAAAATGTTAAATCAAAGTATAGACTTATTAAGGTTCTTTTTATGTTATCATATACTATCTTTTTTATGTTAGACATTTGTTTTGATTCTCTGTTAGTTAGCAATGAAGTGAAGAACGTATTCCCAACTTCTGGCGTATACAAAAATATGAATTATTTAGCGAACGGTTGGTTATGAATGATACCTTTGCTTTGTTTTTTGTAACATGGGCTTTTATTAGTGTTACATTGTTTTTTGTATATGTTACATTGATGAAAAGATGTAATGCAGGGATGTTATATATAGAAAAATAACTAAATTGTTTTCTTGCATTTTATGAATAAGCAAAGTTTTTAATCACAAAAACTATATAAGTATCGGAATAAATTGCTTTTTGTTTATCTTTGTCGCACTTTTGTATCTAATAAAAAGAGAAACTATGAAAAAATGCGTTTGGAAGATACTTATAATATGTTTGTGTTGTATGGTTCAAGGAGTTGAGGCACAGACTGGGAAAGTATATACCACAGATATGGGATTGTCCAGTAGCTTGATAAATCAGATATTTCAGGATCAGCAAGGCTTTGTTTGGGTTGCCACTGAGTATGGATTAAATAAGTTTGACGGCTTACGTTTTACCAATTATCGGCATGTTTCGGCAGACTCTTCTTCTATCAAAAATAACTATATACGTACATTGTTTGAGGATAGCCGTTGCAATTTGCTGGTAGGCTGTATTGACGGGTTGATGAAGTACGATCGTGAGACAGATACCTTTTTGGAAATTCCAATGTTCCGTGCCGGTAAGCGGGTGTTTTCGCACATAACACAGATGCAGGAATTGCATAATGGGGAAATTTGGCTAACAACTACCGGTCAAGGCATGTTTCGTTTGGATGAGCGGCAGACACAGGCTGTTTCTGTAGATGATCTTCTGAAACAGTCGAATTACAATTTCCAATCTTGTTTTTATGAAGACTCCTATTATAATATTTGGATAGGAACTTATGGAAATGGACTGATTTGTTATATGCCTGCAACGAAAGAAGTGCGCGTCTTCAAAGAACCGGTTTTTGTTGATAACAATATTGCTACCATAATAGAGGATAAGCAGGGAAATCTTTTTGTAGGTACCAAAAAGAAAGGGCTATTACGTTATAACAGAAAAGAGAACAACTTTACTCTTGTTCCCTATATGGGGAATGAATCTTTGTCTGTTAGTTGTATGTCTTTGGTGGATAACCGGTTATTGGTTGGCACTGACGGGCAGGGGCTGAAAATATATAATTCTGTAAAGGGACAGTTGGAAGACTATACCATTAATTCGGCTCCAATGAATTTTTCGGATGGTAAGATCCATACAATCTTGGAAGATAAGGATGATAACTTATGGCTGGGATTATTTCAGAAAGGGATAGTTTTGATACCGAAACAAGAAAATCCTTTTGAGTATTATGGACACAAGTCCATTTATTATAATCCTATCGGACAAGGATGTATCATGTCTATTTTTCAAGATAGTAATGACCATTTATGGATCGGCGCAGACAATGAGGGTGTATACGAACTGGATGCAGAAGGGAAAAGGCTGAGGCATTATCAACCGGGGAATTCTGTTCGTTCTGTAGCTGGTACGATAATGTGTATTTATGAGGATACAGACAAAAATCTCTGGTTCGGTTCCTATACACGTGGGGTTGCTAAATTCAATCGGAGAACAGGGGACTATGAATATCTTTTGCCTATTGATGATGAAAGTGTATTGACAATAACCGAAGACAAACAGAAAAATTTATATATCGGGACATTAGGTTCCGGCTTTTATCGATATAACTTGAAGACTGGAGATTTAAAGCATTATGAATCTTCTAAAGATGAAACCAATGATTTAAAAAGGAATGAACTTGCTAATGATTGGGTGAATTATATATATTGTGACAGCGAAGGACTGATATGGTTGGGACATTATAAAGGAGTAAGTTGTTTTAATCCGTCGACGGAGAGTTTTATTAATTATAAAAAGGTTAATACATTGATTTCCGGTTGTGTAGGCTATGTTATCCAAGAAGATTTTTCGGGTAAGATTTGGGCTGGTACGACCGATGGGTTATATTGTTTTGATAAAAAAACGGATAGGTTGGAAAGGTTTACAATGGCAGACGGTTTGCCTAGTAATGTGATTTGCGGGTTGAGTGAGGATTCCCGGCATGACATATGGATTAGCACCTATATGGGGATCAGCCGGTACGATATAAACGATAATCGCTTTATTAATTACTATTCGGGAGATGGGCTGCAGGGTAATGAATTTACTCATGGTGCTTTCTACAAGAATAGGAACGGAAAGATATATTTCGGTGGTGTTAATGGTATTACGTCTTTTCTTCCGGAAAACATAGGCAATACTTCAAAAGAAGCTAAGGTATGGATTACAGATTTTTATATATTCAATAAGCCTGTACATAAGAATACTCTTTCAGGGGGGAAGCCGGTAATCTCTACTTCGGTACAGGATGCTAAAAATTTCCGGTTGTCTTATAAAGATAATACATTCAGCATCGTTTTCTCTACATTGCAGTACAATAATCCCGAGCAAATTTCTTATCAATACAAAATCGATGAATTAGGTTCCCAGTGGCTTAATACCGAACCGGGAGAGAATCGTGTCACTTATAATAATTTGCCGCCCGGCAAATATACCTTCCAAGTGCGTGCACTCAATTATGGCAATTATTCGGAAACGCGTACTGTAAAGATTTTGATCACTCCTCCCTGGTATCAGACCTGGTGGGCATATTGCATTTACACTGCTTTAGCCGGACTGTTGGTATTGGGCATTATCAACTATATTCTGTCACGTATGCGCCATCGCCGTGAAATAATGAAACGGGAACATGCCGAACAGTTGAATGAAGCAAAGCTGCAATTCTTTATCAACATATCCCACGAGATACGTACGCCGATGACGCTTATCATCAACCCGTTGGAGAAACTGTTGGCGGATAAAAAAGATAACGAGCTGCATAAAACGTATTTGATGATTTATCGCAATGCGCAACGTATTCTTCGTTTGATCAATCAGTTAATGGATATCCGTAAGTTGGATAAAGGGCAGATGTTTATGAAATTCCGCGAAACGGATATGGTAGGTTTTATTGATGATTTGATGCAGACATTTGAGTATATGGCTCGTAAGAAAAATATCCGTTTTACTTTTGAGCACGAGATGCCTCAATTAAAAGTGTGGATAGACCTTAATAACTTTGATAAGGTGCTGATGAATATTTTTTCCAATGCCTTTAAGTATACTCCGGAAGGGGGTGAGGTACAGGTCCGCTTGTCAACAGGTCGGGATATTACACGTCGGGATGCATTACGTGAATATTTTGAGATTGTGATAACGGATAGCGGTATCGGCATTGACAGGGATAAAATAGAGCGTATTTTCGAACGTTTCTATCAAATAGATAATGACGTAACAAAGTCTAATTTTGGGACCGGTATCGGTTTGCACTTGTCTCATTTATTAGTGCAGTTACATCATGGTGAGATTTTTGCCCAAAACAGGGAAGATACTTCCGGTAGTCGTTTCATTCTACGTATACCATTGGGATCAGCACATTTGCGCACTGATGAGTTGGAAGCAGTAGATGAAGAAACAGTGATGTTTCACACTATTGAAAAGCCTGTTTTAGCGAAACTGGAAGAGTTGGCTGCTGAAGAAGAGGGGGAATCTAAAACCAATATGAAGGCAAAGACACGTTTACGGGTATTGGTTGTGGAGGATGAGGATGAAATCAAGTCTTATCTGAAATCGGAATTATCGGATGAATACAAAGTGGAGACTTGCAGCAACGGTAAGGAAGCGTATGATTCGATTTTGCGTGATGCGCCCGATTTGGTTATCTCCGATGTTATGATGCCCGAAATGGACGGACTGACTTTGTGTCGTAAAATAAAGCAGAACACTAATGTAAATCATGTTCCTGTAATCTTGTTGACAGCCAAGTCCAAACCGGAAGATACTTTGGAAGGGATGGAAACCGGTGCCGATGCTTATATGGTGAAACCTTTCAACACGGAATTGTTGAAAAAGACTATTGCCAACCTGATAGCCAATCGCAAACTGCTGCGTAACAAATTCAGCGGGGCTCAACAGCAAGAGGATAAAATGGAAAAAATTACAATGAAGTCCAGTGACGAGATATTGATGGACAAGATTATGAAAGTGGTGAATGAACATCTGGATGACCCTGCACTGAACGTTGAGATGCTTGCTTCCGAGGTCGGATTGAGCCGGGTACATGTACATCGTAAGCTGAAGGAACTGACGAATCTTTCTGCCCGGGACTTCATCAAGAATATTCGTTTACAGCAAGCTGCGACTTTATTGGCGCAAGACCAAAAGCTTACTATATCGGAGATTGCTTATGCCACGGGATATACCAACCTGTCGCATTTTTCCAGTTCTTTCCGCGAAAAATATGGAATGTCTCCGAAAGAGTATATGAATCAACATAAATAAATATCAGTTTGAAAGCAGAAAGGATGCTAAAAAGTTCTTGACTATTGAGTGTGCGAGGCAGGTTGTGCGTATTCCTTTTCAAAACGAATTGAAAGATGAGAAAAGCCATATTACTTTTACTGCTATCGGCGGTTACAGCATTGCAAGCGCAAATCGATGTCCGTACCCTGCAACTTTCTCAGACGCATCCCCGTTATCTGACGAATGCCGACGGAAAGCAGGTCACACGTGATTTAATAGAGAATGAACCATGGGCAAAAGAGGTGTTCGATAAACTGAAAGCAAAGGCGGATTCCTATACCCGCCTGACCGAGGCGCAGCCGGACTGGCTTTTGTCGCGTCTTGCCATGTATTGGAATTCCCATGCCACCGATGTATATATAAAAGGTGAAAGTTTCGATCATGCAGGCGGAGCGAAAGCTCCCGTTCCTACGGTGCGTTATACCGGTACGCGTGGCACATTCGCCACTCACGGACGTCCCAAATTGGCGGATGTCATTCCCTATGACGATGATAAAGACGGTAATGTCACTTTCCATAACAACTCTCTTCCCGGCCGTCCTTTGGAAAAAGTGCATCCCGCCAAGACGGGGCGTAACATCGAAAGCCTGAACCGCGAGATTATGGGAATTGCCCGTGATGCGGCTTTCCTTTATTGGCTGACCGATGAAGAACGGTATGCCCGCCTGGCAGCCGGTGTTTTCGATACCTATATGCAAGGTATCTATTACCGCAATGTCCCTGTCGATTTAAACCACGGTCACCAGCAGACACTAGTCGGTATGAGTTCGTTTGAGGTAATCCATGAAGATATACTTTATGATATTGTTCCCCTTTATGACTTCCTGTACGGGTATTTGGCGGTTCATTATGCCGATAAGATGAGTATCTATGCCGGAGCTTTCAAGAAATGGGCGGATAATATCATAGCCAACGGAGTCCCCCATAACAATTGGAATCTGATGCAGGCGCGTTATGTAATGGACATCGGCATGATACTCGAAGATGATGCTCATTACGCCGACGGCAAAGGGCGCGGTTATTATATCGATTATGTACTCAACCAATCCGGCATCCGCCAATGGAGCCTGAAAAAACTTGCCGACTACGGATATGATCCTCATACGGGTATTTGGGCGGAATGTCCCGGTTACAGTGGTGTGGTGATGAATGACTATGCCAACTTTACAAGCCTCTTCGACCGTAACCTGCATTGTGACTTGACGAAGGAACTGCCGGTACTTCCCAAAGCTGTGGCAGCCACTCCGCAGTATTTGTTCCCCAACCGGATGATATGCGGTTTCGGAGATACCCATCCGAATTATCTGAATACCACGCCTGTTGTCCGGATGATTGAGAACGCTCAAGTCAATGGAAAAGAAGAGCAAGAGAGATATTTTACTGCTTTGCTGAAATGTCTTGATCCTGATGCCGGGAAAGCTGCGGCTAAAAAAAATGTACGTGTGTCTATCAATTCTTTTTTTGACGACAAGCCTTTGACACTGAAGCCGGATATCCGGGCAGGCAAGATAGAGGATTATGTATCTCCTTTATTTTACGCACCAAACGTGTCGTGGCTGGTACAGCGCAACGGTATGCACCCGCGCCATAGTTTGATGATTTCCCTGAACGCCAGCGAGGGCAATCACATGCATGCCAATGGTATTTCGATGGAGCTTTACGGCAAGGGGTATGTGTTAGGCCCTGATGCCGGTATCGGTTTATACCTGTACAGCGGATTGGATTATGCCGAATATTACTCACAGTTTCCCAGCCATAATACGGTATGTGTAGACGGCATTTCCAGTTATCCGGTGATGAAGAGCAATCATTCCTTCGATTTGCTATCCTGTTTTCCGGCATCTTCCGCAGCTGCGGCGGCAAAGGATAAATTCCCTTCCGTTACGTACAGCGATGTTTATTTCCGTGAACCGGAAAGCCGTGCAGACCAGACACGCATGATGAGTATCGTTACCACTGGTCCCGAAACAGGCTACTATGTAGATATTTTCCGTAGCCGCAAAGAACGCGGCGGAGACAAGATGCACGATTATTTCTATCATAATCTGGGACAGGAGATGACCTTGGCTGCTGCCGACGGTACGGACCTGCACCTGCAGCCTACCGAAGAACTGGCTTTTGCCGGTGCGCATCTGGGAGCCTATTCTTATCTGTTCGACAAGAAATGCGCCCGTACCGGTAAAGATGTAAAAGCTGTCTTTACAATCAGAATGCCCGATAAGGATGATATTCGGATGAATATGTGGATGAAAGGTGAAAAAGACCGCACGGTGTTTTCCGCTCTCAGCCCTATGACCGAAGGTCTGAGCCGTACGCCGGGCATGCCTTACAATATTAAGGAACAACCTACCCTTACGTTTGTTGCCCGTCAGAAGGGTGAGGCATGGAACCGGCCTTTTGTAGCCGTTTACGAACCTTCGACGGTAAAGGAAACCGAGCAGATTTCTTCCGTTACTTTTCCGGAGGTGGAGAGTAAGCAGCCGGGCAGCCATGTAGGGATTTGCGTAAAACAGAAAAACGGGCGTACGGATTATATTCTGTCTTCGGACGGTGCAACTCATCCTTGCTTGATGGGTAACGGCATGAAAGCCTCTGCCACCTACGCTCTGTGGGGAAACCGGCAGGGAGAGGACTGTACTCTCTTTTTAGGGAACGGTACGCTGTTGCAAACTCCTTCGGCTTCGGTCAAAGCCGATGTTCCGGTGAATGTGTTGCTCGAAAAAGAAGCGGACGGATGGTATTACACGGCATCCGGCACTTGTACGGTAACATTAGGCGGAAAGACGTACAAGATAAAGAAAGGTGTGACGAAGAAAACCAAATTGTAGGAGGAGCCGGGTGATGGGACAAAAGGTATGGGTTATATTGCTTGTGTGGGCATGTCTCGGCATGACTGTCCGGGCACAGTTGAAAACTTATCCGGAAGGGTTGCATACGGGGCTGCCACACAATGATGATTATACGGTGCGTGTCCGTATGCCCGGTGGGGAGTGGCAGGATGTGTTTGAATACAAGGTGCAGGTCGATTTGGACAAGCCGCAAGACGCTTCCATGGTACAGTTTGATATGGGCAGTCCCGTGGAAGTCATGGTAAAAAAGAATAATGGTACGGTGCGTGAGGTTACCATACGTCCCTTGAACAATGAGATAGCCTTTCGGCAAGTGCAAAACACAATCTTTTTCTCCTTAGATAAGCCCCGGTACCTCTCGGTGGAGTTCAATGGCGACCGCCTGCACAATTTACATCTTTTTGCCAATCCTATGGAGAAGGAGGTTTATTCCGGGGAAGCGAAAGGCGTTATGTTCTTCGGTCCCGGTGTGCACCGTCCGAAAGACTTGCCCAACAATCAGATACGCGTGCCAAGCAATACTACTGTTTATCTGGCTCCGGGTGCGGTGCTGAAAGCCAAATTACTGGTTGATAATGCGGAAAATGTCCGTATCATCGGTCGTGGAATATTAGACCACCCTGTCCGCGGCATTGAAATAACCGATTCCGAAAATGTATTGGTCGATGGAATTACGGTGGTGAACCCGGAACACTACACGGTGTTCGGCGGCGGTTCTTCGGATATAGTTATCCGTAACCTGAAATCCTTTAGTTGCAGAAGCTGGAGTGACGGCATTGACATGATGTGCTGCCGCAAGGTCCTTGTCGATAATGTTTTTCTCCGTACGAGCGATGATTGTATTGCGCTCTATAACCACCGCTGGAACTGGTGGGGAGGTTCAAGCGATATTACTGTACAAAACTCCGTCCTGTGGGCGGACGTTGCGCATCCTATCAATGTAGGCGGGCATGGCGATCCGGATTCTTCAACAGGCGAGGTTATCGAGAATCTTATTTTCCGTAATGTGGATATTCTGGAACACGATGAAGACGACCCGATGTATCAGGGATGCATGACAGTAGATTGCGGTGATAGAAACCGGGTACGTAATGTCTTGTTCGAGGACATCCGTGTAGAGCATATTCAGGAAGGCCGTCTTTTCTATGTGAAAGTCCGTTTCAATCCCAAGTACGACAGGCAGCCCGGCAGTAGTATCGAGGGGGTTGTATTCCGTAATATCACTTATACGGGAGTCGGCGAGAACCGTTCGCTCATTCAAGGGTTAAGCCAGGACGGCATGGTAAGGAATGTGACGTTTGAGAATGTCACTATCAACGGAGAGAAGATGCGCGATTTGAAAGAGACAGTGACAAATGAATTCATTAGCAATGTAAGCGTAAAATAACCCAAGCTCAACCGGCAAATAATGGTACATTTGTCATCACTCGTCACCTTTGACTTCAATTAGCTGATTATGTGGGAGTTGTACGGTTATAAGACACCTTATAACCGTGATGACCAAATATCGGTCGTCACCGCTTTTGGGGTACATTCCGTTGCTTTTTATTTAGTAATGCATTGATTAACAGCTTTAAAAAACGTCTTGTACGTTCCTTATTTCAATATTGTTAAAATACCTTTCTCCATCGGCAGATTGAGGTCGTCCAGCGTATTGTTCTGCATAAGTCCCGTAATTCCACTGTAATTCTTGCGTGTAAATTCGGATATTCTCCACGGGCTGTTCGGGGAAAGCCGGAAGATAAACAGCGCTTTGCTTTGTTGTTTTTGTTTGTCCGGACCCTGCAAAATACCGTTATGCTTATGGTAAAACCCCGTTTTGCAGTTGCAGGCCCGGCGGTTGCCGGTTGCGGGCTGTCGGGCCCGCATATGCAGGCTCTTCGGCCCGCAACTGCAAAACGAAGTTTTACACCTTATAAAGGCATAAAATCCATGAGGGAACGCGGGATTTTCAACGGTTTGTTTTCTGATTATTCCCAGTTGTTTCAGGGGTGGGCACGAGGAATAAATCTCAAAACAAGAGGGGATTCCTTGTTTTCAGTCTGCTTTGATGCGTACTTTGTGAAGCCTGAGAGATACCTGCACCTGCAATATAAGTCACCGGTCCGCTTATCTTCCTTTCCAAATACTCATGATTTTTCTGCGTATCATTACAATATTTAATGAAGATACTGCGAGGCATAGCAGGCAACCTGCTGTCCAGCATGGGAGCAGTGTCCCCGTTTCCAGTTGCGGGAAGAGCGTGCCGATAATTTCCGTATAGTAACTGCGCACCCATGCCACTCCGCCGACAGACAATATCAGTACCGCCAGATTCAAGCCGCAGGTCAGGATATTGTAGGGAAGCGCCACACGATTGGGGCTATAGCCTATCAGAAGCAGGTTTTCCAATTTTACGGTATTCTTTTGCAACAGCAGGAAGATGCTTAACATCAGGATATAAAAGGATAAAATGCTGATGAATAATCCTACTCCCATGACGATACCGGTGATGAGGCGCAGGAAATGCGTCGTTTTTCCGGCATCCAGCCCGTCGCCTTCGGGTTCATAGTGCTGCTGTTGGAAATAGTCGCTGACGGCTGTGTCGGCAGGGTTCTTTACCTCGACGATGAGGCGGGAAGGCCGGGCTTCTTTGCCGGGGGCGAAACGTTGGTTTGCCCAGTCCATGAATGCTTGGGGAACAAGAATTGTATTCAGGCGGTTGGAGAACCCTACAATCTTACCTTTGAACTGCTCTGCACGTCCGTTGCCCCGTAGCATGATGTCCATCTGTATCAGGCTCATGAGGCCTTCGGAGAGTTTCGGCAGGTTACGGCTTTGTGCAAATCCGAAGTTGTACAGATTCAGGTAATTACGGGGAATGATGATGGGAATGACTTGGGCGGACTCGTCAAAATGCCAGTTATCCAGGCTGACATCTACATATTCGTCGGGTACGGACTCGAAAAACATTTCGGTGGAAAGATGTATTCCGGCTTCCTGCATGCCTAAGCCTGCGGATACTTTAAACAAGGAAGGGGTGAAGGCGCCCACGCTTTCGGTGAAAGACTGTTCTTTCATCTCTTCGATTTCCTTGGGGGAGAAGGTGTTGCTTCTTCCGGTAAAACTGCCGAGTGCGCTGATTTTCTTTGTGGCGATGATATAATTCTTTTTCATGAAGCTGTCTCCCTGCGTGAAAACGGGGAGTACATCCCGGTAGAATTGTATGCTCAGTAATACAATCAGCATGCCGAAGAGGTTGGCGAGGAAAAAGCCGGTCAACTGGCCTATGCTGATATGTTGGCGGAGAAGTTTCCAAACAAGTCTGTTCATGGTGCGGATAATGTTTTATGCGTTATAGGCGGAAGGTTTCATCGTATTCGAGCTCCAGGTGCTTCCCGATGGATGTGACAATAATGCCTGCTCCCTGCTTGCCCGCCTCTTCCATGAGCAACCGGCTCATTATGGCACTGTTGTCGTTGTCCAGGTGGCTGATGGGTTCGTCCAGGAAGATAAAGTCGAACGGCTGGCAAAGGCTGCGGATAAAAGCGACGCGTTGCTGCTGCCCGAAGGAAAGCTTGCCGGCTCTTTCGTCGGTTTTGTCGGGAATGCCGGTTGCTTCGAAAAGGGCGAGAATTTCTTTTTTCTTCTTATGGTTGGTCAGGCGGTTCTTTAACAAGACGTTCTCAAGGGCGGTCAGCTCGGGGAAGATACGCAGTTCCTGGAAAAGGATGCTGAGCGAATGTTTCCTTATATCTGCCCATTCGCCGACGGAGAATGAGCGGATGTTGCGTCCGTCGAAACTGATGATGCCCTGATAATCGCGCCGATCCCCGTAGATATAGCTGCACAAGGAGGATTTTCCGGTGCCGGAGGAAGCCTCTATCAGATAGCGCTTTCCTTTGTCGAACACGATGTCCTGATGCCACACCTGTGAAATGACGGTGTCACGGGCGGCAAAGACCTGAGGCAGGGTATGCTGTAAATGAATGTAGTCCATTACTTATGATTTACAAATTACGTATTGCGTGCTGAATATGAATCGCTGAATGCCGGCTGCCGGTTACATCCCTATGAACAACTTGGCAAAGTCGGTAAGCTGTTTCAGGGCATTTTCGTTCTTTTCGTTCAGAACGACCGTAAAGTTGGTCCGGTTCTTGTCTCCCCGCAGGTTCAGCTCTTCTATTTTCATAATCAGTTGATAGAGGATGTTGACTTCCGGTTCGTTCGGAGCATATTCCATAAGCACCCGCAGGTTGCTTAAAGTAAGCAATTCGTTGCTGGTCAATGAAATGTTGAAGGCTCGTCCGTGCATCATGTTCAGCATGGCCTGTTGCAGCTCCCGCGAATTTTGAGGGTGGAAAGGCTGGTTGCTTTCTTTGGTATTTCCTTTGAAATCGGCGTTTTGCAGGGTAGCGTATATACGTCCGTTTTCAAACAGGACATAACCCAACAGTTGCGTGCCGTGCGGCCAGGTCAGTACACCGCGAACATCCATGGGGAGGGCATCGGGAGTTGCCAGCAGGCGTATGTCTCCTTTTTGCTGTATCATCGGGGTGAAGTATTTGCCGGTGCGGATGCTTTTGTCGGCAGGTTGTTGCATGAGGGCGGTGATGGCGGGTTGCAGCTTCTTCAACTGTTCCGTACTGCCGCCGTAAACTCCCAGCAGAGTGCCGTCGTTGTAGGCAAGCAGTACTCCTGCGTCTTTTATTTCAACGCTCCGGTAACCGCCGGCCTCGACCGGGGCGGTGCACAACTGTTCCTGGGCAAGTAGCCGGAGCATGGCTTCGAACTTCTTTAAATCGGCAATTTTCAGGGTGATTGCCGTGTTGTGCAGCGTAGGGGCTTCGAATACGTAGAGCGGAGCGTTCCAGTCTATCCCGCTTTCGGCAGGGTCTTTCAGAAGAGTTTCCGCCTCTTGTCTCAGGTTGGCGCTCCCGCCTTCAAGGAGCAGCCCCAGGAACTTCTGCAAGGTGGCCCGGCTGTCTGAGGTATTCAATCCGGCTTTATCGACGATGCTTTTTAGGTCGAGTGCCGCCACTTCTGTGGCATTGGCGGGGATTACATGCGTGTATTCTGTTTTTTGCCCGGTTTCGCTGCATGAGCTCAGGCATAGCACTGTTAATAAAACCGGCAGCAAATAGAAGGAAATACTCTTTCTCATATCGTATTATTGGTTTTGTAGATTCAGTATGTGGCAGGCTACGAGTGCCGCCGTTTCAGTGCGCAGTCGGGAACGGCCGAGGCTGATGGGCTCGAATCCGTTTTCGATGGCCTGTTTCACCTCTTCTTCACTGAAGTCGCCTTCCGGTCCGATAAGCACCAGTGCGTCTTCTCCTTTACGGACAACGTCTTTCAATAAAGGTTTTTCTCCTTCGTAACAATGCGCGATGAATTTGCGGCCTTCGAAAGGCTGGCTGATGAACCGGTTGAAGTCGGTCATTCCGTTCAGGCGGGGCAGGCGTGCTTTCAGCGACTGCTTGATGGCGGATACCAGTATCTTGGCAATGCGCTCCGTTTTGATTACTTTACGTTCGGAAAAACGGCAGTTCAGGAAAGTCAGTTCGTCAAAGCCTATTTCGGTGGCTTTCTCTGCAAACCATTCCGTGCGGTCCATATTCTTGGTGGGAGCCATTGCAATGTGCAGGTGTCCGCTCCATAAAGGCGCTTGGGGGATGGTTTCGAGTATGTTGACAAGGCAACGCTTGGTTGTGGCGGTACTGATTTCCGCACGGTAGAAGTTGCCTTTGCCGTCGGTCAGCGTTACCTCGTCGCCTGTTTGCAGCCGCAGTACGCGGACTGCGTGAGCGGCTTCTTCTTCGGGCAGTTCGGCTTGCGATTGTATGTCGGGGGTGTAGAATACGTGCATGATTGTTTATGGTTTCTTATGCTGGTTGATAATATCCCTTAGTTGTGCAGCCTGTTCGTAGTCTTCTGCGTCTATGGCGTTTTGAAGGGCTTCCTTTAATTGTTTCAGGGTCTTTTTCTGTGTAGCGGCATCTGCGGCGGCATCATCCGTCTGTTGGGTGGGAGTGATGCTGTGCTCTGTTTTCAGGCATTCGGCTTCTAAAATATCATCGTATATGAAAATGGGGGCATCCATGCGCAAGGCGAGGGCCACGGCATCGCTGGTACGTGCGTCGATGCGCAGGATGGTCTCTTCCGTTTTCATATAGAGGTAAGAATAGAAAACACCGTTGTCCACTTTGTAAATAAGCACGCGCAGCAGAGTTGCTCCCAGTACCTTGAGAACTGAGGCAAACAGCGTATGCGTCAGCGGCCGGGGAGGAACGATGCCTCTCATTTCAATCATCATGGATTGTGCCTCGGCACTGCCTATGATAACCGGCAGTTGCCGCATGCCGTTTATCTCGCCCAGCACCATGGCATAAGCGCCGGCCTGTGCCTGGCTGTTTGAGATATTCAATACTTGCAGCTCAATCTTTTTTTTGTTCATCGGCTGTAGTTACTTTAAATCTTCCGGATGGTGTTTGTACTTGAATACGATGGCAAACACCACAGCTACGGTCAGTGCGTAGATTGCAAATACGTACCATGCCGATTGCCATTGCGCTATCTGCGGGACATTGCTGTTGAAATCTACAAAGTGATTCACTACCGCCTGTGCACCCAGTGTGCCGATAGTGGCACCGAAACCGTTTGTCATGATAACGAACAGTCCCTGTGCGCTGGAACGGATGCCCCGGTCGGTCTCTCTGTCAACAAACAGCGAACCGGATATGTTGAAGAAATCGAATGCCACACCGTACACAATCATGGAAAGTACAAACATCCATACGCCGCTTCCGGGATTGCCCATGCCGAAGAGCCCGAAGCGCAATACCCATGCCAGCATGGCAATCAGCATCACTTGCTTGATGCCGAAGCGTTTCAGGAAGAAAGGTATCAGCAGGATGCAGAGTGTTTCGGATATTTGCGACAGCGAAATCAGGATGTTGGCATGTTGCACTCCGAAAGTGCCGGCATATTCGGGAATACTGCCGAAACTGCTGATGTAGGGATTGGCAAATCCGTTGGTAATCTGCAAAGAAACGCCCAGCAGCATGGAGAAAATGAAGAAAACAGCCATTTTCTTCTGCTTGAATAGCGTAAAGGCGCGTAAGCCCAGTGCCTCTACCAATGATTTGGCATTGTCGCCCTTGCTGGTGGGGCATTCCGGCAGGGTCAGCGCATATACGCCATACGCTACTCCGATGATGGCGCAGGCAAAGAACTGCCCGTAATTATTTTGCAGTCCGAGCAGGTCCACCACCCACATGGAGCAGATGAATCCGATTGTGCCGAAAATACGTATGGGAGGGAATGTCCTGATGGTATCCAGTCCGGCTTTGTCGAGTGCGGTGTAGGCCACGGAGTTCGACAATGCCAATGTAGGCATATAGAAAGCAACGCTTAACGAGTAAAGTGTGAACAGAGTACCGAAATCTACCTCCGCACCTTTCGTCATGCCGTAGTATCCGGCTGCGGCCATGAACAGGGCTGCGGTGAAGTGACTGAAGCTTAACAGCTTTTGTGCCGGTATCCAGCGGTCGGCAATGATGCCGAGAACGGCAGGCATAAACAACGATACGATTCCCTGCATGGCGTAAAACATACCGATGTGCTCGTGCAGGCCTACGTTTACCAGGTAACTGCCCATTGATGTGAGGTATGCTCCCCACACGGCAAACTGTAGGAAATTCATAATGATTAAGCGAATCTTGATGCTCATAATGCTTTCTATAAATTAACGTGTCTTTCGAAGTTGAACTAATTAATAAAACGCAAATGTAGACAAATTATCGGAAAAGGCGATGTATAAAGCATCAAAAAAAGGGAAGGCGGGAGGTATAAAAAAAAGAAGGCTATCTATCCCAGGTAGCTTATTTTTGCTCCCTAACTTTCTGAATATCAAATGTAAACTAAAGTCTCTGAGTCGAAAAATCGCATATCAGCCTACATGAATACAATTAATAATCAAATTTTCGCAAAGACGGATGTATATAGTTTACAACTTCTAAAAGGTTAGAAATGAATTATTTTTGAAAATCCCCCTATACAGAGCAAATTTCCTTCCTTGCCACTTCTGCAAAAAACTACATAATCTATTAATATTGAGCATTTCATCTCTATGTAGTAGTTTTATAGTGAAAGTCCAATAGCTGTACTATACCTCATCTGTCTTTGGGTGACAAAATAGAGCAAAACGCCCTATATTTGTCACTCCTTGCAAATATAGCTATTTTCCATGATTCAGTGCATTTATCTCATGAAATTTTTCGCATAGGGCATCAAACATAGGAAAATCGACCTTCTAAATCCTTATACTCCATTCTTGTTTTTAGGTTATCGAATTTGTATATAAACATCTTGTTAACCGGAACTTGATGTCAGGATTCAATCTTCCATATACAAACAAATGTATTTGTTTGTTAAATATTCGTGCTGTCAAGCAATAATTTCTGCATTCTAAAAAATAACTTTCAATCATCTGCTATCTTTGCTGATATATTATAATTCAAATAAAAATAGCGATGAAAGAACTTTTAGAAAAAATGCAGGACATTTATGAAACGTTTAAAGCAAATGCTACGCTTCAATTGGAAAAACAGAATAAGGCTGCCGGAACTCGTGCCCGTAAGGATTCTTTGATATTGGAAAAACTGGCTAAAGAGTTCCGTAAAGCATCTTTGGAGGCAAGTAAAAAGTAGTTTTCTTTCTGAGTAAAGAATAAAGCTGGCACAATTTATGTTGGTTGCTTACTTTTTTATTTATGAAAGATAAAAAATAATTCAGAACTTCTTTTGCATATATTTAAAAGTGATAAGACTATATCTCTTATTAGATTTCGTTTTTATTTATATTTTGCAAAAGAAAAAAATAATAGAAAGCGTTAGCTTTTGTCATGCACCGAAATCTGGTAAATTTCATTTATCCGCAAGACAAACGGTTTTCGCCTATGCTTTGGCGTGGGCTTAACTTGTTTGCGGATAGGTTTTACCAGAGCCTCGGTGCGACAGTTATGTCCCACGTTTTCTTTTGATTATAAAAATGCTTGATGGGACTTCAGGCCAAGAATTAGAGTATTATGAAAAGTACATTATTAAATGAACTTATGAAGATTCCCAAAGATGCCACTTTGATAACAATACAAGGTGTGGAGATGCAAGTTATAGATAAAGATGAAGCTGTGCGTTTATTAGACTCCGATCCGAATGACAGCAATATTCATGAATGCACATTGAGTAACGGTCATTTCTTGTTTCAAACAGAAAATAGCACTCTCATTTCTTTGTATAAAGTGCTATAAGTATCAGAATAACACACAAATCCTATTCCTCTTCTATTCTTAAAAACTTCTGGGCGGAGAAATGCCGGGATATTATGGGTAACTAATTGTATTATGACGATATTCTTTATGATGTTATATACGATTTATCTCATACAACTTTTTAATTAGATTAAAATGCCGAATCCACGAAAAAACTTTTCCCCGTCTATTAAAGAGGTTCTGACACTCTTCATTAGATATTGAGTACCTACAACAAAGACAATAATCACTTTCTAAAATCTTACCTTATAAACATTCTCAATAAACTCTATTCGATAGTTGGCGCTACTCTTTCGATACCAATAGTATCAAAGTATGAAGCTAACACTCAATCGCAAATTCAGAGGCTCGACCTATACAATAGGCGACTTGTCCATCAACGGTAAATTTTTCTGTAACACCATTGAAGATACCGTAAGAAAACTTCCGGCTGTTTGCCCTAATACTCCTAATGGCTGTTCTTGTACTTGTAAGGAAAAGATCTATGCCAGAACTGCCATTCCCGCAGGGACATATAAAGTTACTCTTCAGTACAGTCCCAAGTATAAGAAAAAAATGCCGTATCTGCACGATGTGCCCCATTTCCTCGGTATCCTGATTCATTCCGGCAATACCGAAGTTGATTCTGCCGGCTGCATCATCGTGGGAAATAACGTGGTTAAAGGGAAAGTGTTGGAATCCCGTGCTACTTTCCAGAAATTATATTCCATACTTGAGTCCGCGGCCGATATAACCATTCAAATCGTATAAGGAATGGCGGTCAACAGGCTCAAACCACCTAAAAACCTACATGTCGAGTTCAAACCGTCACTACGACAATATGAACTGTGGAAGTTGTTGCAACCTAATAATTGTCCCCACTGCGGCGGAGAAATAGAGCAAATTCTTGTCGGTTACGACCCACAAAGGAATCCGCAGTATAAGCCGCAATGTAAACAATGCAGGTCGCAAAACCTTCCACAGTTGATATTGGGTGGTGGAGCAGCGGGTGGCGGAAAGTCTTTTATCGGTAGCGTATGGTTGGTATCCTCGTGTATCCGGTTTGAGAATATTCGTGCAGTCGTCGCTCGTAAAACGCTCAAATCATTGAAGGAATCGACCTGGAATACCATCAAGTCTATACTGAAAGATTGGAGGCTTAAAGAGGATATAAATTACAAGATAAACAATCTCGAAGGCACACTCACATTCTGGAATGATTCAGTTATTATCATGAAAGAAATGGCGGATATCCCCAGCGACCCAAATTTCGAACGTTTTGGTTCGTCCGAATATACCATTGCTATGGTAGACGAAGTTTCGGAGATTTCCGAACGGGCTGTCGAGGTGCTGTTTTCCCGTCTCCGTTGGAGAACCCACGAAACGTTTAAGACGCCACGAATGTTGCTCACGACCAATCCGACGATTAATTGGGTGCGCTCCCGTTTTGTACAGGACGAGAATGGTGAAAAAATTATGTGCCGTGAAGGTGAATCCTATATTCCGTTTTCCGTATTTGATAATCCGAACATAGCTTTTCGCCAGATTTACGAGGCTGCGTTGAACAAAATTCGGGATCAGGCCACCAAGGAGCGCCTGCTTTATGGCAACTGGGACTTTGTGGAGGCTAACGATATGGCCATTTATCGCTGTTTTGATGGTTCCAGGCATCTTGTTACCGGGCTGAAAGAAAAAGTATACGATCCTACAAAACCGCTTGTTACGGTTTGGGATTTCAATGTCGCCCCCCAAATGTCCGTGCTTTCCGCACAGATAGACTACGACAACAAGAAGGTATATATACTCGAGGAAATACTCGGTAAGCCGGAGGAAAAAGAGAATAATACGCCTGCATTGGCACGAAAAGTACGTTTGAAACTCTACCGTGACAAACATATCGGTGGAGTGGATGTAACGGGAGATCCATCCGGATTGCAGCGCTCTACCACCAATGAGGACGGAATTAACAACTACACCATAATTGCGGACACTTTTGGTAAAGGAGTTCTACGCCCTAAAGTGAAACTGTTACGAAAACAGCCTCCGCAGGCAACACGTTGTGAGTTTGTAAACGAGGTATTCAATGGTTACAATGGCTGGGAAATACAGATAGACATCAAATGCCGGAGGCTTACACAGGACTTGATTTACCAGCTCCGTAACGAGGACGGTTCAAAGAATAAACAGAAAACTACCGATCCGAAAACCGGTGTAAAGTGCGAGCGTTATGGCCATTTGTCCGACTGCCTTGACTATCTGCTATGTTATTATCTGCGCGACAGTTGGTATAAGTTTAAGAGTGGTGGGGATGGAAACGGATATGTAGTCTCTACTTCAGTAATTCAGGAAGGATTTTCATATTAACAACGAAATAAAAAATGTACAGACGGTTTCTTAATAATAACGATTATCTGAGTGTCATCACTCGGGAAGCCCTTACGCAACTTACACGAGGCAATGACGAGCGGTTTATTCAGGCTGAAGAATCAGCAGAGATAAGTATTGTGGAATATCTCTCGGAGAATTACGAAGTGGAGAAAGAACTTGCCAAAGGAAAGTATATCGTCGAATATGACCGGTGCATTACCTATCCTGTGGGGGTGTATATCTATTTTGAAGGACAAATTCATGAAGTGATACGCTCCATCAGCGGTTACCGTAAACCATCAACAGCCATTTATTGGGAAGAGTGTTCTGATGCCAATATCAGTGTGACACAGGTGGTAAATTACTCCCAGTTCGGTACTTACTATCCTGGTGATAAGATAAGTCATAATGGCGTTTTCTATACCTGTCTTTTGGAGAATGGTTACAAGTTCAACGACATACGCATCCCGTTAGTCAATGGCTGGAAGGAAGTAGAAACGCCATCATGGCAGCCCATGGAATATCCATTATGGAGCGTGGTCGAATATAGCGGAGAGTTTTACACGTTGACGACACTTGATTGCTTTGACAGCAACCTCGACCCAATGGTTTCCGACAATTGGGGTGCCGTCGCAGATTATGATCCGGCATACAACACATATGAACTTTTGGATCACGAGTACGTAGTCTACAAAGGACGGGTGTTCAGTCCAGAAACAGACGTAAACGCAGATATTCCACAAGTAGGACAACATCTTGTGTTACATGACCCACGTAATCTTAACCTCAAGAGGCACATGGTAAGACTGGCTGTTTATGAACTTACAAAACTCATAGCTCCCAATAATGTAAGTGTTGTACGGATACGGGATTATGAGGACAGCATGAAATGGCTTAACGATGCGGCCCGCTTGCGGCTCAACCCACAAATTCCCCGTAAGCTTGATGAAACCAAAAAGCCAGTTACCGATTGGCAACTGGCTACATTTCAGACTGACTATAATTCGCATCGCAATCCATGGTTTATATGAAATCTTTAACATTCATGCATCTTGCAGATTATGCTGTGGTTTGTGTGGAACCATAGTCCCGGATATTATTTATTTTCCTGCAAGGTACAGATACTGACCCTGTTCCAATCAGGTTCAGAGAACATATCCCCTATACCTTGTCCTTCCGCAGTAATGCGTGAGGTGGCTATCCGGTATTTCTTCGCAAGAATGGATTTGACTGACTCCGCACGGGCACGGGCTATTCTTTCGTTCACCTCGATACTTCCTTCCGGTGAAGAGTATCCTTTGATCACAACCTTGGATTCAGGATGCCTGTTCATATAGGAGGCGATCCGTTCCACATTGGGGAGTTGTGAGACGTCAACCTTGGAACTGCCCTGGCGGAAAGTTACAATAGACTCCAGTGTCTTGGCTTTTTCAATGACAGTTTCAATGACCGGTTTCTTGTTCTGACATTCAGCCAGCTGCTTCTGGAGCATGTCCGCACGGCCAACTGCTTCCTCTGTCTGTTTCCGGCTGTCCAAAAGTTGGTCGCGCAGTCTGTTTACACTTGCATTCAGGTTGTCCACCTCTGTCTGGTCATATTCCTTTACGAGAGTGGCATGGTGCCTACCGGAACTTCCCTTTATATAATAAGTAATCCCTGCTAGCAGTTCAACATGTGCATTATTGGCATTGAAACGGCTCTTGTGCCGGTTAAAGTCACCTTCCATATCATATACCAATGATGGTTTCAGACTGATTGCCCATGCTTTTTCCTTCCCCATATTAAAGTTGAAGTCCATTCCCAGCCGTGTACCCCAGGAGTTATCATCCCCCGTACCGTTGACGTAGCCATGAAGCCAGCCTACTCCAACTACGGCTTCCATTTCAAATGTCCGGGGTGTTCCAGGATAACCACCGAAAAGATTCATCATATTAAACTTGCTTAAAAGCTCAACATTCGAAGCGTCAAAAGCTGTTTTACTACTGCTTGTGTTGATATACCCCATGACTGAAGTCCCCAGGCTCAGAATCGGTGTTATCCGTTTTGATAATTCAATGCCCACAGCTGGTCGGGAGTTCTTCCAAAAAGCGCTGTGTGTCATCGGAGTGGTCACGCCACCATTAATTCCGACAGACCAGTTGTCCGTAAATTTAATACCTTTCAATAATGTCTGTCCGTTTACAGTCAGGACAGATAGTCCAAACATACATAAAATTAAAATGTTTTTTCGCATAAATTCAGTTTTTAATTAAACATAAGGGAATCATCCCATTTTATCAGTATATTTATCCGTTTAGAAAATAAAGACATGGTATTAACCTTATTTATAATGATTCTGAATATTTAAGTATAAGCATCTTTATTCTTGTTTTCTACACAAAAAGATAAGGAAACAGGGCACAAGTATTCTTGTTTTCCAGAATATTCTTGTCTTTTAATTTTTCATACAGCTGTTCTGTTGATTTGATTCCCATACCGGGCACTATACGTAGAGCGTCGAATCCATTGTATTTTATAAATCGCAGAAGATCTTCAAGCTGGTAAATATTGTATTTTCTGAGTGCTCGCAAGGTTCGGAAGTTTATCTCCAATTCTTCCAAAGGGGTAACTAACAAGTTCACATATTCTGATGGAATATCCTGATCTTTGACAACTATTATCACATTCCTAAGACTCTGTCTGGACATGTCGTGAGAGTTTAACAGAAGTGATTCGTAATTTCTACATCTGACATATGCGTTATCCAGTTTCTGCTTCCACTCAGAATAAGGTTTCCACTCCAAGCGGACCTCTCTGCTCGCTTTCTTATACATATATGCGAGATTTCTAAGGGAAATACCTGTTCTTTTAGAAATAATCTGCATATCTTCCCCGGTAGAAAGAGAGTAAAAAATATCTCGTATCTGGGCGTTCTTTATCACTTCTGCCATTTCCTTGACAATCTCCCTGTAGACAGGCGTACAAACTTCAGGTAATTTCATGCAGGACAAACCTATTTGTTCACCAGACAGATCTCTATTTGAATATTCCATAATTTCTCCATTAAAATGCAATTATAAAAATCTGTTTATTTTTTATTTTTCTCTCTCAATTTGGTAGGGGACATCCCGTACATTTTCCGGCAGTATGCCGTAAAATGGGAGGATGAGTTGAACCCTAACTTGCCAGATATTTCCTGAAAGGAAAGTTCCGGATCACTGATCATTTCCAATGCTTTTTCCGCTTTTTTCTTCTGCATCCATTTATAGGGACTTTCCCCGAAACTAGAGTGGAACTTCCTGCTGAAAGACCGTTCCGAAATATAATATAAACCAGCAAACTCCTTGACAGAATTCACTTTCTTATAGTTTTCCAAGACAAATTTCTCAAAACTCCCTCTGATACAAGTCGATGCAGAAAAGAATTCCGCTAGTTCTTTCTTTGTATAAAACCCTTTCAGCACCAAAAGCAGCTCTTGTTGTTTCTGCGAATGCATATGCCTGCAAAGCAATCTTACTTCCAAGTATGTTCTGACGGAATCCAGTACTTTGACAAGAGGTTTCCTGATGGGAAGAATAAAATTATCAACCGTTTGCTCCTTACCTTTGACAGCCAACGAGCCCAAAAACAATTTGTCGCACACACTCACATTTCTGTCCCAAAATAAAAGTATACATCTCGAATCAGTTATGGACTCTATCCGAGTTTCTATGTTTTGTGGAATAAACACCATCTGGTTTTGTAAAATCCGTAAAGCTTTATATTTACCCAGATAAAAAATCACCTCACCTTCAATCATAAAAAGAGTACACGATGACTTGCCGTTGTCAATCTGGTATTCCTCATCTTTCTCCAGTTGCTGGCAAGAAAATCCCACATCCGAATCCATCTGGTAATTCAGACATGATAAATGTTCATTCAGATATAGTAATTTCATATTTCTTGTTTTTTTTGTTATAACAAAAATTAAAATACATCTGTTTTTAACAAAAAAGACAAATTATTAATTAAAACAGACAATTTTACTATGTGAGACATATGCAGATTGATTAGGTTCTGTTTTAGAGAAGCCATTTATATAAAGATTTTGTTTTGGAAGTAATGAGATTATGCATTTTTATAATTGGCTTCCCTCTATTTACATACCCGTTGCTAAAATAGGATTCATCATGATATATGAGTTCCTCCCGATGTTATATAAAAGTGATAGGAAACAAGATTCCCGGAACTTCCATATCATGAATATGTAGTTTATACAAAAAACACTGGAATACCCCGAAACAAAAGTGTATGAGAAACGTTCTTGTCATTTTTTATATCCCGTGCAAATTTTCGTCTGCACGGGATATAACTTATCAGGGTAAATATTTCTCATAATTATCCTTCACATCCGGATCAACGACCGGACGTACGGAATAGGTCATGCAACGCCTGTAAACAGCGCTTGTATTGGAAGTTGGCGCCCAACCTGGAGGACCTCCAGTGGAATTAAGCAGATAACGGCCTGCATGAGTATCACTCCTGGCTTGTGCCACGGCAAAAATGACTTCATTCCCTCCCGTAGCATTATGTAAAAAAGAACCATCATAAATACTTCCAGGCAGCGGTGTGTTAAGACCGGAATAACTTGCATAATAATATGCAAACCTTAAAGTTACAGCCTCTTTTTGTGACATAATCCGGAATCCGTAAGGAGAAGGGTCAAATACGGTTTTCCCGCCTACATCCTCCGGATTCCCCGCAGAAGGTTTATTCCATGAATACAGGAATACCCAGCGGTCTTTGAAATTGCTAACTTGCCCATGTGGAAAACATTCATACTGCCAGAAACTTTGATGAGAGACGATAGCATTTGGATGTTCGATACTCTGTTTCATCGTAAGAGCAGCCCCTCTCGCTTGCTGAGCATCTGTTTTTCCATAATCCACATCATTTCCTCTCTGTTCCCAAAGGAAATCAAATAGCTTGCCGCTGCCGTCATAAAAGTTTGTATTGACACGAACATCATGTGCCGGGAACGGATCTTTCCTGCCCCATTGATATTGCATACCAAACTCCCTATACGCATCTGCACTATACTGTGATTGGACCCTTTCGTACGCTCCCAACAGATGTGACATCAAATGAACCGTTTTCGGACCATCACCTCCCTGACTCGCAACATCCAATACTGTCGGATACTTGTCAACAATCCAGATATGCCAGGACCAGAGTGTCGGATTCCCCTTGATCTTTCCAGATTTAATTTCTATCAACACATTTCCCGGAGTCTGTCCTGGCTTGACATAAATATATGCCCCGGGACCGGAACCTCCCTGTTCGGACAATTCACTGAGTCCTGCTCTCTCTATATCATTATGCCCGCCAGCCTCTTTAATGTCCGTCCACACGATATTGACTTTCCAGTCATCATCTTCATCCAGCTTATTCAGCATAAAGTCCGATTTACTTCCAGGAAGCCCCTGTTTGCCACTCAAAACAGCGTCATGTTCCAAAAGCATATTATAATACTCATAGGCAGTATTTACCCGGGAAACAGGAATAAAGATCCCTTGCTTTGCTCCCGCTTTAAGCATATATGTATTCGCTTCAGGCTGCACAATTCCGGAAACCAGCTCCAACTCAAATTCTCTTTCCGGAAAAAGACCATCAGGGGAATAAATCTTGAATTTCGCCTTACCGGAGTAAAGACGTGAGGTTGTGATATCGTCAACAGCCGTGAAAGAAACTGGTTTCCCGGAAAGGGAAGGATCCTTCTCATAGAAAGGAGCGAACATCTCTATCACATCACCTGCTCCGTTGTCGGACAAAGCGGAAACCAACTCAATTTTGTATTCGCTGTTGGCTTTGACATAATATTGCTTCTGTTTGCCATCCATCAGATAGATACTGTTATTGGATACCAGCAATGACTGATGCAGGAATTTGTCAAAAAAGGGGATAGCATTATATTCTTTCTGCAAGAGGCTGAGTTTCCCCGACGCACTTCTACCGGTTTCCACGTGTGTGACGGTGAAAGTATAAGTGGTATTGAAATTATCGAAATACTCCGTATTTCCTGTAATGTCGGGAGCCGTCACCGTGTACTTCCATATTCCCCCGGCAAGTTGACCCGTTTTCTTTATCTTGAACGGATTGGCGGCTTCGGCATGGAAAACGGGCTCCAAATCATGCGGTTCTGTCTTTACATAGAAAGTAACCCTGGCACCTGCCTCTTCCGCTGTAAGCGTCCGCCCGTCTTTCGTTATCACCTTATCCGCCTGCCCATAGCTCTCGCCATACTGATTGACCTCAATAAACTCCAGCGGCCGGCTGCAGGCCTCGTCCGCAAAAATCTGTAAGGTGACATTGATATCCTTAGACTGCTCAAAGCCAAGAAACCATTTCATACGCCCCGCCTTCACATAAGCGGCTTTCAACGTATTCTGAGCATCTTCCGGCTTTTCCGGCCACCTTCGGGATGCATCCACATGCTCTGTGACCGTAAAGGTCACGGTTTTCTCATCCGTCGGTGCGGTCTTATCCGGATCCGAAGGTTTTATAGAATAACTGATCCATGCAGGCAGTCCCTCTACCGTAAATCCTTCCGGCCAGGAAGTCTGCACTTTCGCCGTCAGGCTGCCTCCCTCCCTATAAAAAGTGAAATGGTCGGCACTGACCCCCAGCATATATTGCCCGTCATACAATACATCAGACATAATGGACTCGTTCCATACCACAACATTATACATGATGTTAGCAGCCGGCCCTTTCCTAGCATCCTCTTCCGTATCGAATCCCGGACCACCTACAGCCTTGATATTTACCAGATAACGGTGGTTACGCAGCAAGGGAAGGTACTCGTATGTCGCATCAGCCTCGGCTCCGGTACGTTTCAGGTAGTCTATCCGGAAGAAAGTTTCCTTGTCAGGACGGCTCTTATCTGCACCGGTCAGTCCGACAACGATATAAGGACGTTTCAAGTAATTTTCCGTATTATTCTCAGGAAGAGTTTCTCCGTTGGCTCCTTGCGTGGCAGCCGTCGGCACATTGACCGCCTCCGGAACATATACCTCACGTAACAAGATTTTCTCATCCACTATGGAAGATGTTCTATCAATCTTTCCTGTCACAGCCGGAGCAGGATCAGGAATAGAAGGCTGTTTCGCCTTTCTATTGGCCTCATCCCAGTAAATCCTGTTCTCGAACGGAGAGACCCGTCCCGTCGTATTGGTATTATAAAAAAATACTTTAGTCAGCGTTATCCCTTCAATCCCCCCGGCTTTCTCGTCGAATGTAGAAGCCCCTTCCGACATGTTGCTCAAGTTAAGCCCCACGTCCACACGTGCTACGGCACGGACCAGATAGACAGTTCCAAGTTTGGGAACAGCACCGGCACTGTGATCCACCCTGACCGGGTCCGAGGCACCCCACATCGGCAACTCCCCGTCTTTCCATACCCCCTTGTCCGGCATGGAGAAAGTGAAAAGTTGCATGACTTCCTCCCGTGTCTTTCCAGCCAGCCCGTCTGCGTCTGTATTAGCTGACCGGGTGACATTGGCCAGCATCACGAATGTACTGGTATCGCCTGAAGGAGTATTTTTCGCCAACAAGGTCATGGTACCCTTGTCTTTCTTGTCAGCCGGATCACCGGAAGGAATATAGGAGGTCACTTTGGCCTCATATGAAAACTTGTTGTCCTTGTCAAACACAAGTACCCTAATCCTCTCCGCTGCCGTGGAATTCTCCCCCTCCGGTGTAAGGGACCGTGTCAGGGGATTTCGAAGACCAAGTCCTTCGACAGACATGCTGACAGACGTCCAGCCGTCCCTGACAGGTATTTCTGTCCCGCCGTTTCCATACTCATCGAAGGGATCACTGCACCCTTGCACGAGAGGGATTCCCATAGATATCGCCAGAAAAGCGACTATCAAAGTGTAATGTTTGATTCTCATATGTATCTATTCTTTAAACTGTTTTTCTTCGTGATGGCATGACTGACCATACCTTAGTTACCAGGGGATAGCCACCTCCGTATCCTCCCATTCGTCCACAACTATGTCATATTCCATATTTCCGGGTCCTTTCAGTGTGGCGAAGACACGGTAAACCGTATTACGCCGGATGTTGTAATAACCCTTATCATTCTCGGAAAGATCCGGATTATAGAGTTCGATCCTATACGGCTTATCGGGGGTTCCCATCCGATAATCGACGGATAAGACCAAGGCCAGCGCCCCCTCTTTCCCTTTCCCGTAGACTCCCGGAGCCACATAGATGTAGCTAGGTGTCTTACCCATATATGGAAGCAGTCTTTCTTTGCATTTGGTCACAAAAGCGGATTCTCCGGCCCCCTCGTTGGCACCGTCATGGAAACTGGCTCTTTCCGGCAATAATAGGGGAGTCCCCGCATAATCTACTCCTCTCATATCCGGATTACCACTTCCAGTGGCGGTGTATTCCCCGGAAGAAGGCAGTACAGAATAACCGCTAGCTTCATTGTTCAGGGTGAGTTTTGTCACTTTGGAAAGAGGTAACAAAGGAGACAGATAATTCCCCCTGTCATCAACTGTTGTAAGTATGAACTCAATACGGGCATGCATACGTTCCAGAAGTATGCAGGGAGAAAGGGTAATCCTATTATTACTAACTACATTATCCGGAACATGGAAGTTACACTGCCCAGTCATGGGAAGATACTTCCGGTTTTCTCCTTTCAGATCGTCAGATGTGAAAATTTCGGTCTTTTCCATTAATTGCTTCGGATCAGGAATTGTATGTCCATTCCTGATTTTTTCCAATCCGGATTCACAATTAACCAACAAAACAAAATTATAATCGCCTCCCATCAACTCCAGGTCCAAGACTATATCGGATTTGCCTGCATTCACTCTACCCATCTCTCTCATCTCAAAATGCTCAATGTCGGTTATACCCGCCAACGGGTTGGGTGTTCCTTGGGAATAATAGAAAATAACTTTTTCCGGAGAGCTCTCCATATTCTTAAAAGCGAAGAGAAGAACATGTTTAACAGTTTTCTCATATTCCTCTGTACCGATATAGTTCTCTTTCCATTCTCCGGATGAACGTACAGACGCTTTTGTCACCCGAGAAATACCGGTTCCTCCATTCATTTCCGCCACAATCCGGATGGGAATACCCGAAACTGACTTTTCTAACTCTTCCGTATCAGACGAACACCCAGTCAATTGTACAATTGACACACCGGCCACCATCAACAGCTTTATCACAATTCCGTATTTCATTATCTATCATTTTTATAATAATACCAATTCCTTTCCGAGATTATGAAATCATTAGTTTTAAAATCTGTCTGATATAATATCAGTGCCCCAGTTCAATAGGACGGGAAACAACATTCCAGTCCAGAACGGTTGCTTGTACCAGCATCCATGTCTCCTTCTCATTTTTGAGTTTCAAAGTTATGGGAAAAACGTGGTCACATTCCAGACTATACGGCGGTTCACCCGCATCTCCCCGGAACATGATTATGTCATCCACCAGATTGGCTGTGTAAAGAATGTCACCGGTTGTCTTATTCAACAGGGATACGAGTGCATTCCGGTCCTCTTCCAATTTCATCAGCGTAAAATCTGCCTTCAGTCTCCCTTCTGTATCATGTATAGCTTCAGATACATACTCAAAACGTTTACCAAAGGCGATCCGGCCGTTGAAATCATACACACCGTTATCATCTTCTATCTTGATGATGAAATCCTCATCCATAGGGAAAGGGGAAAGCATAGAACTGATTGTGAAGTGTACCCGGTATGTCAATTCCTGCATGTTAAAAGCCACCCGCTCATACACGCTTCCCATATCCTCCCGATTCTCCAATGCCACGGAAGCAAGACCGACATACAGCGGTCCGGGAGCTGAGGAAATCTGTCTGTTTTTCAACCGTAGTGAAACCCACATTTCCTGTTTGGTAGTAATACCTTCCTTAAAATTTGAAAAATCATAAGCCTCCAGATCACTTCCTCCCCATGCAACAAATGTAAGTTTCCCTGTATACCGCAACGTGACAGGTAAGGAATAATCTGACGAAAGAGCCATCTTCTTATCTGAGAATTCGCTTACCAGCACACCATTGTTATCGAAGGCAAATACCCGGATCTGCTTGATATCTGACGGATAATCGGGAAATTGTTCACAAGGAGTTTGTTTGTAGAATTGAAAATTGATACCTTGCGGACAACAGCTCAGATTATCGAATACAACTGAATCGCATCCTATAAAACAGCAGGTCAATAACATGATAAGTACAACAGGATGTACGCTTCTGATTCTCATTTGATATAGCTTATATTGGATTTATTAACCGTTTGAAATCAAATTATTTGTTAGATACAGAAGGGAAAAAATCCCCTTCTGTATTTAAGGTTATGTAAAATATTGTTGCCTGAATTTATCAGCTATCTAATACTAATATTACTCAAGAATGACATCACGTGAAACCAGGTTCCACTGAAGTACTTTGGCTTCGACACGCATATAGGTTTCTTCTTTTTCAATATCTGGATTTTCTGGATTTGTCGGTTCCGTAGGATCTGTCGGTTTCGGCAGATATGGATCTTTGGGATCGGAAGGATCCCATGGCATACCCAATCCTTGGAAAGCCTTGATTGTCAAAAGATAAGTGTTGTTGCGGCGTGTGTCAGCGTTCACAATTGATTTACCATCAGCTGTAACAGTCTGACGGTTCCACAACGCACGGTATGCACATTTTCCGTTCATGTAAGTATAAGCTCCTTGATCCGGATTTAACTGGCTTTTCTTTGCTGCTTCCTTGCTGGCATAGATAAGACCGTCTTTTTCCCCCCGGAAAAATGTTGTCCCTTTTTGAAAATTAGTCTCTTTGACCAATTTTCCGTCTTCAAGTTTCCATACTTCATTCGGAGTATAAGTGGTATAGACCTTAGCATAGGGCAGACGGTAGTAACCGAAATTCTTGTTTTCAGGTGTGAATGCATCCTTTTTTACGGAATTTTCCAGAAAATAAATGCCTGCTCCTGTTTTAGCTTCAGAGGCGCTTGCTGCAGCATTTTTAGCAGCATACATACCAAGGTCATCCTGCTGTGGATTGTCCTTTGACAGAAGATTCCCCAAACGGATTAAATTTTCTTTAGCTGAACCTTCCGGCTCTTTGGCCGCCTCAAAATCGGTATATCCATCAATGGCTGATGCAAAGTTCTCGTAAAGGCCGTCGGCATCTCCAATTGTACGCTTTCCCGCATGGTTACGGAAAAGGTATGTTTTTGCGGCACCGTTGATGGCAGTATACTTGATGTCGGCAAGATCAACCTTTCCTTTTCCATCTGCGGTTGTTTCTTTCAATGCGGCATCCTTCGCGACCAGCCCTTGTGCCACGACACGCTCCACATCAAAGGAGAATACATTTTGAGCCTCACTTGCACCCGTTTTGGCTGCGTCCTCGGTAATGCCGGGAGCAATGGTTTTCTGCTCGGCTTTCGAGGTCATAACAAACTTGTTGTCTGTGGCAAGAGTGGCAATATCTTGTACTGCGGTAGCTGTACTGCCATGTGTCTTGTCCGGGGCTGTTGCAATATCGGCGGAAAGGGTACCCTTGTTAAACAACAGTGCCATGGATTGAGGACCGGGATTCGTCTTCCATGGAGCGACCTTGAATGTACCGGCTGTTTGCGTTTCCCAAAACTTGCCTGTTTCATCAGCTGCCGTTCCTAACATCCATGTTTGAGGCAGGACATTTGAGAGAAGCTGTAATTCCGTAAGCTTACTCTCTTCCGTTCTTCCTCCATAATCTTCCTGATTGTCATTCACCGCTCTGGTTGAAACATCCTTCATAGCGGAAATATACATTCCTGCAAATGTTGTTCCCTCGCCCGGATTGTTTACCTGAGGGACATCCTCATTATTACAAGCTGTCATGCCCAGACTTAAGGCTGCAACTCCCGCTAAAAATAAATTGTTTACTTTCATAACTTAAACTGTTTAGTAAATAAATAATTTAATTATTAATACATTAAATGCTTGCTATTTATCCGTTAATCCTGTCATGGAAAGTCCAGGAGTTTTCATTCCCGGGGCTCCATGTCTTTTTTCAGTAATTCCTCCGCCTTCCGCCAGTCTCCTTTCATACTATGGGCAATTGCCATAGGATAAACAGAACGGCTGTCACTCTTTACTGTGTCCAATATCATCAGAGCCTTATCCGCATCCTTTTCATACTTTAAAAGCGCATTGGCATAGTTGAGTGCCGCCAGCGGATCAAGTGCAAACTGTTCATAAGCCTTCTTATATATGTTTACCGGATTTTTTCCCTGTTCGACATACTGTTGCGCCAGCCTGTACATCTCATACTGGCTCAGGCATCCGGGAACGGTAATAAACATTTCCTCCAATTCGTCATCCGTATAGGGACGAACATCAAATCCCATGCGAAAAACGGTACGGCGCAAAGTGGGATAAACTGTGGAAAGCAACTCCGCATAAACCTTTCCCCCATCTAAAGAGCGTATAGCCGCTTCACGGGCCACATCCGTATGATGCCTATTAATAGCGGATAAAATTTCATCCTTATATGCCAAAGAAGATACATTTATAATATTTTCCAAGCCTTTCCAGTCTTCACCCACCCCTTCTATTTCGTATATGGAGGCTTTCTCGAGCTGCGGGTACTTACTCAGTACATAATAAGAAAGCGTATGAGTACGACGTTCCGCCAAATGTTTATTATAACTAAACTCACCTTCCGGAGAAGCGTATCCCATGATATGTACCTCACGAAGCCTAGCCCCTTTGATCCGAAGCCCTTTGGATACAAAATCATCCAGACGGGCTAATTCTTCCTGATTTTTACCAAATCCAAGAAGAAGTTCATGCTGTGCGGATTTGAAAGTGACCTTACAGTCAAATTCTTCTTCATAACATTTTATCTCCACCTTTTCCGGAGTATAAAAAATGTATTTATAGTCTTCCGGGCCAAAAAGGTCTATCCCGGTTACCGGTATATTCAACAGGCTCACACCTTTACCGCACTCGGCACATCCATACACCTCTTCACGAAGAAAAAGATGGCCGGAAGCCATCCAACGTTCAAAAGGCAATGTTTCCCTGACGGAGATTCCAGGCTCCCTCAAATCTCTGGAACTGCGAATATCCTTCACAGGAAGTAATGTACCCGGGTTACCACCCAGTCTTTCCTTACGGGCAACAACCTTGTATCTTTTCTTTCCGGAAATACACAAAGGCGAGAAAACAGTCCTGATATTGCCGTCAGAAGATACCAGAGAAGGATAGATATAAACAATTTCCTGTGTCCTCAACCGATTGATGGATTCTACTATATTGAAAGAAACGGTAAACATTTTCCCTTCCGGGCTACGTCCGGTTTTCACATCTGTATATTCCAAACGGGGATTCCCCTTTCTGACAACCTTATCCTCCACCTGTCCTACCACCGGCAAACAGTATACATACCCCAGCACAGAGAGTATTCCTATATAATATTGTATTGGTTTCATTGATTCTGTTTTTAATGTTTATATATGCAAAGCATCATTTATTTAATTATATAGATAATCGAAATGGCAAGCTTTGTAGGTCCCAGATAATCAGCTTTCCCCTTACTATCTTTCTTCCCACAAGAAGTACATCTGAACCTGTCATATTTAACACGCGCATAGCCCAGTCCTAAGGATGCCTCTACACTGAATCTGCTGGACAGTATCCAATGGTAGCCCGTACTGATACCCCCACCGTAAAAATACCCTTCATAACGGTAATCTTTCATTTCTTTGGAGTGGTTTTGAATGATAAAAGGAATATTTATGCCTCCTACATTCATCTGTCCTCCGTGGGCATGAAGACCAAGAAACCAGCCGTTGAATGTTTCACAGGTCCAATATCTTATCTCCGGCTGTACAAGCCAATGGCTCCACTTCCTTGTTTTGTAACCGCCTGCGGTAGCATCACTTTCATAAAAGAAGAAATTCATACCCACTTGGGTATCCAAAGTCCATTTCTTCCCTAGGGAGAGCTCCACAGAAAGATTGGGTGTCAGCAGGGCGTCATAGGCAAGGTTGTTTTTCAACGCGATCTTTTGTGAGAAAGCCTGCAAACTGAACAGCAGGAAGAAAAAAAAACATACTTGTTTCATATTGTCACTGATTGTTTTACTGGGAAAACCATGATTGTTTTATAATGTTAATTTTGATGATGCAAAATTATGTATATATAACCATAATTTTATTATAAATATTAGACGTTAAATTACACAAAACAGTCTCTTTGTCCATATAATATATGTCATTAAGACAAGGATAGGGCATATTAAGGAAAAAGGGACTTGAGAGTCACCCATTTGGGGATGATGTTCATCGGTTGTATTTCTCCCTGTCTGGAATCCAGCTGTCTATCAAATCTCTATGCTTATCCATCCACTGGCGTACAGCTCTTGTCTCGGTCTCACGGGTTTCCTCTATGGTCTGCATCAAGGAGCTGATCTCGGTATCGGACAGATGGATGTTTCCCAAAAGGGCGGCAACGAACGGATGCTCCTTACTGAATCCTTTCCTGGCAATGGAATGGATTTGCTCGGCCTCTCCATAAACGTTTTTCGAATCTTCCAGCACTCTCAGACAGAAGCGATCAAACATCCAGTGCGGGGTCCATCCGGTCACAACGATCCATTCCTTCTTGTCGATAGCCTTCTTCAACAAAGCCGTCATGGCGGGACCGCTGGAGATCATGAGCTTGTAGTCCAGGCCGTATTCAGGGATGGCTTTCTCCGTGCATTTCATGATACCGGTACCCGCATCAATTCCCACGATCTCTCCGGAAAACCGTTCGGTATGACCGCCCAGCTCCTCTATTGTATGGACTGGGACATATTCGGGCACCACAAGCCCGATACGGGCACTGTCGTATATCTGCCCGAGGATTTCCAGTTCACCATTGTATTTCCGGAAATAATCGGCATGGGTCACAGGCAGCCAGCTGTCCATGAACACGTCTGTCTTGCCTCTTGCCAACGAAGTGAATATGGGAGCTATATCCGCATTCAAAAGTTCTATTCTGTATCCTTGCTCCGAGAGAATCTCCTTGGCCAGATAGGTGACCGCTATCCCTTCGGCCCAGTTCGCATAGGCTATACGGATTTTCTTGTCAGAAATGTTACCGCATGAGAAGAATATCGTGACAGCCAACAAGACTGTAAATAATTTCGTTCTATTTCTCATAATCATTCTGTCTATATGTTTTTATTCTTTTTATTTTCTTCGTGCTATTCCCTGTGTGATTCGGTCAAGCACGATAGCCAGTATCACGACAGCAATCCCCCCTTCGAATCCCATGCCAATCTTCATCTGGGTGATACCTTTCAATACTATTTCCCCCAAGCCTCCGGCTGATATCATAGCAGCTACCACTACCATAGAGAGAGACATCATGATGGTCTGGTTGACACCGGCAAGAATAGTTGGCAATGCCAACGGTAATTGTACCTTGTAGAGCAACTGCCAAGAAGTGGCTCCAAAAGCCCGGGCGGCCTCCACCACATTTTTCGGCACCTGGCGGATACCCAGTGCGGTGAGCCTCGCTACCGGAGGCAGGGCGAAAATGATCGTGGCGAAGGCTCCCGGTACTGTCCCCAGCCCGAAAAAGAGCACCGCCGGTATCAGATAGACAAAGGCCGGCATGGTCTGCATACAGTCAAGCATCGGCTGCAAGACCTTGTTGCAGCGTCCGCTGCCCGCCATCCAGATCCCCAGGGGGATCCCCAGCAGCAGCGCCATGCCGGTGGAGGAGAGTACTAGGGCCAGGGTCTGCATGGTCTCCTCCCAGAATCCCATCCCGTAAATGAGCGACAGCCCCAAGAGGGTGAAGATCCCTGTCCCCCTGCCACTCTTGTATAACGCCAGGAAAGTGAGTATCGCGATGGTTATGTAAAAAGGTATCCCGAGCAGGACGCATAGTATTCCGTCGATAACACTTTCCACCCCCAGGCTCAGCAGGTCAAAAAACGATGCGCCGTGCTCGGTCAGCCATTCCACGGCCATTTCTATATATTCTCCTATATTTATCATAATTCTATTGCGTTTTGAATGATTTCATTGATTTCTTCCTTGTCTTTTCCCGTCACCTCGATAATGAGCGACGAGAGCGGTACCATTCCTTCGAACTCCCGTTTCTCGTTGACCACCCAGATGGGTGAGTTGGTCTTCGTCATTAGGGGGAGTATGTCCTCCACCACGGTATCGCCCAAGATGGAGTGTACCTCTTTCCTTACGATGGAGTCGATGTTCAGGATACGCTCCTTCCTTAATTGGAGAAGTTCCTTCAGATGGACCTCGCCTACCAGTATACCATTCGGGTCTACTACAGGCAACACGGTTGTCTTCTGTTCTCTCATCTTCCGGGTCAGCACCTCCGGCCCTTCTTTTCCCAACCTTGCCACCATAGGCTTGTCCACCATGATGGCAGCGGCAGTGACAATCTTGCTGCGGTCCACATTTTCCACAAAACACCTCACATACTCATTGGCGGGGGCGGTCAGGATCTCCTCGGAGGTGCCGGTTTGCTGTATCTCCCCATCACGCATGATAGCGATACGGTCACCCAGCTTGACAGCCTCCTCCAGGTCGTGTGTGATAAATACGATGGTCTTTTTCATCTTTGACTGCAAGGCCAGCAGCTCGTCCTGCATTTGTACCCGTATCAGCGGGTCCAGCGCGGAGAAGGCCTCGTCCATCAGCAGGACTTCCGGATCGTTGGCCAGGGCACGTGCCAGTCCCACCCGTTGTTGCATGCCCCCAGACAGCTCGCTGACCTTCAAGTCTGCATATCCGTCCAGCCCGACCAGACGCATGCTTTCCGCCGCCTTTAGTTCACGTTCCCTTTTCTCCACTCCCTGCAGTTCAAGCCCGAAAGCGATATTCTGCAATACGGTATAATGAGGCAGCAGCCCGAAATGCTGGAATACCATCGCCAGTTCCTTCCGACGCAGGGAACGTAACCGCTCCACCAGCATTCCGGCGATATCCTCACCGTTGATCAGAATCTCACCGGAGGTAGGCCTGTTCAGCCGGTTGATACATCTGAGCAGGCTTGACTTTCCGCTTCCCGAGAGTCCCATGATCACAAATATCTCACCCTCCCGGACAGAGAGGCTGGCATTGTTTATAGCAATCGTGCATCCGGTTTCCTTCAATATCTCATTTTTACTCTTTCCTTTTTTCAGCATTCTGAAAGCCTTGCTTCTTTCAGAGCCGAAAATCAAATACAAATCCCTGATTTCAATTTTGTTCTTATCCATAATTCTTTAAAAATAATATCCTATATTTATATTGAATCTGACATTCCAGTTGTCTTCCGTCCCCCGGGCGAACGCTTCATCCCATATATCCCCCAGCCATGCGTGGTTCCTTCCCACGGCATAGTCGATGTAGGCGAAGACCTTTCCCATTGCCAAAGAACACCCCGTCACATTCTCCAGGCTGTCATTAAACCCGGCGGCGCGTTTGTTGAGTAGGCTGAAATCATTGTACAGGAAGATATCGTCCAGACACAACCTGTTCACGGGAATCCGGTAGGACAATGACACCGTATATGTATCTGCCCTGGAGGCGATTCGGTAAGACGATCCGTAAGCCGCCATCGTCACCACATGTCTGTCTTCCCCTGAAGCCCGCACGGGTCTGAGATTATAGTTGGTATATTGCATTTTAAGGTTCCACCGTCGATAGTTAGCTACGTAGTGCAGGGCAAAAGCGGTACGGAGTCCCGTCTTCCGTGTGTCCATATTATACAAACCTCCCATAAGAACCGAACCTCCGAGTTGGTGCTTCCACCGGGTTCCGAAATGATATGCTACCCGGATATTGCCCTGATGCGCCTCCTTATCACGTCCGGCAATGTCATAGGCATAGCGGCTGGCGGACAGTTCTGAGTCTCCGCCAGTCCCGGAAAGATCGGCATTCTGGAAATAGGCGAACGACAATTCCCAGCGGTCCTTATGGAAGAGGTATTTTATCCCTATGTCCGCATCGTCCTCAAGACCGACATAATAGTTCAGGTTGAAGAAATAATTGTTACCCGTATAAGGCAGGATACCGAAAGGGAACGTTGTCAGGCCTATTTGTAACCGATGTGAATCATTGAAACGATAGCCTATCCAGCCCTCTCTGAGCATCCCGCCTCCCGAGGAGGAGGGATAGAAGCGGTAATCCGCAGCTAAATCGAATTTCTTGTAAGAAGCGTTCACATTCAAGCGGAACACGTCGAAGTCGAATTCTCCGCCATGATTCCGGTTTTCAGGTTTCCAGTCCGAGTAATTGTAGTTGAAACGGAGTGCGCCTCCTATCTTCAACATTGGTTTTTCCTGCGCCGCCAAAGGTGAAACGGCGATTATTGCCCCAAAGAATGGCAATAGCAAACTTTCTTTATATCGCATAAAGTCACGTTTTGATAGGGTATTTGTTCAATACCCCACATATGGTTTATAAAATGATTTTTCTTTAAGCAGGACCAGTGTAATTTTTTAAGAAGAGGATGAAAAATATCCGATGCGCAAAAAAGAATTTATGTGCTAAAAAACAGTAAATTAGAACCTGCTATTTTTGCAAATATATGAAAAATAAATGGCTATACCAAATTTTATTCAAATGGAAATTTGGAAAGTTTGTGATAATATCAGCAAATTAGCGATATTTTCATTAATATCATCTTTATTGGAAAATCTCACTAAACAGTTCTCTTGTTCACTGTTTTTATGGTGTATGAAATAGATGAAAAAGATCATAGATATTGCCCCTCCCTGTTTCTGTAAACTGCCCTCGTATATCTTGACCAAACCGAGATTGGAGGGGTGAAAAGGACAATACACATAATTTTTCCATTAGTATATTAACAAATTATAGAATGTCGCGATAATGCATGTTATTAAATTTTGTCGGTTATATAGAATATTATGTCTTTTATGGGAAAATACCAATTAATATGTTGTATGTAATTTTGTCCCGGAAAACATATTTCCATGAAAGAATGTCAGTAAAGTAAAAATTAATAAGTTGGATATCAACTCTTTGTTGTTAGGAGAATAATAATATTACGTAATATCTTGTATCCCTATAAACAGTATTAGGTCTATGAAAAAGTATTTGATTTTTCTCTTTTTATATTGTTGTTTTATAGAGGTCTCTTATGGCTTCTGTCCTGAAGACAGTCTTCTTTGTCGGGTTTATTTCCAGGTAGGCAGTTCCTCTTTGGATTTATCTTTCAGTGAGAATAACCGGTATCTGGATTCCTTATTATCACATGTTAGCATCCTCCAGAAACAAGACGTGCTTCATCATGTTTCTTTAATCTCCAGCGCTTCTCCGGAAGGAGATTCAGGAGTGAACCTCATATTGTCGGATAAACGTTGCAATGCTGTACGCTCATATCTCCAAGAACACCTTTGTCTGCCGGATTCCGTATTTGTGTCTTCCTCTTTGGGGCAAGCATGGGATGCTCTTGCTTGTCTGGTCAAAGATTCTGACATACCATATCGTGAAGAAGTATTGCATATTCTTCATAATACGCCTGAATGGATCACACAAAAAAAATGGTGGTTGACTCTCGTAAGCGACAACTCATGACCCTCCGTCAGGGTGGACCATGGCGTTATATGGCTGCACATTTTTTTCCAGAACTGCGCAGCTGCTCCATCGTTATTTATAAATCGGTACCGGTGTGCTCTTCCTTTCAAGAAAGTGAAAGGAAAAAAGTGCAAGTTATGGAATCAGTTGTTCCATATGATACGATAGCGGCACCTACGTCTTTTCATGATACGGTTTATGTTCCTTCTGTAAGTAAAGTCCACAAAACATTTGATATGGCAGTAAAGACTAACATGCTTTATGATGTTCTTCTTGTACCGAATATCGGTATTGAATTCCATCTTGGCAAAGGATGGTCACTTGGTGGAAATTGGATGTATGCTTGGTGGAAACGTGACCACCGCCATCGTTATTGGCGCCTCTACGGCGGCGAACTGGATATTCGCAGATATTTTGGACGCAGTGCCACTGAAAGGCCTCTTACAGGACATCACCTCGGTCTTTGCGGACAACTGTTCACCTATGACTTCGAAACCGGGGGGACGGGTTACATGGGCGGCAAGCCGGGCGGCACACTTTGGGAGAAAATGAACTATGCCGTGGGGCTGGAGTATGGCTACTCACTGTCTGTCACCCGTCGCCTGAACTTGGATGTCGTCATCAGTATGGGATATTGGGGCGGTGAATATCATAAATATGCTCCCATCGGCGACTGTTATGTCTGGAAAGAGACCCGGCAGCGCCATTGGTTTGGTCCTACAAAAGCGGAAATCTCGTTCGTGTGGCTGATCGGCCGGGACTACTGCAGCGAGAAAGGAGGTGCAAAATGAAACGAATATTGAATATGTATCATATACAACAAATGGTTTCAGTCTTTGTAATCCTGATATCAACATCTTGCGAACATAAGGATTTGTGCTATGACCATTCCCACACGTCCAGAATACATGTTGTTTTCGACTGGAAAAATGTTCCCGATGCCACTCCTGAAACCATGCGCCTTTACCTGTTCCCTATAGATGGAAGCAAACCTCAGACGTATGAATTCACCGATTATCGAGGAGGTTTTGTCAACGTACCTGCAGGTCGTTATAAAGCCCTGTGCGTCAACTCCGACACGGAATCCGTGCTTTACCGCAACATCGGCTCGTTCGACGGTTTCGAGGCTTACGCTCCTGACGGAGTTTTGAGTGTGAGGTCTTCCTTGGTTCCCCGTGCGGAAGGTACTTCAGGAGAACGTGTCGCCAAGTCTCCTGACCGCCTTTACAGTGGCCGTCTTGATAATGTTACGATTGAAGTCTCCACAAAGGATCAGATGATAATCCTCTATCCTGAACTCTCCGTATGCCGTTACCGGGTTAGGATAATGAACGTGTCCAATCTTAAATACATCTCTTCTGATGGTGTTACCGGTGCTCTTTCCGGTATGTCCGGGGGGCTGTTGGTAGGCCGTAACGAGCTCACATCTGATCCCGTGACCGTCCCTTTCGAGGTAATTTCCGACGGCATCTCCACTCTGACAGCTGATTTTCTGGTTCTCGGACAAACTGGCCGGGGTAATCCCGCACACAAGCTGGTTATCTATGTGATTATGTCTGATGGTAGTAAAAATTATTACACATTTGATGTGTCCCGCCAGGTTGATGAAGCTGCCGATCCCCATGACGTCCGCATCCTATTGGACGGACTTCTTCTGCCCAGACCTATTGTTAATGAGAGTGGTTTTCAGCCAACGGTTGACGATTGGCAGAATGTCGACGTGAATATTCCCATGTAATTTGTAAACTGTGCTCTTCATGTTTCACAACACGAGGGTAAAAAATAATAGTTTATTGTTTAATTTTAATGTTTTATTTATGAAGAAAAATTTTTTATTCGCAGCAATGTCTATAATGGCATTGGCTTCTTGTTCCAATGATGATATCGTTGACGTAAACAATGGTAGCGGCATTTCTTTCCGTGCCTCTTTGGATAAGGCCGTTACCCGTGCCAATGCAACAAACTTGCAGAATTTGGCGGCATTCAATGTGACTGCCATTGGTAATAACACGAATTATTTTACGAATCTGGGGGTTACTTCTGCTGATAATGGTGCAAACTGGACAACGGCTTCCACTTATTACTGGCCAAGTTATCAGCTTGCCTTTTTTGCCTATGCCCCTCAAACTCCCAGCGGTACTGTAAGCATAGAAAATGCGGCAAAGAAGATAACGGATTTTTCTCCCGCTCAAGCCGTTATAGATCAAAAGGACCTTGTGATCTCTTATAACACAGGAACTAAGGCTCTTAATGAAAACTCCGGTGTCGCCATGAACTTCAAGCACGCCCTTTCTCAGATTGAGGTAAAGGCCAAATGTTCCAATGACAAGATAAAGATCGAGGTCATGGGCGTTAAATTGGTGAATGCCGCCACAAAGGCAGATTTTGCTTTCCCTGAAGCGGAGACCAATACCGGATTTACCTTGCAGCAAAGCCAATGGTCCAACTGGAGTGAGAAAGACAAGCCTGCCAAAGCTTATATGATCAAAGGACAGCAGGCTGTTACTCTGACTGCTAACGCCCAATCTGTCATGTTTGGTGACAATAACTTCATGCTTATCCCACAACAGTTGACGAAATGGAACGGTACTGCTGCAACTACCGGTGCTTATTTATCGGTACTCTGCCGTATTTGCAGTCTGGATGGCGGCAATGAGATACTGCTTTATCCACAACCGACAGCTACTGATGATAAAGCCGGCAAATATGCATTCTCTGCCGTAGGTATTGACACCAACTGGGAGCCGGGAAAGAAATACATCTATACGCTGAATTTCTGCGAAAACGGTGGAGGTGCCGGTGAAATTGACCCGACTCCTACTGATCCGACTAATCCTAACGACCAGACAATTGATCCAACTCCGATACCCGGCGGTAATGGCGGTGATCCTATTTTAGGCAATCCCATCAAGTTCACTGTGACTGTTGACAACTGGACTGATCAGCCGGTGAATATTAAAATGTAAGTTTTGTCAAGCGGGGTGAATCATTCGGTTTCATTCCCGATTGTAATTTGACTTTTCAGCCCGGGCGGGGTTGGACCGGTGTTACCCCATACCGGGGGCAGGGACGGATTCATGACTTTGTCCACCCTGCCTGTTCCTTCCCGGGCACTTTAAGAGTATATTCCCAACATCTTTTTCCTGGGGTGCCTATGTTGGGAATCTTTCTTTTAACGACTGTATGGTTTCTATTACCGGTATGATTAATTCATTAAAGTAACATATATGAAATTGTCTCATTTTACATCATTTTCCGATAGATACATCTTGTTGAATCATTTGCTTTTGGCACTTGTTTCCGGGGGTATTTGCCTTTCCTCCTGTGAGGAGGATATGGATCGTCCGTCACCTTCCTCATACGTATCTTTCACCTCCGAGATCAGTTCTTCCTGGACTCTATCCACCCGTTCCACCACCGATGCTGATGCCATGCAAGGTACTGTCACCACCTTACAAGGTGGCAACATTCCTCTTTACCTGCATACGCTTTACACCGACAGTATCGAATCCCCCTCTTCGGATAGCAATCTGGATACGGCTGTGCTTACCCGTTCCGTTCCCATAAAAGATGACAATATGTACAACAGTTTCGGTGTCTCCGCTTACTCCTACACCGGTTCCTGGAATGAAAACAAAACTCCCAACTATTTCTACAATGTTGCGGCCAGCAAATCCGGTAGCGGCTATAACCTTTCCTCTACCTATTATTGGCCCGGGACTGCATACAAAATGAAGTTCTTCGCCTATGCTCCGAAAGACAACGGGTGGTACATGCTTTCCGGCAGTACGCACTCCGGTTCTCCTACTATCAGCGTCACTATCCCGAACAACGTTAATGACCAGAAGGACTTTCTTGTAGCAAAGACGGATGAATTGGCCGGCAACACCAACACTGCCGTGCCGCTAACCTTCCATCATGCTCTTACCGCCATCAAGTTCGTGTGCGGGGATGACATGCAGGGAGGTACCGTAAAGAGCGTCAGTTTGAAAAATGTCTGTTCCAAGGGGATTTACAACATGGGAACACAGTCATGGAGCAATGTAGATACGCCTGTCACTTTCTCGCAGATATTGGACAAGTCCACTACGGGAACTGCAAACGAAGCGCTCACTTCTGACGCACAGACTTTCATGATGGTTCCGCAGACTCTTCCTGATGGTGCACAGCTTGAAGTCGTATTCACCGACAACTCCAATACGAACCATACTTTAACTGCTGATATCAAAGGTACAGTCTGGCCTATCGGCAAAACCGTCACTTATAAAATATCCAGCAGTTCTATCAACTGGACCTATACGCTTGCCGTCTCCCAGCCGGCGGACTTTACCTATACCGGTGGTACACAGCAATACAGTGTAACCAGCTACCGGCAGAATACTAAAGGAATGAAAGAAGCCGTCCGATGGACCGCACAATATTCAGAGGATGGTGGAATCTCTTGGACTGATACCCAACCTGACTGGCTGACTGCGTTCACCGTATCCGGAAATGGCGGAACTGTCGTACAGGCATACGATGCAACTGTCATCACACAGACCGGTACGGATAATACCCTACATACGACTGCTTTACAGAATGCTCCAGCCCGGGGTAGTGTAGATATTCCCTATAACCTCGCCAACCAGACTAACGGTGGTTCAACGGATGAAAATACCGCCAACTGTTACGTTGTCGGTGCTCCGGGATACTATTCTTTCCCTCTGGTATATGGAAATGCCATCAAAGATGGTACAGCTAACACTTCCGCATATACATCTACGGCCCCATCCGGAAGCGAAATTCTGAGTAATTTCATCAACCATACTGGCAATGCGATCACTGATCCTTACATAAGCAAAAACGCTGACTGCACTCCTGCCAAAGCCGAACTTGTATGGCAGGACGCACCGAGTCTGGTTACCGATATAAAATATAACAATACAGATAACGGCAACATCTCTTTCTGTGTAAAAAAGAATACTATCAGACAGGGAAATGCTGTTATTGCTATTAAAGATGCCGGTAACAACGTCCTCTGGTCTTGGCATATTTGGGTTACCGATGAAAATATCGGCCAAACCATCGAGGTAACCAATCACCAAAGCCAAAAATATAAATTTATGCCCGTTAATCTCGGCTGGTGTGATGGTCGTACCACAACTTATGCAGAGCGTAGTTGCAAGGTGAAATTCACTGCCGGAGACGCAAGCAAGGAAGTGAGCATCAAACAAGTTTCGGCTTCAATCACAACAGGAGGCAATCATCCTTATTATGAGTGGGGGCGTAAAGATCCGTTCCCACCTTCGAACGGATTGTTCAAAACCAATAAAATCTGGTACGACAAAGACGGCAATGCTCACACGGAAAGTCCTAAAACGGAGAACCTTTCTACCGGCGCCACTTGTATCATGAATTATATTCTCAAACCGGATGTGATGCAGGGTCAATCTTATGGCGATAATACATATGCAAATCTATGGAGTACCGATAACAATGTTTATACTGCCAATGACGAAAATGTCATAAAAACGATTTATGATCCCTCTCCTGTGGGCTTCAAACTTCCCCCCAGTAATGCTTTTACGGGATTCACAACAACCGGAGACGTTACAGGTACATTTTCTCAAATCAACGGAACGTGGGACAGCTCCTTGAAAGGATTTAATTTCTTCACCGATGCAAATAAAACCATCTTCTTCCCTGCTTCGGGGTATCGCGACTATTCCAATGGCAGGGTGAGATACGTTGGCACCGGCGGCTGGTGTTGGTCGGCGGTTCCGTTCTACCAGGACCAAGGTTACCGCCTGCGCTTCTTAGGGCCGCGCGTGAGCCTGTTTGGCAGCAACAGTCGGGCGTACGGGTGTGGGTTGCGTTCTTCCCAAGAATAGGGAGCGTAGCGACCGTATCCGTTTCATTGGATTATTTTCCCTACGGCTTTAAGGCCGTAGGGATAGTACCGGCGAAGCCGGTCGATTTTTATAGATATTAAAATTAAATAATTATGACCAGCAAGGATTTTATAGAAGCTGAAGCAGGTAATAACGGAAGTATCATTCTTTATCGTGAGGGGCTTTTCTGGAAAGCTTACGAAAGGTCTGCCTATGAGGCCTATATGCAAAGCCGTATAGTTAAGGCTTGCGAGAGAGTGCCAGATAAATTCAGTAACCCCGTATAAAAACGGCATGACGAATAAATGTATTTGAAGTTCTGTTACGAGCAGCAGACAGTCCTGTATTGGGCTTTCGAAAATCTTTCGAGACACACACTATAAGTGGGTATATTTCCCTGCGTTGAGGTATAGCAGCTATTCCAATGATGGGCATTGGCAATAATGACTACTGTTACTTAATAATTCCGACTAACCAGCGGTGGTTGCTACCTATACTTCAGCTCGCCAAACGTGAATTCGTTGGACAATAATCGGATGTATGGGTTTTGGTTACATTCTTCCTAAGAACAAGAATAAAGGAATATGGAAATCATCCCTCTTTTAATTGAGAACTGCATTGAAGAAGGCTAAAAAGGGGGGAGATTAATAATAAGTTGTTTTTTTGTTAACGTAAATAAAAATTTTGTATATACCTCCTCTATTTTAATTCTATAGTTTAACGTGCAGAACACACAGGCTGAAGTTAAAATCTGTAATTGCCGATTATTTTATGGTATATCTTTCGCATGTGGAACTCAGTTATACAATCTTAAAAAGGACACTGCAGGTTATTCTTTATGCTATGATTTTTTTACCACTATAGTATACCGATTATTAGTCTTCATTCTTAAGATATCTAAGCTCTATCCATCAACATCTCCCTGCATTCTTCAAGGATGTGAGGATGTCCTGCTGAATGCTACCGGGATACCTATTCAGCGTCCTATGGACTAGGACAAGCTGTCAGCATGCTATAGTGGTAAAAAAATCATAGCATAAAGAATAACCTGCTGTGTACCGGAAGCTTTCGGATTATGTGGCTGAGTTCCATATATGAAGGGCGTGTCCATGATAAGAAATTTTGTGATGAAGACTTCCACTTCCCAAGGATATCAGGCTTTGGCAAGATAGATGTTTCATCGGAGAAAGACCAGATGGCGTTGAGCATGCCAAGAAGAAACCTAAAAGGAAAGAGCTTACCATTGCTGAAAAACAAGAGAACAAGCGAATTTCCGGAATCAGGATTAAAGTGGAGCATGCCATAGGTAGTATGAAAAAATGTCGTATTGCTAAAGAATGATTTAGATGCCATAAATTCGGTTTCGAAGATATGGTGATTTTTATAGCTTGTGGATTACACAACTTCAGAATCAGTCACAAGATGAGCCATATAATAAATTAATCTATATAATATCTATTGTATATTGCCAATGTTATCTTTTTCTTTCGCTTTAATTCTTTTTCTCAGAAGGAAAAGTACTTTATCAGAAAACTTTATCTTGATTTTATTATAAAAGACAATATATTTTATATTCAGGACAAAATGCACAGAATTCCATTGTCACTATATGTTTTTAGAATTGCATTTTTTATATTCGCATCAATTATTAAATTTTAAATCAATAATCCTTAAATACATGAAAACTCTCGATTTTTATTAAAAGCCGGTTTGTATGCCGGGCTGTATCACTAATCCTCTGTTGACATTTATAGTTCCGATACATTTTTCTGTATCACAGTACTCACTTAAATATTAATACTTATGAAACAAAAACTAATCTTGTTTGTTTCCTTCCTTTTTTGGGGAATAGGAGTGGCATTCTCCCAAATAAAGGTGACGGGAATTGTTGTTGACGAACAGGATGAGCCCGTTATCGGTGCGACCATCCAAATCAAGGGAGACAAATCAAAAGGGACCATTACTGACATTGATGGGAAGTTTAAAATCTCGGCACCACAAAATGCACAGCTGGTAGTTTCTTTTGTCGGCATGCAAAGTGAGGAGGTAAAGGTTGCCCCAACAATGAAGATCACCTTGCGTGCAAGTTCCGAAATGCTTGAGGAAGTGGTAGTCACCGGTATGGTTGCTACAGACAAACGACTGTTTACCGGTGCCGCGGATAAACTTTCCGCTTCAGATGTTAAAATCGACGGTATGGCCGACATAAGCAGGGGACTGGAGGGGCGTTCTGCCGGTGTGTCCATCCAGAATATTTCGGGCACCTTTGGTACAGCACCCAAAATTCGTGTGCGTGGAGCTACTTCCATTTATGGGAATTCCAAACCATTATGGGTGGTTGATGGTGTCATTCAGGATAATGTGGTTGATGTTGGTGCGGATGATCTTTCTTCCGGTGATGCCGTTACCCTGATCAGTTCGGCCATAGCAGGGCTGAATCCCGACGACATAGAAAGCTTCCAGATTCTGAAAGACGGATCCGCCACATCCATTTATGGGGCTAAAGCCATGGCCGGAGTAATTGTGATCACGACCAAGAAAGGCAAGCAGGGAAACAGTAGTTTTTCCTACACCGGAGAATTCACCACCCGGTTGAAACCCAATTACCGGACGTTCAACATCATGAACTCTCAGGACCAGATGGGCATCTATCAGGAACTTCAGGAGAAAGGATGGCTGAATTTTGCATCTATATACAGGGCCAGCAGCAGTGGAGTTTATGGAAAGATGTACCAGCTTACCCATTTTTACAATCCTGTGACGGGACAGTTCGGGCTTCCCAACACTCCGGAAGCGAGAGCGACCTATTTGCGGCAGGCTGAGTTCAGGAATACGGACTGGTTTGATCTGCTTTTCAGCAATTCACTGATGATGAACCATTCCGTCAGTATGGCCACAGGAAGTGAAAAGTCCTCATCCTACATCTCATTGAGTGTGATGAATGATCCGGGCTGGATGAAACAGAGCAAGGTGTCACGGTATACAGCAAATTTGAACAATACCTATAATATTACGAAGCAATTCTCATTCACGGGAATCGCCAATGCCTCCTACCGCAGGCAGCAGGCACCTGGGACATTGGGGCAAAGCAGTGATGCCGTTTCTGGTGAGGTGTCCCGTTCTTTTGACATCAACCCTTATTCATATGCCCTGAACACTTCCCGCACACTGGATCCAAAACTTAACTATATGCGCAATTATGCTGACTTTAATATTTTTAATGAACTGGAAAATAATAATATTTCCTTGAATATCGTTGATATGAAATTTCAGGGAGAATTCAAGTGGAAGCACAAGACTGGACTCCAACTCAGTTTTCTCGGCGCATTGAAATATTCCTCCGTATCGCAGAACCACCAGATAAAGGATATGTCCAACCAGGCTCTTGCATACCGTGCCATGGGGGATGCCACTATTATAAATGCCAACTCATGGCTTTACAAAGATCCGGAGAAACCAAATACTTTGCCACAGAGTGTTCTTCCCAAAGGAGGGTTTTACAATAAGAACGAGTATAAAATGCTCAGTTATGACTTCCGTCTGGCGGCTACCTATAATCGGGAGTTTAATGGAACCCATATTCTGAATTCCTATGCGGGAGCTGAAGTGAACTCCCAGGAACGCAGCAGTGACTGGTCCGAAGGCTGGGGAATGCAGTATGACAACGGTGAACTTCCATTTTTCGATTATCTGGCCTTTAAAAGAATGCGGGAACGTAACACGAATTATTATGGTGTGAACAATACGGTCAACCGCCAGATCGCATTTTTTGCTACAGGAACCTATTCATATAAGAGAAGATACACGTTGACCGGTACGTTACGTTATGAAGGCAGCAACCGCTTGGGTAAGGCCCGTTCCGCACGCTGGTTGCCTACATGGAATGTGGCAGCAGCTTGGAACATGCACGAGGAAGAGTTTTTTAAGAAACTGCAACCTGCTTTCTCGTACCTGACCCTAAAAGCCTCTTATTCGCTTACTGCCGATGCCGGTCCTACTTGGGTGACAAACTCACGCGTTGTCATCAACAGTTACAATCCATGGCGTCCTTCTGCCGGTGTGGCAGAGTCCGGGTTGAGAATATCCGATTTGGAAAACTCATCCCTTACCTATGAGAAAAAACACGAATTGAATATAGGCGTGGATATGGGATTCTTGGATAACCGTATAAATCTGGCGGCCGACTGGTATAAGAGAAACAATTTTGACCTTATAGGGTGGACCAGCACACAAGGCGCAGGAGGACAGGTCAACCGTATGGGGAATGTGGCTTCCATGAAATCACACGGTTTTGAATTTACCCTTTCTACCAAGAATATAAAAAACAAGAAATTCGAGTGGAGCACCGATCTGATTTTCGGTTTGAGCAAGACGGAGGTTACGGAACTTAATACCCGCTCCTTCATGTTCTCTCTCATCTCGGGAAACGGGTTTACACGGGAAGGGTATCCGCACAGGGGACTGTTTTCCATTCCGTTTGTAGGGCTGGATGAACAAGGCTTCCCTATGTTTGAAGTTTCCGACAAGAACAATGGGAAGGTGTTGGTGGATAAGAACAATTATGGCGCGTTGAATTTCCAGGAGATGGAACATTTGGATTTCCTCAAGTATGAAGGTCCCACTGATCCTACTATTACGGGAAGCTTTGGAAATATATTTTCTTTGAAAAATTGGAAACTGAATGTATTCGTTACTTACTCTGCAGGAAATAAAGTACGGTTGGATCCTGTCTTTAGGAGTACATACAATGATCTTGATGCGACTCCGAAGGATTTTAAAAACCGTTGGAGGGTTCCCGGTGATGAGAAGAGGACAAACGTTCCTGTCATCTCTGCCCGCCGACATCACCAGTTGTACTCCAACTTGAACTTGGGGTACAATGCCTATAACTATTCGACAGCCCGTGTTGCCGATGGTGGATTTATTAGAATGAAGGAAATTTCTCTGACCTACTCCCTGCCGGGTTCTCTGCTTGAAGGCAAATTGCTGAAGTCTGCTTCCATAAAAGTTCAGGCTACCAATCTGTTCCTGATTTATTCGGATAGGAAACTTAATGGTCAGGATCCCGAATTTTTCCGTTCTGGAGGAGTTTCAGCTCCCGTTCCCAAGCAGTTTACCTGTACGTTGCGTTTGGGATTCTGAAATATAAGATAATATAAGTATTGATTTAAAATCGATTTTTAAATGAAAAAAGTATATTACACAATTTGTATGTTCACCGCATTATGTGTCACAACCTCCTGTGACAATTTTTTGGACAAGATGCCTGATAAGCGGGCCGAGATCAACAGCAACCAGAAGATCAGCGAACTTTTGGTATCGGCCTATCCCAATGTCGATCCGATGATGATTTATGAACATCGTACAGATAATGTGATGGATAACGGTCGCAGATTTGGAGAGCCGGAACGTATGATTGTCGAGAATTATTTTTGGGAAGACATCAGTGAGACGGACTGGGATGCTCCCGAAGCGTTATGGAACAGTTGTTACAGTGCGATTGCAGCAGCCAACCAAGCCTTGGACGCTATCAGGAAACTCGGACCTGACCTAGGGAATGGTCCGCAAAGAGGAGAGGCCCTTTTGTGCAGGGCTTATGCTCACTTCTTGTTGGTCAACACATTCTGTCAGCCGTATCGTAAAAGTTCTGCAAGTTCTGATATGGGAATTCCTTATGTGGAAGAGCCTGAGACAGTTATCGGAAAACAGTATGACAGAGGAACGGTCGCTTCCGTATATGAAAAGATTGCTCGTGATATAGAAGAAGGCTTTCCTTTGATTAATGACAACTCTTATGCGGTTCCTCTCTATCATTTCAACAAAAGGGCTGCAGCGGCTTTTGCATGTCGTTTTTATCTGTTTTATGGAAAATATGAACAGGCGTTGTCACATGCTGGAGCAGCTATCGATGAGGACCCTTCCTCTTCTTTACGAAACTTGAAAAGTTATACAATATTGACACAATCGGGTGAATGGCGTGACAGGTTTATCAGTAAGGATGAGCCGGCCAACCTGCTTTTGGTAGCATTGCGGTCCAAATGGGGACGAAACTATACAACCCAACGGTATGGAAACTCCGATAACATAGTGAATCTGTTGATTTACCGTTCGAGTGGACCGTGGGGAAAAGCTTTGGCGGATTTTGACTTGCTTTTCCACGCTTCGGGATATCCTGTCAAGTCACAACCGAAATACAATGAGATATTTGAGGTGACGAATGAGACCGCACAGACCGGACAGCCCCACGTAGTGCAGATGGCGTTTACAACAGATGAAACGCTGCTATGCCGAGCCGAGGTCAATGTCATGTTGAAGCGGTACGATGATGCGGCAAGAGACCTCTCTTTCTGGTATGTCAAAAAAGGGGGAAAAGAGGCTTCTGTTTCTGACATTGTTGATTATTATACGACCAGAGAAACGGCCGACAAGCAGGCTCTTGCCAAGGGGGAACTGAGTCCATGGCTCTTGCTGGTAAAACCATTCAATGCAACATTCCCCGTTGAAGATGGAGTGCAAGAAAAAATGCTCCAAGCTGTATTGCACGCACGGCGTATTGAAACAGTATTCAGCGGTTTGAGATGGTTGGACGTACGACGCTTCGGCATAGAAGTGGTACATAATGTGGAGGAGAAAGAGCCGGTTGTATTACCTGCCGAAGATCTTAGGAGAGTGATACAGTTACCACAAGCGGTAACTGCGGCGGGACTGCCTGCGAATCCCCGATGATTTTCTATTAATAACCTAAAAAAGAATAAATAATGAATAAACTGATATACATTTTAATGGGCATCGCAGTTGCGATTCTGTTCTCTTCATGCGGTCAGGAGGAGCTGGACCATTCAAAGAGTATTTTTGACACCTCCTCAGAAGTTAAGAGTGAGTTTGACAAGTGGTTGAATAACAATTATGTGGAAACATATAACATTGACTATAAATATCGCCTGGAGGATATTGAGTCTGATTTCTCCAAAAATTTGACGCCCGCAGATCTTCTGCAAAGCATGCGTCTTGCAAAAATCATAAAGCATGTCTGGCTGGAATCCTATGTGGAGGTGGCGGGTATAGACTTTATGAGAAAACATGCCCCGGCCATCCTGCACATAGTAGGATCGGCCGCATGGAACGGAGATGGAACAATCACGCTCGGTACGGCCGAAGGCGGACTCAAAATCACTCTCTATATGACAAACTGGTTGAATCCCAAGGATATTGCTAATATGAACAAATGGTTCTTCAAGACCATGCATCATGAATTCACCCATATATTACAACAGGATATCAATTATCCGCAGGAATACAATCTGATCAGTGCCGAGGACTACCGTCCTTCAGGATGGCAAAACAGGCATGAACTTGCAGACTATGCCAGTCTTGGATTCATTACGGATTATGCCGGCAGCATGCCTGTAGAGGATATAACCGAAGTCACATGTTGTTATGTGACCTTTACAGATGAGGAGTGGAATGCAGTATTCGAAGCGGCCGGTGAACAGGGACGTGCCAAACTGAACCAGAAAGTAGGCATAATGAAGCAGTATATGCTTGAGGTTTGGAAAATTGATATGGACCGGCTGAAAGCGGTAGTGCGCCGCAGGATGAATGAAGTGATACAGATGGAACTGTTGGAACCCGAATGGCTCCCAGTCCCTGCAAACAGCCGAGCTACAACCAAGGCTGCATTCCAACTGCTGAAAGAACAGTTGCGCGGACAATGGGCACATGCCTTGGAGGAGATGGACCAGCATCCGGACCGCTGTCATATCCATAATGCTAATTTGATTAATATTTTACAACATGACAACAAGTAAGACCATGAAAAATAGATTGTATATGCAGCTTTTTCTGCTGTTGGGTATATGCGCTCTCGTGTCTTGTAGAACTGAAATAGATGACTATTTCGACAGTTCTGCGTCACAGCGTATAGAAAATGAGATCTTGAAATATAGAGAATTGCTCTCTTCCCCTCAATATGGCTGGGCTATGGAATATTTTCCCGGAGGAACCAATCAGGCTTTTGGCGGTTATGCCCTGGCCGTCTCTTTCTCACGGGACGGGTATGCCACTTTTCTTTCCAGCTTGTCGGATGATGTGGGTAAGTCGGTGACAAGTCTTTATTCCTTGAAGAAGGATATGGGAGCAACCCTGAATTTTGATACCTATAATGAGCTCTTCCATTATTTCTCTGACTCAGATATCAGTGACGGTGACGGACAGGGAAAAGGACTTTTGGGAGACTATGAGTTTATTTTACATTCGGCCACGGAATCCGAAATTTTAATGTATGGGAAAAAGCATGGTTCTGCCATACATATGTATGCCTTGCAGGAACCGGCGGAGGCCTATCTGCAGAAAGCCAAGGAGAACCGGATGAGTTACCAGAATATTGCCGCAGTCAGCGGATTGAAGGGAACCTTTGCAGGTAAGTCTGTCACGGGCGATGTGATAACTTCCCAATATTTCATGCTTACTCAAGGAGACAAGCAGACAAAATTTTCCTTTATGTTTACCGACAAGGGAGTCAGATTGTATGCACCAATAGAACTTGACGGACAGAGAGTGGAGAAACTTGTATGGAATGCTGATGAAAAGACATTTTCCAGTCCTGATGGAACCACGCGACTGGAATTGATTGCCGATCCTTTGGGCTTGAGGGAAGAACAGCTTCTGGGTGAATATACATTGTCTTATACCGGTAAGAAAACGGATGTTTCTATCAGCAAACAGCCCAATGGAGGTATTTTAATGAAAGGGCTTCCCTTTGATGTAAAGCTTACTTATAATTCCAAGAAGGGAGCTCTGGAACTGAACAGCCAGCAGTTGAAAACCTCTCCGGATATACGGCTGGCCATATGGTGCTCGCAGTTGGGGAATCTGACGTGGGGCACCGGTTACGGTCTCACTACCCGCTGGAACGGGGATGATGAGAACTTTGTCCTTGAGCTGGTGGATAATGGATATGAATGGTTTGTCGAGGGCAAAAGAATCTATGCCGATGCTTTTATACTGTGGAATACGGCAGGTGGAGAATACAAGGGGTACGGTGATTCCCGTTTTCAGAATTTAAAACTGACTAAGAAGAAGTAGGAGGGAAATGTTATGAAAGAAAAAAAATATAGTTTGTCTTTATTCAGCTTGTGCATGACCGGATTGTTTTTTCTTTTTTCATGCTCGGATAAAGGAACTGAAACAGAAGATAATCAGTACTTTCAGGTTGTACGGACCGATACAGATATAGATTATACAGGGGGGAGTGTTGTGATACAGACCAACGTGGATGGAGTGGAGGCACATTCCAAAGATACCTGGCTGACGTCTGAGGTGTCGGGTTCCCAGGTGCGCCTGACAGCTTCAGCCAATCCCGGTTATGAGTCAAGGACGACAATGGTTCTGCTGACTTATGGAGATGAAATTCAGCAGGTTCCGATAACACAGCTGGGTATCATATCCATTGTAGATGTTTATTCATATGATTTTCAAGAGCATGGGGGAAGCAAGGGCTTTTTGTGGAAAACAGATCAGGAATATAAAATAACGGGTGTTGACCCTTCATGGCTCTCTTATGAAATCAAGGGTGATTCTATTTATTTTAAATCATCCGCATTAGGAATATACGATGATACACGTTCCTGTACGGTAAATATCACAGCCGGCACTTATTATAATAAAAAAGTAGTGTTCAGACAGGTGGCACCACCTCTTTCTTACGAATTGATTCCCGGAAACTATACATTGGAATATACCAGATGGGTTGGTTCTGAGAAACTCAGAACAGATGTGAAATTGGTTGAAAAGGAGGCAGGAAGAACTTTTGTTCTTAAAGGGCTGGCTTTTGACATTACTGTCCTGTTTGATTCCGGACAATCGGGAATAGCCATCAAATCACAGTTCCTTCAAAAAGCAGACGGTCAGGATGTATGGTTGGCTGCGTGGGAAGGACAAGGTAGAGGACAGCTGTGGCCTGATAGCAGATTCGGTGTGATGAGCCGGTGGAATGGTGACAAAAAAAATATTGAGTTCACAATGATTCCTGATGGGGTAATTGATGAAACTTGGCAGGATGATGCTGGTAGTCCTGTCATAACCAGAGGGTTCATTATATGGGGAAAGAGCGAATATACTTCCGGTGGGGAAAGCCGGCTGATCAATATGAAATTTATTAAGAAGGATCAATAGTGCCTTATGTATTTGGGTGGAACAGCCTTTTGGTAAGGTATGTTCCACCTATTTAATTGAATTTATTTGATACTTGCGGTATGTTTAATTTAAAACTCAAATCAGGGGAAATTTGCAATATTTCATAGCATACTCAGGTTTTTCGATAAAATAATATGATAGTCACCAAAAAGGGAACAAGTCTGTGGATAAATTTATTCTTATTATTGTTTTTTCTCTGTAACGTCAACCATCTTTGTCAGTCTTTAGAATAAACCAACGAATGATTACATAAGAGAATAGTGAATGTATTATATATCGTACTGTTGTCAGAGTCCCTTTAAATGTTAAAAAAAATACCCACTTGTTGATAATGGACGGAAATAATAACATATTTCTTATGTGAATTTATACTTTCCAATACGATTCAAGGTATTGGTATACACATCAGGGATTATGCTGAACTGTTATAATACGCATTGAGAACACATTATGAAATCAAGAATATAATCCCAATGAGATGTCTTTTATTCATTGTTTGTTATAAATAATAGACATTTTGTTTTTGTTTTCAGACAGAATCAAAAGAGTCAAATACCAGCTACTTGTATTTGTATTATCTTTGTGCCAGTCAAATAGTTGGATAGTCTTTCAAGTATTAAGATGGAATGAAATTATCAAGAATTTTGTTGTGAAACAAAACTTCTCAATCCACTATTTTAGGCAATATTTGAAGACTGTACCAATACCAAGGAAAGTCTTGTATACATCCCTTATGCATGGACTTCCTTTTACTCTCTTTAAGTTTTAGCATTAGTGATCTGATGTTCATCGGAAATTTATTTCTGACTGATTGCTAATATTTTTGTCGCGAGACAAAACATGCTCCGTTCATTTGTATGCTAACACTACAAACGGGTCCTAAAGGGTCCGTTTGTTTCTTTTATAAACGTACGGGAGCGTTTATTCTTCTTTTATATATCAAAGGTCATATGATAACACAGAAAAAGGTATATGTGTAAACGATTGCATTCCGATACCCGACATCTGATGAAACCTGATTCCATAGTACCGTTTCATTGGACAGATTGGGACTATCTGCCCAATGTTTGTTTTTATTTCGATATCCCTGAGCGTGTAGTGATATTCACTTGTTTGTGATGTACTGCTTTTTCAGGAATTGTGCTTCATATTGACTTTGAAAACAGAATAAAAAAGATAAGAATTGATTTGAGCAGGATATGCGGCCGATTCTTCATCATCAGAGCCAGATGCAATTATGCAGCCCCCTTATTGTTTTTTCAAGATATAATATTTAGCGAATTCACTGCTGTTGAGCATCCTCAGACTATTAGACAATGCGACTGCACCGGAGGTCTTCTTTTCGGAAGAAGGAGTTACCTGTTTTATGATATTTTCATTTACGATGTTATAAATGCCATTTTCTCCAAAGCCACCGTTCCTCTTTCCAAAATATTCACTTCGCAGTTTGTCAGTTGTATCACTGTTGATTTTCAGTGTTTTTCTGGTGCCACTGCTATCAGCGCAGGATAGTATGCCCCAGTAGATCCCATAATAATTCCCACTTCCGGTATTGGCTATATCGGTGGTCATAGTGGTGTTCTCTTTTTCCTGCTGCGTGATTTTCTTCTGTGATCCGGCACAGCCTGACATTGCCATTATTATTGCTGTTGTCAGCAATGAAAGATTAAAGTTAAGTATAATTATTCCACATCAATTTGCTGTGATTGTAATCCTTATAGGAGAACTATAGCCAGATAGTCCCTCCTTCAGTATCTCCCGCCTTATAGGTATAAGTTATGAATTCCTCAAGCGCTTCTTTCCATGTAAGGTTGAAGGTTTTCATAATGGAATGCACGGTACGGTTGCTTTCTTCATCAAGACTATCTTCTTTGATTTGGTTAACATCTGCATCCGGTTCTATGTCAAGATATTCATCACGACTCCAGAATACCACTATAGGAATACTTAAGTTGATATCCCATGTGCCACGCTGGATCAATATTCCTGAAGGCTTGTAGAACGGATCAAAAGTACCTGTTTCCGGATTGGTCTTGGATTTGTAACCGTGATAAAGACGAATTTTCAAGTCAAATTCCTTACGATCTTTCAAAAAACGAATGACACCTTTCAACCCGACAGGATTGCTTCCTCCTGTTATTTCAGCCTCCTTGTCATGTCTGGTCTTGTCCCAAGGGGTAGTATCTACATAAAGATAGTCCACTAATTTTTGCGGATCATTGTCATCAGCTTCCGGCTGCCCGTCAAAGGTGGGTTTTACATTTTCCGGCGTAAAGAAATGTTGATGTATTTTATCCTGTCCATTTTCTATAAACTGGTTATTCATCAGCTCTCCCTTACTGTTGTAGTAATAAATAAACATCAGATAAATAGGGGCTGGAGTAAAGTTGTCTCCATTTTTATATTCTCCGTTTTTCTGTACGTAGAACTTGTTTTGACTGCCTTCGGCAAGTGTCCAGCCCTGGCCGGTCTTCAGTTCGTAGGTTATTTCTTGAATACGTTTCATGTGTCTGGCTGGAGATTCCGGATTCTGATGAGGACCACCGACTTTCTGTATTTCATTCCAATCTGCATGCAAATGGCATTCCACAAGACGGATTGTCATTTTGGAAGGATCTTCATGCAATTTGTTTTTTGTCTCATTTTCAGGAATCACAGGATCTTTGCTGCATGAATTAAATAATAAGGTAAAAGATGCCCCCATCAGGAGCATTAATGCGATTTTACATACATTTGTTTTCATTTTACTTGTAATTAAATAGGTTTGTTGATTATGTCTCGTTATAAATCAAAAGCTCCAACTCACTCCGCAACGCACATCGCGCCCCATGTCGTGCGCATAGTAACGCGAACGGTTGGTGTATTCTTTATATTCCTTGTTCAGGATGTTGTCTGCCGATATTATGAACCGTAATATGTGTCCACATCTTACGGGACATTCCAAATCCACATCGGCTCCCAAAAGATGGTATGCCGGAGGAGTGTACGGGATAAGATCCGTATCCGGGTCAAACCGGGTCTGTTTTGCCACGAAACGGTGCCGGACACCCAGACGCAACCGGAAATGCGACCGGGTTCTGTGGTTCCATGAAAGCTCATGGTTGAGACGGAAAGGGGGGATATAGGGAAGATAATTTCCTGTTGTCCGTTCGTTTGCCCGTATAAAGGAGGCGGTCAGATGGTAATCCCATGAATCTGCAGGCATGAAGTGAAAGTCAAAGTCCATTCCGCGGAAGAAAGCCGGGGTCTGCCTGTATTGGAATATAGGATATGCCCCTGAAATGACAGTAATGTTCTCTTTTTGTGGCTCATCATAGATATAACCGCTTATCCATTGCAGATAACCGTCCGCATGGACGCTGAACACCTTGCCACTGTAACTGATAGAGGATATCCATTTGTAGCTTTTTTCGGAATGCATGACCGAATCCCCTCTGACAAACATTCCTGATCCGAGTTCATTCCCATTGCTGTACAGCTCATACACGTGGGGAGCCCTCCAGGCCATCCCGAAATTGGTGGTAAGTTTCCAGTGTCCGGAAAAAAGGTGATGGGCTCCCAGACTGTATGATATGTTATTGAACTTTCTTGTTCCCCCATAGGGATTTCCAGTCCAGTCATAGCCGCTGGCACGGGTTTCCTGCCCGTCAAAGCGAACACCCGCTTCAACTCCTCCCTTGCTGTAATTATACTTTCCAATGCCATATATTCCTGCCTGTGTCTCCGTGTAATTGGGAATAACAGGAACAACACCTGTCCCTGCCCGGCTGTGATTGTCTATGAACATGATTTGTCCCCCAATCTCCGTTTGCCATGAATTATAATTCCACTTCCACCGGAGGGAGTTTTGAAATGAATACAAGTGCAGGGAAACAGCCGGGATGTCGGATCCCAGGCGGCGGATACGTTTTTCCTGTCGGTCATCCTTCTGCCAGGAACCCTGCCAGTAAAGATTTCCAACATCCCACATGCTGAATCTTATTTTGCCAACGGCTGTCTGATGGGTGACCTCCTGATATGGATATGTGATACTTCGGGCGAAGGGGTCCGTATGCAGGGGACGTCCCAGCCGGATACGTTCCGCCAGCAGATCCTCACTTCCCATCTGGGCACTGAGCATTACCCCCATGCGGTTGTAAAAGCGGCTGTAGAACCCTTCTATTCTTAAACGGCCATGATCATAGCCGAGTGAAGCGGAGGTATGCAATTCCCTGGTTCCGGTATTGTTAAGAAGATAGTTCGCGGTAGAACGGTCTCCTGAATTCGAGCAGGTTCCCTGTACACGCCAGGCAATGTCACGGAGAAAAGGGAAGGCTCCCTCCATCTGTCCGGTAAGGACAAAACGGCGTCCGTTACTGCCATAAAGCATGGATCCCTTTCCTTTTAAGGACTTTGTCCGGAAAGGCAGGGCGGCCTGTTCCATGATAATAATTCCCCCCAAAGCCTCTGAACCGTACCGTACCGCATCGGATCCTTTCACCACCTGGATGGAATTGCTACCGTTCATGTCCACTTCCGGAGCATGATCGGCCCCCCATTGCTGCCCTGTCTGGCGGGTGCCATTGTTGATGATCAATATCCGGTTGCCATACATCCCCTGGATGACGGGTTTGACTATTGCCGTCCCCGTACTGATGGAGCTTACACCACTGACCTGTTCGAGCAGGGCACCCAGGGAGGTCCCCAACGCATGATTGATTGCAGGGGATGGGATTTGCCCGCTCACTGCATTCCGGGTTATTCCGGAACGTTCACCGATAATGATGACTTCCCCCAATGTCGTCATTTCCGGAGAAAGACGTATCGTATAGGTGTTCTTTCTTTTAAACACATCCTTCAAGGATATATATTGAGATTTATACCCCAGACTCTGTACAAGGACTGTATCTGCGGAATTCCTTGAAGGAATAGTCACCGTTCCTTCGGATAAGCTGACAAGCACCTGCCCGCCGGCTAATACACCGGCTCCTTCAATAGGGTTTCCGGTTTCCCCGTCTATAATCAGCAGAGTCCTGGTTGTGTCTGATCGCTGCCGGTATTCCTGTGCATGCATATGTGCAGAAAATACCATATACAGACAGGTAAGGAACAGACACACATATCGGAAATATGCATGAAATGTCATATTTTATAAAAGCGTTATAAATTGTTCAGGATAGTCAATAGGCATAAGAGCCCTTTACATGTCATCACATAGTGCATGTAATCCATAGAGAATTATGACATCCGGACAGGAGGAGCGCGAAGAGACAAAAGGAGAACAGTTACAGTGACATCCTGCTCCTCCAAAATAAGATATTTAACAGGCTTTACAGTCAAGGTATGGGTATATTCCAAGCTTTCCGCTTCGGTAAATAAGGATAAAGTGAAAAGACAGATAGCACATTCATCTGCTGAATCATGATGAGGGAGCTGTTGCCCGTCATGAATACATGCGCGCTCCTTATGAACATGAAAGGCTTTCACAAAAAAGAAAGGCATCATGCTCAGTAACAGCAGGTATGCTACGGCTATTCTATTCTTCATTATTCCATCCATATTACAAAGATAGTGAATTATACAGCCTAACGCAATACCTACAAATGAGTATTTTTAGGGAGATATCAACCGGAGCATTGGACTGCCTGCTATGAACCAGATTAAAAAACGGACAGAATCTGGGATGGATGTATTGGAGGCATGGATTTTTTATATGGCTGGCAACGGCATGGAATATAACCACAGCCGTCATAAGCCTACCATATATTTTATATCCGTTCATCCGGGAGAGACGGTTGCCTCAGTAAAATAATGCCGTTTATTTGATGAATGTTCCATTTCTCAATTCCCTAAAAGCTTCCTCCAGTTCCTCTCGGCTATTCATCACTATGGGACCTCCCCAGACAATAGGTTCTTTCAGGGGAGGAGCCGACAACAAAAGGAAACGTGCGCCTTCCGGTCCGGCTTTCACCTCTACCGGTTCGTCCGTATCTTCTCCGGGAGCGGGAACAGGATACAATATGGCACAACCCTTACTTTCCGCAGACTGCTGTTTCACTTCGGGGAAAAGCGTGCCTTCCAGCAAATAGAGAAATAGGGTTTCATCATCGCGTACTTCGTTGTACTTCCATGAGGCGTCAGCGGGCAAAGTTACATCCAAATATGTTATCTGAACATACGAATTGTCTAGAGTCCCCCGTATCCCCCGGTGGCTGCCTGATAAGATTCGGACGGTTGCCTTGTCGGACATCACCACCGGGATGTCATCCGGAGCAATGTCCCTGTATGCCGGTGGAACCATTTTTTTTGCAGCGGGTAAATTGACCCACAGCTGGCATCCCAGTATTCTTTCTGATGGCTGTGGCATTTCCTTGTGGAGTATTCCTGAACCGGCTGTCATCCATTGGCATCCCATGGACTGAATCACCCCTTTGTTTCCCAGGCTGTCCTCATGCTCCATTGTTCCGCTGACAAGATAGGTTATGGTCTCTATTCCGCGATGTGGATGCCAGGGAAATCCCTTTATATAATCCTGCGGATTGGTGGAGTCAAAACCGTCAAGCATCAGAAACGGGTCAAAGTCCACCACCGTCTGATCTCCCAATATCCGGCGCAGATGTACACCTGCCCCGTCAACAGTCTTTCTTCCCCTCACAATCCGTGTCACTTTTCTTTTTTTCATTTTGTTGTCATTTTAATATTAATTGTTTTTCAATCCATGCAAGAATGATTTGTAGAATATAATTATCCCGAAGCGGATTTTCTCCGGAATATATAATTAAGTTGGTATCGCCAAATATTTCTGATACAGATGCCATCTATTTCTGACTATATATCCAATTCACCCTGCCTTGGTGAGAATTCACAGTCGACGACAACATGGACGTTATCTGAGATTGCAGTGGGAATATATTTGGAACCTAGTTGGAAATCCGAGCATTTGATCAAACCCTGGAGACGAAAACCAGCCGTATCTTTACCGGATACCGGGCTTTTCTTTCTGTCAATTAACATCACATCAAACCGTACCTTTTGGGTGATTCCGTGGAGAGTGAGTTCTCCATATATTTCCCCTTTATCTGTACCGAGCATCTTCATTCCCGTACTTTTAAACATCATTATGGGGAATCTCTCCACATCAAAGAAATCGGATGAGCGCAGGTGTTTATTTCTGGCTTCCACTCCTGTGCTCACACTTGCCGTCCGAACTTCCACCAGGATATTCGTATTCGTGCAATCACCATTCTCCTGCCTTACGGTAATGTCAAAGTCTGAGAAATATCCGCTGACAAAAGAGAGTCCTGCATGCTTCACTTCAAAACCGATACGGGTATGCTCGGGGTCGTCGGCCCACATAACTGTTTGTGCATTGATACTGGTGGCTGTCATAAACAATAGGAACAATAAAATATTTTTCATAAACTGGATATTTTAGGAAAGCGGATGTTATCCTTCTATACAAAGGATAACATCCGTCTTCATTCTTTTACAATCGGACATTTTTCTGTCTGTTATACTATTTCTCTTTGAGCGTTTCCACAAAGAATGATCCGTTATCCAACAGCCCCTGGAAGAAAATAGGAACGGTTTCTTTACGGCTCCAGTCTCTTTGCAGTTCACAGATATACTGGGTTACGGAAGTCAGCTGAACTCCGGCCTGCTCCATCCGTCTGAGGGCCGTTTCATGAGCCAGTCTAGATGTTCCGCCGACAGCGTCAACAATAGTATATACCTCATAGCCCTCTTTCAAAAGATCCAAGGCCGGAAAACAGAGACAGACCTCTGTCCATAGCGCACAAACCACAAGTTTTTTTCTGCCCAGTGCCTTGACTGCTTCCTGGAACTCCTTATCCTCCCATGAATTGACAGAAGTCCTGTCAATCTCAGGCTGCCCCGGAAGGGCCTTTTTTATTTGGGGGATGGTAGGCTGGTTAAGGCCGGTGGCAACATTCACAGTAGTCAGGATAATAGGGACATTGAATCCTTTGGCCACACGGCAGACATTGGATATATTTTCCACCAGTTCTCGTCTGTCCATAGAAGCGATGGAATGAACCTGTATAGGCTGATAATCGATGACTAACAGTGCGGAGTTTTCCGGTGTCAGCAAATGATCCGTTTTGGGATCTCTGATAGGTTTGATACTACTCATTACTTTATATTTTTATAGTTAAACAAATTGAGATAGCGGTATGTAGACCTCCATCTCGTTTATTGATTGCAAAGTTAGTAAGCTTATGTATGATTTATCTGTTCTTAAAAGAACGAAACTTAGTCAATTACAACACTTTTTATACCCCGACATCTCTCTGATGATACCGATGCTATTATTTCCCAACATTGACACATATATTATATTGCTTCGTGTATAGTTTGGCTTTTTTGTATATTTGATCTTTTCTTTGTATCTTGCTGACCTTTTCATATCCGTCATTGGATGTCAGGCTTTTATATGAGCTTACAGATGAAATGGTCATTTTAGGAAAATATATAGAAATAGTTTGCGCTTATGGAGCATACCAAAGAAACATTGTCGGCTCTGGTGCGGGAAATGCAGTCAGTCACCGCATACGATAGAGGAGTTTATATCCTGAACATTGAGCTTTTTTTAGACAAGTATAGTAATAAAATGTTGCGTGCAGGGGCTTTCTTTTATATACTGGTGGAAGCCGGAACAGCAGAATTTGTAGTTGACTGTCATTCTTATATTGTAGGAAAGGGGGACATGCTTCTTGTCGCTCCAAGAATGTCTGTAGAGTTAATGAAAAAAAGTTCCGACTTCGGTACATGTGGTCTATGCATGGAGCCTTTCTTTTTTGACTCCCTTTCCATAGGAAACTATGTATACAAACGGCTTTATAATAGCAGTTATACGACATATGTCTTACGGCTGGAGGACGGCGATACCGGACATATACGCAAAACGCTAGACCTGATGTCCCACTACTTTACTTCTGACCATCCTGAGGAAATGGCTGGTTCGCTGGTCAATTTCCTGTTGCTGCAAATAACAGAAATCTTCCACAGACAAAATGTACATCCTGCCGGAAGAGTCAGGCGTTCCGATGCTTTGTTCCGCCTTTTCAGAAAGTTACTGGCAGAGAATTATAGACAAGTGCATGATCTTCAGTTCTATGCAGATACCCTTAACGTGTCCCAGACCTACCTGTCAAGAGTGGTACGCCAGATTTCTGGAAAAACAGTGAACGACTATATAGCGGAAGCGCTTTATAGGGATGCCAGACGCCTGCTGGTTTTTACAGATCTGACTGTAAAGGAGATTGCTGAACAATTAGGTTTTTCAGATCAGTCATCCCTCGGGAAATTCTTCAAGAAGAAATCAGGAACATCCCCCGCAAACTTTCGTGCCGGATATAAGAAACTCCACAATTTGTAAAAGTGGATGCTATATAATATATGTAAAAGTTGGGGACTGACACCAGAAGGCTCTTCTACGCGAAGGAATCCCTTTTGGGATATTCTATAGATACAAACCGGAACATGTTGACAAGGGAGGGTACATTTATAATTACCGATAATTTTTCTTTTGGGGATATAATTAGACTTTCCATTCTAAGTGATAGTTTATGTATTCTCAAGTCTATTAAAACAGACAATATCTACTATATTTGAGACATGTTTTGAAAATACCTGACCCTATCTGTGTTTGCCTTTCATTATTTTACTATTTTCACACTGCTTTACTGTGAATATGTTAAAGTCTGTTTCCTTTCATTTACATTCGGCAAACTGTATGGAAGTATAAATAATATTCTTTCGGACCTTATGTATTTGAACTGGTGTGGATTGAAAAGCCCGTTGTCATACGGATTGGTAGGGATAGAAGTCCGTTCCAAGGAGCCGGGATATCGGCTGGATATATATCAATTTGACTGTAAACAAAAAAGCATGTACATCAGCATTAAAAATATTTTAATTGTAATGAAACATATATTTTATCATCTGGCCGCTGTTATAGTTGTCGTGGTATGGGGAATGACTTTTATTTCCACCAAGGTTCTAATAGTTCATGATCTGTCTGCTCAAGAGATTTTTCTATTCCGTTTTTTGCTGGCTTATGCTGCAGTGTGCCCTATCTCCTTCCATCGTTTTTTTGCCCGTAATCTGAAAGATGAGCTATATCTGGTGGGTGGCGGAGTATTGGGTGGTTCCCTGTTCTTCTTTTTACAGAACATAGCTCTGGGGCTGACACAGGCTTCAAATGTTTCTTTCATCATATGTACGGCCCCGTTATTGACAGCTGTTCTGACTGTATTGTCCGTTCGGACGGAAAAGGTTTCAAGAGGCTTCATATACGGATCTATTGTTGCTCTGTTGGGGGTAGGCTTGCTGATATTCAACGGAAGTTTCATTCTTCGGATATCACCTTTGGGAGATTTACTGACTCTTCTGGCTTCCCTGTCATGGGCGTTTTACAGTCTTGTCATTCGGAGTCTCACCCGGAAATATTCTCCGGCTTTCATCACCAGAAAAATATTTTTCTATGGCATAATAACAATTCTTCCCACTTTTCTTTTTCTGCCCTCATTGACAGATCCTGCTGTATTGCTGGACAGTGAAGTGTGGAGCAATCTCCTTTTTTTAGGTGTCATAGCCTCGTCTGCCTGCTATCTATTGTGGAACATTGTCGTAAAACAACTGGGGACGATACAGGCATCCAACTATCTTTATCTGAATCCTCTTGCCACAACGGTCGGGGCGACTATATTCCTACATGAGGAAGTGACCCCAGTTGCGGTAGTCGGAATCGTCTTGGTTCTCTCGGGCGTATATCTGGCTACCAGAAACTCTCGTCCTCAAAACTGTACTGCTATAAAAAAGCAAGCGGACTAAATTCTGTTTATTTTATTATTACTATAATCATATGCAGACCACATTTGGTGATAAATTTGAGATTCAAACAATGTATTGTTTGTGTTGTAATTAACCAAACACGGTTCCATTTGGAACATGGAGTAATAGTCACGATTTCCGAACTTTGCATATGACAATTAATATAGATAACGAAGATTCTTTCAGGAAGATATTAAATTAATATTATTAGCCTCTAAAAGCTTATAGATCAAATGCTGCTGGGAGCTGGTTCTTTCTTTTGGGGATAATCTGATATAGAAGTTCATTATAACAATATTCATAGCTTTTGTCGCTGTGAAAATAATAACCAATAACCAATATTAATATGAGAAGTATAACAACATTTGATTTACAGTATGCACACAGATTTTATGGTTTTCGAGGAGAAGCCCAGTATCTTCATGGACATACCGGTGTTCTGACTATTGAAGTGGAGGATACTATAAATACGGGAGTAAATATGGTATATCCTTGTAATGAAATCCAGAAAATAGCATGGAATGTGCTGAAAAACTTTGACCATGCTTTAATCCTCAGGGAGGACGATCCGCTTTTACCCGCAATTCTTGGGGTATATGAAAAACAAGGTATCAAGAATGGAAATCCTCAAAACACAATGAAGGGTGAGGCTTTCAAGACCGAGTTGGCTACGGCATACCCTGACGCGCGTCTTGTGGTGACAAAAGAAACCATGACTGTGGAAGGCATGATAAAGATCGTATACGCTCTTCTTAAAGACAAACTGAATATAGCAAAAATCACATTCACAAGCGGAGTAAATGCAGCTTCTGCTGAATTTGTTACAAAAAATAAGATTCAACGCTGTCCTCTTTGTGGTGTTACACTGAATGAGGAAGGTATATGTCCTAAATGTGGATACAGGAAATAAATCATATCCGGTAACACAGTCCAATGATGTTGGACTGTGTTACTTGTTTTTTCGTGCCATATTCATGAACATAAAATAAAGACATGGTGAGATTATAAAATAGAGTAGGGAGGCATATAGTGATAGATAATGGATGTCAGAAGGTTTTATAGTTGTTAATATTTTGTCATCTCCAAATTGAGGACTTTAATAAATCTCTTATAATCTGCGATATTATGCAGCTAAATTTTATTTTTTCATGAAAGAAAGAATCATCTCGTTTTTATGGCAACATTTATTGCTCATTGTGTCATTGTTCATAATGGCATGTGGAGTAGCCCTCTGCGTACGGTCAAATTTAGGCAGTAGTGTGATTGCCACCATCCCGTTTGTTATGACACTCGCAGGAGAAGCTGGCATGGCTCCCCAATGTACGATTGGAGAATATACTTACATAATGAACATCCTTTTTATCGGGCTTCAAATTCTCATCCTCCGCCGAGGTTTCCCACGGATGCAACTTTTCCAATTCATTATTGGTTTTGTTTTCGGTTTCCTATTAGATGTTAATATGTGGCTTACATCAATTATAGTATGTAATACCATATTATGGAAAGTGGTGGTACAATTAATTGGTTGCGTGCTGCTTGCCGTAGGTATCTCTTTAGAGATACGATGCGGCTCAGTCACTATGCCAGGTGAAGGTATTGTAGTAGCAATTGGCAAAGCTACTGATATTCCATTTGCCAAAGCTAAAATCATGGTTGATATCACTCTGGTTGTTATAGCGGTAGCTTGGGGATATTTCTACTTTGGTACATGGCAATGGAAGGTAGTGGGTGTTGGTACTCTTATATCCATGATTATTGTAGGAATTATGGTGAAATTATTCGACAAGCATCTTGAATGGTTCAGTCAATTACTCTACTATCGTCCCGGATTCCGCCGATATATTTATGGTTTGGCCCGGTACATTTACGAGAAAATTCGGTAATATTTTGATCAGATATCAGATATTTTAGTAGAAAACTTGTCTTTGTGACCAAGCGAGTTATTTGACGGCACAGCATTGTGGACTGCTGAAAATTGCGCGGGGTTCTTCGTCAAACTCCGTGCTGTTTTATTTTTAAATATGTCTTGTCTCTATTTTATTATTTAGTTATAAATCAATATCTATATAGTAATAAAAATAGCTGATATGCTTGTGCTTTAGTAACTTTATAGCTAACCAAAGCATCTAGTTAATATGTATCCAAACATATCCGCTTTCGGCAAAAATAAAGAAAAAGAATCATTAAATAATCTTCAACCTAATAATAGTTTTAGCCTTGTCTCCATCTGTCTTGTCGCGCTTGGCTTCAAGCAGGACAATCTGACGATACATGAAAATCACATGTCAGTTCATTTATCCAGTGTTCGCAAGACTTCCGTTTGCCCTTATTGCGGCCGAAGAATCCAACACGTACATAGTTATTATTCCTTCATATCCAGGCACCTGAAAGCTTTAACATGAGTACTGTTTTTCTTGTAAAAGCCCGTAGATTTCGTTGTAAACGCTGTGTACGCACTTTCAGCGAGTCCTTAGCCGGTATAGCTGAAAGTTTTAGACAGAATAAGTTCTGTATCTTTAAAAACGACTTCCCATACTACAGTCATAGGAATCGATGACGCAGCAAAAAAGGAAGGGTACACTTATATGAGTGTGGTTGTGGATCAACATAGTCATCAGATCATTGCACTGCTGGACTGCTGTTCGGGTGAAGAGTTGGATAGCTATTTATTAGAAAAGCAATAAATACAGTTTGTTACCAGAGACGAGTCCGCCACTTATGCCGATGCCATAAGCCGCTGCTTTCCGGGTGCAATTCAGAAAAGAGACAAGTTTCATCTGATCAAAAAAATGCTTAATATGCTGGCTAATGGAAAAGCCACTCAACTTTGACCCTTTTGGCCACGCAAGATTTGCCCACCTTTTTGTACTATATGATTGACCCTTTAAAGTCCTGGTGTTGGGGGGCAATATTATTTTACCCTTTTAAAAATTCTCGTTTTTCTTAGATTTTAATTTTCGCATACTTTCACCATATAATTCTATAGTATGGGCCGTATGTATGATGCGGTCAAGGATTGCATCGGCTATTGTTGGATCACCTACCATGTCATACCAGTTGGAGGATGGATACTGCGATGTGATGATGACAGATTTCCGTTCATGCCTATCCTCAATAATTTCAAGCAGTATGGGACGCTCTTTGGCGTCAAGTGGTACAATAAACAAGTCGTCAAGAATGAGTAGCTGGCAACGCTCAATCTTCTTGAGTTCCGCTTCAAGTGTACCTTTTACTTTGGCGACTTTCAGCGCACCGAGCAGTTTCGGAGCATTGGCATAGAAGGTACGGAATCCCTTTTTGCATGCTTCGTGTCCAAGGGCACAGGCCAAATAGCTTTTTCCCGTTCCGGAAGAACCAGTAATAAAAAGGTTCTGTGCCTTATGCACAAAATCAAGGGTGGCGAGACGTTCCATCTGATTGCGGTCCAGTCCCCGGTTCGTGGCATAGTCAATCTGCTCAATATAAGCCTTGTAGCGGAATGCCGCATTTTTGGTGAGCCGTGCAATGGCAGCCTGGGAGCGATAGTCCCATTCGCGTGCAAGGAGCATGGAAAGGAACGTGTCCGCAGTCATGGATTGCGGAGTGGTGCCGGCAAGACTTTCCCTGAAAGCCTCTGCCATACCATGCAATTTCATACGGTTCATTAAATCCAGTGATATGGTATTCTGGTCTTGTTGTCCCGTAACGGGAACTGTTTTATTGTTTACTTCCATAAATAATAGTTTTATTGTTTGTCTTTTTTGTAATATTCACGTCCACGTATATTTTTGTGGGTCAATGGAATCTGGAAAGTCACGTTGGACTGTACTTTTCCGTCCTCATCAGGAAGGAAATCCACATCTTCTCCCAGTTCAAGCACCTCGCGCAAGGCTTGGTATCCGTATTGCAATTTCTGATCCGCACATGCGCAAGCCGCAACTAGACGGTCACGGCCGTATTTCTTCTCCAGTGTCATGATGCCACGGCATGACCTGAACGCTTTGGGTGGATATTGCATGACACGCTCCACTTCCCGAAGATAGTTCAATACGATGTTGTCTATTTCCGAGGCACGTTGAAAGAGTTCCTCCAAGTCCTTGTCATAGGGACCATAATGACCAGGCAGGTTGTGCTCCTTTTTCCAAGAATAAGTGTAAGGAATGTCACAGCGGTCGTGGGTGGCGACAAGGTTCATTCCACAATAGATTTCCACCGTGTCGGCATCATAGAGAATCGTCATGCGCCTGCCTACATACTCTTTTGGAACACTGTAATGGTGCTTGAACAAGGAAACGTAAGAGTTCTTTCCCACGGTCATCAGTTTCCTTTCTTTCATTACGTAGCGTTTCACGGGAAGCGGACGAAGATAATCCTTCTCTCCATGAAGGAATATTTCCTTGCGTGACATCTCCCGTCCGGCCATCACCTTTTCATTGAAATCAAGCAAGGAAATATGGATGGCGGTATTGAGTTCCTCCAAACTGGAAAATGTCATTCCCTCTATATCAAGATAAATGGAACGGTAGAGGAGCTTTACGGCATTTTCTACCAAAGCCTTGTCCTTGGGGTGACGCACACGAGCAGGATAGACCACACAGCCGTAATATTCGGCAAAAGCGGCGAAATCATCATTGATGACAGGTTCGTTGCGGTCGCTTCGTGTGACGGCAGCCTTCAGATTGTCGGGGACGATAGCCGCAGGAACACCTTCAAAATATTGAATGGCATTCTCGCATGCCTTTATCAGGTCTTCCTTGCGTTGCGACCATACGGCTTCGCAGTAGGTATAATGGCTGAACGGAAGGATGGCAACAAATACCTCGGCTTTCTTCGTCTCGCCCGTCATTTCATCAACAACTTCAAGTCTGTCACCGGCAAAGTCAATATACATCTGCTCTGCGGCATAGTGCTCTACATGACCGACAACCTTAATGTGAAACCTGTATTCGCTGACAATCCGTTTGAAGGAAGACAACTGATAGCCGTCCGGATATTCGGTATGGTACTCCTTGAACAGTTTTCGGACACTCATACCTTTGCGTGACAGACGAGATACATATCCGGGAAGCAAGGCCTCCAATTCAATCCTTTTGGATGAAGGCTCCCGATGCCGGGTATCCGTGCAGCCGAACAGTTCATCCAACTGTCCATTGGGCAGGGAAAGAAGCTGTTCAATACTCTTGCCGCTTGAAAGGAATAAGCGGACATATTTGCGGACTGTATTACGGGAAATATGAAACGTAAATGCCGTTTCCTTGATTCCTATGCCAGCCGCATAACATCTTAAAATATTTTTGATTCGTTTATTCATTTGTATAGATTTTATTTTCTCCCCCGTTACACCAGGACAAGGGTACTCAAATCTACACAAAAAAACTATAATTATAGGTGAAGCAAGTGGGCAACACTATTTTAGCCAAAGGGGGCAATCATATTTTAGCAAAAAGGGATAATTCTGCGTGGCCAAAAGGGTCAAAGTTGAGTGGCTTTTCCAGTTTATTGTATTTCTTTTGTGTGAACTCTTCCAAAGCCTTCTTTATGATTTTATAGTCCTTTACACTCGCCAGGCTTTTCACAATCTTGCCGTTTTTCTCTTTTTCCTTTTCAGAGAATTTTTTAATCAAATAATCAATCATCTGGGAAACGGACAGAGAACGGTCTTCCTCTTTCATTTCCTTCCCTTTCTTTTTATCAAGACTAAGTGCCAGTTCGGTCGGACTCCATTTACGTCCTTCCTCTTCCCATTCTTCCGCAATCTTCTGATACTTTAATTTCAGATCAAGCAACATCTTGTTCTTTTTGATGGCATCGCTTGATTTGGAAATAAATGATTGTGACGCATTGTCCCAGTCTTTGATGGGACCGGTGATATTTAGCACCTTAGAAACTCTGTTGTAGCCTGTTTGGAAGAAGATCATTTCCAGTTTCACCAGTTTTTTGTCTTTTGAGGTCACTTTTCCTTTAATGTTGATCGAATACATTTTAATTAGGTTTTACGTGTACTCATGTAGACCAATTTTTTGCCTACATAACAGCCTACATAAGAATAGAGGTTACCCGCTATTTTTGTTTATTTCGGCTATTTATCCGTTCTACCACCTTTGATTAATTATTTGACAGTCAGAATATTAAGCTTTCCTCTTTATATATGGGCATAAAAAAAGGCTATCTATCCCAGACAGCCAATCTTTATTAACCTTAAATCTAATACCATGAAAAACACGGTGCAAAGATAAAGGGATTTATGTTATAAAACATAATGTTTTGCTTGTTTTCTTTAGTATATTAACAATGTTTAGTATATGAAGGGCTTTTTCTGTCCTTCCTGTACAGAAGCCGGTTCCTGCTTATTCCACGTATAGCACAAGTCCTTTCAGGTATTCGCCTTCGGGGTGGTAGATGCTTACCGGGTGGTCGGCGGGCTGCGTCAACTGGTGCAGGATGCGCACGCTGCGGCCCGACATGGCAGCGGCGGTGAATACGGCAGTGCGGAAATTCTCTTTGCTGACGGCCTGCGAACAGGAGAATGTGAAAAGTATGCCTCCCGGTTTGATTTTCTCGAAAGCTTTGACGTTGAGTTTCCGATAGCCTTGCAGGGCGTTGCGCAGGGCATCGCGGTGCTTGGCAAATGCCGGCGGGTCCAGAATGATAAGGTCGTATTGGTCGCCCATGCGGTCAAGGTATTTAAAGGCATCCTCTGCATAGGCTGCATGACGGTTGTCGCCGGGAAAGTTCAATTCGATATTCTTGTTGGTCAGGTCGATGGCTTTGGCCGAGCTGTCTACGGAATGTACCAGTGTGGCATTGCCGCGCATGGCGTAAACCGAAAAACCGCCGGTATAGCAGAACATGTTCAGCACACTGCGGCCGTTGGCATAGCGTTCCAGCAGTGAACGGTTCTCGCGCTGGTCTACAAAGAAACCGGTTTTTTGGCCTTTCAGCCAGTCGATATGGAATTTCAGACCGTATTCCATGGCGATGTTATCCGCGCTTCCCCCTTTCAGGAAACCGTTTTCAGGATAGAGGTCGGCTTTGAAGGGAAGTGTCGTTTCGGATTTATAGTATATATTGTCTATTTGGTCGCCCATCACCTCGGTCAGTGCATCGGCTATCGCCATACGGTCGAGGTGCATACCGGCGGAATGTGCCTGCATCACGGCTGTGCGGGCATAGATGTCAATCACGAGCCCCGGCAGGTTGTCGCCCTCGCCGTGTACCAGACGGTAAGTGTTGTTAGTGGGATTTCCGGCTATGCCGATGCTGCGCCGCATATCGTAAGCTATGCTGAGTTTGCGTTTCCAGAAGCCGGCATCGATAGCCTCGTCCTGGCAGAAGCTGAGTACACGGACGGCAATGCTGCCGATTTGGAAATGTCCTTTGGCTATGAACTCTTTCTTGGATGTATAGATTTCAACAACTTCCCCTTCCTCCGGCTCTCCGTCGAAATGTGCGATGGCACCTGAAAACACCCAGGGGTGAAAACGTTTTAATGATTCTTCCTTACCTGGCTTTAGATATACTTTATACATAATTATAATTAAGATGTGGTAACGTTATAATGTGGTTGTGTGGCAACTTTCTTCGATTGCCAGTTCAAAATCACCGGTACGCTTCAGCTCCTGCAGCCGGTTGTATATGTTCAGACAGGCCCATGCGTCGGTAGCTGCGTATTGTTGTTGGGACGGTGTCAGCACATCGGCTTCCCAGTTGGACAGGCGCTGGCTCTTTGAAATCTTTTCTCCGAAAAGGATGGCATATATCTTTTGAAGGCTTCTGTCCTGAATGCCGAACGTGCGGACATATTCCTGCAGCTCGATGCAGCCGCGCTGTTCAAACGGAGCACGTTTGTGCAGCATCATGAAGTCGTCGCGCAGGGAGAGGCCGACTTTGGTTACGGCGGGGGTTTCGAGCAATGTGATAACCGGAAGGGTAAGTCCGGTGAGATTGAGGCGGAAAAGGAAACAATGCTCTTCCGACGAAATCTGCAATAAAGCCACCTTATGCGACTGCCCTTTGGTGAATGACGGACGCGTTTCGCTGTCGATACCCAGTATGGAGCATTTTTTCAGATAAGCCACAGCACGCTCTGCCTCTTGAGGAGTCTGGACAACATGTATCTGTCCGGGGAAGACGGCTTTCGGCATGTCCTTTACTTCTTCTTTATTTATACTTCTTCTGATAATCATAGCTTAAAGTTTATTCATCTTCCTCCGCTTCCTCGTTTTCCTCTTCCTCATCCGGTTGGTTGTACTTCACATCGTGCAGGGCACGCAGGGTGTTCACCAGCTTTTGGCCCCAGTATAGGGCGAAGTGTTCCTGGCAGGCGGCGAGTGAATCGTTCATCGTCTCGTTGAGTCCCAGCTGGAATACGAAAATAAAGTCTCTGATGTCCTGGTAGATGTCGGCCAGGTCCTCGGAAATGTTTTTGGTGATGGGCTGGTCGCTGTACTTCATATCCGATACAAATACATCCAGGTAATCGTCCTTTTCGGCAAGAATACCGGCCAGGTTCATGCGGAGTATTTCGTAAGTTTCCTCTGTTACGAATGTTTCGAGGGCTTCATCGCCTATCGTTTCGCATTTGGGAAGCATGGATGCCTTGAGATAAAGCAGGGGAAGTATCTTTAAGGATGTATCGACGAAGACGGAACGCTTCATGGTTTCCGTCTGTTCCAGAAACTTGCAGAACTCGGCAGCTACGGTTACGAATTCCACGACATTGCGGTCGAATATCACTTGACTTTCTTTTTTCATATCTTCTTGATTTGAAACGCAAAGGTACGAAAAAGGTTTGAAAGCATTACTGCATAAGCTTTTTTTTGTTACTTTTGCGTCATTGTACGGATATTAGCAGAATACATTATGGTCAAAAAAAATACAACCAAAGATACGGAACACTCTATCTCTTTTTTCGGAAAGGCAGCTGCTGTCTTAAAGAATGAAACCGTTCATTTTGTTGCCGGTCTGATACTGGTAATCTTTTCGGTTTATCTGCTGCTGGCCTTTTCGTCTTTCTTCTTTACGGGGGCGGCAGACCAGAGCATTATAGATTCGGGTAATGCGCAGGAACTGATTTCCACGCATAACGGCGTGAAGAACTATGCCGGTTCGCGTGGGGCGCAGCTTGCCAGTTATTTGATAAACGATTGCTTCGGCATCTCTTCCTTTTTCATCTTGGTGTTTCTGGCTGTAGCCGGATTAAAGCTGATGCGTGTCCGCGTGGTACGTTTGTGGAAGTGGTTCATAGGATGCTCCCTGCTGCTGATTTGGTTCTCGATATTCTTCGGGTTCGTGTTTGTGGACCAATATAAGGACTCTTTCCTCTATTTGGGCGGCATGCACGGATATAATGTCAGCAACTGGCTGGTGTCTCAAGTGGGAGTGCCGGGGTTGTGGATGATACTGCTGGTTACTGCTATATGCTTCCTTATTTATCTGAGTGCACGTACCGTTATCTGGTTGAGAAAACTTTTCAGTCTCAGTTTCCTGAAACATAAAGAAAAGGCGGAACGCAAATCCGGTGAAGCTCCGGAAGAGTTTACAGATTCCTGGACTGTAAAGGGGAAGAAATCGCCGGTAATGGCGGAAACGGCTTCTGATGCGGGAAGAGAAGAAGAAACGAAGGCTTCGGAAGAAGCCGGAAAAGAAGAGAAGGATGAGGATGCTCATGAGATAATGCTCGACCTGGGAGATGCCGCAACGCATAAAGCCTCACTTGCCAAAGAAAAAGAAGAAGACGAAGTGCTTATGACGATTGAGACTCCGCCGTCCGATACCGTTTCTGCCATTCCGGCATCGGGACGGCAAGAGGAAAAAGGTCCTGTCTTTGAGGTGGAGACAGTGGAGGATGAAGAGTATCGCGGTCCGGAAATAGAGCCGTATAACCCTTGTCTTGACTTGGAAAACTATCATTATCCGACCATTGACCTGATGAAGCATTATGACAATGCCGAACCGACCATCGATATGGCAGAGCAGAATGCCAATAAGGATAAGATTATCAATACGCTGCGCAGCTTCGGTATCGAAATCAGTACCATTAAGGCTACGGTGGGCCCTACGGTGACGCTGTATGAGATTACGCCGGAACAGGGTGTCCGTATCTCCAAGATACGCGGTTTGGAAGATGATATCGCACTCAGCCTTTCCGCGCTGGGCATCCGTATCATTGCTCCGATACCGGGAAAGGGAACAATCGGTATTGAAGTGCCTAATTCCAATCCGAAGATTGTCTCGGGCCAGAGCATCATCGGCAGTAAGAAGTTTCAGGAGTCTACGTACGACCTGCCTATTGCATTGGGTAAGACCATTACCAATGAGGTCTTTATGGTGGATTTGTGTAAAATGCCCCACGTGCTCGTGGCGGGTGCTACCGGTCAGGGTAAGTCTGTCGGGTTGAATGCCATCATTACTTCCCTGCTCTATAAGAAGCATCCCGCGGAACTGAAGTTCGTGCTGGTGGACCCGAAGAAAGTGGAGTTCAGTATCTATTCGGTGATAGAACATCATTTCCTTGCCAAGCTGCCCGACGGTGAGGATGCCATTATAACGGATGTTACCAAGGTTGTACAGACTTTGAACTCTATCTGTATCGAAATGGACACCCGTTACGACCTGCTGAAAGCTGCACATGTGCGTAATATCAAAGAATACAACGAGAAGTTTATCAACCGCCGCCTGAATCCGGAAAAGGGACATAAGTTCATGCCGTATATCGTGGTGGTGATTGATGAGTTCGGCGATTTGATTATGACAGCCGGTAAGGATGTGGAACTGCCTATTGCCCGTATCGCCCAGTTGGCGCGTGCCGTAGGTATACACATGATTATTGCTACCCAGCGTCCTACGACGAATATCATTACGGGTACGATTAAGGCCAACTTCCCGGCACGTATCGCTTTCCGGGTGTCGGCTATGGTGGACTCCCGTACCATCCTCGACCGGCCGGGAGCCAACCAGTTGATCGGTCGCGGCGATATGCTGTTCCTGCAAGGTGCGGACCCGGTTCGTGTGCAGTGCGCGTTTATCGATACGCCGGAAGTGGCGGAGATAACGAAGTTCATAGCCCGTCAGCAGGGGTATCCCACTGCATTCTACCTGCCTGAGTATGTGGATGAAAATGCAAACGGCGATTTGGGCGATGTGGATATGGGACGTCTTGACCCGCTGTTTGAAGATGCCGCCCGGCTGATAGTGTATCAGCAGCAAGGTTCCACTTCGCTTATCCAGCGTAAATTTGCCATCGGTTATAACCGTGCGGGGCGTATTATGGACCAGTTGGAGAAAGCCGGGATTGTAGGCCCGGCGCAAGGCAGTAAAGCGCGTGAGGTGTTCTGCGTGGATATAACGGACTTGGAAACGCGTTTGAACAATTTGTAACAAATCAACGTTTGAAGTACATGAAAATCAACAGTCTTTTATTTACAGTCTGGATGCTTTTCCTGACTATCCCTATGGTTGCACAGCAGCCGGATGCCAGAGATATACTTGACCGTGCGGCAGATGCTTTCCGCAGGGAAGGTGGGGTCAAAATCACTTTCTCCGTCCGTGCGCCTGAAGGGAATACGAACGGTTCCATCCGTTTGAAAGGCGATAAATTTCTGCTGGAGACGGAAGGAGTGACGACATGGTTCGACGGACGCACACAGTGGAGTTATCTTGCTTCGAGCGATGAGGTTAATGTTTCCGAACCCACTCCCGAAGAGTTGCAGAGCATCAATCCTTATTCGTGGTTGTCGCTTTATAAGCAGGATTATAAGCTGAAAGTGGCTAAAACCGGCAATGCTTCGGATGATACGGCTTATAAAGTGGTGATGAACGCTACCAAACGCAGCCAGGATATGCAATGTATTATCCTGTATATAGAAAAAGGTTCGTTCCGCCCGTTAAAACTGAGTATGGTTCAGCGGGGCAGCAAAGATGCGGCAGTAGTGTTCATAAATTCCTATCAGACGGGCAAGAACTATGATGACAGCCTTTTTGTGTTTGACAGGAAAGCATATCCTACAGCGGAATTGGTTGATTTAAGATGATAAACGTTACTAATAAAAAAGAATAATATGGAAGCAGAAAAAGTAAAGTGTTTAATTATAGGTTCCGGTCCTGCCGGATATACCGCAGCTATCTATGCTGCACGTGCCAATCTTTCTCCGGTGCTTTATGAGGGGCTTCAACCCGGCGGACAGTTGACCACCACCACCGATATCGAGAATTTTCCCGGTTATCCGGAAGGCATCAGCGGTACGCAGATGATGGAGGATTTGCGCAAACAGGCTGAACGCTTCGGTGCGGACTTGCGTTTCGGCGTGGCTACGGCTGCCGATTTGAGTAAGTCTCCCTATAAGATAACCATTGATGAAGAAAAGGTCATTGAAGCGCAGACCGTTATTATTGCTACCGGTGCTGCTGCCAAGTATTTAGGACTGGAAGACGAGAAGAAATATGCCGGCATGGGTGTCAGCGCCTGTGCTACCTGTGACGGTTTCTTCTATCGGAAGAAGGTCGTAGCGGTAGTTGGCGGCGGCGATACGGCATGTGAGGAAGCCTCTTATCTGGCGGGTCTGGCAAGCAAAGTGTACCTGATTGTGCGTAAACCGTTCTTGCGTGCTTCCAAGATTATGCAGAAGCGTGTAATGGAGAACGAGAAAATTGAAGTTTTGTTTGAACACAATGCGGTAGGATTATATGGAGATAACGGTGTGGAAGGCGTACACTTGGTGAAGCGTATGGGTGAAGCGGACGAACAGCGTTATGACCTGGCTATCGACGGCTTTTTCCTGGCTATCGGCCATAAGCCTAATTCCGATATTTTCAAACCGTATGTCGACACCGACGAAACGGGCTATATACTGACAGAACCCGGTACTCCCCGTACAAAGGTTCCCGGAGTGTTTGCAGCGGGAGATGTTGCCGACCCTCATTACCGTCAGGCCATCACAGCGGCAGCTACAGGATGTATGGCAGCGATTGAGGCGGAAAGATTCTTGTTAAATTAAAAATTGGGAATTGAGAATAAAAAAATAGGGCTGCGCAATACAAGTATTGTATAACAAACACCGCGCAGCCCTATTTTTTTATTTTCAATTTTTAATTTTAGAAGTTTATCCTATCTTACTTATCTTCTTCAGTTTTTCCTCGTCGATAATTTTGATTTTTCTTCCGTCAATGGTAATCAGGCGTTCCGCAGCAAATTGTGAGAGGGTGCGGATAGCATTGGATGTTGTCATATTGGAAAGGTTGGCTAAATCTTCACGGGACAGGTAGATACTTAAAGTAGAACCGTCCTCTTCCAGGCCATAGCTTTCTTTGAGGAAAATAAGCGATTCTGCCAGACGGCCGCGGATATGCTTTTGGGTGAGGTTCACCGTACGCTCGTCGGCGATACCGAGGTCAATGGACAGTCGTCTGATAAAGAACATCGCCAGTTCATTGTTTTGCGATAGTAATGTCATTATGGCAGTCATGGGTATCAGGCAGACCAATGACGGTTCAAATGCACAGGCAGCGGTTACATAATCCGCTTTGGCAAAATAAGGGCGATATCCGAAATACTCAGTGGGCTTGATCATACGGATAATCTGGCTTCTTCCGCCCACACCGTCTTTATAGATTTTGACTTTTCCATTCAGCAGACACATCAGGCAAGTAGGTGTCTCGCCTTCACAATGGATAATTTCGTTCTTCTTATAATTCTGAAGCGTAAAATGGTTGGCAAGAAACTCTCGCTGTTCTTCATTCAGAGGTGACCATATATCGGGAATCAACTCCGGAACATTAATATCGGATAAATTTATTTTTACCATAAATGCTGCAAAACTGTGTTGTACAGCACAAATGTAAAAAGAAAAAATTAAAAATGACACATTTGTATCAAAAAAGTGCAAGGAAAGGGGGAAGGAATTTTAAATTATGAATGATGAATTACCGTTTGGCATGACAATGCGGCAGGTTCATCATTCATAATTTGAAGTCGGTTTATCAGCAAAGCCGTTCATTTATCATTTGGTGAACAGCAGTTCCCTGTACTTCGGCAACGGCCATATCTCATCATCTATTTCCATTTCAAGATTGTCGATATGCTCGCGGATGCTTTCCAGGTAGGGGCGTACTGTTTCTTCGTATGCAAAGGCCTTGTCTTTGTAATTGTCCATGTGGTTGGCAACCTTGCGGGCTTCCGTCATTTCACGTACCTGCATTTTGATGGCTGTTACGCGGTGGGAGATTTCACGTATCAGTTCCTTGCGGTCAGCGCTGAGTATTTCATACTCTTCCGGAGTGAAAGTTTCGCGCAGTCCACGCAGGTTTTCCAGCAAACGGTTCTGGTAGATAACGGCAGTCGGTACGATATGGTTGATGGCAAGATCACCTAAAACGCGGCTTTCAATCTGTACTTTCATTGTGTACTTTTCCAGTTCCACTTCAAGACGGCAGGCCAGCTCCGTTTCGTTGAAGATGCGTTCGCCGATGAGCACGGAACGTGCCTGGTTGTCCATATAACGCATCAAGGCTTCCGGCACATGGCAGATATTGGTCAGTCCGCGTTTGGCAGCTTCCTGTTTCCATTGTTCGGAATAGCCGTCTCCTTCAAAACGGATGGGTTCCGAGGCGATGATTGTTTCTTTCAGAATGCGGAAAATAGCTTCGTCCTTGCCGACACCCTCTTCCATGAGCTTCTCAATGGATACTTTGAATTCGTTCAGTTGGTTGGCCATTGCCGCATTGATGGCAATCATTGCCGCAGCACAGTTGGCTGATGAACCGGCGGCGCGGAACTCAAAACGGTTTCCCGTGAAAGCGAAAGGAGAGGTGCGGTTGCGGTCTGTTGTGTCCAGCAGAATCTCAGGAATACGTCCGATACCTAACTTTAGCGTAGTCTTTTCCTCGGCTGTCATCTTACTGTTGCTTACCTGACGGGCTATCTCATCGAGGATGGAAGATAACTGCTTGCCCAGGAATATGGATAAAATGGCAGGGGGAGCCTCATTGGCGCCTAAGCGGTAGCTGTTTCCGGCACTTGCAATGGAAGCGCGGAGCAAGTCCTGGTTTTTGTATACCATCATCAGTACATTCACAAGGAATGTGAGGAACAGCATGTTGCCTTTCGGATTTTTTCCCGGAGCAAAAAGGTTTATTCCCGTATCGGTGCAGAGCGACCAGTTGTTGTGCTTGCCCGAACCGTTCACGCCGCTGTATGGCTTTTCATGCAACAGCACGGCAAAGTTGTGTTTGCGTGCGATGCGTTTCATCAAATCCATAACCAGCTGGTTGTGGTCGTTGGCAAGATTGGCGTTCTCGAAGATGGGGGCCAGCTCAAACTGGTTGGGGGCAACTTCGTTGTGGCGCGTCTTGACGGGAATGCCCAGTTTGTGGCACTCTATTTCCAGTTCTTTCATAAAGGCAGTGACACGTGGCGGGATAGAGCCGAAATAATGGTCTTCCAACTGCTGGTCTTTGGCAGAAGAGTGCCCCATGAGTGTACGTCCTGTCAGGCATAAGTCGGGACGTGCGTTATAGAGCGCCAGGTCGACGAGGAAATATTCCTGTTCCCATCCCAAGTTCGTATATACGCGTGCTATGTTCTTGTCGAAAAGCTGGCAGACATCCGTTGCGGCTTTGTCCACAGCTGCAAGAGCCTTGAGCAGAGGTGTCTTATAGTCCAGCGCCTCGCCTGTGTAGGAGATGAAGATTGTTGGGATACAGAGCGTGGTGTCTACGACAAAAGCCGGTGAAGAAACATCCCATGCCGTATATCCGCGTGCCTCGAATGTGTTGCGGATACCGCCGTTGGGGAAAGAAGAAGCATCCGGTTCCTGTTGGATAAGCAGCTTTCCGGAAAAGCGTTCAATGACATCTCCGTCTTCTCCGAATTCGATGAAGCCGTCATGCTTTTCGGCTGTACCGTCTGTCAGAGGTTGGAACCAGTGGGTGTAGTGGGTAACGTTCAGGGATTTTGCCCAGCTTTTCATGCCGTTTGCTATTAAATCGGCCATTTCCCTGTTGATGGGAGTTCCTTTTTCAATGGCGTCTGTTACAGCTTTGTAGGCTTCTTTGGGCAGGTATTCCTGCATCTTTTTACGGTCGAAAACATGGCTGCCGTAATAATCGGACAACTTGTTTGAAGGAGTGATGACTTCAAGAGGGCGGCGATTGGCGAGCTCTTGCAAAGCAAAAAATCTCATTTTTGACATATTAGTCTCTTCTTTTATTGGTTGTTGGGCGCAAAATTATATGTTTTTTCTGAATTACCCCCTACTTTTCAGGGGGTAATCTTGCTTTTTTATATGTTTTTTGAAGATATACCCCTAAAAAATAAGGGGTGCTCTTGAAAATAATGTTTTTTGGAGAAATATCGTCTTCTGAAAATGAAAATGGAATAAAGGTGGAAGTTATTACTTTTTTTCTATATTTGTTCCCTCATAAGAAGATATTGCGGTTGAAACATATTATATGTATATGGATAGGAATCTGTTTCTTGTGTGCAAGTTTGCAGAAGGCGGGTGCTACGGCTGTTCCCCAATCGTATGCGGGACAACGGGCTTATGCGGATTCCATTATGGACAAGGTTATCTTCTTTGCGCCTTTTTACGAGCGCGTTGTCGATGAGTACAAGGCGGAACTTTATATAAAAGGCTGGGCAAACATCCGCAAGAAAAATCACCTGCTCCGCTTTATCCCTTCCATGTTCCGTATGAAGAAAGGGGTCCGGGAGTATATGATGGAGACATACAGCGAACTGCATTATACCGCTCCCGATATTTACGACCAGAAAGTGAAAGCCAGTGTGGGCACTTCTTCCGAACTTTGGGAACTGGACGGCCGTTTGCTTGAATACTTCCACATCAATATCTACTCTTCCACCTTGCTGTATGATAAGCTGCTCTCCCCGCTGGCTTCTAATGCAAAGAAATTCTATACCTATTATATAGATTCCATAATGGGTGAAGCGCACAACCGTGAGTTCCGTATCCGTTTTATGCCGAAGAGCAAGAGTTTTCAGCTCGTGGGGGGATACATGGTGGTCAGCGACAATGTGTGGAGTGTGCGCGAGATTCGTTTTTCCGGGCGTTCCGAGATGCTGCGTTTTAATAATCTGGTAAGAATGGGACAGGTGGGGAGCGCTAATGAGTTTTTGCCTGTGCATTTCAACATCGATGCCACATTTCGTTTGCTGGGCAATGTCATCGACGGCAGCTATACGGCGGTACTCGACTATAAGGAGATTAGTCAGAAAGACCCGGCTGTTGTGCGGAACAGGACAAAAAGCAAATACGACCTGTCGGAATCTTATACTCTGCTGACGGATACCAATGCTTACCGGCGTGATACCGCCCACTTCAATAAGCTGCGTCCTATTCCGCTGACTTCGCATGAGAAGAAGCTGTATGAGGACTTCTTCTTGCGCCGTGACACGCTTCTCTATAAGAAAAAGCCCAAGAACAAGCGGCTGGAGTTCTGGGGGCAGATAGGCGATGCGCTGGTAAGCAAGTATACGGTAGACCTTGCCAAAATGGGGAGTGTGCGTTGTTCGCCTCTTATAAATCCTTTGTTGCTGAGCTACAGCAAGAGCAACGGTTTCTCTTACCGTCAGGAATTTAAATACAACCGGTTGTTTAAGGGCGACCGTCTGTTGCGTATCGTTCCCAAGTTAGGTTACAACTTCAAACGGAAGGAGTTTTACTGGTCGGTCAATTCCGATTTCGACTATTGGCCCCGCAAGCGTGCCGCCCTGCATGTCAGCGTGGGTAACGGTAACCGTATCTACAGCAGCGATGTGCTGGACGATTTGAAAGCTATTCCCGACAGTATCTTTGATTTCGACCAGATTCACCTGGACTATTTTAAGGACTTGTATTTGCACATACGCCACAGCTGGGAGATTGTCAACGGTCTGACTCTGGATGTGGGGCTTTCCTTGCACAGGCGTACCGAAGTGGAGCGTTCTAAATTCGTTCTTGTCTACCCCGATGCTCCGAATGTGATGTCTGCGGGTGTGTCATCCGTCTATCCGGGATTCGACCCTTCGGTTCTGAAAAAGTTCCGCCACAGTTATAACAGCTTTGCACCCCGTGTACGCCTGACGTGGACTCCCGGTCAGTATTATTATATGAGCGGTGACCGTAAAATCAACCTTCATTCCAAATATCCCACCGTTTCCGTAGACTGGGAGCGCGGTATCAGCGGTGTCATGCATAGCACCGGAAAGTACGAACGTATTGAAGTGGACTTCCAGCACAACATCCCGTTGGGATTGATGCGTGACATTTACTACCGCTTCGGCTGGGGTGCTTTTACGAATCAGAAAGAGCTTTATTTTGTGGATTTCGCCAATCTGGCCCGTTCCAATCTTCCCGTAGGCTGGAATGATGAAATCGGCGGAGTGTTCCAGTTGCTCGACGGGCGTTGGTATAACTCGTCCCGCAAGTACATCCGCGGGCATTTTACGTACGAGGCTCCTTTCCTGCTGCTCCGCCACTTGAAGAAATATACTCAATACGTATTGAATGAACGGTTGTATCTGAACGCTCTGGTGGTTCCCCACCTGAATCCTTATCTTGAGCTTGGGTATGGCATCGGTACGCACATCTTCGATTTCGGCGTTTTTACAAGCTTTGCAAACTGGAAGTACCAGGAAGTAGGGGTTAAGTTTACGTTTGAGTTGTTCAATAGGTAGGCCCGAAAGGCATATTATAAGAATTTATACTTTATCTTTGTGCCAAAATTTTAAGACTATGGGAATTGTAATAGGCATAGACGTAGGTGGAAGCACTACTAAAATCGTAGGACTCAATAAAGGCAAGATACAGTCTCCGATGTTTATAACGGCAGCCGACCCGGTAACTTCCCTGTTTGGAGCGTTCGGTAAGTATATCTATGATAACGGAATCCATTTGTCCGATGTGGAGCAGGTGATGCTGACCGGTGTGGGCAGTGCGTTTGTGGACAGCCCGCTTTACGGACTTCCCACCCGCAAGACGGATGAGTTCATAGCCAACGGACTCGGGGCGCGCCATGCTACGGACATCGACCGGCTGATAGTTGTCAGCATGGGAACAGGCACCTCCTTTGTAAGAATCAACGGGGATGAAATACAGCATATCGGCGGTATGGGTATCGGTGGCGGAACCTTACAGGGACTTTCGCGGCTGTTGCTCAAAACACACGACATTCATCAGGTTGCCGGTTTGGCGGCAAAAGGCGATGTGACCCGCGTCAATCTGCAAATCGGCGATATCTGTAACAACGCATTGCCCGACCTGCCTGTATCCGCTACCGCTTCATTGTTCGGAAAGGCCGACAGTAACGCCTCACCGGAAGACATTGCCTGCGGCATCATTTATACCGTGCTCCAGACTATCGGCGGTGCGGCTGTGCTTTCCGCCCTGAACAGTCCGGTAAAGGACTTTGTGCTGATAGGTAATCTTACCCAGTTGCCGCAATGCCGGGAAGTGTTTCCGAAGATGGAAAGCATTTATCATGTGCGTTTCCATATCCCGCCCTATGCGGAATACCGCACGGCCATAGGGGCGGCTTTGGCATATGTCAGGGAGAATTCTACCATATAATAAGGTGTAAATCTTTAGAAATCGGGCATAAAGACCGGATATTTTCAGAAAGAACTTTTTGTCATTCAAGAAAATACTCCTATCTTTGCGCCCGATTTAATATGAGTCAACATAAAGTCTCACTTAATTAACGAGTTAAACAATTTATTTATTAATGGAAAATTTAAAAAATGTTGCTCCCATTGAGGACTTCAACTGGGATGCTTACGAAAACGGTGAAACCGTAACAAACGTAAGTCACGAAGACTTGGAAAAGGCGTATGACAACACGCTGAACAAAGTTAACGACCGCGAGGTAGTTGACGGAACCGTAATCGCAATGAACAAGCGTGAAGTAGTTGTGAACATCGGTTACAAATCAGACGGTATCATTCCTTTGAATGAATTCCGCTACAATCCCGACCTGAAAGTAGGTGATACGGTAGAAGTGTACATCGAAAACCAGGAAGACAAGAAGGGACAGCTGGTTCTGTCTCACCGCAAAGCTCGTGCTACCCGTTCTTGGGATCGCGTTAACGCTGCTTTGGAAAATGAAGAAATTATCAAGGGTTACATCAAGTGCCGCACTAAGGGTGGTATGATTGTCGACGTATTCGGTATCGAAGCATTCTTGCCGGGTTCTCAAATCGACGTTAAGCCTATCCGCGACTACGATGTATTCGTTGGCAAGACTATGGAATTCAAGGTTGTTAAAATCAATCAGGAATTCAAGAATGTCGTTGTATCTCACAAGGCTCTTATCGAGGCTGAACTGGAACAACAGAAGAAAGAAATCATCGGTAAACTCGAAAAAGGACAAGTTCTCGAAGGTACCGTTAAGAATATCACATCCTACGGTGTATTCATCGACCTGGGTGGCGTAGACGGTTTGATTCACATCACAGACCTCTCTTGGGGCCGCGTTTCTCATCCGGAAGAAATCGTTCAGCTGGATCAGAAGATCAACGTGGTTATCCTTGACTTCGATGATGAGAAGAAGCGTATCGCTCTCGGCTTGAAGCAACTGACTCCGCATCCTTGGGATGCTCTCGATCCTAACTTGAAGGTAGGCGACCACGTGAAAGGTAAAGTTGTCGTTATGGCCGACTACGGTGCATTCATCGAAATCGCTCCGGGTGTTGAAGGTCTGATTCACGTATCCGAAATGTCCTGGTCACAACACTTGCGTTCTGCACAGGACTTCATGAAGGTAGGTGACGAAGTTGAGGCTGTAGTTCTGACTCTGGACCGCGAAGAACGTAAGATGTCTCTCGGTATCAAGCAGCTGAAAGCTGATCCTTGGGAAACTATCGAAGAGAAATATCCTATCGGTTCCAAGCACACTGCAAAAGTTCGCAACTTCACTAACTTCGGTGTATTCGTAGAAATCGAAGAAGGTGTTGACGGCTTGATTCACATCTCTGACCTGTCTTGGACTAAGAAGGTTAAACATCCTTCAGAATTCACTCAAATCGGTGCGGACATCGACGTACAGGTATTGGAAATCGACAAGGAAAACCGTCGTTTGAGCCTCGGTCACAAGCAACTCGAAGAGAATCCTTGGGATGTATTTGAAACTGTATTCACAGTAGGTTCTGTACACGAAGGTACTATCATCGAAATGCTGGACAAGGGTGCAGTTGTTGCTCTGCCTTATGGCGTAGAAGGTTTCGCTACTCCGAAACACCTCGTTAAGGAAGACGGCTCACAGGCTCAGTTGGACGAGAAGCTCGAATTCAAAGTTATCGAGTTCAACAAGGACGCTAAGCGTATCATCCTGTCTCACAGCCGCATCTTCGAAGATGTAGCCAAGGCTGAAGAAAGAGCAGAAAAGAAAGCTGCCAAGAAGTCTTCCGGTAAGAGAGAAGAAGCTCCTGCTTCTATCCAAAACCAGGCTGCTTCTACAACTTTGGGCGACATCGACGCTCTGGCTGCTTTGAAAGAGCAAATGGAAGCCGGAAAGAAGTAATTACTTCTCCATATAAATAAGATAAGGGTGCTTGTGGCAAACACAAGTGCCCTTTCTTTTTAGGCAGGCTCTTAATTTCTTGCCAATAATCTGTGCAATCTGTGATGATTACCCTTATCTTTGCACCATCATGGAGAAATTTGAACTACATATTCTCGGCTCCGGTTCGGCATTGCCCACCACCCGCCATTTTCCTACTTCGCAGGTAGTGAACTTACGTGACAAACTTTTTATGATAGACTGTGGAGAAGGCGCACAGTTGCAATTCCGAAAGTCACGCCTCAAATTCTCGCGTTTGAACCGTATCTTCATCTCCCACCTGCACGGCGACCACTGTTTCGGGCTGCTGGGATTGATATCCACGCTTAATCTTTTGGGACGTACGGCCGACCTGCATATACACTCTCCCAAAGGTTTGGAAGAACTTCTTACGCCGATGCTCGCATTCTTTAATCATCAGATGACCTATAAAATCTTCTTCCACGCGTTCGAGACGAAAGAAGCCGCCTTGATTTATGAAGACCGGTCGCTTACGGTGACAACCATTCCTTTGCGGCATCGCATGCCTTGCTGCGGTTTTCTGTTTGCCGAGAAGCCGCGCCTCAATCATATCCTGCGCGACATGGTAGACTTCTATCAAGTGCCGGTGTACGAGCTGAACCGTATCAAGAACGGTGCGGATTACGTCACGCCGGAAGGAGAGGTGATACCCAATGCCCGTCTCACCCGTCCCTCGGCTGCCCCGCGGCGTTATGCCTATTGTTCGGATACGATTTATCTTCCTTCCATAACGGAACAGATAAAAGGAGTGGATTTGCTTTTCCATGAGGCCACTTTTGCCGAAGATGCCGCCCCGCGTGCCAAAGAAACGTTCCATACCACCGCTTCGCAAGCCGCACGGATAGCCCGCGATGCGGAAGTGAAGAAGCTGCTGATAGGTCATTTCTCCGCCCGTTATGACGATGAACAGGTATTGCTGGATGAGGCGCGCGCCGTTTTTCCGGACACGCAGTTGGCCAAAGAAACGCTTTGCATATCGGTGTGAATCGGAATTTTGCTATCTTTGCTGACGTATAAATATTATAAGTATGCAAGATATAATAAACGGACGTTGCGGCTGGTGCGGAACGGATGAACTGTATGTGAAGTACCACGATGAGGAGTGGGGAAGATTGGTGACCGATGACAGGACGCTGTTTGAGTTTCTTGTATTGGAGAGTTCCCAAGCCGGACTGAGCTGGATCACAATCCTCAAAAAGCGCGAGGGATACCGTAAAGCCTTTTGCAACTTCGATGCCGGACAAGTGGCGCAAATGACCGATGAGGACGTTGAGCGTCTGATGCAGTTTGAAGGTATTGTGCGGAACCGTCTGAAAATCAAATCGACCATTACGAACGCAAGGCTGTTCCTTGCCGTGCAGAAGGAGTTCGGCAGCTTTTATAACTACACCCTTTCATTCTTCCCCGACGGGAAGCCTATCGTGAATACCGTTCACTCATTGAGCGATATTCCTGTATCATCGCCCCAATCCGATGCCATGAGCAAGGACATGAAAAAACGGGGATTCAAGTTCTTCGGGAGTACGATTTGCTACGCGCATTTGCAGGCAGCAGGCTTTGTCAACGACCATCTGGCAGAATGTATCTGCCGCCAAGTCAAAGAGGAGCATTAAACAAACGAATCGGCAATATGCTTTTGTGCCTGCCGGGCTTTTTGCCTCTTGCGGATGGCTTTTCGTTTTTAATTTTCTATCTTTGCGTAGAGAAAAGATATAAATGTGAATAGACTATATGAACCCTTCTTATAACGAACGCGAAGTGCTGGCGCTTCTTCAGGAAGAGAGTACGCAGAAGCGGGGATTTGAGATGATTGTGGCGCAATACAGCGAGCAGTTATACTGGCAAATCCGGCGCATGGTGCTTTCGCATGAGGATACCAACGACTTGCTTCAGAATACCTTCGTCAAGGCATGGCTCAATATCGATTATTTCCGGGCAGAGGCCAAACTCTCCACCTGGCTCTACCGCATCGCCCTGAACGAATGCCTTACTTTCCTGAACAAACAGCGGGCGGCGAGCACCGTGTCGTTGGACGCTCCCGAAGCCGACACCCTTCAGAAGCTGGAGAGCGATCCTTACTTTTCGGGCGACAAAGCTCAGATGGCCTTGCAGAAAGCGTTGCTCACCTTGCCCGAAAAGCAACGCATGGTGTTCAACCTGAAGTACTACCAGGAAATGAAATACGAGCAGATATCCGATATTTTCGGCACTTCGGTGGGGGCTTTGAAAGCGTCCTACCACCATGCCGTAAAAAAAATAGAGAAGATATTGGGAGAAGAAGATTAAACCTTTAACGTGAAAAAAAGTCTAACCAAACAGAAAGGAGAAGAGCTTATGAAAGAAGAAGACAACATACTCAAGAAAGTAGGGACGGAGAATGCTTTCCGTGTTCCCGAAGGATATTTTGAGAATTTCACTTCGGAGCTGATGAACCGTCTGCCCGAAAAGGAGAAACTTGCCTTCGAACAGAAAGAGCCTACGATGTGGGAGAGGGTGAAACCCTGGGCCTATATGGCAGCTATGTTTGTAGGTGCGGCATTGATTATCCGCGTGGCTTCCTCTGACCGTACGCCGGCTGCGACCGACCGCATGGCTGCCGACGAAACGGAAACCGAAATGGAATATATCAACATGGCGGTGGATAACTCCATGCTTGACGACTACTCATTGTATGTATATCTGGCCGATTCCGATGCCGAATAAACCGTAGAGAACTTTAACCGATTGAAAAAAGAAATGAAAAAGCTGATTGTTTTATTAGTAATGATGTGCAGTCTGGCACCCGTATTGCGGGCAGCGGACGGATGCAACCAACGTTTGTCGCCTGCTGAGTTCCGTGCCAGACAAAAAGCATATATCACAGAAAAAGCCGGATTGACCAAGGAAGAGGCAGCCAGGTTCTTTCCTCTTTATTTTGAATTGCAGGACAAGAAAAAAGAGCAGAATGACAAGGCGTGGAGTCTGATTCGTCAGGGAAAGGACGAAAAGACCACCGAAGCCCAATATGATGTGATTATGGAAGGCGTGTACGATGCCCGTATCGCTGCCGACCGTTTGGACAAGACTTATTTTGCGAAGTTCAAGAAGATATTGTCTGCCAAGAAACTTTATCTGGTGCAGAAAGCCGAGATGCGTTTTCACCGGGAATTGCTGAAAGGAATGCGGCATAATGACAACAAAGATAAGACGTCGAAACCCCAGCCGGGCAAGAAATGAAAAAGGATATATGCTCGGATTGAAAATTGTGCGGGTGTGTCAAAACTAAAATGACTGTTCTGAAAAGTTACAGGTTGTAACTTTAATATTTAAAAGGAGAGTGTTCAAATACACTTGATGATTTCTTTCAGGCACGGAATTACACGGATTTATTTTATCTTTTTCCGTGAAATCCGTGTAATTCCGTGCCTGAAAAGAAACAGATAGTAAGTGAATTTCAGTTTCCTTTCTTTTCCAATGCTTTGGCTTCTTCCCATAATTTATCCATTTCTTCCAGCGTCATGTCGTGCAGGTTTCTGCCTTCCTTGATGCTATGTGCTTCCACATAGTTGAAGCGGCGGATAAACTTCTGGTTGGTATGCTCCAGTGCATTGTCCGGATTTATTTTATACAGGCGTGCGGCATTGATAAGGCTGAACATTACGTCACCGAATTCCTCTTCTGCTTTCTGCTTGTCCATGCGGGCCACTTCGGCTTGGAATTCTCCGATTTCTTCTTTTACTTTATCCCACACCTGTTCCCGTTCTTCCCAGTCGAAACCCACGTTGCGGGCTTTGTCCTGAATGCGGTATGCCTTGATGAGCGAGGGCAGGGCGGCGGGCACACCGCTCAACACCGTTTTGTTGCCCCCTTTTTCCTTGAGTTTCAACTGTTCCCAGTTTTCGGATACCTGTCCTGCAGTCTCCGCTTTCACATCACCGAATACGTGGGGATGGCGGAAGATAAGCTTTTCACATAAGCGGTCGCATACATCCTTTATGTCGAAATCGCCGGTTTCCGAACCTATCTTGGCATAGAAAGCCACGTGGAGCAGCACGTCTCCCAGTTCTTTGCAGATATCCTGCTTATCGTCGCGCATCAGGGCATCGCATAGTTCATAAGTCTCTTCAATGGTATTGGGACGCAGGCTTTCGTTGGTCTGCTTCTTGTCCCAGGGACATTTCACACGCAGTTCGTCGAGTATGTCGAGGAAGCGGCCGAAGGCTTCCATCTGTTCCTTTCTTGTATGTTGCATGAGTTATTTTTTTAATTAAACATTATTGACGCAAAGATACTGTTTTTCTTCCATTCCTCATACGAAATCAGCAGACCTACCACTTCCGAGTAGTTTTTCCGCCCGCTTTCTATCTTGTTTCCTTTCAGGTATAAGTCGTATATCCGGTCCTGAATGCGGCCGATTACAGGATTGTATTTCTTCATCCAGTACTCGCTGTTCTTCTTTGCCAGTCCGATAATCTCCGGACGTATGCGCCGGAAGAGCTGCGCGTATTCCTCTTCAGCCATGAGCTGGCGGGCGTTGTTCAGGACATGCGGCAGTACGGAAAGGTAACCGCTGAAGCGGATGGCCTGCACTTGCGAGCGTGTACATACCTGATAGGCGTAGAAGTTGGCTTCCGCCTCGCTGGTGATACCCAATAAGTGGGCAAGCTCGTGGGCGTAAGTAGCCGGATATTGCGAGGGGAGCAAGTCACCGTTCAGGGTGAACTCGCAGAAGAAAGGTCCCATGCTGCCGGTGACGCCTACCATGGAAATCAGTGGGGTGAACAGCATTGTCTTTGCGCGGGGCGTTTGATGGAAGGGGCGGTGAACGCCTAAGGAGTCACCGATTTGATTATAGACCCGTACGCTTTCACGGCAGACCAGCTCTTTTTCGACCGACGTAATATCGGTGTAAGAGCTGTTCAGATTCTCGATATAGCTGTCTGTAAAACTCCGAAAGTTATCAGGAGTATAGGCTGTGTAAGGAATGCGCGTCCGCTCGTAAAAGTTTTTTTGCGAGTAATTCAGTCCCCATGCCAGATAGAACCATACGTACACCCATAGAAGATACTTTACATCTTTCAGCAGGATACGGTTCCATTTCTGTTTGCGGATGCAGCGTGCGTAAACAGGGTAGAGAAGTACGCCGGCGATACTTAGCGCAATGAACAGGTCGCCGATGGCGAAAGGTACAAGCCGGGAGAAGGACGAAAGTGCCCGGGCGATGGACGGGTATACGTACATGGCGTAGGCATCTCCCAAACCGGGCACTGTCTGCACGCACAATACGAGCAACAAAAAAAATATCAAAAGTAATGAATTGCCTCTGAATCTCACTCCTGCTGTTGTTATGCTACGCTTCATTCTATTCTTCTTTTTGGGGCCCGTGCCGGTTTCCTGCTTTCGGTGCTGTCGTTTCTCCCTTTGGGAACGGGAGTTTCAAGCGGTGGATACTCCGGTTTCCTTACGTGGAAACTGCTGTTCCCTTGCGTGGAAACTGCTGTTTCCTTACGTAGACACTGTCGTTTCCCTGCGTGTATACTCCTGTTTCCTTGCGTGGAAACTTCCGGTTTCGGTAGCCGAAGCCGAAGCGGCACCGGGTGCTTGTTACGGCAACTCCGTATAAAATCATCATTTGTAAAGCAAAGGTATGTAATTCTTTTCATTGCTTTTGCCGGATAAAGCTATTAATTTATTAATTTTGCGCCCATTATAACAAAATATAGATTTTAGAAACATGGAATTAGCAAGTAAGTACAATCCCGCTGACGTAGAGGGAAAGTGGTACCAGTATTGGTTAGACCACAAATTATTCAGTTCTAAACCCGATGGTCGTGAGCCCTACACCATCGTCATTCCGCCCCCTAACGTCACCGGTGTGCTCCACATGGGACACATGCTTAATAATACCATCCAAGATATCCTTGTACGCCGTGCCCGTATGGAAGGCAAGAACGCCTGCTGGGTTCCGGGTACGGACCATGCTTCCATTGCCACCGAAGCCAAGGTTGTGAACAAGCTTGCCGCACAGGGCATCAAGAAAACAGACCTTACCCGCGACGAATTCCTGAAGCATGCCTGGGAATGGACGGACGAGCACGGTGGCATCATCCTGAAACAGCTCCGTAAGTTGGGCGCTTCCTGCGATTGGGACCGCACTGCCTTCACCATGGATGAGAAACGCAGTGAAAGCGTGATTAAAGTGTTTGTAGACCTTTACAACAAGGGGCTGATTTATCGCGGTGTGCGTATGGTGAACTGGGACCCGAAAGCCCTCACCGCCCTCAGCGACGAAGAGGTTATCTATAAGGAAGAGCACAGCAAGCTGTATTATCTGAAATATTACGTTGCCGACGATGACATGTCCGGTGAGACGGGAGCCGAAGGCGAAGTGGTTCATCGCGACGCTTCCGGCAAGCGTTATGCCGTGGTAGCCACTACACGTCCCGAAACAATCATGGGTGATACGGCGATGTGTATCAACCCTGCCGACCCGAAGAACCAATGGCTGAAAGGCAAGAAAGTGATTGTGCCGCTGGTGAACCGCGTTATTCCTGTTATCCAGGATGATTATGTAGACGTGGAGTTCGGTACGGGCTGTCTGAAGGTAACTCCTGCACACGATGTCAACGACTATATGCTGGGCGAGAAATACAACCTGCCTGCCATCGACATCTTCAACGACAACGGTACGCTGAGCGAAGCAGCCGGACTGTACGTAGGCATGGACCGCTTCGATGTACGCGAGCAGATTGAGAAAGACCTGCAGGGTGCCGGGTTGCTGGAAAAGGTGGAAGCCTATACCAATAAGGTCGGTTTCTCCGAACGTACCAACGTGGCAATCGAGCCGAAGCTCTCCATGCAGTGGTTCCTCAAGATGCAGCACTTTGCCGATATGGCTCTGCCTCCGGTAATGAATGATGACTTGAAATTCTATCCAGCCAAATATAAGAATACCTATAGAAATTGGCTGGAGAATATCAAGGACTGGTGTATCAGCCGCCAGTTGTGGTGGGGACACCGCATTCCCGCTTACTTCCTGCCGGAAGGCGGATATGTGGTGGCAGCCACTCCCGAAGAGGCCTTGAAGCTGGCACAGGAAAAGACCGGAAATCCTGCCCTTAAAATAGAGGATTTGCGTCAGGACGAGGATTGTCTCGACACCTGGTTTTCTTCCTGGTTGTGGCCTATCTCCCTGTTCGACGGTATCCTGAATCCGGGCAACGAAGAAATCAACTATTATTATCCTACCAGTGACCTGGTAACGGGGCCGGATATTATCTTCTTCTGGGTGGCGCGCATGATTATGGCAGGGTATGAATACGAAGGTAAGATGCCGTTCAAGAACGTTTACTTCACGGGTATTGTCCGCGACAAGCTGGGACGCAAGATGTCCAAATCGCTCGGCAATTCACCCGACCCGCTTGACCTGATAGACCGTTACGGTGCCGATGGTGTGCGTATGGGTATGATGCTTTCGGCTCCTGCAGGTAACGACATCCTTTTTGACGATGCGCTTTGCGAACAGGGACGTAACTTCAACAATAAGATATGGAATGCTTTCCGCCTGGTTAAGGGCTGGGAAGTGAGTGAGGAAGTGCCTGTGCCAGAAGCTGCCGAACTGGCTATGCGCTGGTTCGAGTCCAAACAGAATGCCGTGGCTGCCGAATTGGCAGACCTGTTCGGCAAGTATCGTTTGAGCGAAGCATTGATGGCGGTGTACAAGCTCTTCTGGGATGAGTTCTCTTCCTGGTATCTGGAGATGATTAAGCCTGCTTACGGACAGCCCATCAACAAGAAGGTGTACGATACGACTATCGGTCTCTTCGATAATCTGTTGCATCTGCTGCACCCGTTCATGCCGTTCATCACTGAAGAGTTGTGGCAGCACATCGTCGACCGTAAGAATGGAGAAAGCCTTATGGTAAGCCCTATCTCCATGTCGACGGAAGTGGACGAGGCTTTTGTACAGCAGTTCGAGGTGGTGAAAGAGGTTATCAGTAATGTACGTTCTATCCGTTTGCAGAAGAACATCGCCCAAAAAGGACCGTTGGAATTACAGGTTGTCGGTGAAAACCCGGTGGCTGCTTTCGATGCTGTCATTATCAAGATGTGCAACCTTTCTGTCGTAACCGCAGTTGAGGCTAAGGCCGACGGCGCTGCCGCTTTCATGGTAGGCACAACGGAATTTGCCGTTCCTTTGGGCAACATGATTGATGTGGAAGCCGAAATAGCCCGTATGGAAGCTGAATTGAAGCATAAGGAAGGCTTCCTGCAAGGCGTTCTGAAGAAACTGAGCAACGAGAAGTTCGTGAATAATGCTCCTGCTGCCGTTATCGAAATGGAACGCAAGAAACAGGCGGACGCGGAGAGTATCATCAGCTCACTGAGAGAAAGTATTGCCGCTTTGAAGAAAGCGTAAGACAGTATCTCCGATATAAAAGAAAGGTCCGGACTCAATAAAGTCCGGACCTTTTTTATGTACGTTGTACGATTCGTATATGATTCGTTATTTCTCCAGTAAGTCTTTTAGGAAAGCATCCAACTCCTCATCCAATCCCTTCAGCAGCTCTTCGTTTACCAGCAGGGTGTCATCGTCCAGCAACAAGAGTTCGGCTATGGTTTCCTTGTCGTCATCTACCAATACGAAAGAGAAAGGCTTCATGATGGTCAGTTTGTCAAAAGCACCCCGGTTCTTGAGGTTGCAGAGCAGATTGCTCAGGATGCGTTCCATGTTTTCGTAGAAATCATCGCCTTCGTATGTCATCCATTCTTCTATGGTGGTACTGGCGAGTTCTTTGTCATCATCGTCGAATATGGAAAATTCGCCCGAACTTTGGTTGGCTTGCAGATGGATATCCGTAACGACTGTCTGCTCACAACCGCAAGCGTACTTGCCGATTGCCTGTTTGATAGTTTCTTCGAGAAGAGATAATGCCGGTTGACTGAGTTTCATAATTGCTTTTCTTTACTTAATGGATGTTCAAAGGTATAAAAAAAACAATTACATTTACAGTATTTGACTAAAAATCATTATTAAATCGCTGCATTTGCATATTTAGGCGCGATAAGCCTTCTTTCCGCTCCTTTAATTCAGTGGCGTAAAGTGTTGTAAGGACGTAGTAGGGGATATCCGCTTTGCCAAGGTGAGTCAAATCTTTTTTATCCACGCCGTCTACGATACGTGCTTCGGCTTGCGCTTTCAACGCCCAGTCGAGAGCGGCGGCAATACTGTCCTGCATTTCATAGCCGACAGCAAGGTTATAGGCTGCCTGCATCTTTTTCTTTCCTTTTTGGGTGGCATAGGTCTGCTTCCATAGCCCGATAGCTGTGTTCCATTGCTTGTCCCGGGCATATACGGCAGCATCGCGCATGTTTACGGAACCGCCGCAGAACAGATAGCGGTTGGCGGTTTTCCAATACGGCAGCAGTTTTTTTACCGGTATGGTTCCGGCAAAATCAGAAGCTTGTTTTATCAGTTCTTCTTCACTGATGAGGTTGCCTTGTACAAAGGGACCGTTTCCGGTTTCTTCCCAGAAAATGCTGTCGTTAGCGTTGATTGTAGCCATAGGGGTACTGCGGTTGGGCAGGTAAATCCTGACAGTAGGATATATCCGGGCATCTACCGTGCCGTAATAAATGCCCCAGTCGCGCATGTACTTTATTTTGCGGACAGAGCGTATCTGTACGTTTTCCAATGCGATGAGGAAATCTACGTCCAAGTCATGCACCAACCGGTTTGTTTCTTCTTGTGACAGCGCTCCTTCGCGGGGAGTGACATCGTGGGCACGTAAGGCCGAATCGCAGATAACCACTTCGTTGAAGTAGTTCTCGTGGGCAAGGGCTTCGGCAAGGGATTCCGTGGCAATGGCGGCATTGCCGTTGTAATAATCTGTTCTGCTGGCTATCTCAAAATCGTCTTTTTTCTTCTCTTTGGTAAGAATAGGCTTGTTGTCCGGAACTTCAGGCATGTTATTGACAATGGCTACCCGTTTCAAACTCGGTGGGAAACTTACATCCGCCGGTAACATATAATCTATGGCAAGCGGTTCGACGGTTTGGCAACTCGCCAAAAACATCAAACAAGACAGTAACAGGTAATAAGAGTATTTAGTCATAGTCTTTTATTCTTAGTTCTGAAAAACAAAAGTAATCTTTTACTTGAATAAATAAAAGCCTCGAACAGTTTTTAACCGTTCGAGGCTCTTATTATAGTGATTAGCGATTAGTGGTTAGTGATTAAGATTGGTACTCAATGAACCCTTAATCGCTAATCTCTAACCACTAATCGTTATTTTACGCGTTCTTTCCGTGACAGTTCTTGTACTTCTTACCGCTTCCGCAAGGACAAGGGTCGTTACGTCCCACCGTCTTTTCTACGCGGATAGGTTCGCGTTTCTGCTGTTCACGCGTATCCTGCTGGGCGGCGGCTTGCTGGTTCGGGTCGGTTAGGTCTTGCTTTTGCTCGCGATATTTGCTTAAATCCTGGCGTTGTTCGGGAGCTGCCTGACGGACTTCCTGCGGTTCCTGTACCGGGATTTGTCCGCGCATCAGGATGGAAACTGTCTGATTGTTTATCTTGTCTACCATTGTATCGAACAGGTTTACAGACTCCAGCTTGTAAATCAACAACGGGTCTTTCTGTTCGTAGCTGGCATTCTGTACGGAGTGTTTCAAGTCATCCAGTTCGCGCAGGTTTTCTTTCCATGCTTCATCGATGACATGCAGCAGGATAGACTTCTCAAACGCTTTCACTACTTCCTTGCATTCGCTTTCATAAGCGGCTTTCAGGTTGCAGGAGATGTTATACATGCGCTTGCCGTCTGTAATGGGAATCAGGATGTTTTCGTACATGTGTCCTTGATTCTCGTATACCTGCTTGATAACCGGATAAGCGATTTGTGCCATACGTTCGGTTTTGCGTTTGAAAAGTTCCATGGCAGCATCAAAAGCCTTATCGGCAAGTTTCTCCTTTTTCTCGTTGCGGAACTCCTCTTCCGTGAACGGAGTTTCCATGGCAAGTGTCTGAAGAAGATCCATCTTGCAGTCTTCATAGGTAGGAGCTTCGATCGCATTGACACAACGGTCCCAAATCATGTTCACAATGTCCATACCGATACGTTCGCCCATCAAAGCGTGGCGGCGTTTGGTGTAGACTACGGTACGCTGTTTGTTCATCACATCGTCGTATTCCAGCAGGCGTTTACGGATACCGAAGTTGTTTTCTTCCACTTTCTTCTGTGCACGTTCGATAGACTTGGAAATCATGCTGTGCTCAATCATTTCGCCTTCCTTGAAACCGAGCTTGTCCATAACGCCGGCAATACGGTCGGAAGAGAACAGACGCATCAGGTCGTCTTCCAAAGACACGAAGAATACGGATGAACCGGGGTCACCCTGACGTCCGGCACGACCACGCAACTGGCGGTCTACACGGCGCGACTCGTGACGCTCCGTACCGATAATGGCAAGACCGCCCGCAGCTTTTACTTCCGGGCTCAGCTTGATGTCCGTACCACGACCCGCCATATTAGTGGCAATGGTTACGGCGCAACTCAAACCGGCTTTGGCTACGATGTCGGCTTCCTTCTGGTGCAGCTTCGCATTCAGTACGCTGTGCTCGATATGGCGCATAGTCAGCATCTTGCTCAGCATTTCGGAGATTTCAACGGAAGTAGTACCCACCAGGACAGGACGTCCAGCTGCCACCATTTTCTCAATCTCTTCGATAACGGCTTTATATTTTTCGCGTTTGGTCTTGTAAACGCGGTCGTTCATATCGTTGCGGGCAATGGGGCGGTTGGTCGGGATAACGACTACATCCAGTTTGTAGATGTCCCAAAGTTCGCCTGCTTCCGTTTCGGCAGTACCGGTCATACCGGACAGCTTGTGATACATACGGAAGTAATTTTGCAGCGTAATCGTTGCAAAGGTCTGTGTGGCGGCTTCCACTTTCACGCCTTCTTTGGCTTCGATGGCCTGATGCAAGCCGTCGGAGTAGCGGCGGCCTTCCATGATACGTCCGGTCTGTTCGTCCACAATCTTCACCTGACCGTCGATAACCACGTATTCGTCGTCTTTCTCGAACATGGTGTAAGCTTTCAACAGTTGGTTGATGGTATGTACACGCTCGCTCTTGATGGCGAAGTTGGTCATAAGGGCGTCTTTCTTGGCAAGGCGTTCCTCATCCGTCAGGTCTTTTTCATTTTCCAGTTCGGAGAGCTGGGCGGTGATGTCGGGAAGTACGAAGAACGTAGGGTCGGCGGAGTTACCGCTAATTAAGTCTACACCCTTGTCGGTGAGGTCTACGCTGTTCAACTTTTCATCGATTACGAAATACAGCGGGTCGGTAACCTCGTGCATACGCTTGTTGTTCTGCTCCATGTAGATTTCCTCGGTTTTGAGCATACCGGCTTTGATACCCTGCTCGCTGAGGAACTTAATCAATGCCTTGTTCTTCGGCAAGCACTTGTGGCTGCGGTACAGGGCAAGGAATCCTTCTTCCTGTTCTTTCTTGTCGTTTGAAGCTATCAGGCGTTTGGCGTCGGCAAGGTATTGCGTGGCAAGTTTCTTCTGTGCTTCTACCAGGCGTTCTACCTGCGGACGGAGTTGCTCGAAGAGCTGGTCGTCGCCTTTGGGTACCGGACCGGAGATAATCAGCGGAGTACGGGCGTCGTCAATCAATACGGAGTCCACCTCATCGACGATGGCGTAATTGTGCTGGCGTTGTACCAGGTCTTTCGGGCTGATAGCCATGTTATCGCGCAGATAGTCGAAACCGAATTCGTTGTTCGTACCAAAAGTGATATCTGCGAGATAAGCCTGGCGGCGTGCGTCGGAGTTGGGCTGGTGCTTGTCGATGCAATCCACGCTCAAACCGTGGAACATATAAAGAGGACCCATCCATTCGGAGTCACGCTTTGCCAGATAGTCGTTCACGGTTACCACGTGTACACCGTTTCCGGTCAGTGCATTGAGGAATACGGGCAGAGTAGCCACCAAAGTCTTACCTTCACCGGTTGCCATTTCCGCAATCTTGCCTTTGTGCAGTACCACACCGCCGAACAACTGTACGTCGTAGTGTACCATGTTCCATACCGTATCATTGCCACCGGCTACCCAGTGGTTCTGGTAGATGGCCTTATCGCCTTCAATACGTACGAAATCTTTGGTAGCAGCCAGATGGCGGTCGAACTCCGTAGCGGTTACCGTGATTTCTTCATTTTCGGAAAAACGCTTGGCGGTTTCCTTTACGATGGAAAAAGCAGCGGGCAGCACCTCGTCCAATGCTTTTTCGTAAATATCCAGTATCTCTTTTTCCAGTTTGTCTATTTGAGCAAAGAGTTCTTCGCGTTCTTCCAGTTCCGTGTTTTCAACGCTTGCTTTCAGTTCTTCCACTTTGGAGCGTTGTTCCGCTGCCGAGTTACGGATGTATGCCTTCAGTTCTTCGGTTTTGGCACGCAGGGCATCATTGTCCAATGCGGCTATTTCCGGATAAGCGGCTTTTACTTTGTCTACCCACGGCTTTATTTCCTTCATGTCACGGGTAGCCTTATTTCCGAAAATCGAGCTTAAAAATTCATTAAATCCCATTATGTATTTGTTTTTATTATTATTTACTAAAGTTTATATGGCGTGCAAAGTTACTGATTTTGCAATAGATAATGTAAAGTTGCACTGATTATTTTAAGGACTTGCCACGGAGAATGCGGAGTTTGTTCCTTAATTGAGCGGTGCGGCTGTGCACGCATTGGGGGCGCGGATGCGCATCGCACTCGATAGGGTGGGAGCAACGCGGTCTATGGCAACCGGCATGCGGATAATTTCCGGCTTTATTCCTTTGCCAAGAAGAATGAGGGGAGTGGCTATGGTGGCAGCGCGTACTACGCGGTTGTCATTGCTGTTTTCCTGCATAACGGTCCAGCCCGGCAAGACTTCAATAATCAAGTCGCCGGAGCGGTGGCGGTGGAACCCGTTGCGTATGTGCTCCATCTGCGGAGCCCAGGAACCCAGCAGTAGTTGGTAGGCGGAATATACTTTGTTAACTCCGCTGAACTGCACCAGAAATTCTGCCGACTTTTGTTGTATTTTGGCAAGATTCAACTGCTTCTCCTCTATTAATTTATGATTGAGATATATCTGTTGATTATAAAAGCCTTCTACATATTGTCCTTCACCGTAAGTAGCCATCAGATACATGTTCAGCAAAGTGGCGCAACGGTTCAGATGGAATTCTCCTCCGGGAATACGGTAGATGCCTATGTCTGCTCCGTCCGGGTCGGCATATCCTGTGGACGCGATGCATAACAGTACGTTTTGCAGGCCTACTTTGCTTTCCAGCATATCCAGCAAGCGGGCGATGCTTTGGTCTAAGCGGGCGTAGGTGTCTTGCATTTCCATGGCACACTCTTGCGTGCTACGGTGATTGTAGTTGCCTGCATAATAAGTGATTGCAAGCAAATCAGTGATGTCGTCCTTGCCGATATTGCTTTTATCCAGCAAATCCTCTGTCACACGGTTCACTTCATCGTTGATGAGCGGGCTGGTTATCAACCGGCGGTACTTGTTGTCCTTTTCTGTTTCAAATCTATACTTGAAAGGGATGGTGCGCCATTCGGGCAGGAATGTATAGCTTGTGATGGGGTGAAGAGGATTCCACTCCATCTCCTTGATGCGGAAGTCGGGTGATTGCCCGTCGTTGTATTGGCTCAGCCACCAGGGATACTCGCCGTAATAGGTTGTGCCGCACCATTTGCCGGTTTGGTGATTCAGCCAGAATGCGCCGTTACCGCTATGTCCGGCCGAAAGGACGGCAGCATCGCGGAAGGGGGCAATGGCATATACCAGTGCGGCGTTTTTAGTGGCTATTTTAAGTTCGTCGGCAAAAGTGGAAGTCAACAGTTGGGTAGGGGCGGTGTTCTGGTCGGTATAGTTACCCATGAAAGCGGAGTCGTCTACACAATTCTTCGGACGCAGGGTTTTGGGGTCAAACCAACGTTCGGCTATGATGCCGTTCATGGACGGTGTGGTACCCGTGTAGAGAGCGGCAATGGCAGAAGCGCGGTCGGCGACATTGAAAGAATAGTCAGCCTGGCGGAATACTTTCCCTTCCCTTAACAGCCGTTTAAACCCCTTTTCTCCATACAATGACGAGAATGCTTCCATGTAGTCTGTACGCAGTTGGTCTATTGTCAACGTCACCACCAGTTTCGGAGATGGCGGCAGTGGCTGGGCTTGCAGGCTGCCGAATGTCAGTGCGAGTATGGAAGTTATCAGTCCTTTCTTCATTATTTCTTATCGTATGTGAGAATTAGGTTGCTTGCAGAACGTATCAGCAAACAAAGTGCCAAAGGTAACACTGCTAACGGAAATCTTTGCGGTATTACGAGCCAAAGCAATATAAAAAGTGTTAAAACAATGAAGTTCGCCAGCATATAACGGCTTCTTTTCCTTTTTCGCACTCTGTTCAGCATACAAGGCAGGCAGAAAAGATGAAGCGGATGGAACACAAACAGCAGATAATTGGGACTGACGGCAGGATGTTGGGAGAACAAGGCAAGGAACGCCAATATACATCCCGCCGTTCCGGCGGCAAAGAACAGCGCGAAATCGATTCCCCAAAGCGTTTTCTTCCGGCGTATGCCGTAGATGGTGGCGGCTGCGGTCAGTATAAGAAGGAGCAGGGCGGCCTGCATAGGGGTGAAGCCATCGGAAGGCTGTTCCGCTTCTTCGCTGCCGGTTACTATTATTTTCTCTTCATTCAGTACCAAAGGGCGTGTTTCTCCTTCTTTGTTTACAATGCGGGCTTGGTTGAAGTACTCTTGTACATAGAAAGGTACAAACATCATCAGTCTGCGGTTGATGGTTTTGTCGGCTTGGCTGCCCATACATAAGTCCATGCCGAAACGCGACCAGGGATGCCCCTTGCTGTATTTGTGCAGCAGGTCTCGGAAAGAAATGCCGGAATCAGTGTCTGTCATGTCGCCTGCGTATTGCAGCGTGCCGTCAATGGATTTTTCTATTAAATCGCGCGGACGTGTGGCACAGTTGTCGTAAAAGAAGTTATAACGATATATCCGGTTTTCGGGGCGGTAATTCTCTTCAAGTAACATAATCAACTTTTCTTTCTCTTGTACAGTGAGATTCAGCTCTTGCTGCCAGACATCGCGTTCCAGGTAATAATATTCTGCGGCAAAGCGTTCATAATTGGTTACTCCCAATTGGTAGTCCGTTTCACCCAAGGCAAAACGAAGGATGAAGTTGGGAGCATTGAAGTTGAATATGCCGTAATTGAATACTGCGTCAATGCCGCGGGTATAGTTTTCGTACCGTATGGCCGTATGTCCGAAAAGGGAATATATTTCTTCTCCCGAGGCACATGTCAACAGACTGATACGTATAGAGTCCGGAATAACTCTTTTTGGTTCTTGTGCCTGCATAGTGACGACGGACAGGCTGAAGAAAAGAAAAATAAGTGAACGGAAAACCGATGGAGATAACTTCATTTGTCTTTTTTATTATCATTGATTTAATCAAGAGTGTATCTTGTAATTCGTTACAAAGATAGACTTTAAATCTTAAAACAGCAATTGTCATAGGAGAACCTTTTTCTTTTATGCATGTGGAGCAAAGGAAAAAAGTGCTATCTTTGCGCCGCTTTAAATATATGCAGAATGAATCTTATTATCGATATAGGTAATACCGTTGCAAAGATAGCGGTGTTTAAAGATAAGGATATTGTAGAAATACTCTATGATTCTAATCAAACGCTTGAATGTCTGTCGGATATATGTGCGAAATATGCTGTCGAGAAGGCAATCGTGGCTACCGTTATCGATTTGAATGAACGGGTGTTGGCACAACTGAAAAGTTTACCCGTTTCATTGTTGTGGCTAAATGAAAAAACATTGCTTCCGGTGGAGAATCTTTACGAAACGCCCGAAACCTTGGGATATGACCGGATGGCGGCTGTGGTGGGCGCATACGAACAGTTTCCCGGCAAGGATATTCTGGTTATAGATGCCGGGACTTGCATTACTTATGAATTTATAGATGCCGCCGGACGTTATCATGGCGGAAATATTTCGCCGGGCGTGCAGATGCGCTTTAGGGCGCTCCATGAGTTCACAGGAAGGCTTCCGCTGGTGTTTCGGGAGGGACGGCGCCTGCCGTTGGGCAGCGATACCGATACGGCAATGCGCGAAGGAGTGCTGAAAGGTATGGAATATGAAATTTCGGGTTACATAACGGCGATGAAACATAAATATCCTGAACTTTTGGTTTTTTTAACGGGCGGCGATGATTTTTCTTTTGATACAAACTTAAAAAGTATCATCTTTGCAGACAGATTTTTAGTATTGAAAGGATTAAATAGAATTTTAAACTATAATAATGATAGGATATAGACAAACACTCTTGGTGTTCTTGCTTATGATGTTGTCCGGAGCGGCAATCGCTCAAAATAATACGAATTCTCCCTATACACGATACGGATACGGACAATTGGCGGACCAGGGTTCAGGTAATAGCAAAGCCATGGGTGGTATTGCATACGGATTACGGGATAAATATCAGGTGAATTTCGCTAATCCGGCATCCTATACGGCGATCGATTCGCTTACTTTTATTTTTGACGGCGGTATTTCCCTGCAAAATACGAACTTCAGTAACGGTACGATAAAGCAAAATGCCAAAAACTCCAGTTTTGACTATATTACAATGCAATTTCGTTTGGGTAAATGGGCTGCTATGAGTCTGGGATTGTTGCCTTACTCGAATGTAGGGTATAGCATGGCGGAATACAAGGAAGATACGGATTATCCTTCCCAATCCAGCGCGTTGCAATATTATGGAGACGGCGGATTACATCAGCTATATTTGGGAGCAGGGTTTAAAGTCTTGAAAAATCTTTCTGTCGGTGCTAACATCTCATATTTTTGGGGAGATATAACGCACACAAGAGCCATAACATTTCCGGGAAATTCGTCTACTTTGCCGCTGACTACGATAACAGGTACATCTATACAAAGCTATAAGTTGGATATCGGAGCACAGTATACGCAGGTATTCGGAAAGAAACATGAAGCTACATTAGGTGTAGTATTCTCGCCGGGACATGATTTGAACAACGACTCATATGTAGAGGATAGATTGGGAAATGAGAAAACGGGAACTACTGTGAATAACAGAGATACGGTTGCCGCTTTCGGTAGTCCGATGAGTTTGGGTGTTGGTTTCAGCTATGTGTATGACAAGCGTTTGACGGTAGGGGCTGACTTTACTTTTCAAAAATGGAGCTCAGTTACTTATATGAATGAGAAAAATGCTTTCTGTAACCGTACCAAGATTGCTGTAGGCGCTGAATTTCTTCCAAACCCTATGGGAAGGAGCTACTTGGCACATGTAAAATATCGTTTGGGAGCTTACTATTCCCAACCTTATTATAAAATAAACGGTATGCGTGCCGCTGACGAATATGGGGTAACTGCCGGTTTCGGACTTCCCATTCCGCGTACGCGTTCTGTGTTAAGCCTTTCGGCCCAGTATGTAAGAACCGAAGGCAAGACAGCCGCATTCCTGAATGAAAATACGTTGCGTATCTGTGTTGGAGTAACTTTCAATGAACGCTGGTTCTTCAAGCGGAAAGTTGATTAATGCTGAATGGTGAAAATAGACAATATAACAACTAAAATTTAAATACAATGAAAATTAAAACGCTTGTCGCTGTTTTGCTCCTTTCGGGTGGAGTAACCAGCACTTTCGCACAAAGTGATTGTAATGCCAATAGTAGTATCTCGCATGAGGCAGTAAGAGCGAAAAACTTCAAGGATGCTTACGCTCCTTGTATGGCAGTTCTGAAAGATTGTCCGACACTGAGATATTACACTTATACCGATGCACAGAAGATTCTTACAGGTTTGATGAGTCAGATTAAGGATCGTAATTCAGCAGAGTATAAGAAATTGTTTGATGAACTGATGGCTGTGCATGATCAGAAAATGAAGTATATTCCTGAATTTGCTTCAAAGATGAAGGGTGTACCGAGTGTTGCGTCTGCATTAGGCACAAAAGCTGTGGATTATCTGCAATATGCACCTGCTCCTGATTTGAATCAGGCTTATGCCTGGCTGAAAGAATCAGCAGAAACCGCTAAGGGTGAGTCTGATGGTGCTGTATTGCACTATTTTGTTGATGTGTCCATGCAGAAAGTAAAGGCAGATACTAATCATACAGATCAATTCTTCCAGGATTATATCAATGCTTCGCAATACGCCGATGATGCTATTGCTGCAGAGGATAATGCAAAGAAAAAAGCTGTTTTGCAAACAATCAAGGATAATTTGGTAGCTATGTTCGTTAACAGCGGTGTAGCTGATTGTGAATCATTGCAGAATATCTACGGTCCGAAAGTTGAAGAAAATAAGGCAGACTCTGCTTTCCTGAAGAAGACCATCACTATTCTGAAGATGATGAAGTGTAATGAATGTGAGGCATACTTCAAAGCTTCCGATTATTTGTATCGTGTTAATCCGACTGCTGATGCAGCTGTAGGTGTAGCATATATGTACTATAAAAAAGGTGATTATGACACTGCGGTGAAGTATTTCGATGAAGCATTGGGCATGGAAACCGATAATGCAAAGAAATCTGAAATGGCTTATGCTACCGCTGCAGCTTTGTGGCAGGCTAAGAAACTGTCTCAGGCAAGAACTTATGCCCAGAAAGCAATCAGCTTTAATGAAAACTATGGCGAACCCTATATTCTGCTGGCTCAAATGTACGGTTCAAATCCCAACTGGAGTGATGAGCCTGCATTGAACAGATGTACTTACTATGTAGTTATTGATAAACTTCAACGTGCTAAAGCCGTAGATCCGAGTGTTACAGATAAGGTTAATGAACTGATTGCAACCTATGCACGTCATACTCCGCAGGCAAAAGACCTCTTTATGTTGGGTTACAAAGCCGGTGACCGTATTACGATTGGCGGCTGGATAGGTGAGTCTACAACCATTAGATAAGAATATGTCGCTACAACCTAACGTTGTCGGACATAAAAATATGAGCATAACCATTGCCCTGAGGGTGATGGTTATGCTTCTTTTATTTTCTTCCTGTTCCGGACGTAAAAAAGAGATGGGAGCTGCCATTACCGAACGTGATTCGTTGCCGGTTATGGATACTAAAGGGGTAACAACGCTGATTTCCGATTCGGGTATTACCCGTTATCGGGTCAATACGGCGGAGTGGTTGATTTACGACCGTAAGAAACCACCTTATTGGGCGTTTGAAAAAGGTATATATCTGGAAAAATTCGATTCTTTGTTCCATACTGAAGCCAGTATCAAGGCCGATACGGCTTATTACTATAATAAAAAAGAGTTGTGGAAGCTGATAGGAAATGTACACATACAGAACCTGAAAGGAGAAAAATTCGATACGGAGTTGCTGTATTGGGATCAGAATAAAAAACGTGTCTATTCCGATCAGCGGGTGCGTATAGAACAACCCGACCAGATAATTTATGCCATTGGTTTTGAATCAAATGAGCAATTGACAAAATACCGTTTTTTCAAGACGGAAGGTATCTTTTATGTGGATGAGGACAGTGTCACCCCTTCTGATACGTTGAAAACAGACAGCATCAAATAATATGATGAGCACTATAATTTACTTATTGATAACCATGGCTTTCTCCGCTTTTTTTTCGGGGATGGAGATTGCTTTTGTTTCCGTAGACAAACTCCGTTTTGAGATGGAGCGGAAACCGGGGATTACGTCAAGCATCCTTTCTTGTTTCTTCCGCAATCCGAATAATTTTATTTCCACCATGCTGGTGGGAAATAATATCGCGCTGGTTATTTATGGTATCCTTATGGCACAGATTATCGAGGTGAATCTGCTGGCGGGTATGATTGATAATCATTTTGTAATGGTGCTGGTGCAGACTATCATATCCACTCTTGTTATTCTTGTAACGGGCGAGTTTCTTCCGAAGACGCTGTTCAAGATTAACCCGAATCTGGTATTGAGGGTATTTGCTATACCTTTGTTTGTCTGCTATGTTATTCTGTTTCCCATATCAAAGTTTGCTTCCGGACTGTCTTATCTCTTTTTGCGCTTATTTGGCATGAGGATAAATAAGGAAGCGTCCGATAAGGCATTCGGCAAAGTCGATTTGGATTATTTCGTGCAGTCGGGTATAGAGAATGCAGCTAATGAGGAAGAGTTGGATGCGGAAGTGAAAATCTTTCAGAATGCACTTGATTTTTCTAATATAAAAATACGCGATTGTATTGTTCCCCGTACGGAAGTGGTGGCAGTGGATGTGACGGCCTCGCTCGAAGACTTGAAGAACGTGTTTGTGGAGTCGGGTATCTCCAAAATTATTGTGTACGATGGGAATATAGATAACGTAATCGGCTATATTCATTCGTCTGAAATGTTCAGAAATCCGGCGGACTGGAGAAATAATGTCAAGGAAGTACCCATTGTGCCCGAAACGATGGCGGCACATAAATTGATGAAACTTTTTATGCAACAGAAAAAAACAATTGCTGTTGTGGTAGATGAATTTGGAGGTACATCCGGTATTGTTTCACTGGAAGATTTGGTTGAAGAAATATTCGGGGATATTGAGGACGAGCACGACAACACTTCCTACATCTGTAAACAAATTGGCGAACATGAATATGTGCTGTCCGCACGTCTTGAAATAGAGAAGGTAAATGAAACGTTCAATCTTGAACTGCCCGAATCGGATGAATATCTTACGATAGGCGGACTGATTCTGAACCGTTATCAAAGTTTCCCGAAACTGCATGAAGTGATAGCCGTTGACAAATATCAGTTTAAGATAATTAAGGTGACAGCCACTAAAATAGAATTGGTACGGTTGAAAGTCACGGAATAATTTCGTTTCAGCGTAAATTTTTAAAGAATAAATAGATGCGTATTAGCATTTTTTGTATCTTCGTGCGCTAAAAAGAACATTGAATAGAAAATAATAATAAACAAATAATTCATATTAACTAAAATGGCAACATTACAAAACATTCGGTCTAAAGGGCCCTTATTGGTGATTGTTATTGGTCTGGCGCTGTTTGCCTTCATCGCGGGAGACGCGTGGAAAGTACTTCAGCCGCACCAGTCACAAGATGTAGGAGAAGTGAACGGGGAAACAATTTCCGCTCAGGATTTTCAGGCATTGGTAGAGGAATATACGGAAGTAGTGAAATTCTCCAGCGGCTTGAACGCGTTGAGCGATGAACAAACCAATCAGATTAAGGATGAAGTCTGGAGAGCATACGTAAACAATAAACTGATTGAGAACGAAGCTGAAAAGTTGGGTTTGACTGTTTCTAAAGCGGAACTCCAGGCTATCATTGATGCCGGTGTACATCCGATGTTGCAGCAGACTCCGTTCCGTAACCCACAGACCGGTGCTTTCGACAAAGATATGTTGAAGAAATTCTTGGTGGATTACTCTAAGATGAACAAGGCTCAGATGCCGGCTCAATATGCGGAGTATTACAATTCCATGTATAACTTTTGGAGTTTTGTGGAGAAGTCACTTATACAGGCTCGTTTGCAGGAGAAATATCAGGCTTTGATTACGAAGTCTCTGTTCTCTAATCCTGTTGAAGCGGAAGATGCTTTCAATGCACGTGTAGACCAGTCTGACTTGTTGTTGGCAGCCGTTCCTTATTCCTCTATTGTAGATTCTACAATTGTTATTAAGGAATCCGAACTGAAAGATGCTTATAACAAGAAAAAAGAGCAATTCAGACAATATGTGGAAACCCGTAACATCAAGTATATTGATGTGCAGGTTACTGCAAGTCCGGAAGACAAAGCCGATATTCAGAAAGAAGTGGAGGAATATACTGCGCAGCTGGCTGAGAATCCTTCCGATTATTCAAACTTCATTCGCTCAACCGGTTCTACTCAGCAATATGTTGACTTATTCTATACAGACAAGGCGCTGCCTGCTGACGTTGTTGCCCGTTTGGATTCTGTAAAGGTAGGTGGTGTATATGGTCCTTACTATAATGCATCGGACAATACAATCAATTCTTTCAAGAAACTGGCCTCTGCTGCTATGCCTGACTCCATTCAATATCGTCAGATTCAAGTGGTTGCAGAAGATGCTGCCAAGACCAAGACTTTGGCTGACAGTATCTACACAGCCATTAAAGGCGGTGCAGACTTTGCCGAAATTGCCAAGAAGTACGGTCAGACAGGTGAGGCAACATGGATTTCTTCTGCCAACTATGAAGGTGCTCAAGTGGACGGTGATAATTTGAAGTATATTGCAGCCATCACTACTTTGGGTCAGAATGAGTTGGCTAACCTCGCTTTGGGACAGGCAAACGTTATCTTGCAAGTGATGAATAAAAAAGCTGTGAAAGATAAATATAAAGTAGCCGTTATCAAGCGTCCGGTTGAATTCAGCAAGGAAACTTATAGCAAGGCATACAATGACTTCAGTCAGTTCATTGCAGCTAACAATACTTTGGACAAATTGGTTGCCAATGCAGAAGATGCAGGGTACAGACTGCTGGATAGAACTGACTTGTACAGTTCGGAGCACGCTATCGGAGGTGTGAAAGGTACGAAAGAAGCTTTGAGATGGGCATTTGCAGCAAAAGCAGGTGAGGTTTCAGGTCTGTATGAATGTGGCGAAAGTGACCATATGATGGTGGTGGCTGTTACGAATATCATTCCTGAAGGTTACCGTCCGTTGTCTATGGTACAAGAACAGTTGAGAAGCGAAATTCTTCGTGATAAGAAAGCAGAGAAAATCATGGCTGATATGAAAGCTGCCGGTGCAACGACTTTTGACCAATATAAGAATATGGCAAATGCAGTGAGTGACTCCGTAAAGCATGTTACTTTCGCTGCTCCGGCCTATGTCCCGGCATTGCGTAGTAGCGAACCTTTGGTAGGGGCATATGCTTCAATTGCTGAATTAAACAAGTTGAGCGCACCTATCAAGGGTAATGGTGGTGTATTTGTTCTTCAACCTTATGCTAAGGAAAAACTGAATGAAACTTATAACCAGGAAACGGAAGAAGCTACATTGGAAGGTATGCATGCACGTATAGCAAATCAGTTCATGAATGATTTATACTTGAATGCCAATGTGAAAGATAGCCGTTATCTGTATTTCTAATAATATAAAAGTAGAATAATTTTATATACTTGGGGAAGCCGTTCGATAAATGTCGAACGGCTTTTTTCATTTGTGCAACTTTATTCCTACCTTTGCAAAGGATAATTTATCAGTAAATAAACTATCTTTTATCGTAAATATACAGTTAGAATGAAACAACCTCTTTTAGGCCTTACATTAACCGAGCTTCAGACGGTCGTAAAGAATCTGGGGCTGCCAGGATTTGCGGCCAAGCAGATTGCTGCGTGGCTATATGACAAGAAAGTAGCTTCCATAGACGAAATGACAAACTTGTCGTTAAGACATCGGGCTCTGTTGAAAGAGATATACGAAGTAGGATGTGAAGTACCAGTGGATGCCATGCGGTCGGTAGACGGTACCGTGAAGTATCTTTACCGTGCCGGAGAGGGACATTATGTTGAAGCCGTTTACATTCCGGATGAAGATAGGGCTACGTTGTGTGTATCTTCCCAGGTGGGATGTAAGATGAACTGTAAGTTCTGTATGACAGGTAAGCAGGGTTTCACCGCCAATCTGACCGCTAATCAGATTATTAATCAGATAAATTCTTTGCCCGAACGGGATAAACTGACCAATGTGGTGATGATGGGTATGGGAGAACCGTTGGATAACCTTGATGAAGTTTTGAAGGCGCTGGAAGTGATGACATCATCCTATGGATACGGTTGGAGTCCGAAGCGGATTACACTCTCTTCTGTCGGGCTTCGTAAGGGGTTGCAGCGTTTCATTGAAGAATCAGACTGTCATTTGGCAGTCAGCCTGCACTCGCCCGTGCCTTTGCAACGACGTGAACTGATGCCTGCCGAAAAGGCTTTTTCCATTACTGAGATTGTAGATTTGTTAAGAAACTATGATTTTAGTAAACAGCGCAGACTATCTTTCGAGTATATTGTTTTTAAAGGAGTGAATGATTCTTTGTTGTATGCCAAGGAGTTGTTGAAATTATTGCGGGGGCTGGACTGCCGTATCAATTTGATTCGTTTTCATGCTATTCCGGGAGTTAATCTGGAAGGTGCTGATATGGAGACAATGACAGCATTCCGTGATTATCTGACATCGCATGGACTGTTTACTACGATTCGTGCTTCGCGCGGTGAAGATATATTTGCCGCATGCGGTATGCTTTCGACTGCTAAACAGGAAGAGAATAAAGAAGAATTAATATAAATTATTAACTTTGACGCCAAGCTTATACGCCTTTTTCGTAGTTTTGTAATAACTAAAACATATAAATGTATGAAGAAACACCTGTTTTATTTGAGTATGGCCCTGATAACTGCATTGTTTTCAGCATGTGGTAATGGCAAGAAGGGTGTGTTTACTCCGACATCCAGTGGTCGGGCGTATGAAATTTTGGTAGTGATTGACCAAGGGTTGTGGGAGCGTCCTGCCGGTCGTGCTCTCTATGATGTACTTGATTCTGACGTACCTGGGCTTCCCCAGTCGGAACGTTCATTCCGTATTATGTATACTTCTCCGGCAAACTATGACTCTACATTGAAGTTGATCCGCAATATTATCATTGTTGAGGTGAACAAAGATCTGTATACACAGCCTAAGTTCAAATATGCGAAGAATGTATATGCTGCACCTCAATCTATCCTGACTATTCAGGCACCGGATGAAGCCTCTTTTGAGAAGTTTGTCGAGGAGAACAGGCAAGTAATTGTGGATTTCTTTACCCGTGCTGAAATGAACCGCCAGATTGCAGTGCTGGAAAACAAACACAGTGACTATGTTTCTACGAAAGTAAAGAGTATGTTCGATTGTGACGTATGGGTTCCGGGTGAACTGACGGCGACTAAGCAGGGAGAAAACTTCTTTTGGGCAGGTACGAATGCTGCTACAGGTGATCAAAATTTTGTTATCTATTCCTATCCTTATACCGACAAGGATACATTTACGAAAGAGTATTTCGTGCATAAGCGTGACTCTGTGATGAAGATTAATATTCCTGGTGCAAGGGAGGGTATGTATATGGAAACCGATTCATTGATGACAGACGTACGTCCTATCAATGTACAGGACGAATATGCATTGGAAGCTCGTGGCTTGTGGCGTGTGAAAGGCGATTTTATGGGTGGTCCGTATGTATCTCATGTCCGTTTGGATAAAGTTAATCAGCGCATTATCGTATCCGAGATATTTGTGTATTCACCCGATAAGATGAAACGTAATCTGGTACGTCAGATGGAAGCGTCATTGTATACGCTTAAATTGCCCGGAAGCAAACAGGAAGGAAATGAGATGCCTTTGGCAGTAACAAAAAAAGATTCTACTAAAACAGAAAAATAAGGATGGAAGATAATAAAATAAGAGTCGGTATAACTCAGGGAGACATAAACGGAGTTGGGTATGAAGTGATTTTGAAAACATTTTCGGATCCGATGATGTTGGAGTTATGTACCCCGATTATTTACGGTTCACCCAAAGTAGCTGCTTATCACCGCAAGTCATTGGACTTGCCGACTAATTTCAGTATTGTGAACTCGGCATCGGAAGCTGTCCCTAATCGTCTGAGTGTCGTGAACTGTACGGACGATGAAGTAAAAGTTGAGTTTTCCAAACCTGATCCGGAGGCTGGTAAAGCTGCTCTTGGCGCTTTGGAGAAGGCAATTGAAGAATACAAAGCGGGGCTGATTGATGTTATTGTTACGGCTCCTATCAATAAGCACACTATTCAGTCGGAAGAATTCTCTTTTCCCGGACATACGGAGTATATCGAAGAGAAGTTGGGTGATGGCGGAAAAGCTTTGATGATTCTGATGAAAGATGATTTACGGGTGGCATTAGTGACAGGACACATTCCTGTACGGGAGATAGCATCGGCTATAACGAAAGAGTTGATACAGGAGAAACTGCTCGTTTTTAACCGTGCGTTGAAGCAGGACTTTGGTATCGGAGCACCGCGTATTGCTGTACTTTCCCTGAATCCACATGCCGGTGATGAAGGCTTATTGGGTACGGAAGAGCAGGAAGTAATCATCCCTGCCATTAAAGAACTGGCGGGGAAAGGCATATTGTGTTATGGTCCTTATCCGGCTGATGGCTTTATGGGTTCCGGTAACTTTACTCATTTTGACGGTATACTGGCAATGTATCACGATCAGGGACTTGCTCCTTTTAAATCTTTGGCTATGGATGAAGGTGTAAACTATACGGCCGGTCTTCCGGTAGTGCGTACTTCACCGGCGCATGGCACGGCTTATGATATTGCAGGAAAAGGGATCGCTTCCGAAGATTCTTTCCGGCAGGCTGTCTATGTGGCAATCGATGTGTTCCGTAACCGTATGCGCGAGCAGGAAGCACATGCCAATCCCCTGAGGAAACAATATTACGAAAGACGTGATGACAGCGATAAGCTGAAACTTGATAGTACAGAAGAGGATTTGTAGTATGACGAAAGCAGAAATACAACAAGTAAAACTGCGTTTTGGTATTATTGGCAATAACGAGGCATTGATGCGTGCTATTGATATCGCCATTCAGGTAGCTCCTACTGATTTGTCGGTGCTGATTACCGGAGAGAGTGGTGTGGGTAAGGAGAGTTTTCCGCAGATTATCCATCAATACAGCCGCAGAAAGCACGGACAATATATCGCTGTAAACTGCGGGGCTATCCCCGAAGGAACGATTGATTCGGAACTGTTCGGCCATGAAAAAGGCGCTTTTACCGGTGCTATCGGTGAACGTAAAGGGTATTTTGGCGAGGCTGACGGCGGTACCATTTTTCTTGATGAGGTGGGGGAGCTTCCTATGCCTACACAAGCTCGTTTGCTTCGGGTGCTCGAAACAGGTGAGTTTATTAAAGTTGGTTCGTCTAAAGTTGAAAAAACGAATGTACGTATTGTTGCTGCTACCAATGTGAATCTTACACAAGCAATTGCTGACGGGCGTTTCCGCGAAGATTTATACTACCGTCTTAATACGGTGCCTATTCCGGTTCCGGCTTTACGCGAACGTGGAGAGGATGTTGTGTTACTGTTCCGCAAGTTTGCATCAGACTTTGCCGAAAAGTATCGTATGCCTGCCATTCAGCTGACTGATGATGCCAAACAAGTGCTGCTGACATATCCATGGCCCGGTAATGTACGTCAGTTGAAGAATATAACGGAACAGATTTCCATTATTGAAACCAATCGTGAAATCAACGCTTCTATTTTGAAGAATTACCTGCCCGAACAGAGCAATGTGCAGCGCCTGCCTGCCTTGTTTGGTGTAAAGAATGAAAGTAAAAGTTTTGAAAGCGAGCGCGAAATACTGTATCAGGTGCTTTTTGACATGCGCCAGGATGTCACCGAGTTGAAAAAACTGGTACACGAAATTATGACCGAACGGGCAACTATGGGAAATCAGGGTGCGACACCTACTGCTTATTATGCATCTGCTCCAGCGGTAGTAGCTTCAGTACCTGCTGCCGGAGTGCCTACTATAATACACCCTTCCGTGAAATCAGCTCAGGAAGTAGATGAGGATATTCAAGACACGGAAGAGTATGTTGAAGAATCTCTCTCATTGGATGAAGTGGAAAAAGAAATGATACGCAAGGCACTTGAAAAGCATCACGGAAAGCGTAAAAGTGCGGCTCAAGATTTGAATATATCGGAGCGTACGCTATACAGAAAGATAAAAGAATATGGATTGGATTAAGAAAATAACGTTGATATCGGCGTTAGCAGGTTTGGTGTGCGTGGTAGTTTCCTGCCGCATCTCTATGGGACTTGCTCCGATAAGTTCTATTGATTACAGCAAAGTGAAGACTATTACGATTGCCGAATTTCCTAATCGTGCCGAGTACGTGTATGCTCCCATGACTACGGAGTTTAACCAGAAACTTAAGGATATGTTTATCCAGCAAACACGTTTGCAATTGGTGAATGCCAACGGCGATCTGGAAATAGACGGTGAGATAACGGGTTATAACCAATACAATGAAGCTGTAGCAGCTGATGGCTATTCTTCTAAAGTGAAGCTGACTATGACCGTAAACGTGCGTTATGTAAACAATACCAATCATGAGGAAGATTTTGAACAACAGTTTTCCGCTTTCCAGACTTATGATTCCTCCTTGCTGCTGACTGATGTGCAGGATGACTTGATAAGTAAAATGATAAAGGATATCACAGAACAAATATTTAATTCAACCGTAGCTAACTGGTAATCAAGGAATGACTTCTGCCTATTTGCAACAATGGATACAGCATCCTGAAATGTTGAATAAGGATACTTTGTACGAGCTTCGTACTCTGCTGGTCCGTTATCCCTATTTTCAGTCGCTTCGGCTGCTGTATCTTAAGAATCTATATTTGCTGCATGATGTCACATTCGGAGCAGAGCTGCGTAAGGCTGTTCTGTATGTGGCAGACAGACGTGTATTGTTTTATTTGATAGAAGGTGACCGCTATAGGTTGAAATCACAAAAGTCACCTTTACTTTCTTCCAAAGTGCCGGAAGAAGAACCTAATGTAGACCGTACACTCTCTTTGATAGATGCTTTTCTGGCAACAGTTCCCGAAGAGCATTCGCAGGTTACAGAATTGGATTATGCAATGGATTACACAACTTATCTGTTGCAGGATGACGGACAGAATGATTCTGAACCGACCGGTGGGAAAGAAGTTCCTAAACTGCGCGGACACGAACTGATAGATGGATTTATACGTAAGAGCGAGTCGTCGGAATCATCTGTATTTGAAAGATCGGTATGTCCTGAGAAAGTTCTCGTATCTCCGGAAGAAAAGGAGGCATCTCTTGAAGATGAGGAAGTGATTTCCGAGCAAAAAGAGGCTTTCTCCGCTTCCCTTTCAAAGAATGAATATTCTACTTCCGAAGACGATGAAAATGATGATGGACAGATACGTCAGGAAGATGTGGATGATAGCTGTTTTACAGAAACTTTGGCTAAAATCTATATTAAACAGCACAGATATGATAAAGCACTTGAAATTATTAAAAAATTAAGTTTGAATTATCCAAAAAAAAATGCTTACTTTGCAGACCAAATCAGATTTTTGGAGAAATTGATTATTAACGCTAAATCAAAATAACAAAATGTATTTATTATTAGTTATCTTAATGGTGATCGCATCCATATTGATGTGTTTCATTGTGTTGATTCAGAATTCCAAAGGCGGTGGTCTGGCTTCGGGTTTCTCATCATCCAATCAAATCATGGGTGTACGCAAGACTACTGACTTTCTGGAAAAGGCAACATGGAGTCTCGCTGTGTTTTTGGTGGTGATGAGTGTTGCTTCCGCTTACGTTATCCCTTCTGCTTCTCACAAAGGCGGTGATGTGATTTTGGAACAGGCACAGCAAGAAGAGAAGACGAACCCGTACAATATGCCCGTAGGTACAGCTGCTCCGAAAGCTGAGCAACCGGCTGAAACAGCTCCTGCAACAACAGCTCCTGCTGCTACGGATGCTGCAGAACCGGCTGGAAATTAATTTTGAGAAAGAACTGTAATTTCTTGACAGGTGGAGTTGTACAATTTATGTTGTACAATTCTGCCTGTTTTTATTTATAGTCTTTTATATTTGGTTATTTTTGTAGCCAGATAAGATTCATTTGAAATTATAAACCATATTATAATATTATAATGACAACTACTGACAAAATTCACCAGACGCTACGCGATTCGGCAGGTATGCGTTGGTTGGTATTACTGCTTTTAGCGTTTGCTATGTTCTGTTCATATATTTTTATGGACATACTTTCACCTATCAAAGACCTGATGCAATCTACCCGTGGTTGGGATTCGACAGCATTCGGTACGATGCAGGGTTCTGAGACATTTCTCAATGTATTTGTGTTTTTTCTCATTTTTGCAGGTATTATCCTCGATAAAATGGGAGTACGCTTCACGGCAATCCTTTCCGGTGCTGTGATGCTTGTCGGAGCTACCATTAATTGGTATGCGGTGACAGACGCTTTTCAGGGAAGTGGACTTCAAACTTGGTTTACCAACAACCTGAATTATATTCCCGGTTTCGATGAGTTGGGTATCTCTCCATTCTATAGAGGTATGCCGGCATCAGCTAAATTTGCAGCAATAGGTTTCATGATTTTCGGTTGCGGTGTCGAGATGGCGGGTATTACGGTGTCTCGCGGTATCGTTAAGTGGTTCAAAGGCCGTGAAATGGCGCTTGCTATGGGGTCTGAAATGGCGCTTGCCCGTTTGGGGGTTGCCACTTGCATGATTTTCTCTCCGGTATTTGCTAAATTAGGGGGTGTTATTGATGTTTCCCGTTCAGTGGCATTTGGTGTTGTGCTATTGCTTATCGCACTTATTATGTTTATTGTCTACTTCTTCATGGATAAGAAACTTGACGAGCAGACGGGTGAGGCTGAGGAGAAAGACGATCCGTTCAAGATCAGCGATCTCGGTACTATTTTGTCCAGTGGCGGATTCTGGTTGGTAGCGCTTCTTTGTGTACTTTATTATTCTGCTATATTCCCGTTCCAGAAATATGCCGTAAATATGCTGCAATGTAATTTGGTATTCAAGGAAGTACCCACCGACTCTTTCTGGGCTACTAATACGGTGACAATTCTTCAGTACTGCATTATGCTTGTCGTTGCGGGTGCTTCTTTTGCAAGTAATTTTATGAAGAAGGCAAGTATGAAGTATGGCTTGCTTACCCTTGCCGGAGTATTGCTCACTGTCTTCTGTTATATGGGTTATATGCGTCAGAGTGCCGAAACAGTATTTGCAGTCTTCCCTTTGCTTGCTGTAGGTATAACACCGATACTTGGAAACTATGTTGACCATAAAGGTAAGGCAGCTTCGATGCTGATGATAGGTTCCATGTTACTGGTTCTTTGCCATCTTACTTTTGCGTTTGTTCTTCCTGAGTTCAGGGATAATGCGGTAGGTGGTGTTGTGATAGCTTATCTTACTATATTGGTACTTGGTGCAAGTTTTTCACTGGTTCCTGCTTCTTTATGGCCCAGTGTTCCTAAATTGGTTGATGCCAAGATTATAGGCAGTGCTTACGCGCTTATTTTCTGGGTGCAGAATATTGGTCTTTGGCTCTTCCCGCTTCTTATCGGAAAGGTACTTGATAAAACCAATACGCAGCTTGTTGCTGATTTAAAGAACGGTGTGATTACTCCGGAAGAGGCTGCCGTTTCGTATGATTACACCGCACCGCTTGTAATGCTGGCTTGTCTTGGCGTTGCTGCTTTGGTACTGGGATTTATTCTTAAAGTTGTAGACAAGAAGAAAGGTCTTGGTTTGGAAGAACCTAATATCAAAGCTTGATAACGGTAATGTCAGATACAAAAGGAAAAGTAAACCTATTGGATACTGTTCCCGTTCAGTGCGGACATATTACAACCGAATGGGAAGGGGAGTACGCGATACTTTCCTTTCCTCGGTTTAAGTACGACTGGATGAGACGTTTTTTGTTGCCGAAGAGTATGTCGGCCGATATTCATGTGAAGCTGGAAGAACACGGTACTGCTGTATGGCGTTTGATAGATGGAAACCGAACCGTACAAGAGATAATCTCTCTGCTTACCGACCATTTCCAAAATGAAGATAACTATCCTTCTCGTGTCACTACTTACATTATGCAGTTGCAGAAAGATGGATTCATTCAGTTGAAAGTCGAGAGTTGAAAGTTACCGTCTGGTATTACAATGCAGACTGCTTTCAACTCTCGACTCTCAATTTCCTAATTGCTTTCTCTGTCTACCTTGATTAATCCACCGGTAGCTGTATCGAACAAAACTTTTATAGTAGAATTTTTATTGAATAGTACAGGTGCAAGATATTCTATAGTACCAAATTGTGTAACGGGCAGTTCACCATCGAATATCTTCTTGTTGTTGCCTGTTAATATAACATGGGCGCGTCCTGGAACGTTGTAAGCAACTCCGTCTACTTTTTTCTTACCGTCTTCTTCCGGAATGGCAGGAGTCTTCAAATCGGTTATGGAGATATAATACGGTTCGCCTGCCAAATCATCGTTTGCCACTATGCCCAATCGTTTGGAGAAGCGGAAAGCTACTTCATTGTTCATTTCTTTGGGAGTCAGGCGGATTGTAAACGTCTGAGGTTCTTCTTTCAAGGTTCCGGAGAACATCTCCGTCATAGCACGTTCCTGTAAGTTGAGGTTGTCGAGCATGATTTTGAGTTGGGCGCCATCCTGCGGCATATTGTCGGCTTCACCACGGAGAAGGGCATTTTTGCTTTCACGGATGTTATAGATTTCCTTGGCTACCAACTCCGCCATTTTAGCTCTGGAACTTGCCATGAGTATTTCTTCTGTAAGGAATTTACGCGGATCTATGATTTCTTGTGCGGCAGCGGTTATTTTGGTTGCCGGTATCGTATGGCTGTTAAGCGGTATGTTGATGGAACGGACAATGCCGTCTTCGGTAAGTTCCATTAGTGGGGCTACAGTCTTATCTTTCAACTTAACGAAGTATACATTATCTTTATCGGGTACTCCCGCCACGTGTGTTTGTACTTTGTCGATGGTCCAATAGATATTCGGATCGGCAGATACATTGTTCATGCGTAAGTAGCGGTCGGCATATTTACAGAACTCTCCGGGCATGTATGTATGTTTGGTAGCCTGTACTACAATTTCTATTTCGGTTTTAGGCAGGAGATAAGTTACTCCGTAGTCTTTACCGCGCATAATACCGGTGCTGACATCTGTTTGGGCATAGGCACTTGTAGCTATTAGAATGCCGGCCACCCATATCATTTTTTTCTTCATATTTCTCTATCGGTTTATAACTATGAATTTTAAATAACAAAGTTAACGAAGTTCTTTAGTTCTTGGATATTCATTTACGAAAGATTAACTTTCCGTCAGACCATAAAATAGGAATACTGCATGTCCTTATTCTTTCAGTACAACTTCCGCTATTCCTACACGGTCATCATTCAGTAAGATGCGCAAATCACTGGCCGTGGTTCCTTTGAACGGATAGGAGATAAGTTCACCGTATTGGCTGACAGTACCCGAATAGACAGTAAGGAACTGACCGCCTCCGCCTGAAAGCTGTATCTCGAACTCTGCCGGAAGTCCGTTGTCTCGCTTGAAAGCGATAGCAACTTCGTTTATTTTGCTTCCGTTCTTTAGGGCAAAGGTTATATAATCTCCTTTGTTACCCTGCCAGACCGTATTCTTTTGTTTGTCAAGCACATTTGGGGCGTTTTCCATATCGGTACTTGCTGTTACGGGACTGACGGGATTTTGACTTTCAAGTGCTTGCAGGCGGGCTTGGTAATCTTCTACAGTAAGTATACCATTCAGCCGGATGTCTTCGGAAGACGCACCCACCATGATGGCGAACTCGCCCGGTTCCACTGTCCATTTCATATCGGCATTCAACAATTCAAGATGCTTGCGGTCAAGAGTGAAAACTATTTCTTTGCTCTCTCCCGGCTTCAGGTGGATACGTTCAAAACCGGCAAGATTCTTTTCGTAGGTGGTGACACTGCTTAGAATATCGCGCGTGTAGAGTTGTACCACTTCGTCACCGGCACGTTTGCCGGTATTCGTTACTTTCAGTCGTATGGTGGCTTTTTGGTTGGGTGTGATTACTTTGGGAGTGATTTCGAGGTCGGAATACTCAAAAGTAGTATAGCTCAAACCGTAACCGAAAGGATACAGTGCACCATTAATGCGTGACATATTGCCGTCCGGTCCCGGATTTTTACCGCCATCTATCTGTGAAGCCGGTTTGTAGGGGAAGTTGAACGGGATTTGTCCTACTGTTTTAGGAAAAGTAACTGTCAGTTTGCCTCCGGGATTGTAATCGCCGAAGAGAATGTCGGCTACTGCCGTACCGCCTTTAGAGCCCGGATACCAGGCTTCAAGAATGGCAGGGACAAACTTGTCCGCCCAGTTTACGGATAGCGGACGACCGTTAATCAATATCAGTATAACAGGCTTGCCCGTGGCTTGTACGGCTTGCAGCAATTTCAACTGGTGTCCCGGTAATTCCAGGCTTGTGCGCGATTTGTTCTCACCGCAGGTACGTTGGCCACCACCCAGTACTACTACTGCTACATCAGCCTGACGGGCATTGGCTACGGCACGGTCTATTTCGGCTTGTTCGTCAGGGGTAAGCGGGTATTCCATGATTTCGCTTTCAGGCCAATGGGCATCTACAAGGTCGCAGCCTTTGGTATAAAGCACTTCGGCCTTACCCTGTGCTTTCTCGCGGATTCCTTCGAGGACAGTAGTAACCTCTACGGCGAGTGGTCCGTAATGTGTCAGAGCATAGCCTTCCTCATCGGCATTCGGGCCACAGACGGCAATCTTCTTTATCTTATCGATATTCAGCGGCAGTGTATTATCTGTATTTTTCAGCAATACGATGGATTCGCGGGATGCCTGTAGGGCAACGGCTTCATTGGCTTCCTTCTCCACTTCATCGTCAGCTCCGGCAAGGTCTGTTTGATAGGGAGCATCGAACAGACCGATAAGGAACTTTACCCGAAGGATGTCACGGACACGGTCATTGATAACTTCTTCACTCAGTCCGCCTTCCTTTACGAGTTCGCGTAGCGGAAGTACGAATGAGTCGGGCGAGCGGAATGTACAACGTACGTTGAGGCCTGCTTCCACGCTTTGGCGTACGGCTTCTTTCATGTCTTTGGCGGTGTTATGCTTGGTATAGAGATATTCTACGGCATCGCTGTCCGACACTACATATCCCCGGAAACCCATTTCCTTGCGGAGTCGGGTAGTCAGCCAATAGTAGCTTCCCTGGATGGGAATGCCGTCGTAGTCGTTATAGGAACTCATCACGCCCAATAGCCCTGCTTCACGGATTACCCGTTTGAAAGGGTAGATGTGTATGTTTTCCACTTCGCGCGGCGGCATTTGCGGATCAACGCGCGCCATGCCTTCACGTGCTCCCTTATTGTTGCTGTATGCAGCAAAGTGTTTGGCAGTGGCGGCTACTTGGTGATTATGTTGCAGTCCGCGTACCATTTCGATACCCAGCTCGGCAACAAGATAGGGGGATTCGCCGTAGACTTCCTCATAGCGTCCCCAACGCTGGTCGCGACCTACATCGAGGATGGGGGCGTAGACGTTGGTATAGCCCAGCATGCGGGCTTCCCGTCCGGTGATAAGTCCTACTTGGCGGATAAGTTCGCGGTTCCACGTGTGTCCTAATCCCAGTTGGGTGGGAAAATTGGTGGCTTTATAACTTTCCACACCACGGATGCCCTCATTAGTGAAATCTACGGGGATTCCGAGGCGGGTATCTTCAACAAAGAAGCGTTGTATTTCGTTCAGTGCCCAGGCATGACGCGAGGCAGGCCAGACGTTTTCATTGTCCGAGGGTGGCAGTCCCCATTGCTGGAAGCCGTTCAGATGTTCGTCAATGGCTCCGATACCGTCTTTCCAGAGCATCTGTTTCCATTCGGGGGTGGGAAGAGCATCTTTCAGCACTCGTTTGTAGCCGTAGAGGGTAATCATCTGGCAGGTTTTTTCTTCGAGTGTCATCTGCTGCAAGAGGTTTTCAATGCGGGCATCGAGTGTTGCGGCAGGGTCTTCATATATATCTTTGATACCGTTTTTGTTGAAGTCTATCCAGCCTTTATGGTACATTTCGCTTTTTGCCGGTTTATAGTATGCCGGTATTTTTGCAGTTTTTTGTGCAGACAGTAATGTGCCACTGCCTAATAACAAGGTAGCTACAATTAATTTCTTCATGGTATGTTTTTTATAGTTTTCTTTGGGTGTCAAAGATAAGGAATTTTAAGAACAGAAAAGGATAAAATTGTTCGAAGTACGGTTATCTATTGTACATACTGTATTGGAATGGGGTGATAGTGGCGGATAATGGCATTGCGCTTTTGGCTGATAAATTATATGGTTGATGCCTCTTGATTGATTAAGTCAGCAGAGCTTTGTCATAAGGTGATTTATGATTAAAAGGCCTATAATATTAATATTATAAGCCTTTTAATACAGTATCATAAATAAGCCTTTTAGCAGTTTTTCGGTCGTGAGGTTATTATGGCTTTGACAGATACTTTGTTTTATTTAGGGGTATCATTACAGGGCATCACAAATAATGTATATTTAATATAATTGCTTGTGGTTGTTGCTATTTGTTGTTAGATTGACCGATTAAGTAGCTAATAGTATTGGTTGCAAGTTTTGTAAGATTATTATGTATACTATTACTTTCCTCATTGGAGTTTTTCCACTCAAAAGACGGGTCTCCAATAACGATGGCTTTTCCACTATTCTCGCGTGACGGAAATTCTGCAACACGAATAGTTGTATCACTGTTACCACCGTCTGAACCTAATTGAATACCTCCCGTTGCGGTTTGCCATGCATTTATATCATCATATTTTTCTGTTTCATCATTAATATTCCATTGAAGAACCCGATTACTGTTTTTATAACCGGCATCTTCTGCATGTAATGGGAGCCAATGTTCATTGAACGTAATATTGTTAAATATTGGATGATAGATATTGTTACAATAAAGACTCTTATTAAAGTCTACATTTTCATTTCCGCCCCAGTTATTCTTAGGGTATGACCCATTTTGGGAAATTCCCCATTTACCGATAAAACGAGCGGCATCACGTGATGCTAATATATTTCCACCTGTTTGAAAATATGATTTAATAGCTTCGTTGGCATTATCTACTATTGCATCATTATTTGTATTTGCCTCAGTCCAATCAAAGTGTGCCCAAATCATTTTGTATCCATCAAGATTGATATTATTTTCAGTGATTTGGTTGATGCTGATGTATTCAGAGTTTTCAATGTTGTGTATCATCCATGTTGCAGCAGCTTTTGCCTCCTCTGTTAGTTCTTCCATATTATCTGCAATACCGATAAAAGCTTTCTTACCCGGTTCATTTTCATTCCATCCCTCTATTGTATTATTATCAAGAGTAATGGTAGCATGGATTTTACCGTTCCTTACTTCTGCATTAATGGTATATGAGTTATTCGGTTCGAACTTATTACCGAACAGAGTGAATGATGTCTTTAGATTATCATCCTCATTCCCAATTCGTAAGTCGAGAGATTCGGCATTTTGAGGGTAGATGATACGGACTATTTCCATTTCTGTACCACTCGCTGTAGAACTTAAGTTCCCAAGTGACCAGTCATTTTCTACATTACCATTGGCGCTTGCGATACCGGATTTTATATTAAATGTACCTTTGTGTATCAAACCGCCTAATATAATACTTTTGTTTTCTATTGGTGTGGCATCGGTTACTTTAATCTTCAGTCGGATACGTGCCATTTTGTGTTGAAAAGTAAAGTTTATTTTCTGATTTGCATTCCCCTCAATATACTTTCCTTTAGAAGAAGCAAATAGAAAATCAATCTTCTTTTGTTCTTCTTCCGTAGTAGCTGTGTTGGCTTCGATAACGCCATCTTTGTTATCAGTATACGGATAATATGCTGTGAAAATCATGTCATTCTCTGATGTATAGGCTATTTCTTCCTGTTCTGTTTCAACCAATGAGAATGCAGTAGACGCTCCGGCTATATCCGCTTTGTACTGTATGTTTGTATACTTAGGAGTGGATACTGTTCCTGCTATTTCGGAAGCCGATATACCTACAAGGTCACCTGCTTCCCACTCGCTGCTTGTCGTTACGCGAGTAGTGATACCTGCTGAGAAGTCCACCACTGCGGGGTGTGCCAGCTGTTTACCCTCATCTTCGCTGAGGATATTGTCTTCATCGTCATTGCTGCATGCCGTAAAGGTCAATGTTAGCGTTGTAAAGGCCAACATTAAAAGTGTAAAGGTCAACTTTAGAGAGCTAAAGGTCAACTTTGATAAAATAAGAGTAGATAGTTTTGTTTTCATGATATTTGTTCTTTTTAGTATTAGTATTCTTTTGTTCTCTGTTAATAGTAGCTCACTTTTATGTTGCTCACTTGTATACTGCCCTCATAAGAGTCTAATGACCAGCAATTCTTTTGTATCCCGTAAATTCGGTTGGTATATGCTACGTTATCATTGATGTATACAGTACATACGGAATTGTCCGTGCAGATAGTGACATGATAAATGTTATCGGCAGGAACGGGAAACTTGTAGCCGTCTATTCCTGCGATGAACCCTATACCTTCCTTTCCTTTCTGCTCGAAGTTGATTTTGCGGTTACTGTTGTTATCTTCCGGATTGATGATAAGGGAGTAGTATTTCTTGGAGTCTGTGCCACGTGCCAGGGAAATGCCGAATATATCTTCGTTGCTTGAGGCTGTTACGGTAAATGTAAGTTTGTTATGTATGTTCAGGCGGTTGAAAAGTACGTAAGCATCACCACTGAGCGTGTAGTTGTCGTTACTTTCGGCTACACCGGTTTCACTTTGTGCCATTACTTTTAAGGTGGTATTGTTAGTGTATTTGTTCAAAATTCCATCTACGGAACCTAATGAGAGCGTGCCGTCTTCATGCTGGATAATCTTATGCATCACAAGATTACCCGCCCACTCAGGTTCGGCAGGAGCAGCACCGACAGCCGTATTGTCATTACCGGCACGGGTGGGACACCAACCCCAAATGTAACGGTCTGTTCCGTTGCTTGCCGTTTTTCCGGCATAGAAAGCACGTGAGTCGAGTACACCCTCTTTATTGTCGGGAAAAGTGGGGGCTGCGGTCATTTGTTTCAGTTCTTCCAGTGTGCTGCCTTTGAAGTAGCATACTTTACGTGATACCGCATTTTGGTCGGAATACACGAGGTACCACCAGTCTCCCATTTTGAATACATCTGTACATTCGTAGAACCGGTCAGCACCCCAGTGCATCGGCATAAATACGCCTGAATGTTTCCATGCTTTCAAATCGGTGGAAGTGTATTCGGCGAGTACTCCTATACCATCCTTTTTAGTGGATACGATCATGTGATATTTGCCACTTTCGCTCTCGAAGATGAAGGGGTCGCGGAAGTCTTTCCGGCTGTAACCGTCATTGCTGCCGAGCAAGAAGAAAGTACGATCTTTGTTCCACGTCTTGAAATCGGTAGAAGTGGCCCGCATCACAACTTCAGTGTCAGCTGTGTGTCCGGTATAATAGGTATAATATACTTTATTGGTTTCATCATAGAATATACAACCAGTACCTAAGGCCGCATCGGGTTCATCTTCCGTTCCAGTGGGGATAAGTTCACCCAATGAGGTGTAACTTCCTCCGTTTTTGGTGCTTACCGCCCAAAAAGGGTGGTAAGTGGTTTGATTGGGACGGTACTCCTGTAAGTACATTATCTTGAAGTCGCCGGCTTGCGGGTCATAGAAAGGCATGGGGTCACCTACGTAACCTAGTTGCGGTTTGTAGTAAGTGCCAAACATATTTTCATCGGTCGGCTTAAAATAAGTGGCAGTGTTGTCCCAATCCTTTTGGGTGAGTATGGGAGCGTTATCGTCGTTGCAACTACTGAGGGCTATACTCAGCAGTGCGGTGTATGCAAGTGTGTGTATCATTGTTTTCATTATATGTCAGTCTTTATTTACCGGTTAGATAATTGATTACATTTTTGGTGAGCTTGGCTACATTGCCGTGGTATGGGTCTTTGGATGTGTCGATGCCTTCCGAATACCAGTCGTAGCAGCCGGAACCGATGCAGAAGACACCGCCCTTGCTACCGTTGGCCGGATATTCCCAAACCACGATAGCTCCGTCGCCACCGTAACCTAAGGCTTGGCCACCATGTTTCCGAGACCAGTCGGCCTCATCGTTGTAATCTCCCCAAGGATTCACTTCATCTTGCGAGCGTAAATGCCATTGAGCAGTAGTGTTGGTGATTCCGTAGCCCTTACTGCAGGTATATACGGAATTACCCTCGTGTATACCTTGATAAGCAGGGTGACTTTTATGTCCTTGTATAAAGAAACTCCAAGGCTCTGCGGTTATTTCAGGATCAGTTTCTGTACGCCCGAGCCAGCAATTGTTGGGATTCTTATTGTCTTTGGTTGCTCCTATATTGACAGCGTAGAAAGTAGCATAGCGTGTCAGCAGCAGGTTCATACCTTGGTCATAGCGTGCTTTAATCATGCTGGCAGCAGATAAGGCAGCTGGAGCAGCCGTTTCGAACTTGTTCATATCATCAATGGTAGTGTTTGCATGGAAATGCCACCACAGCATCTTACACTCACTTAGATCCGCATTACCAGTCGCTATGTCGCTGAAAGAAACATACTGTGCATCTTTCACATTGAACAGCATCCACGTTGCTGCTTCTTTCTCTTCGAGGTTCAGTCCCTCTATAGTGGAAGCGAGACCGGCATAAATAGCTGCCGGTTTGCCTGTGGGTGTGAGTACTTTTACGGTATAGACAGCTGATGCCATATTGTTGGACACGATGAAGTCTACCGGGCGGCTGAAATCCATGGCGGTTCCGCCGGCAGGAGCTACGATGGCTCCTTCGGTGGCGGTATAGGTGGGAACGAGCTTCGTTATATCGGCGGAAGCCGGTACTTGAACCAGAATATTCTGGTTTTGCTGGTCGATGATACCGCTATACATATCGTTCAGTTGGAATGTCAGAATCCTCGCTTCATCGTATCTCGTTTTGATGACGTATTGTTGGAATACGTTGCCATTGGATACTTTTATAGTCTGTGTCATGTTCAGATTCAATACATCTCCTCGCTTGAGGGTAGCCTCGGCACCTACCGGTAGTTGTATGTCGGTTACTGTCATTGCTGCCATATCGTAGTCTTCCGGCAGGGTGATGGTGATAGTCTCTTTTTGTTGGTCAATGGTGCCGGAGTAGTTGTCCAGCGCAAAGGATTTGATGGCGGTGTCTTCGTTCAGTCTTAGCGCGCTACTGTTATCATCGCTGCATCCGACAGTCAATAATAGGGTGATTGTGAGGAAAGACAGCTTAAATATATTCAGGATTGATTTCATTCTTTTATGTTTTTGAAGGTAAAACGATGTTTCTATTCCCGTAGAGGAATTACCAGTTACCGCAGTTCTGTACATATTTTCCATTGCTGGCACTGATTTGTGCAAACGGTACGGGCAGATATTCGTTTTTATTTTTGGTAAACGAAGCGTTGGAGTAGATACTACAGTCGGCTGCTTCTTCTGCATAGTACTTGTTTAGAACTTCGGCTGCTTCACCCCAGCGCACAAGGTCGAAGAAACGGTCGCACTCCATGGCAAGTTCCACACGGCGCTCGAATTTCATCATTTTCAAGGCATCGGCTTGGCTGTATGTACCGTTGTAAGGCTCTACTTTAATCTTTACGCCATAGTCTTCGGCATAATTCTTTATCACACTGGTGCTTGCAGTAACGCTTTGACCGGCACGGTTACGTACTTCGTTGATTAGGCTTACGGCTTCTTCAATCCGACCATCGTTCAATTGAATTAGAGCCTCGGCGCGCATCAGCAATACGTCGGCATAGCGCAGTACGATATGATTCATAGGCGTGCCCCAATAACTTCCTTTCACCAGATAACCGCCGTCGGGGTCTACATTTTGTTTCAGGGTAACGTTATAGCCATACAGACCGCCGCTACGGCTCCAAGTGTTGTCTTTCTTCATCATATACTTGGTGTTGAATTCGTAAGGCAGTTCCGGTATACCTACCGTAAGGAACAAACGCGGGTCGGCGTTATCTTCGGTCTTGTCGTAGTTCTTGGTGTTGAAGCTGTCGAACAGCGGATGTCCGTCAGCATCGGTACGGAAAGCGTTTACTAAGTTCTGACTGGGTTTGTAGAAGTCAGTACCGCCATCTGTCACCCCCGGAATATTAGGTACTATCAGACCGTTTGACCAATTACAGTTACCATTCTTTGTTCCGTCGTTCATGGAGTATTGCATGGCCCATAGGGATTCCACACCATTCTCATATTCCGGTTCAGGGCGGAAATTGTTGTGAAAATCCGGTTCCAGACCATATCCGCCTGCGTTCATGATGCTCTTGTCCGTATATTTCACCACTTGAAGAAGGTCTTCCGCATTAATGGAAGTTACTTCGTTGGTGGCATCATTATCTTGGCGGTATGCTTTGTACAGATACGTTTTTGCCAGATACGCTGCGGCAGCAGCCCGGGTGGGACGCCCTTTATCTTCTTGGGTAACAGGCAAGTGTCCGTAGGCAAACTCGAAATCCTCGGCTATTTCCGCCCAGCTCTCATCGTTGGTATAGATATCGTTAGACAGATTATTATAACCTTCCTGGTCCAGCGTCTCATCATTGGCAATGACTATCTTCTTGAAAAGCTGCTTTAGCAGGAAATGTCCGTGTCCGCGCAGAAAACGCATTTCCGCAATACGTTGCTGCTTTTCCGGGTAGGTGGCTTCATCCATCCGGTTCAGAGATTTTAAAGCCATGTTTACGCGTGAAATGCTGTTGTATAACCGTTGCCAGATGTCGCTGATATTCCATGCGGTAGTCATGATGCCTTGAGAGATTTCTAACGCATGGAACACATCGCCGTCTTCCGTACCGTTACCGCCCTTGTAAGCGTCGTCCGAACGGACATCGTAGTTCCATAAAGAGAAAGAGGAGTTGATATCCTCGGCGCTGATCCATACGGCGTATGCCGAAATTACCAGGTTGTCTATATAAACAGGGTCTTGCAGTTGTTCTTCATCCACACTTCCCTGCGGTGTCTGGCTTTCCAGGAAGTCTGAGCATCCGGTGCATATCCATGCGAGTCCAAAGATAAGCGTATATACTAAATTTTTCATGGTTTTTCTATTTGTTGTTCGTTGTATTAAAAGCTGACGTTCACGCCAAAAGTGATGTTCAAAGGAATAGGATAGCCGTAGTTCACGTTTTCCGGGTCTACTCCGGTGAAATCTTTGCTCTTGATAGTGAGCAGATTTTGTGCACTGAGGTAGAAGCGCAGGCGCTCCATGCTGATTTTCTCTGTCCATGCTTTCGGTACGTTGTAGCCTACTTGCAGATTGCGTAGTTTCAGGAAGGAGCCGTTCTCCACATAATAGGTAGATACGCGTTTTTCGTTGTTACTGTCGTTACGTGCAAGTGCCGGAATGTCGGAACCTGGATTGGCGGGCGACCAGGCATCGAGTACGCGTTTGCCTTTGTTCAGGAAGCCGATGTTGAGTCCGCTCCACAAGTCGGTTTCTTTCTTTAAATCACTGATGATGTCTACTCCTTGTACGCCTTGCCAAAACATGGTAAGATCGAAGTTCTTATATTCCAAATAGATATTGATACCGTAGCTGAAGGCAGGTGTAGGGTCGAATATCCATTGCTGGTCTTTTTCGTTGATGATACCGTTGCTGTCCAGGTCACGCCAGCGGATGCGTCCCAAACCTGCACCTTCCTGAGTGGCGTGGTTGTCGATTTCTTCCTGTGACTTGAAAAGACCGTCGGCTACGTAGCCTACCTGTGCTCCGTTGGGGTGTCCTATCACACTTTCCACGCCGTTTCCGCCGAAAGTGCCGTTGGCTGCTACCGTAGCAGGCAAGGCAGTGATTTTGTTGCGGTAAGAGGAGAGGTTGGCATTGATGTCGTATTTCAGTCCGAATTTTGTACTGTTGCGGTAGCCTAAATTCAGTTCAAAACCCTTGTTTTCCATTTCACCGGCATTAATCCATTGCTTACTTCCTTCACCCATGGTGGCAATGCCTGCCATTTGTACCAAAATGTCGGTTGTCTTTTTATAGTACCAATCGAACGAACCGTAAAGTGTTTGGGCGAAAAGGGAAAAGTCGAAACCGAGGTCGGTTTGTGTGGTGGTTTCCCACTTGATACCGTTATTGCCGAGCTGGTCACGTTTGAAACCGGATTGGAGAATGCTTCCGCCATTGCTTCCCGTGATGTCGTAGGAAGTTCCGTAACTTCCGCCGCCGCTTTCCGTTCCGGCATAGTTAGGTACATAAATCGTATAACGGGCGTTGTTGCTGATTTCCTGATTACCGGTCTGTCCCCAGGATGCGCGTATTTTCAAATCGTCCAGCCATTTGATGTCTTTCATGAATTCTTCCTGACTAAGACGCCAGCCGGCAGAAACCGATGGGAAGGTAGCATAGCGGTTATCCTTGCCAAAGCGTGAAGAGCCGTCACGACGTACGGTAAGCGACAGCAGATATTTGTCGTTATATGTATAGTTCAACTTTCCGAAGAAAGAAACGAGTGAGTAGCCTTCGCCTGCACCATAGGACTGTGCCGTGCCTACACCTGCATCCGGCCACATATAGTCGGGTGTGAGGATGGAAAAGTTTTCTTTGTAACCAGAGAAATGTATATCATCTTCACGATTCAGTTCCATACCCAGCATTACGTCTCCGCGGTGTTTGCCAACTTCCATATTATAAGTGGCGATGGCATTCCACATCCATTTGGTCCAATGCTCTTGCTTTGCTTCTATGGCATTCTTGTCGTTAGCTACATTGCCTTCCGTGATGGGATAGGTAAAGATACGTTGTTGTTTTTGTGAGTAGTCTATGCCAAAAGTAGAGCGGAGATTGAAGTTCTTGAACGGATTCAGGTTGACATATGCATCACCGAACATACGCCAATATGTGTAGCGGTTGTCGGCATTGCGTTGCAGGCGCGCTACCGGATTTTCACGGTCGGGATAGCCGCTGACGGGACCGGCAAATTTACCTTCGGTTGTATATACCGGCAGTGAAGGATTGGCTTGTAGCACGTTTTGCAGGAATCCGCCGGGAGCTTGCACTTCGCTGGTACGGTTTACGGTGAAGTGCTCGCCTACGGTCAGCAGGTTGTCTATTAGTTTGTAGTCAGCATTCATACGGGCGGATATGCGGTCAAAATCAGTATCTTTTATGATGCCCAGATTCTTGTAATATCCTAAGGAGAAGAAAGACGAACCTTTTTCCGAGCCGTTGCTCACAGATACGTTGTATTGTTGGATGATACCAGTGCGTGTGGTCTGGTCGAACCAGTCGGTGTCTGCGGCAGGTACTGTATTGGCGGCATCCAGATATTTGCGCATGCTGATGCCGTTGAGTTGTGGATAACCGTTTACACCGTAGTTCCAGTCATAGAGGTAGCCTAAGTTGTTGGTATTCGGGTCTTGTCCTTCGTTCACATAGGCTTGCCACATGGCACGGCCATATTCTTCGGTGTTCAGTACTTCCAGTTTGTTGGTGTACATGGAAGCGGAAACGGAAGCGTCAAAGTTAATCTTGAGTTGTCCTTCTTTGCCCTTCTTTGTGGTAATGATGATGACACCGTTGGCAGCGCGGCTACCGTAGATAGAGGCAGAAGCGGCATCCTTCAGTACCTGTATGGACTCGATGTCATTGCCATTTAATTCGTGCATGCCTCCTTTGGTGGGCACGCCATCGATGATGTAGAGCGGGTCATTGTTGTTTAGCGTACCTACACCGCGGATACGGATGGTAGTGCTGCCGCTTGGATTACCGTCGGCCGTAATGTTCATGCCCGGTACACGCCCCTGCATGGCTTTCATTGGATTGTTTTCGTTCTGCTTGGCTATTTCATCCATGCTGACTACGGAGATGGAACCGGTAAGGTCTGCTTTGCGTTGTGTGGTGTAACCGGTTACCACTACTTCCTGCAGCATTTCCGAGTCTTCGTGCATGATGACACTCATGGATGTTTCCGCTTTCAAGGTTAGTGTTTTGTAACCTATATAAGAGAAAGTTATTTCGGAACCCGGCTTTACGGTGAGGGTGAAGTTGCCGTCTATATCCGTAATCGTTCCGTTGGTTTTATCTGCCTTGTCCACAACGGATGCCCCGATGATGGGGTAGCTATCGGTAGCAGAGGTTACCGTTCCTTTTATTTGGATGTTTTGCGCATAGGCAAAACCACATAATCCTAAAAGGAACATCATAATGCTAAGTTTTCTCATACATTATAAATTTATTGTTAACAATTATCTTGTGAATTCTCAAAACAGCTTTCCCGATCATGTTTTGATATTGCAAAGTAAATGGATTGCATTGAAACTGGCTATAAAAAATGATACGGATGCTGCAAAATTTGTTTCGTGGTATGGAGCTGACTATGCCCAGGAGATAGCCTGGTATCAATTTTAGCTGCATTTGTAACATTTGTGTTAGCCCTTTTCGCTTTTATTCCTTTTCTTTGCAATGTGCTTTCCCGAGCATTGAGTGAGTTCATAAAGTAAACATTAAATTTAATACCTGATTTTGAAAATGAAGCATTACTCTCATAGAATACTTTCTCCTTTTTGGGGAAAGATTATTGTAACTTTTCTTATTGTAATAATGAGTATCGGTATTTGTAGGGCACAGTATGCCGGGCTGAAAATCCATTATCTGGGTGCAAACCACAGTTTGGTACAGGTACAGGAACCGCAGAAATACCTTTTGTTGCCGGTGGAAGAGGCTGCTCCCGAGGCTACTGTCAATGTATTGGTGAATAATAAGGCCGATCAAAGTTTTCAGGTTCGGTTGGCTGTCAACCGTATCGACTATCTTGTTCCGTTTGCTTTGGAGCAGTATAAAGGTAAGACGGTAACTTTCGACATTCATACCGGCAACAGCCGTACCAATGTACGCGATGCCATGGCAGATGCCTGCTGGAAAGAACTGAAACTTTCCGATACGTTTGATGATGCCAACCGGGAAGCGTTCCGTCCGTTCTATCATCACACTCCTGTCTATGGTTGGATGAACGACCCCAACGGTATGTTTTATAAAGATGGAGAATATCATCTGTATTATCAGTATAATCCTTATGGCTCCATGTGGGGCAATATGAACTGGGGACATTCATCCAGCAAGGATTTGATAAGCTGGCAGCACCATCCGGTAGCCATACAACCCAACGGATTGGGCGCTGTGTTCAGCGGTAGCAGTGTGGTTGATAAGGATAATACGGCAGGTTTCGGAAAGGATGCCATCATTGCCATCTATACTTCAGCCGGTGCCAGTCAGATACAGAGCCTTGCATACAGTCTGGACAACGGAATGACTTTCCATGTTTATGAAAACAATCCTATCATTGCTGCCGATAAGGAGTGCCGCGACCCGAATATGTTCTGGCACGAAAAGAGTGGTAAATGGATTCTTGTTTTGGCGGCTGCACTGGAAAAGGAAATGTGGATATATTCCTCTCCCGATTTGAAGAACTGGACAAAGGAGAGCAGTTTCGGACATGGATATGGTGCGCAGGAGGGTGTATGGGAATGTCCGGACCTCATGGAATTGCCCGTGCGTGGAACAGACCGTACCAAATGGGTGCTGATTTGCAATATCAATCCCGGCGGTCCTTTCGGAGGCAGTGCGGCACAGTATTTTGTAGGCGATTTTGACGGGAAAACCTTTACTTGCGATACCAAGCCCGAAGTAACCAAGTGGATGGATTACGGAAAAGACCATTATGCTGCCGTATCCTGGAGTAATACGCCCGAAAAGCGGCATACCGTGATTGCCTGGATGAGCAATTGGCAATATGCCAACAACGTGCCTACCAAACAGTTCCGTAGTGCCAACACATTGCCGCGCGACATTGAATTGTACGAAGGCAGTGACGGCGAACTTTATCTGGCCGCAACGCCTGCACCGGAAGTAAACGCATTGCGTACGGGCAAAGCATTGAAATACGGCGCTTTCTCCGCCGGAACAAAGAAGGTATCCCGGAAACTGCCGGTCGAAAACAGCGGTATCTGTGAGATTAATCTCGAACTGGCTTCCCGCTCGGCCGATAAAGTATACATTACGTTGTCCAATGATAAGGATGAACAGACTGTAATGACTTACGACTTGAGGAACTCCACATTCAGCATGGACCGTACTGCAAGCGGACTTACGGATTTCAATAAGGACTTTCCTGCCATAACAGTAGCTCCGTGTCCGGCAGAAGCCAAGCAACGCCTGCGTCTGTTTATAGACCGTTGCAGCATCGAAGCTTTCGAGGGTGACGGACGTTTTGCCATGACAAACCTTGTATTTCCGCAGCATCCTTACACTACTATTTCCATTGCTGTAGATAAAGGACGTTGCAAAGTCAACGACCTGACAGTAAATCTTTTAAAAGTTAACAACTAAATTTCGATATCTTATGAACAATAATAGTAATTCGCTTGCAAAGCTGCTTCCCATGATGCTTTGCTTCTTCGCCATGGGGTTTGTAGACCTTGTAGGTATCGCTTCCAACTATGTGAAAGCTGATTTGAACCTGACCGATTCCCAGGCAAATATATTCCCCTCTCTTGTATTCTTCTGGTTCCTTATCTTCTCCGTGCCCACGGGTATGCTGATGAACCGCATCGGACGCAAGAAAACGGTGCTTCTCAGTTTGGCCGTGACTTTTGCATCCTTGTTGTTGCCGGTTTTTGGAGACGGGTATGCGCTGATGCTGATTTCGTTTTCGCTATTGGGTATCGGCAATGCGCTGATGCAGACATCGCTCAATCCGCTGCTTTCCAATGTCGTCAGTGGAGAGCGGTTGGCAAGCTCGCTGACTTTCGGACAGTTTGTAAAGGCTATCGCTTCTTTCCTCGCTCCTTATATAGCTATGTGGGGGGCTACACAGGCTATCCCTTCGTTGGGGATGGGCTGGCGAGTGCTGTTTCCCATTTATATGGTGATAGCGGTTGTCGCTATCCTGTGGCTGGGCACTACATCTATTCATGAGGAAAAGGAAGAAGGGCGTCCTTCTACTTTCGGCGAATGTCTTGCTTTGTTGGGAAAGCCGTTCATACTGCTTTGTTTCTTGGGCATCATGTGCCATGTGGGTATCGATGTAGGTACAAATACCACTGCACCCAAGATATTGATGGAACGTCTGGGCATGTCACTTGCCGATGCCGGATTCGCAACAAGTCTTTATTTTATTTTCCGTACGGCAGGCTGCTTTCTCGGAGCCTTTATTTTGCAGAAACTGTCTGCTCGAACTTTCTTCGGAATCAGTGTGTTATGTATGTTGGGGGCAATGGTAGGGCTGTTCGTTTTTCATGAGATGACAATGATATATGTGTGTATCGCTCTGATTGGTTTCGGCAATTCGAATATCTTCCCGATTATTTTCTCGCAGGCGTTGCTGGCAATGCCGCAGAAGAAGAACGAGGTTAGCGGACTGATGATTATGGGTTTGTTTGGCGGTACGATATTCCCGCTTGCTATGGGTGTGGCAAGTGATGCTATCGGTCAAAGTGGTGCGGTAGCTGTAATGACGGTGGGAGTACTGTATTTGTTTTTCTATATGATGAAAATCAAACGCTGACTTTTTCCGTTCTTTTAACGATGATAATATGTAAAACTATAAAATTAATTACCATGAATCAGATTGTAGTAGGAATGGGTGAGGCGCTTTGGGATTGCCTGCCCGAAGGAAAGAAAATCGGCGGTGCTCCGGCAAACTTTGCCTATCATGTATCACAATTCGGTTTTGACAGTCGTGTAGTCAGTGCAGTAGGCATTGATGCCGACGGTGATGAAATACTGGATGTTTTTGCGCAGAAAGGCTTGCGTACACAGATTGAGCGTGTATCTTATCCTACAGGTACGGTGCAGGTGACGCTCGATGCGGTGGGGGTGCCTTGTTATGAAATAAAGGAAGGGGTTGCATGGGACAATATACCTTTTACGGACGAGTTGAAACGTTTGGCCCTGAACACGCGCGCCGTATGTTTCGGTTCTTTGGCGCAGCGCAATGAGGCCAGCCGCATTACGATAAACCGTTTTCTCGATACCATGCCCGATGGTGCGGAACAGTTGAAGATATTCGATATCAACCTGCGTCAGGGATTTTATACCAAAGAGATTCTTTGTGACTCCATGCGCCGTTGCAACGTGTTAAAAATAAATGATGAAGAACTGGTGACAATCAGCCGTATATTCGGCTATCCGGGTATAGACTTGCAGGATAAGTGCTGGATTCTTCTTGCCAAATACAATTTGAAAATGCTTATTCTTACTTGCGGCACGAACGGCAGCTATGTGTTTACTCCGGGAGTTGTATCTTTCCAGGAAACTCCGAGAGTGCCCGTTGCCGATACGGTAGGCGCAGGCGATTCGTTTACCGCCGCCTTTACTTCGGCTATTCTTAGCGGCAAACCGGTGCAGGAGGCTCATAAGCTGGCAGTGGAAGTTTCCGCTTATGTATGTACGCAGAGCGGGGCGATGCCGGAATTACCGCAAATATTGAAAGACAGAATATAATTTTTCTTATCTTTGCTCATCTGCAATCACTTAAACCAGCGAAAGAAGATGAGACGATATATTTACCTGTTACTGTTTGTTCTGTCGGTATGCGGCGGCATGGTGACTTCCTGTTCCCGGCATGAGGTACGTTTCCGTATCGGAGTGTCGCAATGCAGCGATGACGAGTGGCGTCACCAGATGAATAACGAGATGTTGCGTGAAGCTCTTTTCTACGATGGCGTAGAAGTGGAGATACGTACAGTGAAAGATGATAATGCCAGGCAGGCGGAGGATATCCGGCACTTTATAGAGGCGGGAGTGGATTTATTGATAGTCGCTCCCAATGAAGCCGAACCCATAACCCCGGTTGTAGAAGAAGCCTACGACCGGGGTATTCCCGTTATTGTGGTAGACCGCAGAATCCTTTCCGAAAAGTACACCGCTTATGTCGGTGCGGACAATTACGAAATAGGCAAGGCGATAGGCAGGTATGTATCCAATATGCTTCATGGGAAAGGTACGGTGGTGGAAATTGCGGGACTGGCGGGTTCTACTCCTGCCATAGACCGCCATGAAGGATTTATGAGCGTCATATCCGCTTGCCCGGACATCCGTCTGCTGGCAAAGGAGGACGGGGCTTGGTTGCGTTCGCGGGCGGAAGAGAGAATGGATACTTTGCTCGCCCGCTTTCCGGAAATTGATGTGGTCTATGCTCAAAACGACCGTATGGCTGCCGGCGCCTATGCAGCCGCCATGCGCCGGAAAAGGGAGAAGGGCATGCGCTTTGTCGGCACAGACGCCATCCCCGGCGAAGGCTATGGGGTGGAGCAAGTGCTTTCGGGCGAATTGGATGCGACATTTATCTATCCCACAGGCGGAGACCGTGTGATGCAGATTGCGATGGATATTCTGAATAAGCGGGACTTTCCCTGCGAAACGATTCTGAGCACTTCGGTGGTGGACCGTGATAATGCGCCCATCATGAAGATGCAGACTGCCCACATCAGTTCACTCGATGAGAAGATTGAAACCCTGAACGGAAAAATCAGCCGATACCTGGCACGCTATGCTACGCAGCAGGTTGTTCTGTACGGCAGTCTGCTGGTACTTCTGCTGGTTGTGGGATTGCTGGTTGCCGTTTATCTTTCCTTGCGTACAAAGAACCGGCTGAACCGTGAACTTTCCCGCCGGAAAGAGCAATTGGAGCAGCAACGCGACCAACTGGAACAGCAGAAAAACCAGTTGGAACAACTGTCGCGCGAGCTGGAGGCTGCCACGCATGCCAAGCTGGTGTTCTTTACCAACGTTTCCCATGACTTCCGTACACCGTTGACCTTGATTGCCGACCCTGTGGAGCAACTTCTTGCCGATCGTTCTATCAGCGGACAGTCACATCAATTGCTGGAGCTGATGAAGAAGAATGTACATATACTTCTGCGCCTCGTCAATCAGATTCTCGATTTCCGCAAGGTCGAGAACGGACGCATGGAACTCCATCTTGAACCGTTCGACTTGCTGGAGAGCTTCAAAGGGTGGAATGATTCGTTTCGTATGGCTCTGCTTAAGAAGCATATCGCTTTCAGCTTTGAACCGGCTTCCGGAGTAGACTATCGCATGCTGGCGGATGCCGGGAAAATGGAACGTATCTACTTCAATCTTCTTTCCAATGCGGTGAAGTACACGCAGGAGAATGGAAAGATTGTGGTACGCCTCGAAGCGGAAGACAACCATTTCCGTTTGTCGGTATTCAATTCGGGCAGCTATATTTCTACCACTGATGTAGAGGCCATTTTTGAACGCTTCTATCAGGTAGACGGACATCAGGCCGGTACTGGTATCGGTCTTGCCCTGGTGCGTGCTTTTGTGGAAATGCATGGCGGCAATATCATGGCGCACAGTAATGAGAAAGGAACTACTTTCACCGTTACTCTTCCGAAGCGGGATACATCGCAGTATCATCCTGCCGTACCGGCATTGGCTGCCGATGAGAAAGAGATTTCGTCTACGTTGGTGGATGCGGAAATCCAGGCAGGGGATGAGGCTCTGGAAGAAGATTGTCCGATTGTGCTTGTCATTGATGATAATGCCGATATTCGCCATTATGTGAAGTCTTTGCTTGTTAAGGAATTCCGTGTGCTGGATGCGGCGGATGGGGCAACAGGCATTCGTCTTGCCATGAAATACGTGCCTGATGTGATTGTTTCCGATGTCATGATGCCTGGCATGGACGGGATAGAGTGCTGCCGTCGTCTGAAAGGGGAATTGCAGACTTGCCATATTCCGGTTATCCTGCTTACTGCCTGCTCGCTCGACGAACAGCGTATTCAAGGCTATGACGGTGGAGCGGATTCTTACATATCCAAGCCTTTCAATTCGCAACTGCTGCTTTCGCGCATCAGAAATCTTATAGCCAACCACAAACAGCTGAAACAGTTTTTCGGTGATAGCCAGTCGATAGAGAAAGAATCTGTCAGTGAACTTGACAAGGACTTCGTTACCCGCTTCAAGACTCTGGTGGGGGAGAAGATGAAAGATCCGGAACTGAATGTTGAGGATTTGGGTCGTGATATGGGGATGAGCCGTGTGCAGCTTTACCGTAAACTGAAGTCGCTCACAAACTATTCCCCCAATGAACTGCTGCGCCGGATGCGTTTGAAGAAAGCCGCTTCCTTGCTTGCCGCTTCCGATATGACTGTGGCCGAGATTGCCTATGAGGTAGGTTTCTCGTCACCGTCTTATTTCACGAAATGCTATAAGGAGCAGTTCGGTGAGAGCCCCACGGATTTTCTGAAACGGAAAGGATAAAACATCCTTAGCTTATCCGGATAATAAACCAATCACAATATATTCATTCTTTCCTTTATAAATGAATAGAGACTGCATCCGGCTTGCGGAGCAGTCTCTATTTAAGTATTATTTCAATTCTTGAAATTATTCGGCAACTTCAGCGCCCCAGTTTTCTTTGGACAGACGCTTGTAGCTGTTGTAACGCCATTTAGCGTTTTCTTCGGCAGCCTTGAACAGCTCTTCGGCTTCCTGCGGATATTGTTTCATTACGGATGCGTAACGAACCTCACCCTTCAAGAAGTCCTGGAAGCCCGACCAATCCGGTTCTTTGCTATCCAGCGTGAACGGATTCTTACCTTCAGCTTCCAAAGCCGGGTTGTAACGCCACAAGTGCCAGTAACCGCACTTAACGGCTTTCTCTTCTTCTGCCTGGCTCTTACCCATACCAGCCTTCAAACCGTGGTTGATACACGGAGCGTAAGCGATGATGAGTGACGGACCGGGATATGCCTCTGCTTCGCGGATAGCCTTCAAAGTCTGAGCCTGGTCGGCACCCATAGCGATTTGAGCAACATATACATAACCGTAAGTAGTAGCCATCAGACCGAGGTCTTTCTTGCGTACACGCTTACCGGCGGCAGCAAACTTGGCGATAGCGCCTACCGGAGTAGCCTTGGAAGACTGACCGCCTGTGTTGGAGTAAACCTCAGTATCCAGAACGAGGATGTTAACGTCCTTGCCGCTGGCGATTACGTGGTCGAGACCGCCGTAGCCGATGTCGTAAGAAGCACCGTCACCACCGATGATCCACTGGCTGCGTTTAACCAGGTATTGAGACAGACCGGCGATGGTCTTGCAGCAATCGCATTTGTCCTTGGCAGCTTCTACCATAGGAATGATCTTTTCAGCCAATTCCTTAGTCTTGTCTGCATCGTACATGTTTTCAATCCAAGCCTGGAATACTTCCTTGTATTCAGCCGGAGTACCTTCTGCTGCGATAGCTTCTTCCATAGTCTTCACGATACGTGCGCGCATTTTTTCGTTAGCGAGCTCCATACCCAGACCGAATTCGCAGAAGTCCTCGAACAGTGAGTTAGCCCAAGCAGGACCGTGACCCTTTTCGTTCTTGGTATAAGGAGTAGAAGGAACGGAACCTGAATAGATAGAAGAACATCCGGTAGCGTTGGCAACCATTTCGCGGTCACCGAACAACTGGGAAATCAGTTTCACATACGGAGTTTCACCGCAACCAGAGCAAGCACCTGAGAACTCGAACAGCGGAGTTGCAAACTGAGAGTTCTTCACGTTAGCCTTGATGTCAACCAAGTGTTGTTTGCTCTTCACGTTTTCTACGCAGTAAGTCCAGTTGGCAGCTTCAGCCAGTTGGCTTTCAAGATGCTTCATGGTAAGAGCCTTGCCACCCTTCTTCGGGTTGCCCGGACAGATGTCGGCACAGTTGCCGCAACCCAGACAGTCGAGAACGTCTACCTGCATACGGAATGTCATGCCTTCGAATGCCTTACCCACTGCTTTCAGTTGAGCGAACTCAGCACCCTTCTGCTCTTCAGCGTCGAGTACGAACGGACGGATAGAAGCGTGAGGACAAACGTAAGCACACTTGTTACACTGGATACAGTTTTCAGGATTCCATTCGGGAACGAAAGCTGCCACACCGCGTTTTTCGTACTTAGCCGTACCTTGTTCCCAAGTACCGTCTTCGATACCCTTGAATGCAGATACCTTCAGCAAGTCACCGTCCTGTGCATTGATAGGACGAACCACTTCGTTGATGAATGCGGGGTCGTTGTTTTCTGCTTTGGCATCATCAGGCAGGTTAGCCCATGCCGGGTCGATAGCCAGAGTCTTGTATTCGCCGCCACGGTCTACGGCTGCGTAGTTCTTGTTTACTACGTCTTCACCCTTCTTGCCGTAAGACTTGACGATGAATTTCTTCATCTGTTCAACAGCCTGTTCTACAGGAATTACACCTGTGATACGGAAGAATGCAGATTGGAGAATGGTGTTGGTACGGTTGCCCAAACCGATTTCCTGTGCAATCTGAGTTGCGTTGATGTAGTAAACGGAGATATTGTTCTGTGCAAAGTATTTCTTTACTCTGTTAGGCAGGTTCTTAGCCAGCTCTTCACCTTCCCAGATGGTGTTCAGCAAGAATGAACCGTTCTTGCGCAGACCGCGGGTTACGTCGTACATGTGCAGGTAAGCCTGAACATGGCAAGCCACAAAGTTCGGAGTGTTTACCAAATATGTAGAACGGATCGGAGTGTCACCAAAGCGCAGGTGAGAGCAAGTGAAACCGCCTGATTTCTTGGAGTCGTAAGAGAAGTAAGCCTGGCAGTGCTTGTCGGTGTTGTCACCGATAATCTTAACCGAGTTCTTGTTGGCGCCTACTGTACCGTCGGCTCCCAAACCGTAGAACTTAGCCTCGAACATGCCTTCGCCGCCCAATGCGATTTCTTCTTCCTGAGGAAGAGAAGTGAAAGTAACGTCGTCCACAATACCGATAGTGAAGTGGTTCTTCGGCATCGGCATAGCCAGGTTCTTGTAAACTGCGATGATTTGTGCAGGAGTGGTATCCTTGGAACCCAGACCGTAGCGGCCGCCTACGATAACCGGAGCGTTTTCCGTGCCGTAGAAGCAGTCTTTTACATCGAGGTACAACGGTTCGCCGTTAGCACCCGGTTCCTTCGTACGGTCGAGTACGGCAATCTTCTTGGCAGTCTTGGGAACGGCAGCCAGGAAGTGCTTGGCAGAGAACGGGCGATACAAGTGAACGGCAACCAAACCAACCTTTTCGCCGTTGGCAACGAGGTAGTCGATAGCTTCACGGGCAGCTTCCGTTACAGAACCCATAGCGATGATTACGCGTTCTGCATCTTCTGCACCGTAGTAATCGAATAAACCGTACTTGCGGCCTGTGATTTTGGAAATCTCGTTCATGTATTCCTCTACGATAGCGGGAACAGCTTCGTAGTAGTTGTTGCAAGATTCGCGGTGTTGGAAGAAGTGGTCGGGGTTTTCGGCCATACCGCGGGCAACCGGGTTCATCGGGTTCAGTGCACGTGCACGGAATTCAGCCAATGCTTCCTGGTCGATAAGCGGAGCGAGGTCTTCGTTCTCCAGCATTTCAATCTTCTGGATTTCGTGAGAAGTACGGAAACCGTCGAAGAAGTTAACGAACGGTACGCGGCTCTTGATCGTAGAAAGGTGAGCAACACCTGCCAGGTCCATAACTTCCTGTACGGAACCTTCGGCCAACATGGCGAAACCTGTCTGACGTGCAGACATTACGTCCTGGTGGTCACCGAAGATACACAGCGCATGGCTTGCCAAAGTACGTGCGGATACGTGGAACACGCAAGGCAGGAATTCACCGGCAATCTTGTACATGTTCGGTATCATCAGCAACAGGCCTTGTGAAGCGGTGTACGTTGTAGTCAGCGCACCGGCTTGCAAAGAACCGTGAACGGCGCCGGCAGCACCGCCTTCGGATTGCATTTCCTGTACCAATACTGTTTCGCCGAAGATGTTTTTACGACCTGCGGCAGCCCATTCGTCTACGTATTCAGCCATCGTAGAAGAGGGTGTGATAGGGTAGATGGCAGCTACTTCCGAGAACATATACGAGATATGTGCAGCAGCCTGGTTACCATCACAAGTAATGAATTTCTTCTGTTTAGTCATAACTAAATTGAATTTATTAAGTAAAAAAAACTCTTTGTCTGTAATTCTAATACAGGAAGCCGAACAGCCAGAGAGGTATCTGATTGCCCCGGCCTATCTCTGCCTTGTGCAATGCGTACGTCACTCCCGGATTGTTCTTGATCCTCATGCCTTCCTGACAAATCTTGAAAGGCATCACTTCGTCCACCATGAACGAAATGTTCTTGTCGCCTTTGTTCACTTTGTGGTCTTTCCACATGGTGTTTACAAAGAACGTTTCCAGCACATCCTGCTCTTCCACCTTTACGGGGTAGATGGAGTACATCAGGTTGGAATTGTGCATCATTATCTTCGACGGCTTTTTGGGGAATTCTTCTCCTTTGGGATATACCATGTTGATAAGCCGTGCGTCGGCCAGATACTTGATGTAGTTCATCACCGTAGCTCTGGATGTCTGTATATCGTTGGCCAATTGGCTCACATTAGGCGCTTTCGGGCCGTCCACCGCCAACAAATATAGTAATTTTTTTATCTTTGATAGATATTTCAGCTCTATTTGTTTGATGAGCAGGATGTCCACTTCCACCATCATGTTCATCGTCTTCAGCAGATTCTCCGAGAAATTGCGCTTTTCGAGGAAAAAGGGGTAGAAGCCGTGGTGCATATAGTCCTGAAAATAGTCCAGCGGGCGTACTTTGGACAGAATGCCTTTGGCTATCTGTTCGTGGTTGCTCAGGATTTCTTCCAGTGAGTAGGCGTGGAACTTCATGTCGGTCTGCAGGTTCAGATACTCACGGAAGGAGAAACCGCGCAGGTTATAACTTTTCGCAATGTCGCGCAACTCCAGATTTTCCTCTTTCAGGCGCATCACGGACGAGCCGGTGAATACAATCTTCAGATTGGGAAAGCGGTCGTAGCACAAGCGCAGCTCCTTGCTCCAGTCGGGGTGCTTGAACACCTGGTCTATCAACAATACCTTCCCGCCGCGGCGCTGGAATTCGTAAGCGAAGTCCACCAGGCTGTGACCGGAGAAGTAAAAGTTGTTCATGTTGATAAAGAGGCAGGAGCGGTCGGTACCGAATTTCTCTTTGGCATATTGCAGCAGGAATGTGGTCTTGCCTACGCCTCGGGTGCCTTTGATACCGATAAGACGGTCGTTCCAGTCAATCTCATCCATGAGGTCGCGGCGAACGGGGGCATTTGTATGCTCTACCAGATAAGCGTGTGTTCGGTAAAATGCTTCCATGCTTTAAATTCGGTTTATCGGGCGACAAATATACGCCTTTTTTATAGAATTGCAAAGTAGAGATAGCAAAATATCTTATTTCATAGTTAAGTTTTATATATTTGTATGCTGTTCTTTTTCTCTGTAAGTTTGCAGTTCCGAATAATTATGAACTATAATCGATGGAACTATATCTTTTCAATCCGGATTCAGACCTTGCGCTTGCCAATAACGAAGCGAACTACATAGCCCCGGCTTCCGCCCGCCGTATGGCGCAGGACATGGCTTTGCTGCCGATATGGTATGCTGCTCCGGGCAGTGCGGTACTGGCGCCTTCCGCTTACAATGCGGATTTCTTGAAGCGGATGCGGGAACTCTTCGGGTTGCAGGTGCAACTGGCCACCGGGCCTGAGTTGCCCGATTATGCCGAAGCCCGAATTGTGCCGTGGGGCTGGAATCCTGCCATCCGCAGGTTCTTTCTGAAAGGGGGAGTTCGTGAAGACAGACTGCCTTCTCCCCAACTTCTTGCGGAATACAGGCTGCTTTCTTCCCGTCTGCAGGCCGTGGCGGTGACGCGGTGCATGGTGGACCGTTATCCCGAATGCACCTGCGGCGAACATACGCTCCTAAACAATATTGCGGATTGTGAACGCACGGTGAATGCAATGCACGCCTGCCTGCTCAAAGTACCCTGGTCGGGTAGCGGAAAGGGGCTGAACTGGTGTCTGCATGGGTTTACGAAGCCCGTCTCCAATTGGTGTGAACGGGTTTTGAGAGAGCAGGGGTGTCTTACGGCAGAACCCATATATAATAAGGTGAAGGATTTTGCGCTTGAGTTCTATTCGGACGGACAGGGCGAAGTGCGCTTTGCGGGCTATTCCGTGTTCTCCACCAATGAGCATGGCGCCTATACGGGCAATCTGCTTGCATCGGACGGACAGATAGAGGAAAGCATCGCATGCTGTCTGCCCCTTGAGAAGTTGACGGGTATACGCGAAGCGCTGCGTGCGGAATTGGCCTCAATCTATGGGAACACGTATACCGGCTATCTGGGAGTGGATATGATGGTTTGCCGGTCAGACAAGGAGAACGGCTATCGTGTGCATCCTTGCGTGGAGATAAACATGCGTATGAATATGGGTGTTGTAGCCCGCTTGTTTTACGACAGGTTTGTGGCTCCCGGCAGTAAGGGATGTTTTGCTGTTGAATACGTTCCCGATAATGAAACATTGCGTGCACGGCACGAACAGGATATGCACGATTATCCGTTGACGGTGGAGCAGGGCAGACTTGCTTCCGGCTATCTGCCGTTAGTGCCCGTTACGGGTAAAAGCTGTTACAGAGCGTATGTCCGGATATGATTCTTGCTGTTGATGCATATTTCAAGTGGCTGGTACCTGATGTACCTGCCGCTTGGTACGTCAAGTACCTTACTAAGGTACACGTCCTACCATGGTAAGAAACACGTCGTACCACAGTCAGGTACGAGACGTACCAAATGAGGAATTCTTTTGGTACATGCATCCTTTTGACTATAAACGCATTGCCTTTGTGTTTCCTATTGGCAGACGGGACTTTCGTTGCCGCAACGGTCTATGGCGGTAACTGCAAAGTATTTCCGGGTGTTCCAGGGGCGGATAGGGGCATATATGTATTCGGTTCCCTGTATGCGTTGCGCCAGTATATTTTCCGGGTTGGCGGTATCTACGGGATACGTATCGGAACCGTAGACTACATAGGTCGGCGCATTCCGCTTATCGTTGTCAGTGGCGGCTTGCCAGGTGATTTTCCAGTATCCGTCGGCCAGCTTCCCGACGTTGAGTTGCGTGGGGGCGGTTGGCGGCACATTGTCTATCCACGGCATGGCGGGTTGCAGGGCGGGGGCGGTGTAGTAGTTCTCTTGAAGTATGTCATACAACCCCTGCGTATTGTCCATAAGGTATTTCACGCGGTAGTGGCCTTCGCCCGCCAGGCCGTGTGCACGGGTGAAGTTTATCTGCCGTTCCACCTCGTCCACAGTCCAGTTGCCTTCGCCGGGGTCGAGGAAGTAGATGCCCAGTCCGGGAATAATCTGCCGGCCGTTGCTTTGTTCCTGCCAGTCGAGGGCGAAAGGATAGAAGCCGTTGCCGCGGAAGTACATCATAGGATATATCTGGTCCTGTATGCCTTCGCCTAGCCAGCCTTGTACGTCCTGATAGACGGTGTGGAACGCATTCCAGCCGCGCGACGGATAGCGGGCGGTGTCGCGGTACTTACCCACGGGGCAGGTGCTTACCTTTACCCAGGGCTTCAGCGCCTTGACGCCTTTATAGAGATAACGGACTATTTCCGTGATATTGTCACGCCGCCATTGCGCGAGGTCGCGTCCGTTGCCGTACTTCTTATAGGTATAGCTGTCGGAGAAGCGCAGGGCATGTTCGGGGTAGCGCAGGTAATCGAAATGCACGCCGTCCACATCGTAACGTTCCACGACTTCGCGGACAAGGTTCATCAGGTATTCTTTGGTCTGCGGATGTCCGGGATTGAGGAAATACTCGCGTTTATAAGGTACGCAGATAGCGGGTTTGCGTTTGGTGACCGATGCCTTGCCGAGGGAGGCGACATGCTTGCGGTTGCCCAAAGGAATGGTCACCATCCAGGCGTGGCATTCCATACCGCGTTTGTGGCATTCGGCTACGGCAAAGGCAAGCGGGTCGTAGCCGGGGTTGCCGCCGGTTTTTCCTGTCAGGATGGAGTTATAAGGCTCGATGGACGATTTGTAGAGCACATCGCCCCGCGTACGGGTCTGAAACAGTACGGTGTTGAAGTTGGCGGCTTTCAGTTTGTCCAGTATCTCTACGAGTTCGTCCTGCTGCTTGCGGATGCTCTCGGGCGTGGTGGCGCGGGTGCGGGGCCAGTCCAGTCCGTAGACGGCGGTGACCCATGCGGCACGTACCTCGTGCTTGGGCGGCCGCTGGGCGGCAAGGGGAAGAAGACAGAAGATATATAATAGTATAAGGCTTGATTTCTTCATGTTGCTGTCTTGTTTTCGGTAAATGATGATTTCTCCTCTGCGGTGAAACAAATTCCTTTTTACTTCTTTATTTCTGTTATATTTCACGGCGAAGATACGTAAATCACCTGATAAAATTGCGTAGTTTAGTTAGAAACCGTTACATTTGCATATATAAAATACATTATTAACACTTGCTGTATATTAAACATTAGCACGCCATGATTACATTTACGCTCTGCCTGCTGGCGTTGGTTGCAGGTTATTTCATCTACGGACGCTTTATAGAACACGTATTCGGACCGGACGACCGCAAGACTCCTGCTATTACCAAAGCCGACGGGGTGGACTATATCCCGCTGCCTACGTGGAAAATCTTTATGATACAGTTCCTGAATATCGCAGGCCTGGGACCTATCTTCGGTGCAATCATGGGAGCGAAATTCGGTTCGGCATCCTATCTGTGGATAGTGTTCGGTAGTATTTTTGCCGGGGCGGTGCACGACTATTTTGCAGGAATGCTTTCGTTGCGCAACGGGGGCGAGAGCCTGCCGGAGATTATAGGCCGTTATCTGGGCGTGACTACCAAGCAGGTGATGCGCGGATTTACCGTTGTCCTGATGATACTTGTGGGAGCCGTGTTTGTGGCAGGCCCTGCCGGACTGCTTGCCAGCCTGACGCCGGAAACGCTGGACACCGTTTTCTGGATTGTGGTGGTCTTTATCTATTATATACTTGCCACCTTGCTGCCGGTGGATAAGATTATCGGCAAGATATATCCGCTGTTTGCCATTGCGCTGCTGTTTATGGCGGTGGGCATTTTGGTTATGCTCTACGTGAAGCATCCGGTATTGCCGGAAGTATGGGACGGATTGCAGAATACCCATCCCAACGCTTCGGCGCTGCCTGTATTTCCCATTATGTTTGTCAGTATCGCGTGCGGGGCTATCAGCGGTTTTCATGCCACGCAAAGCCCCTTGATGGCACGCTGCATGACGAGCGAGCGCCATGGACGTCCTATATTCTACGGAGCCATGATTACCGAAGGCATCGTGGCCCTTATCTGGGCTGCCGCCGCTACTTGCTTCTTCCATGAAAACGGAATGGCAGAGACGAATGCCGCCGTCATTGTGGATGCCATTACGAAAGACTGGCTGGGAACAATCGGAGGCGTACTGGCTATACTGGGTGTGATTGCAGCCCCCATTACCAGCGGCGATACCGCTTTCCGTTCGGCACGGCTTATCGTTGCAGATTTCCTGGGGATGGAACAAAAAACGATGCGCCGCCGTTTATATATCTGCATACCGATGTTTTTGGCTGCTATCGGACTGTTGCTGTACAGCCTGCGCGATAAGGACGGTTTCGATATGATATGGCGTTACTTTGCATGGGCCAATCAGACCTTGTCCGTCTTTACCCTATGGGCTGTCACAGTGTATCTGGTGCGTGCGAGGAAGTTGTATTTCCTGACGTTGATACCTGCCCTTTTCATGACCTGCGTCTGTACAACGTATATCTGTATAGCGCCCGAAGGTTTCGGCCTGTCGCATCCGGCATCCTACGGCATAGGAGCAGCCGGTGTGGCGATAGCTCTAGTATGGTTCGTGCTATGGAAGAAAAGACAAACAGACTAAAAAACTCTTAAACCGATGAAGAAACTCAAGAAATCTACCGGGCTGACCGTAGCCCTGCTTATTTATGTTTCTGCCACCGCGGCGTATTTCCTGCCGCGCAATACGGAAATTAGCAATACGGAGAAATATGTAACCGTAATCGCTTCGTATGTCATCGTACTGGCGTTGTGGCTGGTGCTGCGCAAAAAAGAGGAGTTGCAGCGTAAGCGCCGTGAAGAAGATAAAATAGAACGAAAATAATTATTCACTTAAAAACGAAAACAAGATGAGAAGACTTGCATTAATCGTATGCCTGCTTATTGGCACAGTGGCTGCCCATGCGCAGTTTGAAAAAGGAAAGTGGTTCGTCAACCCTTCCGTTACCGGGCTTAATTTTTCCTACAATACGGAAACGGATAAGGCTCATTTCGGTCTTGAGGTCAAGGGCGGTGCTTTTTTAATCGATAACGTGGCTTTGCTGCTGGATGCCGGCGCTACATGGCAAGGCGGCGGAACGGATGTCTATACGTTGGGTGTGGGCGGACGTTACTATTTCAACAAAATTGGTGTATTTCTGGGAGCTGATGTAAACTTGAACCGTTACAACTGGGACGGTGGCGATAAAACCCGTTTCGGTTTCGGCATGGAGGGCGGTTATGCTTTCTTCCTGTCGCGTACGGTCACTATCGAGCCTGCCGTTTATTGGGATATAAATAAAGACCGTTCGGAGTTCGGTCTGAAAGTGGGATTCGGTTTCTACTTCTAAAAGGGTTTTCCAATGCCTTTAATCAGGCGAAATATATAAGCAGGTGTATTGCGGTACATCTGCTTTTTTGTTTTCCTTGCATTCGTCTCTTCTCTTCTGGAAAAGTATATAATGTATTGTATCACCGGTTGGGCGGGGCAAGTCCTGCTGCGGGTCCGATTGATAAACATTTATGCGGATTGTGCGTTCGTGTAAGTCGTGTATACAGTATATAAATCAACTGATATGAAGAAGAAACTATTGACATTATTTGTAAGAGAGGTGGCTGCTTCCTTGGAAAAGGAAGGACATTACGGTACGGCGCATGTGTACCGTAGCACCGCTAATTCTTTTGAGAAGTATATTGCGGGAGAGTGTGCATGTTCCGGAAATCGGATACGTTGCGAGAAGCGGGAGGTAACTATGTATTCCTTGTCTCCGGGCTTGTTGAAAAGATACGAAGAATGGCTGCGTTTGCGCGGACTGTCCTGGGATACGGTGGGCACTTACCTGCATACGCTTCGGGCAACGTACAACCGCGGAGTGGAGGCGGGCATTGCTCCTTACGTTCCGCGCCTGTTCACGGGTGTGTTTACCGGAAGAGCTTCCGAACGTAAGCGTGCTCTCGATGTGAAAGATGTGCGTTCGATATTTACCGGTGACACGGGCGGGCTTTCACCAGAATTGGAACGTGCCCGTGCTTTTTTGGAGCTGATGCTCCGTTTTCAGGGGATGCCTTTTGTAGACCTTGCGCATCTGCAAAAGTCCGACTATAGGAACGGACGCCTTGTGTTGCGCCGACAAAAGACGGGAGTCAGACTCTCCATTGCAGTTGACAGGCGAGCGGCGGAACTCTTGGCTCTTTATGCCCCTGTTTCTCCTGCTTCACCTTATCTGTTGGACATCCTTCCGGAAAATTTGAATGGGAAAGGTTTGTACACAGCTTATCAAAGTTCGCTGCGTCAATTCAACATGCGGTTGAAGTGCCTTGCTTCGCGTTGTGGTGTCAGCGAGAAAGTTACGTCTTACTCCATGCGCTATACATGGGCTACGCAAAGCAAGTATTGCGGCGTTCCCTTATCCGTGATTTCCGAAGGATTGGGGCACAGCAGCATAAAGACCACGGAGATATATCTGAAACGCTATGAGGATTCACTGCTTGACAAGGCAAATAAATTGACAATGAAGTATGTGTTTGAAGGTGTGTTGAAACGGTTCGTGTCAGTAAAACTGTTTGATTGACAGATTTATACGTATACGTTACTTTTTACGTAACGGAAATTGTATTTGCGTGCAATATAAGCAATTAATTTTATTTTCATAAAACAATAAGTTGTTTATTTTATGAATTTGCAGCAAATAATATGATTTGCCTTGATAATTTTCTGGATTGAAGCGATTTTCTTCTTTTACTCCTTCTTTTTAGACAATAATGTATTTGTCTCCATTGAATATAAAAACAGAGATACGGATTACTCTTCTTGCAGAGCGAGAAAAATGTTCAGTTTCTTCAGATAGAATGCCTTTTTGAGACTTGGAAAAGCTTTCTATCGTTCTGTTCCGTTACGTAAAAAGTAACGGAACAGATTGTCGCTTCTTTTATATTGACAAATATGAACATGGTGCGGGTTCGATATCAGAATAAGCGTATAATAGTATTGTATATTCATAATGCAAACTAAAAACAAACAATAGTTCGGTATCGGGCTTAGGTTGAATATAAAAACAGTGACAATGAAAAAACAATTATTGCTTCTCCTGTCGTTTGTCGTTTCCGGTATGTTTGCTCCCGTTTATCTGTATGCGGGTGAGAAAAAAGGCAATGCCCCGCATTACGGAATTTCCGTTGCAGTGAAAACCAATCTGTATTCTCTCACAGGATTTACTCCGGATTTTGAGTATGCTACGGTGATGCCCAATCTTGAGGCGGAGCTATTCTTTTCCGACCGGTGGTCAATATCGGTTTCGGGCTTGTACAGTCATTTTGAGGGGTGCTATGGCACAGGCAGGTTTTGGGGTGTAAGTGCATATACCCTGCAACCGCGTTTTTGGTTTTATGGCGACGGGCTTTTTCAAGGCCCTTTTGCAGGCGTTTACGGGCGTATCGGTGATTTTGATATCCGCCGTAGGTACAACGGCGATTTGAAACGTTCTACGGACAACAAGACTGGACACTATTGGGAGACTGGTATTTCTGCCGGTTGGTCGTTTGCTTTCTGTCAAAACTGGTTATTGGAGTTGAGCGCTTCCTGCGGTTACCTGCATGCTACCGTGATGCTCTATGAGCCTAATCCTGCCGGAGAGTTTTACCAAACAGCCCGTTATGGTAAGTCGCGCTTTGACCTTACGGGCATAAGCATCAGTTTGGGCTATCGCTTTAAAGTGAAATAACGGATAAATATAAACAGACATTTATAATTGAGAACTATGAATGGTATATTAAAATCGCATGGAGGCTTTATGGCGTTTTCTTTCTTGTTGCTTGCTTTCTATGCTTGTACGGAACGTGAACTTCACGGAATAAGACCTTTGGATACGGGTATCTCTATCCGGACTTCTTGGGGAGATATTGTGCACGGTGATGCGGAAACGTTGGAATTTCATTTTTATCCGGCAGACGGTAGTACTCCCATAGTGGAGAGTGCTGTCCCGTCAGGCGGCTTCGAGGGCAAACTTCCGGTAGGAAAGTATAAAGTGCTTGCTTTCAACTCCGAAACGGCCAATGTAGAAACGGTGGATATGGACAGTTATGAGAAAGCGGCAGTAATAGCAAAGAGTGCTGTAACCGTTCGTTCCGGTGAGAATATGCGATTGGCGGAGCCGGGGCCTGTTTACGCTTTCAGAGGTGAAATAGAGGTGGTGGAAGGCGCTTTGTCCGTATACACCGTTATGGCAGACCCATTGACTCAGGATATCGGCATGCAGGTTACGAACAATACGGATTTGGCGATTGTGTCTGTCCGTTGCGATTTTCCCGGTATTGTTCTCGGACGGTATCTTTCCCGTACACGGGACAAAGAGCCTTACCACCAGGAATCCATGGGGATATATCCGGCAGAGGCTGCTTTTAATAACCGGATAGCGGAGATAGGTTTTCGTTCTTTCGGGGTCTTTAGTCCTGCTGTTTCGGGGCTGTCGGAAACTCCTATTGTACTGACATTGAAATTGGATGACGGCAGGGCGATTGAAACCGAAGTTGCCGGATTCGGCAAGTTACTGGATGAAGCTGTCGGAGACCGGGAGTTTTCTGCCGGCTTGAAGCTTGATATGGAACTGAAACTTGCGGCCGATGGCACAGGTGATATCTTTGTCGGTATCGGCATACAGGGGTGGAAAGATTATGACGGAGACGGTATGCCTGACAAAATTGGGCGAAATGGGAAAGAAATACTGTATTAAAATAGAGATGGAATGAAAAAAGTGAAGTTTAAAGGTGTGACCTGTATGCGACCGGCTTCAGTGCTTTTCCTGTTGTTGATATCCGTCGGATGTTCGCACAACGGAAACGGGACGGCGGGAGATGTCAATACCGATGGGCAGGTGGAACTCCGTATCAGCGCGGGAGGAGGAGCCGTGTCCACGCGTACGGCTTTTAATGAAGGTACTCCTGTGGAGATTCTTGCTTATGCCCGCCGTCAGGATGCTCCCGGAACGGAGGCTTTTGCCGGTCCGGCATTGATTTATGTAGCCGAAGGTATGGCAACGGGCTTGGGAGAAGAGGAAACAGCCCTTTCAGGCGTCACGGTTGCCAGAGTAAACGGTAAGGTAGTGGCCGACGGCAGATTGCTGGTGGAGGCCGGCTATATCTATGATGTCGTAGTATTGGCAAATACTTCTTCGCAGGAAGGTTTGGAACTTGGCAACGGTACGAAAGGAACGAGTTTCGGGGTGTTGAACGGAATGTTTATTTCGGGGTTTACTCACGGGCAGGATATACTTGCCGGACGTGCGTCGGGTATTGTTACGGAACAAACTGGAGGTGTCCGTAAAATGAAAGTTACTTTTGAGGGCGATGGTTCCGACGGAGAACCGGATAGGAATGGAAACCTGCCTCATTTAGGTGCGGCTGTCAAAGTGGAAGCGCGGTTGCAACAGGAGGTGTTCGATATGTTGTTGAAGGGGAACAAGAGGCAGGTCGGCTTGGGGATAGACGGCATCGTGTTCAATTATTGTCTGCCGTCGAGTGCCAACCTGCCTCTTGTCGGGGGCAGTGCTCCACGCAAAGTGGCGTATGTAGTGCAGACCGGCGGATACAACACTTCGTACGCAGTACGGACCGTGCAAACCGAAGCTGTGGAAGTAAATGCTCCTTATGATGAGAATAAGCCGGATAAGAATGTAGCACGTTCCGGAGACGGTTATGTATTGCCTTGTCCATTGAAAAGTGTTTCCGAAGGGCATAATACAATGGATATTACTTTCAATCTGTTGATAGACGGTGGCGGTGTGGCGCTTAATGCCCGTAATGTGCAGCTTCCGGCATTTAATCCCGGCTACCGTTATACTTTTGTTGTAGAGTTCGGCATAGACCCTGATACGGAAGAAGGCAGGATTGATCTGTTGCTTGGCATAGACCGTTGGGATACTGCTTCATGGACGGCCGTCGAGGGAGGTTACGATACCGGAAATCGGGTGCTGGTGAGTGTAGGCGGCTGGAACAGCATTGCCTATCGGATCGTAGAAGGAGCGTATGGTACTGAAAACCGTTTGTTAATCGGGGTGGATGGTTTTGACACTACGTCATGGGGAAGTACCGAAGGCAAGTATGAGGATTTCGATAATGATGGAGGAACGTATGTGACCCTCGATAATTTTACAGGCGTGAAGTGGCAGACCGAGGAAGGCAGGTATCCTGCGGATGTTACAAGACAGGTAAGTGGAACAGATATCTAATTTAAAATCAATACTAATATGAACAAGTTTACAACAAGAATCAAACAGATGGTTTTCTTGACAATGGCCGTATGTCTTGCAGTATCGTGCACAGAAGATATGGAGAATTCCCGGTCTGCACTGAACAATGGCAGCACTGCTTTGAGAATCAGTTTTGCTGCTCCGGACTATACGCAAGTAAATACCCGTTCGGTAATGGAAAGCGGTATCAAAGATATGAGCGTACTCGTATTTAAGGAGGGCAGACTGAAGAAAACGATACAACTGGAAGGTTTGTCTTTTGCTCAGGCTGTGACGGTGGAAGGGATTCCTTCACTGCCAAAAGGTACTACGGACCCCTTTACCGGTACTTTTGTGGAGAACGGCAATGAGAATATCATCTGTTTTCTTGCCAATGTAAAAGCCATGACGGGAAACTGGCCGGCTTTGATATCGGAAGAGGAAGCCGGAAACGGGCAGGGCGTGACTACTTATACGGAGTTTTTGAACTATAAGCCGACTTATGAGAGTAAGGATGCTTTGGTAAGTACCGGTTACATCCCTATGTACGGTGTTTATACCGATGGAATCGTGGATGGTATGACCAATCAAATCAATGTATCACTCACTCGTGCATTGGCAAAAATAAACTTTACCGTGAACACTGATAATTTCAGGCTTGCGGATGGAGAGATGCCTTCTGTCGTGGTCAATGGCATTAGTTTGCATAATGTGCCGTTGGAAGTGACTTTGCCAAGCAAGAAGAATCGTCCGGCGTTGCCTGTGGGCGGATTGAACGGAGTTTGGCCGGATGTACAACAGCCTTATCCGACTTATGCGGAGAAAGGTTTCGTAAGTTTCGATGCTAACGATGAAAAGAGTATGAGCGGCAATACCGATATGGCGACTTTCGTAGCGTATATGCCGGAGAATGCACGCGGCAGTTATGATGGAATTACCAACTACAAGGATAAGAGCAATGCAGCCAAACTGGCTGAGGTTATAGGAAGTGCTGAGGGACTCACTTACCTGCTCGTAGATCTTACCTATACTACCAACTCGGGGATTATGCGCAAGGTGGAGTATACGATATACTTGGGCGGTAACAATGCCGGTGACATGAACATCCGTGCCAATGCACAGTATAATGTCACTACCTATATTTACGGTGACAATACGGAAGACGGTGCGGTAACCAATATCAAGGTGATTCCTCTCTTTGACCCGTCTATTGTGAAGAATGAAGGAAACGAGAAGTTGGTGGACATAGCCCAAACTCCTGCCAACTGCTATATGGTGGATGTAGAGGATAATGAGGGTGATTTCTATATTCCTCTGTCACAGGTACGAAAAGGTTGGACTTACATTGAGAAATCGTTGAATGACGGAAAGGCTTACGTGGATGAACTGGACAAGGTGATTCGTGGCGGTAAATGGGAACTTGTGACATTATGGAAAACGATGAACCACGAGAATAGCAATATCGTAGGCACGATGCCGGATGACTCTTGGATATCTCCGGATAATGCACCGGGTATGAAGAATTATTTTGCCAAATTAATTTTTGGAGAGGGTGTAAAGAATGGTAACAATGCAGTGATTGCATTGAGGGCGACGGAAGATGGGGAGATTTTCAAGAACGGTGATATTTTGTGGTCTTGGCATATTTGGTTAACGGATTACAAACCGGCAATTAACGGAATAGTAGAAAACGGAGAGGTACATAAATATGAAGGTATCTCATTTACAAGCGGTAATTATCGGGGGATTATGGATAGAAATCTCGGTGCTGTTTATAGCGGGAAAATAACCGGACAGCTTCAGACAACGGAAGAAGCAGTTAAGTTGTATGGACTTCAATATCAATGGGGACGTAAAGACCCGTTTCCCGCTTCAGGAGATGGTACTAATACAATGTTAACGGTTTATGATGCGAATAATGAAACCTATTCCTTTCCTTCTCCCGTAGCAAATGACAACTTTGAGAATAAGCTGAAAGATGCAGTAATGAATCCTACTACTTTCTATTTTAAGAATGGCGGTGGTGATTGGACTAAGCAGGATGATAATCTTTGGACAGGATCGGATTTAGATGTCTTTACTCCTACCCCTGCCAGTTGGTCATTGCCGGGTACTGTTTCCGGTTATGGTGCTTTGACTAATGCTTGGGCAGGATTCAGTGATGGAAATTTTGCAGCTGCAAATAGTGTGAGCTCTTATGATCCTGATATTGCTCCGTTCGATTGGCAAGTAGCTGTATCAGGGCAAGTTGGCACTGCAGGGCGTTTGTATTTGGCTGAAGACGGTGTTGTTAAGGCTTGGTATCCTGCTGCTGGTCACCATTATTCAGGTTCCGGCTTACTGCAAAGTACAGGTAGTTATGGTTTTTATTGGGCTGGGGCTACATCTGGGGCTAACGGTTCAAGTTTATACTTTTATAATAGTAATGTGGGTCCTTCGAATAATAGTCCTAGGGCATACGGCTTTTCCGTACGTTGCGTTCACAAGTGATTCACTGTGATATTTTCCGGATATTCAGAGAGTGTACCAAAATATAGAAACACTTACTATTTATTTCTTTTTAGGCACGGATTATGCAGATTTTCCAAATTTACTTTATTCTTTTTCTGTTGAGATTCATGTAATCCGTGCCTAAAAGAAATTATCAAGTGTATTTTGAATTATACCCTCATTTTATACAATACAGTCCTTCAAAGTTCTCTTATTAGTTTTTGATACATTCTTATCTATTTATTTTGCAGCAGTCAACTTTTCCTTCAGGAACTGTCCTGTGTAGCTTGCTGCACACGCCGCCACTTCTTCCGGTGTACCGGTTGCCACGATATAGCCGCCTTTGTCTCCGCCTTCGGGGCCGAGGTCTATAACATGGTCGGCACACTTCACTACGTCCATATTATGCTCGATGATAACGATGGAATGGCCGCGGCGTATCAGTGCATCAAAGGCTTCCAGCAGTTTGCGGATGTCGTGGAAGTGCAGGCCGGTGGTAGGCTCGTCGAAGATGAATAGCGTAGGGTCGGCTTTCTCCATACTGAGGTAGTAGGCCAGTTTTACGCGCTGGTTCTCACCGCCAGAGAGGGTAGAGGACGACTGGCCGAGTTTGATATATCCCAGCCCCACATCTTGCAGCGGTTGCAGGCGCTTCACGATTTTCTTCTGTCCGTGTGCGGTGAAGAATTCAATGGCTTGGTTAACGGTCATTTCCAGTACATCGTAGATATTGACATCATGGAATTTCACTTCCAGCGTATCTGCCTTGAAGCGTTTGCCGTGGCAGGATTCGCACTCCAGCACAAGATCCGCCATGAACTGCATCTCTACGGTGATGGTTCCTTCGCCCTTGCACTCCTCGCAACGGCCGCCTTCACTGTTGAAGCTGAAATGGCCAGCGGTATAGCCCATTTGTTTGGCGAGGGGCTGTTCTGCCCAAAGCTTGCGTATTTCGTCGTAGGCCTTTATGTAGGTTACGGGGTTGGAACGCGAGGACTTGCCGATAGGGTTCTGGTCTACAAACTCTACGTTGCGCAGATTTCGCAGGTCTCCGCTGATAGAGGCAAACTCGCCCGGACGGTCGGTGCATTCGTCCAGCTCGCGTTTGAGGGCGCGGAAGAAGATATCGCGCACCAGTGTGCTTTTACCGGAACCCGATACGCCGGTGACTACGGTCATTACATTGAGCGGAAAGCGTACGTCCACGCCTTTCAGATTGTTCTCGCGGGCGCCTGTGATTTCAATATACTGGTTCCACGGGCGACGGCTTTCGGGCACGGGAATGGTTTCCTCGCCCAGAAGATAACGCACGGTGTAGCTGTTGCTGTCTTTTTGCAAATCCTTCATGTCTCCCTGGTAGACAACCTCGCCGCCCAGACGTCCGGCCTTGGGACCGATGTCGATGATATAATCGGCTGCCCGGATGATTTCTTCGTCATGTTCCACCACAACCACCGTATTGCCCAACTGTTGCAGTTGGCGCAAGACGTGTATCAGCTTGTCCGTGTCGCGGCTGTGAAGTCCGATACTCGGTTCGTCCAGAATGTAGAGACTGCCCACAAGACTGCTTCCCAGGGAAGTTGCCAGATTGATACGTTGGCTTTCACCGCCGGACAGCGAATTGCTGAGGCGGTTCAGGGTGAGGTATCCCAAACCTACATCCAGCAGGAAGCGGATGCGGTTGTTGATTTCTATAAGGATGCGGCGGGCAATGTCGGCATCATGCTTGTCCAGCTTCAGGTTGTCGAAGAACACTTTCAGTTCGGTAATGGGCAGGTCTACCAGTTCGGAGATGCTGCGTCCGCCCACCCGTACATAACCGGCTTCGGGCTTCAGCCTCGTACCGTGGCATTTGGGACAAAGGGTTTTGCCGCGATAACGCGCCAGCATAACGCGGTATTGTATCTTGTACTGGTTTTCCTGCAACATTTTGAAGAAGGCATTGATACCCTCGAAGTAGCGGGTTCCGTCCCACAGCATGCGGCGCTGTTCGTCTGTCAACTGGTAGTAGGGAGTGAAAATGGGGAATCCGGCTTTCTCCGCACCGCGTATCACCATGTCTTTCCATTCGCCCATTTTCTCTCCACGCCAGCACACCACGGCGCCGTCGTATACGGAAAGGGAGCGGTTGGGGATGACGAGATGTTCGTCGATGCCCACGACACGTCCGAAGCCTTCGCATTCCGGACATGCGCCGATGGGGGAGTTGAACGAGAACATCTGGTCGTTGGGCTCTTCAAACGTGATGCCGTCCGCCTCGAACTTGGTACTGAAACGGTACAGGCTGGTAGTGCCGTCCGGTTGGTAGAAACGCAGCAGGCAGGCTCCGTCACCCTCGTACATGGCGGTTTCGGCGGAGTCGGTGAGGCGGCTGACGGCATCTTTCTCGCCGGAAACCGTCATGCGGTCTACCAATAGGAATACGGTGTCGCCGTCTTTAGGCTGATACTCGTCAATGCGCACCATTTCTCCGTTCACTTCCAACCGGTTGAACCCTTGCTTCAAGTCTATTTCCAGTTGCTGCTGCAAGGTACGTCCTTCGCGGAGCAATATCGGGGTGAGCACGGTATAGCGTGTTCCCTCAGGTTGCTGGAGCATGCAGTTCACGATGTCCTCGGTGGAGTGTTTCTTTACCTCCTGTCCGCTGACCGGACTGAAAGTCCGTCCCACACGGGCATAGAGCAGGCGCAGGTATTCGTAGATTTCGGTAGAAGTGCCTACGGTGGAACGGGGATTGCGGCTGCTTACTTTCTGCTCGATGGCAATGGCAGGGGGGATACCCTTGATGAAATCGCATTCGGGCTTACTCATACGTCCCAAAAACTGGCGGGCGTAACTGCTGAGGCTTTCCACATAGCGCCGTTGCCCCTCGGCATAGAGTGTATCGAATGCGAGCGAGGACTTGCCGGAACCGGACAGTCCGGTTATGACGACCAGCTTGTTGCGGGGAATTTCCACATCAATATTTTTCAGATTATTGACGCGTGCTCCCTTTATGATGATAGATGTATTTTTTGCCATAAGACGATTGAAAATGAATTGAGTTGCAAAGATAATCATTATCTTTGCGACACAATATTTAAAAAGAATAAAATGAAAGTGAGAAATCTCCTCTTGTTACTGGCTTTCTGCTGCCTTTCACTGGCTGTACAGGCACAGTTCGTATCCACATCCGCACATCCTAAACGTGAATTTCGTGCCGCATGGATTCAGGCGGTAAACGGACAGTTCCGTGGCATACCGACCGACCGGTTGAAGCAAATCTTGATAAATCAGTTGAACTCCCTGCAAGGTGCAGGTATCAATGCCGTTATTTTTCAGGTGCGTCCCGAAGCCGATGCGTTGTATGCTTCGCAGTACGAACCGTGGAGCCGTTTCCTGACAGGTGTGCAGGGCAAAGCCCCGGAACCTTATTGGGACCCTATGCAGTTTATGATTGAGGAGTGCCACAAGCGGAGCATGGAGTTTCATGCCTGGATTAATCCGTATCGGGTAAAGACTTCGTTGAAGAACGAGCTTTCGCCCATCCATATTTATAATTCGCATCCGGAGTGGTTCGTGACGTATGGCGACCAGCTTTACTTCGACCCTGCGCTTCCCGAAAGCCGCAATCATATCTGTAAGGTGATAACCGACATCGTGTCGCGCTATGATGTGGATGCCATTCACATGGACGATTATTTCTATCCCTATCCTATCAAGGGAAAGGATTTCCCGGATGATGCCAGCTTTGCACGCTATGGCGGCGGTTTCAGCAATAAGGCGGACTGGCGCCGCAGTAATGTGAATATTCTCATTCAGAAAATACATGAGACGGTCCGCGGACTGAAACCCTGGGTGAAGTTTGGCGTGAGTCCTTTCGGTATCTACCGCAATCAGAGCAGCGACCCGCTGGGCAGCGCCACAAACGGTTTGCAGAATTATGATGATTTGTATGCCGACGTACTTCTGTGGGCACGCAAAGGCTGGATTGATTATAACATACCGCAAGTGTACTGGCAGATAGGACATCCGGCTGCCGACTATGAAACTTTGGTGAAGTGGTGGGCAAAGCATACGGAGAACCGTCCTTTGTTTATCGGCCAGTCTGTAATGAATACGGTACAGAATGCCGATCCGAAGAATCCGTCCGTCAATCAGCTTCCCCGCAAGATGGCTTTGCAGCGGGCATATCAGACAATCGGCGGCAGTTGCCAATGGCCTGCCAGCGCAGTAGTGGAGAATGCCGGCAAATACCGCGATGCGCTGGTTGCCGAGTATCATAAGTATCCGGCTTTGCCGCCCGTATTTGACTTTATGGACAATGAAGCTCCGGATAAGGTGCGCAAGGTAAAACCGGTGTGGACTGCCGACGGTTACATCCTTTTCTGGACCGCTCCGAAGTTCAAGGATGAAATGAACCGCCCGGTACAGTATGTTGTCTACCGCTTCGGTTCGAAAGAGAAGGTGGACATCGACGACCCTTCGCACATTGTGGCTGTTACGCGCAACACTTTCTATAAGTTGCCTTATGAGGATGGCAAGACGAAGTACCGTTATGTGGTTACGGCGCTCGACCGCCTGCACAACGAATCCAAGTCTGTAAGCAAGAAAGTGAAGCTATAGGAATCAACTGTCAACTATCAATAAAGTATCAGCCCTGCTATTCCGCATACTATAATCATCAGTATGGGATTGACCTTATATTTTCTTGTTCCGATGAAAGCTGCAAGGAAGATGATGATACTGATGATGAAAGAGTATATATCTTCCTGGGGCGAACTGAAGTTCTCCGTGTTCATCAGCACCAGTGCAGCCGATGCCAGCAGTCCTACTACCGCCGGGCGAAGTCCGCTGAATACGGCTTCTACTGCCGGGTGCTTCTGATATTTCAGAAAGAATTTGCTGATGGTGAGCATCAGGATGAACGAAGGCAGCACTACGGCGAAAGTGGCTACACAAGACCCAAGCACTCCCATGCTCGTGCCGTATTGTTCGGCTATCGTGGAATAGCCTACATAGGTTGCCGAATTGATGCCGATAGGACCGGGAGTCATCTGGCTGATTGCTACGATGTCGGTAAACTCCTGTGGTGTGAGCCAGCCGTAACGGGTGACTACCTCACCTTGTATCATGGACAGCATGGCGTATCCGCCGCCGAAACCGAACAGGCCGATTTTAAAGAATGTGTAGAATAGATGGAGGAAAAGCATGATGTAGTGATTAGTGGTTAGTGATTAGCGATAAGTGGGGCGGTTTTGTTTAATTTTTAACTGTTGGTTTTCGGGAAGCGCAGCCTTCCGAACAGGTATCCGCCTATACCGGCAGCAATGATAATCCAGATAGGGGAGAAGCCCAATAACCAGATAAGCAGAGCCGAGACAATAGGAATCCATATTGTGTAGCGGTTGATTTTGGCGGATTTGGCCATACTGAAAGTCGGAGCGGCTATCAGTGCTACAACTGCCGGACGGATACCCTTGAAGATACGCTCTACGTAGACATTGTCTTTGAAGTTATGGAAAAACAAGGCTATGGCAAGGATAATGAGGAAAGAAGGCAGTATCGTTCCCAGGGCGGTAACGATGCTTCCCCGTATTCCACGCAGGCGGTAGCCTATGAATATGGATATGTTGACCGCAAGGATGCCCGGTGCCGACTGGGCGATGGCAAGCAGGTCTATAAAATCCTCTTTGGCTATCCACCGGCGTTTCGTTACGATTTCGTCCTCAATCAATGGAACCATGGCATAGCCGCCGCCAATGGTGAATGCTCCGATTTTAAAGAAAATGGAAAATGCTTCGGTATATATATTCGTCATATCATGTGTAATGCTGTAATTCGGTTTATTGTTTGCCCTCTCCAATATTTCCTTCTTCTTTTGCATATTGGCTCGGACTGATATTAAAGTGTTTCTTAAAGACTTCACGGAAGTATTTGGCATCGCTGAAACCAGTCATTTCGGCAACTTCGGTGATGGTGTACTTTTGTTCCTTCAGCAGTTGCATGGCACGTTTCAGGCGTATCAACCGTACATAATCTCCCGGAGCCTGGTCGGTCAGTGCCTTTAACTTGTTGTAGAAACTGGTACGGCTCATGTTGAGCAGGGTGCAAAGCACATCAATCGTGAAGCTTGGATTGTCCATGTTGTCCTCTACATTCTTCTTGATGCTGGCAATGAATTTCCAGTCCAAATCCGTAGAACAGTTGATGCATTCCGTGTTGTGGGTATCATCGTTCAACTCCAGATTGCCGTATCTGTGGCGCAATAAGGCACGGTTGGCAAGCAGATTGGCAATGGTGGCGCGCAGGATTCCGATGTTAAACGGTTTCACGACGTATTCATCCGCTCCGGTTTGCAGCCCGTCGATGATGTTTTTGTCCGTATTGAGGGCCGTAAGCAGGATAACGGGGATGTGCGAGGTATCAATGTCATTCTTCACTTTCTGGCACAGTTCATCACCCCGCATTTCGGGCATCATGATGTCCGAGATAATCAGGTCGGGGAAATACTCCTTCACGATACAAAGCGCCGATTTTCCGTTGGAACATACTTGTACATGGTAGTTCTCCGCCAGCGTACGCCGCAGGTATTCCCTCAGTTCGTCGTTATCCTCTACTATCAGTATTTTCTGGCGGTTACCGGCATCCTGAGTTTGCTGTTGGGCATGTTCGTAACCCTCTATGGGCGTGTTGACGGCAGGGGTGTCCGGAGTGCCCTTTTCCGGAGAGGTGATTTGTTCCGGTTCATTGTTCTGTTCCTGCTCTTTGGTGGGAGCAGGACGGTGTATGGCCTTGCGGTAGCGTTTCTCGCCTTTAGGGAAAGATACTTTGATGCAGGAGCCTTTTCCTTCGGTGCTGGTGAAGTTGAGCTTTCCTTTATGCATATGCACGAGTTTCCATACAAGAAGCAGTCCGATGCCGCTGCCGGTTACTTTGGAATTGATGGCATTGCTGCCGCGGAAGTGCATCTTGAACAGCTTTTTCTGCTCGTCCAGTGGAATGCCGATACCCGTGTCGCTGACTTCCACGTTCCAGGTATCTTCCGTTTCGTGAGCATAGACATGCACGCTTCCACCTTCGGGCGTGTATTTCAGTGCATTGGATATGATATTCTTCAAAATGGAGTCCATCTTATCCTTATCCAGCCAGACATTCAGATAGCGGAAGTTGCTTTCGTAAGTCAGGTCGATGTGCTTTACGGAAGCGTATGAACGGAAAACATTGACAATGTCGGTCATATAAGCTCCCAGTTCGTATTCGGATACGTAGAAATTGTTCGAATAGGTATCCGCGCGTTCAAAGTTTATGAGGTTGGTTGTGAGACGTAGCAGGGCGTTGACGTTGCGAAGCGCCGTGCTGAGGTTGTCCGTTCCTTCCTTGCTTAGTTTCTCACGGTCGGAGAGTTCTTCCAACGGTGCTTTGATGAGCGTCAGCGGAGTACGGATGTCATGCGCGGTGTTGACAAAGAAACGGATCTTGTCATCGGATATCTTTCGTTGCTTGCGCAATACGATTATGCGCAATGCGATGCTTGCAATCGCAACAAGGATAAGCGCATACAGCAATAATGCCCATATGCTGAGCCAGATGGGTTGCTCAACGATAATATCTATGCTGCGCTCTTCCAAGACCATACGCCGGTCTTCACTGGATATGGCGCGGACACGCAGGGTGTAATGACCGGGATTCAGATTGGTGAACCGGATGACATTTTCCTCTCCCGGACGGCTCCAGCCGTCATAGAATCCTTCCAGTTTCCACGAATACAGGATGAGGGAAGGATAGTCATAATTGATGGACGATACCTGAAGCGAAAATATATTCTGGCTGTATTTCAGTTTCAGGCTTTTGGTTTCGTCGATATCCAAAACCAAAGGAGAACCTTCGTCTTTGGGGTATACTGTTTGGTAGAAAACACGCAAATCGCTGAATATCATGCGCGAACTGTACTCGCGGGGCAATACCATGTCTCTTGGAAATTCTATGGCTCCGTCGGTACTTCCGAAAATGGCATTCCCGTTCTTGCGCAGTGTTCCGGAGTTGGCATTGAAATGGTCGGAATGCAGTCCCTGTTCTTTGGTCCAGTTATGGAATCTTTTTTCTTTGGGGTAGAAACCGCTCAGTCCGTATTCAGTACTTAAGAGAATATCATCTTTTCCGTCTGACAGAATTGTATAGATATTGTTGGAGATAAGTGCGCAGTTATCTTTATGATAGTGTTCAAAGTTCTGCCTGGCAGGGTCGTAAATCAGCAGACCGGAATTGTTTGTGCCGATATACAGCAGTCCGTTGGGGGCCTGATACAGGGAGTATATATAGGAGGACTCTACCGGCAGCGTTATGTACCGGTATTTGCCGGTTGTTTTCTCCAGCAGGTATAAGCCGTTGGCTGTACCTATCCACATATATTTTTCGTCCCGCTCCTTGATGTCCGTTATGACTTCCAGCCCGGGTATCGATTCAATGTTTTTATGTTTCAGGTCTATTCTTTTCAGGTTATAGTATCCCCCCGACCAGATATAACCGTCTCTGTCTTTGGTAATGGAACGGATGTACTTGTCGGGACGAATCGTTGCGCCGCCGAACAAGGCGGGCGTGAAAAAGCTGACAGAACGCTTTTTCTTATCTATCTGGTAGATGCCGGAACTGTAGCCGCCTACCCAGATAATGCCGGGACTGACCTCGCACAGAGACATGAATGTATGGCTCTGGTTCTTCTGCTCCTTATCGTAAACGCTCAAGAACGAATGCCATTGTTGGGTACGATGCTCATACAGGCTGATGCCGTTGTTGGTGGCATACCATAGGTCGCCCTCTTCGTCTTCCATAACGGCGTTTACCTGATCGTTGATGAGGGACTGTTTGTTACCGATGGAATGCTTTATCCATTTGTAATCGCTGTACCGGTTGTTGCGTACGGTAATGCCGATAGGATAGTTCGCCATCCAGATGCGTTGCTCGTTATCCACGTATATGTCGTAGATTGTATTGCCGTTCATGGCGTTATATCGGTTGAAGTCGGCCACGATGTACGGTTCGGACCGGTAAGTGTCCACATCCATCTTGTAGACACCTGCACCGTCTGTCGCTATCAATATGTCTTTTTCGCCGAAGGTACAGATACGGTTGATGCTGACATCTATCAGGCCGGATTTGATGTGGAACGCCTTATGAAGGTTCAGATCGTATACATAGATACCTCTTTGAAAGGTTCCGATAAAGATTTTGCGGCTGCCTTTATGAAAGAACAGCTCGTTGATTTGCAGTCTTAGCGTATCCAGTTTCTCGCAAGGGCTTAGCGCAAGCACATTGTTTCTCAGTTCGGCATAATGCACGCCTACATCCGTGCCTATAAAATAGTGGGTCTCGTCTATCTGCTCGATGTCGGTAATGCTTTCGTTGATTTCATTCTTTATGACAACGGTTGCTTTTGTCAGGCTGTTATATAGGTAAATGTTTCTTTGGTTGCAGAGCCATATTATATTATTATCATCGATAAATCCATAGCTGACGGGAGTGTGCAGGCCTTCCGTCTCGCTTTTGGGCAATTTATATACCAGTTGGAAACGGTCGTGCTTGCTTTCATAACAGAACACGCGTCCTTGCTTGCCTATTTCCCATAGCCTTCCCTGCGAATCTGAATACAGCCAGTTGAGGTTCATCATGGAGTTGATTTCATCTTCGCCGTCCATGAGTTTATAGTGCTTGAATTCCTTTCCGTTATAACGGTCGATACCGTCGTGCGTGAGGAACCACATGTAACCTTTAGGCCCTTTTTGAATCGCATATACCCGCCTGTTGCTCAAACCATCCTCTACGCCGATGTAGTTATATGTCTGAGCGGCAGCCAGAAAGGATGATATAAGGAAAAGAAAGAAAAAGAAATGCTTTTTCATATTAGCCGATTTTGGTATTTGAGTTTGATAAAGTTGGGGGGATTTAATATTAACACAAAAGTAGTGAAAATGTTTGAGATATGCAAAAAAGGAAATACAGAGTGGTAAAGCGGCAGGATGGAAGGCGGTGTGGAGATATAAGAAATGTGCCAAAGCTCCTGCAAAAGCAGAGTCTTTGGCACATTATCCATTATTGCATTACAGTTTTACACGTGGTTATTTTCCAGTCTTTTCTTCCACCCACTTGCGTGCGTTGACAAATGCCTCTATCCATGGGGTAACCTGGTCGCTGTGAACGCGGTCTTGCGGATAGTAGCCGTTCTGCCACGGGAAGATGGAGCGTTCCAGGTGAGGCATGATGGCCAGGTGGCGTCCGTCGGTGCTGGCTATTGCCGCAACGGAGTAGTCGGAGCCGTTCGGATTGCCCGGATATTCGTCGTAGGTATATTTTGCCACTACATTGTATTTGTCCTCATCGTAAGGCAATGAGAATTTTCCTTCTCCGTGTGCCACCCAGATACCGAGCTTGCTGCCGCTCAAAGAGCCGAACATTACGCTGCGGTTGGTAGGGATAGTCAGGCCGATAAAGGTCGATTCGAATTTATGGGAATCATTATGCAGCATCTTTCCCTTCTTTTCGTGGTCGGGAGTGATGAGGCCTAATTCCATCATAAGCTGGCAACCGTTGCATACGCCGAGAGACAGCGTGTCTTCGCGTGCATAGAACTTGTCGAGCGCCTCTTTGGCTTTCGGGTTGAAGAGGAAAGCGCCTGCCCAACCTTTGGCGGAGCCTAATACGTCGGAGTTGGAGAAGCCGCCGCAATAAACCACCATGTTTACGTCTTCCAGCGTTTCACGTCCGCTGATGAGGTCGGTCATGGTTACGTCTTTCACATCGAAGCCGGCAAGATAGAGTGAATAAGCCATTTCGCGTTCGCCGTTGGTTCCCTTTTCGCGGATAATGGCAGCGCGGATACCGGTCGGAGTACGACGGTTCGGGTCGAGGCCGTATTGCGAAAGTTTACCCTTGAATTCAGGCCGGAACACCAAATCCAACGGTTGCATCTTGTAGTTCTCGAAACGCTTCTTAGCGCACCCGTTCATGGACTGTTTGCGGTCCAGCAGATACGATGAAGAGTACCAGACATCGCGCATGTAGTCCACACCGAACTGGTAGGTAGCGCCGTCTTTGCTTACGAGAATATGACGTTCGTCGGTCGGCTTACCGATTTTGATATAGCCTACACCGGCATCTTCCAGTATCTTCTTGACTTCTTCCTTATGCTTGTTGCTCACCTGGATAACGATACCCGGGTTTTCAGCAAACAATATCTTGACGAGGTCCTGCTCTTTCATCTTGTCGAGGTCGATTTCCATACCGCCCTCTACATTGGCGAAGCACATTTCGAGCAAAGTAGTGATAAGACCGCCGGCCGAAATATCGTGTCCGGCAAGAACAAGTCCCTTGTTGATTAATTCCTGTACAGCCAGGAAAGCGTCACGGAAGTATTCGGCATCTTGTACGCAAGGTACTTCGTCGCCTACTTTACCCAATGACTGTGCGAAGGCGGAGCCGCCCAGCTTCAGCTTGTCGAAACTGAAGTCGATATGGTACAGCGTGGTTTTCTCATCGTTGACAAGCACGGGAGATACCACTTTCTTCACATCTGAAACCTCGCCGCCTGCAGATACAATAACCGTACCCGGAGCGATGACTTTGCTGCCGTCGGGGTATTTCTGCGTCATGGACAAAGAGTCCTTACCCGTGGGAACATTGATTTGCAGGGCGCAGCAGAAGTCGCTCAATGCCTTTACTGCCGTATAAAGACGTGCGTCCTCACCCTCTTGCGAGCGGCACGGCCACATCCAGTTGGCTGACAGGGACACGCTGTCCAGACCTTCGGCAAGCGGAGCCCAGATCAGGTTGGTCAACGCTTCGCTGACGGAGAGGATAGAACCCGCTGCCGGGTCGGCAAGGGCTGCCTGCGGAGCATGTCCCAAAGAAGTTGCGATACCTTTTTCGCCGCGATAGTCCAAAGCTACGACACCGCAGTCGCTCAACGGCAACTGGAGTTCGCCCTGGCATTGCTGGCGGGCAATCTTACCTGTTACGGAACGGTCTACCTTGTTTGTCAACCAGTCTTTGCAGGCAACGGCTTCCAGTTGGAGTACGTTGGTAAGGTATTCGTGCAGTTGCGACAATTCGTATTCCGGCATTTCATAATGACGTTCTACGGTCTTGTCCACCATATAGGTTTTGGGTGAAGAGCCGAACATCTGTTCTACGGCAAGGTCGAACGGGCGTACGCCGTCGGCTTGCTGGAAAGCGAAGCGGTGGTCGCCGGTGGTTTCACCGACTACATACATCGGAGCGCGTTCGCGTTCGGCTACCTTACGTACGTGTTCGATAGCCTCTTCCTGAATCAGCAGACCCATGCGCTCCTGACTTTCGTTGGCTATGATTTCTTTGGCAGACAAAGTCTTGTCGCCGATAGGCAGTTTGCTCATGTCGATAAGTCCGCCGCACTCTTCTACCAGCTCGGACAGGCAGTTTACATGTCCGGCAGAACCGTGGTCGTGGATGGAAACCACCGGGTTGGTGTCTTCTTCGCAAAGCGCACGTACTACGTTGTAAGCACGTTTCTGCATCTCTGCATTGGCACGCTGTACGGCATTCAGCTCGATGCCGCTGCTGTAGCGTCCCGTATCTACGGATGACACGGAACCGCCGCCCAAACCGATGCGGTAGTTGTCGCCACCGATCACGACAACCTTGTTGCCGGCTTCGGGAGCGCCTTTCAGGCAGTCGCGTTGTGTACCGTATCCCACACCGCCGGCAAGCATGATGACTTTGTCGTAACCGTAAACCTCATCTTTCTCTTTGTGTTCAAAGGTGAGTACGGAACCGCAAATCAGCGGCTGGCCGAACTTGTTTCCGAAATCGCTGGCGCCGTTGGATGCCTTGATCAGGATTTGTTCGGGAGTCTGGTACAGCCATTTGCGCACCGGAAGTATCTCTTCCCAGGGACGGTCCTCGTCCGTGCGGGGGTAGGAAGTCATGTATACGGCTGTTCCGGCAATAGGCCATGAGCCTTTACCGCCGCCCATACGGTCGCGGATTTCACCGCCCGTACCGGTAGATGCACCGTTGAAAGGCTCTACGGTGGTAGGGAAGTTGTGGGTTTCGGCTTTCAGGGAGATAACACTCTTGATGTCCTTTATCTGGAAGAAGTCGGGCTTGGAGTGGTCTGCCGGGGCAAACTGCTCGATAACCGGACCTTCGGCAAAGGCAACATTATCTTTATAGGCTGATATAATCTTGTTCGGATTTTCCTGAGTGGTTTTTTTTATCATCTGGAAGAGGGAAGATTCCTGCTCCACTCCGTCAATGATGAATGTGCCGCCGAAAATTTTGTGACGGCAGTGCTCGGAGTTGATTTGCGCAAAACCGAATACTTCGGAGTCGGTTAGCGGACGTCCCAGGTCTTTCTCCACTTTCTTGAGGTAGTCCATCTCTTCTTTGGAGAGCGCCAGACCTTCTTTTTCGTTGTATGCTTCCAGGTTATCGATGTGGATAATCGGTTCCGGCTGGCGGTTGGTCGTAAATACGTTTTGGTCCAGACCTTTATACATACGTTGCAGCATCGGGTCGTGGTCTGCGTTTTCATCTTTCACAGGGAAATATTCTTCGATACGGGTGATACCGTTCAGACCCATGTTCTGGGTGATTTCCACAGCATTGGTACTCCAGGGAGTAATCATCTCGCGGCGCGGACCAACGAAATGTCCTTTCAGGTTGTCTTCACTTTCGGGGGTGGCTTCTCCAAAAAGCCAGCAGAGTTTGTCGCTGTCTGCCTGGGTAAGTTCGTGGTCGCATTCTACGGCAATCACGCTCTTGGATGGTGTTCTGAAAAAAAGAATCATACTTTTATTTAAGAGTTTACGATTTGCTACTTTGTGATTGAAACTATTCTATTGTCTGTCAGTTAGCTTCTTCTCTTTTCTTCCTGGGTGCAAAGATAGTGCAAACCGGAGGCAGAATAAAACGAACTTGTCTGTTTTTTTATGCCGGGATGCAGTTTACCTTTGCTTTTGGCGCAAAGATAAAGAAAATCGTCGGGTGGGAGAAAGAAAAGGAAATAAAAAACTTCAGTGGAACGGGGGAAGTCCGCCCCGCCGGATGATTGACTTTGTATCTAAACTCCTTTTCTGACGAAAAAACGTTAACTCTATTCGGTTGTCTCATAAAAAAGTCCGATATTTGCAGGCATGATTCAGATAGAGACCATACTTGACATATTATGGAAAGGGTTCATAATAGGTGTTATCGTATCTGCACCGTTGGGCCCCGTAGGAGTATTGTGCATTCAGCGTACTTTGAACAAAGGGCGTTGGTATGGTTTTGTGACCGGTATAGGCGCCTCGCTGAGTGATATTGCCTATGCTTTGCTGACAGGCTACGGAATGAGTTTCGTATTCGATTATGTCAACAAGAATATCTTCTATCTGCAACTGTTCGGGAGTATCCTGCTGCTGATATTCGGTATCTATACATTCCGCAGTAATCCGGTGCAGTCCATTCGTCCGGTATCCACCAGCAAGGGGTCTTACTTTCACAATTTTATCACAGCGTTCGCTGTCACTCTCTCCAATCCGCTTATCATATTTCTTTTTGTAGGCCTTTTTGCGCGCTTTGCTTTTGTAAGTGAAGGCGTGTTGGTCTTTGAGGCCGTTACGGGGTATCTTGCCATTGCTTTGGGAGCATTGACGTGGTGGTTTGGAATTACCTTTTTTGTCAACAAGGTCCGTACGCAATTCAATTTACGCGGCATTTGGATATTGAACCGTATTATCGGCGGCATTGTCATGGTGGTATCTGCATTCGGACTGGTGTTTACGCTGATGGGCGAATCGCTCTATTAGTTATGGGAGCGGACCGCGGTATCTTGGTGAAGAATATAAATTATAAATCATAAATCATCTCAACGTGAAGATTTCACAGCAACTGAAAGAGAAGAATATTGCCGAATACCTTATATATATGTGGCAAGTGGAGGATCTGCTTCGTGCTAACAAGTGCGATATAGACCTGATTCGCAGCAACGTCATCTCCCGTTATCCTACCGAAGAACATGCGGCTCTGGAGGAGTGGTACGGCAATCTTGCCGATATGATGCGTGCCGAGGGGGTGACGGAGAAAGGGCATTTGCAGATTAACCGCAACGTTATCCGCAACCTTACGGACCTGCATGCCGATTTGCTGGCTTCCACGAAGTATCCCTTTTATAATGCGGCATATTTCAAGGCGTTGCCTTTTATTGTGGAATTGCGGCAAAAGAGCGGACAGGCGGAAGAATCCGAATTGGAGACCTGTTTTGAGGCGCTTTACGGCATACTGCTGCTGCGTTTGCAGAAAAAGGAAATCAGCCAGGGCACTGCCAAGGCGATAGAAGCCATCAGCAGTTTTCTTTCCCTGCTTGCCAATTATTACGACAAAGAGAGGAAAGGCGAGTTGAAACTGGATAATGACTGACGGAATGTCTGCATGAAGCAAGGTAATAAGTCGGGTGATAAATAGAAAACTGAAAATAGTCAACGTACCTGTGTGTTGAAGATAAAAGAGGTATCATAACCATAGGGAATAAATAGTAACTGTTAAGATGAATATATTAGTAACCGGTGCCAACGGTCAGCTTGGCAATGAGATGCGGGTGCTCTCTGCTGAAAATCAGCAACACACTTACTTTTTTACAGATGTGCAGGAACTGGATATATGTGATGAACAGGCCATACGTGCATTCGTGACCGATAATCGGGTGGATGTTATTGTGAACTGTGCCGCTTATACGGCAGTGGACAAGGCAGAAGACAATCCCGAACTTTGCGATAAACTGAACCATATAGCTCCCGGCTATCTGGCTGCCGCTGCCGAGGCTTGCGGTGCTGCCATGATACAGGTTTCTACGGATTACGTGTTCGACGGAACCGGTCATATTCCTTATACGGAAGAAGTCACTCCTTGCCCCAACTCCGTTTACGGCTCCACAAAACTGGCAGGTGAGCAGGCTGTTATGGAGAAGTGCAGCCGTGCGATGGTTATCCGTACGGCATGGTTATATTCCATTTACGGCAATAATTTTGTAAAGACCATGATTCGTCTGGGCAATGAACGCGAGCGGTTGGGAGTTGTTTTCGACCAAATCGGTACGCCGACTTATGCCAACGATTTGGCACGTGCCATCTTTGCGGCTGTCAATCAGGGCATCGTCCCCGGTATTTATCATTTCAGCAACGAGGGAGTATGCTCCTGGTATGATTTTACGGTGGCCATTCACCGCATGGCGGGCATTACCTCGTGTAAAGTCAGCCCGTTGCATACGGACGAGTATCCGGCCAAAGCTCCGCGTCCTCAGTATTCCGTATTGGATAAGACGAAGATTAAAAAGACTTTCGGTATCGAGATTCCCCATTGGGAGGATAGCTTGCAGGTCTGCATCGATAGGCTGGCGCAGTAAGCAAAATAATACTTATTTGAATATTATACCTTATATATATGGCAAGTAATCAAGAAATAGCGAGAAGACGAACCTTTGCGATTATCGCCCATCCGGACGCCGGTAAGACATCGTTGACTGAAAAGCTGCTGCTGTTTGGCGGTCAGATTCAGGTGGCGGGTGCGGTAAAGAGCAACAAGATAAAGAAGACGGCAACGTCGGACTGGATGGATATTGAAAAACAGCGTGGTATCTCCGTAACTACTTCCGTAATGGAGTTCGACTATCACGATTATAAAATCAATATCCTCGATACTCCGGGTCACCAGGATTTTGCCGAAGATACCTACCGCACACTGACGGCGGTGGACAGCGTTATCATCGTGGTGGACGGTGCGAAAGGTGTGGAAACACAGACACGCAAGCTGATGGAAGTCTGCCGCATGCGCAACACTCCGGTGATTATCTTCATCAATAAGATGGACCGTGAGGCAAAAGACCCGTTCGACTTGCTGGATGAGCTGGAGGAGGAACTCTCCATCCACGTCCGCCCGCTGACGTGGCCTATCGAGAGCGGTCCCCGTTTCAAGGGAGTTTACAACATTTATGAACGCAATCTCAATCTTTACCAGCCTTCCAAGCAGGTGGTGACGGAAAAGGTGGAAGTAGATATAAATACGGAAGAACTGGATAATCAGATCGGTTCGGCACTGGCGGACAAGCTGCGCGGCGAACTGGAACTGATAGACGGTGTGTATCCCGAATTTCAGGTAGAGGAGTATCTGAAAGGTGAATTGGCTCCCGTGTTCTTCGGCTCCGCCCTGAATAACTTCGGTGTGCAGGAGTTGCTGGACTGCTTTGTGGAGATTGCTCCCAGTCCCCGTCCCGTGAAGGCGGAGGAACGCGAAGTAGAACCGGAAGAGCCTAAATTCACAGGCTTTATCTTTAAGATTACCGCCAATATCGACCCGAACCACCGCTCATGTATCGCATTCTGCAAGATATGTTCCGGTAAGTTCACCCGTAATACGCCCTACCTGCATGTGCGTCATGGCAAGACCATGCGTTTCTCGTCGCCTACGCAGTTTATGGCGCAGCGCAAGACTACCATCGATGAGGCGTGGGCGGGAGATATCATCGGTTTGCCGGACAACGGTACGTTCAAAATCGGCGATACGCTGACGGAGGGTGAGATGCTTCACTTCCGCGGACTGCCGAGCTTCTCGCCCGAGATGTTCAAGTATATCGAGAATGCCGACCCGATGAAACAGAAGCAGCTTGCCAAAGGTATCGACCAGTTGATGGACGAAGGTGTAGCGCAGTTGTTTGTCAACCAGTTTAACGGACGCAAGATTATCGGTACGGTAGGGCAGTTGCAGTTCGAGGTAATCCAATACCGTCTGGAAAATGAGTACAGTGCCAAATGCCGTTGGGAGCCGTTGAGTCTTTACAAGGCCTGCTGGATTGAAAGTGATGACCTTGCCGAACTGGAAGCGTTCAAGAAACGCAAGTACCAGTATATGGCGAAAGACCGTGAAGGCAGGGATGTGTTCCTTGCAGACAGCGGCTACGTACTGCAGATGGCGCAGATGGATTTCAAGCATATCAAGTTCCACTTTACAAGCGAGTTCTAAGTAAATAGATACTATTACGCAATGACAGAAGGGTGTTAAAATACACTTGATGTTTTTTAGGCACGCAAATCTAAAGGATAACGCGGATTACACGGAAGGCACAGATTTTTTTATTCTTTTTCCGTGAAATCCGCGTATTTTGTGCCTAAAAAGAAACAAAAAGTAAACGAATTTTAATTTTGACATGCCACCCTTTCAGAATGTATTCCGAAGTGGGGAGAGGAATGGTAGAGGAAAAGTGAATGGATGTGGTAAAAAATATGGAGATACTAGAAATAGATACCCCAAGAATGAAATACGGTAATTCGCATAAATCTTTTGGAAAAATGAAAAAATAGAGTATATATAGATAATTTCTTATATCTTTGTAACCGCTGTAACAGTTACAGCCGTAACAAAAATGGAAATATGAAATTTTATAATAGGAAAAGCGAGTTGGCGGAGCTGCGGCGGATACGCGATTTGTCTTTCAGCGACCATTCACGCTTAACAGTGGTAACCGGAAGAAGAAGGATTGGTAAAACAAGCCTTATAATGAAAGCTGTTGAAGATATGCCAACCGTTTATCTGTTTGTGGGGCGTAAAAGTGAAGCAACGCTTTGTTCTGAATTTATTCCGGTTATCGGCCAATCGCTTGATGTATTTGTTCCAATGGAAATACGTACCTTCCGGTCATTATTTCAGTATCTGATGGAACTGTCTTCCCAGAAACCGTTCAACCTGGTTATCGATGAGTTTCAGGAGTTCTATAACATCAATGAATCGGTATATAGCGATATGCAAAACATTTGGGATACTTATCGGAAGAAATCTAAGATGAATTTGATTGTATCGGGTTCCGTTTATTCGTTGATGCAGAAAATATTTCAGAACAATAAAGAGCCCTTGTTCGGTAGAGCTGATAATATCATTAAACTGTCTGCTTTTGATTTGGCTACATTGAAAGAGATTATCTTTGATTACAATCCCGATTACAGCAATGATGATTTGCTTGCCCTCTATTCTTTTACAGGGGGTGTTCCGAAATATGTTGAACTGCTTTGTGACAACACCGAATTGAGTGTAGACGGGATGATTTCATTTATGGTTCGGGAGAACTCTTCTTTTACCGATGAAGGAAAAAATCTGCTGGTGGAAGAGTTCGGGAAAAACTATGCCACTTATTTTTCTATCTTAAGTGCTATTTCCGGTGGCATTAATACGCAACCCGAAATAGAAGCCGCTTTGGGAGACAAAAGCATAGGCGGTCAAATAAAGCGGTTGATTGAGGATTACAACATCATTGTCCGCCAGCGTCCTTTATTGGCAAAAGAAGGAAGTCAAACTGTAAGGTATGAAATACAAGATAATTTCATCCGGTTTTGGTTTAACTATTTCGACCGCTACCGTTCTCTGATAGAGATTAAGAACTTTATCGGTTTGCAGACCATCATCAAATCCGACTATTCAACTTATTCAGGTATCATGCTGGAAAGATATTTCAAACAGCAGTTTGCCGAAAGTTTCCAATATCGGGCTATAGGTTCGTGGTGGGAGCCGAAGGGCAATCAGAATGAAATTGATATTATTGCTCTGAAATTGGAGAAAAATCAAGCTGTGGCGGCAGAAGTGAAGCGGCAAAAGAAAAACTTCAAACCGGAACTGCTGGCTGGGAAAGTGGAACATTTAAAGAAAAAGCTATTGCCGAAATATCGGATTGAGACGGTTTGTTTGTCGTTGGAAGATATGTAGTGACCGGCTACTTGCTCTTTTCTTACTTTTATTTTAGCATAATTTATCATTGTAATATTCTATATTCTCGTCTATTATCACTAATTTCGGACGATTTTTTGCAAATCTGATAGAATAACTAATAATTTATAATATGGAAAACTTGAACATAGCGCTCCTGCTAATGATAGTGGGTATGGCAACGGTCTTTGCCATCCTGCTGATTGTAATCTACTTGGGAAAGGGACTTATCGCCCTTGTGAATAAATATGCACCCGAAGAGGTCGCTCCTGCCAAACAGGCGGCAAATGCTCCTGCGGCTGTTCCCGGCAACATCATGGCGGCTATCAGTGCGGCGGTTACGGTAGTGACGCAAGGCAAGGGTAAAGTTGCGAAAGTGGAGAAACTCTGAAATAACTAATCTTATATAAACACACACAGGAATAATTTGGTATGAAAAAAGAAATTAAGTTCAGCTTGGTATTCAGGGATATGTGGCAAAGTGCCGGAAAATATGTGCCCCGTGTAGACCAGCTGGTAAAGGTAGCGCCTGCCATTGTCGAGATGGGATGTTTCGCTCGTGTAGAAACGAATGGCGGCGGTTTTGAACAGGTAAATCTATTGTTTGGCGAGAACCCCAATAAAGCTGTGCGCGAGTGGACGAAGCCGTTCCACGAAGCCGGTATACAGACACATATGTTGGACCGTGCACTGAACGGCCTGCGCATGAGCCCCGTGCCTGCCGATGTGCGCAAGCTGTTTTATAAAGTGAAGAAGGCGCAGGGTACGGACATCACACGTACTTTCTGCGGACTGAACGATATACGTAACATCGCTCCTTCCATCACTTATGCGCACGAGGCGGGAATGATTTCGCAGTGTTCGCTCTGTATCACCCATTCGCCTATCCATACTGTGGAATATTATACGGATATGGCATTGAAGCTTATCAAGCTGGGTGCAGACGAAATCTGTATCAAGGATATGGCAGGTATCGGCCGTCCGGTATCTTTGGGCAAGATTGTGGCAAACATCAAGGCTGCTCATCCGGACATTCCCATCCAGTATCACAGCCATGCGGGACCCGGTTTCAACATGGCAAGTATCCTTGCGGTTTGTGAGGCCGGCTGCGACTATATTGACGTAGGTATGGAGCCGCTTTCATGGGGCACGGGACATGCCGACCTGCTCAGCGTGCAGGCCATGCTGAAAGATGCCGGTTTCAAGGTTCCCGAAATCAATATGGAAGCGTACATGAAAGTACGTGCACTTATCCAGGAGTTTATGGATGATTTTCTCGGTCTGTACATCAGCCCGAAGAACCGCCTGATGAATTCGTTGCTGATTGGTCCGGGACTTCCGGGCGGCATGATGGGAAGTCTGATGGCGGACCTGGAATCCAATCTGGAATCTATCAACAAGTACAAGGCCAAACGCAACCTGCCGTTTATGAAGCAGGACGAACTGCTTATCAAACTCTTCAACGAAGTGGCATACGTATGGCCGCGCGTGGGTTATCCACCGTTGGTGACTCCGTTCAGCCAGTACGTCAAGAACCTTTCCATGATGAACGTCATGGCCATGGAGAAAGGAAAAGAGCGTTGGGGTATGATAGCCGACGATATTTGGGACATGCTGTTGGGCAAGGCAGGCAAGCTGCCGGGCGAACTCGCTCCCGAACTCGTTGAAAAGGCGGAACGCGAAGGACGTAAGTTCTTCAACGGCAATCCGCAGGACAACTATCCCGATGCACTCGACAAGTACCGCAAGCTGATGAAGGAAAACAAGTGGGAACTTGGCGAAGATGATGAAGAACTCTTTGAATACGCTATGCATCCGGCACAGTACGAGGCTTACAAGAGTGGCAAGGCGAAAGAGGATTTCCTTGCCGATGTGGAGAAACGCCGTGCCGAACGCGACAAATCCCCTCTGGACGACGCCAAACCCAAGACGCTCACCGTGCAGGTGGACGGACAGGCTTATCGCGTGACGGTGGCTTACGGCGACATCGACCTGCCGGCTTCCGCCACCGACAAGATTACCGCTCCCGCCGGTGAAGGGCAGGAAGTGGCTGCTCCGCTCGAAGGCAAGTTCTTCCTGACCAAGAATGCACAGGAAACTCCTCTCAAGGTAGGAGATAAAGTGAAGGAGGGCGACCTGCTTTGCTACATCGAGGCCATGAAAACCTATAATGCCATCCGTGCCGACTTCAGCGGAACGGTGACCGCTATCTGCGTCAATCCGGGTGATTCTGTTTCTGAAGATGATGTATTAATGAAGATTGGATGATGGAAGATATATTTGCGAAACTCTATGATATGACGGCGTTCAGCAATATCATTGCCGATCCGTCGTTCCTTATAATGTATGCCATTGCCTTTATTTTGCTGTATCTGGGCATCAGGAAGCATTACGAACCGCTGTTGCTGGTTCCCATTGCTTTCGGTGTGCTCATTGCCAATTTCCCCGGTGGCGACATGGGGGTTATCCAGGCAGATGAAAACGGTATGGTAATGGTGAACGGAGTGTTGAAGAACATCTGGGAAATGCCGTTGCACGAGATTGCACACGACCTCGGACTGATGAACTTCATCTACTATATGCTGATAAAGACCGGATTTCTGCCGCCTGTCATCTTTATGGGTGTGGGTGCGCTGACGGACTTCGGACCGATGCTCCGCAATTTGCGTCTTTCCATATTCGGTGCGGCTGCGCAGCTCGGTATCTTTACCGTACTGTTGTGTGCCGTAATGATGGGCTTCACGCCGCAGGAAGCCGGTGCATTGGGTATTATCGGCGGTGCGGACGGTCCTACGGCTATCTTCACCACCATTAAGCTCGCTCCGCATCTGCTGGGCCCTATCGCCATTGCGGCTTATTCGTACATGGCGCTGGTTCCGGTTATCATTCCATTGGTTGTGAAACTGCTCTGCAGCAAGAAGGAACTGATGATTAACATGAAGGAGCAGGAAAAGCTCTATCCGTCAAAAACCGAGATAAAGAATCTGCGTGTACTGAAGATTATTTTCCCGATTGCCGTTACTACCATTGTAGCTCTCTTCGTGCCGACGGCAGTGCCTTTGATTGGTATGCTGATGTTCGGTAACCTGATTAAGGAAATCGGTTCCGATACCAGCCGTCTGTTCGATGCGGCAGCCAACAGCATTATGAATGCGGCAACCATCTTCCTCGGACTGAGTGTGGGCGCTACTATGACGAGCGAGGCATTCCTCAACTGGACCACTATCGGCATCGTTGTCGGCGGCTTCCTTGCATTTGCCTTGTCCATTTCGGGCGGTATCTTCTTTGTGAAACTGTTCAATCTGTTCTCCAAGAAGAAGATTAATCCGCTGATTGGTGCGACGGGATTGAGCGCCGTGCCTATGGCAAGCCGCGTATGCAATGAAATCGCTACCAAGTACGACCCTAAGAACCACGTACTGAATTACTGTATGTCCAGTAATATTTCCGGCGTCATCGGTTCTGCGGTGGCGGCGGGCGTATTGATTTCGTTCCTCGGATAAGAAAGTTGAGATATAAAAGGGGATGCGTCAAAACACAAATAACGAGTGTTTTGGCGCATCTCCTTTTTATTTCCGCCTTTATTCACTGATAGCTTTCCTGTACTCAGCCACTGCCATCTTTGCGGCAAGGTGCGCATTGATAAGGTTGGTCTGGGCCTGTGTCCACGAAAGCTGTGCGGATAGCACATCGACCATGCTTGCCTTGCCTTCATTGTAGGAGAACGTAACCAGGTCGAGATTCTCTTCGGCAAGCGCCATATTCTCCCGGGCTGTCTTTACCTGCTGTTCCGTTTCCGTCAGTTTGGTGGTAGCGGCGGACAGCTCTTCTAAAATAGTATCTGCCACATAGCTTTGCTGTAATTTCTGAATACCTATATATGCCTTTTGCTGGCGGTTGGTCTTGAAGCGTGCACCCCATCGGAAAATGGGGATGTTGAGATTGATTCCCGCAATGGGCGTATGGGGCACGTCTTGTCCCATATAGGCGATACCGGTGTCCCAACCGGTTGCCAGGAACATACTGAGTTGGGGATTATACTGGCTGAGGGCTGCCTTGCGTTGCGCTTCGCTCCTGGCGATACTGACATGGGTTCCGGCATAGTCCGCACGGCGGGACAATACTTCGTCAAGACTCAGTAAATCGACGGGCGGACAGTGCATGCCGATTTCACAAAGACTGTCTACCGCGGCATCCGGTTTCACTCCCATCAGGATATTGAGTTGCTGCAAGGCAAGGGTATAGTTCTGGCGGGCTTTGATATACTGCAATTCGGCCTCTTTTTTACGGGTGGAAATCATCAGTAAATCCGTACGGCTGATAGCTCCGTCATTAAACCTGTCTTGAATGATGTTGTACTGTTGGCTGACAATCCCTTCAAAACGGGCGGCGGCTTTGAGTGTTGCCAATGCGGCCGAGGCATTCCAGTAAACCGCATCGCTCTGATAGTGTATCTGGTCGAGGGTCAGCTCTGTGGCAAGTTTGTCCAGCTCTTCATCGGCTTTGGCAATTTTTTTCCGGGCCATGAGCGAACCGCCTGTGTAAAGAGGCTGTCCCAGTGTTGCCAATGCCTGATAGGTGTAAGGACGGTACTGTCCCGCCGGACTGTTCCAGGCATCCAGATGGTTCAGATTGGCAGTTCCTTCGGCAGTAATGTCTATTTTGGGCAGGAAGCCAGTCTGTGCTATCTTGCGGGCTTCGGTGCTTGCCGTAGCTTTCAGGCGTTGCTGTTTCAGCAGTTGGCTGTATGCTTCCACTTTGTCCCGATAAGCCTCGCGGCTGAGATAGCTTTCTTGTGCTGCGGCACTTATACCGAAGCTGATTACTGACAATATAAATATAATCTTTCTCATCATTCAAATCGTAAATAGTCAAATCATTAAATCGTAAATCGTAAATAGTCGAGTCGCAATCCCTCTATCCTTTTATCCGGTGTATCGCACAGTAAGCCACGGGCAATACAAACAGGGTGAGTATCGAAGCTACCAGCAGGCCGCCCATGATAGTGGCCGCCATACCGCCGAACATGGCGTCGAACAGTAACGGCAGCATACCCAGGATGGTTGTGCCCGATGCCATGGCTACGGGAACAATGCGGGTGGTCGTTGCGCTGATAACCGCTTCACGCGGTGCTTTTCCGGCGGCCGTTTCCGTATCAATCTGGTCTACGAGGACAATGGCGTTCTTGATGTTCATTCCAATCAGTCCCAACAGGCCCAGAATGGCGAAAAAGTCAAATGTCTTGCCCAACAGCAACAGTCCCAATACGATGCCGATAAAGATAAGCGGAAGCATCAGCAAGATGACGATGGGTTTGCGGTAGGTCTTGAACAGGAACAGCAGGGTGACGAACATCAGGAAAAACGTCAGCGGCATGTTGGCTGCCAGTGCGGCATTGGATTCGGCCTGGCTTTCCTGTTCGCCGAAGTATTTCATGGCATATCCTTCGGGAACATCGATTTCTTTCTGCACCTGCTCCCACACACGGTTAAAGGCGGCAATGGCATTTACGCCCCGGCGGGGGTCGGCTTGCGCCATCATAACCATCTGGCGGTTGTAGTCCTTCACGTTGGAGAACTTGTACTGGTAGTCGAACTTACTGACCACTTGCTCCAGCGTGGTGGTTTCGCGCGTAGTTCCGAATACGGGCAGCGTGCGCAGGTCGTTAATGCGGAACGCGCCGATTGTGTTGTCTTTCAGTAGGATAGGAAGCACTTGGTCGCCCTGTCGGTATTCGCCCAGCGTCATTCCGTTTGTCCCTATTTGTATGCTCTGCGCCATGCTTTGGCGGGATACGCCTAACGGTTGCGCACGCTCCTGGCTGTATACGGGTTTCCAGATAGGAATCTTGTTACCCCAGGAGTTGCGCACATTGATAAGGTCTTTGTCGCGGTGCATTATCTCTAAAACCCGGTTGGTCAGCGCCACCAGCGTATCTGTGCTATTGCCGATAAAGCCTATCTCGATGGCGGCGTCTACGGCAGGCGAGAGTTTGAAGAGCGTGGTTCGGGTGATGGCATTGGGGTAGTTCTCCTTCATATAGCTGTCCAGCTTCTCTTCATATTCTTTGGTGTATTTGCTGTCTGTCACTTCTACCAGCAGGTTGGCGAAGTTGGGTTTTGGACCTACGGAAGTGGATGCCAGATAGTAGCGCAGCGGGGTGCTGCCGAAGGTGACGGAAACCCGTTTCACTTCCGGCTGTGCCAGCAGGTGGGCTTCCACTTTCTTCATTTCCTTCTCTACATCGCGGATGCCGTATCCGTCGGGATAGAATACATCGGCGCGGAAATAAGGTTTGTCCAGTGAAGGGAAGAAGTTTTGAGGCATCAGTCCCATGATGACGAGGGAGAGGATGAACAATACGACCATGCTTCCCAATGTGAGCGTTTTCTTGCGTATCAGCAGGCTGAGGATGGATGCGAATTTATGGTAGAAAGGCTTGTCGTAAGGGTCTTTGTCGCTGTTGCCGGTTTGGGCTTTCAGTATGAAATTGCCGAAGGTGGTGGTTTGCGTCAATGCAAGTACCCAGCTCAGCCCCAGTGATATAGCCAGTACGATAAATAGCGGCTTTACAATTTCGGCAACGGAAGACGGTGCAAGATAAAGCGGCAGGAATGAGCAGACGGCTATGAAGGTTGCTCCCAGCAATCCCCATTGCGGACCGGTGGCGCCGTCTATCAGCGCTTTTCGTCTGTTCACGCCGCGGGCTATGGCAATCTGTGCATTGTCGGTTACCACAATGGCGTTATCCACCAGCATTCCCATGGCGATGATAAAGCCTGCCAGCGAGGTACGGTTCAGTCCCACTCCCAGGAACGACATGATGAGCAGTGTGCCGCCAATGGAAAATATCAGTGAAGAGCCGATGAGTACGCCGGCGCGCATCCCCATTACCAGCATGATGATGACGATTACAATCAGAATGGATTCTATCAGGTTGATAATAAATCCGTTGTTCGCTTCTTTGGCAATGACGTTTTCGGGGTAAAGGCTTTCCAGTTCCAACCCTACGGGGATGAGAGGCAAGAGTTCGGCGAGCTTCTTGTCTACCAGCTCACCGGTTTTTACCACATCCTTCTGCGGGTCGGTGGAGACGCCGATGCCGATGGCCCGTTTTCCGTTTACGTGCATGATGGTGCCGGGCGGGTCCATGTATCCCTTTTCAACGACGGCTATATCGCCCAGTTTGACTTGTCCGCCGGGGGTGGTGATTGTCTGGTTGCGGATGTCGTTGACGGTGGTATAAGTACCGTTGGCCACAATGCGCAACTGCTGTTCGCCTGCACCGATTTCACCCGTATTGATAATCTGGTTCTGCGATTGCAGCAAGCCTGCCAGTTGTTTGGGGTCGATGCCCATCCCCGCCAGTTTGTTTACGGAGATAAAGATATTGATTACTTCCGTCTGTGTGCCGAACAGGGCTACTTTCATAACCCCTTCGGCAGTGATAACCTGCGTCTTGATACGCTCCGCCCAGTTGCGCATTTCTTCATAGGAGAAGCCGTCGTCGCCGACCAGTCCGTAATAAATGCCGAATACATCGCCGAAGTCGTCCGATACCGTCGGTACGGAAGCTCCTGCCGGAAGTTGGGGCTGTATGTTGAGAACCTTCCGGCGCAGTTCGTCCCATTTCTGCGGGATAGATGCTGCGGAAAGCGACGGCTGTAGTTCGAACGTAATTTTGGAAAGTCCGTACATGGATTCCGATTTAATCTTGTACACTCCGCTCATGCTCTGTATTTCGCGGGAGATGGGTTCGGTAATGAGCCGTTCCACTTCGGCAGGTTCGGCTCCGGGATAGCGTGTCATGATGACCGCTGTCTTGATAACAAAGGGTGCGTCTTCTTTCTTCCCCAAACGGCCGAATGAGAATATGCCGCCGATGAGCAGCACGGCAAGGAAGAAATAGATAATCTTTGTATTATCTAATGAATATTTGGCTAAGTTCATATATAAAAGGTAATGGGATGATAAAGTTATGAAGTGATAGAGGGAAAGCGGTTATTCCACCTCTTTTACCCTCTGTCCCTCTACCAGTTGGTACACTCCGGCAATGACAACGGTTTCATCCGGTTTCAGTCCTTTGGATATTAGAAGATTGGCTTCACCGGTCGGCGAATACACGGTTACTTCGCGGCGGCTTACCCTGTTGTCTTTCACCACCCATACGTAGGTATTCTTGTTTTCGCTGTCACCGAATACGGCGCTCAGCGGTACATTCATCAGTTTTTCTTCTATAAAGGGAGCGATGTCCGAAGCGAGGCGGATGTTGCAGGTAAATCCGGGTTTCACATCGTATACGGCACGGTCGAAGGCGGGGTCGTCGATGGTGATGGTAACCGGAATACCCGTGCCGTCGGTCGATATGTCAAGATACTCTTCCAGTCTGGCATTGAATATATTGCCTTTGTACGTATCGAACTCCACCTTGAATGTGGCGTCTTTGGCACGAAGCAGGTACAGGTAATCATCGGGTACGGTAAATTTTATGCGCAGTTTCTGCGTATTTACCAGCCGCACAATCCCTTCTCCCGAATTGACGCGCTGATAGTTCTCTACCAGGCGCTTTTCGATAGAGCCGTCGAAGGGCGCGAGCAGTTTCGTATCGCGCATATTGTTGGTGGACAGCTCGTAGGCCGATTTGGCTTTCTGGTAATTGGCTACGCTTATTTCATACTCCTGCAGGGAGATGGCTTGGCGGCCCAACAGCCGTTTGTTGCGCTCCACCTGGGCGGCAGCGGTTTCATAGGCAGCCTTGTCGGCGGCATATTGCAGGGAAATATCCCGCGGGTCGATGGCGGCAATCAGTTGCCCTTTCCTGACCCTTTGTCCTTCCACTACCGGAAGGTCGATGATTTGTCCGCTGACACGAAATGCCAGTTTCACATATTCCACCGCTTCCACCATGCCGGAGAAGTCTTTGAGTATTACCGACTGTGAACTTACGGTGGCGGTTTTCACAGGTCGCACGAGGGGAATATCTTCCCCTTTCTTTTGCCCGCAGGACGTGACGATAAGTGTCACCGTCAGGGCGAACAGATACATTTTCTTCATTTGTTTTTGATTAAGACAAGTCTTTGCGGTTGACAGTCAAATCCAACCCTTGTTTTAATTCATAAACGTTTTGATATACCTGTATGTTCAATTGTTTTCCTGCGGTCAGGCTGATTTTTATTTCTTTGCCTATCTGTATATGCAGCGTATTGCCCAAGTAATTCACTTTGAACGAATAGCCGCTCCATTTCGCCGGTATGACCGGTTCAATCTTAAGCGTGCCGCCCTGTATCTGCAATCCTGCAAATCCGCGTACAACAGCCAGCCAACTGCCCGGCATACTGGTTATATGCAGTCCCTGGTCTCCTTCATTGTTGTAGTCGTCCAGGTCGAGGCGGGTAGCGTGTAAGAATAGTTGGTATGCCTTTTCCACTTTCCCGATGCGTGCGGCAAGAATGGAGTGGATGTGCGGGGAGAGGGAAGACTCGTGCACGGTCATCGGTTCGTAGAATTCGAAGTTGCGGCGGATGGTCTCCCGGTCGAAGTTGAAATAATAGAGGTACAGGCCGAGCAGGACATCACTCTGCTTGATGTAGCACGAACGCAGGATACGGTCCCACGACCAATACTGGTTGATGGGGCGTTCGCCGGCGGGAATGGCATCGGTGCTTTGCAGAACCTTGTCCATATAGCCGTCGTTTTGGATGAAGATACCGCGTTCCGGATCTTCCGGCAGGTACATCCGTTCGATAATGTCCCGCCAGCGTTCACTCTCTTCCGTATAATTCAGGTTGGTGATGCTGCATATGCGGGCATATTCATCGGGATATTGCCGGGCAATGATTTCAAGGAAACTGAGAGTGGTTTCGAGGCAACGCATGCAGGAGTAGTTGGTATACCAGTTATTGTTTACGTTGTTTTCGTATTCATCGGGTCCGGTAACTCCCAGAATGACGTATTTCTGCTTGGGTTGCGAGAAAGACACCCGTTGGCTCCAGAAGCGGCTGACGGCTATCATTACTTCCAATCCGTAATGGGCGATGTAGTCCAGCGTACCCGTAAGCGTGGCATGTTGCAGAATGGCATAGACAATCATATTGTTCCGGTGAACCTCTTCAAAAGTAATCTCCCATTCGCTGTGGCACTCTTCTCCGTTGCTGGTGACCTGCGGGAAGAGGGCGGCTCCATGGTCGAATCCCAACTTACGGGCATTCTCAATGGCTTTGGGCAGTTGCTTATAGCGGTATATCAGCAGGTTTTCGGCAATCTTCTTCGGGGTGGAAAGCAGGAAGAAAGGTACGCAGCACAATTCGGTATTCCAGTAAGTATTTCCGCCGTACTTCTCGCCGGTAAAACCTTTGGGGCCGATATTCAGGCGGGGGTCGTCTCCCCGGTATGTCTGGTAGAGCTGGAAGATGTTGTAGCGTATGCCTTGCTGGGCTTCCGGGTCGCCTTCGATACTGACATCGGTTTCGTCCCATATCTCCTGCCAGGCATTCCGGTGCTCCTGTTCCAGAGCATCCCAACCTGTACTTTGGGCGTTGCGGGCTTCTGCTACGGAGGCTTCTATCAAATCCTGCCGTTCATAATAAAGGGAAGATGCTATGGCAATGTATTTGACGAGCGTCACGGTATCTCCCGGCTTCACTTCAGTGCCTACGCTGAAACCGGCCTGTTTTTCTTTTTCTATCCGTATCGGGTTGGCAAAAGTCTCTTTATTGTTCTTGAAGAACCGGTAGGTCATGGCATAGCATATCTGCGCATCTTCCCGCCTGGTTTGCGTCCACAGATAGGCGCAATCGCTGGTGGTGCCGGAACGCAGGATATTCCATATCTTTTCATCCGGATGCCTGACCGGGTTCGCGGTGTCTCCGTCAAGGATAGGCACGAGTGAAACCTTGCCTGTATAGTTGACGGACGTAACGCTGTACTTTATAAGGCAGAGATTGGGGTGAGCCATATTGGCGATATGTTCCACGTGCAGGCGGAGTTTGTTTCCCCGCGGAGAGGTTACTTCCGCGTCCCGATAAGAAATACCCGCTTTCATATCGAGGCGTCTGTTGAAACTGTCCACATCCCATTGTGCCAGGTCCAGTTCCTCGTCGATGAGGCGCAGGCTGATACTGCTCCAGTCCGGAGCATTGGGGATGCGTGTATAAAATTGCGGAAAACCGTTCTTCCACCAGCCTACACGCGTTTTGTCCAGAAAAGTGATACCTGCCACGAACGCGCCGCGATAGCTGTCGCTGCTGTATGGTTCTTCAAAATGTCCCCGTTGTCCGAAACGGCCGTTTCCAAGACTGAATATGCTTTCCGACCACCGCATGCGGTCGGCTTGAAAACTATCTTCTATAATATTCCATTCATCGGTTTTAAGGTATTTCTTCATGGCGCTCTTTTTCTGTGTTATCGGTGTAAAGATAGACAAATAAACGGATAAACAAATAGGATGCGGAAAAAAGAAGAATGTGTCAAAACTAAAATTCGTTTGCTATTTATTTCTTTTTAGGCACGGATTACGCGGATTTCACGGAAAAGAGATAAAATAAATCCGTGTCAATCCGCGTAATCCGTGCCTAAAAGAAATCATCAAGTGTATTTTACACCCTCTTACCGGTGAGGAAGCATATATTCATCGGTGAGGAGAGGGGCTGTTTACGCCCTTTCTCCTTTGGTCTCTTTTATCAAATATACGCAGGCAGCTCCGATAATGAGCATCACACCCGCCGTTACCAGCATGTTTATTTCAGGGGGAAGCATCCCTTCCGGCGTAAACAGTGCCAGAATACTTCCGCCTAACGCCGCTGCTACGATTTGTGGAATACAGATGGTTCCGTTAAACAGCCCGAGATACGTACCCATGTGTCCGCCGGACAAGGCGTTGGTCAGGATGGTGAAAGGCAGTGCCAGCATGGCGGCCCATGCGCAGCCTATCAGCAGGAAAGATACGAACAGCACATACGGGCTGTGTACGAAATAGGTGGATATAAATCCGATACCGCCCAGCACGAGGCTCAGCGCGTAAATGAAGCGGCGGTCTTTGAACATGGGAATGCAGATTGCCCAAAGTACGGAACCGATAGCCTGTACGGCAAACAGCACGCCTACCCAGTTGGCAGCTTCCTGATATTGCAGGCTCTTGGTGTCGAGAACTATTTTTGTGATTCCGTTTACCGTATTTTCCACGGTGGGAGCGTCAAATACATTTGCAGCGATGCTTCCGTTGGTGTATGTCCACATGAACATAAAGGCGAACCAGCAGAAAAACTGCACCAGCCCTACCGTCCAAAAGGCTTTCGGCGCTTTTACCAGCAGCTTCAGCATATTGATTTTCTCATGTTCCTGCTCTTCCGTGATACCGTGATATTGGGCATACTCTGCGGGCGGCATTTCCTTGACTTTGACCGTTGTATAAATAACGCAGAATATCAGAATGGCGGCCCCGATATAGAACGAGTAGATTACGGAATCGGGAATAACCCCTTGGGGTGCCGTATTGCTGATACCCACCCACGCAAATATGAACGGGAACAGATAGCCCACCAGGCTGCCGGCATTGCATAAGAAACTCTGGATGGAATAGGCAAGTCCTTTCTGTTTCTCGTTCACCATGTCGCCTACCATCATCTTGAACGGCTGCATTGCCATATTAATGGAAGTATCCAGAAACATCAGCGATACCAGACCGAAAATCATGGCCGTGCTCACCGCCATACCGAAACTGCCGGCATTGGGCAGCAGGCACATGACGAGTACCGCAACCAGCGAACCGATGAACAGGTAGGGAATGCGACGTCCGAACCGTGTCCATGTCCTGTCGCTGGCAGCTCCTACGATGGGCTGCACGATGATACCTGCCAGCGGCGGTAATATCCAGAAATAGCTCAAACTGTGCGGGTCGGCTCCTAAAGTAGAGAATATACGGCTGATGTTCGCGCCTTGCAGGGCATACGCAATCTGTACGCCGAAGAAACCGAAGCTGATATTCCATAGTTTCCAGAAACTTAAATCGGGTTTTACTTTCATTGCTCTCTTGTTTTTTATGATATTAGTTTATAGATGAATTCGGTTGTGTTTTTATTTGGTCGTTCCCCTTACTACCAGGTTTGTCCGCACAATCTTGTTGGTGCTTTTTCCCTCGTGCCCGTTCAGCTTGTCTGTAAGGATGCCGAATGCGCTTTTGCCCACTTCTTCTCCGTGCTGCTCCACGGTGGTCAGTTTCGGGTCGGTGCTTTGGGCGATGGCTCCGTCGGTGAAACCGCAGATGGAAACCTCGTCCGGCACTTTCAGTCCCACCAGCTTGCAGGCATACAATATACCTGCCGCCGTTTCGTCATTAATCGCAAAGAAACCATCGGGACGGTTGTCACTCTCCAGCAGGTCGGGCGTTATGGCAATGGCGCGTTCACGGTTGTCGCACAGCTTTATCATGCTGTCGTCCACCGGCACTTTGTATTTCTTCATGGCATCCAGATAGCCGTTCCGCCGGTTTTTGGTAATCTCCAGATGCGGAGATGCGCCGTAGAAGAAGATGCGTTTGCATCCGGTCTGAATCATGTACTCTACGGCGGCAAACGAGCCGGCATAGTCGTCCACAACCACCCGTTCCGTTTTCAGCTCCGTACAGATGCGGTCGTAAAACACAATCGGTATGTCGTTGTTCAGCAGCTCCTGGTAGTGGTCGTATTGCTCCGTGTTTTTGGCAAGGGAGGCTATGACGCCGCAAACGCGGGCGGCAAGGAAAGAGTGGACGATTTTGACTTCCTGTTCGTAGGACTCGTTGCTTTGGGCTACGATTATATTGTAGCCGGCTTTGGCCGCCGCTGTCTCGATGCCGCTCAGCACGCACGAGAAGAAATGATGCACCAGTTGGGGCACAATCACGCCAATCGTATTGCTGCGGCTCGAACGGAGGTTCACGGCAAGCACATTGGGTTTGTAGTTATGTTCGCGGGCGTAGGCATGGATGAGGTCACGGGTTTCCCGGCTGATGTCCGGATTATCCTTGAGCGCTCTCGACACGGTGGACGGCGAGACATTCAATGCCCGGGCAATATCTTTAATGGTTATCTGCGGTTTGTTCATCAGTATGATTTCAATTTTCAGCCAAAGGTAATAAAAATAGGAAGATATACGAAGACCGTAGCCGGGCTTCTTATTTATCCTGCTGCAAAAATAGCGGAATGCGTCTAATAAAACTTTTCTGTTGATACATATCGGGTTATAAGTTTGTGCAAACGATTGCATATACTGTTTGCAACCATGTATTTGCCCGCTGCACGGTAAATTCCCGGTAAAAATCATTTGCTATACGATAAATCTCCGTAACTTTATCCTCTGGAAAATGTGGTATCCTTTAATTAATATTATAATGTATTGGCTGACTATGATAAAGAGACTTGTTTTATTTTTTTGCCTATGCTTGCCGGCATTGGCTGTCTCTGCCCAAGAGCAGGAAGTTAAGTTTGCTTTCGATAACTATCACCGCTATTACCGCGAAGCGCGCCTCTGCACCGATAGTGCAAAATTGGAGGCAATGAAGAAATTGCGTGTCTATTTTCATGAGCATCCTTACAGGCTGTCTAAGGTGAACATGTCCGTGCCGCCCGCCAGGTGTCTGGAGTTGCTTACGCCGGAGGGGACATTCTCGGATATGGACGCTTTGGAAGCTGAGTTCGAACGTAGCAATGCCTATCGGAAGGGCTTTCATACAACAGCCGATGACCGGGTGGGTATTTTCATCGGAAACGCTCTTGACCGCTTGTGCTGCATAGCCGACGCATACCGCCGCGGTACGCTGACGGCAGACGAGTCGTTGAGCGACAAAGTGCTGAAAGCGGTGGTGCACTACGGCATGCTGGAAGCCGGACGCTCGAACGCCGTTTCCCGTTTTCACGCTTCCTGCTTTGCCATTCCTACGGCTGCGGTAAACATCTATTTCGCCTGGCTGGATAAAATGGAGCTTGCCGAACGCGGCGGTGCAACTCCTTTGCTGGAGGCCGCTTGCGATATGCTGAAGGTATTGGGGCTGCAAGCCTATACGCAGCCGTTGCGTCATGATGAAACCGACAAGAATGTTGTTTCGATAGAACGTTTCCGCAATCATGTATGGTGGGTGGGCGGCAACGCGTTGGCATACCGTTCGCTATTGCCCGTAGCTGCAATGTACAGTTCGGTGCCTATGGTGGATGTATTGGCAGAAGTTTGCCGGAGAGGTATCAGCGTGACTTCCCAACTTACTCTGCACGATTCTTTCTGGACCGAAGGTTTTACTGCCGACGGTGCAGGGTGGGGACATGGCAAGCAATGCCTGATTTGGGGATATCCCATAGACGGAACCTTCAATGCCTTGAATATGCTGGGTATGCTGAAAGGGACACCGTGGGCGGAGCGCCTGAGCAGGGAGAATGCCCAAGCTATCCTGAACTTTCTGCGCGGTGGAAACTGGTACTACTATAAAGGATTTACCTTGCCTTGTCTGGACCGTGGCTCGTATGTCTATACCGCTGCCGAAAAAGAGATTCCTTACGCAAAGATGCTGAATAAAGTGCTGACGGACTGGATGGATGCTTTTACGGAAACCGAGCAGGCGGAGTTACGGCAGTTATGGAAAGAAGTGAAAGAAAAGCATATCCGGATGGTGGGGTACGCTCCGGGCATGTATTCCGGAATCCGCTGGTTCTTTAATAACGATGATTTGATAAAGAAAACCCCCGACTGCCACATAATGGTGAATATGGCTTCCGTGCGTTGTGACGGCTTGGAGAGTGCGCCCAACTTTGCCGATGCCTATAATTTCTACCCTACGGACGGTATGACTTTGTTTCAACGCAGCGGCAACGAATATCGCTCCATCATGGGTGGCTGGGACGTAACGGCATCTCCCGGAGTAACCGCACGCGAAGGCATGGAGCGCCTGGAACCGGTAGTTAACTGGCGCGGTTATTGCAGTAAGCATAATTATGCGGCAGCAGCCACGGACGGTAGCGGTGATGCCGTGGCGGGATATATTTTCGAGAAAATGAATGCTTCGGAGAAAGAGGGTGTGAACGACCGGGGTAGCAGTGACGGCTGTAACGAGGTGCTTTATGGTGTAAAGGCTTATAAATCTTATTTTATTCAGGGAGACTATATGGTTGCCTTGGGAGCGGGTGTGACAAACAGGCAGTCCGGACAGCCGGGACACATCCGTACCACTATCGACCAGACGGCCTTGCTGAATGATGTCTGTTTGTTGGAGAAAGGCAAGAAAACGGCTCTTTCAGCCGGTGTGCATACCTGGAAAATCTCAGGAAAGAACACACCCTGGCTGGTGCAGGAGGGGCAATTTGCTTACCGCGTTCTTCCTGAATACAGCCGGAAAGCGTTCGTAGCCTGCGAAACGCGTCCTGCGAACTGGGTGCTGCACAACAAAACAAATGCCGGTAAGAAGAATCTGCCGGATAGCGTGAAAATTCTCCGTTTGTGGATTGACCACGGACAAGCGCCTGTGGATGATACGTACGGTTATACCGTGTATACGGGAAAGGGCACTCCGTCCGCCCGGTTGCCTTTCCGTGTACTGAGGAATGACTCTTTGGTACAAGCAGTGCAGTCGGCAGACAAAAAACTGTTGCAGGCGGTGTTCTATCCGGGCAACAATGGCCTGCAGGCCGGCGGTGTGTCGCTTACAGCTTCTGAACCTTGTACCGTAATGATAAAGACGGTGGCAGGAAAGTCCGTCTTTACAGTGACGGATGCCTGCATGAATGCGGCTTTGAAGAAAATAACGCTTACTTATAACGGTGAAACGATAGAAGTACCTATGCCGCAGGGGGAATTTTGCGGTAGGACGGCATCGTATGAATTGCCTTAATGGGGTAGACGGGATGCCTTGCTTCAATGAATGTTATATTACTATAATACTTAGAATCATGAAACACATTAAATTTATTACTTTCTTTTTGAGTATCGCATGCCTTTTCATTGCATGCAAGAACACGGCCGACAACGATAGGGAAGGCACGTCTCCGGCACCGGAGCAGACTCCCGGCACCGGAGATGATTCTTTTGCCAAAGGCGCTGACATCAGTTGGGTTACGGAAATGGAAGCGGCCGGACATCGCTTCTATAATGCCGACGGCAAGCAGCTTGAATGCACTGCCCTGATGAAGGAGTGCGGACTGGATGCGGTTCGCCTGCGTGTGTGGGTAGATCCGGCAGAGCACGGCAACTGGTGCAATACACCCGATGTCGTAGCCAAGGCCAGGAGGGCGAAGGATTTGGGAATGGACGTAATGATAGATTTCCATTATAGTGACTGGTGGGCAGACCCCGCCCAGCAAAACAAGCCTGCCGCATGGAAGGACAAAACGCTGCCGGAACTGAAGAAAGCCATCGGCGACCATACGGTAGCGGTGCTTCAGGCCTTGAAGGCGGCGGGAGTTTCTCCCAAATGGGTGCAAGTGGGCAACGAAATACGTCCGGGTATGTTGTGGGATAAGAATGTGGCGCTGAGCGGTGCATCCTATGATGTGAAAGAGTGTGACTTGAAGAACGCTCCGGCAACGGCGTCGGATAAAGTCGTGTATCCCGCAAACTGGAGTAATTTGGCCGATTTCATCACTGAGGGCTACAATGCGGTGAAGTCAGTCTTCAGCGATGCGATTGTGATTGTTCATCTGGACAACGGTTGGGATAAAGAACTGTTCAACTGGTTTTTCGATGAGCTGAAGAAACACAACGGGAAGTGGGATATGATAGGCATGTCGCTTTATCCTTACTGGACACGGATGGAGAAGCCGGATTATACCGCCGATGACATTATCACCGACTGCATGGAGAATATCAAGGCGTTGGGCGCCAAGTATGATTGTGATGTGATGATAGTGGAAACCGGCATGGAATGCGGTGACGACAAGGGCAATCTGGCAAGTGCGTCTGTCCTTGCCGAAGGCAAACGGCAGTTGGAACGCATCGTCAAGGAAAGCCGGGAGAATACCGGAGGACGCTGCAAGGGTGTGTTCTATTGGGAGCCGGAGTGCAAACCGAGCCAGTATCGGTTGGGAGCGTTTACTGCCGACGGCCGTCCTACGGTGATTATGGATGCGTTTAAATAACCTGTAAAACAGTATAATTATGAATAAGAGACTGATAACGGGCATCTGTTGCTTCTTCCTCTTTTCGGCCGTTATGGCGCAGCGTACCGAAGTCCTTTTGGAAAAGGGCTGGAAGTTCTTCCGGGGAGATATATCCGGAGCTGCTCATCCGGGATATGACGATGAGCAATGGCAGGCGGTAACCGTGCCTCACGATTGGGCCATTTACGGGCCGTTCGACCGTGACAACGATTTACAGAAAGTAGCCGTCACGCAGAATTTCGAAAAACAGGCTTCGGTAAAGACCGGACGCACGGGCGGATTGCCTTATGTAGGCGTAGGCTGGTATCGTACCACCTTTACCGTTCCCGCCCGCAAACAGGCTACACTGGTTTTTGACGGAGCCATGAGCGAAGCCCGTGTCTATATCAACGGGCAGGAAGTCTGCTTCTGGCCTTTCGGCTATAACTCTTTCCATTGCGATGTCACACCTTATATATATAAGGACGGAAAACCCAATACGCTTGCCGTGCGGTTGGAGAACAAACCGCAGTCTTCGCGCTGGTATCCCGGTGCGGGGTTGTACCGGAATGTCCGCCTGTTGACGACCGAACCGGTATGCGTTCCGGTGTGGGGCACTCAGCTTACCACCCCGCACGTGTCGGACAAGTATGCTTCCGTGCGTTTGCGTACGGAGATTGCCAATGCCGGAAACAAGCATATCCGGATTGTGACCGAGATTATATCGCCGGACGGTAAGGTGGTTGCCGCCAAAGACAACACCCGCAAAATAAACCACGGGCAGCCTTTCGAGCAGAACTTCCTGGTAGATACTCCCGCCTTATGGTCGCCGGAGACACCCCGGCTCTACAAGGCGTCTTCCAAGATATATGCCGACGGCAGGCTGGTGGACGAATATACCACCCGTTTCGGCATCCGTAGCATAGAGATTGTGGCGGACAAAGGTTTTTTCCTGAACGGCAAGCACCGTAAGTTTCAGGGCGTCTGCAACCATCACGACCTGGGGCCTTTGGGGGCTGCCGTCAATGTGGCTGCTCTCCGCCGCCAGCTCACGCTGCTGAAGGATATGGGCTGCGATGCCATCCGTACATCGCACAACATGCCGGCTCCGGAACTGGTGGAGCTTTGCGACGAAATGGGCTTTATGATGATGATAGAGCCTTTCGATGAATGGGATATTGCCAAATGCGATAACGGCTATCACCGTTACTTCGACGAATGGGCGGAGCGGGACATGGTGAATATGTTGCGTCATTACCGTAATAATCCGAGTGTGGTCATGTGGAGCATTGGCAACGAAGTGCCTACGCAGTGCAGTGCCGAGGGCTATAAAGTCGCTTCTTTCCTGCAGGATATATGCCACCGCGAAGACCCCACACGTCCTGTTACCTGCGGTATGGACCAGGTGTCTTGCGTCCTGGAAAACGGTTTCGCCGCTATGATAGACGTTCCCGGTCTCAACTACCGCGCCCACCGCTATGTGGAGTCTTACAACGCACTTCCGCAGAATATCATTCTTGGTTCGGAAACCGCCTCTACCGTAAGTTCCCGCGGAGTCTATAAATTCCCGGTAGAGAAACGGGCAGGGGCAACGTATGCCGACCACCAGTCTTCGGGGTATGATGTGGAGTATTGCTCTTGGTCGAATGTGCCCGATGAGGACTTTGCCCTGGCCGATGATTACGACTGGACTATCGGGCAGTTTGTCTGGACGGGTTTCGACTATCTGGGCGAACCCTCTCCGTACGACACGGATGCCTGGCCCAGCCACAGTTCCGTATTCGGCATCATCGACTTGGCAAGCCTGCCCAAAGACCGCTATTATCTGTACCGCAGCATCTGGAATAAGACCGCAAACACCCTGCACGTCCTTCCGCACTGGACATGGCCGGGCAGGGAAGGAGAGAATACTCCCGTCTTTGTTTATACCAGCTATCCCGCTGCGGAACTTTTCGTTAACGGCAAGAGCTACGGTAAGCAACGCAAACTGACGGCATCGGAGAGCAAAGCCTTACAAGGCAAGGACTTGCTTGCCTTGCAACGCCGCTACCGCCTGATGTGGATGGATGTTCCTTATGAACCGGGCGAACTGAAAGTCGTGGCTTATGATGCTTCCGGCAAACCGGCAGAAGAGAAAATCGTCCGTACCGCCGGCAAACCTCATCATCTGGAACTGGTTGCCGACCGCACCCGGCTTGCTGCCGACGGTAAAGACCTTGCCTACATCACCGTCCGCGTTGTCGATAAAGACGGCAATCTCTGCCCGTCGGACAATCGTCTTGTTTCTTTCTCTGTAAAAGGAGCCGGCCGTTACCGCGCGGCAGCCAATGGCGATGCCACCAGCCTCGACCTTTTCCATTTACCCAAGATGCCGGCTTTCAGCGGACAGTTGACGGCTATCGTGCAGAGCACGGAACAGTCCGGTGAAATTGTTTTTGAAGCCAAAGCCAAAGGCTTGCAGACTGGGACAATCTTGTTGTTTGCCGGTAGGTAACATTTGCATTATTTCTGTTTCAGAGTTTTGCATAATTTGTCATCACTCGTCACCAATCACTCTGTATCCCTTTCCAGCAAAGGGATACAGGGAGTGACGACAAGCGTGGTGAGAGTGATGACTGATTCGTGGTTGTCACGCGAATAAATATTATATATCTTATAATCAGCATGTTATCTTAATAGGCACACAGTCGATAATAGAGACTTTTCTGACGATTTACTACTCCAAAAGACCTTTATCATGCGATTCGGTGCATTGTTTGAAGATAAATGCACCCGTAATTCCCGGAATATGCCCTGTGACAGTAAGGTATTTGTTTGGGATAAATGCCTCATTCCTTCTTTCTTTTCTTTGTTTTATCGCATGTATAATGTCCTTTTATCACTTCCTTTTCCTTGTTTTCCGGTTGCGGGCTCTACGGTTGCCAATTGCGGGCCCGACAGCCCGCGGCTGGCAACCGTAGAGCCCGCAACTGCGAAACGAAAAAAAAGACCTGCTGTTTCGGGGAAAATGCAGTAGGTAAACTACTATTTAGCGTGTGTTTTTGCAGATATTACCCTGCTGATTTCCCGTTATTTATTACGCGTTTCCATTGGTGTGCCCATGCGTTTATGAGATGATAGCGCATGATACCAGATATAGTGCAATCGTTTGCATTCTTCTTATTGAACTTTTTACGGTATCTTTGTCTCTTACTCGACAATATAGCATACATTTGTTGTATCATAATAAAGTATTTGGAGCACGTTCCGTATTTAGGTTAATATACTGAAACGTCTTTTGAATATACTGTAGATAATTAATATTGTTAACTTTAATTTTTAAATGCATGAAGCAAGTTAATCTTAGAATCTGTCGAACGATTCTTCCCCTGTTATTAGGGTTATTCTTGTCAGTTGGCGTTTATGCACAGAACATCACGGTGAAAGGGCATGTGAAAGATGCTTTGGGTGGTGTGATTGGCGCTAATGTCATTGAAAAAGGTAATCCGTCTAATGGCACCATTACCGATGTGGACGGAAATTTTACATTGTCTGTACCCAAAGGAGCAATTCTTCAGGTATCTTTTATAGGATACAAAACACAGGAAATAGAAGCAACTTCATCTGTGATTGTGACTTTGAAAGACGATTCGGAATTATTGAATGAAGTGGTTGTCATCGGTTACGGTGTGGCTAAGAAAAATGACCTTACCGGTTCGGTGACAGCGATCAAGCCGGATGAGAAAAATAAAGGTCTGGTCGTAAGCGCTCAGGATATGATTCAAGGTAAGATTGCCGGTGTAAATGTAAACACCACTTCGGGAGCTCCCGGTGAAGGCGCTCAAATCCGTATTCGTGGTGGCGCTTCTTTGAATGCCAGCAACAATCCGCTTATAGTGATAGACGGCATGCCGATGGATAATAACAATACCAAAGGTGTGAACAATCCGCTTTCACTTGTCAATCCTAATGATATTGAAACTTTTACGGTGCTGAAAGATGCTTCTGCTACGGCAATTTACGGTAGCCGTGGTTCTAATGGAGTAATTATCATTACAACTAAAAAAGGACGTAAGAACCAGGCACCGAAGGTTTCATATAACGGAACTTTGTCGGTAAGTACGATTGCCGACAAGCTCGATGTAATGGACGCTCCCGAATATGTTGAATTTATCAAGAATACGTATGGCGAAGGCTCGGCAGCTTATGCAGGGCTCGGATGGCAGAAATACAATGAAGATGGTACACCGGACTTTTCTGCCGGCACATATAATACGGATTGGCAGGATGAAATATACCGTGCCGGTATCAGTCACGACCATAATGTCAGCGTTACCGGTGGAGTGGGCAATGAAAGTTGGTCCATGCCTTATCGTGTCAGTGTGGGATATACCAATCAGGAAGGTATTCTGAAAGGTTCCGATTATAACCGCTTTACAGCAGGGTTTACTTTGAATCCCTCATTGCTGAATGATCATCTTAATTTTAACATCAATGCCAAGTATTCTTACTCCAAGACAAATCCGGGTGGTACGGATGCTATCGGTGCAGCTATCTCTATGGACCCGACTCGTCCGATAATGAGTGAGGACGAACAGTTCAAGAATTGGGGCGGTTATTGGCAGTGGACAAAGAATACTTCCGAATACGACCCCACTTTCCCGTTTGCACGCAATGATGATGCTCCTAAAAATCCGGTGGAACTGATTGATCATTATACATTCGATAAGAGCGCTACCGTACTTCTCGGTAATTTTGAAGCCGATTATAAGATACATGGATTTGAAGACCTGCGTTTGCATATGAATCTTTCGGGTGAATATGCCGATGGTGGAGAATATACTAACAACAATCCGTATTCGACTTATGGCTTCTATTATGGAGGTGTAGGCGAGAACAAGGAAAAGAAATACAACCTGATTGCTACGGCATACGCCCAGTACAACAAAGATTTCAACAAGGCACATCATCTGGATGTGATGGTGGGTTACGAATATAACCACATGAAATATTGGGGTGGAGAATGGTTCGAAAACTATTATCCTTCTACCAATGAAAGTTATTATGACGATGGTACTCCGAAAGCCGGAACAATAAACAGCTCTTCTACAAAGAATTGGAGAGGCCAGATTTATCTTGTCAGCTGGTATGGACGTGTCAATTATTCGCTTCTTGACCGTTATCTTTTCACCTTTACAGCCCGTTATGACGGTTCGAGCCGTTTTGCAGACGGACAACGCTGGGGTTTCTTCCCTTCGGCAGCCTTTGCTTGGCGTGTGAAGGATGAAGCTTTCCTGAAAGATGTAGATGCTGTCAGTGATTTGAAACTTCGTCTTGGCTGGGGTAAGACCGGTCAGCAGGATACCGGTAAGGAATACTACACAGCCATATACAAGGTAAGCACCAGTGAGAACCATCGTTATCCGGTAGGTCCTAACAATCCGGGTACGCTTTATCAGCCTTTGCCTTATAATGACGACCTTACTTGGGAAACTACGACTACATGGAACTTAGGGTTGGATTATGGAATGTTTGACCAGAGACTGACTTTGAACCTTGATGCTTATTACCGCGAAACCACGGACTTGCTTTCCACACCTACAATTCCGGCAGGACAGAACTTTGATAATGCCCTTATGCTTAATGCCGGTTCTTTGAAGAATACCGGTGTTGAAATAGCTCTGTCGGGCAAACCTGTTCAAACAAAAGACTGGTTTGTGGAACTTGGCATGAACATAGCATACAACAAGAATGAGATAACTGGTCTTTATGGCGGACGTGACGTTATTGAAGCAGGTATGAAAGTGGGTACCGACCAGCAAATCACTTATCATAAAGTAGGACTTCCCGCTAACTCCTTCTGGGTTTATCAGCAGGTGTATGACGAAAGCGGACGTCCTATCATGGGATGTTATGTAGACCGGAATGCTGACGGCAGCATAGACGAAAACGACCGCTATTATTATAAAAACATTATAGCGCCTTGGACAGGCGGATTTAATTTTAAAGTAGCTTATAAGAACTGGGACCTCGGAACCAACTTCAGAGCCAGCTTCGGTAATTATGTATACAATGGTATCGAATCGGGCAAGGCAAATTCTGCAATGCTTTATAATTCCAAAGGATATTACGAGAATAGCACGGCAGATATTGTAAGCCTTGGCTGGAGTTCTTACAATTATGCGCTTACTGATTATTTTGTACAGAATGCAAGTTTCCTGAAGTGTGACAATATTACGCTTGGATATAATTTCGATAATCTTTTTAAAGCCGGCAAGTACAAAGGCGTGTCAGGACGTATCTATGCTTCATGCTCAAATGTCTTTACCATTACGAAGTACAAAGGGCTTGACCCGGAACAGACTTCCGGAAAGGAGAGCAGCCTCTATCCGCGCAGCCGTACCTTCCTTCTTGGATTGAATCTTAATTTCTAATTTAATAACTGAGGACAATTATGAAACTAAATAAAATAAAAGCAATATTTCCTGCCATTGCTCTTTTTCTGACAGCAAGCATGACTTCCTGTATGGATGATCTTGAGAAAGGGAATATAGACCCTACCGTAGAGCCTAATCCGAATCTGTTGGGGCTGTATAGCAAATGTTATGCCGGACTCATCATGGAAGGTAATGACGGTAATGCGGATTTTACCATAGACGATGCCGGTAAATCAACGTTATTGCGTAACGTGTTTAATTTTAATGAACTTTCTACCGATGAGGCTATCTGCTGGTGGAGCGACGGTGGTATTACGGATATCGGTTATAACCAATGTATGCCGGGTACTGCGACTCTCAGATTTCTTTATTATCGTCTGATGTCCAATATTACGTACTGTAACCATTATTTGAGCCTTGAAGCGGCACAAGCCGACAAGACGATGCTTGCAGAGGTGCGTTTTATCCGTGCATACAACTATTTCTTAATGCTCGATTTCTTTGGAGACCCCTCTTTTATAGAGACAATTACCTCGGAAGTGCCTAAACAAGCCCATGCCTATAATGAGAAATTTGACGAGAGTGCCACATATACCCGTGCGGAACTTCTGCAATTGGGACGTGAATTCCTCTTTAATTGGGTGAAAAAGGAATTGGAAAATGCCGAAGCAGATATGTTACCTGCCGAACCGGAAACGGACAGTGATGCAAACTATGGCCGCGCCGACAAAGCGGCAGCCTGGATTTTGCTGAGCCGTTTATATCTTAATGCCGGTACTTATCTTAATAATGACGGGCAGAACAATCCTCATTGGGATAAAGCGTTGGAATATGCTGAAATGGTTATCAATTCAAATTACGCAATCTTTGATGATACCAGGATTCCGACAGAAGCTACGCAGAGAGGTTATCGTCCGTACGATTTGCTCTTTATGGGTGATAACGGATCGAATGGTGCCAGTTGTGAAGCCATACTTCCGCTTCTTCAGGATGGAAAGGTGACGAAAGGCTATGGAGGTTCGCTTTTCTTTATTGCCGTTACGTGGAATGATAAGATGCAAACCGTAACCGACCTCACTGCCGGTACTACGGGTAATACGTGGTCCGGTATGCGATGCCGTCCTCAACTGATTGAGAAGTTTACTAATAATCCTGAATCTTTTGTAGGCAAGTCGACGAAGGAAATCCGTGCTTTGCAAATCGATGACCGTGCGCTTTTCTGGGGAAAAGGTTCGGATGGCGATGAACGTACGCTTGACTTGGGAGATAACTCCAGCTTCTATCAAGGCCTGGTAACTACGAAATGGAATAACAACTATTCCAACGGCGGAAGCCCGCACGATGTGTTCGATGTGGATACGGATTTCTTCCTTTTCCGTGTGGCAGAAGCTTATCTCAATGCTGCGGAAGCAGAAATGCATCTCAATGGCGAGAGTTCAACAAAGGCAAAAGGTTATATCGATATCTTGCGTAAGCGTGCCCACACGGCTACAAGCGATTCTTACAACCTGAACTATATTCTTGACGAGCGTTCGCGCGAATTCTATTTCGAGGGTCTCCGTCGTACCGACCTTATACGTTTTAATCAGTTCGGTGGTACGCAAACTACCTATAACTGGTCGTATAAAGGCGGCAATATCAATGGAGTGACATTCGATAAGACAAGAAATCTTTTCCCTCTCCCGACATCGGAAATACAGGCAAACAGAAGCCTTATCCAGATTGATGGTTATAATGAGACAGAAGAGTAAAGTTAAAACAGTAAATTTAGAAAAGTAATATGAAGAATAAATTATTGCTTGGTGCTGTGCTTGTCGGTACTGCCGGCATATTTGCAGCATGTTCGGATGATAATGATTCGAACCCTACGCTGATACAACCCACGGAGTTCGTCTTGAACACTCCGGCTTACGTGAACGAAACGGTTGATTTGGAGAATACGGAAGCTCTTCGGTTGACATGGTCACAACCGGAATATACAACAGGCAATGCTCCGATTAATGCGACATATGAAATACAGGTTTCTCCGACAAACTCATTCACTGTGTCTACGGACGAAGCGGATGCGGATGAGGAAAATGCTCTTGTTGCCGATTATGCAGTTATCGACAAGACCTCTACAACCTGTTTTGCTGATTTGGCGGCATCTGAACTTAACAAGGCTCTGGCTAAAGTAGCGAAGTGGAAAGCAGACGCTGTTCCTGCCGAACAAAAGACTTTTATTCGTATCAATGCATTTGTGCTTGAAGGTATGAATAGATTGAATGCCATTACATCGAATGTGGTAGAAATCAGTGTGGCTCCTTATTATGTGGAATTGTCGGATGCCGCTCCTATTATGTGGTATCTTGTCGGAAATAATTTTGGTGACGGTGCTTGGAGTGATAAGCCGGGCGAAAGTAGCTTCCCGCTGTTCATGCAAAGCGATTACAATTATGATAAGGTGACCGGTGCCGGTGAAATTACCTACCTCAACTATTTTACAACTGAGGATTGGAAGATACAGCCTGCGGATTTCAATTGGGATTATGGATTTTGTGGTACAGGCGCTCCCAATGAGGCTGTTTATCGTAATGGCGGAGCCGATGGCGGAAATATCACATGTAATCCGGCCGGATATTATCTTGTTACCATTAATACCGGAGCGAATACTTGTACTATTGTCAATCAGGAAATAACCCCGGCTGTTTACGGTCAGATATGTATCACCGGTGATTTCTGCGATTGGGCCGACCAGAACATGATTCCGGTGAACAAGAGCGGTGAAAACCATGTATGGTGTTATATGTTGACGGTGGAAGAGGATGCCGTGAAGCAGATTAAGTTCAAGATTCCCGGTTCTTGGGATACAAATTGGGGATATGGTTCGGAAGACGGCGAGGTATCTGTTTGCGGTAAGGCAGCAGCCGGAGGCAAGAACATCGGTGTTGCGGCAGGTACATGGGTTATCATGTTCAATGATATAACCGGTGAATTCAGTATTATTCCTAAGAAATAAATTACACACTTTAAAAGAAAGATACTATGATAAAGAAATTAGTATATGGCTTGGCTATCATTGCAGGACTTGTTTCCTGCAATGATGACTATACGGATTGGGCAAGCCCTCAAAGCAATGATTCCAAAGAACCGGTCGATAAAATCGCATTTACGGTAGAACCGGCAGTCAGCGCCATTGATTTTGTAGTGGAAACGGCGGAAAATATTCAGTTATTTACTACCAGTCTGCAAGATGGGCAGGTAAGTGAATACGCGCTTACTCTTTCTGCTGAAGGTAAGGATAAAACCGCCGCTCTGAGCGCAACGGCAGCCGGGATGGTTGCTTCAACCGATTTGGCAAACGCGGTAGCGGCTATTTATGGTAAAAGCCCCGAAGAACGGACTGTTGCTGTAGAAGTGGTAGCCGATGTAACGGTAAAAACAGAAGACGGTAGCGTCATAACCAAGAAGAAAGCTTCTCCGTTTACTTTGAAAGTCAAGCTGAATACCCCATTGGAGTATTTTCTGGTAGGCGACGTTACATCATGGGCAGACAAGTCAGCAAAATGTATGCTTTATCCACAAGGAGATAAGAAATATGCGTATACGACCGATTTTACTAAAACTGAGAATGGTGTACAAACAGCCGGTAATCTAAAAATTTGGTTAGGTGCAGATATTGGAAATTGGGATAATTGTTATGGTGCTGAGAGCGATGGCGATAATGCTGTTTCCGGTAAGTTGGTATCAGTAAATGCCGGAGCGATAGCTTGTCCGGAAGTCGGTAAATTTTATAAACTGGAAGTTGACTTTTCTACAAACGAATATGCTTGGACAGAACTGACTGATCAGGCTCCGGAATCTTATACTCATATAAGTTTGATTGGTGAATATAATGATTGGGATACAACGGGCTCTGAGAAAGATTTGGAACAGATTACTCCGCATAACTGGTATATAGCTGGCTTTGAACCGGGAAAAGACGGTAAATTAAAGTTGCGTGCTGGTCATGACTGGGGGACTTCTTGGGGTGCTGCAACGGATAACGTAACAATAGCGGATAAAAACTATTTGTCATTGACTACTACAAATAGTAAGGATATTATTGTTCCCAATGGAAAATATAATGTATTCTTTAATGATATTACAGGTGAAGTTGTATTTCAGACGGCTGAATAATATTTGCGATATATAAAGAATATTTATTTTAAATCAGGCGAGTGTGTCTGAACTTGCTACAAGTTACATGGATTTGGTGTTATTTCTTCTCTTTGTATTAAGGGATTCCATACCGGTCTGCGTTGTTTAAGGCAAGTTCAGACACATTTCTTTTAATTGTATGTAAAATCTGATAAAATGAAGAACGTAAAATCTGTTTTATATTTAATATTGGGCTTGCTGATGAGCTCTTTGATGGCTTGTAGTGATGACCCAGGAGCTTTTTCTGAGCCTGCACCGGGGCAGGATGAAACTCCTGAAGGATATGTCTCTTTAGAACCCTCATCCGATACTTGGGACGGAACCAAACGTGCCGATATTACTTATCAGACATTGGTGTATTCATTTGCCGATAGTAATAATGACGAGTGGGGCGATTTCAGAGGACTCACAGATAAGCTGGATTATCTTAATGAAATGGGTGTGAATGCAATATGGCTGTCGCCAATTCATCCGGCAATGTCTTATCACGGATATGATGTGAAGGATTATACAACAGTGAATGCCCGGTATGGAACTATGGATGATTTTGAACGGTTGATTGCCAAAGCCCATGAATTGGGTATAAAAGTCTATTTGGATTATGTGATGAACCATACCGGAAAGGATCATCCTTGGTTTATAGATGCGAAATCGTCCAAGGAAAGTGTTTACCGTGACTATTACATCTTCTCACAAGACCCGAAATCCGATATTACTGCCGGTAAAATTCCAATGATAAAGCGGGAAAGCTCTATGGGATATAATGCAGGCGAATGGTTTTCGGCTGGTATAGGTGATGCCATGAAAGGATATTATAAGTTTGTACTCGACTGGTCTAATGCTGCAAGTCCCACCATAACAGTTACAAAAGAAGATACTCCGAACGCGGATACTCCGGACGTAACCACGCAAGATGCCAAGTACTTATATTATGGTGAGGGCATTTGCAAGAAATTCTATGCGAGAGGCAATAATAAGTACGAGTTAACGGTTGATCTTGATACGGATTGGGGCTTTTTAATCCGTACAAGCAATACTTCATGGGACAACGGAACGAAGTATGGAGCTCCGTCTAAAGCAAGTAAAGTGCAGTTGGGCAAGCCTTTTACTTTGAGTAATGCAAATCCTGAGGACATATTGTTTGCATCGGTCGAAGCATGGTATTTCCATTCCCATTTCCAAACAGACTGGTTTGCCGACCTTAATTACGGTGCTATTGATGATGCTGCCAACTCTCCGGCATATAAAGCAATATCCGCTGCTGCAAAAGAATGGATAGACAGGGGAATTGACGGATTCCGTTTGGATGCGGTGAAGCATATTTATCACAGTGCCACTTCGGATGAGAATCCCCATTTTCTGAAAATGTTCTATGATGATATGAACGAATATTATAAATCGAAAGGGCATACAGATGATATTTATATTGTAGGTGAAGTCCTTTCGGGCAGTGACGAGGTGGCGCCTTATTATCAAGGACTTCCCGCATTGTTTGAGTTTGACTTCTGGTATAAACTGGATTGGTCGATTGCTAACTCCACTGGTTGTTACTTTGCGAAAGACATACTTTCTTTCCAACAGAAATATGCGGGATACCGTGCCGATTACATAGAAGCTACCAAACTATCCAACCATGATGAAGACCGTACAGCATCCAAACTGGGAAAATCAGAGGCAAAGTGTAAACTTGCGGCTGCCGTATTGCTTACCGCACCGGGCGAACCCTATATTTATTATGGGGAAGAATTGGGTATCTACGGAACGAAGGAAAAGGCGGATGAATATGTACGTAGTCCGATGCTGTGGGGAGATAATTATACTACTGCCTATACGGACAAGATTGATGCCACCGTGGCTTCGAGTATAAAATCCGTAGCAGAACAGAAGGAAAATGCAAATTCGTTGCTGAATACCTATCTCTCTTTTACCCGTTTGCGTAATACCTATCCGGCTTTGGCTCAAGGTACAATGACAAAACATGCGGTATATAACGAATCGAACGAAGAGTACAAGAGCATTGCTGCATGGTATATGACAAAAGATAATGAAAAGATGCTTGTTCTTCACAACTTTGGAAGCGCATCTGTTAAACTGTCATTGACAGATAATATCGAAAAGGCTGTCGGTGTATCGGGAACTGTTCAGGTAAAAGAAGGGGATAATACTTCCATACGGTTGGGAGGATATTCGTCAGTGGTCTATAAAATAGCCCAATAGCCCGTTTACTCATACATCTTTATCAGCACCCTGTTCAGCCATTCCCACCGAAAACGGAACCAGCGACGGGTGCTGATTTGTTTTCCGCCGAAGCGGAGCACGAATTCGCGGTAGCCATGTTTGTGGAAAGGCAGGCCTACGTCCATAAATTCCAGGTGGCGGTAGCCGCGTTCTTTGGCATCGCGCAACGCCTGCCACACGGCAAGAATGCCGGGATATTGCAAAGCGTATGTTTTACGCATGCCGCCGGAGAACCATAGGTATGCACTGTTATTGGAATAGATACAGACGCTTCCGCCAATAACTTTGTCTTTATAGGTTACAATGAAAATACGGCTTTTCCGGGGCATTTGCTTTTCCAGAAGCTGGAAAAAGTCTATGCTTGGGAAATGCCGCCGTATCTTGGCAGAGTAGTTGTAATGCAGCATCTTGGCAAAAGCATGGATTTCTTCCGGGGTATGCGCTTCTTTTACTTCTGCTCCGTTGTTCAGCCCTTTTTTGATTTGGCGGATGCGGGAGGAACTGAAACGGGATTCTACCTGCTCCACATTATGCAACGAGTTGCGTACGCGCAGCCAGTTGACGGCAAAGTAACGGTTCTCGCGAAATACTTTATAACCGGACAACGAATTGTCCAGATTGCGGAACTCGATAAGGAAGGCTTCCCGCAGGGCTTCGTCTGTGAGGCGTTGCAGCATATCGCTAAAGACAGCTTCGCGGTCGAGCGTTTCATCGAAATATTCTCCGGTGCCATACACCTCACACCGCTTGATAATGGCGGGTGGAAACAGTCGTACGCTCTTCCGTATGGCGGCAAGCAACTTGGCTACGGGTATTCCGTTTTCCGACGCCACAATAAGCAAAGGTGTGTATCCCGGAGTTGCTTCATAGACGTGAAACAGCTCCGTAGAGTGGAATGTATCGGTTCCCGGCAGTTCGGGTATCCGGCTTCCCCGATGGTATGTAGTCAGTTTCAAGGGCATTGCTGCAAATTTAAAAAAATAATCTTGTATCTTTGCATTACTTAACGACAAAGTATTCATTTCTAAACGATATACACATATGGAAAGTTTTAGCGAATTGATAAAGACCCGCCGCAGCATGCGGAAGTTTACAGAAGAGGAGTTGACGCAAGAACAGGTGGTTACGCTGATGAAAGCCGCACTGATGGCGCCTACTTCCAAACGGAGCAATGCGTGGCAGTTTATCGTGGTGGATGATAAGGAAACATTGAAAAAGCTGTCTTTCTGTAAAGAGCAGGCATCGCAATTCATAGCGGATGCCGCATTGGCTGTGGTTGTAACCGCCGACCCGCTGGCAAGCGACGTCTGGATAGAAGATGCCTCTATCGCTTCCATTTACCTGCAACTTCAGGCGGAAGATATGGGATTGGGCAGTTGCTGGGTACAGCTTCGCGAGCGTTTTACGGCATCCGGCATGTCCTCTAACGAATATGTGCACGAAGTACTCGACATGCCTTTGCAGTTGCAGGCTCTCAGTATCATTGCCATCGGGCATAAAGGAATGGAGCGCAAGCCTTTCAATGAGGACAACCTGCAATGGGAAAAGATTCACCTTAACAAATATGGAGGAAAGTAACGGTGAGCGCGGCGAAAGCAAATAACAATAAAGATACCTATAAGGCTACGGCTATCACGCTGATTGTGTTCGGCGTGCTCTATCTGGCAGACAAACTGCTGCATTTCTCCACACTGGGACTGTCGTGGGTGATGAACCGGGATAATTTTCTGCTTTATACGGCGGTTATCTTCCTGTTATTCAAGAATGACAAGTCGGTGGGACTGGTGCTGACGGGCCTGTGGCTGATATTGAATTTCGGATTGATAACGGCTCTGCTCGGTACTATGTCCGCTTATTTGCTGCCGGTGGCACTGTTGGTTGTAGGAGGTATTTTGTATTTGGTATCTACGAGATAAGATGAAAAGAAGCATAGAAGATACATCTGTTGTATTTATCGGAGCCGGCAATCTGGCTACGAATCTGGCAAAGGCGCTTTACTATAAAGGATTCCGTATCGTGCAGGTATACAGCCGTACGGAAGAGTCGGCGCGAACATTGGCGCAGGCGGTAGAGGCTGCCTATACTACCGACTTGTCATCTGTGGCAGCGGATGCCCGGCTGTATATCGTTTCGCTGAAAGATGCGGCGTTTGTGCAATTGCTGCCCGAAATTGTTGCCGGAAAAGAAAATGCCCTGTGGGTACATACAGCCGGAAGTATCCCGATGGATGTTTGGGCAGGCAAGGTAAACCGGTATGGCGTGTTCTATCCGATGCAGACATTCAGCAAACAGCGTACAGTCGATTTCCGACAGATACCGGTTTTCGTGGAAAGCAACTCAGCGGAGGATACCCGGACACTGAAAGATATTGCTTCCGTACTCTCCGAGAATGTCTATGAGGCCGATTCCGAACAGCGTAAAAGTCTGCACCTGGCAGCGGTGTTCACTTGTAATTTTACCAATCATATGTATGCCCTTGCAGCCGGGTTGTTGAAGAAATACGGGCTTCCTTTTGAAGTGATGCTGCCTTTGATAGACGAGACCGCCCGTAAGGTGCATGAACTCGAACCGCGTCTTGCGCAGACGGGGCCTGCCGTGCGGTATGACGAAAATGTTATCGGCGAGCACTTGCAGATGCTTTCCGACGAGCCGGACATGCAGGAACTGTACAGGCTGATTAGCGAAAGCATACATCGGCAAAATAGTTAACTTCTTAGAAAGAATAAGGCATGAGTACAATCAATTACGATTTGAATAAGATAAAAGCCCTCGCCTTTGATGTGGACGGGGTGTTGAGCGCCAATGTCATTCCGATGAGTACGGAAGGCGAGCCGCTGCGTACGGTAAACATAAAGGATGGCTATGCCTTGCATCTGGCTGCCAGACATGAAATACCATTGGCTATCATTACCGGTGGACGCACGGAAGCGGTGCGCAAGCGTTTCCTTGCTTTGGGAATATTGCCGGAGAATATCTATATGGGGTCTTCCGTCAAGATACACGATTATCGTGACTTCCGCGATCGCTACGGTCTGCGGGATGAAGAAATTCTATATGTAGGCGATGATATTCCCGATATTGAGGTGATGCGCACTTGCGGTTTGCCTTGTTGTCCGCGGGATGCCGCTCCTGAGGTAAAATCCGTTGCCCGCTACATCTCCCACAAAGAGGGGGGATACGGTTGCGGACGGGATATCGTGGAGCAGTTCCTGAAAGTGAAAGGCCTCTGGATGGCAGACGAGCGGGCCTTCGGCTGGTAGCTTCTGCCGGTTTGATTTCTCGCAATTCATAACTTATAACTCATAACTCTACTTAAAGCCATGTTGGATAATCTCAAAAAATATAAAGTTATACTTGCTTCCAACTCTCCCCGCCGGAAAGAGTTGCTGGCAGGACTTGGTGTGGACTACGAAGTGCGCACCCTACCGGATGTAGACGAATCGTACCCTGATACATTGCAGGGTGCGGATATACCTCTTTATATCGCAAAAGAAAAAGCGGATGCCTATCGGAACATGTTGCAACCGGGCGAACTGATGATAACTGCCGATACCATTGTCTGGCTGGACGGGCGGGTGCTTGGGAAACCTAAAGACCGGGAAGACGCTTTGTGCATGCTGCGGGATATGTCCGGTCGCACCCACGAAGTGTTTACCGGAGTTTGTATAACTACAACGGAATGGCAGCGCAGCTTTGCCGCTCAGACGGAAGTACGCTTTGCTGAGCTGAGCGAAGAAGAAATAACCTATTATGTAGATAAGTTCCAGCCGATGGATAAAGCCGGTGCCTATGGGGTGCAGGAGTGGATTGGCTTTATCGGGGTGGAGAATATTTCGGGAAGCTATTATAATATTATGGGGCTGCCGGTGCAGCGGCTTTATAAGGAGCTTGTCAAGGTAAAATAGTAGGGCTGTTAAGCTTTGCTTATCTGGCATTTTCTGCCAATGAAAGAGGATATGTCAAAACTGAAATTCGCTTGCTGTTTGTTTCTTTTTAGGCACGGATTACAGGGAAAATACAGATTTTCTTTGTTTTTTTCCGTGAACTCCGTGTAGTCCGTGCCTAAAAGAAATCATCAAGTGTATGTTGACACATTCTCTTTTCTTTATGGAAACAGGTATGCCGTCTGGTCAGGCCAAATCTCTTATCAGCGGTATGTCTTTTTCGTCTACCCCCAACTTGATAAGCATCTCCTTGTCTTTATCGAACATCTCAAGAAAAGTCTCCCGGTTACCGCTTTCCGAGGTGGCTTTTCCGTACAGTTCGGCAGCCTTTTCCATATTTCCCAATAGCAATGCTGCGTGTCCGGCATTGAGGTAATCTGTGGAAAGCGGTTTCAAGGCAAGTATCTTGTTGTAATACCGCATGGCCTGTTCAAATTTTCCGCTGACAAACGAGCACCAGCCTATGGCACGCCATGCCTTGATGCAGTCGTTTTCCATGAAATCCAGCTTAAAGAAATACTGCAAGGCTTCTTCGTAGCGTTCCTGCTCTGCCAGGCAACTGCCGATAAGGAATGGCAGGTTTCTGTTTTCCGGTTGCATGGCTTCCGCTTTTCTGTAATATTCCAATGCTGTTGCAAAGTCCCGCAATTGGCGGTGGCAGGTGGCGAGGTGGCGGATAGTCCATACATGATCGGGTTTCAGTACATCGGCTTTCCTATAAGCCTCGATAGCTTCTTTGTAACGTTTCTCTTTTTGCAGGCAATAGCCGGTCTTTTGGAAGATTTCCGCATCGGCATGGTTCATATCCGTTATTTCTTTATAGATGCTTAAGGCTTCTGCGGGATGCTCTTTGCGGAAATGGAAGTCGGCTATGGTTGCCAATAGTTCGGGCTTGCATAAAATATCTTTCAGTGCCGGTATGCGGTGCAGGGCTATTTCTTCCTTGAAAATATCACGGTACTCATGGCGGCGCTGGCTTAACTTGAAGAACCGGTATAAATCGTGGATATACTGGTTGCTGATAACGTCCGGCCGCAAGGCATACTGTCTCAGGCTGGACGATTTGCTTTCGTCCATCAGTTCATTCAAATCCTGTGATGTCATTTGGCTGAGCATCATATTACGCTGCGCTTGCGGTATATGTGCCATGGTAAAGCATAATGAATACTTGTCGCTGTTGCAGAAGAAGCCCGATTGCAGTATCAGTGACAGGACGGCGTTTTCTCCGGTAGGCTTCAGTCCGAACTCCCGTATGATGCTGGAATGCTGCATGTCGAACGGATAGAACCAGTTATGCGGATTTTGAAAGAACGGGTAACTCTTGAGCTGGGCAAACGTACTCATATATACATCGGCTCCTTCCAGTTGAAGTTCGTTCATCTCGCGTATCTTGTTGCCCAGGCCCGATTCCTCGAATGCTTTCTCCCAGTCCGGATTGCGGTCGTCTTCATCAATGTTTTCTTCGAAGCCGTACTTCATGTTGCGCATGATGGTGACGTTCTTCATCATTTCCGGAATGATTTCTTCACGCATCTTCTTGTCTATCTTCTCTGTTTCACGGCTGCGGAGTAGCTGGATGTAAACTCGGTTCAACTGTTTGCCGAAGCTGCCGTCCTCATCGAGAAGCGATAACTTTGCCATCAGCTCCGGGTATAGCCGCAAGCGGCTGGAGTGTATGTGCAGTATGATGGCGATAATCACCAGGGCGCGCTGGCTGACTTGTGTGTCGGCGTGTGTTGCGGCATCCAGTAACCATGAGAATTTCCGCGGATCGAAACATTCCATCAGGCTGAGCAGGATGGCTCCGGTGAACAGACACAAGTCATTTACCGGCAACAATTCGGACTCCAGATACAGCCTGGCTTCCTGTTCTTCTTCTGCCGTCCAGCCACTGTTGCCCCATGTAGTGAGGAATAGATATTGGGCAGTGCCTTCATGGCGTTGCAGGGCGCTGTCCAGACTTTGTTTGTTGTCCGGCATAAGCTGGCAAACCGCCATATCGTCAGGAAAAGATTCCAGAACTTTCAGCCAGGAAGACATGCCGTAACCGGCTACCATATTCTTTTTGTTCTTGTGCAGGGAGTGGTAATAACGGGTGGAAACCTCATCGAGCAGGCTGATGCGGGTCTGTTCGGCAAGCTCCCAGGTTTCTGCCAGAAGTTGCCGGTATAGTTTCTGCCGTTCCGGATCGTTTACGCCCTGGCGCATGTACTGTAACATGTATTGGTAGGACACCTTAGCCTGCTCCAGACGGTTGCGGAGCGTCCAGTCGTTGCAGTTCCATAAAAAGGCTTCCAGTTGTACTTGAGCCTCTTTCAGACGTTTCTGTTCCAGTAGATTGACTATATGCTGATATTGCTCTTGTATGGCTTGCTTGTTCATAAGATTGTATTCATTAAGTGATTATACTCTACAAATGTACAAAAAGAATGCCAGAATGTTTTCATAAATCAGAAACGCACCTGCAATTGTGCCTGCAGCAGGTTGGAGTTTTCTCCTTTGTGGGGATCGCAATAGGTATATTGCGCCTGCAAGCGGCATTTGGGATAGAACCACCATTGCACACCGGCCACATAGTTGCTCTGTTTGTAATCCTGCGCTTTGTCTTTGTTGAAATAATCATAGGATGCTACAATGTCGAATTTGGGAAGCACATGTACGGATGCGGTTGCATAGTATCCGTCGCTTTTTACATGTCCGTCTTTGCCGGCAAGGTATTCGGTACGCAGGCTGACAGGCTTTGTCTGTATGGTGGCGCCTGCCGACCAGCGGTTGCGTGTGTAGCTGTCGCCTATCGCTATATCCGGATTGACGGAAGAGGCGGCTACGGCACAGCCTTTGCCCTTGACGAATGAGCCGCCCACCGACAGCCAGTCGAGCGGATGAACCATCAGGCTGCCTACTATGTCTTTTTGATTGTTCTTGTCTTTCAGATTGATGCCTTGCCCGTTCATGACGGCAAGGTTATAACTCAGCTTTTTCTTGAAAAGGTCGCCGTAGATAAGGATACCCATGTCACGGCCGCTGTTCGAGCCGTAGAGTGGATCGCTGCCGTTGATACCTGCCAGATAGTTGACCGCCTGTGAATAACAGTTTATCAGTTCGACAAAACAGGGAGACATCGGATTCTCAATGGTGTACATTGTTTTGAACTGTCCGATGCGGGCAGTGAGTTGGGGCAGGAACCGGTATTCCGTATAAGCTTCCAGTATCTTTCCGGTATTGGCGAAGCTGTACATGAAGTAACACGACCATTTATCGGTAATCTTGCCGCGTGCCATGAATATGGCGCGTTTGAGGTCGAAGGTATTGCTGGCCTTTTCACCGGCGTCATCATAGGTATATCCCACTTGGGCATACCCTGCCAGGGTGATGCGTTCTTTCAGTGTATTCACTACATTGTTCAGACGCGTATCCTGGGCTTTTAATGTATGTATGGAGAGGAGAAGAAGACAGGATAGTAGAATTCGTTTCATGTGTCGGATATATAATTAAAAAAAAAGCAACCCTTTTTTCAAAGAGCTGCCTTTTGTATGAATGGGGTTCTTGTTATTCGTTGATAGCAGCGATACCCGGAAGAACTTTTCCTTCGATTGCCTCGAGCAATGCACCACCACCGGTAGAAACGTAAGAAACGCCGTTTGCCAGACCGAATTTGTTGACGCAAGCTACAGAGTCGCCACCACCTACGAGTGAGAACGCACCGTTCTTGGTTGCCTCAACGATAGCTTCACCTACAGAGCGTGAACCGTGAGTGAAGTTGTCGAACTCGAATACGCCCGTAGGACCGTTCCAAAGGATAGTCTTGGAGTTCTTGATAACTTCGGCAAAAATCTTTTCTGTCTCAGGACCTATATCCAGACCTTCCCAGCCGTCAGGTATTTCGTTTACTTTGCAGAACTGAGTGTTGGCGTCGTTAGAGAAAGAGTCGGCAATCTTGGCATCTACAGCCAATACGAGGTTTACGCCTTTTTCTTTTGCTTTCTTCAACAGTTCGAGAGCCAGATCCAGCTTGTCGTCTTCGCAGATGGAAAGACCGATTTTACCGCCTTGAGCTTTGGTGAAGGTGTAAGTCATACCGCCGGTGATAATCAGATTATCTACCTTGTTCAGCAGGTTTTCGATGATTTCAATCTTGGAAGATACTTTGGAACCGCCCATGATAGCAGTGAACGGACGTTGGATGTCATTCAACACCTTGTCTACGGCTTTCACTTCTTTCTCCATCAGGTAGCCGAACATCTTGTTGTCTTTGTCGAAGTATTTGGCGATCAATGCCGTAGAAGCGTGTGCACGGTGAGCGGTACCGAATGCGTCGTTTACGTAGCAGTCAGCGTAAGAAGCAAGTTTCTTGGTAAACTCTTTCTGGCTTTCCTTAACGGCAGCTTTGGCAGCTTTCTTTTCTTCGTCTGTCGCATCTTCGGCCAAACCGCGCGGTTTGCCTTCTTCTTCAGCATAGAAACGAAGGTTTTCGAGCAACAGCACTTCACCCGGTTGCAGAGCGGCAGCCTTAACGGCAGCTTCTTCGCCCATGCAGTCGTTGGCGAACTGTACCTCAACACCCAGCAGTTCTGACAAATGTTTCAGGATGTGCTTCAAAGAGAACTTGTCGGTTGCACCTTTCGGACGACCGAGGTGAGAACCGATGATAATACTGCCACCGTCAGCCAAAATCTTCTTCAATGTAGGAAGAGCGGCACGCATACGGGTATCGTCTGTAATGTTGAAGTTTTCGTCCAGAGGCACGTTGAAGTCCACGCGAACGAATGCCTTTTTTCCGGCAAAGTTAAATTGATCAATTGTCATAATACTCTATTTTTATTTAAAAGTGTTACCGTTTTCTTTTCGTGACGGCAAAGTTAGTATTTATTTCTTTTCCCTGCTATTAAATCATTGTTTATTCTTCCCCATCATTGCTCTCTTTACTAACTTTATACTTCCGGCAGTAATATTTGCACATCAATTGCAAACCGCAGTTGTCACATTGAGGGGTACGTGCCTGGCATACATACCGTCCGTGCAGGATGAGCCAGTGGTGAGCAATGGGAATCTCTGCTTCCGGAATGTATTTAACCAATTCCTTCTCTACGCTGAACGGAGTGGTGCATTTGTCGGATACCAGTCCCAAACGGTGGCTGACGCGGAAAACGTGGGTATCTACCGCCATGGCGGCTTTATTGAAGACGACTGACTGGATTACATTTGCCGTTTTGCGTCCCACACCGGGAAGTTTCACGAGCTTTTCCAGTGTGTCGGGCACTTGGCTGTTGAAGTCTTTCACCAGCATTTGAGCCATGCCTACGAGATGCTTGGCCTTATTGTTCGGGTAAGATACACTGCGTATGTATTCGTATACTACTTCAGGAGTAGTGGCTGCAAGTGCTTCGGGAGTGGGGAAGTCCCGGTAGAGGGCGGGAGTTATCATATTTACCCGCTTGTCTGTGCATTGGGCGGAAAGAATTACCGCAATCAACAGTTCGTACGGGTTGTTATAATGTAGCTCGGTCTCCGCTATGGGGCGGTTTTCCCTGAACCAGGCGAGTATCTTTTCATAACGTTCTTTCTTTCTCATCGTAATTTGTTTTTATGATAATGAGGAGTTACCTTAATGTTGAAATAGAGCATGGAAACAATTGTCAGGCAGGCTCCGAAAAGATAGGCTTTGTCGAAAGTGCTGACTTCTGCAATGTATCCGCCTGTCAGCATGCCGATGCCTATTCCCACATCCCACGAAGTGAGGTAGGTGGAAGTGGCCGTGCCCCGTTGACTGTTGGGGGCAAGGTTTACGAACAGTGTGTTGTAGGCCGGAAACATGATGCCGAAGCCTATGCCAAGCAGCAATGCCACTGCAAAGAACACGATGTTGCATGCCATGCTGTTCCACTCGATGATATAGACGCATGCCGAGAGCAGGAAGAAACTGAATACCACGATGTACAACCCTGCCGAAATTACCTGCGTTATTTTTCCTCTGTCTACAATCCTGCCGGAAAAGATGCGCGAGATAGCCATGCCCACCGCCATGAAAGTAAAGAAAAAGCCGGTAGTTGCATGGATGCCGATTTCTTTGGCATACATGGCAACGTAATTGGTGGTCATTCCGTAAGGAATGGATAATAAGAGCAGGCTGACACCTGCAGGAATGCCTTTCAGCAGAATAAAGCGGTCGAGCGAAATCGGTTCGCGTCTGACAGGCGGCTTATACGGGGTTTTCACTAAGGAAGCACAGATGAACCCGGCAATGCAGGAACCCAGCGAGCAACAGAATATGGTAGTATAACTCATGCCTGCATCGTGCAGGAACAAACCGGACATCGGCCCCACTGCCATGGCTATGTTGTTGGAGAGTCCGTAATATCCGAGACCTTCTCCGCGTCTTGATGAGGGCATGATGTCGATGACCACCGTATTGCCGCCCACGGTCACCATGCCGAATGATACGCCGTGTATGATGCGGAACAGGATAAATAAAGTGAGTGACCCGGCAATGATGTATCCGGCAAACATGGTCATGAAGATGAAATAAGCTAACAGATACAACGGTTTGCGGGCAAAACTGTCCAGAAAATATCCGGAGAACGGACGGATGCATAAGGCAGCTACCGTATAGCAGGAAAGAATGATGCCGATAGTGGAGTTTCCTGCATTGAATACTTCGGATAGATAGAATGGCAATACGGGTATCAATAGCCAAAAGCCGAAATACAGTAGGAAGTTGGCAGCGAGGATAAAGCAATAGCCGGGAGTTACGAGCCTATCTTTCATTGGGTGGAGATTTAATAGGATTGATAATCAGGCTGTATTAAAAACCGTTAGTTGCAAATAATCGGGAGTAAAAATACGCCTGATAATTTCTTTTAGGCACGGATTATACGGACTTCACGGTCCTTTTTTTGATTTAATCCGTGTTTCTCCGTGCAATCCGTGCCTAAAAATAAATGGTGAGTGCCTTTGGATTCTGGCACATCCCAATTTTATGCCCAATATAGAAATATCAGGATTTCTATATTAATAAGCTGCTTCAAATTCTTTCAGGAAGCGCGTATCGTTTTCCGAGAACAGGCGCAGGTCGTTTACGCGATATTTCAGATTGGCAATACGTTCTATACCCATACCTAAAGCGTATCCGCTGTATATCTTGCTGTCAATACCGTTCAGTTCCAGTACATTGGGGTCTACCATACCGCAACCTAAGATTTCGACCCAACCGGTTCCTTTACAGAAAGGACAGCCTTTGCCGCCACAGATATTGCAACTGATGTCCATTTCGGCGCTTGGTTCCGTAAACGGGAAGTAGGAAGGACGAAGGCGTATCTTGGTATCCTTACCGAACATTTCCTGTGCAAAGAGCAACAGAGCTTGTTTCAAGTCGGTGAACGATACATTACGGTCTATAAACAACGCTTCTACCTGGTGGAAGAAAGCATGTGCACGATAGCTGATAGCCTCGTTACGGTATACGCGTCCCGGACAGATAATGCGGATGGGCGGTTGTGTATTCTCCATGACACGGCTTTGTACGCTGGATGTATGTGTACGCAGTATGATATTGTGCGATACATTCTCGGCATTGTTTTCGATGAAGAAAGTATCCTGCATGTCGCGTGCCGGGTGGTCTTCGGCAAAGTTCATGGCGGAAAATACATGCCAGTCGTCTTCCACTTCAGGACCGTCGGCGATGTTGAATCCCATACGGGCAAATATATCGATGATTTCGTTCTTTACGATGCTGAGCGGATGGCGTGTCCCTAATTTCACGGGATAGGCCGAACGGGTAAGGTCAAGGTCTTCGCAACCGTTGTCCCGGCTCTCGAATTGTTCTTTCAGAGCGGCAATCTTTTCCTGTGCCTTGTTCTTGAGTTCATTCAGGCGCATGCCTACTTCTTTCTTCTGGTCGGCAGGCACGTTGCGGAAGTCTGCCATCAGTTCGTTAATGGCTCCTTTCTTGCTGAGGTATTTGATTCGCAGTGCTTCCAGTTCCTCGGCATTAGCGGCTTTCAGTGCTTCTACTTCTTGCAGAAGCTCGTTGATTCTGGCTATCATATCGTTGTTATTATTTATTCTTTCAATACATAAAACGATGCAAAGATACAATTTTATCATTGTTTTGCCTTCAATCGCTGCATATTATTTTTTATTAACTCAGACTGCCAGCCGGAATGCTTTTCCGGACTTTGTGTCCGGCTTTCGATATAATGTGCCGCTAAGATGTAGCTTCAATTATTCCAATATTTTTTCCTTCGGTGGACATTCTTGTCCTGTTGACTTATATATTCTGTACATTATTTTTGAATTGTTCTTCCTTATATTGGGTAGGAGAGCATCCCATGTTTTTCTTGAATACTGCACTGAAGTAGCGGGGGGTAGAGAACCCGACCCGGTCTGCTATTTCGTTTACTGTTAATGAACTGTTTAGTAGTAGGTTGATAGCATTGTCAATGCGCAATTTATTTATATAATCGTTTGCTCCCATACCTGTTAATGCCTTTAACTTATTATAAAGTGAGGCACGGCTCATACCGAGTTTGTCACATAGGAAAGGAACTCCCATATTAGGCTCGTCGATATTTTCAGTAATAATCTGATTCATTGTATTCAAGAACTTCTCGTCAGCGGCGCTAAATGTACTTTCTTCCGGTGTTGGTGCTGTTTTGCTGCTAATATACTTTTTCTTTATACGCTCACGATTTTTCAATTGGTTATATATGGCTGTGTAGAGCGTACTTATCTCAAACGGCTTTGTAAGATAAGTATCGGCTCCATTTTTATAGCCGAATATACGGCTTGCTTCATCATTTCGAGCAGTAAGCAGAATGACTGGGGTGTGGCTGATGTCTAATTCTTCCTTAACCCGCTTGCACAACTCGTACCCGTTCATTTTAGGCATCTGTATATCACTGATTATAACATCCGGATGCCACTGCCTGCACATCTCTAACGCCTCTTCACCGTTGTAAGCTGTGCGCACGTCTTTAAAATAGGGCCTCATCGCATCAGTCAGATAATCTACTAATTCCATATTGTCATCCACCACCAGAATGGTATAATCTTTAGTTTCGGATCTGAAAGTAGGCTCGTCTGGTACACTCTCAATGTTTTCAGCAGAGGCAAGCAATTCGTTAAGATAAGGTTGTGGCTGTAAAATAAGCTTGCCAGGCTTAATGTTTAGTGGCAGTTCAAACCAAAAAGTAGAACCTGCAGATTCAACATTATTGAGTGCGCCGACACTGCCGCCTTGCTGTTCTGCCAAAATTTTTGAGTACGAAAGTCCTATGCCTGATCCGGGACGACTGTTCTCACCCTGGTAGAAACGTGTAAACAGTTTCGAGACATCAATATCTTTTAGCCCCGGACCTTGATCTGAAACAGAAATACGCACTCTGTCTTTCTTTTCGGATAATGAAGTAATAATATTTATTTCTCCTCCCTCATTACTGTATTTTATTGCATTAATTAATAAATTGGTTATTATAGTAGTACACTTTTCCTTATCACAATAGAATGATTCTATTCCGGCTGATAGCTGACGGGTGAGTGTTATATGTTTTTGGGTAGCCTCGGGTATAAAGTCTTCAACTACTTCTTCCAGCCATTTTTCCAGATTGATGCTTTCTATATGCAAGGTACTTTGGCTGACTTCCATTTTGCGTACATCAAGTACCATGTTTAATAAATTCTTCATACGCTCAGACTGTCGGGCAATATTCTGTAGAACCCTATAGCGGGCATCTTTGGCAGGAAACTGTTCTATCAGTTGTTTTAAAGGAGCATGGATTAGCGTAAGAGGTGTACGCAGCTCATGATTGATATTTATCAGGAAGCGTATCTTTTCTTCATACGCTTGTTGCTCGTGCTCTTTCATTGCTAATTTCATTCGATTCTCTTTGCGGCGTAAAAAGCTGTAAACGGATAAGCCCACTGCTGACAAGGCAGTCAGTATGCATGTTAATATGAACCACCATGTACGGTACCAAGGTGGGAGTATGATAAGTTCAATAATGGGGTAATTATCTGTCCATTCGCCGGAACGGGTAGTGCATGAAGCAGTTATCTGATAGGTGCCTGCCGACAGCGTATTCAGTGTCAGTTCCGGCAAATAAGAATAGATAGGCTCTTTTTCATATCCTTGCAAATTGTAACAATAGGCAGGCTTACGGAATATATCTTTATTGTGTGCCTTTACTTTAATCGTTATCGTTCTGCTTTGCTCCGGAATTTTTAAAACAGGCTTCCTGCCTGAAATATATTCCATGCGATCACCGCCAACAAATACATCAGATAGTTCAAGCACCGGAGATTCCGGGTGCTCTTTGGGAAGTGTGGAAGCAATGCGTAATAATCCATTTACACTACCCAAATATACATCTCCTTCTGATGAAAGTAAACGGGGTTTCGGCAGATACTCGTTAGGAGCGACTCCGTCTGGAACACCGTAAAGGATAAAGCGCTTTTGAGTGGTCATCCAGGAAAGCAAACGTTCATTATTACCAATCCATAATCGTCCATGCTGGTCACTGGCAACAGACATTGCTTCGTTAATCAACGAGTTTGAAATATGAGTATATGAACCGTCATTGGGCGAGAAACTGCCCAACCCGTAGTTCCCTCCTATCCAGATAATGCCTTTCTCGTCAGCTGAAGCCGAATGAATCATGGTATCTTGTCTACAGTGATAGAGGACGTGAAGGGTATTGTCATTATGGTCTATACGATAAATACATTTGGAATCATGCAGGTAAGAAAATGTTTCCTTTACACATATCGGGAGCAACTGACCTACTATGGCATCTTTAAGGTGGTTTATATGAATGGGGGTGAATGTTTTCTGTTTCCAGTTGTAACTGTATGGACTCTCGGAAAGCAGTAAGATAGTTTCCGGTGTATTTTGCATAAGATTGACTGTCTTGCCTTGTTGACACAATCGGTTGTTAATATCATCATTTACAATAACCAAAGGAGTACAATGTTCAGTCTGCTTATTATAGAAAAATATCCCCTTGCCAAAGAGTGATATCAAAAGGTGGTTTTTATCAACACCCGTGATGGAGGCTACCTTTTCTCCATATGTAGATGGAATATGGCGAAATTTATTGGTATCGGCATTAAACACATTCAGTCCCCCACCATCCGTTCCTATCCATATATCCTTTTCGTTTTGTTCTTGATAAAGGCTTAATACAGATTTCTCGCTGAGTCCATAATCGGCATTAAGGAGTGCATCTGCATATAGTTTGATGCCCACTTCCTTAATATTGAACATTCCACTGCGTACGCTGCCAGCCCAAATCCCATTTTCCGGATCTGCATAAAAAGACAAAATAGAATTGCTGGGGAGAGAATAGGCATCTCCCGGAATATGTGTTAATACATCCATTTGATTGTTTTCAGGATTTAGAACGGCAATTCCTTTGCCATCGGTACCTATCCAGATGTGGCCATCATATTCAGCCAATGCAAGCACAATGTTACTCTGCATTGATGAATTGCCTGTGTGGTAGGTGTGAAGAAGTTTACCATTCTTATTGTAACATTGCACTCCTTTACAATACGGAGTCACCCAAAAATTACCTTTAGAATCAGGCAGCATCGTAACTACGTCGCGACAATCAAATGGGACATCACGTGTGTGTCCGGTACGAATATCTATCAGCAAAGCTCCCACCCAACGGTTGGCAGCCAACAGAGTATGACTGTCAAAACGGTAAAGATCGGTGATTTGGAATTTTATATTGGAAGTAATCGAACGGAAAAGAGCGATTTTCCCAGTCTTATAATCATATTTGTATAATTTGTCAAATCCTCCGAAAAACACACCGTCATCCCAAAGGCAGATGGAGGAGGCTGATATAAGGTTCCCATTTAGGTCACATGCCCGGTAAAAGGTATCATTGACTGCATCATACAGAAAAACTCCTTCGCTGCCAAGTGCCCAAATATTATTATTGCGGTCTTCTACCAATTGGTCTATATTGCAATTCAAATATTTCTTTTGTTCATATCCGTCGAAGCGTCCGATACCGTTTTTGGTACCCATCCAGGCATGACCTGTACGGTGGCTGACTGTCATGCAGTTGACTTGATAAGAGAGTCCTTCACGTACGTCAATCCGTTGAAATATATATTGTTTGTCACTTAGTTGCTTTCCCCATAAGACGGTTGGCAATATCCAAATAAGTACAGTTAATAAAATTTTCTTCATAGTATAAAAAAGTAAAACAAAAATATTGTTTTTGCTTCAATAATGCAAATAATCTTATAAATTTATTCCGCTATTTTAACAAGTATAATCGCCGTCAAGTTTGGTATCAGTAATTTATTGTATATCAAGATTTGTACCAATAAATTAACGCTGTTTATAGAGCATAGGAGGATTATACGATAATGAGTGAAATAGTCATTTTTGGAGCAAAAAAAGATATTTCTATACCTTCCATTCATTGTGGAACGGATACTTTTGCAAAAAACTATTTATTATAACTAATACCTTTGTTATACGATGAATTACATCTATAAAATTTTTCTACACTTCCTCATTGTGGGAATATTCTTTGGAGTCGGTAGGCTTTCTGCTCAGGCTACTGTTCCCGAATGGCAAAGTCAATATGCTATTGGAAAAAATAAATTACGGCCTCATACTTATGTATGGCCATACGACAAAGCTACAAATATCCGTCAAGGAGATTATGAAAATTCTCGCTATTATATGAGTCTGAACGGGAGATGGAAATTTTCTTGGGTAAAGAATCCTGATAATCGGCCCAAAGACTTTTATAAGCCTGGATATTATACGGGTGGATGGGCTGACATCAAAGTGCCTGGAAACTGGGAACGTCAAGGTTATGGAACTGCTATTTATGTGAATGAATCCTACGAATTCGATGACCCGCTATTTAACTTTAAGAAGAATCCACCACTAGTACCATATGATGAAAATGAGGTAGGTTCTTATCGGCGTAGCTTTACTTTACCATTGGATTGGAAAGATCGCCGGACAATCATCTGTTGTGAGGGCGTTACCTCATTCTATTATATTTGGGTAAATGGGCATTTATTGGGCTATAATCAAGGTTCGAAGACTCCTGCTGAATGGGATATTACTCCATATGTAAAAGAGGGAGAGAACACAGTTGTCCTGGAAGTATATCGTTGGAGTGCGGGATCATACCTGGAATGTCAGGATATGTGGCGATTGAGCGGTATAGAACGTGATATCTATCTGTATAGCACTCCCAAGCAATATATTGCAGATTATCAAGTGACTTCCACTTTAGATAAAGAAACGTATACGGATGGGCTTTTTGCTCTTGAAACAACCATAGGAGGGGAGGCTGAAGGTGCTGCCACATTATCGTATCGGTTAGAAGATGCTTGCGGAAAAACGATTCTGGAAAAGGATTGTCCGATTCAAAGCAAGGAAAACGGCAATTTCATTTTTTTTGAGAAAGAGACTTTACCGAAAGTGAAACGTTGGAGTGCGGAACATCCTTATCTTTATACATTGATTATTTCTCTAAAAGATACTTCAGGAGAAATCATACATCTGACAGGGTGCAACGTAGGGTTTCGTACCTCGGAAATCAAAGATGGACGATTTTGCATAAACGGTGTGCCCATATTGGTAAAAGGGGCAAATCGTCATGAACATTCTCAATTGGGACGTACAGTCAGCAAGGAACTGATGGAGCAGGATATTCGTCTGATGAAGCAGAATAATCTGAATACAGTGCGAAATTCGCATTACCCCACTCATCCGTATTGGTATCATCTCTGTGATCTTTACGGTCTGTATATAATAGATGAAGCAAACATTGAGTCGCATGGCATGGGGTATGGAGCAGCTTCGCTTGCTAAGGATAGCACATGGCTTCCAGCCCATATGGATCGGGTACAACGGATGTACGAGAGGTCAAAAAATCATCCCGCCATCATAATCTGGTCATTAGGAAATGAGGCAGGTAATGGTATTAATTTTGAACGCACTTACGATTGGATGAAATCAGTAGAGCAAAGTCGTCCAGTTCAGTATGAACGTGCTGAACAACAATATAATACTGATATTTACTGTCGCATGTATCGTAGTGTGGATGAGTTGTTGGCTTATGCCCATCAGACAAGTCCGAAAGTATACCGCCCTTTCATTATGACGGAATATTTGCATACAATGGGTAACAGTGGAGGCGGTTTGAAGGAATATATGGAAGTGTTCGAGAGCGAACCTGTCGTACAAGGCGGTTGTATCTGGGACTGGGTCGACCAGTCATTCAGAGAGGTGGATGCTCATGGTAAATGGTATTGGGCGTATGGCGGTGATTACGGACCGGAAAATATACCAAGTTTTGGTAACTTTTGCTGTAATGGGCTGGTGAATGCTGTACGGGAACCGCATCCTCATTTAAAAGAGGTAAAAAAAGCTTATCAATATATTAAATGCACGCTCAAAGATCCTAAAAATTTAACCATCGCTATCAAAAACTGGTATGACTTTACCAATCTGAATGCTTATGTGTTGAAGTGGAGCATAATGGGAGATAATGGTAAAATGTTAGCGAAAGGGGAACAGTCTATAGAAGTTGCTTCACATGCCACTACTGAAGTTTCATTGGGAGGCGTACGCTTACCCCGGAATATCCGTGAGGCTTATCTGAATTTAAGCTGGACGCCTAAGAAGAAAAGTGCCTTCATCGGAACTGATGATGAGGTTGCTTATGATCAGTTTGTTTTGCCTGCCAATAGTCAGTATCGTCCGACATTGGCTAAACTGTCTGAAAAACCGGAAATTCAGATTGATCCGAAAACCGGAGCATTAACATCATACATCTATGAAGGACAGGAATATCTTGCCTCGCCTGTGCGGCTGAGTTTATATCGCCCTGCAACGGACAATGACAACCGTGAAAAGAAGGGAGGCGCAAAGGTTTGGCGCAAATTAGGGCTAAATCATTTGGTCCAACGTGTATTATCTGTAAAAACATCAGGACACACTACTTACAGTGAAGTGGAATTATTGAATGATAAAAATGAGACAATAGGGTCTGCTACATTCGAATACACCATTCGCAAGGATGGAATATTGTCTGTACAAACCCGTTTCGTTCCGGATACAACGTTTGTCAGTTCATTGGCTCGTGTCGGGCTGGTTTTTGAAATGCCCCACAGTTTTAATCGTGTCACTTATTTGGGCCGAGGAGAGCATGAGACTTATGCTGACCGAAAACTTTCGGGGCGTATCGGTATTTATCATACTGATGCAGAACGAATGTTTCATTATTATGTGCGTCCTCAGGCTACCGGTAATCGAACAGACGTGCGTTGGATGCAAGTTAGCGATGAATTAGGAAAAGGATTGTCTGTGTGGGGGGAGAAGTCATTTGAATTTAGTGTATCTCCTTTCACTGATGAGAATATAGATGCTGCCGGGCACATTAACAAGTTGAAAAGAAATGGCACGGTGACCGTTCATCTTGACGCTTTGCAAAGCGGTGTGGGAACGGCTACTTGCGGACCGGGGGTATTGGCGCCTTATTTGGTGCCTGTAAAAGAGTATCTGTTTAGTTTTGAAATACGTCCTTTAAAATGATGAGGCACTTTTGACATATCGGAATTTTAAATAGTATCAATTGTTTATGAAGAGAATTTTATTTTTTATCATATTGTTTTGTATAAGCCTTTCTGCTATTGCTCAAGAATCTTGTCCGCAAGTTATTCCGGCTTTGCAACAATGGCGTGGAACAGGTGGAACTCTTTCCTTGCCTGTACGAGGCAGTATTGTAATTCGCACAACCGATGAGGCTGCGTTAGAGTCTACAGCTCGTATTCTTATATCAGACTTGAAGGAATTGATGGGGTGGGATTATACTTTGCGTACCGGAAAACCTCGTAAGAACGATATTTGCTTGTCCCTCACTCCACCTGATGAGGAGTTGGGAGAAGAGGGGTATGTGCTTGACTTTTCCGGTTATGCTTGTATAAAAGCTCCTGCCGTAAAAGGTGTATTTTGGGGTACGCGCAGTTTGCTGCAGATCCTTTTTAATCATCAAGGTACTCTTCCTAAAGGTATTGCACGCGATTATCCTCAATTCCCTAATCGAGGATTTATGCTGGATGTTGCCAGAAAGTTCTTCACGATGGATTATCTGAAGCAATATGTAAAGATATTGTCTTTTTACAAGATGAATGAGTTTCAAATACATTTGAATGATAATGGGTTTCCGCAATTTTTTGAGAATGATTGGAATAAAACCTATGCTGCTTTTCGGTTAGAGAGTGAACGTTTCCCAGGATTGACATCCAAGGATGGGTCATATACCAAAAAAGAATTTATAGAGTTACAGAAGATGGGGAAAGCTTATGGAGTAAACATTATTCCAGAAATAGACATCCCCGCCCACTCTCTGGCTTTTGCTCATTATAAGCCGGAAATAGCCAGTCAAGAATATGGTATGGATCATCTTGACCTTTATAAAGAGGAGACTTATCGTTTTGTGGATACATTGTTGGACGAATATCTTTGTGGAGACTCACCGGTATTTATCGGTCCGGACGTACATATAGGAACAGACGAGTATAATAAAAAGGAGGCTGAACGGTATCGTTATTTCACGGACCGGTATTTGAAATACATTGCGAAATACGGTAAAAATCCCCGTATGTGGGGTGGCTTGAAATGGCTCCCGGGAAAGACACCTGTGCAGGCAGAAGGAGTAACTGTCAATGCATGGTCGTATGACTGGATAGACCCGGAAGCATCTTTAAAAGACGGATATAAGTTGATTAACTCTTGTGACACTTATCTTTATATTGTACCCTCAGCAGGTTATTACCGTGATTTTCTGGATCATCAATGGTTGTATGAAACTTGGTCACCATGGTTGATTAATAAAAAGTTGACATTGCCCGAAGGTACCGTTGGAGTACTGGGAGGCATGTTTGCCGTGTGGAATGATAAGTGCGGCAACGGTATATCAGAACAAGACGTGCATGTGCGTTCTTTCCCAGCCCTACAGGTATTGGCTGAAAAGATGTGGAAAGGCAGCAATAGTCAGGTTTCTTTTGAACAGTTTGAGGATTTATGTCGTCAGATGCCCGAAGCTCCCGGCGTGAATCTGTTAGGCCGGATACCGTCAGGTGTATGTCAGACTGCTTCTGGTGAAGTGCAACTTACCCCTGCCGGGGAAGTCTGTGTGCTAAGCGGAACCGATTCTATTTCTACTGTGTTACAAGAAGTGGGGTATCCGTATGCTGTATCTTTCAAAATTTGTCCCGATGAGAATGCTCCCAATAGTTCCATACTATTCAAGGGACCTCATTCTGTGGTGTATGCCAATTGGGAAAACAAAGGCTGCCTGGCTTTCAGTCGTGACGGCTATACATTTGTGTTTCATTCCTATCATTTGCCCGAAGGTGTGTGGAGTGATATTCGTATAGAAGGTGATTACAAGGGGACTTCCCTTTATGTGAACGGTAAGTTGCAGGAACGTCTGGAAGGCCGCACCAAGAAAGTCTATCGTCAGCAGTATAAGCGTATGGAGTATATGGAGTATCAGGAGACACTGATATTTCCCTTACAACAAATAGGGGATGGCTTGAACGGTTTTAAAGGAAAGATTAAAAATGTAGTGTGCAAGCAGTTCTGAGGGAACGTTTCTAATGTTTTTTCCTGTCTCTTTGATTCGGAAATTTAAATTATTCATTTATATATAAACCTATAAAATCATTATTTGTATTATGAGAAAACTAGTATGGTCAGTGCTGGCAACAATGGCAATTTTTTTGTCTGGCTGTACTGATGAAACTGAGTCAATGTCTTCGTCAGAACATACTGTAGTGCATCTGATTCCTGATGTGGATGTGTCTACTCGCGGGCTGACAGCTCCTCAACAGGTGAATGGTTATCATTTACGTTATATTCTGGAAGCTTATGCACAGGAAGCAGAAGGTACTTTGGGTGCAAAGTTAATACGTCTCTGCCAGACATCTTCTACTTTTGAACTGGAACTGATGCCTGACAAAACCTATACTTTTCTGGCTTGGGCTGATTACGTAAGTAGTGGGATGGATAATGTGAAACTGAATAATGTAAATGATGAATTCTACACCACCGCCGATCTGCAGAATGTGTCTATGAATACAGCCAAGTGGGCTTTGAATACAGCTGCTAAAGATGCTTTCTGTGCTGTGAAGAAAAACATCCGGGCAGGTGCTCCGATTGAGCTGTCCTTGAAGCGTCCGTTGGCTATGATGAACATCAGGACGAAGACATCTGTTGAAAGAACCAAGGCTGTACAAATCAGTTATCCCAGTGTCTATACAGCTTATAATGTGCTGGCAGCTGATGTTACGGGAAAGGCAGGTAAGCAGACATTTGCAGCACCCGTTTTGACTGACGAAGGCAATAACCGCATTGCTTATGACTATCTGTTTGTTCATCCGTTGGCTGATTCCGGTAAATACAAACAAGGTAGTAGTTTGTATAACGTAATTATCAATTTATTTGACGTGACTGAAACGGCTGATACACCGGATGCATCTTATGAAGTGGAATCTGTGCCTTTCTCTCCGAACTATCGTACCAATCTTATTTGTTCGGATATAGCAGAATTTGAGGTACAGACGCAGGTAAGTGTCTCTGTGGATACGGCTTTTGAAACTCCGGAACAGACTGCTTCCAAACAGTTTATTAATAGTTCATATATCCGTACCAGTTTCTATGAAACCGGCCGTATCTTTACCAAAGGGTTGCAGACTTGCAATGATTTGATTTATCTGGTAGCCAATCCCTATTTTGGCGGTCCTTTGTATTTTGAAATACCTGAGAGTACTTTCTCTTTGTCTGCTGGTACTACCTGGATGGCTGGTTATGCAGACCGCACTGGTGTGGTCTCACTGGATGGAACAGCGCAGCTGGATGTGAAAGCTGATATATTGAATAAAGCCATTGGTGAATTTCCGAAATTCACATTTGCTACGTGGGTGTATATCGATGAATGGCATGCTGGAGCTTTCCTCTTTAAAAAACAGAATGGGAACAATGCCCCAAAGGTTGGTTTGAAATTAGGTGATACTGTAGGCAAGTTGACTTTCTTTGTAGATAATACAACCCATACCTATACTACAGCCTCGCTGCAAACAGGTGCTTGGCATCATGTGTCGCTGGTTCATGATGGAGTAGCCCAAAACACAGAATTGTTTGTTGATGGAGTTTCTGCAGGAAAAACAACGGCATTTCTGAAACTTCCATTTATGAATGCCTATTTTAATATGTATTTGGGCACTGGATTGAAAGGTAAGTTGGACGAAACTTTCTTTAGTATGTTGCCGATGTCAGCTGCTGAAATCAATGAGGTAAAGACCGATGGACTGAACTTTGGGAACTGGAATCACACCAAAGTACAGGCTTATTGGAAATATGATGAAGAGCAAAATCCAGGAAAGGATTCTCATAGTTGGGTAACTATTATGGAAGATGTCCGTTCGAAGTTGACCGGCAAGGATATCAAGTTCCGTTTGGGGGTGTCCGGCGGTGATTGGGCAGCTATGATTGGCAATGCCAGTAATCGTACTTCATTCGCTAAAAATATTAAGACTGTGCTCGACAAATATCAGTTGGACGGGGTTGACCTGGATTTTGAATGGGCATATTCTGCTGACCAATTTAAGAATTACAGTTTGACTATTCAGGAAATTAGAAAAGTAATAGGCTCTGATTATCTACTTACGGTTTCTTTGCACCCCATTTCTTATAAGATAACTCCGGAAGCAGTGGCTGCCTGCGATTGGATTTCATTCCAATGTTATGGTCCGAAAGCTATCGAATTCCCTTATGAGAGTTATACTAGCCATTTGCAGGCTGCTATTAATTACGGTATTCCAACAGAAAAACTGGTGCCCGGACTACCTTTCTATGGTACAAAAAACTGGAACTCTGGTAGCTCGGAAGGCACGGTTGCCTATTTTGATATGGTAAAGGAAGGTTCTGTCAAGAATACGACTGATGATCAGGTAACTTATAAAGGAACTACGTACTATTTGAACAGTGTATCTACTATTCAGAAAAAAGTAAGGTATGCGCTCGGCCAGCACATGCACGGTGTGATGTCATGGGATTTGGCCACCGACTGTGATTATGAAAATTCACTTTCTTTACAGCGTGCAGTAGTAGAGGAAATCAGGAAATAACAGAGATGGAAGAAGTGGATGCGGAAATGCTATCGCAGGAATCAACTCATTGCTATGATTCTCTTTTGTGTGAGCTGCTTGGTATGTACTTTATGGATAATATGAAAAGAAACAGGATTATATTTATAGGATTGTTAATGAGCCTTGGCGTTTATGGTCAGGGCATACAACCACCCTTGTCTTACTGGTTTGATACTCCCACGACGTTAAACGGTCATGCTGTATGGTATGGTGGAAATCCGGAATTATGGAAGGATAAGAAACCTATTTCAGCTGGAGACCATGCTAAGAATCCGGATGCAGAATGGGAATCAGCTTCCTTGCCTTTGGGCAATGGTAGTATAGGTGCTAATATTTTAGGATCAATAGAAGCCGAACGTATTACCTTTAACGAGAAAACCTTATGGAGAGGAGGACCGAATACCGCTAAGGGAGCGGCGTATTATTGGAATGTAAATAAGCAGTCTGCTTATCTTCTTGACGAGATTCGTAAAGCCTTTACTGAAGGTGATCAAGAAAAGGTCGAACGTCTGACCTGCCAGAACTTCAACAGTACAGTTCCATATGAATCTTATAAAGAAGACCCATTCCGGTTCGGTAACTTTACGACGATGGGAGAATTCTACATAGAAACAGGACTAAGTACTATTGGGATAAGCGGATATCGCCGTGAACTGTCACTCGATTCAGCCCGTGCAATAGTACAATTTTGCAAAGATGGAGTAAAATATAAGCGTACTTCATTTATATCTTATCCTGCAAACGTTTTGGTGATGCGTTATAGTGCTGACCGCCCTGCTAAACAGAACCTTAGATTCAGCTATGCTTCTAATCCGGTTTCGGCAGGCTCTTTACAACCTGAAGGGAAAAATGGATTGTTTTTTCGAGCCAGATTAGATAATAATAGTATGGAGTATGTAGTGCGTATGCGGGTTTTAACGCAAGGTGGAACTGTAACGAATACTCATGACCAACTCCTTATCGAAGGAGCGGATGAGGTGGTATTTCTGATTACAGCTGATACTGACTATCTGATTAATTTCAACCCTGACTTCACTAATCCGAAAACGTATGTGGGAGTAAATCCGGAAGAAACGACAGCTTATTGGATAAATGAGGCAGAAAAACAAGGCTATGAAGCGTTATATCAAGCTCACTATGCAGATTATACAGCATTGTTCAACCGTGTGAAACTGAATTTGACAAATTCATCTGATTTTCGTGATATGCCGATTACTCAACGTTTGAGTCGTTATCGCGAAGGTCAAAAAGATTTCTATTTAGAACAATTGTACTATCAGTTTGGCCGTTACTTGTTGATAGCCAGTTCTCGTCCCGGCAATCTTCCTGCCAATTTGCAAGGTATATGGCATAATAATGTAGATGGTCCGTGGCGTGTGGACTATCACAACAATATCAATCTGCAGATGAACTATTGGCCGGCATGTTCTACCAATCTGAGCGAATGCATGAAACCGCTCATAGATTTCATCCGTACTTTGGTAAAACCTGGTGAGAAGACTGCTCAGGCATATTTTGGGGCTCGTGGCTGGACGGCTTCCATTTCTGGAAATATCTTTGGTTTTACTACACCGTTGGAGAGTGAGAATATGTCGTGGAATTTCAACCCTATGGCAGGACCATGGCTGGCAACACACATTTGGGAGTATTATGATTACACCAGAGATGTGAAGTTTCTCAAAGAAATCGGTTATGAACTGATTAAAAGTAGTGCTAACTTTGCTGTAGATTACTTATGGCATAAACCCGACGGTACCTATACTGCGGCTCCTTCCACTTCTCCTGAACATGGTCCGGTAGACCAGGGAGCAACCTTCGTACATGCAGTAGTCCGTGAAATTCTACTCGATGCTATCGATGCCAGCAAAGTGCTGCGGGTGGATGCTAAAGAACGCAAATACTGGGAGCAGGTATTGGAGAAGTTGGTTCCTTATAAAATTGGGCGCTATGGCCAGCTGATGGAATGGTCCGGTGATATGGATGAACCGAAAGACCAGCATCGTCATGTGAACCATCTCTTTGGTTTGCATCCCGGGCATACGGTATCACCGATAACCACCCCTGAACTTTCCGATGCTTCCAGAGTGGTGCTGGAACACCGGGGTGATGGAGCAACCGGTTGGAGTATGGGTTGGAAACTTAATCAGTGGGCGCGTCTGCACGATGGTAATCATGCTTATAAACTTTTTGGTAATCTCTTAAAACACGGAACATTGAATAATCTTTGGGACATGCATCCGCCTTTCCAGATTGATGGGAATTTTGGTGGCACGGCCGGTGTTACGGAAATGCTGCTGCAAAGTCACATGGGATTCATTCACTTGTTGCCAGCTTTGCCCGATGCTTGGAGTGACGGTTCTGTGTCCGGACTTTGTGCCCGTGGAAATTTTTCATTGGATGTATGCTGGAAAGATGGAAAGCTGCGACAGGTTGACATTATTTCTTATGCGGGAACACCTTGCATATTGAGATATCGGGACGCTGTGCTGATTTTCAAGACTCAAAAAGGGAAAAGCTATCGTGTAACCTATCAGAATGGATGTCTGATTTTGAATAAACGATAGATTTCTTGTTCGTATAGTGAAGTTTATGAATTCTTTTCCTGGTTGGAAATGAATGTAATACCGATGAAATGGGCATAAATGCTTTATTTCAGAAGCTGGAGTCCTTAAAAATACTATCAATGAAAATATAGTGATTTTTAGACCTATTAATAGTGATTTTTGTACTTCGGTTTTTGGATTGTTTTGCAATTTTGCAGCGTTGAAACGACAATATTTATTTAAATTTAATTCTATGAGACAAAGACTTCAAAAGGCGATGCTTGTGATGGTGCTATGTCTGTTGGCTGTAACCACAGCTTTCGCTCAGGCCATTCAAGTGAAAGGTATTGTGTACGATGGTAATGGTGAAACGATGCCTGGTGTAAACGTACATGTAAAAGGTGCTGCCAGTGGTACCATAACTGATGTAAATGGTAATTATACTGTTTCTGTTCCAAATTCCAATTCTATATTGGTATTCTCTTTTATTGGATATACAACGCAGGAAATAAAAGTAGGTAATCGTACCAATATTAATGTAACATTGAAAGACGACTTGCAGCAATTGGATGAAGTTGTCGTCGTGGCTTACGGTACGGCTCGCAAGGGTGACTTGACCGGTGCTTTGACTACCATGCGTCCGGATGGCAATGAGGCTATGAAAGCGACATCTATAGACAATCTGCTGGATGGTAAAGTTGCCGGTTTGGTAGTAAATACAGCATCTGCTACTCCGGGCGCTGCTTCCTCTATTACGATTCGTGGCGCTAGTTCTTTGCGTGGCGATAACCAACCTTTATATGTGATTGATAATATCCCGCAGGCTTCTACCGGTGAATTTGCTTCTTCTGGTATTTCAGGTGACTTTCAGATTGCACAAGACCCCTTGGCTTCGCTGAATCCGGCCGATATTGAAGATATTACCATATTGAAGGATGCTTCTTCTACCGCCATCTATGGTAGCCGTGGTGCTAATGGTGTCATTTTGATTACTACAAAGAAAGGTAAGGAAGGTAAGGCTAAAGTAAGTGCTTCGGCTAACTTCACCATTGCAGAGCCTTCTGAACTGTTGAATATGATGAGTTTGCGTGAACATGCCTTGTATCGTAATTCGCGTCAGACGGATGAGAAAAACTGGCAGTTCCACCTGGTTGGTGACGAAGTACGTTATGTATTCGGTGATGCTACAGGTTCTTATGATCCTGATAAACCTGAATCCTATCATGTGCTGGCTGAACGAAACTGGCAGAAAGAAATTTATCAAACCGCTTTTTCTCAGAACTATTCCGTATCTGTAAATGGTGGTACAGGTAAGACTACCTACTACGTCTCTGCTAATTTCAAGGATATTGAGGGAACCGTGAAGCAGACAGGACTGAAGCAGGGTGACTTACGTGCCAACTTGAATGCCGACTTGTCCAAGGCTGTTTCTCTACGTTTGTCCTTGGCTGGTTCTCTCCGTCAGAACGATATGATGGCCGGTGGTAATACATTGGGTGGTTCTACAGGTGCCGTTTCACGTACGGCTTTGGACTATGCTCCATATGAAATGCCGGAGGACGACCCTGCTTTCGACCAAGAAGCTAAAACAACGGTATTCAGTTGGTTAAATGATTATGTAGACTTGGCTGATGATAAAACTTTCAATGCCAGTTTGGACCTGACATGGAAAATCAGCAAGTTTTTGCGTTATAATCTCCGTACCGGTGGTAACATCAATACCAATGAACGTAAACGCTGGTATGGTCTGGAGCTGTATCAGGGTATGAATAATCAAGGTTACTTGGCCATTTCCAATCTTGACAAGAGCAATTACTCGGTAGAGAATCTGGTAATGTATAATACGAAGCTGGGTTCTTGGGGTAATTTGGATGGTACAGTCGGTATGACTTACGAGGATTACAATTTTTTGAACAAAAATGTTGTCGGAACCAAGTTTTCTGTAATGGAAATGCGCGAAAATGGTATGCACATGGCCGGTTCTCGTGAATATCAGACACCTATTCAGAAAGATTATCAGTTGCTTTCTTACTTGGGACGCGTGAATATCAATCTTTTTGAGAAATATTTGATAACAGCCTCTATTCGTGCCGATGGTTCCAGCAAGTTTGCCAAGAATAATCGTTGGGGGTATTTTCCCTCTGCTTCTATCGCCTGGCGTTTGGAACAGGAAGAATTCATGAAGAGTTTGAAATGGCTGAGCCAATTGAAGCTTCGTTTGAGCTATGGTATCACTGGTAACCAGAGTATCGATCCGTATTCTACTTTTGCCATGTATGGTGGCGGTAGTATTATCTATGCCGACAAACTGGGCAATGCATTGAATACGCTTACTATTACTAACTTGGCAAACAATAGCTTAAAATGGGAAAAGACAGCTTCCTGGAACGTGGGAGTAGACTTCGGCTTTTGGAATTCCCGTTTGACAGGTACTATAGATGTTTATAATAAGAAAACTACAGACTTGCTTATCAGTCGGGATCTTCCGGGTTCGGCAGGTTTCTCTACAACCTATTATAACCAAGGATCATTGACAAACAAAGGTGTGGAATTCTCACTGAATGCCTGCATCATTGACCATAAAGACTGGAAATGGAATGTAAGCGGAAATATTGGTGTCAACAAGGGAAAAATCGGTGATTTGGGTATGTTGCCTGGACAATTTGGTGCATTGGGTGAAAGAGTCGGTTACTTTGGTAATTCTTTGGGTGACCACTTCGGTGTAGGCCATGTGTTCCTGGCAGGTGAAGCTCCGGGACAGTTCTACGGTTATGTGACTGACGGTATCGTACAGGTTGACGATGTGGTAGAAGGTAAGGGCATCCGTTATACTAAGGCTGATGGAACGGAAGGTTACTATAAGACTGCCATGGGGCAGACATTGAAAGCCGGTGACGTGAAGTTTGTCGACAGAAACGAAGACGGTGTGGTAGATGATAAGGATAAGGATATTATCGGTAATCCCAATCCGGACTTTACTTATGGTATCCAGACCAGCCTTTCCTGGAAGTCGCTGACGCTGAAAGCTGCTTTCAACGGCGTACAAGGTCGTGATATATTGAACACCGGTAACCGTTACATAAACACACCGGGTATGAAGTCCAACAACATCACTTCTGAAGCTTATCAGGGAATGTGGACTGCCGAAAACCCCAGCAATCTCTTCCCCTCGGCCAACTTTGAGGTACAGAACATGGTGATGGATCGTTATGTAGAGGATGGAAGTTACTTCCGGTGTTCAGACATTACATTGAGCTATGTTTTGCCCAAGAGCCTGATTTCCAAAATCGGAATGAAAAACATGTCAGTATTTGCCAGTGTGAAGAATGCCTTCATCCTTACCGACTACAGCGGTTATGACCCTGAAGTGAACAGTTTTGCCTTCGACGGACTTCGTCCGGGCGTGGATATGAACTCTTATCCTACACCGCGTTCCTACATCTTCGGTTTGAACCTTACTTTTTAATTCCATTACACTAACAACTTAAATGACTGAATAATATGAAGAATTTTAAATATATTGCTTTTTCTTTCCTGCTTACCGGCAGTGCTGTTTTGACCGGTTGTTTGGATGAAGAGCCCCTTTATTCCCAAAATAATTTGGTGATTTTCAGCAGTGAGTCCAATGCCAGGCAAGCTCTCTTGGGATGCTACGGCTATATGGCTGCTCCCAACGGATATGGTCAGCAATGGCAGGAATTGCCTATCAGCGCTTCTGGCTTTGCTTGGACAAACCGTAATTCCGGTGAAGACCCTAATGTCAGTTTAAATGTATTGACTTCCAGTACACAAGTGGAGTATGCTTGGAACGGTATGTATAAAGTAATCGCTGAAGTCAATGCTTTCCTTGACTATTTGAACAAGAGTGAACTATCGGATGATATCAAAAACAAGCTGGGGGCAGAAGCACGTTTCTTGCGTGGTGTTGCCTATTACAACTTGGTTTCCCATTTTGGTGACGTTCCCATGAGAACTTCAGCCTCTTCTTCCGATGGAATCGCTATGCCCCGTACGCCGAAAGAACAGGTGTTCGGATTGATTATCGATGATTTCAAGTCTGCTTTGGTGTTACCGGAAACACAAAATGATGGCTATGCCACAAGTCTGGTAGCCAAGGCTTATTTGGGCAAAGTGTATCATAAAATGGCTTGCTTGGACATTGATAAACAAACGAATCTGAACAATGCCAAAGCCATGTTTGATGAAGTGTACGGAAAATATCAACTTCAACCGAAATTTGGCGACTTGTTTGTAGACAATGTAAATGGAAGCAAAGAATCAATCTTCCAATTGAACTATAACGCAGAGTCCACTTTGGTATTCAATCGTGCTTGTAACCGTTTTGCTCCGGCTCACTCAAACAGTGGTATCGCATGGGGGACGTACAAGGCAACCAAAGCGCTTTACGACTGGATGCGTGCTACCTATCCCGGTGATCCCCGTTTGGAAATAAATTTCCTTACCAGCTGGCGCCAGCATAAGAATAATCAGGCTGATGATGTACCGCAAAAGGGCGACCAACCGTGTGCCAACGACTCTACTTACTCTTATCCGTACATTACATATAAGGTGAAAGGTGTCTATGTGATGAAGGACGGAAAACCTGTAATGGAAAACGGCATACCGCTACAGCAAGATTTTGTAGCAGAACTTCCTTATGCAGACATGGAAGACCCTTCGAATCCTTCTATAGCAAAATTTGCTGACTATACCAAGATGGCGGAGGCAATGAACCCTGATAAAAAGGTTCCTTTGACAGGTCAGGCTCTAAAAGACTCCACACGTTTGGCCCGTATTGGAGAAAGTGTACAAACAGATTATGCAGCTTCTGGCAAAGAACATGCTTCTCCCTATTTCGGAAAAATGTTCGATAAGAAAGCTACGGGTACACGCAGTCATAAAAATCTGATTGTATACCGTTATGCCGAAATGTTGCTTTTGATGGCCGATGTATATAATGAATTGGGGCAGAAAGACCGTGCTATTGATTTAGCTAATGAGGTATTGACACGTGCCCGACAATCATCTGCAGGAACTTCTGCTCAGCCGGCTGACTGGCCGAAGACTTTGACGCAGGACGAAGTGAGAGAGCATCTGTATTACGAACGGATCTTTGAATTTGCAGGTGAGCCCAATATGTATGAAATGGTGCGGTTGAAAGGTGTGGAACTCTTTAAAAAAGCCTTGGAAAAACACAATAATCATGAGATAACGAGAGCCTCGGTAGAAACGTATCAGGAAACAAAAAATAATAAGCAGGATCGTCTTTATAACGAAGCGGAAGGTGGAGCATTGACTCAGGACTTCTTGAAGAAGAATCTGCTATTGCCGATACCTTTGTCAGAAATCAATTATAACGAAGGCATTACGGTAGATGACAACAACTTTGGTTATTAATCTATTTTTGCCTTAGTAGCAGTTTTGCAGATATTTGCTGGAGGCATAGAGTAGCTGTTTGCTCTGTGCCTCCTTTTATTTATTAAGCTAAGTCCGGGATGCACTCTCCATACTAATCAAAATAATATGAAAATAGCGATTATTGGAGTTTTTATAGTAAATATAGGGCTGTAATCTATATAAGAGCTTGCCATTTTTGCAGACGGAATTAATAATATAGTGTGTGTAATCCATAATTCGTAATCCTAATAAAATGAAAACAACACATGTACTTTTTTCAGTAGCAGGGGTGACTATTGTATCTTCCTCACTTTTTTCTTGCCAGCAAAAGCAGGAACAGAAATATAAGCCGTATAATATTGTGTACATCATGACCGATGACCATACGGCACAGATGATGAGTTGCTATGATCGTCGTTATGTTCATACTCCCAATTTAGACCGTATTGCGTCTGATGGAGTGCGATTTGCCAATAGTTTTGTGGCCAATTCGCTTAGCGGGCCTAGTCGTGCCTGCATGCTCACAGGTAAACACAGTTGCGGTAATAAGTTTTACGACAATAGTACTTGCGTATTTGATGGTACTCAGCAGACTTTCCCGAAAATCTTGCGTGAAAACGGTTATCAGACAGCAATTATCGGGAAGTGGCACTTGGAAAGTCTTCCTACTGGATTCGATTATTGGGAAATTGTTCCCGGTCAGGGTAATTACTACAATCCGGATTTTATTAACATGAACAACGACACTATCCGGAAGAAAGGATATATAACGAATCTTATCACAGATATGAGTATTGACTGGATGGAAAACTCACGGGACAAGAAGAAGCCGTTCTGTCTGCTCATTCACCACAAAGCCATCCACCGGAATTGGTTACCGGAAATCAAAAATCTTTCACTTTACGAAGATAAAGTCTTTCCATTGCCGGAAAATTTCCATGATGATTACGAAGGACGTATTGCCGCTGCTTCTCAGGAAATGGGCATTGCTGAAGATATGGATCTTATATATGATTTGAAAATGCTGAAAGACGGTCAGGAGTCGCGTTTGAAAAAGACATATGAATGTATGCTGAACCGTATGGACTCGCTTGAGCGCAAGCAGTTTGAAGATTTTTACGCACCTATTACTGAAGAGTTCTATAAGCTCAACTTGAAAGGCAAGGAACTGGCGGAATGGAAATATCAGCGGTATATGAGAGACTATATGAAGGTGGTTAAGTCATTGGATGACAATGTCGGAAGAATCCTGGATTATTTGGAAGACAAAGGTATGCTGGAAAATACATTGGTGGTTTATACCTCTGATCAGGGATTCTACATGGGTGAGCACGGATGGTTTGACAAACGTTTCATGTATGAGGAGTCTATGCACACACCATTGCTTATGCATCTGCCCAAAGGGCTGAAGGCAAAAGGAGAAATCCGTGAGATGGTACAGAACATCGACTATGCTCCTACCTTTTTGGAACTTGCTGGCATTCCAGTACCCGAGGATATGCACGGAGTATCATTGCTGCCGCTATTGAGAGGTGAGCATCCGGTGGATTGGCGCAAGGCTTTGTACTATCATTTTTATGAATATCCGGCAGAGCATATGGTTAAACGTCATTACGGAGTACGGACAGACCGTTTCAAACTTATTCATTTTTACAATGATATTGACACTTGGGAGCTGTATGACCTGAAGGAGGATCCTACAGAAATGCATAATTTATACGGAAACAGCGACTATACGTCAATTGTAGATAGTTTGAAAGAGACCATGCTGGAGCTGCAAGAGCAGTATAACGATCCGGTGCGGTTCTCGCCGGAACGTGATAGAGACTGATTTTTCACCATATAAATATAGAAATGAAAAAAAATATCTTCATTTTGACCTTCTTCTTTTTGTGTGTCTGCATTCTTTATGTCAGAGGTGAAGAGCGCAAGATGCAAAAATTAGAAATTGTACCTGCACCGGAGAATTTTACGCTTGAAAAGGGTAATTTCATATTTAAAGCCAGTACGGTAATCACCGTAGAGGATACAGCTATGGTATCTGTAGCAGAACAGTTCGCTTCGCTGTTCAATGTTCCTGCAGGCTTTACTCCTCAAGTGAAAACAACAGCGAAAGCCGGTGATGTCTGCCTTCGTTTTGACAGTTCCTTAAAAAAAGAAGCTTATCGCCTGGTCATCACTCCTAAGCGGATTAACGTGTATACATCGAGTAAAGAAGGGGCGTTCTATGCCTTTCAAAGCTTGCGCCAACTTCTGCCTTCAGAGCTGGAGGGAGGAGAGCGTGCAATGAATGTCGACTGGAGCGTACCGGCTGCTACCGTGAATGACAGTCCCCGTTTCGGGTACAGAGGCGTGATGATTGATGTAGCCCGATATTTTATTCCTAAAGAAGACCTTTTACGTCTGATAGATTGTATATCTTTGTTGAAGATAAATACATTGCACTTGCATCTTACTGATGATAACGGTTGGCGCATTGAGATAAAAAAGCATCCTTTGCTTACGGCTGTAGGCTCCCGTCGCGTAGAACGGGAAGGCTTGCTTTTCCATGAGAGGCACAACCAACGGCAAGGTGAGCCTACCGTGGAAAAAGGATTCTATACCCAGACGGACATACGCGAGATTGTGGCATATGCTTCCTCACGGTGCATTGAAATTATACCTGAAATAGATATGCCGGCACACAGCAATGCGGCCCTTGCAGCCTATCCGATGCTTGCTTGTCCTGTAGTGGATAAATTTATTGGTGTGTTGCCGGGACTCGGGGGGAATCATGCTGACATCATTTATTGTGCGGGGAATGAAAATGTTTATCATTTCCTGCAAGACGTTCTTGATGAGGTAATGGCGCTTTTTCCTTCCCGGTATATTCATTTAGGGGGTGATGAGGCTTGGAAAACGCATTGGAAGCAATGCCCGCTTTGCCAGAAACGTATCAGAGAGGAAAAACTGGCGGATGAGGAAGATTTGCAAGGCTATTTTATGCGACGTATGAGCAAGTATGTACAAAGCAAGGGGCGTGAAGTGATGGGATGGGACGAACTGACCCAATCGCAGATACCTGATGATGCTATTATATTCGGCTGGAGAGGTATGGGTGAAGCTGCGCTAAAAGCAGCCAGGCAAGGGCATCGCTTTGTAATGACTCCTGCTCGTGTCATGTATCTTATCCGTTATCAAGGTCCCCAATGGTTTGAACCGTATACCTATTTTGGAAATAATACATTGAAAGATATTTATAGTTATGAACCTGTGGGACCGACTTGGAATGATGGGATAAAGTCGCTGTTGATGGGTGTGCAAGGTTCTATGTGGACAGAGTTCTGCAACCGGACCAGTGATGTGGAATATATGTTGTTCCCCCGGTTGGCGGCTGTGGCTGAAGTGGGGTGGACTATACCAGGAAAGAAAGACTGGAGCCGCTTTCTGAAAGCACTGGATCATTTTACGGAACGATTGGCCGTCAAAGGAGTGAATTTCGCCCAATCAATGTATAATATTCAGCACTCTGTAACGGTTCGCAATGGCAAGTTACAAGTCACCCTGGATTGTATTCGTCCCGATGTGGAGATAGCCTATACCTTGGACGGGAGTGAACCAACGGTCAACTCTCCGCGCTATGTAAAACCTCTGATTGTAAAACAGAGCACGCTGCTGAAATGTGCAACTTTTTACAATGGAAAGCGTATGGGGAAAATGCTGACGTTGCCGGTTGGTTTGAATAAGGCGACAGCTTGTACAGTATATACGGACTCTCCGGCAAAGGATGTGCTGGTTAACGGAGTCAGAGGGAGCAGTCGCAGTTCTGACTTTGAATGGGCGTCATGGGAAAATAACGATACAATCTGCATCACCCTTGACTTAGGCAAGAAAACCCGTATGCAGAAACTCATAATGGGATTCAACAACAGTTACGGCATGGGCATCCACAAACCACGCAGGATGGAGGTCTGGGTATCGCCGGATGATCGTCAATACCGGAAAATAAAAGAACAGTCCTTTACAGAGACGGAAATATTCAGACAGGGTATGTTTACAGAGGATGTGCAGTTTGATTTAAAAGATGAGTCTCGCTATGTGCGTATTGTTGCCTATGGAGCTGGTATGAATCCGCCAACGCATGTTCGTCCGGAGCAAACAACGAAGGTGTGCATAGATGAGATAATTATTGAATAGAAAAAGAACAACCATGAAAAAGACATTTTTTTCTGCTTTGATGTTGTTGAGCTGTTATACACAGTCCAATGTACAGGAATATTACGAAAAGCATTTGGAATTTCCACCACAAGCTACGGTGGAGGAGAAAATAGATATGGCCTCCCGGTTAGTACCCACACCACAGCAGTTGGAGTGGCAGCAGATGGAACTGACGGCTTTTTTACATTTTGGTATCAATACTTTTACAGAACGTGAATGGGGAGACGGCAAGGAGGATCCTGCGCTTTTCAATCCCACCGGACTGGATTGCGAGCAATGGGTGCGTGCCTTGAAAGAAGGAGGTTTCAAGATGGCTGTCATTACTGCCAAGCATCATGATGGCTTTTGTCTATGGCCGACTAAGACTACCCGGCATTCTGTAGTGTCGTCACCTTGGAAGAATGGCAAGGGAGATGTGGTGCGCGAATTACGCAATGCCTGCAAGAAATATGGCTTGAAGTTCGGTATATATCTTTCACCCTGGGATCGCAATGCCGAATGTTACGGACAAGGCGATGCCTATAACCGGTTCTTCATCGAGCAGCTTACGGAGTTGCTTACCAACTATGGAGAAGTGCATGAAGTGTGGTTCGACGGAGCCAATGGGGAAGGGCCTAATGGCAAAAAGCAAATTTATGATTGGGAGGATATTGAGCGTACAATCAGGCGCTTACAGCCCAAAGCAGTTACTGCTGTCATGGGCGATGACGTTCGTTGGGTAGGCAACGAGAAGGGCATCGGACGTAAGACGGAATGGAGCGCTACGGTATTAACTCCTGGTATTTATTCCCGTGCCATAGGACAAAATAAGGAGTTGGGCGTATTTGGCAAGTCAAAAGATTTGGGAAGCCGGGACATTGTGGCGCGCGCAAAAGAGCTTTTTTGGTTTCCTTCGGAGGTGGATGTATCTATCCGTCCGGGCTGGTTTTACCATTCCAAGGAGGATAGTCATGTAAAATCGCTTGCGCATCTGGCAGATATCTACTTCAAGTCGGTAGGATATAATTCGGTGTTATTGCTCAATATTCCACCCAATAAGTCGGGACTTATCCATGAAAATGATTGCCGCAGGCTAAAAGAGTTCTCTACTTACCTCAAAAATACTTTTGAAAAAGATTATCTGAAGAGGGGGAGAACACGGTGGGAAGCCCTATCAGGTACATCGAAAGAATACATGGTACGGAAGGATGCTCTTGTAAACACATTTATGATTCAGGAGGATATAACCAAAGGACAACGTGTGGAAAGTTTTTTATTAGAAGGCTATTGGGATGGGAATTGGCGGACACTTGCCGAAGGTACTACTGTGGGCTACAAGCGTTTGGTGCGTTTTACAGAGTGCCAACCGGAGAAAATTCGTCTGACGATACGCTCTGCGCGTAACGAAGCTCACATTCTGCGTACAGGACTTTTTTATGCCCGTCCGCTGACAGACAATAGCGCTAAAGTTCAGTTGGGAAATGTGCCGGTAAGCCAATGGCGTCTTTCCGGTACGGATGAGACTATGCGGAAGGCTTTTGATAAAAATGTACAGACAGTATGGCGTACGGAAGGGCTCAAAACATTTACTGTAGATTTGGGGCGCGATGCCGAAATCACCGGATTCAGCTATACACCTGCGCAGGACGATAATCTGGCAGGAACTATCTATAAATACCGTTTTGAAGTCAGTATGGATGGCTCGCATTGGAAAACATGTGCCACATCCGGGGAGTTCAGTAACATTATGCATAACCCTGTGACTTGTTTCGTACATTTTGAACAAAGTTATAGAGGACGTTTCTTCCGTCTGGTTCCTCTTGCTGAAATAAGTGGGAAACCATGCACATCGATTGCTGAAATAGGAATATTCGCTGTTGCTTTACCTGCTAAAGATGATGAATCTGCAGTCTATCCCGTTCCCGGTGCACCGCTTACTTTAAAAGTTGGGGATGCGCATCCGTCGGTGGATGGATGGAGTTTTTTTACTGCACATGAGTTCCTGGAGCGGGATACCCGTAATGGACTGCCGTTGGGATTCATCGAACATCGAGGCAAGCATATGAGTCGTGATGCCCGGGTAGATAACAGCCGTTGTTCGGAAGTGAAGAATGGTGTATTGCAGATTCGCAGCATAGAAGAAGCTGATTCGGTGGATAACCGTTTCGGTAAGCGTGTGAAATTCTCACATGGATGTTATCGGACTGCTCTGCCCGGAAGTAGTGAGGAGTGGTGTAATTTTACAGAAAATATGCGCATTGAGGTGCGATTCAAACGTAATGCCTATGAGGGGTTCAACGATGCGTTGTGGTTTATGGGCAATAATAATCTTCCTTGGCCTGCCAATGGTGAGATAGATCTTTTGGAGAACCCTAAAAGGAAATTGAACAACCGTGCTCATTTCACCCTGCACTCGGAAAATCATTATGCCGGTGTAGTTGGTGGTGCAGGAAGTGTTACTTCGTCTATTGAAATCAGAGATATGTCAAAATGGAATATCTATTGGTTGGAATGGTATCCCGACCGTATAGTAGGTGGGGTAAATGGAGCTACTTATTTTGAGCACAAACGAGGGGAAAATGGTAATACCGATTGGCCGTGGAGTGATCCTAAAGGTTTCTTTATGATTTTTAGCACCGGTATCTCAACCAATCCCAAAGCATGGGCCGGAGCTGTGAAACCTGAACTGTGGGACAACAGCGCCATGCCTTGTATGTACATAGATTGGATACGTGTTTATGTCAATAAACAATATAAAGGAGCGGCAGCTCCTGCCGTGAAATACTATTAGAAGGACAACAGACCGATGTTAAAAGCAGGACTGGGAGTACGGTCCGTTATGTGCAATAGTCGGGATTTGTTTTTTCATATATTGGCAAGGAGGAGCAGTACACGATGCTGTATCGCTCCTCTTTCCATTTATAAGCAAGTTCAATAAAATGATGCAATATGCGCTTTCCTTTTTCGCTGGGGGGGGAGTTGCTTTTTACGGCCTCTTTGAATGAGTATAAAAAAATGGGGAAAAGAAAATAAAAAATCCTTGAATGCTCGGAATTCAAGGATTTGTATAATTAATTTTGATAACTTGTGGAGCGTATGAGACTCGAACTCATCACCTCGACACTGCCAGTGTCGCGCTCTAGCCAGATGAGCTAACGCCCCGTTGCTAACGTTTGCAGAACTACCTGCTTTATTTGATGGCGCAAATATAATGCATTATTCTGAAATAATTGCTATGTTTGCGCAATAAAATGCAAAAAGAAATTATGTTGATCTATAATACGACCTATCATGTAGAGGAAGGACAGGAGAAATACTTCCTCACCTGGATGCAGGAATTTTATCTTCCCGAAGTAGAGAAGCACGGTGCGCTGTATGCTCCGCGCATTGCACGCATACTAAGTCATATTGAGGAGGGAAGTGTCTGTTACTCTGTACAGTTTGAGGTGGAAAATTCAGCCATACTTCATCGTTGGCATCAGGAACAGGGAGTGAAGCTAAACGAGGAATTACTGAAAATATTCAAGGACAAAGTAATCGGTTTCCCGACATTAATGGAGGTGATAGTGTGATACAGCCGGTAAAGGAAAAAATTATTTTGGGTATCGACCCCGGTACTACCATTATGGGGTACGGGGTGCTGCGTGTGGCGGGAACCAAGCCCGAAATGATTGCTATGGGTATCATAGACCTTCGCAAATTTGGCGACCACTATCTGAAACTTCGCCACATCCACGAACGGGTACTGGGCATTATCGAGAGTTATCTGCCGGACGAACTTGCCATTGAAGCGCCTTTCTTCGGAAAGAACGTGCAGTCCATGCTGAAACTGGGACGTGCGCAGGGGGTGGCTATGGCTGCTGCCCTGAGCCGTGATATTCCCATTACCGAGTATGCTCCTCTGAAGATAAAAATGGCGATAACGGGAAACGGACAGGCATCTAAAGAGCAGGTGGCGGATATGCTGCAGCGCATGCTTCATTTTCCGAAGGAGGAAATGCCCGTATTCATGGATGCCACCGACGGGCTTGCCGCTGCCTACTGCCATTTTCTGCAAATGGGGCGTCCTGTTGCAGAGAAAGGGTATCACGGCTGGAAAGACTTCATAGCCAAGAATCCCGACAAAGTAAAACGCTGACCTATACCTTATATATTATACTTAATATTTTATACTTAAAAATACTACCATGAAATTGAACAATCTTGTCATTATCGGAGTTGCGGCTACAACAGTTGCCAGTTGCGCCCCCTCAAAGAAAGAATACGCGTCGTACGAACTCTATCCGGTCCGTACGGGCAGTCTGGCAGAAATGGAATATGCTCCGGCTGCCACGCAATTTACGCTTTGGTCGCCTACTGCGGATGAAGTGCGTCTGATGCTGTATGATGCGGGAGAGGGCGGACATGCGTACGAAACGGTTGCCATGTCGCCCGCCGAAGACGGTACGTGGACGGCTAAGGTGGAGCAGGATTTGAAAGGCAAGTTCTATACTTTCAATGTAAAAATCAACGGAAAATGGCTGGGCGATACGCCGGGTATCAATGCGCAGGCTGTAGGTGTAAACGGTAAGCGTGCGGCTGTTATCGATATGCGGGAAACCGACCCGGAAGGCTGGGCGGAAGATAAACGTCCGCCGCTGGCATCGCCTGCCGATGTGATAATCTACGAGGTACATCATCGTGACTTCTCCATAGACCCCTCTTCGGGCATTCGGAACAAAGGCAAGTTCCTTGCAATGACGGAAACAGGTACGGTAAATCCGGACAAGTTGGCAACCGGTATCGACCACCTGAAAGAACTGGGAGTGACGCATGTGCACATCCTTCCTTCCTATGATTATGCCTCTGTAGACGAATCCAGACTGGACGAGAACAAATACAACTGGGGGTATGACCCGCAGAATTACAATGTGCCCGACGGCTCGTACGCTACCGACCCTTATAAACCGGATGTGCGTATCCGTGAGTTCAAGCAAATGGTGCAAGCCTTGCATAAGGCAGGCATCCGCGTAGTGCTGGATGTGGTGTACAATCACACTTTCAATACGGCCGAGAGCAATTTCGAGCGTACCGTTCCCGGATATTTCTATCGTCAGGCTCCGGACGGCGGTTTCGCAGACGCTTCTGCATGCGGCAACGAAACGGCGAGTGACCGCCCTATGATGCGCAAATATATGGTAGAGTCCGTATTGCACTGGATAAACGAATACCATATTGACGGTTTCCGTTTCGACTTAATGGGCATTCACGACATCGAAACCATGAACAAAATACGCAAGGCGGCAACAGCGGTAGACCCTACCATCTTTATTTATGGAGAGGGATGGGCCGCATCGGCTCCCCAATTGGCGCAGGACTCCTTGGCGATGAAAGCCAATACCTATAAGATGCCGGGCATCGCAGCTTTCTCCGACGAAATGCGTGATGCGTTGCGCGGTCCGTTCAACGATAACCGTCAGGGCGCTTTCCTTGCCGGACTGCCGGGGGGAGAGGAGAGTATCAAATTCGGTATTGTCGGTGCTGTCAGGCATCCGCAGGTCGATAATGGAAAAGTGAATTACAGTAAGGCTCCCTGGGCGGAACAACCCACGCAGATGATTAGCTATGTATCTTGCCACGATGATATGTGCCTGGTGGACAGACTGAAGTCCAGCATCCCCGGTATCACTCCCGAAGAGCTTGCCCGGTTGGATAAGCTGGCGCAAACGGCGGTGTTCACTTCGCAGGGCGTGCCCTTCATCTATGCAGGCGAGGAAGTGATGCGCGATAAGAAGGGCGTACACAACAGTTATCAAAGTCCGGACTCCGTCAATGCCATCGACTGGAAACGCAAGACGGAGCATGCCGATGTGTTTGCTTATTATAAAGGATTGATTCAGCTGCGTAAGCATCATCCGGCTTTCCGCCTGGGAGATGCCGGACTGGTTCGCAAACACCTGGAGTTCCTGCCGGCTGAGGGCGGCAACGTAGTGGCTTATCGGTTGAAAGAGCATGCCGGCGGTGATGCGTGGGGAGATATCTATGTGGTGTTGAATGCGCGTAAGGAAACGGCTAAGGTATCAGTACCCGAAGGCAAATATACGGTTGTTTGTAAGGACGGATTTATCAGTGAGAAGGGATTGGGAACGATGTACGGACCGGAGATTTCAGTTCCGGCACAGTCTGCGCTTATTTTCTATAAATAAGAGGGCTTTGGGCACAAGAATACTGGAGTTTATTCCTGATTACTTAGGTTAAACTGATAGTTTATTAGGAATAAACCTGAAGTTTATTCCTAATGAACCTGAAGTTTAATGGGGATAAACTGGTGATGCATCCGCGAGAAATGAGAAGAGATAATGAGCATATCCGTTGGCAAGCTAGCGTAATAAGTGGTGGCAGTTTCAGGTATTCCTGAAAAAAGTGAAATAAAAACAGAACAATCCCGCTTTGGTTGGGAAAAACTGTTTATCTTTGTAACAGTCCGTTGGGTGCAATGGATCTATATTTTTGTAAGAAGCGTTATTGAAATTATCTTCGTCTATCAAACTTCGCAACTTTGAAATGCACTTGAAGGTGATAACAACAACGCTCACGTCTGTGTTATATACCTACTTTCTTCCCAGGTATACCGGGAAGAAAAGTATCTATATACAAAACGACGTGAGTGGCTGTTGTTTATCTAAGTGCAAGGCAATGCGAAGGCCTGATAGATAAGATAAACAAATACAGCGACTCACGTTTTTTGTATGTTTAACTTAATACTATGCCACATGACGAAAAAAAACACATCTCTCATCCTTTATGCAGTTACAGGCAGCAGTTCAAGACTCCTTGTATGCTTCCAACCGGGAAATGTTCTATAAGGAAAATTGTACGGAACGAAAAGTGCTGCTTCCGATGCAATTGTATCGGAAAGATATTCTTGCAGGAAGCATTCTTGCATTTGCCGGCTGTATTTTACTTTCTAATCCGTTAATCAATTAAAATTTCTTCTCATGAAAAAGAGTTTATTTTTATTGTTTGCTGCCACATTTATACTGTGCAGTTGTGCTCATCAGAGCCTTGATGAAATACGTGCAGAACAGACTGCCCTCAATGCCCGACTTTCTGCCCTTGAGGAGTGGCAGAAGACAGCTAACGTACAAATCGAGAGTATGCAAAGTCTTATTGCTGCTCTTGCTGATAACGATTACGTTACAGGTGTAAGTGAATTACCAGATGGTTCAGGCTATATGATTGCTTTTCTGAAAAATGAAACTGTAATAATAAAGAACGGAAAGCAAGGCGAAAAAGGTAATGACGGCGCTCCTGGTATTGTTCCCAATATAGGCGTGAAAGAGAACGGCGGCGTTTATTACTGGACTTTGGACGGTTCCTATATATTGGACAACGATGGCAGCCCTCTGCGTGTTACGGGCGAACGGGGCGAGACCGGTATGAAAGGTGACGATGCTGTTGCTCCGAAAGTCCGCATCAATGCAGTTAGCAAAGAATGGGAAATCTCTATCGACAAAGGTGCTTCTTGGACATCTACAGGGGTAAAAGCTATAGGTAAAGACGGCGTTGACGGCACAGACGGGATAAATGGGGCTTCCAGCTCTATTACAGTAGACGATAGCGGCAATTCTGTTATTATTACTATAACCAATACGGATGCAGCAGGAACGGTAACTTGCACTGAACTGATAGAACTCCCCCTTTATAGGGCTTTTTACATTGGTGACGACCAGGCAGGGCAGGCTAATTCCGCCTTAATCATAACTGCCTTTACTACCGAAATTCCTTTCACGTTTCCAGCAGGTTTCAAGGAAAGCGACTGTACTGCTATCATGGTTCAAGTCGTCAGTGACAAGGGTGTCGGCACCGATATCCGGACACGAGCCGCTGCAACGCCTTGGAGTGCAACAATAACGAAACCTGTTGCTTCACAGGGAGTTTATACATCTGTTATTACCGTTCATGCTCCTGCGGGCATTGATATTGGCGACAAAGCCATGCTTGAAGTAACCATAGTGGGGACAGACGGAAGAATAACATGTGTTGCTCGTGCACTGATTTCCAATATCACAGCGACTGTGGGCGATTATTATTACAGCGACGGCACTTTTTCCACAACTCTTGACAATACGAAAACTCCGATAGGTGTCATTTTCCATACAGGTAATGTAGCGGAGAATGATAGTAAATTGAAAGGGAAAATAAGCGATACTTCCAAAACCATTATAATGGGAGATGAAGTAAATGGTATTAAAAAGTCTGCACATGGTTTGGTTGTTGCCTTGAAGGATGCAAGCGCTGGCATCAGTTGGCAATCCGTTTATCGGCAAACCGGTATAGGTGTCTCCGAAACAAGCCATATATGTGGTTATAGCAATACACAGGCAATGAAGGCATGGAATGATGATGCGAGTAATAGTGGCAGTTTATTAAAAGCTTATATGGAAATTGCTGCATACACTTCAGACAATCCGACTCCACAGAGCAGTAGCGGTTGGTATTTTCCTTCTGTACGTGAACTCTCCACACTCTGTTCGGGCTGGGTAGAAAGTGGCTGGTCGGAAAATGGAAACTATGGCGGTATAAATGTTTCCGGAAGTAATGTCAACGTTGTCAATGAGAAGTTAGAGGCTTTGTCTGACTTCGAAGCTCAAAAAGTTGGTGAAGCTCTTTATTGGTCTTCTTCAGAAGTTCCGGATAATGGCGACAATGCATTTTTTGTAAATATGTACCTTGGCTACGTGTCGAATGGAGTTAAAGGCAATATGCTTGACCGGGTACGGGCTGTTTTGGCTTTTTAAGCCGTTTTCTGTTTTTCAACATCGGCTAACAGATTTTGAATTTCTATTTTCCTTACTTTGTGGTTATACGGTTCTCATATCCGCAAAATTGGTGAAAGTTTGAAAAATGTGAAAACGGAATCGGGAAGTGACAACAACAGGAGTGGCGATGTCGGAAAAAGATTTTTTTCTCTTATCTTTGCTCCGTTCAAACCACAAACCATTGACAGGATGCAACAACATACCATACATATAGCGGGGGGCGTGGCACGCAACCCGCTTGTCCGTTTATCGAACCCCGTAACCCTTGATTTTCTCGACGGTGAACATATTGCTATCGCAGGCCCTAACGGGGCAGGAAAGAGTCTGTTGGTCGATTTGCTTACGGGCAAGTATCCCTTGCGCGACGGTACGCTGGCATACGATTTCCGTCCTTCCGCCACACAAACTGTTTACGACAACATCAGGTACATCGCTTTTCGTGACACCTACGGTTCCGCCGATGCCAATTATTACTACCAGCAGCGTTGGAATGCTCACGATCAGGAAGATGCTCCGCTGGTGCGCGACCTGCTGGGCGAGGTAAAGGACGAGTCTCTCAGACAGCAACTGTTTGAGCTTTTCCGTATCGAACCGATGCTGGGCAAGAAGGTTATTCTCCTTTCCAGCGGAGAACTCCGTAAGTTCCAGTTGACCAAGACGCTGCTTACGGCTCCGCGTGTCCTTATCATGGATAACCCTTTCATCGGACTGGATGCTGCTACGCGCGAGCTGTTGTACACTGTCTTGGAGAAGCTGGCGCAACTGGCTTCCCTGCAAATCGTACTGGTACTTTCCATGCTGGATGATATACCGTCTTTTATTACCCACGTAGTTCCTGTTGACAATAAAACAGTGGGAGAGAAAATGTCGCGTGTAGCTTATTTGCAGGCTTTCCGTGAACAAGATGCCCTTCGTGCTGAGGCGGATGCCGCTTCTTTGGGCGAATTGCAGCAGCGCATTGCCGGTCTTCCTTACGAAAACACGAACTTTACTTCGGACGAAGTGGTCCGGCTGAACAAAGTCAGTATCCGCTACGGTGACCGTACGATTCTGAAAGAACTGGACTGGACGGTGATGCGTGGGCAGAAGTGGGCATTGAGCGGTGAGAACGGTGCGGGCAAGTCCACTTTACTCAGTCTGGTATGTGCGGACAATCCTCAGTCTTATGCCTGCGACATCCGTCTGTTCGGCCGTAAGCGAGGTACGGGAGAGAGCATTTGGGAAATCAAGAAGCATATAGGTTACGTCAGTCCGGAGATGCACCGTGCCTATCTGAAAAACCTGCCTGCCATCGAAATCGTAGCTTCCGGACTGCACGACAGCATCGGTTTGTACAAACGTCCGCATGCCAGCCAGATGGCTGTGTGCGAGTGGTGGATGGATATTTTCGGTGTGGCGCATTTGAAGGACAAGCCGTTCCTGCAACTGTCCAGCGGCGAGCAACGCCTTGCCTTGCTGGCGCGTGCCTTTGTGAAAGACCCCGAACTGCTGATTCTTGACGAACCGCTGCATGGGCTGGATACGTACAACCGCCGTCGCGTCAGGAAAATCATAGAAGCCTTCTGCCGTCGTAGGGACAAGACCATGATTATGGTGACCCATTACGAGAACGAGTTGCCGGAAACGATAACCCACCGTTTGAGCCTGACGCGTAACCGCTAAAATATCCTGCTGATAAAGAACAGACTATGGCGTAAATCGCTATATTTGTAAAATAAATCCTTAAACAAATTATATTATGAAGTTCTTTATCGACACTGCAAATTTAGACCAGATTCGGGAAGCCTATGATATGGGCGTACTCGACGGAGTGACTACCAATCCCTCGCTCATGGCGAAAGAAGGTATCAAAGGCGTGGAAAACCAGCGTAAGCATTATGTAGACATCTGCAACATCGTGCAGGGAGATGTCAGTGCAGAGGTTATTGCTACCGATTACGAGGGCATGATTAAGGAAGGTGAAGAACTCGCCGCGCTCAATCCGCATATCGTGGTGAAAGTACCCTGCATCGCAGACGGCATAAAAGCCATTAAATACTTTTCGGGAAAAGGTATCCGCACCAACTGTACACTGGTATTTTCCATAGGGCAGGCGCTGCTGGCGGCAAAAGCCGGAGCAACTTACGTTTCGCCTTTTGTAGGCCGTCTTGACGACATCAGTGAAGACGGTATCGCTTTGGTGGGTAAGATTGTGGACGTATACCGTTATTATGGCTACGCTACCCAGGTGCTTGCGGCTTCCATCCGCCATACGGCGCATATCATCCAGTGCATAGAGGTAGGGGCGGATGTAGCTACATGTCCGCTTTCCGCCATAAAAGGACTGCTGAATCATCCGCTGACGGACGCCGGATTAAAGAAGTTCCTGGAAGACTATAAACGTGTAAACGGATAGCTCTTAAATTCTTATAAGCCTATCTTTCACGCATTTCTTAACCAATATTGGCGAGAAATAGAATAAAAAACTTTATTTTTGCCGAATATATTCAGTTTAAGAAAAAGCACCGATGAAAGATAGGCTTATAGGATTTCTCAAGACATACTGCTTGTTTATCTGTATATTCGCATTACAGAAACCGTTTTTTATGCTCTTCTACCGTTCCTTGTACGAGGGCGTTTCGTGGACGGAGTGGTTGGGTGTGATGTGGCATGGACTGCCGTTGGACTTATCGCTTGCAGGCTATCTGACTGTTGTTCCGGGGTTGCTCTTTATCTGTTCCGCCTGGACGGTATCCAATCTTCTTCGCCGTATATGGTACGGTTATTTTGCTTTCATTTCGGTTTTGCTCTCCGTTATATTTACCGTCGATTTGGGATTATACGAATACTGGGGATTCCGGTTGGACGCTACGCCTCTGTTCTATTTCTTTTCTTCGCCCAAAGATGCGGTGGCAAGTGTCAGTATATGGGTGGTAATCGGGGGAATTATTGCAATGGTTGCCTATGCGGCGGCATTATACGGGATATTCCATGGCGTGCTGTTGCGGAAACGGGTTTTCGAACGCATGAAGATACCTTATCGGCGTTTGAGGGTATCGGGGGTACTGTTGCTGCTGACCGGATTATTGTTTATCCCGATTCGTGGCGGATTTACAGTCTCCACCATGAATACCGGGAAGGTGTATTTCAGTACCGACCAGCGTTTGAACCATGCCGCCATTAATCCGGCTTTCAGCTTAATGGAGTCTCTCTCTAAGCAGAAGGACTTCGGCAGTCAATACCGTTTCATGGAAGCGGATGCGGCCGACCGTATTTTTTCCGGTTTGGCAGACCCTGCCGTTCCGATGCGGGACGGTCTTTCGACAGATTCCCTGCAGCAGGCTCCGGATTCTTTGCATTCGTTGTTTACGACAAAGCGTCCCGATGTGCTCTTTATCATCATGGAGAGTTTCTCTTCGTGGCTGATGACGACGCTTGGGGGAGAACCCGGCGTGGCCGTGCAGTTGGACAGTCTGGCGCAAGAGGGCGTTCTCTTCACGAATTTCTATGCGAACAGTTTCCGCACCGACCGCGGGTTGGTTGCCATATTGAGCGGGTATCCGGCACAGCCCACTACCAGCATAATGAAGTATCCCCGTAAGACGCAGTCTATCCCTGCCATTGCAGGCAGTTTGAAGAATGCCGGTTACAGGACGAAATATTATTATGGCGGTGATGCCGACTTCACCAATATGCGTTCCTATCTGATGTCGTCCGGTTTTGAGGACATTGTTGCCGACCGGGACTTTCCGGTATCGGAGCGTCTGAGCAAGTGGGGCGTGCACGATCATCTTGTATTCCGCCGTTTGCTGGACGACCTGAAGGCGGAAGCTGCCGACAGTACCCTGGCGGGTAGGGAGACGCCGCATTTCCGTGTGTTGCAGACTTCCAGCAGCCATGAGCCGTTTGAAGTTCCGTACAGCCGTTTGGCGAACGAACGTTTGAATGCTTTTGCGTATACGGACAGTTGCATCGGTGATTTTGTGAAACAGTTCCGCAGGTTGCCGCAATGGAAGAATACGGCAGTGGTACTGGTTCCCGACCACTTGGGAGCCTATCCCGAACGTATCGGAAACCTTGAAACGGGCAGATACCGGATTCCTCTGCTGATAGTGGGCGGGGCGGTACGCGGGCCGGAACGTATCGGTGTCTACGGTTCCCAACAGGATATTGCCGCTACGTTATTGGCGCAGTTATCGATACCGCACGGTGAGTTTACGTTCAGCAAAGATATGCTCAATCCGGCTTCTCCTCATTTTGCTTTCTTTACCGTGCCGGACGCTTTCGGCTTTTTGACGCCGGACAACCAATTGATATTTAATAATGAAGCGGATGCGATTGTTGTAGATGAAGGTCCGAAGAAAGGGCAAAACCTCTCTTTGGGGCAGGCCTATCTGCAGAAGTTGTATGACGATATAGCCAAAAGATAGAATGATATTAGCAGATGTTTTGTCGGGATTGGTCGAAACGGACACCGACTTGTTGCTCGCAATAAACGGGTGGCGTGCCGAATGGGCGGATTATTTTATGTATGCCTTTAGCGGGAAATGGATTTGGGTGCCGTTGTATGCCGCCCTCCTTTATGTAATTGTCCGTAACCTGCATTGGAAAGTTGCCATCGGCTGTGTCGTGGCTATTGCGTTGACCATTGTTTTTGCCGACCAGGTGGGGGCAACCGTTATCCGTCCGGTAGTGTGCAGGCTTCGTCCGGCGAATCTGGAGAATCCCGTTTCGGAGTTCGTGCAGATAGTCAACGGTTATAGGGGCGGTCGGTACGGCTTTCCCTCTTGCCATGCCGCCAATACGTTCGGCCTGGCTTTCTTCCTGTTTTATCTGTTTCGTAACCGTGCCTTGAACTGGTTTATCATGTTATGGGCGGTGGTAACGTGCTATTCCCGTTCTTATTTGGGAGTACATTATCCCGGCGACTTGCTGGCAGGTGCTTTTGTGGGCTTTGTAGGTGCTTCTCTCTGTTACTGGCTTTTCAGTCGGTTGTGTAAGTATAGGCGTAAAGAGAGTTATGAGCATATCTATGTTCCAATCTGGGTAGGGGGAATTACCATATCCGGTATTCTGGCTTATGCACTGATACGGGCGATGTTGTAGCGGCTTGCTTTGTCCGCTCCTTTGAGGCAAAGGTGAATAAACATCTTTCCTTTGGATTTGTTATCCTTATCGACAGACTAATAAAAACAGAATGCTTATGGTGAGCTTAGGAAGCTGGATGAACGAAATCCTCATCGATTGGGGAGTAGACCCGAAACTTGCGAATATGTTTGACGAGACGATCATTGCCGTATTGATGATAGGCGTATCGATAGGGCTGGATTATCTGTGTCAGGCTATATTTGTAGGGGGGATGAAACATTATACAAAGCGTGCACCCCACCAGTGGAATACATTGCTGATGAAACGCAGGGTGGTGCATCATCTTATTCATATCTTGCCCGGTGTATTGGTTTACTTCTTATTGCCCCTGGCCTTTGTGCGGGGAAAAGAGATACTGGACTTCTCACAGAAAATATGTGCGGTGTATATCATTGCTGCCATACTGTTCACTATCAACGGCTTGTTGCTGGTGATGCTGGATGTATATAATGCAAGGGACAAGCAGAAGAACCGTCCGATGAAAGGGTTTGTGCAGGTTCTTCAGGTATTGCTGTTCTTTATCGGAGGCATTGTTATAATCGCGGTGCTGGTGAATAAGTCCCCGATGACTTTGTTTGCAGGCTTGGGTGCATCGGCGGCTGTACTGATGCTGGTATTCAAAGACAGTATTCTGGGTTTTGTGGCGGGGGTACAGCTTTCTGCCAATGATATGCTGCGTATCGGCGACTGGATACAGTTGCCCAATGGAGTAGCCAACGGTACTGTCGAGGAAATCACGTTGAACACTGTAAAGATCCGGAATTGGGATGAGACGATATCTACCGTTCCGCCCTATACGCTGGTCAATAACTCTTTCCAGAACTGGCGGGGGATGCAGGAGAGTGGCGGACGCCGGGTCAATAAAAATATCTATCTGGATATGACTACCTTGAAGTTCTGTACGCCGGAAGACTTGGATGCTATCCGTAAGAATGTACCTCTGATGGCGGATTATCAGCCCGCGGAAGGGAAAGTGCCCACTAACTCGCAGCTTTACCGTATTTATATTGAACGCTATCTGCGCAGCCTTCCGGTTGTCAATCAGGATATGGATTTGATTATCAGTCAGAAAGAACCGACCACTTACGGAGTACCCATACAGGTTTATTTCTTCTCCCGCAATAAGGTCTGGAGAGAATACGAGCGCATTCAGTCCGATATTTTCGATCATTTGCTGGCAATAGTCGGCAAGTTCGATTTAAAGCTCTACCAGTATTCCGATTAATACAGTAGACGGAACTCCGCCCATACGGGCAGGTGGTCACTGTATCCCCCTTGATATTTCATGCCGTAGTAGGTGCGGAAGGGTTGTTCGTCGCCGTATTTCCGGTCTTCGGTCAGAAGGAAAGGAGCACGGAACACACCGGCTTTCTCCTCTGTGGTGTATAAGGGAGAACCTGGCATCAGCAGGCTGCCGGAAAGAATGATATGGTCGAGCAGTCCCCATTCCCCCTGATATTTGTAGCTGCCGAAATGCTTGTTGTCAATGCCTTTTCTTGCTAAAAGATGGTAAAGCGTCCGGGAATCTAAAAAGTCCGTTTCTGTGGGCGGTATTCCGGCTTTCAGTATTTTCTGTATGGATTTGTTGTCGGGATAGTCGTTGAAATCTCCCATAATGATGATTTGAGGGCGGGTGCGTATTCGGAGCAGGCTGTCTGTTGTGTCTTTCAATCTTTGTGCTGCTGCCAGGCGGTACGGTTCGGACGCTTTTGCCCCGCCGGACCGGGACGGAAAATGCACGACAAATACGTCCAAAGTGTCGGAGTTTAAAAGCTGTCCGCTGACGTGGAGAATATCGCGTGTGGGGCGGCTGTTTCTGCGAGGTTTCATTACCGGATAGCTTCGGTTCGAAAGTAATTTGAAGATGCCTCTTTGATAGAGCAGCGCCACATTGATGCCCCGTTCGTCGGGAGAGTGAGTAATTACATAGCGGTAGCCGGCCTCACGCAGGACGGAGTAACGGGTAAGGTCGCGTAGCACACTGTCGTTCTCCACTTCACAGAGGGCAACCAGTGCGGGTGGTGTCCATTTGCCTGCGGCGATGATGACACGTGCAATGGCATTCAGTTTCTTTTTGTATTTGGTATAGTTCCAGCGCCGGACGGCATCGGGCAGAAACTCACGGTCGTTTTTCAGGGTATCATGGCGGCAGTCAAACAGGTTTTCTACGTTGTAACCCATGATGCGGAAGGTAAGAGTATCTTTCTTCTCTTGCCCGTGGAGTGGAGCGGAAGTCAGGAAAGCAAGAAGCATCAGAGCGGATAGCGGGATAAAAAGAAGCGGAGCATGTCCTCTTTTGCTCCGCATTCTTTCTTTATATCTCCATTTATGTAAGCTCATCAATTCTTGGCAGGGATATGCTTCAATATATCAAGCAGGTGATCCCAGAACTTTTGTACAGTGGGGATAAGCATCCGTTCATCGGGAGAGTGTACTCCCTGCAGGGTAGGCCCGAAGGAAATCATATCCAAAGAGGGATATTTGTCGAGGAATAACCCGCACTCCAGTCCGGCATGGATAGCCTTTATTTTGGCATCCACACCAAACAGACGTTTATATGATTCCGCCGCAATTTCCAGGATTTCCGAGTGCGGATTGGGTTTCCAGCCCGGATAGCCGTCGCCGAAAGATACGCTGGCTCCTGCCATTTCGAATACGGTACGTACCATAGTCGCGATGTCTTGTTTGGAAGACTCGATAGAGCTGCGCTGGCTTGTCTCGATACGGATGATGTTACCGGGTTTCATCTTTACGGATGCCAGATTGGTGGAGGTTTCCACAAGACCCGGAATATCCTGGCTCATGGCATATACTCCGTGTGGAGCTGCGTAAAGAGCCTGTAACAGACGTTTGGAAGTGTCTTTGTCGATAGCTTTGGCACGGGGATTTTCCGATTCGAGGGTAAACTGCAAATCGGGGTCTGCTACAGCATATTCGGCTTCCGCCTGGGCGGCGAATACATTCAAGTCGGTACGCAGCGCATGCTTGTCGGCTTCGGGGATGGCTATAACGGCATGTGCTTCGCGTGCAATGGCATTGCGCAGGTTGCCGCCGTCGATTTCGCAGAGATACATATCGTACTTCTTGAAAGTCTGACTCAGGAAGCGGTTCAATAATTTGTTGGCGTTACCGAGTCCTAAATGGATATCGCCGCCGGAATGTCCGCCTTTAAGTCCTTTTACCTGTACCTTGCAGCAGAAATATCCGGCAGGTACATCCACCTCTTTATAGGTGAATTCGGCTACGGAGTCTATGCCGCCCGCACAGCCGATGAACAATTCTCCCTCATCTTCGGAATCGAGATTCAGCAGGATGTCACCGCTCATGAAACCTTCCTGTAAGGCGAAGGCGCCGGTCAGTCCGGTTTCCTCGTCTACGGTGAACAGGCATTCGACAGGTCCGTGTTCGATACTGTCATCGGCAAGGATGGCAAGCTCTGTGGCTACGCCGATACCGTTGTCCGCCCCCAGCGTCGTACCTTTGGCTTTCAGCCATTCCCCGTCTATCTCGGTCTCGATAGGGTCGGTGAGGAAGTCATGTTTCACATCATTATTCTTCTCGCATACCATGTCTACATGCGACTGGAGCACAACGGTCTTTCGGTTTTCCATGCCCGGAGTGGCAGGCTTTTTAATCAGTACGTTTCCGGCTTCGTCCACCTTTGTTTCCAACTTATGTTTTTCTCCGAATGCTTTTAGAAAAGCGATAATCTTTTCTTCCTTTTTGGAAGGGCGCGGTACCTGGCAGATTTCCTCGAAATAGTGGAATACGCCAGCCGGTTTCAAATCTTTTTTTTCCATATCTTAATAGTTTATAGCAGCCAGGATACAAGTGAAGCGTATCCTGATCTTCTGTTTCTGAAATTCAAATCTTGTACAAATTAACCTCTTATTGCTAAATATGGTTAAATTAATTGGCTATTTTATTTCCCTTTCTCTTTTTTTAGAGTAAAAAAGGGTGCTTAGTCCAACCAAAGCCCTATATTTGCACCCACAAAACAGTGCTGATAAAAGTAAAAACAAATTCCAAATGCTTTTTATCAGACGATATTCTGTTTTGTGCAACAAATTTAATGGAAATGCTTGGTACATTATTGATAACTTTGTTAATAGTTGCTATTTGCATTGTTTTATTGGGCGTGAAGGTCTTTTTTGTGAAAGGCGGTAAGTTTCCTAACGGACATGTCAGCGGCAATAAGGCGATGCGTGATAGAGGAATCGGATGCGTGCAGTCGCAAGACAGGGAAGCACAGAAGAAAAGCCGCTTCTCTATCGATGAACTGGAGAAAGCCTTAAACGATAGTATGAACTAAATAAACTAAAAACAATATTTTTACAAATTATGAAGAGATTAAACTACCTCGTAAACGGTTTGGCAGCTCTTGCACTAATCGTTTTATTTTCTCAATGCGCCGGTAAAGCGGATAATCAGACGACTAATGCATCAGCACAGGCAGCCGGACTGTCCGGAATGAAAATTGCTTATGTAGAAATAGATACGCTTTTGGCAAAATATAACTACTGTGTCGATTTAAATGAGGCAATGGTGAAGAAGAGCGAAAATGTACGTTTGACTTTGAACCAGAAAGCAAAGGACCTCGACCGTCAGAAACAGGAATTCCAGACAAAAGTTCAGAACAACGCTTATCTGACGCAGGAACGCGCCCAGCAGGAGTATAACCGTATTGCCAAATTGGAACAGGATTTGCAGAACTTAGGTAATAAGTTGCAGGCTGAACTGATGAGCGAGAACGAAAAGAACAGCTTGCAGTTGCGTGATTCTATCAATGCTTTCCTGAAGGAGTATAACAAGACTAAGGGTTACAGTATGATTATCAGCAACACCGGTTTTGACAATCTGTTGTATGCCGACAGCATTTATAACATTACCCGTGAAATTTTGGACGGTCTGAATGCAAGATACTCTTCTCCGAAGAAATAAGTTGGAAAATAGTTGCGGAGTATTCTGTTAGCTTGGTTGATATAATGAGTTAAGAAGATAACCGTAATAAGTTTATATCATAAAGAAAGGAAGTTAATATCATGCTTGGCATGAAGTTAACTTCCTTTGTTATATTCAGTGGCAACTGTTTTACTTTACCTGTACGATATCATAATTCAAATCGCTTACAGCCTCTTGCAGGCTATCGTTTACCAGTCTTAATGTAGTATCGTTTACAACCACGAAGTACACGGGAGAGTCACCGTTGTCGGGAGTCAGCTTATAGGCGGTTTTCTTATTATTGTTGACGTCTTTCTGAATAACCTGACGTTTTCCTTTGGAGGTGAAGGAGGTGTTTTTTCCCTGTCCTTCCGCATCCAGATAAGTTGTGACCAATGTATAGCCGCTTTCACCGTTAGGGCCTACACTGTCTACACTCAGCACATACTGGATACCCGGACCATCGGCAGCTGGAAGTATGCCTTCATAAACGGCTACTGCGGAAGAATCGTTGCCGGCAACAGTCATTACGCCTTCGTCCATGGTGTTGTTGTTTTGATTTCCTTTTGATTGGCAGGATACCAATGCAGCGGCAATCGCTGCAATCATCATTACTTTTTTCATTGCTTTAATGGTTTAAATTAATATAAAGAGACGCCGGTGGCGTTATTCTTCATCATTCCGTTTAATAACGAGCAGTTTGTCTACTCTGCCGCGGTCCATATCCATTATTTCAAACTCCAGGTTTCTGTAGCTGAAAATGTCACCGGCTTTCGGGATGCGTCCTATAAGGAACATGGCGAGTCCGCTTAAAGTGGTAAAGTCCTCTTCCTTCAGGTCATCATAATTCAATATTCCCATTGCTTCCATAAAGTCATCTATATTCATCGAAGCTTCTACCAGCATGGAACCGTCGGCTCTGGTCACTATTTCCTCTTCTTCCGTTTCGTTCTCTTCCAGAATATCACCGAAGATACTTTCCGTCAAATCGTGCAGAGTGATAATGCCTTCTGTATTGCCATACTCGTCTACAACAACTCCGAACTTGTTTTTGTTCTTCTTAAATAGCTCTAAAACCTTTTTGGCATACAAACTTTCGGGAATAAACAAGGGCGGACGTGCAATTGTGCGAAGATTGAACGATTGCTCACCCCCCAACATCAGGATAATATCTTTTACAGAAACAACACCTATGATTTCGTCCTTGCCGTTTTCCACCAACAGATATTTGCTGAAGTGCTCTTCCTGGATAATCCGAAGCACTTCTTCTTGTGTGTCGGAGGGGTGCAACACGATTACATCGCGGCGGTGCGTCATCAGGTCGTTGGCACGTTTGTCCGAGAAGCGGAAAACATCACGCAGCATTTCAGTCTCTTCTTTGTCGATAACGCCCTGCTCGGAACTTTGATGCAAAATCATTTTCAGTTCTTCCTGTGTCATCTGCCGTTCTTCCCCGTCTTTCATGCCGATAAGCTTGTTTGTCAGTTTGGTTGAAGCACTGAGGAGGCAGACAAACGGATAGGATACTTTTGTCAGGATAATCATAAAAGGACTGAGCAGGGTGGCATAGCGTTCCGGATTGTTCAGTGCCATTGATTTTGGAACCAGCTCTCCGATAATGAGCGACAAATAGGTGATAACGGCTACTGTAGTAACCATTGCCAGGTCTTTGGCATACAATTCCAGGCCGGGAATCATGGCAAATAGCGGAGTTACATCATCGGCTATGGCTACGCCGCCATATGCACCTGATATGATACCAATCAGCGTAATGCCAATTTGAATGGTAGATAGAAATTTTTCGGGCTCTTCCAGTTGTTTCAAAACCCCTTTTGCACTTTTGTTTCCTTTGCTTACAAGAGTCTCTAAGCGTGCTTTACTTGAAGATACTAATGCAATTTCGTACATGGCAAAGATGCCGTTCAGGATAAGTAGAAATAGAATAATGATAAATTCCATGTTTGGATTACAAATTGTTTGTGTACAAAGATAATGTTTTTCGGATATTTATTATTAATATTGCCGTTCCTTAAGAAGATTAAACAAAATAGCATGAAAAACAAACTTTATCTGTTCGTATTCTTATTGCAAGTGCTGGCTTTAAGTGTACATGCCGCACGTGTAGATACTGTGTTTGTAAAAAGTCCTTCGATGAACAGGGAGGTAAAGGTGGTTTATATTCTTCCGGATAAGGCTGTTGCCGGAAATCCGCAAGCTTGTCCGGTAATCTATCTGTTGCATGGTTATGGAGGTAACGCACGTACGTGGATTGGCGTCAAACCGGAGCTGCCTCGGATTGCCGATGAAAAAGGCGTAATATTTGCATGTCCCGATGGTAAGAACAGTTGGTATTGGGACAGTCCCCGGAATTCCGCTTATCGTTATGAAACTTTCATCTCTTCGGAACTGGTGAAGTATACGGATGAGCATTATGCTACAATTCCCAAGAAGGGTGCGCGTGCCATCAGTGGTTTGAGCATGGGTGGACACGGTGCGTTGTGGAATGCTATCCGCCACAGCGATATATTCGGTGCGGCGGGAAGTATGAGTGGCGGAGTGGATATCCGTCCGTTTCCTGATAACTGGGAGATGAAGAAGCAGTTGGGCGAGCTTGCCGCCAATGAGGCGGTATGGGATAGCCATACGGTAATCAATCAGGTTGATAAACTGAAGAACGGCGATTTGGCTCTGATTGTCGATTGCGGTGAAAGCGATTTCTTCCTTGATGTGAACAGGAACCTGCACAAAAGGTTGCTGGAGTGCAAAATAGACCACGATTTTATAACACGTCCCGGCGGTCATACCGGTACGTATTGGAATAATTCCATAGATTATCACATTCTGTTTTTCTGCAAATTCTTTAGCAGATGATTACTCAATCACATAGCTTACGGTACGGGTATAATCCGTGCCGTAACTGTTTATGACCTCTTTGCAGGAAGTCATGAGATTGCGTTTGTCAAAAGAGAAGATATAATTGGTGACCTCTTTATTTCCATCGGGGATAATCCGGTCTATTAAAATAGGAAACGGCTCTCCCAGGAATTTCCCGTATAGAGCGGCTGTATGTAGCGAAAGCGGATATAATTCGGCGAGAAACAGGCAGGGAACTCCTGACAGATTATTTATTCCGTCATTTGCCGGAGTGGTAGCCGTATATGCCTGCCCGTAAGCATCTGTCTTTTGCCGGATGCGCAATGCCTGATAGTTGCCGTAGTCTATGTCGATGGATGCGTATACGCCGTCATTGATGCTTTCGGTTATGTTTTTCAGGTAATATTTACCTTCCGGAGCGGTGAAATACGAGAAAGTATAAGTGCGGATCGTACCGTTTTCCTGCCGTGTACATGAGGTGGCATATCCTTTGTCGTCCAGGGTATAGACTGACACATTGCCGAAATTATCCGTTACTACAGCCTGATGTTCACTATAAGTTACTGATGCTGCGTTTTCAATGCACATCGGTTCGCCTTGAACCGAATAACTTTGTACGATAGTGAATCCGGTCAATTGTCCCTGACTGTATGAGTAGGTTTGAGTGGTGGTTACTGTAGGTACTCCCGCTTCATAGGCACTTTTTTCCGATAATTGAATTTTGGAAAAGGGTACGGCAGAGCGGTTTCCGTTGACGGTAGAGTCATTATTGTCTTCACAAGCTGTCATTACTGTGAGTACAACCGACAATGCAAAGACTATTTTTCTCATTATTTCTGTTGTTTAATTCATTGTTTCTGCTATTTGACAATCAACCCCTTGCGCAGGTTCTTTTGAGTGGTGAAACTCCGGACTATGGCAGTGCCTGTTTTTGGGGTCGGCAATTCGACAATTCCAGCTATGACTTGCAGGGCTGTATGGAGCAAAATTTCGTCAGGCTCGCCTAAGGGCAGATAGTATTGCAGGTAGGATGTTTCGTTGATAGCGATATCCGGCTTAAAGCCTGCGCTATAGTCCGCTTCTCCGTTGGAGTTGAATACTTCGCATACGACCGGACGTACCGCCCAGGGGTATTTGGGATTGATGAAAGTTTCCGTAGCCACGTATTCTCCTTTGGTTGTCTGTCCGATGAGCACTACCTTCATATAGGGTTTCAGGCAGTTAATAAGCATTTCCGCTGCACCGGCAGTGGTTCCGCTTGTGATGATATAAACGGTGGGCAGATTCAGATTGACTCCGCCTTGCAAGAGTTGGGAGTCCAATATCAGGTCACGGTTTTGGGCGCTTTGCTTATCATTATATTGCAAGAAAGCAAAAGGGCTTTCCAATTTATCGGCAGGTACAAGGATATCTGCGAGAAGTTGCACGCATTCCATTTCTCCACCGGAATTATAGCGGAAGTCGAGTACAAGATTATTAATGCCGCGTTGCTTGCATTCTTGGGAGAAAGCACGTAACTCATTGTTGTACTTCTCACTCTGTTCCGCAGTGCCGGCAGTGAAAGAGTTGTATGCCAGATAGGCTATCTTGTAATCAGTGCCTTTCAGTTGTATAAAATTTGTGTCATAGATGGCGCTCTCCGTTACCGGACGGACTGCCGGGAGTGCAACATCTCCTGTTTCCTGTATGATTCCTACCTCTTTATCTTCTTCTTCGTTCTCTCCGTTTTCCGTATCCCCCTCTGTGCCGCCGTTGTTCTCCTCTTTTACTATCACATACTTTCCGATGCGCAATGTTCGTGCACCGCCATCTATAAGCCTTTCTTCCGTCTTTTTGGTGATGGAGTCGCCGTCGACAAGCATTATCCAGTTGCCGCGTTCCAGTCCGGCATCCTCGGCGGGAGAGTTCTTTGCCACGTATGATACGAGGGCAGTATAGGTTGTGTCGCTGGTAGCCACTTTATATAATGTGTAGTCAAAACCATAACTTGGCAACGGAGTATCCATTATTGAATCGACGGTGGAAAAGCCTTTATCGTTTTTTGATAAGATACTTTTTAAGAAAGCGTCCGGAGCCTGAAAATAGTTCAGACTGTTGGCAGCCGGAATATCCTCGTACCATAAGTAGACTTCCCGCATCAGGCTGTCCATCCACAGGTCGCGCCCTGTCAGCGGATAGTATTCTTTCCAGCGGTCTTCTCCGCAGGAAAACAGGCTTGTCAGTGCAAGGAGTCCCAGTAAGGGAAAATATAACAGCTTCCTTATCTTCATCAGTCTCTATATCATTTGGTTTTCGTCCGCAAAAATAGCGAATACTTCTTGTATCTACCACAAATATGGTATAAAATTCCCTATTGTATGTCATAGCTTGCTTGGTTTTATCCCTCTATCTTTGCAACATCCGAGTATAAATCGGGGAGGATTGGAAACAGGCTTCTATCCTCTCATAAATACAACTGACAATGGACACAAAGAATTTACATTTTGAGACACTGCAACTTCATGCAGGACAAGAACAGCCCGACCCCGCTACAGATGCGCGTGCCGTACCTATTTATCAGACTACTTCGTATGTATTCCGCAACTCGGCACATGCAGCCGCCCGCTTTGCGTTGCAAGAGCCGGGGAACATCTACGGCAGACTGACGAATCCCACACAAGGAGTATTCGAGCAACGTGTTGCCGCCCTTGAAGGCGGTGTTGCAGGGCTGGCGGTTGCTTCCGGTGCAGCGGCTGTGACCTATGCTTTCGAGAATATTACGCGTGCAGGTGACCACATCGTAGCCGCCAAAACCATTTATGGCGGAACATACAATCTATTGGCGCATACATTACCGGCTTACGGTGTCACGACCACCTTTGTTGATCCGAGCGATTTATCCAACTTCGAGAAAGCTGTTCAGGAGAATACAAAGGCCGTGTTTATCGAGACATTGGGAAATCCTAACTCCAATGTTATTGATATTGGTGCTGTTGCCGAAATCGCTCATCGTCATAAAATCCCTTTGATTATCGACAACACCTTCGGTACTCCTTATCTGATTCGCCCTATCGAACATGGTGCTGATATTGTGATACATTCCGCCACAAAATTTATTGGCGGGCATGGTACTTCTTTAGGCGGTGTTATTGTAGATGGCGGCAAGTTCGATTGGGTGGCTTCCGGTAAATTTCCGCAACTGACCGAACCCGATCCGAGCTATCATGGCGTGCGCTTTACCGATGCGGCAGGTGCGGCTGCATATGCTGTCCGTATCCGCGCCGTTTTGTTGCGCGATACCGGAGCTGCCATCAGTCCTTTCAATGCCTTTGTTCTTTTGCAGGGTTTGGAAACACTCTCTTTGCGTGTGGAACGCCATGTGGAGAATGCGCTGAGAGTGGTGGAGTTTTTGAAGAATCATCCTAAAGTGGCGGCTGTGAACCACCCGTCTTTACCAAATCATCCGGACCATGCGTTATACCGGAAGTATTTCCCGAAAGGAGCAGGTTCCATCTTTACCTTTGAGGTAAGGGGTGGAGAGAAGGAAGCTCAGACATTTATTGACAACTTGCAGATATTCTCATTATTGGCAAATGTAGCAGATGTAAAGTCGCTTGTCATACATCCTGCTACTACCACCCATTCGCAATTGAATGAACAGGAATTGGCAGAGCAGGGCATCAAGCCGGGAACGGTACGCCTTTCAGTAGGGACGGAGTATATAGATGATTTGTTGGATGATTTGTCCCAAGCGTTGGAGAAAATTTAAGTCCGGAACAAAAGAGCATTTCGTCCGATGAAACCATTTGTTCGTCGGATGAAATGTTAGATACATTATTAATATGAATATTGCCGTTTTATTATCCGGGGGTGTTGACAGTTCGGTTGTCGTACATCTCCTTTGTGAGCAAGGTCATCGTCCCTCTCTGTTTTATATAAAGATAGGAAAGGATGATGCCGAGTATATGGACTGTTCGGCAGAGGAAGACCTGGAGATGGCTTCTGCTGTAGCGCGCCGTTACGGCCTTTCGCTGGAAGTTGTCGATTTACATCGGGAGTACTGGGATAATGTAGCCGCTTATGCTATTGAAAAAGTTAGCCGCGGGTTCACTCCGAATCCGGATGTGATGTGCAACAAACTGATTAAATTCGGTTGCTTTGAACAGCAGGTCGGCAGGCACTTCGACTTTACGGCAACCGGACATTATGCTACTACCGTTCTGCAGAATGGAAAGACCTGGCTGGGAACATCCCTCGACCCCGTAAAAGACCAGACGGACTTTCTTGCGCAGATAGACTACCTGCAAGTGTCCAAACTGATGTTCCCGTTGGGCGGACTGATGAAACAGGAAGTGCGCGATATTGCTTTGAAAGCTCAGTTGCCCAGTGCCCGAAGACGAGACAGTCAAGGAATCTGTTTCTTGGGACGGATTAATTATAATGACTTTGTCCGTCGTTTCCTCGGAGAAAAGGAAGGCCGGATTGTTGAGTTGGAAACGGGAAAGATACTGGGTACGCATCGCGGTTATTGGTTTCATACTATCGGTCAGCGTAAAGGCTTGGGCTTGAGTGGCGGACCTTGGTTTGTGGTTCGTAAAGATACGGACGAGAATGTAATTTATGTGTCGCACGGATATGATACGGAACTGCAATACGGACATGAGTTCAGTATGCAGGATTTTCATTTTATTACGGAAAATCCGTGGGAAGGCATTAAAGATGAGATTCCGGTTACGTTCAAGATACGCCATGCTCCCGGATTTATCGGCGGCAGGCTGTGGCAGGACGAAACAGGCTATCGTATTGTTTCAGATGAGAAGTTGCAGGGCATAGCTCCCGGTCAGTTTGGCGTTGTATATGATGAGGCTGCCAAGCTTTGCATCGGAAGCGGGGAAATCAGATATAGTACTCCACCAAATCCACAATACCCGCTTTCATAGCATATTTCGTAGCTTCGTGGGCATTGTTCACATTCAGTTTTCTGAAGATATTTTTCCGGTGGCTGTTCACGGTATGGAAACTGAGGTTTCTTTCGGCTGCTATTTCTTTGGTCGTTTTTCCTAATGCAATCTCTTTCAGAATACTTCTTTCGGCAGGCGTCAGCAGAGCGTTTTGCAGAGTGGGGTGGGGAGCAGCCGACTGGTTATTTCCCGAGAGTAATAAGTTGCTGACGTGATTACATATAAAGCGTTCCTTACGTGAAGCGCATTGCAGTGCTGTGAGTATCTCTTCTTTGGAATTGTCCTTCAGCACTACTCCGAATGCCATGCTGCTGAACAATACTTGTCGCAGAAAGCCGACGCTCAACTCATCGGAAAACAGTAACCAGTCCGCTGTTTTGAAGCGTTCGTGCAACACAATCAGTTCATCGGCGCCGGTAAAGTCAAACAGTGTATAGTCCAATATAACCACCGCTTCGGGATGTAACCGTAGCTGTTGTATAAGCTCCGCTTTATTGTCGGCTTCCAGCAGCAAGGCGGTGTCTTTCTGTTTGCTCAACAGAAACATCATGCCTGCTTTGGTTATATCTTGATTGTCCGCGATGATAAATTCTCTCATGATGAATATAATATATAAAACTCCGCTGCAAATGTACACTTTTTAAGCGACTTGCAGCGGAGTTGGAAATATATATATTGTAATAGGCCTACCAGGAACGTCCCTTAAAGATATTCGATTGGTTCAACGGCAGCAGGCTGCCACTTAAAGTCATAGTATTGGAGTTGAAGTTCGGGCTGATGGTAACGGTTGCATTATTACCGCCGTTGGTCAGCGTAAGGAATATCTGTGCGGAGATGCCGATACCCTGGATGCTGAAATTGCAGTTGATGTTGCCGCGTTTGTCGGTAGACATTTTCATGTCCGATACCGTCCCGTCCACTGTTACGCCGCCGATACCGTTAGGACCGGGATAAACCGTGTTGAAAGCCACCTGTACCGTACCGCGTGCCTGATTTACCAATACGAAGTTTGTGTTGGAAGTGACGAAAGCCGTCTGCCCGTTGCGGAACATTACCTGATTGGCTTCCAATACAAACTTCTGTGCTTTCAGCGCTGCTACGGCATCATCGTAGGAGACCGCGTCGGCTGCCTGCTGTTCCGCTTTCAGGCGTGCGCGCTCTGCGTCTCTTTGGGCTTTGCGGTCTGCACGGCGTTGTGCGTTACTCTCTTGTGCATACACGGTGGTTGTCACCATGCTCGTCAATACTAATGCTGCTAATGCAATAAACTTTTTCATACTTAATTTTTGTTTAGGTTTAAATTATATTGTTCGTTATAAGTTTATTGCAAGAACAATGCCCATCCGCGATTGTTCACTCTCTTTTTTAATTTTATGAGATTTAAGGAGTTGGCGGCGGGGCTATGAAGTTATTTCCTTCTCACTATCTTATATCCGATTGCCGCAACGAGTATGCTCATCAGCGGGCTGATGAGGTTGAAGAAACAATAAGGAAGATAGGTCAGTGTGGGTACGCTCAGAATGGTGGCCTGAGTCATTCCGCACGTGTTCCACGGGATGAGGGCCGAGGTTACGGTAACGGCATCTTCCGTGGTGCGGCTCAGTAGGCGGCTTTCGTATCCTTTCTTCTCGTAAATGTTGCTGAACATGTTTCCGGTAAGGATGATGCTGATGTATTGGTCGGCTGTGGCAAGATTGAGAAATATTCCCGAACCGACGGTGGATGCTACCACACTGACCGTATTCTTCATGAACCGGACGAATACGGAAGTGATGCTTCCCAGCATACCGCTTGCCGTCATTGCTCCACCGAAACACATGGCGCAGATAATGAGCCATATCGTGTTCATCATTCCTGCCATGCCCCGTGTGGCAATCAGCTCAGTCAGCATGGCACTGTCACTTTGCAGGCTGGTACTGCCGTACAGGCTCATCATTGTCCCTTCAAACAAATCATTGTTTCCGGAAATCTCGTGCAGCAGTTCGGGCTGAAATATAATAGCGAAAGTTGCAGCCAGAAGCGTGGATAGAAACAGGGTGATGATAGAGGGTACTTTGCGTGCAATCAATATTCCCGTAACCACCGGAACAATCAGCAGCCACGGCGTAATGTGGAATCTGGCATTCAGCGATGCGGTAAACTCGGCTATCTGCTCCGTACCGCTGGTTTCGCAGGCAAATCCCATTACCGTAAAGATAACCAGCGTAATGACGAGCGACGGAATGGTGGTAATCATCATGTAGCGGATATGGCGGAACAGCGGAGTGTCCGTGACGGATGCGGCAAGTACCGTTGTATCCGACAGCGGCGATACTTTATCGCCGAAATACGCTCCCGAAATAATGGCACCTGCAATCCAGCCCTCTTCAAACCCTTGCGCCTTGCCTATTCCCAGGAGGGCGATGCCGATAGTGGCGATGGTGGTCCACGAACTTCCCGTCATGATGGACACCAATGCGCAGATAACGCAGGTGGAGGTGAGGAAGAAGTCCGGATGTATAATCTGCATTCCGTAGTATATGAGAGTAGGGACTACTCCGCTAATCATCCATACGCCGCTCAGCGCACCGATAATCAGCAGTATGATAATGGCGGAAGTCACTCCCGCCACATTGTTGGTAATGGCTATTTCGTAATCTCTCCAGGGAATCCGGTAGAAAGCTACGCCTATAAAGACACAAACGGCTGTGGTGGTGAGCAGGGATATCTGGCTTCCGCCGCTCAAAGCGTCACTGCCGAAAGTGCGGATGGTGGCAAACAGCATTCCTATTAAGAGGACGATGGGGAGAAAGGATACAAGAGGAGAAGGAATTTTCTTTGTTGTACTCATACGATAATCTTACTGTAAATATGACGTGACAAAAATACAACAAAACTGCCTAATACCTTTCTATTTTCCTTTCCTGCCAATAAATATTATCAATTCTTTGCGTTTACTTGGAATTTTGATAGTATATTTGACTTCCCATTGATGCTTTTGAATATATAAGACTTATGAAAAAGAAATCCCTTTCCACCGATAAGAAAGTCGTTACTTTCGGTGAAGTTATGCTACGGCTTACTGCGCCCGGTTTCCGCCGCTTTTCGCAGACTAATGAATTTATTGCTACATATGGTGGCAGTGAGGCTAATGTGGCAGTGTCTTTGGCGCACTTCGGCATTCCTACGGAATTTGTTACCCGTCTGCCCGATAATGCCGTGTCGCGTGCATGTATCAATTCGCTTCGTGCCAGCGGGCTGGGGACGGACGGCATTGTGTTTGGCGGTAAACGTTTGGGATTGTATTATCTGGAATGCGGCGCAGCTTTCCGAAACTCCAATGTGGTGTACGACCGCGAGGGTTCTTCTTTCGCCACGCTTCGTCCGGGTATGATCGATTGGGAAACCATTTTTGCCGATGCAGGCTGGTTTCATTGGTCGGGCATTGCTGCCGCCCTTTCGCAAGAGGGAGCCGACGCTTGCCGGGAAGCGCTTGAAATAGCCGACCGTATGGGGCTTACCATCTCGTGTGATTTGAATTTCCGCAAGAAACTTTGGAACTACGGTTGTACTGCTGCCGAAGTGATGCAGCCGTTGGTGCAGTACAGCGATGTCATTTTCGGCGCAGAACCTGAGTATCAGGAGATTCTCGGCATACAGCCCGTAGGATTTAGAGCTGTTGATACCGCCGATGTTTCTTTTGAGTCTGATTTGCCATCTTTCGAGAAGTTCGGACAAGAGGTGGAGCGACTTGTCCCGCGTTGTCAAAAAGTGTTTCTGGAATTGCGTAATTCCATAACATCCAATCATAACGTGCTTGCTGCTGTTCTTTATTCCGATGGCACTTTGAAGCATACAGGCATTTATGATATTGAACATGAAACAGACCGTGTAGGCGCTGGTGATGCTTTTGTGGGTGGTATGATATACGGTCTGATCACTTATCCGGATGATGACCGGAAGGCATTGGATTTTGCTCTTGCCGCTTCCGCATTAAAAAATACCGTTTATGGAGACTTCAATCTGGTGACGGTGGATGAGGTGGAAAGCCTGATGAATGGAAATATATCGGGACGGGTATCGAGATAAGAAGAGGAAATATCGACAGACAATAGCCCCTTTCGCTGTTCCGTATGAGGGTGTCAAAATACATTTAATGATTTCTTTTAGGTACGGAATTACACGGATTTCACGAAAAAAGAATAAAGAAAATCTGTGTTTTCCGTGTAATTTGTGTTTCCGTGAATTCTGTGTAATTCCGTGCCTAAAAAATCGTAAGCGAATTTTAGTTTTGACATACCCTCTTAAAAGCGAAAGGGGCTTTTGGGTGTGTTTTTCAATAGCTGTTTATACTTCTGCCGCAGTTTCCGTTGCTTTCGGCTGTGCTTCTGCCGTCAGGTTGCGGTAAATGACAGCGGTACATCCAAGTGCTGCCACAGTGTATACAATGGCGATGATGAAGAGAAGGAGCATTGCAAATCCGCCGCTTGCTATGTTGAAGATAATCATCATAAGGACATAGAAAGCCAGCCCCAACAGGAATGATACGCCGAAGATAGTCCATTTGTAACCGTAAGTGGCTTTGTTGCTTCGAATCATGGCTTCGCCCGGAGCCACGCCTTTATCGAGTAAGATGTAGATTGCGAGCGACCAGCCTATGGATATGATGATCCCCGGTATAATCATGAAAAACAAGGCGGGAATAATGGCAAGGTACATCAAACCTATCAAGGTGAAATATTCCCCCATGTACTTACGGTATTTCCCGTCGAAGATGAATAAGGGGGAAATAACCTTTCCTTTGCTCAATTCAATGGGAATGGTGTTCATAGCGATGGTTGTGCCTACATTCAGGTAAGGAATCCAAATGGTGAGCAGCCAGAGAACAGTAGCTCCCAACATGGATACTGCATTTTTAATGCCTAAGCCGATACCTTCGGAAAGAACTCCTGTTACTGTGATTTTCTTGTGTGTTTCCATAATCAGATAATTTTAGATAAATGTTTATTAATTAAATCTGTATTCGACAAATGTATAATAATTATGAAGAAAATCAAAGCAATTTGAAATTTCTTTTTGTGTTTTCTATGAAAAAATATCAAGAGAACGGGGCATGCTGTTGCTCTTTATGGCAGATGGTAATCAGAAGAGACAGCAGGGTCAGCACCGTGCCTATGCCTGCTACTCCTGCCCAGCCCCAGGTCTGCCAGCAACTGCCGGCGAGGAAGGTCCCCAATGAACCGCCGGTGAAATAGGTTGTCATGAAAATAGTGTTTACCCGGTTGGATGCCGAAGGGCATATATCGAAAATGCTCGTTTGGTTACTGAGCTGGATGCACTGCATGCCGATATCTATCAGTAGCACGCCGGCGATGATGCCGGCATAGGTGTTGCCGCAGAAGTAGAGTGATGCCCATGCCAGCAGAATCAGACCGCAACCGATAAAGTTGAAGTTGCGTATTCCTACTTTTTTCACATATTTCCCTACGAGGGATGCGGTAGATGCACCTGCTATTCCGCATAGTCCCAAAATGCCGATAACATCACTGTCGGCATAGAACGGGGCTTGTCCCATTTTGAATGCGAGGCACGACCACATCGCGAGGAAAGAGCCGAATGCAATGCCTGCGCGTATGGAGTAGATGCGCAAAGACGGATAGTCTTTGATAAGGGAGAACAGGGATTTCATCAAATCGCCGTACTTTCCCTGGAATGTAGGCTGTATGTCCGGCAGTATTTTCAGCACGGCAATGGCGCACAGCATCATCATGCCTGCCGCAATGAAGTACATTTCGCGCCAACCCAGCACTTCGCCGACAAACCCGCTGACGACGCGCGAGGCGAGTATGCCGGTGAGCAGACCGGATATGACGATGCCTACGTTGCGTCCTTTATTCTCCGGACGGGAAAACTGGGAAGCTATCGGCACGAAGATCTGCGGTATCATGGAGCAGATTCCGGTGATGAGCGAAGCTCCCCATATGATGTAGATGTCGGGGGCCGCACCTATGGCGATGAGCGAGAATATCAATAAGGTAAAGTTTGTCAGGATAATCTTTTTCCGCTGGTAGAGGTCGCCCAATGGCACGATGAACAGCAAACCGATAGCATAGCCCACTTGCGTTATCATGGCGATAAGGTTGGTTTTGAACTCGGACACGCCCAACTCGTGGCGTATTACGTTCAGCAAGGGTTGGTTATAGTACAGATTGGCTACAGAGACACCTGCCACGATAGCAAGCGTCCAGAGTATATGTGCCGGGAGCCCTCCGTTTTCCTTTAATTCCGTTTTCATGCGGCAAAGATACATAAAGGCGAGAGTAGAGGCAAGTGAAAACACAGTTTTCAAACTTGACTGTGCTGAGCCGCATTCTATCTTAATATAAAAATACTAAAAGTGAAGAAGAATTGAATATCATTCCGCTTTTCGTGCTTTGAAGAACGGGTTGCTGAATGGATTTCCTATTGGCAGCCAAATGTTTTCATAAGAGAGACTTTTTGTTTTTTCTTTTTAAACATCATTGCCAAGCAACCCATAGTGTTTTTATATCTTTCGTTTAAAAATGCACTACTTGCGAAACTTAAAAAACTTATGATTAAAAGAAAACCATATTTACTTCATGAAGGTGTGTCAAATTTGATATAAACCCCGAAAGTTTTTTGTCTAACTTTCGGGGTTCATATTACTGTTACCAACCCGGATTTTGTCCCAAATTGTTATTTAGGATTTGTTCAGACAGTGGAATAGGATAGAGGTACATCTTATTCTCCCAGTTTCTTTCTTCCAGTAATACTTTCTCGTACCTAAAGCTTCCGTCAGATTGTTTGGTAATCTTTGTGCGATAAATCTTTTGAGTCTGCTCACCGATTTTCCAACGGCGGATATCCCAAAAGCGATGGTCTTCAAAAGCAAGTTCTACTCGGCGTTCCCGACGTACACTTTCTTTGAATGCATCACCTGTAGTTGTGATGTTGGGCATGTTGGCAGCATTTCTTACCTGATTCAAGGCAGCTGTTGCTGTCATTGTATGCTTATCGTCGGTGTATAATTCCCCTTTCCATTCTGCCATGGCTTCCGCATAATTCAACAGTACTTCTGCATAACGGAACAAGATATAGTGATGTTCTTTGGTTACTGGCTTGGAAGGATCCAGAGATACGGTTTCGTTCATGTACTTTTTCAAGTAATACCCTGTTTTGGTGGCACCTTCAGTACCTTCACCATCTTTTCCGCCTTCATACGATTCGATGGTCTGTTTCATCCAGGTATCTCCATTGCAAAGAACCGTTCGGTAAAAGCGTGGATCTCTGTTGGCATAAGGGTCATCCCCTGAGTTCCAGTCGAAATCTTTGCCATCTTTGGTTTGGAAAGCATCCACCAAATTTTGGGTAGGGACATTTCCCGTTTTGCCTTGTTCATAGCTGATGGGCAGGTTGTTTTCCTCAAAATTGTTGCTGGCAGAGTTTCTGCGTTCGAATATTAACTGTGGAGAATTCAATACTTCGTTTCCTCCGTTGGCATCATATAGCGGGTCCTTGTTTATTTTGGGCAGGGAATACCAGCCTTTGGTTATCAGTTCATAGGCAGCAGTGGCTGCTTTTTCCCATTTGGCTTTGTCGTTAGAGGGATTGTGAAGCGGGCTGGCAGCATATAGCAATGCACGCGATTTCAGTGCCAAAGCAGTTCCTTTGGTTACACGACCGGTTTCACCATAGAAATCTTTCTGGTTAATGGGTAATACTTTTGCAGCTTCATCGCATTCGTTACAGATAAAGGCGATAACCTGGTCGAAGGGGGTTTTCGTAACCTGATTGATTTCATTTTGGTTATAAGTGCGTGTCAGCAAGGGAATGTCTCCATATCGTTTGGCCAGTTCAAAGAAGAAGAAAGCACGGAGTACCCGTAGTTCTTCCCGATACATGTTGGCTTTTTCGATGTCTTCTTCATATTTGTCGTTCCATTGAAAACGTTCCAGTGCTTCGGCTGAATAGTTTTCCATGAATGAGTTTGCCGAGCGAATGGCACCGTAACATTGACTCCACATATTGTCCACAGCATTGTTCGGTCCCCAGGCATGGTTGTAGAAGTCATGTACATTGCTGTCACTCCATACATAGACTGCATTGTCTGTGGCTGATTCTCTCAAGGCACCGTTGAATGTTCCAAAATCATTAGGCAGCTGGCTGTATACATACGTAGCCAGTCCTTTAACATTTTTGAAGTAGCCGTATACTTCATCTTTGCTCATGCCGGTAGATTCATCGAGTTCCAGCATACTGCAACTCGAGGCGGTTAGCAAGGCACTTAAGCATATTATTATCTGTTTTTTCATGATGTCTTATATTTTTAGAAATTTACATTTACACCGAAATAGATGGAAGTCATATCGGGGTAGTTTACTTTCAAGTCTTCACAGTTCATGTATTTCACATGATCGATGGAGAAGAGATTGTTGGCACGTGCATACACTTGGATTTTCTCCATTTTTATTTTCTTTGCCCATGCTTCAGGCAAGTTGTAATAGATGTTCAAGTTACGGAGTTTGAAGTAACTTCCGTTTTCCAACCATTGGGTACTGTTTCTGAAGTTATTGGCATTGTCCTGAGTGGTCAGACGTGGGGCATTGGCAATTTCTTTAGTTTCTTCTGTCCAGCGGATTTTGTCATTCACATACCAGCTGGAAATATTGGTATTATTTCGCAACGGCCAGTATACACTCGGAGTGTTCAGCATTACGCTATAGTGACCTACCCCTTGAAACAGTGCATCGATGCCGAACCCTTTGTATTCAAATCCCAAATTGATGCCGTAATAGATTTCCGGAATAGCTGTAGAATAGCCGATGGCTTTTTGGTCGTTCTCGTCAATCACTTTATCACCGTTCAAGTCTTTATATTTGATGTCACCTGGATGCACTTCCGAGAACTTCTGTACCGGACTTTCCTTGATGTCCTGTTCGTCTTTGAAATAGCCGATGGCTTCCCAACCAAAGCATTGTCCGATGGGATACCCTTTCTTGGAAAGGTAGCTGAATGGCTTCGGACCTTCTCCATTTTCTATGACTTCGCTCTTGGCATACGAGAAGTTTGCACCTATGTAATATTTCAGTTCCTTGAAATTGCTTTGCCACATAGCACCCCATTCCATACCTTTGGTTTCCACTTTTCCGGCATTCATTTTTGGTACACTTGCACCGATGGCTTGTGAGATTAGGTTGGTTCCGTCAATCAGGATGTTGGAGCGTTTGTCATAGAATCCGTCGATAGAAAAAGTCAAACCTTTCAGTAGACTGATGTCTACCCCGATATTGTACTTGTCAGCTACTTCTAAATCCAATTGTTCCATGGGCAATACACCTTCCGTATAACTTCCACCAGCTGTATTATTGGCGCTTTCAAAGTAATAAGAACCTTTTCCAATCCAGAATTTCTTGTCCATATCATAGTCATAGATATCATATCCTGAACGACCGTAAGAGGCACGAAGTTTCAGCTGATCAATGAAATCCACGTTCTGCATAAATGTTTCGTTGGATAATATCCAAGCTGCACTTACAGCCGGGAAGAAGCGATATTTGTCATTCTTTTTCAGTACGCTGGTACCGAAGCAGTTGGCTACTACGTCTACCATGTAACGGTTGTCGAAGTTATAGCCGGCAGTAGCCGTAATATATTGGCGGAAACGGCTGTTGTTAGCTCCTGTCAGTGTCATGGATTCCTGCCTGAACAAGGCACTTGAAGTGAAGTCGTGTTTTCCCCAAGTACGGTTATAGTTTACTTTCGCTTCAAAATTCACGTGAATGAATTGGTCCTTGTAGCCTCCATTGCTGATTTGCAGTTCATCGCGGGCATTGCCGAAAGTGTTGTATACCGGTTCGCCGTTTTCTCCTTTGGAGATGGTCTGGTACATGAAGCTTTTCTTACCTGTTTCATTGTAAGTGGCACTATTGTCGTAGGCTACGGCCAGCTCGGCACTCAATCCAGGAGCCAGGCTCGAAAGATCTTGTGTCAGACGTAGGTCGGCCTGCAGCATGCGTTGGTTTAGTTTGTAGTAACCCACATCAGCAATACTGGCGATAGGATTGGTATTCAGTACATTGTTGCTTCCCCAGTAGCCTTCTTGGGTACGAACGGGAAAAACAGCCGATGGTGTATTGAAGATTTGACTGAAGATAGTTCCTTCACTTGTATTCGGTCGTTTAGTTTCACGTAACATACCCAGCATACTTAGTTTCAGTTTAGTAGCATCGGACACATCTACGTCAAGGTTCATACGAAGATTCAATGCATATTTCTTCATCTGTGAATTATAGCGACCTGTGTAATCGGTGTAGTCATTGTTCAGCAATCCCATGTCATTCTTATAGTTTAGAACTGTGAAGTAGCGCAGTTTTTTGCCACCACCGCGAAAACTGATATCCAATTGGTGATTAGTCGTGTGATTGCGCAAGGCTTCTTTCTGCCAGTCCACGTTGGGATACAGGTCGCTGTGGATACCTGATGCAAATCCTGCTTCGTCCATATCGGGCATTAGACCGTCATTGCGTAAAGCCTCGTTGCGCAATTTGGCATAGGTGATTGCATCTACAAAATCGGGTTGATTTATGGGAAGCCCCATACCGAATTTATAGTCCACTTTAATTTCTTTTTTCTCGTAGATACCGCGTTTGGTGGTAATCAGTACCACACCATTGGCACCGCGACCGCCCCAAATGGCGGTGGCTGCACCGTCTTTCAGTACAGAGACAGATTCTATTTCTGAAAGGTTGATGTATTCGATAGGGCGTACAAATCCGTCTACCACGAACAGAGGTGTATCTCCATTCAGTGAACCGCGTCCCCGTATGTTCATGCGAGCTTTTTCCGACTCCCAACTTGTGTTTTGTAGGGTAGTAAGTCCTGGCAGCAGACCATATAAGGCATTGTAAGGATTAGGTGTAGCATTCTTTTCCAATTCATTGGCGTAGATAGTAGATACAGCTTGAGTTTTTCTGAATTCAGTTGTAGTCTGCGTACCTAAATCTACCGTTCTGTTTTCTATGTTGTTTTCTTGTGCTTCTCCCAAACAGGCACATGCCGTGGAAAGAGCCAATATGATGATTCTTTTTTTCATAATTCCATTTTTAATGAATGACGGATGGGTTATTCCCAACCCGGATTTTGAATTAAACCATATTTCTTATTGATTTCATCTACTGGCAGGGGTAGCAGAAAATATTTTTTACTCCAGATTCCTTCTTTCAGGTATTGGCGTTGTTCAAACATCCCCTGATGCGGTGTGTAGGTAAATCCCGGTTTAGCCTTTACTTTCTTTACAATCAGTCGGGAGAGCGGTTGGCGTATCAAGTCTTCGCGTTTCCAGCGTATCAGGTCAAAGTAACGCACTTCTTCATAGCCGAATTCCAAAGCACGTTCGCGCAGGATGGCTTCTCTGAGCTCATTGCCTGGTTTTGCCATTTCTTTGGTAATGTCGGGCATGCCTGCGCGATTGCGGGTCATGTTCAGATAGTCGTATGCCGTATTGCCAAATTCATCGGCAGTAGTAGCTTTGCCCAATTCGTTCATGGCTTCTGCCATGTTCAGATAGACTTCCGGTAGACGGAGCAATGGACACGAGTAGAACTTACCGTTCACTTCATCTCCCCAATTACGTACAAACTTTCTCATGGCAGCCCCATTTTTACTGTACTGCCCTGAGTTATAAGGGTTTTGTTTTGTGCCTTCATAAATTTCCACCACTTTTTTCCCTTGGAATCTGTCTTCGTTGATGGCCAGTGTCTCATACAGGCGGATGTCACGGCGTGTTTTTCCGTTTTTATCAAAAAACGGATACTTTTTGTGATCCGGATTGTTCCAGTCAAACTCTGTACCATCGTTCATTTGGAACATATCAATATAATTTAACGTAGGTGAAGCTACTCCATAGCGGATCTGAGCGAACGGAGTTTTACCGGTCATGTATGTGGTGAAACGTCTGGAAGAAATCAAAACTTCTCCGTTGTGACGGTTAAAGTAACCAGCAGCAAAATCTTCACGCGGATTGCCTGTATTCACCAGTTTGTATCGTCCGTTATTTTCACGCATGAATTGTAAGCCGGCATCCAAAGCTTTCTGCCATCTGTCTGCTGAGTAGTTGCCATACCAGGTAATGAGTTGTGCAGATGCATCGCCCTGCAAATAAGGTTCATCGGCATTGAATAGGGGGCTGGCAGCAAAGAGCAGCACTCTGGACTTCAGAGCTATGGCCGCAGCCTTGGTCAGATGACCGTCATTATCTGCATCCACCTCCCATGGTAGTGTGTCGGCTGCTTCATCCAAAAGATCAACAATTTTTTCTACGGTTTGCTCCACAGTCATACGTGGAAATTTCATTTCATCTTCAGCTGTATAGGCATGGTCTATCCAGGGCATACCACCATAGTAACGTAGCATTTGAGAGTAGTGATAGGCAATGATAACTTTGGCTTCTGCCTTGCCGATGGCCTTTTCCTGATCGGTCATATCAGGTACACGATCTACATTTTCGATATAGATATAAGCACGGCGGATACCGTAGATGGGACCTACTCCAATCATACGGTTATCTACTCCCAATCGGTATGGCAGATGTTCGGTATATTGGTTGGTACCATCCACAGTGCCGGAGTAGAATTTTGGTGCTCCTTTCTTGTTCCAGTCGGCCAAATCGGTCAGCATTTCCAATACTCCATATCCCAGCCGTCCCTGTGCAGGCAGGAAATCGGGCAGTGAGTGATAAGCTTCTGCTAATGCCTGTTCGGCATAAATCTTTTTGTTAAATACAGAGTCAATGTTCAGTTCATTACTAACAGGTTTTTCCAGAAAGCTTTCTCCGAATTTCAAATCTTCACAAGCAGAGAACAATAAGGTGGTTCCCATTATGAATCCTGTAGTTATATTTTTGTAATTTATTCTCATATTCTGTTATTAAAAAGTTAAGTTAACACCTAAGTTGTAAATCTTCGTAATCGGATAGGCATCACTGCCGTTCGGGTTACATTCCGGGTCCATAATATCAAACTTGTCAAATGTCAGCAGGTTATATCCAGTCAGTTTGATACCGAGTTGTTGAATACCTAGCTTCTTTAGGAACTTCTTATCGGTGAAGTTGTAACCGATGGTTACATTTTTCAGTTTCAGATAAGCCCCATCGTATACCCATAAGGAAGATTTACGCATGTTATACGTTGCATTAGTTTCCGTAAATCTCGGTGTTGTGGCCGTGTAGGCAGTTTCCGGAGTCCAGCGGGTATCTACGTGAAACTGCATCAAACCACGGATTTTACCGTTGCCAAATGGTTCTCTGAATGCGCCATCCAGTAGCAGTGAACGTTGGGCTGCGCCTGTCCAGTTCATGGTTAGGAAGAATCCCTTGTAGTTGATTCCATAATTTAAACCAAAGGTATAGGCCGGACGGTTGGAATGCCCAATCATAGTTTGGTCGTCTGAGTCAATTACATTGTCATTGTTCAAATCTCTGTATTTTACATCACCCGGTTTCACTGCTACATTAGGATTGGCATAGCCAGGCAGCAAATTGCCTTGTTCATCAAAGTCAGTTTCCTGATAGAATCCGTCAGCTACGTATCCGATGATGGAGCCTACGGGACGTCCGGTAGCCCACATATAAGGTTCGTTGGGTTCTACTTCATCTTGGAACACGATTTTGTTTTTACTGTACGACATGTTAGCATTGATATTATAGCCCCATTCACCGATTTTATCGTCCCACTTTACTTCAATTTCATATCCTTGATTTTTTACTTTACCCATGTTGACAGCCGGCATAATGTCAGCGGTCAGACCGGAAATCAGGGGGACTGTTTTGCGGTTGATAATGATATCCTTGCGGTTTTCACGAAAATAATCTACTGCCAGTTTCAAACGATTGCCTAAGAAATGCATATCAATACCATAGTTCTGTTTTAAAGCAGTTTCCCAGGTAACGTTCTTGTTGGCCAGTCTCTTTTCCAAAGCTCCTAGAACCATGGCTTTGCTATTGTAGCCGAAGTTGAAGCCGTATTTGTTATTGTTCCAGCCGTCTACACCGCTTAGACCGACATTATATCCATCAGGTAGATAGAGGAAACGGTTGTTGCCTAATTTGTCATTACCTACCAGTCCCACAGAAGCACGCAATTTCAGGTAGTCCACTATCTTCTGATTTTTCATGAAAGCCTCTTCTGAGATAATGTAGCCCACAGAACCTGCCGGAAAAGCACCGAAGCGCTTGCCAGGAGCAAAGTTCTCGGAACCATTGTAACCGAAGTTGAACTCGGCCATATAACGTGATTTATAATCGTATGTCATACGTCCCACAAAGCCGATATAGGCGGATGGAATACCTACCCATTGGCTCGGGTAGTATTTTTTGCTTTGGTTGTAAAGGAAGAGTCCACTTACATTGTGATTGCCGAATTTGCGGTTATAGCGCAAGCTCATTTCCATGTACCAGTCACGACCGCGCCCTTTCGATTCATCGTATTGAAGGGGGCGGTTTTCTCCTTCTATTTTATAGACGATGTTTTTGTTGAAAGCAGGATCGTTATAGGCCATACCGGGATTTTCCAGTGAAGACTGATAAAAAGGCTTGTACGTTTCCACGTATCCTCTACGGTCTTTTTGGAAATAATAATCAGTGTTGTAGGCAGCTTTAATTTCGGCTGACAGACCTTTGGTGATGAAGTCCAGTTTTTGGTTGATCAGAAGGTCAAGATTCATCACGTTATTGATTCTGCGCTTGTATCCTGTGCCATATACTTTCTGGATTACACTGTTGCCTAGATTGATTTTATTGTTGAATCGTTCTTCCGGTGTGAAGAGTAGTTTTCCGTCAACAATACCCGGACTACAGAATGGAGTAGACTGATTAATTAAGGTCCAGATAGAATTCTGAGAATCGTTTACATAGGGTTCATTCTTGTCACCTACTCTACCGCCGATACCTACCTTGATGGTTGTAGTCTTAGTAGCGGCAAAATCCAAGTTGGCACGGTAGTTATAACGTTTGAATTTGTAGTTGTTGTTATAGTCCATACCATCGAACTGTTTCAGCAGACCGTCTTGATATAAGAAACCAACTGAGATGAAGTATTTTACATCTTTAGTACCGCCAGATACATTGACGTTGTGCTGTGTTTGTACGGAAGCCTTGTTCAACATATATCTTCTCCAGTCGATGTTCGGATACATAATAGGTTCATCATTCAGACGGAAGCGTTCCAGTGCATAGTTATCGAACACCATGTCTGCTTCAGTGGCATTTGGGTTGTCATTCTTAATAATTTCGTTTCTCAATAGAGCATAGGTATAGCTGTCTGCCATTTTCAATATGCGAGTAGGCATTTGCACACCTACGGAAGAGTTTACGGAAATCTTGGTTTTTCCTTCAGTACCGCGGCGAGTGGTTACGATGATTACACCATTCGCACCGCGTACACCAAATACGGCAGTGGCAGATGCATCTTTCAGTACGGTAACACTTTCAATTTCGTTCGGATCTAGCTGGTAAAAAGAACGTTCTACACCATCCACCAAGATTAACGGAGTAGATGCAGATTCATTTAATGAGCCTAAGCCACGGATAAACACCTTGGTATCTTCAGCACCGGGCTGACCACTACTAGCAACTGATGACAAACCTGTAATTTGGCCGGCCAAACTATTGGCCACATTAGCATTTGGTGAGCGAACCAATGCTTCATTATTTATAGCTGAAATGGCGCCAGTCAGTGTTTCCTTCTTTTGTACACCGTAAGCTACTACAGTTACTTCCTGTAGTTCGTTGGCCATTTCTTTCAATACTACTTTGATGTTGGTACGTCCGTTCAGAGCCACTTCTTGTGATTCGTAGCCGATGAAAGAGATTTCGAGTACAGCTTTTTGGGGATCTGATACTTGAAAACTGAATGCTCCGTCAAGATTTGTAATGGCACCATTAGTGGTACCTTTTTCTTTTACATTCGCACCAATTACTTCCAGATTGGTTTCGTCAAACACTATACCAGTAACAGTGGTTTGTGCCCACGATAGGAGTGAGCAACATAACAGCATCAATGTGCTGATGCAACGCTTGCATCTTTTTAGTCTCGTTTGTTTGTTCATAGTAAACGATTTTGAAGATTAAAAATTTAAGATTAAACTTATTGTTAATTAATGTGTGCAAATGTATGTGTTTGTTATAGGTTCTTGTGGTAAAATTGTTCATAAAAGGTTTGTTTTAGTACAATACAGCCTTTTGAATGGCTTTTTTGGGAGGTGAAGCTTTTGAGATAATCTGTTTACATTCATAAGAAACTGTTTTGAATTGATTCAAGAATAATGTTATAAGCATCTTCAGATCTCAA